>Ga0315298_1000157_pt1 | contig 135028 bp, 109 predicted proteins | sample WHS_1_MG_FD_203077 | JGI IMG/M metagenome (GOLD analysis project Ga0315298, IMG submission 203077) | Extremophilic microbial mat communities from Washburn Hot Springs, YNP, Wyoming, USA - WHS_1_MG | ecosystem: Environmental > Aquatic > Thermal springs > Hot (42-90C) | place: USA: Wyoming...
GGGAAGGGAAGGTAAGGGGAGGTAAGGGGAGGTAAGGGGAGGTAAGGGGAGGTAAGGGGAGGTAAGGGGAGGTAAGACTTCTTTTTTGGTAAAAAAGAAGCAAAAAACTTTTTTAATCGGGGGTGGTGTGGGGCTATGGGATTGATCCATCGACGGGAGGAGGGCGAAATGCTGGCGGTTCATTTGCTGTGCGGGCGGGACAAACAGGGGAATTTAAGGAACTTAACTTTCGACGATGCCGCTGGTGAGTTCCGCTCGGGGAATTGGGACATATCCGAAAAGAATGCTGAATTGCTCGTTGGGGGGTGGATTTACCTCCACCCGACGAAATCGTCTCCTTCCGAACTTGGCGGCGTTATTCTGGGATTCGAGCCGATTACGGACGAGTCACTGAAGCGTTCCGACCGGATTGTGTTTATCGTGCGAGAGCAACCCGAAGCGCGGCGCCGCCAATGGCGCGGCAAGGCTCATGGGCCAGCACATAGCAGCGGTCTGGTGGGCGCCGATTTCCCGCATGAGACAGGATCAGAGAAACTGGTAAAGGAAGGTGGCTAAATGGCGAACCCGATTCTCGATGCGGAACAGCTTACCAAAGCAAACGAGTTGTTAACCGAAGTCCGCAAAAAAATTTCTGACCTCGCAGGTGGTGATCCAGAGCTTTTATTCGCGTATCGCCGGAAGATTGCCAAAATGCTTGTTTATGATGAACGGAGTGGTCCAAATGAAAGACGAAAGCTGAAAGCATTAAAGCGAAAGCAGCAAGACGGGTGTTGCGATATATGCAAAGAGAAACTGCCGGACTCTTATAACGTATTAGATAGAAAGACAGCTATCGGTGGGTATACGGATGAGAATACCAGCTTAATTTGTGAGCCATGTGATCGCAGCCTTCAAGGTGCACGCGGATATCGATGAATTGAAATTTTAGTCCGAACCTCCCTGAACCATTTCGAAAAGACTGATCATCTTCAACGCCCGTGACCCAAATTCCAAAAAATTTTTTGGTTCTTTTTTATAAAAAAGAACGGCTTGATTGACTTATTTTGTTGGTGATTAGAGAGTGATGGGCTTCGCAAGGGCTCTGCCCATCCTACGACTTGTGGTGACTGGAACGTGATGGGCTTCGCGAGGGCTCTGCCCATCCTACGACTTGTTTACTTCATATCCGAACAGAACTTCTGAATCCGCGTGCATGCTTCGCGGAGGGCTTCGGTGCTGGTTGCGTAGCTGACGCGGAAGTAGCCGGGGTAGATGAAGGCGGAGCCGTGGACGGTGGCGACGCCGTGTTCGTCGAGCAAGGCGGTGACGAAGGTTTCGTCGTCGGTGATTTTGGTGCCGGCGGCGGTGGTTTTGCCGAGGCAGCCGTGGATCGAGGGGAAGACGTAGAATGCGCCTTCGGGGGTTGTGCAGGTGAGGCCGGGGGCGTCGTTGAGCATGGCGACGACGAGGTCGCGGCGGTCGCGGTAGGTGTTGCGCATGATTTCGATGTCGTCTTCCGGGCCGTTGAGGGCGGCGACGGCGGCGGCCTGGGAGATCGAGGAGGTGTTGGAGGTGGATTGGCTTTGAAGCTTGTCCATCGCCTTGATCAGGGCGAGGGGGGCGCCGGCGAAGCCGATGCGCCAGCCGGTCATGGCGTAGGCTTTCGAGCAGCCGTTCATGGTGACGGTGCGGTCGCGCAGGGCGGGTTCGACTTCGACGATGGTGGCGGGCTTGAAGCCATCGTAGGTGAGTTTTTCGTAGATGTCGTCGGTGAAGACCCAGACGTGGGGGTGGCGGAGGAGGACGTCGCAGATCGGGCGGAGGTCTTCGGCGGAATAGGCGGCCCCGGTCGGGTTGGAGGGGGAGTTGAGGATCAGCCATTTGGTGCGGGGGGTGATGGCGGCTTCGAGATCTTCGGCGCGGAGTTTGAAGCCGTGGTTCTGGCTGCAGGGGACGAAGACGGGTTTGCCTTCGGCGAGTTGCACGATGTCGGGGTAGGAGACCCAGCAGGGGGTGGGGATGATGGCTTCGTCGCCGGACTGGATGGTGGCGAGCATGGCGTTGAAGATGACTTGTTTGCCGCCGGTGGAGACGATGACTTCCTCGGGTTTGTAATCGATCCCGGAGTCGCGTTTGAATTTGGCGGCGACGGCGCGGCGGAGGGCGATGGTGCCTGCGACGTCGGTGTATTTGGTGTCGCCGGCTTCGATGGCGGCGATGGCGGCCTGTTTGATATGGGCGGGGGTGTCGAAATCGGGTTCGCCGGCGGAGAGGCTGATGATGTCGCGGCCGGTGGCCTTGAGCTGACGCGCCTTGGTGCTGATGGCGATGGTCTGGCTCGGGCTGATGCGGTTGAGACGGGCGGCGATCAATTCCATGGCGGTTCTCCCTGAAGGCAAGGGGATTTAGCGGGTTATCGGCGCGGTGAATATGGCCGATTTGCAACATCGGGGTTGCGGGTCTTGCCGAGCGGGCGGCAAACCCATATCAGTTCGATACGGATTGGGGTGTAGCCAAGTGGTAAGGCAGCGGATTTTGATTCCGCCATTCGGAGGTTCGAATCCTCCCTCCCCAGCCAGATTTCCCGGCGGTCAGAGATAGGGCAGGAGCAGGCGGGCGGCGGCGTCGCGCTGGCGCTTCCAGAGCGGGTCGGCGGCGAGTTCGGCATCGGCGATCGGGCGGCTGCGGGCGATTTTTTCGTCGATCAGGCTGTCGAGTTCGGCGCAGACGGCGGGGTCGTAACATTCCAGGTCGAATTCGAAGTTGAGGCGGAGGCTGCGGGCGTCCCAGTTGGAGCTGCCGACGAGGCTCCAGATGCCGTCGATCGTCATCAGTTTCGCGTGGTTGAATGGGGTGGCGCCGAGGAAGACGCGGGGGCGGAGCTGGCGCGAGGCGCGGAGATGGGCGCGGACCGCCCAGTCGATCAGGCGATGGTCGGAGTGTTCGGGGATGACGATTTCGACGGTGACGCCGCGCATGCAGGCGAGTTCGATGGCGGAGCGGAGCTGGTCGTCGGGCAGGAAATAGGGGGTGACGATGCGGACACGGTGTTCGGCCAGCGAGAGGGCGGCGCCGAGCAGGGTTTCGATGTGGTGGAGATCGGCGTCCGGGCCGGAGCGGATGCCGCGGGCGAGGGTGGGGCCTGGGGCCTGGAGGGAATCGGGCCACCAGATTTCGCCTTCGAGCGATTCGTTGGTGGTGAAGTTCCAGTCCTGGGCAAAGGTGCCGAGCAAATGGCGGATGACCGGGCCGGTGACGCCGACCTGGACATCGTCGACGCTGCCGGGGGCGTCGGGCGGGGCGCGATTTTCGGCGCCGATGTTCAGGCCGCCGGTGAAGCCGGAGGTGCCATCGAGGATGAGGAGTTTTTTGTGGTTGCGCAGGTTGAGCAGGGGCATGCGCCACGGGGCGTAGCTGTGGAGGAAGCGCGCGCAGGGCACGCCGGCGGCGCGGAGGGCGCGGAAGGCGCGCGCGGTGAAGAAGCCGCCGCCGACTCCGTCGATCAGGACGCGGACGGCAACGCCGCGCTGATGGGCGCGGGTGAGGGCGGCGATGAAGCGGCGGCCCACCGCGTCGTTGCGGAAGATGTAGCCGGCGAGGGCGACGCTGTGCTGGGCCTGTTCGATCGCCCCGATCATCGGGCCGTAGGCGGCGCGGCCGCCGTGGTAGACGGTGATGCGGTTGCCGGCGGTGAGCGGCATGCCGGTGATCTGTCCGGCGATGGTGGCGAGGGTCTGGATCGGCGCGGGGGCTTCGAGCAGGGCGGTGACGCCGCGCCGGCCTTCGGTGGTGGGGGCGATCTGGACGAGGCGGGCGGCCTTGCGGGAGATGCGGTTGATGCCGAAGACGATGTAGAGCAGGGGGCCGGAGATGAAGGTCAGCCAGACCAGGGCGATCCATCCCATTGCCGAGCGGACGTTTGATTTGCGTCGCAGGATATGCCACGTCAGCCCGAATGAGATCAGACAGTGAACGATGAAGATGAGGGGTGTTTCGGTGAGGGTCGGGAACGGTGTTTTGAGCGGCATGTGAGCGGATATCCTGTACCGGTTTGTTCCGGTTGAGCGGCGTGACCGGATGAAGCCGGGTTTGCGCGCAAAGACAAGTCAACCCGACGAAATTCCCGATCCGGGCCAGCGGAGATCATCATGCGTATCGTGAGCTGGAACCTTCTGCATCATGTGGGCGCGCAGGCGCGCGATGTGGCTTCGCTGATCGAGGCCTGCCGGCCCGATGTGATGCTGATGCAGGAGGCGACCGAGGAGATCGGCGAGATCGCGCATCTGTGCGGCGGGTGGTATTATCGTGCGCCGATGGCGCGGCGGACCTATGGGCTGGCGGCGTGGAGCCGGCACCGGTTCGAGGAACCCGCGACGCTGCGGCTGCCCGCCTCGAAGGTGCCGGGGCGGGTGCCGCCACGGCTGGCGCAGATGGTGCGGATCGAGGGGGTGACGCTCGCGAATGTGCATCTGTCGCACGGGCAGATGCTGAACCGGCTGCAACTGCGCCATATCACGCGGCATCTGGTGGGACCGGGGGCGATCATCGGCGATTACAATGCGCTTGGGCCGATCCGGCTGGCGGGGTTTCACGATGTCGGACCGCGGCAGGTGACGTGCCGGGCGAGCGGGATGATCCCGTTCCGGCTCGACCGGTGCATGGTGCGGGGGATGGAGCGGATTGAGGCGCGGGTGTTGTGGCGCGGGCCGTCCGATCATCATCCGATCATGCTGACGCTGCGGGTGGGCGGCACGCGGTAGGCGACCGGTCAGAAATCGTTGCCGAGCAGGCGATGGTAGTATTGGTGGGCGGGGGGCGGCAGGCCGGGTGCGGCGTCGCGCCGGATCAGTTCGTTCTGGATCGTGCGGGCGTCGGATTTGATGCCGGCGCGGCCGAGGCGGATGACGCCGTGATTCTGGTTGCCATACTGGCCGTGGCCGCCTGAGGCGCGCTGGCCGAGGCCGGAGGGGCCGCTGCCGGAGCCTTTGCCGGTGCGCATCGCCTGCAACGCCCCCTGGGCCTGCTGGAGGGCGGCGATGGCGGCGCGTTCGGCGGGCAAGGCACCGGGGGCGTTACCCCGGGTGAGGGAGGCCGTTGCCGATTGCATCGCCTGCTGGCCCTGGCCGATCTGCGGGCCGGGCGGGATGCCGGCCTGGGCGAGGCTGGTCGCGGTGGCGCCGAGTTGCTGTTGCAGGGCTTGTTGCGCGCGGGCGAGGGCCTGGTCCGGGGCGGGGGTGGGCTGGCCGGCGCGGTTGCCCTGTTGATTGCCCGGTTGGGGCTGGGATTGCCGGGCGGTGCGGTCCATCAGCCCCGCTTCCTCCCGCATCAGTTTCGACAGGGTGCTTTCGGCCTGATGGGCGGCCTGCTGGCGGGCCTGCTCGGCGGCGGAGACCGGTTTTTCCTGTTGGACCTGACGCAGCATGGCGCGGAGTTTGGCGAGGTCGGCCTTGGCCTGACCAGCATCCCCGGCGGCGGCTTCATCGGCGATGCGCTGGGCGAGCGCGCTGATGCTGGACATGGTGCCGAGCTGGGCCTGGGTGAGGGATTGCTGGCCCTGGGCGGCGAGATGGGCCTGGGAGGCGGCGTCGAGCCGGGCGAGGAGGTTTTGTAACTGGGTCGCGGCGGTGGAATGGCCGGCGAGGGCTTTGTTCAGGGCGGCTTCGAGGGCACGGCGGGCGGCGGCGAGCTGTTCGGCGGCGCGGAAGGCCGCACCCTGTTCGGCGCGTTGCACGAGGCCCCAGAGCTGGGCTTCGGGATGGGGCGCGGTGCCGGCGGCGAAGCGATGGGCGAAGTCAGCGATGTCGCGTTTCGTGCCGGGGGTGATCGGGCCGGGGGGGGTTGTTGCGAGGGTGGCAAGACGGGCGGCGAGGGCAGTGCGGTGCGCGGGATCGAGGGCGAGGGACTGACGGATCGCTTCGAGCGCCCGGGCGGTCGCGTTGTGGAGGATCGGTGCGGGGAGGGTGATGCGGGCGGGGCTGGACGTGCCGGTCTGGCCCGCTTTGTTGGTGGCGATCAGCCGGGCTTCGACCGCCATGCCGGCATAGGGGCTTTCCAGCAGGTCGAGCAGGGCTTCGCCGTGGGTGGGCGAGGGGTGGGGTACGGCGGCGTGGTCGGGGCGGGGTGCGGGCTTTCGGGTGGGCGGAAGGCTGGCGGGCGTGCGGCTGGCGGGCTGGAAGGCGAGGTCGAGCCCGGTCAGGCCGTAGGGGCTCGCGACGTTCCAGGTGAAGTCGATCCGTTTGCCGTCGGGGTCGCGATAGGGCGGGATGGTGAAGCCGATGGTGGGCGGGACGGGGGCTGCGACGATCAGGCGGTAACGCGCGATACGGTGCCAGAACGGGCCGATCGTGATGGTGGTGGGCGCGGTGAGCGGCACGGTGGCGCGGTAGCTGCCGTTTGCGATCGTGGCGAAGCGGATGCCGTGAGGGCCGGAGGCGGCGGCGGGGGGCGATGATCCGCCGCCGGTCAGGATCAGTGCGAGCGAGGAGCCGGTCAGGACGGTGATCGGGTGGGCCGAGGGTTTGATCAGGATCGGGGCTTCGCCGGTCCAGCGCGGCGGGGTGATCCAGGCCTGGACCGCGATGCCGCTACCGGGGAGCAGGCGCGGCAGGTCGAAGCTGCGGGCGAGGCGCGGGCCGGCCTGATGGCCCGCCGCGATCCAGGCCGCGATCAGGGCAAGCAGCAGCAGGGCGCGCAGGGCGAACGGGTCGTGGGCGGCGAGATCGGGCGCGGGACGACCGATTCGCGCGGTGCGCAACGCGGCATCGGTGCGGGCGCGATGGGACTGCCAGAGCGTGGTGGTGAGCGGGTCGGTGAGCGAGTCTGTGAGGGAGGCGGAGCCTGCGAGGGCGCGGCGGTCTTCGAAGGCGGTGATCGGGCGGTGGGAAAGGCGGGAATCGTGCTCGATCCGCCGGTCGATCGCGGCTGGCAGGGGTGGGGCGTAGTGGCGGCGGGCGTGGAGGATGGCGGCGATCAGGGCGAGGAGGCCGATCAGGTCGGCGCGCCAGCCGCCGAGGCCGAGCAGGGTGGCGATCAGGAACAGGGCGATCACCCCGAGCGGGGCGAGGGATGCAACGGCAAGCGCCTCGATGGTGAGGACGAGATGCGCCCGCCGGCGGAGGCGGGCGAGGTGGGTGGCGATGGGATCGGGGTCAGGCGTGGGGGATGATCTCGTCATGCCAGAGCTGATCGATCGGTTGGCGCATTCTGATCAGATGGGGTTGCCCGCGATCGATCAAGATCTGGGCGGCGCGGGGGCGGGCGTTGTAGGTGCTGCTCATCACCGCGCCATAGGCACCCGCATCGAGGATTGCGACCAGCGCGCCGGGTTTGAGGGCGGGAAGATCGTAATGGCCGAACCGGTCGCTGCTTTCGCAGACCGGGCCGACGATTTCGGTGGGGCGCGGCGGGGATGCGGCATCGATCGCGCCGACCGGGACGATGCCGTGATTGGCGTCGTAGAGGGCGGGGCGGATCAGATCGTTCATGCCCGCATCGAGGATGGTGAAATCGGCGGCTTCGGTGGCTTTGGTGAGGGTGACCCGCGCGAGCAGGATGCCGGCGGGGGCGACCAGCCAGCGGCCCGGTTCGATGGTGAGGTCGAGTGCGCGGTCGCCGATCAGGCGCTTGACCATGGCGGCATAGGCGGGGAGCGGGAAGGCGGTGCCGTCATCATAGGGGATGCCGAAGCCGCCGCCGAGGTCGAAGGCAGTGATCGTGGCACCGTCCGCCATGAGGCTGTCGATCAAATCGAGGATGCGGTGATAGGCGGCTTCGAACGGGGCGGGGCTGAAGATCTGGCTGCCGATATGGGTCGAAAATCCGATGGCGCGGATGCCGGGCAGGCGGGCGGCGTGGCGGTAGAGCGCGGCGGCCTGATGGAGGGGGATGCCGAATTTGTCGGTGGCGCGGCCGGTGCTGATTTTATCGTGGCCGCCCGCCGCGATGTCGGGGTTCACCCGCAGCGCGACCGGGGCGACGCGGTTGGCAGTGGCGGCGATGGCCGAGATCATGGCCAGTTCCTCGGCACTTTCGACGTTGAACTGGCCGATGCCGGCGGCGAGGGCGGCGGCGATTTCGTCGTCGCGCTTGCCGACACCGGAATAGACCATCGCTGCCGGGGCGATGCCGGCGGCGGCGGCGCGGGCGAATTCGCCGGCGCTGGTCACGTCGGCGCCCGCACCGCTCGCGCTGCCGCCCTGGCGCAGCAGGTTCAGGATGGCGAGGTGGTCGTTTGCCTTGACGGCGAAGCGGATCGCGGGGGTGAGGCCGATAGTCGCGAAGGTGGTTTGCAGCAAAGTCAGGCGGTTGCGGATTGTTGCTGCGCTGTAGATCCAGCTTGGGGTGCCATGCTCGGCGGCGATCGCGGCGAGCGGGACATCATCGAAGGTGAGGCCGTCCTGAGCGTGCCAGCGCAGAGCGGGGCGCGCCGCGATCAGCCGGTGCCAGGGTTGGTCGCGCAGCAGCGTGGCGGAGGAAAGGGCGGCGTGATGGTTCATTGCGACGGGTATTGGTGCGGGTAGGTGATGGCGCTTGCCGGGCCGGGCGGCGAGGGGGCGCCGGCGCGGCCGCAGGCGGCGAGGGCGGCGCAGGCGAGGATCAGGATGAGGTATTTCATGACAGGGCATTCTGCCACGCGGCGGCGGCACGGGCGACGTTGTCCGGCGCGGTGCCGCCGATCGCCTTGCGTGCGGCGACCGAGGCCTCGACCGTGATGACGCCGAACACCGCTTCGGTGATCCGGGGTTCGGCCTCCTGCATGGCGGCGAGGGGCAGGGAGGCGAGGTCGGTGCCGCGCGCTTCGGCCATGGCGACGATGCGGCCGGTGACGTGGTGGGCGGTGCGGAACGGCAGGCCGAGGTCGCGGACCAGATAATCGGCGAGGTCGGTCGCGGTGGCGAAATCGGCCCCGGCGGCGTCGCGCATGCGCGCTTCGTCGGCCCGCATGTCGGTGACCATGCCGGTCATCGCGGCGAGGCTGAGTTCGGCGGCGTCCGCCGCGTCGAAGACGGCTTCCTTGTCTTCCTGCATGTCCTTGGCATAGGCGAGCGGCAGGCCCTTCATGACGGTGAGCAGGGCGAGCAGGGCACCGAAGATGCGGCCGGTTTTGGCGCGGGTGAGTTCGGCGGCGTCCGGATTGCGCTTTTGTGGCATGATCGAGGAGCCGGTGGTGTAGGCATCCGACAGGCGGATGAAGCGGTAGGGGGCGCTGACCCAGATGATGATTTCCTCGGCGAAGCGCGACAGGTGCATCGCCATGATCGAGAGGGCGGCGAGAAATTCGATGGCGAAGTCGCGGTCGGAGACGGCATCGAGGGAATTGGCAGTTGGTGCTGTAAAACCAAGGGCTTGCGCGGTCATGTTGCGGTCGATCGGGAAGGTGGTGCCGGCGAGGGCGGCGCTGCCGAGCGGGCATTGGTTGAGGCGGGCGCGGGCATCGGCGAGGCGGGAGCGGTCGCGCGCGAGCATTTCGACATAGGCGAGCAGATGGTGGCCGAAGGTGACCGGTTGGGCGGTTTGCAGATGGGTGAAGCCGGGCATGATGGTGCCGGCGTGTTCGGCGGCGCGGTCGGCCAGGGCGCGCATCAGGTCGCGGAGCTGAAGGTCGATCGCGTCGATCGCGTTGCGGACCCAGAGGCGGAAATCGGTCGCGACCTGATCATTGCGGCTGCGGGCGGTGTGGAGGCGGCGCCCGGCCTCGCCGATCCGGCCCACCAGCCAGGCTTCGATGTTGGTGTGGATGTCTTCCAGGGCGGGGTCGAAGGTAAATTTTTGTGAAGTGATCGCCGCGTGGATTTCGCCGAGACCGTTGCGGATCGCGGTTTCGTCGTCCTGGCTGATGATGCCCTGATGCGCCAACATGGCGGCATGGGCCAGACTTCCGGCGATATCCTCGCGCCAGAGCCGGTGATCGAACCCGATCGAGGCGTTGATCGCCTGCATGATCGCCGCCGGCCCTTCGGAAAATCGACCGCCCCATTGCAGGCGCGCGGCTTGCGCTTCGCCGGTGTTATGGTCAGATGCAGACTTGGTTATATTTTCGGGCGGAGCATCGACGTTCATGGCAATCAAACTTTCAAGGCGGCATTTCGCGGCATTGGGCGCAGGGGTGTTGCTGCCTGACTTAACGGCGCTTGCCGGGTTGGGCAAATCGGCTTTCGCGATGAGTTTGCCCGATGTGGCGCAGAATCTGGCGGAAACCCTGCCGGAGCCGGCACCGGATTTTCATTTCATGAATGCGGCGGGGCGGCGGCTGGACCTTGCGCATTACAAGGGCGAAGGGTTGATCGTTAATTTCTGGGCGACCTGGTGCCCGCCATGCCGGGCGGAACTGCCTTCGCTGGTGGTGCTCAACAAGATGCTGCTGCCGGACGGCATCCGGGTGCTGCCGATCTCGGTCGATTCCGATGGGATCAAGGCGGTGATCCCGTATTACAAGAAACACGATATTACCGGCGTGCCGATGCTGATCGACCCGTCATCCAGCGCGTTGCGGGCGTTTCAGGTCAATGGGATTCCGCTGACCGTGATCGTTAATCGGAAGGGCGATGTGGTGGCCTCGCTTCAGGGGGCGGGCAACTGGGCGACTGCCACGACGGCGGCGAAGGTGCGCGAGCTGATCGGGCCGCCTCTGGCCAGGGGGCCGAAGGCGACCGCGACCTAGCGCTTGGTCAGCGGTCGGTATAGCCGCCGATCACCGGGAGGATTTCGCCGGTGATGAAGCTCGACATCTGCTTGGAGGCGAGGAACAGGTAGGCCGGGGCGATTTCCTCGGGCTGGGCCGGGCGCTTCATGCGGGTGTTGGAGCCGAAACTGTCCATTTTCGAGGGATTGTCGCTCGGGTTGAGCGGGGTCCAGACCGGGCCGGGGGCGACGGCGTTGACCCGGATGCCGCGCGAGGCGAGCGAGCCGGCGAGGGCGCGGGTGAAGCTGTGGATGCCGCCTTTGGTCATGGTGTAGTCGATGATGGTGGAATTGCCCATCAGCGCGGTGACCGAGCCGGAATTGACGATGGCCGCGCCCTCGCCCATGTGCGGCAGGCAGGCCTGGGCCATGTGGAAATAGCCGTAGAGATTGGTTTTGATGGTCAGGTCGAAATGCTCCTCGGTGAGGTCTTCGAAGCGGCTGACATGCATCTGAAAGGCGGCGTTGTTCACCAGGATGTCGATTTTGCCGAAGGCCTCGACCACTTTGGCCACGGCGTCGAAACAGGATTTGCGGTCGGTCACGTCGCCGGCGATGGTGAGGGCGCGCTGGCCTTCGGCCTCGATCGCGGCTTTGACCACGTCGGCGTCTTCCTGTTCGTGAGCGAGGTGGAGGATGGCGACATCGGCTCCTTCGCGGGCGAACAGGATGGCGACGGCGCGGCCGATGCCGGAATCGCCGCCGGTGATGACCGCGACGCTGCCGGCGAGCTTGCCGGAGCCTTTCCAGTAGGGGGCGTCGTACATCGGCGCGAGGCTCTGGCCGGTTTCGATGCCGGGTTTCGATTGGGATTCATCGGGGAAGGGCGGTTCGGGGTAGCGGCGGGCGCCGGCCTGCATGGCGCCCTGCATTTCGATCGGCGGGCGCGTCTTGTCGGCGTCGCGGACTTGCTGTTGGATCTCTTTCTGGCGGGCGGTGACGTCCATGATCGGGCTCCTTGAATGATGGTTGCCAAGTTGGGAAGGCTGGGGAAATGCTTCAAATGAAAAGGCGGCAATCAGGACGGGTGAGGGGCAGGGTTGGCGCGTCCGGGCGTTGCGGGGTGCGGCTTTGCATGGTGGGGGCGCGATGAGCGGGTGGGTTCCGGCGTCGCGTTATCCTGATCCGGCGATCGAGACGCTCGATCCGTCATTTGCGAAATATCGGCTGTTCAATGCGGCGGTGGAACGGATTGCGACCGGGATGCGCTGGTGCGAGGGGCCCGTGTGGTTCGGGGATGGGCGGTATCTGCTGTGGAGCGACATTCCGAACGACCGGATCATGCGGTGGGACGAGACCGATGACAGCGTTTCGGTGTTTCGCGAGGGCGGGTTCGCCAATGGCAATACCCGCGACCGGCAGGGGCGGTTGGTGACGTGCGAGCATGGCGGGCGGCGGGTCGTGCGGACGGAGTATGATGGGTCGCTGACCGTGCTGGCGGATCGGTTCGAGGGCAGGCGGTTGAATTCGCCCAATGATGTGGTGGTGAAATCGGATGGCAGCATCTGGTTCACCGATCCGCCGTTCGGGTTGGGGTCGGATTACGAGGGGCGGATCGCGCGTGCGGAACTCGGCGCCCATGTGTATCGGATCGACGGGGGGAACGGGGCGGTCACGCTGGTGGCGGATGATGTGCTCGGGCCGAACGGGCTCGCGTTTTCGCCCGATGAGCGGCGGCTTTATATCGTGGAGTCCCGCGGGGTGCCGCATCGGCGCATTCTTGTGTTCGATGTCATGGGGGAGGGTGCGATCGGCAACGGGCGGGTGCTGATCGATGCCGGGGCGGAGGGGACGCCGGATGGGATACGCTGCGATGTGGATGGCAATATCTGGGCGGGGTGGGGGATGGGCAGCGCGGCGCTCGACGGGGTGATGATATTCAACCCGGACGGCGCGGCGATCGGGCGGATCGCGCTGCCGGAACGCTGTGCGAATTTGTGCTTCGGCGGGCGGTATCGCAACCGGCTGTTCATGGCGTCCAGCCGGTCGCTCTATGCGCTTTATGTCAATGCGGCGGGGGTGCCGGGCGGGTAAGCCGGGTCAGTAGGTGGCGCGGCCGCCTGAGATGTCGAACACGCCGCCGGTGCTGAACGAGCATTCGCGCGAGGCGAGGAAGCAGATCAGCGAGGCCATTTCCTCGACGGTGCCGAACCGGCCCATCGGGATTTTCGAGAGCATGAAGTCGATGTGTTCCTGGGTCATCTGGTCGAAAATGGCGGTCCTGACGGCGGCGGGGGTGACGCAGTTGACCGTGATGCCGGTTTTCGCGAGTTCCTTGCCGAGGGATTTGGTCAGGCCGATCACCCCGGCCTTCGAGGCGCTGTAGGCGGATGCGTTGGGGTTGCCCTCCTTGCCGGCGATCGAGGCGATGTTGACGATGCGGCCGGTATTGGCTTCGAGCATGCGTTTCACCACCGCCTTGTTGGTGATGAACATGCCGATGAGGTTGATTTCGATGACCTGACGCCAGGCATCGGTCTCGTAGGTCCATGTCGTCGTGTTGGGGCCGGTGATGCCGGCGCTGGCGACCAGGATGTCGATGCTGCCGAAGGTGACGTGGGTGGTGCTGGCCGCCTGTTCGACGGAGGCTTCGTCGGTGACATCGACGGTGAAGCCGATCGCGGCATCGCCGAGGGTGGCGCGGGCGGCGGCGATGGCGGCGTGGTCGCGGTCCCAGATGGCGACGCGGCCGCCTTCGGCGATGATGCGGTGCGCGACGGCATGGCCGATGCCGGCGGCGCCCCCGGTGATGACGGCGGATTGGCCTTCGAAGCGGTTTTGTTGGGTCATGGTTTCCGTCCCTTATCGATGATGGACAGGGATAACACTTCGGGATCGGTTTGTCTTGGCCGGACGGGATGCCGCCTCAGGCGCGGGGGTGGGATTTCTGCCAGACCGAGATGAGCTGGGCGGTGTCGATATCGGTGTAGCGCTGGGTGGTGGAGAGGCTGGCGTGGCCGAGGAGTTCCTGGATCGAGCGGAGATCGGCCCCAGCGGCGAGGAGGTGGGTGGCGAAGGAGTGGCGCAGGGCGTGGGGGGTGGCGTGTTCGGGCAGGCCGTTGGCGCGGCGGAAGTTTCGGAGATGGCGCTGGACCACACCGGCGTTGAGCCGCGCGCCGCGGGCCCCGAGGAAGAGGGGCGATTGCGGGGCGGCGGCGGGGTGGATGCGTCGCCATGCGGCGAGGGCTTCGCGCACGGTGGCGAGGAGGGGAACGATGCGCTGTTTGCCGCCTTTGCCGCGCACGATCAGGGGCGTGGCATCGGGCGGGAGGTCGGCGATGTTGAGCGACAGGGCTTCGTCGATCCGCAATCCGGCACCGTAGAGCAGGGCCATCAGCGCGGTGTCGCGGGTGGCGAGGGCGGTGGTGGCGGCATCATCGCCGATCGCGGTGACGACGGATTTCGCATCGGGGGTGGTGAGGGCGCGCGGCAAAGGTTTGCGGGCGCGCGGGGTGAGGCTGAGGCCGGGGGCCGGGTTGGCGATGCCGTGGCGGAGGTGGAGGTAGCGGTAGAAGCTGCGGATCGCGGCGAGTTTTTTTGCACGGGTGGCGTTGCCGACGCCGTTCGTCGCGATGCGGGCGAGGTGGCTGCGCAGGTCGGTGAGGGTGAGGGCCGCGAGGTCGGCTGCGGTGGGTTCGGCGCCGAGATGGGCGGTGAGGAAGCCGAGGAATTCGGCGAGGTCGCCGCCATAGGTGATGATGGTTTTGGGAGCGGCGCGGCGTTCACTGGCCAGATATGCCAGGAACGCCGCGCGGAGATCCTCTGCTGGCGCCTCCGCCGCCGCGGGGGCCGCGTCAGTGCTTGGTGGCGAGACCGACATCGGTGATGCCGGATTTCCGCACCGAGTTCATCACCTGCATGATGCGCTCGTATTTCACCGATTTGTCGCCCGCGATGATCACGTCGATCTTTTTCTTGGTGTCGTACAGGCCGGTCAGGTAGGTGGTCAGCCCCGCGCGGGTGATCGACTGGTTCTTGACGTGCAGGCCGCCGTTGGGGTCGATCATGATGACGATCTGGGTGGGCTTCAGCTGGTTGGCGGTCGAGGCGCCGGGGAGTTGGAGCTTGACACCGGAATCGGGGATCATTTTCAGCACGATCATGACGAAGAACACCAGGAGAAACATCATGATGTCGATCATCGGGACGATTTCGAGCCGGGGTCGGCTGCGCTCCTGAGGGTGACGTCTGTGGCGCATGATCAGACCCCTGCGGCGGTGTATTCGGCGGCGCGGGTCTGGGCCATAGTGCTCGTCGCGCCGTCGCTCAGGCCGCGGGTGTGGAATCGGTTGACCAGCATGACCTTGATCAGTTCAAGCTGCTGGGTGATGCGCTGGGCGATCGAGTTGAAGTAGTTGACGAAATAGACCGCGATGATCGCGATGAGCAGGCCGGCGCCGGTGGAGATCAGCGCATCCGCGATGCCGCCGGTGACCTTGGCCGGGCCGCCGTGCTGGGAGAGCACGTTGAAGGCCTGGATCATGCCGATAATGGTGCCGAACAGGCCGAGCAGCGGGGCGAGGGTGACCGAGGTGTCGAGAATCCAGAGGCCGCGATTGACCCGGGGCATCGCGTCCATGATTTCCTCTTCGAGGTGGAAATCGAGCTCGTCGGCGGTTTCGCCGCGCGAGGCGAGGGCGGTGACGATGAGGTGGCCCTGAAGGGTCTTGCTGTTGGCTTCCGCGAGTTCGCGCAGGCCTTCGAGATTGCCATAGCCGATCTCGCGGAGGCGGGCGTGGATGCGGCTGCCGGAATTGATGGTCTTTTTCAGCAGCCAGAGCCGCTCGAAGGCGACCACGAGGGTGATCAGCAGCAGCACGGGCATGACGGCGAGCAGGCCACCCGTGAGCAGGACAAGTCGGACAATTTCGTTCATCGGTTCATCTCCAGAGGCTGCGCGGTCGCGGTCTATACGGCGGACGGCTGGGCGGTTGAGGGTAAGAATTCCATTATATCAAGCGCTCCGCCCGGTTGGTTCGTGCGGAAATGCGGGGAGGCGGCAATGAGTTCCCTGGTGTAGGCGTTGCGTGGGCTGGTCAGCACTTCCTGTGCGGCACCGAATTCCACCATCCTGCCGCCGTTCAAAACGGCAATCCGGTCGGCCATGTAACTAACCGCAGCAATGTCATGGCTGATCAGAATATAGCTCAAACCATCTTGACGCGCCAAATCTTTCAAAAGGTTCAACAATAGAGCCTGGGTTGAAACATCGAGACTCGATGTCGGTTCGTCAAGCACGATTATGCCGGGATTGGTGGCGAGGGCGCGCGCGATCGCGATGCGTTGGGCCTGGCCGCCGGAAACCGAGCCGGGAAACAGATTGATCATGCGATCGGACAGGCCGACCCGGTCGAGCAGGGCGACAGTCTGGTCCACGCGGGCGCGTTTGCTGCGAATCCCGGCGAGTTTAAGGGGTTCGGCGATGATGTCGCCGATCCGCATGCGCGGGTTCATCGATTCCTTGGGGTCCTGGAACACGACCTGGATGCGCCGCCGGGCCGGTTTGCGCTGAGCGCGGGGCATTGCATCGAAGGCTTCGCCGTTCAAGATAACGTGACCCTGATAGGGGATCATTTGCAGGACGGCGCGACCGAGGGTGGATTTGCCCGAGCCGCTCTGGCCGACGATGCCGAGACATTCGCCCTGGCCGAGGGTGAAGGAGATGTCCTCCAGCGCGCGCATCTTGTCCTTGCGGCCGAGGACGCCCTGGATGAAGCTGGTGGCGGTTCGTTCGTAATCGACGCCGAGGGCGGTGACTTCGAGGGCGGTGGCGCGGTTGACCGGGGCGGCGGGAGCGGCTTCGGGCGTGACCGCATCGAGCAGGGCGGCGGGGTTGATCTCGCGGGCGCGCCGGCAGGCGAAGATGGTGCCGCCGGTGGTGTCCGGTGCGGGGTAGGCGGTTTCGCAGGCGGGTTCGCGAAAGGCGCAGCGCGGGGCGAAGCGGCAGCCGGGGGGGCGCGATTCCGGGTCCGGCAGGTTGCCCGGAATGCTGGCGAGGCGGGCTTGTCCGAGGCGGGGGACCGCGCCGAGCAGGGCCTGGCTGTAGGGATGGCGGGGCTGGGCGAAAAAGGACCGGGCGCCGCCCCATTCGACCGATTTGCCGGCGTAGAGGACGTGGACCTGATCGGCGTGTTCCTCGACGATCGAGAGGTCGTGGGTGATGAACAGCACGCCCATGCTGTGTTCGCGGCGGAGGCGGCTGAGCAGGGTGAGGATCTGGCGGGCGACCAGCAGATCGAGGCCGGTGGTGGGTTCGTCGGCGATCAGCAGCTTGGGCGAGCAGGCCAGGGCCATCGCGATCATCACGCGCTGGCGCATGCCGCCGGAGAATTGGTGGGGGTAGTCGTCGAGCCGTTCGGCGGGGTCGGGGATGCCGACTTCGCCGAGCAGTTCGCGGGCGCGGGCGCGGGCGGCGCGGTCGGACTCGCCGGTGTGGAGGCGATAGACTTCGGCGATCTGGTTGCCGACGCGGGTGGTGGGGTTGAGCGCCGAGAGCGGGTTCTGGAACACCATGCCGATGTCGCGGCCGCGGACCTTGCGCATCTGGGATTCGGTGAGGGCGGCGAGATCGGTGCCCGCGAGCATGACCTTGCCGGTGATTTCGGCGCTGCGGGGCAGGAGCCGGATGACGCCGAGCGAGGCGATGGTTTTGCCTGAGCCGCTTTCGCCGACCAGGGCGGTCATTTCGCCTGCGTTGACGGTGAGGCTGATATCGTCGAGCACCGAGATCGGGCGGCCACGGCCGCGCTTGAGGGCGACCGAGAGATGTTCGAGCGAGAGGACCGTGCTCATCGTGCGGCACCGAAGCGGGCGAGCAGGCCCTGACCGATCAGGTTGGCGGCCATGATCGAGAGAAAGATCATCAGGCCGGCGGGCAGGATCATCCACCATGGGTCGAGCGCGATCAGGTTGAGGCCGGTTTGCAGCAGGCCGCCCCAGCTGGTGTAGGGCGGCTGGACGCCGAGGCCGAGGAAGCTCAGGCCGGAGAGGGCGAGCACCATGTCACCCACCAGGAAGGTTGCGTTGACCACGAGGATCGGGGCCATCACGCGCAGGATGTGGACGCGGGCGACGTACCAGGTGCCGCCGCCGAACTGGCGGGTGGCGAGGATGAAATCGCGGTTGCGCTGGGCGATCGCCTCGTTGCGGACGATGCGGGCGAGGCCGGGCCAGGAGGTGAGGCCGAGCAGCAGGATCAGTTCGAAATTGCCCGGCTGGAACAGTGCCGAGAAGAAGATCAGCACGACGAGGCCGGGGAGGGCCAGGATCGCATCGAGCACGCGCATCAAAACCTTGTCGATCCAGGAGGGGCTGAGGGCGGCGGCGAGGCCGTAGACGATGCCGAGGCCGAAGGTGAGGATGGCGGCGGGGATGCTGACGATGAGGGTGGCGTAGCCGCCGGCGATCAGGCGCGCGAGTTCGTTGCGGCCGATCTGGTCGGTGCCGAGGGGGAATGTCGCACTCGGGCCTTGCAGGGCGTGATGGCCGTGGATGGCGTAGGGGCTGGCTGTGTAGAGATAGGGGCCGAGCAGGCTGAAGCCGAGGATGAGGACGGCGAGCACCAGCCCGGTGACCAGCGTGCCGCGGTCGCCCAGCCACATGGCGGCGCGTTCGGCGGCGGAGCGGCGCAGCGCGCCGCCGGGGGCGGTGATGGCGGTGGCGAGTGAATTGCTCATTCGAAGCGCTCCCTGGGGTCGAGCAGGCCGTTGACCAGATCCGCCAGCAGGTTGCCGATGACGGTGAGCGCGCCGATCAACAGGACGATGGCGGAGATGACCGGGTAATCCTGCGACAATGCGGATCGCCAGAGCAGGTAGCCGAGGCCGGGATAGTTGAAGACGGTTTCGACCAGCACCGATCCCGCGAAAATGCCGGGAAAGGACAGGCCGAGAATGGTGACCAGCGGGCGCAGGGCGTTGCGCAGCACGTGCTTGAACAGCACGGCGCGGAAGGTGAGACCCTTGGCCAGAGCGGTGCGGACGTAATCCTTGCCGAGTTCCTCATGCACCGAGGTGCCGAAATAGCGCGACAGCCCGGCGACGCCGAGCAGGCCGACGGTGAGGACCGGCAGGATGAGGTGGCGCGCATAGTCCGGCAGGCCGGGGTTTTCGAGGCGGAGATTGGTGATGCCGCCGGTGGGCAGGACGCCCCATTTCACACCGAAATACAGGATGAACATGGTGCCGACGAAGAAGGTCGGCAGGGCGTAGAGCGAGAGTTGGAGCGCGCCGATGACCCGGGCGGGCCAGCGCTCGTAGGTGACGCCCTGAAGCAGGCCGAGGCCGATCGAGAGGATCAGGGCGAGCAGGATGGCGCCGATATAGAGGGCCAGGGTGTTCATCATGTAGTCGCCGACCAGTTGGGTGACCGGGCGGTTGAGCAGGTATGAATAGCCGAGACGGCCCTGGAGCAGATGCCACCACCAGATGACGTATTGCTTCCAGAGCGGGGCGGCGAGGCCGAGGCGGACGTTGAGCTCGTGCACGGCGGCGGGCGTCGCTTTCTGGCCGAGGATGGAATAGGCCGGACCGCCCGGGGTGGCGTGGGTCATGAAGAAGACGATGGTGATGAGGATCGCGAGCGACAGGAGAGCGGTCAGAAGGCGGTTGACGATCATGCGCAGCATGGCGGAGCCTTCACGGTGAAGATGGCGCGACGTTATCCGCGACCTGCGAGGCGCAGTCCGGCGTGGTCCAATGGAGATATTGCGGCGACCAGCCACCGGTGGGGCTGATGAACTTGCGGATGCCGCGCAGCCCTTTCCGGGCGAGCACGACGACACCGGTATCGTTCTGGAAAATGATCGGCTGTTGCTCGACCGCGTATTTCTCGTAGGCGTACAAGGCGGACAGGCCGGGCGTGGTTGTCACCGCGGCGAGAAGTTCGTCCATCTTTTTGTCGTTGTAGCCTTCCTGATTGTAGCTGCCTTTGGAGCCGAGTTGCGCGGCATCGGACGGGAAGCTGCCGAGCGACCATCCGAACGCCATGGCTTCCCATGTGAGAGGCCGGTAATCGAGCGCCATCAACTGATTGAACGTGACCTGGCGGATCTTCATGTCGATGCCGACCGCGCGCAAATCCTGTTGCTGGATTTCGGTCCAGAGCGTCGAGGTGGTGCCGCCGGAGGGGGTCAGGAGGGTGAAGGCGAGTTTTTTTCCGTTCTTTTCCCGGATGCCGTCGGGGCCGGGCTTCCAGCCCGCTTCGTCGAGCAATTTGCGCGCCTTGGCCGGATCGTAGCCGATCGGATATTTCCCGGCCTTTTCCGATGGGGGCAGAAATGTGGAGGGGATGACCGGGATGGGGCCGTATTCCGGTTTGGAGGCGTCATGGAACAGGACATGGACCACCTGCTCCTGATTGATCGAATCTGCCATCGCCTGCCGGACCCTGACGTCGTGAAAGAACGGCACGGCCGGGTTTTTGTAGTTCAACTGGATGAATTGGAAGCCGAAATTCGGCGTCATCTTGATCCGGCGCACGTCTTTCAATTTTGCGACGGCATTCCAGAGCGAGAACGGGAGGTTGCTGACATCCAGCGTGCCGCTCTGCATTCCCTCGATCTCCGATCCTGACGAGTGAAGGAACGTCATGATGAACCGGCGGATCTGCGATTTATGACCCTGATAGGTCGGGTTGGGGGCGAACTCGATGAAGCGGCCCAGTTTGAATTTCACGAGTTGATACGGGCCATCGACCACCTTGAAGAACGCGGGATCGGACTGGTGACGCCACATCTGATTGATGGTGTATTTGCCCCAGGCATGGGCCGGGTAGGGCACGAACTGGGCGAGGCCGAGCAGTTCGAACCAGTCGGGATTGACCGGGTGCTTCAGGGTGACCGAAAACGTTTCCGGACCGAGAATATCGAATGATTTGATCAGGTTCGGAACGCCGCCCGAATTGTACCCGGGATAGGTCGGCCCGAGGCGCTTGATCAGGTCGTAGGTGAACTTGACGTCCCTGGTGGTCACCGGGCGACCATCCGACCATTTCCATGGTTTCATGGTGACGGTGAAAACGGTGTTGTTTTTCGAGATATCGATTTTGGTGGCGAGACTGCGGGGCCAAACGATTTTGTGGTCCCGGTTGATGTAGAGCAGCCCGTAATACATCAGGCTGGACGCCTCGCCGTTATAGGCGCTGCTGATCAGGAATGGGTTGAGCGAGGTGACGGAGGCCGGCGGGGTGCCGAGGCCGACGCCGGGGGGGACGATGACGGTGCCGCAGGCTTGCGGGGCGGCGGCGAGGGCGGGGAGGGGCAAAGCGAGGGCGGCGGCGAGGAGGCAGCGGCGCAGGCGGGTGAACCGGTTGTTCGTACCTGTCTGCACATGTGCTGGCCGCATGGTCATCCTTTGCTCTCGCCGATCCATGGAACGCTCGTCAAGCAGAAATACCGAGGCTTGCAAAGCGGAAATGCAAAATAAGTTAAGGTTTGGACAACAGTTTCGCACATGCGAAGGGAATTGAAATTTTCAATGCCGGGGCATGATGTTTTCATGCCGAATCGCACAAAGGGGTGGCACGGCGGCCACCCCTTCGGCAGGGTCGTTCAGGTGATCAGAACTTCGCCGAGACGTTGAAGAAGATCGAGCGGGGGATCACGTTGAAGGCCGAGGCGTAGCTCGGGGTCAACGCAAAGCCGCCACCCTGCGGGATTTCCGCAGGCGAGAGGAAGTAATGTTCGTAGGCGTGCAGGCCAAGCAGGTTGTGAACATTGATCGAGAACTTCAGCTCTTTCAAATGATCGTATCCGTGCAGCTTCAGATTGTAGGCCAGATAGAGATTGGTCAGCAGGTAGCCCGGCAGTTTGAAGTTCTGAATGTTCGGTTGGCCGCCCAGCGTGTTGGCCAGATTGGCCTGAGTGTTGGGATAGTAGGGCGTGGTCGCCAGAGCCAGAGCGCTGTTGGGAGCGCCGGGGACGATGGTAGGACTGTTAGGCAACTGAGACGGCAGATCGAAGGTTATGAACTGCTGGCCGGTGTATTGGCCGCTCAGGCGAGCCTCGAACGGACCGTGATCGAACTCGACACCGAAATTGCCCAGCCAGTTCGGCACGCCGGCCAGCGGCTGACCCTTAAACGCATATCCGAACTGCCCCTCGAATGGCGTGTCCTGCGCGAAGAAGCTGTTGAGGTATTGCGCTTGGGTGTAGGAGGCATTTCCGAAAAATTCGAGGTCGTGAGTCAGACGGAATTTTCCGGATGCTTCATAGCCGTGATACTGGCTTGCGCCGGTATTTGCGTATGTTGAAACCAGAGTTTGGTAGTTGGTGTAGAACGAGAACTGGTCGTTGATTTTCTGGTAATAGACATCGGCGTTCAAATAAAGGCGTGGCGTATCGTAACGAAGACCCGCCTCGTACAGGTGAACGATTTCCGGTGTCGGAGCCTGGGTTGTGCTTCCGGTTACGCCCTGGGTGTAGTCGGTTGCGGGCGCGAACCGTGCCGATTTTCCGTAGCTGGCATAGGCAACCATATTATGCGGAAGATCGTAGCTGATTCCGAAATAGGGTTCGGCGACGGCTCCGAAATTCTGGAGTTTCGCAGGGAGGCCCTGGAGACTGTATTGGGTGATGTTGCTGGTATAGACGCCGGTAAACGTGACGCCGGGCTCAAGATGCAGCTTGTTGTCCAGCAGGTTGATCCGGTCCTGCGCGTAGGCGGAGTAGAGTGTCCGCTGGATGCCGCCGCCGAATGAATCCGAATTATACCCGATTTCGTTCGGCATATCGGCAGTCGAGTACATGAAGTCTTCACCACCGCTCGATTCCTTCGCGATGAGGGCGCCCACCGTGATGTCGTTGTGCGGCAGGAAGATGTTCGCCTTCGGCGCGAAGCCGATGGTGGTGGAGTGGCCGATATTCTCCTCTGCCGCCTCGCCGTAGGAATAGCAGGTCGGGTTGGTCGGGCTGCAGCCGGCCGGAGCGAACTGGTACGGGTCGTAGGTGAAGGCGCCGGGGCGATAGCCCGACGGGTTGGTTGACACGCCATTGGCCAGTGCCGTCGGGCCAAGTGCGCCGTAAGCGAGGTAGGGGACCTGGAAATTCACCTGATACGGAAACGATGGGTCGTAGGAGTAGGTGCCGGCCACGTTCGGGTTCATGTAGCTCGTGAACACATCCGACGAGTGGATCATGAACAGTTTGCCGCTCAGGATCAGGTGCGGATTGACGTAGGTCTGATCGCCGAGAATGACGGTGAGGTATTTATTGTTCTCATTCGTGAAGCTGAGCGAATGCGGGAAGTTGTAGCTGTAGCTGTTCGATTGTTGCAGGGTGGTCGGGAGCGAGAACGCCGAAATGTATCCCTGGGCGCGATTGTAGATAATGGTTGCCGAAACGTGGGAGAGGCCCTCGTTGTACGGTTTCACGAGCGAGAACAGCATGTCGCCGGAGCGGATGGAGTTGCCGTCCGGGAAACCTGCCGTGTAGCTCTGATTATAGCGGAGAAGGGCTCGCGGAGCATCGATACCGGTGCCGATGTTGCCGGTGTTGAGTTCAAAGCCGGCATGGCTGGTGTCGAACGAGCCAATGCCGCCAAAGATTTCGGCGGAAGGTTTGTCGCTCGGCTTTTTGGTCGTGTAGGCAATCGTACCGCCAACCGTTGCGAATCCCTGCTTGTCCGGCGGGGCGACGCCCGGATAGACGGTGGTGCCGGAAATTTGGCCCAGCGTGATCGGCGAGCCGATATTGTTCGAGAGGAATGCGCCCTGGCCGCCCGAGATGAGGTCCTGAAGCGGGACGTCATCAAGCGTCTGAGCGAGCTGGCTGTTGCGGACGCCGCGAACCGTCAACACGGGAACGCCCTGGCCGATATTCTGCTGGTATTCGTTGACGGACGGAGTTTGTTTGAGCAGCGACTGGATAGAGCCCTGCTGAGTACCCTCGGCCTCTATCTGTTTCTGGTTGACCGAAGAAACGGCGTTGGCGATATTTTTCTCTTTGAGCAGAAGTTCTTTATAAAACTTCTTGATCTTCTGGATGTGGACCGCCTGCGCCTCGGGCGTGGTGGCGCCGCCCGGAATGATCGGGGCGTTACCGGTGGCCGGCGTGGCGGGGATGATGATCGGGGCGGGTGCGCTTTGCGCCCAGACCCGTGCCGAAAACACCATGCCGCTCGCGACCGAGCAGGCGGTGATCAGCAGAATGCGCTTTCGCCTCGTTCCAACTTGCATAGACAACTCCCAGAGCCCCTGAGGGGCGGTGAACCCGAATCCAAATTTTGATCGCGCATGTCAGCAAACGCGGTGCAGAGGCGCGCATGTCGCATGGGGGGGTTTTTGCTGGCTAGAGCGTTCAGGACACAGGCATGTCCTTTCCGCTCTCGTATCGTTACATATTCATGAAATGTGTTTTATTAAATTTCAAAAAAATATCGCAAAGTCGGCTATAAACGATTTTTATTTTCGAAAATGCGTCGATAGAGTGCCTACTCATTTCGGTGAACAGTTTTTGTCACCTTAATATCACAATTGTGTGAATTTGGATGGGGATGGAACGCAATCCGGGGCGTTTTTGGAATTCCGGGTAGAAAAAAACCGGCCTATTGGCCGGTTTTTCTCAGTTTTGTCAGTTTTATCAGAAGCGCGCGGTGACGTTGAAGAAGATCGAACGCGGGATTCCGACATAGGACGAGGCGTAGGTTGGCGTGAGTGCGAATCCGCCATTCAGGGGCAGTTCCGCCGGTGCGAGGAAGTAATGCTGATAATAATGCAGTCCCAGAAGGTTCTGTACGTTCAGCGAGAACTTGAGGTACTGAAGATGCTCGTAACCATGCATCGGAAGTTTGTAGCTGAGATATACGTTTGCCAGGAAATAGGACGGCAATTTGAAGTTCTGCGGAATCGGGCCGAAGCCGCTGAGTTTGTTGCCGAGTACGGATTGGGGCACTGCGTAGTAAGGCGTTGTTGCCAGCGCCAGGCTTGAATTGGGGCTTGGCGGTGCGATTTCCGGATTGTCCGGCAGTTGGGGTGCGAAGTCGTAGGTGATGAACTGCTGCCCGGTATAGGATGCGCTGAGGCGAGCCGAGAACGGACCGTGATCGTATTCGACGCCGAAATTACCAAGCCAGTTCGGCACACCGGCGAGGGGTTCGCCCTTGAATGCGTAGCCGAACTGCCCTTGGAACGGCGTTACGCTCGCAAAGAAATTGTTGAGATATTGGGCCTGAGTATAGGACGCATTGCCGAACAGTTCGATGTCATTGGTCAGGCGGTATTTCGTCGACATTTCATAGCCGTGATAGGCTGACGCGCCGGTATTGGAGTAATTCGAAACGCCGGTCTGGTAGTTGGTGTAGAACGAGAACTGTGCAGTGACCTTCTGGTAGAAAGTATCGAGGTTCAGGTAGAAATCCGGCGTGTCGTAACGGATACCGGCGGTGTAGGCGTGAACGACTTCCGGCTTTGGCGCGGAGGTTGTGCTGGAAATGCCGAGAGAGTTGGCGGTGCCGAGGGTATAGTCGTCGATCGGCGCGTAGCGGGCACCTTTGCCGTATTCGGCGTATCCGACGAAATTGTCCGGGAAATCGTAGGTCACGCCCAAATAGGGGTCGGCCTGCTTGCCGTAGTTCTGCAGCTTGTAGTTGCCGGTCGGGTTGCTGGTCAGGCCGGTATTGATGTCGGCCTGCGAGTAGGAGAATGCCGCGATCGCGCTGCTATACACGCCGGTCAACTGGATACCGGGTTCTATGTGGAGCTTGTTGTGGAACAGATTGATCTTGTCCTGAGCGAATACGGTATAGATGGTCCGTTGCGATCCGCCACCGAACCCGATCGAGTTGTAACCGATGATCTGCGGCATTGGATCGGAACCATAGACGTAGCTTGCTCCGCCCAACGCCATTGACTTGGTGAAAAGTCCGCCGACCGTGATGTCGTTATGCGGCAGGAAAATGTTGGCGCGCGGGCTGAAACCGATTGTCTGGGTTCCCCCGATATTCACCTCGGCTGACTCGCCGGCGGTATAACTACCGAAGGTGGCCAACGGATTATAGGTGAAGAAGGGCGGGTTGTAGTAGAAGCCGGTGCCGGGTCCGACCGGGCCATCGGCAAAATAGGGCACCTGGAACGTGACCTGGTAGGGGAAGGCGGGATTATAGGCGATGGTGTTGGGGTTCTGATAACTGGTGAAGGTGCTCGGCTGACGCAGATAGAACAGGCTGCCCTCAAGGATCAGGTGCGGGTTGATATAGGTCTCGTCGTGCAATATCGCCGTCAGATACTTGTTGTTCTCCCTCGTGTAGGTCAGTGAATGAGGGAAATTGTAGCTGTAGCTGTTGGCCTGTTGGAGCGGCACCGGCAGGGGAGCGGTCGTGATGTAACCGTCCGCGCGGTTGTAGATGACGGTCGCCGACATGTGGGACAAACCCTCATCATAGGGCTTCTCGACTTGGAAATACATGTCGCCTGAGCGGATGGAGTTGCCATCCGGGAAGCCGTAAGTGTAGCTCTGGTTATACCGCAGAATGGCTCGCGGCGCATCGATCCCTTGGCCGATATCGCCGGTGTTGATTTCGAAACCGGCATTGCTGGAGTCGAACGACCCGATGCCGCCGAAAATCTCGGCGTAAGGCTTGGCGGTCGGCTTTTTGGATTCGTAAGCGATGGTGCCGCCGATGGTCGCGAAGCCCTGCTTGTCCGGCGGCGCGACGCCCGGATAGAGCGTGGTGCTTTCCAACTGGCCAAGCGTGATGGGCGACCCGAGATTGTTATTCAAAAAGGCGCCCTGGCCGCCTGAGAGCAGATCCTGCAAGGGAATCAGCCCATTCAAGGTCGAGGCCAACTGGGAGTTGCGGACACCGCGAACCGTGAGAACGGGGACGCCCTGACCGATATTCTGCTGGTATTCGTTGACCGACGGCGTCTGTTTCAACAGGGACTGGATCGAGCCCTGCTGCGTGCCGGTCGATTCGATCTGCTTTTTGTCGATATGGGACACTGCTGTGGAGACGTTCTTTTCCTTCAGCAGCAATTCCCGATAATATTTTTTGATTTTCGCTATATGGACGGCCTGTGCTTCGGGCGTTGCCGGACCGCCAGGAATGATCGGGCCGGCACCGGTATCGGGAACGATCACGGGGGCCGGTGCGGTTTGCGCCCAGACTCTGGCCGAGAACACCATGCCGCTCGCGACCGAGCAGGCGGTGAGCAGGATTATTCGGTGACGGCCGGATCGCGATATCATCATTCAAGTCTCCCAGACTGATCAGAGAAAAAATCGACAGCCATCACCGCTTTGCATGGCTGACCTCCGTATAATTTAGGGTGCGTGATTTTTTCGCTAGGGCAATTCGGCCACATTCTGAAAACTTCGTAAGAGATTGCGGCTTGGCACTGCGTTCCATGCCGCTTGGCGGATCGGCTCGACAGTTTCGATCATTCTCAAGAAGATGGGAGTAACATAATTTCGATGATGATGACGGTTTTGTTACTTGGATTACGAATGGCTAAATTATCACGATTTTGTGAAGTGACCGGAGTTTGATGTTTGGTAGAAAAATATGACTAATTCTTGGGCGTATTTTGCATAGGTGGAGTTTATTTTGCACAAAAAACCCCGCCAGATGGCGGGGTTGATTGGACTCGTTGCAGCCTGTCCGTCTTATCCTTCGGGCAGGATCTCGATCGGCAAGGCGAAGGTCTTGTTTGCGCTGCCGGGAAAGCCGGGGAAGTGCATGCGTTCCACGGCTTCGAGGCCGGCTTTGTCGATCAGGGGGTTGCCGCTGCTTTTGTAGATGCTGGCGGAGATCAGCCGGCCGGCGGGGGTGAGGGAGAACTCGATATAGACCGTGCCTTGCAGCTTCAGCATCCGCATCGCGCGGCTGACGTGGACGAGGTGCTGGATCGGGGCGCGGAGGCCGGCGGCGTAGTTGGCGAAATTATAGGCGGGCGCCGGTGGCGGGGCCGGGGGCGGCGGCGGTTTTTTCAGCGGCGGCGGCGGCGGATGGTGGATGATGACGTGCTTCACCGGCACCGGGATTTTGGTCGGTTTCGGCGAGACGTGATGCACGATGGGGTGAGGAATGGGTTTGGGTACCGGCACCGGGACCGGCGGCGGCGGCTTGGGCAGCGGCGGTGGTGGTTTCGGTTTGGGGAGCTGCACCATATGGACGAAGGTGGTCGGCACCACCGGCTTTTTGACGTGCGGCATGTGGTTGGCGGCATAGAAAATGCCGCCGAATACCGCCGCCATCAGCACGATGCTGAAAATGCCGGCCCGTGGCAGGCCGAGTTCATCGGGTTCCCAGGGCGGCAGGCCGCCATTCATGGTCGCGCCATCAAGCATCAGCGGGCTCTCCAGCCAGGTCGTGGCCTAATCGTGAATTGAAGACCGGGTGGCGGCAGCCATGCCCGATCGATGATTTCGGTGTCTGTAATCCGTTTGCCATATGGGCTGTCAAGCAATGCCTGTGCCGAAATGCCGCATCGCACCAGCGCGGAACGCAATGATGGGCTGCGTGTGGGGGAGGCGTTGCGTCGAGTGGCGTTTTCGCTTGTCATCCCTTGCGTAATCGGTGTCGGGCAAGCAATTTTCAACAAAAATAAATTTTATGAAAAATCGGCATCCGCCATCGTGATATCGTGGCCGAGGCGGCCGGCGAGATCGCTGATGAACTGCCACGCCACCCGCCCCGAGCGGGCACCGCGGGTGACCGACCATTCGATCGCCTCGGCGTGGAGCGGCTCGCGCTCGATCGGCAGGCGGAATTTTTCAGCGTAGCCTTCGACCATCGCGAGAAATTGTGCCTGGTCGCATTTGTGAAAGCCGATCCAGATGCCGAACCGGTCCGACAGCGAGACTTTTTCCTCGGTCGCCTCGGAAGGGTTGATCGCGGTGCTGCGTTCGTTTTCGATCATGTCGCGCGGCATCAGGTGGCGGCGGTTGGAGGTTGCGTAGAACAGCACGGTTTCGGGCCGGCCTTTGATGCCGCCGTCGAGCACCGATTTGAGCGCTTTATAATCGGCATCCTCGCGTTCGAAGGACAGATCGTCGCACAGGACGAGGGCGCGGCGGGCGGCGTGCACAGAATCGGGCCGGGAGTCATGGCGGAGGATGTCGAGCAGGGCGGGGAGGGTGCTGATATCCTCGCGGTGGATTTCGATCAGGGCGAGGCTGCCGGGGATTTCGCGATTGGCGGCGGCGTGGGCGGCCTTGACCAGGGAGGATTTGCCCATGCCGCGCGAACCCCACAGCATCGCGTTGTTGGCGGGGAGACCGCGTGCGAAGCGGATCGTGTTGTCGAGCAGGATCTGCTTCTGGCGTTCGACGCCCTTGAGGAGATCGATATCGACGCGGGAGACGTGATCGACCGGTTCGAGCGCCTGGCGGGACGGGTGCCAGACGAAGGCGTCGTGGTCGGCGAGCGAGGCACGGGGTGGGGCCGGGGGTGCGAGCCGTTCCAGAGCGTCGGCGATGCGGGCGAGCAGATCGGTCACGGCGTGGTCCATGCAGGGTCCTGACTTGACGGGGCGGGCGGCCAAACTATGGTCCCGCGCGACCAAGGGCAACCATCACCGTTTCAGATCAGGGTATCATTCATGTTCATCGCCACCGCCTATGCCGCCACCACCGCTGCCGATTCGGGCGGTATGTCGGCGCTCATCAATTTCGCGCCGCTCGTTCTGATCGTTATCGTTTTCTATTTCATTCTGATCCGCCCGCAGCAGCAGCAGGCCAAGGCGCAGAAGATCCGGCTCACCGCGATCAAGCGTGGCGACAAGGTGGTGACCGGGGGCGGGTTTATCGGGCAAGTCGCCAAGGCGGTGGACGGGGCGGAAGAAATCGAGGTGGATATCGCGCCCAATGTGCGGGTGACGGTGCTGCGAAGCACGATCAGCACGGTGTTGGGCGACCCGAAGCCAGCGGGCAAGGTGGCTGAGGTGAAGAAGGCCACGAAATGAGGAAGCGGTTCTTTTTTGCAAAAAAGAACCAAAAAACTCTTGTCGATTCAGGAAATTTTTTCTTCTTTTTTATAAAAAAGAAGCGCTTCCTCGGCGTTGTTACGCCATGAGGTGTTCGGCGTAGGCGTAATGCGCGATCTTATCGAGCCAGTTGGTCACGTAATCCGGGCGGCGGTTGCGGAAATCGAGGTAGTAGGAGTGTTCCCACACATCGATGCCGAGGAGGGCCTTGCCTTCCTTGGTGGCGAGCGGGTTGGAGCCGTTGGGGGTCTTGGTCACCGCCAGCTTGCCATCGGGTTTCAGGATCAGCCAGGCCCAGCCGGAGCCGAACTGGGTGGTGGCGGCGGTTTTGAACGCCTCCTTGAATTTCTCGACCGAACCGAAATCCTCGGTCAGTTTGGCTTCGAGCCGGGCGGGGATCTTGCCGCCGTCGGTCGGTGACATCATCGGCCAGAACAGATTATGGTTCCAATGCTGGCCGGCATTGTTGAACACCGGGGCCATGTCGGCCTTGCCGTGGGTGTGGTGGATGATCTCTTCGAGGGATTTGCCCTGGAGTTCGGCATGTTTTTCAACGAAGCCGTTCAGTGCCGTGACATAGGCCTGGTGGTGCTTGTCGTGATGGAGTTCCATGGTCTCCTGGCACATGCCGTGGCCCGCCAGGGCTGCGTGGGGATAGGGTAATGCGGGGAGTTCGAACGCCATTGTGGCATCTCCGATCCGGTTTGAGGATTCTGCTTGACGACCGGCGCGCGAGCCGCACCGGTTGCGTCTCCGGTAGCTATGGTCGGGCGATGGCCGCGTCAAGCATCGATCGCCTGATGCAATGACCGATGCCGAGTTGGCCGCGCTGGTGCGCCGGGCCGATCCGGACCGGTTTATCGGTGCCTTATTCGCACCACCGGAGCGGCGGCGATGGCTGCTGACGCTTTATGCCTTCAATCATGAACTGGCGCGGGCGCGCGAGGTGGCGCATTCGGCCCCGCTCGCGCTGATCCGGCTGCACTGGTGGCGCGAGGTGGTGGAAGGGGCGAAGCGCGATCATCCGGTTGCCAACCTCGTGCGCGAGGCGATCGGGGCGGGCGCGCTCGATCCGGTGGCGCTGGCGGCGCTGGTCGATGCGCGGGAGGCCGAGGCGGAGCCGATTGCGGGCGGGGCCGCGTTCATGGCCTATGTGCGCGGGACCGCCGGAGGGCTGGGCCGGATGGCGGGACGGTGCCTCGGGGTGGATGATGCGGCGGGGCTGGGGTGCCTCGATGATCTCGGGACCGGGTATGGGATCGTGGCGATTTTGCGAGCCGGTGATGCGCTCAGGGCGCACGGACGGGTGCTGCTGCCCGAGGATGCCGGGGTGCTGCGCGATCTGCCCGATATTGCCCGGGTCCTGCTGGCGAACCGGCCACCGCGCGCAGCGATTGCGGCGGCACTGCCGGCCGTGCTGGCGCGGCGGGATTTGCGGCGGGTGCGACGCGGCGACCCAATGCGGCCGCGCAGCCTCGGTGATCGGCTTGCGGTGATCGCCGCGGGGCTTTCCGGCCGGATGTGAGACGGGTCAGAACCGGTAGGCCAGCATTACCCGGTTATAGATGAAATCGTGCGATCCGTAGGTGTTGGTTTCGTTGCATAGATTATTCGCGCATTTGTTGATGACCATGCGGTCGCGGATGGTGAGGTTCTTCAGCTTCGTCGGGCGATACTGCACGCTGGCATAGAGCGCATGGATATCGCCGCTGTAATAGGTGTTGAAATCGGCGATCGCGCCCATCAGCGACAGGCGGTGGTCGAGGGCGGTGTAGTCCGCGCCCAGGGCTATGGCGTGTCCCGGTCCGAAGGTGACGAGGCTGGTCGACATGAAGGAGGCGTACATCACCTTGTAGTTCTCGTAGGGCGAAACCAGCGCGCCGCCGCCGAACGCGCCGGGGTGAGGTTGCAGGACGTCGTATCCGAGGAAGAGCTTGCCGTGCGGGATGTTCACCCCGCCTTCGATGCCTTCGAGCGTGGTATCGACATCGTGACCGGGCTGATGGAACATGACCGCATCGTAGCGGGAGAACATGCCGGCACCGGACCATTCGCGCAGGAACTGGCCGCTGATGAAAGGTGTCACCGCGCCGTCATGGCCGAAATCGTAGGTGCCCTGCGTGTAGAACATCCGGGCGAACTGGTAGAAATTGTAATACCATGCGGTGGCATCGACCCGGTGGGTTTTGTAGGTGGCCCCGAAGGCGAGCGTGCCCGGGGCGGGGGCTGCGGTGCGGGGCAGGACGCGTTCCGTGCCGTACAGATCGTCGTTCTGGTACTGCGTCGCGTAATAGAGGTTGTCCTGAGCATACCGAGACGAGGTGCGCGACTGCCAGGCGAATACCCGGGTGCCGACGAGGGTGATGTCCCTGTCCGGTTTCACCGCCACGAACACGCCCTGATAGGTCTGGGGGAACATTCGCGAATCGCGCGGGCCCATCCAGGGGGTCTTGATGATCTGGTCGCCGGCGCGGAGCAGCAGGAAATCGTTCCGGTATTGCAGATAGGCCTGACCGAGCGATGCCAGGGTGGGGCCGGTGCCCATCAGGGTCGAATCGATGGTCGCCGGATTGCGCCCGTTGGCCCCGAGGGAGTTGGCGTAGAACAGGCTCGCCGTTGCGCTGAAGCCGCCCAGAACCGGTTCGGTGCTGACGTTCAGGATGCCGCCGAGGCTGTAGGCGTTCTGATTGTCCTTGCGCGGCGATCCGGTCAGGCGGCTGAAATAATAGGAGCGGATCTGGCCGCTGATATGGATGAAATCGGGGCCGGTGGCCGCCTGGGCCTGTGCCTGCATCGGCAGCGCCATTGTTGCGCATGCCAGCGCGCCGGCCGCGAGACTGTGGATTCGCATATCGCTGACCCCCCTTGTGTGGCCACCCCCCGGCGGCTTCGGGGTCGGAGATGGGGATGGGGCAGGCTATATGTCAAATCACGAATATACGCTTGATGGGGCGTCCTCTCGCCCGTGTTCACCTTAAATGATATGACATCCGCATGACCGACCAATCCGAGACTACCGAAGGCCCGCGCGGCCTGTCGCCCGTGACCATCGAGCAGGAAATGCGCCGTTCCTATCTCGATTATGCCATGTCCGTGATCGTTTCGCGCGCGCTGCCGGATGCACGGGACGGGTTGAAGCCGGTGCATCGGCGGATTTTGTATGCCATGGCCGAATCGGGCAACACGCCGGACAAGCCGTATCGCAAATCGGCCCGCATGGTCGGCGACGTGATGGGCAAGTATCATCCGCATGGCGATGCCGCGATTTATGATGCCGCCGTGCGGATGGCGCAGGGATTTTCGATGCGGGTGCCGCTGATCGACGGTCAGGGCAATTTCGGCTCGGTCGATGGCGATCCGCCGGCGGCGATGCGCTACACCGAGGCGCGGCTGGCCGATGCGGCGATGGCGCTGCTGACCGATATCGATCGCGATACGGTCGATTTCCAGCCGACCTACGATGAATCCGACAATGAGCCGCGCGTGTTGCCCGCCGCCTATCCCAATCTGCTGGTCAATGGCGGCAATGGCATCGCGGTCGGCATGGCGACCAATATTCCGCCGCACAACCCGACCGAGATCATCGATGCGACGCTGCATCTCCTCGAACATCCCGAGGCGACGCTGGATGATCTGATGAAGATCGTCCCGGGGCCGGATTTTCCGACCGGTGCCATGATTCTCGGGCGTTCGGGCATTCGCAATGCGTTCGAAACCGGGCGGGGGTCGATCGTGGTGCGGGCGCGCGCGGCGATCGAGGAGATTCGCAAGGACCGGCTTGCCATCGTGGTCAGCGAGCTGCCGTATCAGGTCAACAAGGCGACGCTGCTGGAACGGATCGCCGAACTGGTCCGCAACAAGGAGGTCGAGGGGATTTCCGATCTGCGCGACGAGAGCGACCGCGACGGGATGCGCATGGTGGTCGAACTCAAGCGCGATGCGACGCCGGAAGTGGTGCTCAACCAGTTGTACCGGTTCACCCAGTTGCAGACCGGCTTCGCTATCAACATGCTGGCGCTGGATGCCGGGCGGCCCCGGCAACTCGGGCTGCGCGATGCGCTCGATTGTTTCATCGCGTTCCGTGAGGATGTGATTTTACGCCGCGCGCGGTTCGATCTGAACAAGGCGCGCGACCGGGCGCATATTCTGGTCGGGCTCGGGATTGCGGTTGCGAATATCGATGATGTCATCGCCCTGATCCGCGCTGCACCGGATGCGGCGGCGGCGCGGGTGGCGTTGATGGCGCGGGACTGGCCGGCGGGCGATGTGATGCCGCTGCTCGCGCTGATCGATGATCACGGCAATCAGGTGACCGAGGCCGGCACGGTGCGGCTGACCGAAGCGCAGGCGCGGGGTATTCTGGAATTGCGCCTCCAACGCCTGACCGGGCTGGAGCGCGACAAGATCCAGGGCGAGTTGCGCGAGGTCGGGGAAAAAATCGGGGAATTGCTTGCGATCATCGGCTCGCGGCCGCGCCGGCTGGAAGTGATGCGCGAGGAACTGGTGGCGGTGCGGGCGCGGATCGGGTCGCCCCGGCGCACCAGCATCGAGGACAGCGTCGCCGATCAGGACGATGAAAGCCTGATCGAGCCCGGCCAGATGGTCGTGACCATGACACGGGACGGGTTCATCAAGCGCACCCCGCTGGAAGCGTTCCGCGCCCAGAATCGGGGCGGGCGGGGCCGGGCGGCGGCTTCGATGCGCGGGGATGACGTGATCACCCGCAGCTTCAACGCCCATACCCATCAGTTCGTGCTGTTTTTCAGCAAGGGCGGCAAGGTGTTTCGCGAAAAGGTCTGGCGCCTGCCGGAATCCGCCCCTGCCGCGAAGGGGCGCGCGATCGTCAATATCCTGCCGGAACTCAATGGCGACGCGGTGACCACCGTGCTGCCGTTGCCGCAGGATGAGAGCCTGTGGAACGATCTGCACCTTGTGTTTGCAACCGCTTCGGGCAATGTCCGGCGCAACCGGCTGGCGGATTTCCGCAATGTCCGCTCGTCCGGGCTGATCGCGATGAAGCTGGATGAGGGGGATCATCTGGTGGGGGTTGCGACCTGCCGGGAGGGGGATGACGTGTTTCTGGCCACCCGGCTTGCGCGGTGCATCCGGTTTCAGATCACCGACGAGACGTTGCGGGTGTTCGCGGGGCGGGATTCCAACGGGGTGCGCGGCATCCGGCTCGGCAGGGAGGACGAGGTGATCTCGCTTTCGGTGTTGCGTCATGTCGATGCCGACGTCAATCAGCGTGCCGCTTACCTCAAACTCGCCGCCGCCCAGCGCCGGAACAATGGCGAGGATGCCGATGTCGAAACCGTCGAGCCCGAGGAGGTCACCGCTGAGATCACCTTGTCGCCGGATCGGGCCGCCGAACTGGCGGCGGCTGAAGAGATGCTGCTGACCGTCACCACCGGCGGGTTTGGCAAGCGGTCCTCGGCCTATGAATATCGCGTCACCGGCCGGGGCGGGCAGGGGATTACCAATATCGCCCTTGCCGCGCGCAATGGCCGCGCGGTGGTTGCAAGTTTCCCGGTGCGCGCCGGGGACGACATCATGCTGGTGACCGATCAAGGCAAACTGATCCGCGCGCCGGTCGATCAGGTGCGGATCACCGGGCGGCAGGCGATGGGGGTGACGCTCGTGCGGGTCGATAAGGATGAACAGGTGACCAGCGTGTTTCCGGTGGTCGATGACGGCGGGGATGCTCCGGGCGAGGGCGAGTCCGGTGGCTGAGCGCGGGCTGACCGGGCTTTATCCCGGGACGTTCGATCCGATCACCAATGGCCATGTCGATATCATCAGCCGGGCCGCAACGCTGTGTGCGCGGCTGGTGATCGGAGTGGCGCGCAATGCCGGCAAGGGGCCGCTGTTTCCGAGCGACGAGCGGGTGGAACTGGTGCGTGCGGAGATCGAGCCGATTGCGGCGCGGACCGGTACCATCATCGAGGTGCGCGCTTTCGATTCGCTGTTGATCGGATTTGCCCAGGAGCTTGGCGCGCATGTGATCGTGCGCGGGTTGCGCGCGGTCTCCGATTTCGACTACGAATTCCAGATGGCCGGTATGAACGCCCGTCTCGATCCGAAAATCGAGACGATTTTCCTGATGGCGAGCGAGCGCCAGCAATTCATCTCGTCGCGTTTCGTCAAGGAAATCGCCCAGCTGGGCGGCGACATATCGAGTTTCGTCCCGAAACTGACTTTGGAGAGAACCCTGCGAAGGGTTGGCAGAACAAAATGATCACACGACGTACCATTCTTGCCGCCACGGCGGCTTCCCCCCTCGCTGGAGTTTTCATGTCCGATACCGCCACTGCCGCACCCGCCGATCTGGCCAACACGATTTATATGACCCTGCCGTTCGGCCGCGTCACCATTGTGCTCCGCCCCGATCTGGCACCCAAGACCTGCACCCAGATCAAGACCCTGACCGGGCGTGGGTTCTATAACGGATGCGAGTTCTTTCGCGTGATCGCGGGCTTCATGGCGCAAACTGGCGACCCGACCAACACCGGCACCGGCGGCAGCGATCTGCCGAACGTGCCCGCCGAGTTCACCACCAAGGCGAGCTTTCTCACGGGCGCCCTCGGCATGGCCCGCGCCAACGACCCCAACAGCGGCAACAGCCAGTTCTTCATCTGCTTCGATCCCGCCACGTTCCTCGATGACAAATACACCCTGTTCGGTCAGGTCACCGAAGGCATGGAGTACGTCAATCAGATCAAGAAGGGCCACGGGCAGAGCGGCCGTGTGACCGATCCGACCAAGATCATCAAGATGGAACTCGCCGCCTGATCTGATCGGGAATCGTAAAGCCCTGCCGGCTTCATGGCCGCCTTGCGCCGATAATCCGCGCAGGGCGGCCCTTGGCGGGCAAGCCGGGGTTGACGAAAGCCGCGCGATCTAGTCTTAGCGTGGCACCCTGTTTTGGTGAGAGCCTGTAGCTCAGCTGGTAGAGCACGAGACTTTTAATCTTGGGGTCGAGGGTTCGATTCCCTCCGGGCTCACCAAACTTCCGCGAATGTCAGGGTGGCTATGTTCGTGGCGCTTTTGGTCGGGCAACGATACTTCGATCGGCGTGGGCCGCGAATCCGGAGCCGATCGTGACGATCGGTATAATTTTTCATAGTCTCATCGCCTTGATGATGCTGGTCACGTTGATCCGCATGTTGATCGCGATGCCGCGAAAAGAAATCATGGCACGGATGACGGGAAATCCGGGACTTTCTGCGATCGCGGCGATTCTGCTCATTTTCGCGCTGATGATCGGTGTGCTGGCGATCGCCAATTCGGGGTAGCGCCTCGCCGCTTTCTCTACCGCCGCATCGTCTCCAGCATGGCCAGTGTGACCATTCCGCCTTCCACAGCTGCATTCGGGGTCTCATGATCGCCCAGATGATCGACGATCCGCAAGGCTGCCGAAAAATCCTGGCCATCGGTGTAGGGGCTGATGGTGATGATGCAGTCCAGCCCCGCCGCGCGGGCTGACTCAAGCCCGTTGCGGGAATCCTCGATCGCGAGGCACTCCTCCGGCGCGAGGCCCAGCCGTTTCAGCGCGAGGGTGTAGACATCGGGGGCCGGCTTCTTGCGGGCGACTTCGTCACCGGCGGCGATCGCGTTGAACCAGGAGACTGCATCCGGTGCGAAGGCCGATTGCAGCAGCGCATCGATGTTGGGGCGGCTCGTGGTGGTTGCGATCGCGCATTTGACCCCGGCTTCGCGCGCTTCGTGAATCAGCCGCAGGATGCCCGGTCGGGGTGCCAGCGCGCCTTCGGCCATGCGGGTGGTGTAGATCGCGGTTTTGCGCTCATGGATCTGCCTGATCCGCTCGGGTGCGAGATCTACGCTTTGATCGAAGGAGTCGATATAATATCTGATCCGTTCCTTGCCGCCTGTTACCGCCAGCAGGTCGCGGTACATGGCGCGGTCCCACTCCCAATCGAGCCCGACCTCGGCAAAGGTGGCGTTGAAGCTGATCCGGTGGAGTTCCTCGGTTTCGGCGAGGGTTCCGTCGACGTCGAAAATCAGGGCGCGCAGTTTCATCATGCAATCAGAATATCCCGGCTCCTGAAATACCGCCATAGACCCCGAGGCCCGCGGTCAGCGTTGCCAGAAACAAAGTAAGCCAGAGATACCATCCCCGCAGGCGGACATGCGCGGGCAAGGCGCGCACCGCGAGGGCGATCAGGAAGCCCAGCACCAGCGGCAGGAGCAGCGCGTTCATTACCTCGACCGCGATGTTGAGGAAAACGAGGTTGGGTACCAGAGCGACCAGCAAAGCGCCCGCGATAAGGCAGAACGCATAGACGCCGTAGAACCATTTGGCCTGCAACGGGTGGTCTTCGAGCGAGCGGCGATAGCCGGCGACCTCGCCGAGCCCCCAGGCCAGCGCGAGGGAGGCGACGATGGCGGCGATCAGGGCCGCTCCCAGCACGCCGATGCCGAACACCAGATCCCCCACGGTCTTGCCGAGGAAGGGGGTCAGCGCGTGGGCGATGTCACCCACGCTGTTCAGGCTCGCCTGATGGTTTTTGGCGCCGATCGTTGCGGCGGCAGCGACCAGGACGGCGGCCATGACCAGCTGCGTCACCACCGCGCCGATCGCGGTATCCCAGCGGGCGTAGCGGAAATCGGCCGGGATGAGTTTTTTGTCCGCGACCGCCGATTGCTGATAGAAAATCATCCACGGCATGATCACCGCGCCGATGTTGGCCGCCACGAGATAGAGGTAGTTGGCGTTGCCGAGCGCTGGGTTGAGCGCCTGCGCCGCCATTTCATGCAGGCTCGGATGGGCGAGATAGGCGATCGCGAAGAACACGAATTCGAACAGGCCGAGTGCGATCGCGATGCGTTCGACCCGCCGGTATGATCCGGTCAGCGCGATGATCAGCAGGAAAGTCGCTGCCAGCCCGACCGAAACGCCGCGCGGCACGCCGTAGAGTTCGCCGACCCCGGCGACGCCGGAAAACTCGGTGAGCAGCGCGCCGATCGCTGCCACCGTCAGCCCCGCCGCCGAAAGCCAGGCCCAACTGGCGCCGAAGGTCTCGCGGATCAGCTCGCCGTGGCCCTTGCCGGTGAAAATGCCCAGCCGCACGGTCAGTTCCTGGACCACGTAGAGGATCGGCATCAGAATGAATTGCAGCAGCAGGAGCCGGTAGCCCCAGGCGACGCCGGATTGTGCGGCGGTAATGACGGACCCGACATCGGTATCCGCCAGCATGACCACGAGCCCGGGTCCGAACACCGCGAGAAACGGCAGGCGCGAGCGGCGGCGCACGGGCGCTGTGGTTGTTTCTGACATGCATTCCTCCGGCATTATATGAGAATGAGAACCATTCTCATATTGAGACGGAATTGATACCGGACCGGTTTGGTCCTGTCAATCGAGGATGGTTGACTTCCCTGAAGCCGGGTAGGACATCCGCGCCATGCTCCAGATCAAGCTGCACAATACCAGAACCCGTCGCCGCGAGGTGTTTGCCCCGCTCGATCCCGAACATGTGAAGATCTATGTGTGCGGGCCGACGGTGTACGACCGCGCCCATATCGGCAATGCCCGTGCGGTCGTGGTGTTCGATGTTCTGGTTCGGCTGCTGCGGCTTGTGTACCCGCGCGTGACCTATGTGAGGAACATCACCGACATCGATGACAAGATCAACGCCCGCGCCCGCGAGAGCGGGGAGTCCATCGGGGCCATCACAGCCCGCACCGCCGAATGGTTTCACAACGACATGGCCGCGCTGTATGCCCTGCCACCCGACATCGAACCCCGCGCGACCGGGAGCATTCCCGAGATCATCGCGATGGTGGAACGGCTGATCGCGGGGGGTCATGCCTATGCCGCCGAAGGCCACGTGCTGTTCGCGGTGGCCTCCGACCCCGATTATGGCAAGTTTTCGGGGCGCTCGACTGATGAGTTGCTGGCGGGTGCGCGGGTCGATGTCGCCGCTTACAAACGCGATCCCGGCGATTTCGTGCTGTGGAAACCCTCGCCGGATGATCTGCCGGGGTGGGACAGCCCGTGGGGCCGGGGGCGTCCCGGTTGGCACATCGAATGCTCGGCGATGATCCATCAGCATCTCGGCGAGACCATCGACATTCACGGCGGCGGCACCGATCTGATCTTTCCGCACCATGAGAACGAGATTGCCCAATCATGCTGCGCGTTTCCCGGTTCGGAATTCTCGCGGGTCTGGATGCATAATGCGATGCTTCAGGTCGACGGTGAGAAAATGTCGAAATCGCTCGGCAATTTCAGGACCGTGCAGGATGTGCTGGCCATTGCACCGGGCGAGGCGGTGCGGTTTTTGCTGTTGAAAACCCATTATCGCGGCGTGCTGGATTTCACCGATGCCGCGCTGGCCGACGCGAAGCGCGAATTAGACCGGTTTTATCGCGCTCTGCAGAAGCACCCGGACGCCCCGGTCGCAAGTGAAATTCCGCCCGTGGTGCTCGACCGCCTTGCCGATGACCTGAACACGCCCGGCGCCATTGCGGCCCTGCACGGACTGGCCGATGCCGCTTTGGCTGGCGATAAGCTGGCGGCATCGAAAATGCGGGCGACCGGGATTTTGCTTGGCCTGTTCAATGTCGCACCCGGCGCGTGGTTTCAGACGCAGGCCCGCGCGGGCGGCGAGGGCAAAGCCGAGGCGATCGACCGATTGATCGCAGAGCGCATCGCCGCAAGGCGCGCCCGCGACTTCGCCCGCGCCGATGCGATCCGCGCCGAACTTGCCGCCCGGAACATCATTCTGGAAGATTCCGCCACCGGCACGACGTGGCGGCGCGCATGACCGCCCGCGACGAAGGAGCCGATCTCCGCCCGATCGATCCCTCGCCGGTCGTCGTTCTGATCCGCCCGCAACTTGCCGAGAATATCGGCTCGGTTGCCCGCGCCATGGGCAATGGCGGATTGTTCCACCTCCGCCTGGTCGCCCCGCGCGACGGCTGGCCGCAGGATCGGGCGATGCGGACCGCCTCCGGGGCCTATCGCATCCTCGAAGCCGCCACCGTACATGAGAGCGTGGCCGATGCCGTGGCCGACCTCCACCGCGTGTTCGCGACCTGCCCACGGCCACGCCACATCGTCAAACCCCTGCTCACCGCGCGCGGTGCCGCCGCCGAGCTTCGCGAGATCGGCAATCGCGGTCTGCGCATGGGTCTTTTGTTCGGCCCGGAACGCGCCGGGCTCGACAATGACGATATCGCCCACGCCGACAGCCTGATCCGCTACCCGCTCAACCCGGATTTCATGTCCCTCAACCTCGCCCAGGCGGTGATGGTGATGGCGCATGAATGGTGGATGGCGTGCGATGAAACCCCGGCGCGCGACATGATCACCCACAAGACCCATGTCGCGACCAAAGGCGAACTCGAAAACTTCCTCACCCACCTGATCGCCGAATGCGATGCGTCGGGCTTTCTGCGCAATGCGCCGAAGCGCCCCGGCATGGTGCGCAACCTGCGGCATTTTTTCCAGCGTGGCGAAGTGACCGAACAGGAACTGCGCACCCTGCACGGGGTGATCACCGAACTTGCCCATAGCCGCCACCACCCTTCGCCGGAGCCCGAACATGGCGAGTGACCCCACCCCGGCCGAACGGCGCGATCACTGGAACGCCGCCTATACCCGCAATCCGCCCGACCGGGTCAGCTGGTTCGAAGCCGAGCCCACAACGTCGCTCGACCTCGTCGAGACCTGCGCTCTCGCGCCTGACGCCCCGATCATCGACATCGGCGGCGGGGCCTCGCGACTGACGGAAGCTTTGTACGCGCGGGGGTATCGCGATCTTTCGATCCTCGATATCGCGCGGATCGCGCTCGATGAGGCCGCGCGCTCCCTGCCGGCCACGGTCACGCTGATCGAGGCCGACATCACCGCATGGCAACCGCCGAAACACTATGCGCTCTGGCACGATCGGGCCGTGTTCCATTTCCTGACCAATCCGCAGGACCGTGCTTCCTACCTCGCCACGCTGCGCCGCGCGGTGATGCCCCACGGACATGTGATCCTCGCGACCTTCGCGCCCGACGGGCCGGAGCGTTGCAGCGGCTTGCCGGTGGTGCGTTACGACGCCGATCGTATGGCTGAATTGCTGGCACCGGACTTCACCCTGATCGCCCGACGCGCCCATACCCACAACACGCCCGGTGGCGCGGCGCAGCGTTTCATCTATGCTCATCTGCAACGAACCGGACCGGGCTGAACGATACCTTCAACGGGGACACACGATGCCAAGAATGGATCACGACAGTCTCGGGCCGATCGAAGTGCCGGACGACGTCTACTGGGGCGCCTCCACCGCCCGCGCCTTGCGCAATTTCCCGATCTCGGAACTCACCATCGGCCAGCATCACCATCTGCTCGTCGCGTTCGCAATGGTGAAAACCGCCGCCGCCCGTGCCAATGCGCGTCTCGGCAAGCTCGATCCCGCGATTGCGGAGGCGATCGACAAAGCGGGGCGTGAAATCATCGAGGGCAAATGGCACGACCAGTTTCCGGTGGATGTCATTCAGGGCGGGGCAGGGACCTCGACCAACATGAACATGAACGAGGTGCTGGCCAACCGCGCCTCGGAACTGCTCGGCGGGGCGCGGGGCGATTTCCGGGTCCACCCGAACGATCACGTCAACATGTCGCAATCGACCAACGACGCCTATCCCACCGCGGTCCGCCTTGCCGTGCTGCTCGGCAAGGATGCGCTGAGTGCCCGGCTCGATCAGCTCGCGACCTCTTTCGAGCGCAAATCGGGCGAATTCGCCGATGTGATCAAGCTTGGCCGCACCGAGATGCAGGATGCGGTGCCGATGACGCTGGGCCAGGAATTCGGCGCGTTCGCCTCCACCATCCGCGAAGACATCCAGCGGCTCGACGAAGCGGCCAGGCTGCTCACCGAGATCAATCTCGGCGGCACGGCGATTGGCACCCGGATCAACGCCGATCCTGCCTATGGGCCGTTCGCGATCGATTCGCTCGCGCATCTCAGTGGTATCCCCTTCGTGCAGTCGGCCAACCTGCTCGAAGCCAGCTGGGACATGGGCGGGTTCATCATGTTTTCCGCCGTGCTCAAGCGGATCGCCACCAAGCTCTCGAAAATCGCCAACGATCTGCGCCTGCTCTCCTCGGGTCCGCGCGGCGGGTTCGGCGAGATCAGCCTGCCTGCGCTGCAACCGGGGTCCTCGATCATGCCCGGCAAGGTCAATCCGGTCATTCCGGAAATGATCACGATCGTCTGCTATCAGGTGATCGGCCATGACGTCGCGATCACTCTCGCGGCCGAGGCCGGGCAGCTGCAGCTCAACGCCTTCGAGCCGCTGATCGCCCATAACACGCTCGACTCGATGAAAATGATCCGCAATGCGGTTGAGGTTTTCGCGACCCTCTGCGTCGATGGCATTCAGGCCAATCCAGCGAATTGTTTGAAACATCTCGAAGCCAGCACCGCGACCGTGACCGCTCTGGTCCCTTATATCGGTTACGAGCGCGCCTCCGCCCTCGCGAAAATCGCGCTTGCCACCGGGCGGACCGTGCGCGAACTCGCCGCCGAGGCGCTGCCGGGGGCCGATCTCGACCGGATTCTCGATGCCCGCAATCTGGTCGGCGAGGTCATGCGCACCCAGAGCGCGCTTACGTGAAACCTCTTGCCATCATCTGCAAATTCTATAACGAGGCGGGGTATCTGCCGATCTGGCTGGCACATTACCGCCGTCAGGTCGGGCTCGAAAACTGCTACTTGCTCGATCACGGCAGCGACGATGGCTCGCAGGGCGCAACCGGCGGGGCCAATGTGGTCCGCCTGCTGCGCTCACCGCAGGACGACAACCACCATCTCGATCTCATCCGCCGGTTCGCGCGCACGCTGCTCGGGCGGTACCGCTATGTCCTGCATGTCGATATCGACGAGCTGGTGGTCGCCGATCCGGCGCATTACCCCGATCTCGCCCATTATGCCGCCGCGTGCCGGCACGATGTCGTTTCGATGATCGGGCTCGAACTCCAGCATGTCGAGGAGGAACCGGCGCTCAATCCGCACCGCCCGGTTCTGGCGCAACGACGCTACGTGTGGTTCGATAGCGCCATGTGCAAACCCGCTCTGACCAACCGCAGGCTCGACTGGTCGCCCGGATTTCACTGCATGCCGGATGCGGCGCCGTTCGATGACCTTTATTTGTTCCATCTGCGCTACGCCGATCGCGATATCGGCCTCGCGCGGTTGCAGCGGTCCCGGGCGCAACCGTGGTCGCACCCCGATCAGGCGCGCCATCAACGGATGGGCGATGCGGATTGGCTTGGCCTCCTTGCGGGGTTCGGGGGCGCATCGAGGATTGGCGAAACCCGTGCCGAGCGGCATGATCCAGTAGTTGCGGCCCATCTCGAACGGGTGACGGCGAGCCGGGCCGGTCGCGAGTCGCAGGATTACCGGATCGACCTCGGCATTCACAGCGCGGAGCTCTGGCGGGTGCCCGAGCGTTTCGCGGCCCTCTTCTGACCGATGGCCGATAGCGAGGACGATTCCGGCGCCCCGGCACGCCTGCCGCTTTATCAGCAGGTCAAGAACGACCTCGTCCGCCGCATCGCTGCCGGGGTCTGGGGCGCGGAAGGACGGTTGCCGTCGGAGCACGAACTCACCGCTGCATTCGGGGTTTCGCGCATGACCGTGCATCGCGCCCTGCGCGAGCTTTCGGCGGAGGGGATCGTCTCGCGGATTCAGGGGGTCGGCACCTTCGCCTGCGCGGTGCGGCCGCGGCAGGAGTTTCTGCATGTTCATGACATTGCCGAAGACATCACCGCCCGTGGCCATCGCCACCGGTTGCGGCTGATCACCCTCGAATCGGTGCGCGCTTCGGCGGCGCAGGCGATGGGGTTCGACCTGCGGGCCGGGGCCAAGATTTTTCACTCGGTGGTGCTGCATTTCGAGGATGATGTTCCGGTTCAGCTCGAAGACCGGCTGGTGTCGCCGAAATTCGCGCCCGGTTACCTCGATGCCGACTTCACCAGTGAAACGACCGCGCGCTACCTCCTGCGGATCGGCCCGGCCACCGAGGTCGAGCACACCGCTTTTGCCGCCACGCCGGACGCCGATATCCGCGCCCTGCTCGAATTGGGCCCGACCGACGATCCCGCCTGCCTGATCCTGTGGCGACGGACCTGGAGCCATGGCGTTCCGGCGACGCAGAGCCAGTTCGTCCATCCCGGCACGCGTTACAGCCTCGGCAGCCGCTCCACCGTCTGATCCGGGCGGCGACACTTGCGCGAACGTCGCAATTGCGTCATTGAGTAAAGCTATCAACGGGTTCGGCGCAGAGCTTCAGTTCGAACGACGCTTCCCCTTGATCATTTCCTTCTATCCACGCCGTATTTTCAGCAGGATAGGTCCACCGCCACCCAGGGTTGCGCCGATCGTTCGGCGTCTCCCCACGAGATAAGGACCGATGCACGCGTCTTTTGTCGCATTTATACCCAGCAATGCCCCGCGCGAGGGGTTTGCCGCGACGAGCGCTCCGGCCCTTGACCATGAATGACCAAGCCATAATTCGCTTCACACACAATCACCCGCGCCTGCACGCTGGCGACCTCTCGGTCCCGCCGCCGGCGCGCAGGAGTTTTTTCGTCGATGACCAAAACAATGCTGATCGATGCCAGCCACGCGGAAGAAACCCGCGTGGTGGTGCTGGATAACAACCGCCTCGATGATTTCGATATCGAGACCGCCGATAAAAAACAGATCAAGGGCAATATCTATCTTGCCAAGGTGATCCGGGTCGAACCCAGCCTGCAGGCCGCTTTTGTCGAATATGGCGGCAACCGCCACGGCTTTCTGGCCTTTGCGGAAATCCATCCCGATTATTATCAGATCCCGGTCGCCGATCGCCAGAAGCTGCTGGCGATGGAGGCTGAGGAAGCCCGCCGCCGCGTCGAGGCCGAGGATGCCGAGGACAATGACGGTCCGGCTCAGGCTTTGGCGGCGCGTCGCCCGGCGAGCGTTTCCGAAATCGCGATCGGGGATGCGCCACCTCCCTCTGATCAGATCGAGGGCGATCCAGTGGGGATCGACGGCGATACCGAGGCGGGGCCTGGGGGCGATGACACTGCGGACCGGATCGATGATCACGCCGAACCCGAGCGGGTCTCCGGCGCGGCTGCCGAAATCGAGGCCGAACTCGCCAGCAATGGGCCGCCGCCCGAGGATCTGACCGATGCAGCCCCCGCTGCCCCGCCCGAACAGGTTGGCGGAACCGATGACGGGGCGGACGAAGCGCGCGAGCGGCGGCGGATGCGCGCTCTGCGCTCCTACAAGATCCAGGAGGTCATCCATCGCCGCCAGATCATTCTGATTCAGGTCGTCAAGGAGGAACGCGGCTCCAAAGGGGCGGCGCTGACGACCTATATTTCGCTCGCCGGACGCTTCTCGGTGCTGATGCCCAATTCGCCGAACGGCGGTGGCGTGTCGCGCAAGATTACCTCGGTCGCGGATCGCCGCCGCCTCAAGGAGGTGATGACCGAGCTCGATATTCCAGATGGCATGGGCATGATCGTCCGCACCGCCGGGGCCGCGCGGCCCAAGCCGGAAATCAAGCGCGACTGCGAATATCTGCTGCGCCTGTGGGATGATATCCGCGAGAAGACCCTTGCTTCGATCGCTCCTGCTCTGGTTTATGAGGAAGCGACGCTGATCAAGCGCACCATTCGCGATGTCTATACCCGCGATATCGACACGGTGCTGGTCGAGGGCGAGGAGGGTTACCGGACCGCGCGCGACTTCATGCGGATGCTGATGCCCGCCGCGGTCAAGAAAGTCATTCCGTGGAATGATCGCCAGCCGCTCTACGCCAAATACCAGGTCGAGCAGATGCTCGATCAGATGTTCCAGCCCACCGTGCAGTTGCGCTCCGGTGGGTATCTCGTGATCAACCAGACCGAGGCGCTGGTCGCGATCGACGTCAACTCGGGGCGTGCCACCCGCGAGCGCAATATCGAGGACACCGCACTTCGCACGAATATGGAAGCTGCCGAGGAAGTCGCCCGTCAGCTCCGCCTGCGCGACCTCGCCGGGTTGATCGTGATCGACTTCATCGACATGGAGGTTCGCCGCAACAACGCGATGGTCGAGCGCAAGCTCAAGGACGCGCTGAAAAACGATCGTGCGCGCATTCAGGTCGGCAGCATCAGCCATTTCGGACTGATGGAAATGAGCCGCCAGCGCCTGCGCCCCTCGATTTCCGAGACCATGCTGATCCCGTGCCCGCATTGCGCCGGGGTTGGCCATATCCGCAGCACGGCGAGCACGGCGCTTGCGGTTCTCCGCGCGATCGAGGACGAGGCCGCCCGCCAGGCCGCCGAGATTTCGGTGCATCTCGCCCCGGAGGTGGCTCTCTATATATTCAACCACAAGCGCGCCCAGCTCGCCGCCACCGAGGCCCGGTTCGACATGACCGTGCATTTCGTGGCCGACGGGCAGGTCCCCGCCGAGTTCAAGGTTGAGAAACTCCGGACCCAGACGAACCCACGTCCGATCGAAACCGCCCCTGACCGCGCCATCGCGCCGCCCGCGTTCGACGGCGATGATACGGCGGAGGCGGATGAGGATGTCGAGACGGAAACCGGGAGCGGTGAACGCAACGTCAGCATGACCGGCGAGCAGAAGACGGCGGAGGAGGCCGAACGGGGCCGCCGTCGCCGTCGCCGTCGCCGCCGTGGCGGCCGTCGCGACGATGTCGCTCCGGCAGCCGACGCCGAACAGCCCGATCTTGCGGAACTGCCGGCGGAATTTGCCGCCCGCCTCGGCCAGCCGGTCGCCGACCGCATCGAGGCTGACGCGACAACCGACGACGAGCAAGTCCAAACCTCCGAGCCTGTGGTGGATGTCGCAATACCGGACGTAGCGTCTCCCGCAGTCGAGCCGGTCAGCGAACCGGCCGAACCACTGCTGCTCGACCCGAACGCAGAGACCGAGCAGGGCGACCGGCCCAAGCGTCGCGCGCCGCGCCGTCGCCGTGCCGCCACGCCGGGCGAGGCGCCCGCACCCGCGCCGGTGCTGCCGGTCTTCACCGATATTGCGGATATTTTCGAGGCGGCCGAACAGGCGGAAGCCAAGGTGGTCAAGCCACGGCGGCCCTCGCGGGCTAAAGCCGCGCAGGCCGTCCCCGGGTCTGTCAGTCCAGAACCCGAACCGCAGCGGTCGCCGCCGGAGCAGCCGCCCGCACCGGCACCGGCACCCGTGCCGGCACCCGCCCCGGTCAAGGAACCGGAACCCGCGCCGGAACCGGTCAAGGCCGTGATACAACCCGTGGTGATCGGGGCGGATGAACCGGTCGCGGCCCCCAAGCGCGGCTGGTGGAAACGCGCCTGAGACGCCTTTTCTGAATCTTTCCATGACCGGCCAAGGAGCGTCGCTGATCGACGCGACCTTGGCCGGTCATCACGCAGCCGCCTCTTGAACAACCTTTGGTTGATCTGTACGCTCCGGGCTTTCCTGCGCCGGAGTCGCCATGAGTTCGACATTACAGATCATCGGTCCGGCCGCCATCGACCTGATCGACGGGCTGACGCTCTCATCGCTCGATCTTTTGCCCCCCGGCGGACTTGCGCTCAGTGATGGCAACACGAGCGCAAGCATCAGCATCACCCTGACAAGTTCGATCGCGCTTGCCGCGAGCAGCAGCGGCGGTGCAACCATCATCGACGGCGGTGGTGCCCTCACCCTCAGCGGCAGTCTCGCCGAGATCAACGCCGGTCTCGCCAGCCTGACGTTCAGCCCGACCGCAACGGGCAGCGCCATCCTCGGTGTCACCGCGACCGACGGCAGTGCGAGCGCGACCACGGCAATCGCGGTCGATGTCCTGCCCGATAATCCCCCGGCCTTCATCACCCCGCCAACCAGCCTCGCGCTCGCCTCGGGTATTGCCACACCGCTCGGGCTCATTCTCGCGGATGATCCTGCCAGCGCGCTCGGCCAGTTCGGCGCATCACCGGAAACCCTGACGGTCACGCTCGACGCCACTGCCGGTATCCTTCTGCTCGCCCCCGCTGCGGCTCCGGGTATTGGCATTACCGGCAACGCGACCGGCGCGATCACCCTGTCCGCGACCAGTGCCCAATTCGCGGCACTTGGCGCCGCGATCGGCGCGGTTACCCTCGATTCCGCCACCGGCGGCGTCCTGCAATACGTCGCTCGCCAGACGGGCGGCCCGTTGCCGATCACCGATACCTCGGGCAGTCTCAGCTACAGCACCACCGGCAGTCTCGCGACCAGCCAGGCCAGTTTCACCGCGACCAGCGGCGCCTGGCAGACCGCTGCCGCGTGGTCCGACGGGCAGAGCCCGGCCCTCGGCACCGGCGTGACCATTGCCAGCGCCACCATCACCGGCCAGGGTGTCGCGCAGAGCCTCCTCCTCACCGGGACCGCCGATCTCGAAGCCGCGATCGGGATCGCTGGAAATGCGACCCTCGACACGGCGAGCGCCCTGCGCCTGGGGTCGGCCGATCTCGATATCGGCGGCAATCTGATCCTGACCGGCGCCAGCCTGTTCGTGGGCGCGAGCGCCACGCTTGGCGCCGGTAACGTTACCCTCGGCGCCGGTGCGGCGCTGACCGATTTCGGGACCATGACGATCGCGGGACTCGACGCCATCGGCACCGCCCTGCTGCCCGGCGGCGCGACGCTTGCGGGCCCGATCGGCATCGCTGCCGGGGGCCTGATCGACTTTGCCGGCACGTTGCAGGCCGATTCCGCCGCGACCAGTCTCGGGATCACCGCCCTGTCGCTGGCGACCAATGCCACTTTGGCCGGGGCCGGCACGCTGATTGCCGGCAATTTCAGCATTTCGGAGAATATCGTCGGCCCCGGCACGATCATCGCCCAAGGTCCGTCGCCGTTCGAGGTTCTGGCCGGAAGCGTCGGCGGTGGCGCGCAATTCATCGTTGACCCCGGCGCCTCGCTCGAATTCGGCGCGGTTCCCTCGCTCTACGGCGTGTTCAACCCGACCCCGATCACGGTGGGGAACGACGCCACGATCAGTTTCGCCCCCGGTGCCTCGAACGGGCAGGACACCACCACCTACGCCAGCACGCTCGGCGAACAGGGTGGCGTGCTGGTGCTCGACAATCCCGAGAGCTTCGCCGGCACCATTCTCGGCTTTCTGCCGGGCGACCGGATCGACCTGTCCACCCTCACCAGCCTGTCGATTTTCAACATCACGGCGAATTCCTTCGAGGTCGAAGGGGCGGTGATCGGCAACACCACCAGCAGCGAAATCGTCACGCTCCATGCCAGCCTTGCTGCGGGCCTTTCGCCGCAGGTCGAAACCGATCAGGCCGGCAATCAGGTCATCGGCCTGCGCGCTGCCACCGCCGCCCTCACGCTGAACGATACCGCCGCCGGCAGCGCGATCATCGATGCGGTCAATGGGGTCGCCACGCCGATCGAAGGTCTCGGCCTGATCGTGCCGGGCAATGGCAGTGCCGGGCTGGTCCTGACCATCAGCGCCAGCCACGGCGCGCTCAGCGACGGTGGTGCGGCCACCAGCGCGCTCACTTTGTCCGCCGCCAGCGCGCTCGGCTTCAATGGCGAACTCGGCACGCTCGCCTACACCGCGCCTGCGACCGGCAGCGGCGATGTTTTAAATTTTACCGGCGGCACCGGGCTTGCGGGATTGAGCGCCGCCATTGCGGTCGATCTCGCCCCTGCCGCCACGCTCGATTTCACCGCGGCGAGCGGGGCCCGGTTCGATGCCGGCAGTTCGTGGTCCGCCGGCATCGGTCCCGCTGCCGGCAACGTCGCGAGCTTCGCGAGCCATGCCGGTGCGCCGCTGCTGGTGATCGGCCCCGGTGTTGCGAGCGAAGCCTCGATCGCGGGCGGCTACGATTTCACCGGCGCATTCGATCTTGCCGGCACCGCAGGGATCGCGCTGGCGATCGACCATGGCGGATTCGCCCTGTTCGACGCCGATGCGGTCGTTACCCTCGGGGGCGCTGCCGTTATCGGTGATGCCAGCGGCAGCGGCACGCTGGGGATTGCCGGCACCGTCTACGCGCTGGGCAACCTTGTTGCCGGCGGCAATGCCGCTGCCGCATCCAGCCTGATCGACATCACCGGCAGCCTCCTCCTTGGCCAGACCCTCGATCTCGGTGCGGAGGGCAACGCCACGCTCGATCTCGCGGGCGATGCCGGATTCGCCGCCGCCACGCTCGGGGGTGCCGCCGCCGGGTTGATCCGCGCCGGGGGCACCGCCACGCTCAGACTCGGTACGCTCGATCTCGTCGCGGGAACCATCGCGCTGAATGGCGCCGCCCAGGCGATCATCGATGCCGCCACCATCGCCAGCGGTGTCATTACCCTGTCGGGCAGCGCCGCGCTCGAAACCCCCTTTGGTATCGACCTCGCGGGAGGCACCTTGGCGATCGGTGGTCAGGCCAGCCAAACGCTCGGCGGCGGCACGATCACCATCGCCGCCGCCGCCAGCCTCGACCTCGCGGGCACGCTCACCGCCGAGTCTCTGGACCAATCCGGCCAGGCTACCCTGACGGGCGGGGCCGCGACCATTCTGGGTGCGGCCAGTCTCGCCGCCGGCGCCATGCTCGATCTCGCCGCCGGTACTCTCGCCGCTGGCAGCCTCGCCATCGCGACGACCGCGACGATCGCGGGCAATGGCATCATCGGTGCCATCCCGACCGGTGTCGGCCTGATCTCGCTGGTCGCGAACGGTGTGCTCGAAGCCAGCGGCGGCACGCTCGATCTCGGTGCCGCCCTGACCGGCAACGCCACCATCGCCACCGGCGCCACGCTCGATCTCGCGGGTTCGGAGAGCGGCGGGACGATCAGCTTCGCCGGCGGGGCCGGAATGCTGGTGATCGACAATGTCGCCGCCCTGCAGGATGCGGTCGCGGGTTTTGCCGCGGGCGATGCGGTCGATCTGATCGGCATCGCTCCCTCGCTGGTCAGCGTATCGGGCAACATTGTGAGCATCGCCCAGCCCTCGGAGGAATTCGCGCTCGATGGGGGAACGCCGACCATCGCCGCCGACGGGACCGGTGGAACCCTGCTCACGGTCGGCGGGGCGATGCCGTGCTTCACCCGCGGCACCAGCCTGCTCACCCCGAACGGCTACCGCGCGGTCGAAACCCTCCGCCCCGGCGATGCGCTGGTCACGAGCGACGGCATTCCGCGCGCGATCCGCTGGATCGGCTGGCGCACGATCGACCTTGCGCGCGATCCCGCCGCGCACCTGCTTCGCCCGGTGGTCATCGCTCCCGGTGCCTTCGGCCCGGGCCGTCCGCGCCGACCTCTCGCGGTCTCGCCGCTTCACGCCATCCTTGGTGCCGGTGCGCTGGTCCCGGCGATCCTGCTGGTCAACAACGCGACCATCACCCGCGATGACACCGGTTTCGCGGTGACCTATTACCATGTCGAACTCGACCGTCACACGATCGTCTTCGCCGAAGGGCTGCAGACCGAAACCTATCGCGACAATGGCAATCGCGACCGCTTCCTCGAACATCTCGGCACACAAGGCGCACCGATGCCCTCATGCGCTCCGCTCATCCTCGGCGGGGCCGAACTCCGCGCCGCCCGCGCTGCCCTGCACCGCCGTGCCACCGCGCTCGGGCATAAAATCGTGCATGGCCCGGTGGCCGAAGCGATCCTGCCCTCGATGCCGCGCCGCATCGCCCCGCGCCGCCATGGACAGCGCCTGATCTTCGATCTGCCCCATCCCGCCACGCGCCTTACCCTGCGCTGCCGCACCGGCATGGCGAGCGATACCGATCCGGCCTCGGAAGATCGCCGCGCGCTTGGCCTTTGCGCCGGTACGCTCCGTGCCGATGGCCGCAAAATCGCGAACTGGGCAGGGCAGGGGTGGCATCCTCGTGCGCCGGGCGACCGGGGCCTCTGGAGTACCGATCGCGCCGAACTGACCCTGCCGCGCGCCGCCACCAGCATCAGCCTCGAATTGCTCGGCAGCGTCCCGCGCTGGGTTCGCGATCGGGCCGACCTGTCGATCTGAGCTTGTTTCGGCCCGGGGTCGGCGTATCTGCAAGCGATGACCAAACTCACCCGCCGCAACCTGCAGATCGCCATCGCTATCGCGGGCATCGTTCCCGTGGGCGCGGGCCTCGGCGGTATACTGCTCGGGCCCGGCTTCGTCGGGGAGCCCAATGCCTTGCCGGACATCACCAGCATGTTCGCTTATTTGTCCGGCCTGCTCCTCGCGATCGGCCTGATTTTTTACGCCAGCATCCCGCATATCGAGCGCCATACCAACCGCATCCGGTTGCTGACGCTCATTGTGTTCATCGGCGGCCTGTCCCGTCTCGCCAGCGTGTTCCTCCACGGCAGCCCCGGTGGCACCATGTGGTTCGGCATGGTGATGGAACTGCTGGTCACCCCCTTCATCTGCTGGTGGCAGTCGCGCATCGCGATCGTTCCGGTGCCCGTGATTTGACTTTCCGGGCCACCCTGCCTAATCCCCGATCATTGCTGGGAACGTGGACGCATCCCCCATTTCGGTGGCGGTCGGTGTGGGCCCGTTTTGTCGCGCCTGCGGGCGGAACGAAACCTACCGGTGCAACATGAGGCGAAATCTCGCCCGCTAACGAAGGAGTCCGGCGCGCATGACCAAGCGTACCGAAAGCAAGTACAAGATCAACCGCCGCCTCGGCGTCAATCTCTGGGGCCGCGCCAAATCCCCGATCAACAAGCGCGATTACGGTCCCGGCCAGCATGGCCAGCGCCGCAAGAAGCCGTCGGATTTCGGCGTGCAGCTGATGGCCAAGCAAAAACTGCGCGGCTATTACGGCAATATCGGCGAAAAGCAGTTCTACAAATACTATGAGGAAGCCGTGCGCCGCCGGGGCGATACCTCGGAAAACCTCATCGAATTGCTGGAGCGTCGGCTCGATGCCGTGATCTACCGGATGAAATTCGCGATCACCCCCTTCGCCGCCCGCCAGTTCGTCAGCCACGGCCATGTTCTGGTCAACGGCAAGCGCGTGAATATCGCCTCCTATCAGGTCCGCGATGACGACACGATCGAAGTGCGCGAAAAATCCAAGCAGCTCGCCGTCGTGCTCGATGCCACCCAGAGCGCCGAACGCGACGTGCCGGAATACATGGAAGTCGATCACCGCGCGATGAAGGGCCGCTTCACCCGCGCTCCGAAACTCGCCGACGTGCCCTATCCGGTCCAGATGGAACCGAATCTGGTCGTCGAATTCTACTCGCGCTGAACGAACAGGACCGGAGGAGCAGCCGCCCTCCGGTCGATTTCGCTCATTCCACCGCTCCCGCGCCGGTCCTGCCATTGCCAAACCGGCCAATCATGTGAATATCGCTCCCGAATACCGCGCAATCGGGAGGCAGACATGCAAGAAAACGATATGAACCGGAATACGAGGGCCGGGCAGCGGAGCGGCACCGTCGTCATGTTGGTGATCGGCGCGATCCTCGCGGCCACTCTTTCCGGCTGCGGCATCTTCGGTGCGGGGCCTACCGCGTCGAAAACCTATATCGAAATTCCGCAGAATACCGGGCCGACCGCGCCCGGTTGATCCGCTATTGCGGAAACCGCCGCGCCCGCACGTCGGTGGCGTAGGTTTCGATCGCTTCGCGCACGAGGCGCGATCCATCGAGGTAGGTTCGCGCGAAACCAGGCACGTAGCCACTGGTCAGCCCCAGAACGTCGTGCAGCACCAGAATTTGCGCATCGGTCCCACCGCCCGCTCCGATCCCGACAGTCGGCACCGGCACCGCCCGCGTGATCTCCGCCGCCAGATCGGCGGGGATCGCTTCCATCAGGACCATGCGCGCTCCTGCCTCGGCGAGGTCGACAGCAGCCGTCCGCAGCCGCGCCGCCGCATCGGCGGTCTTGCCCTGCTTACGGAACCCACCGAACTGGCGAACATGCTGCGGCGTCAGCCCGATATGAGCGCAGACCGGCACCGCCCGCGCGCTCAGAAATCCCACCGTCTCGACCATCGCCGCCCCGCCTTCGAGCTTGACGATATCGGCGCCGGCCTTGAGCAATAATGTTGCACTATCAAACGCTTTTGCCGGTGAGCTCTCAAACGACCCAAACGGAAGATCGGCCATGATCAGACACTCCGGCGCCGCCCGCGCGACGATCTCGGTATGGTAGATCATCTGCTCCAGACTCACGCGCAGGGTATCCTCATGGCCCTGAACGGTCATTCCCAGAGAATCACCGATCAGAATACCATCGATCCCCGCCTCGCTCACCAGCCGGGCGAACGGATAGTCGTAGGCCGTGATCAGGGCGCGCACCCGACCGTCGCGCTTGGCGCGATCCCACGCGGCGATCGATTTCCGGTCCGGCTTCGGCACTGGCTTATCCATATTTGCGTTTCCCGTGAGGCGAGGCGGTCAAAGGCTTTGCAGTCGGTCTTACGCCGGCACCCGGTTCCGGGCGACTATTTTTTCCGCATCCCCGGTGATCTTTTGCAGCGTGCCGTTCGCCTTGGGCCATCGTGGTGCCGTGATTTCGCGTGGCCCTGGCTTGGGGAGGCGCTGGATTGGTGGGCTCGACCACTGCGAACAGCGAGCCCGCTTCGACAACCCCTTGCCGAGCCGCGAACCGGGGGCTTATCCTTATATCTCAACGACAGGTGCCCGCATGCCCGACTCCCTTGCCGACCGCATTGCCCCGCTTCTCACCGAATGGCGTCATCACCTTCATCGTCATCCCGAACTCTCACTCCACGAGAAGCAAACCGCGTCCTTCGTCTGTGCGAGGCTCGGTGAACTCGGCATCCCGTTCGAAAGCGATATCGGCGGCCACGGGGTGGTGGCGACGCTGCGGCGCGGCGGCAATCGCAGCGTCGGGCTTCGTGCGGACATGGATGCGCTGCCGATCGCCGAGGCCACCAATCTGCCTTATGCCTCGCAAAATCCCGGCGTGATGCACGCTTGCGGGCACGATGGCCACACCGCCTCCCTGCTCGGTGCGGCGCTGCTGTTGCGGGATGATCCCTCATGGTCCGGCACCGTCCATTTCGTGTTTCAGCCCGCCGAGGAAGGCTATGGCGGCGCGCGGGCGATGATGGAGGACGGGTTGTTCTCGCGCTTTCCGATGGAGCGGATCTTCGGCTACCATAACTGGCCCGGCCTCGATGCCGGCACGGTGATGATCCATGACGGCCCGATGATGGCGCAGGGCGAACGGCTCGGCATCACCATTCACGGTCACGGGGGCCACGCCGCCATGCCCCATCTCACCGCCGATCCGGTGGTTGCGGCTGGTCACGTCATCGTCGCGTTGCAATCGATCGTGGCGCGCAGCATCAACCCGCTCGATGCCGCTGTGGTTTCACTCTGCATCCTGCAGGGCGCCGAAGCCGAAAATCAGATCCCCGAAACCGTCACCATGCGCGGCACCTTCCGCGCCCTGATCCCGGCCGTGTTCGATCGGGTCGCCGAACGCATCCGCGAGGTCGCGACCGGGACGGCCGCGGCGCTGGGTTGCCAGGCCGAGGTCACGTTCGAACGCACCGTCGCTGCGACCATCAACCACGCCGACGAGGCCGCTCTCGGCCGCAGTGTCGCGGCGGCGCTGGGCATGCCGGTCCGCACCGACCTGCCGCCGACCATGGCGAGCGAGGATTTCGGCTGGTACCTGCGCGAAATTCCCGGTGCCTATGCCTGGATCGGCAACGGCCCCGCCGCATCGGGGGCTTTCCTGCATAACCAGAACTACGATTTCAACGACGCCATCCTGCCCCGTGCCGCCACCTACCTCGCAGGCATCGCGAAAGCCGCGATAGGGTGAGCGCCGCGACCTTGCCATTCGCCACCCGCCAGCGTCTCGCCCGCCAACTGGCCGGTGACGATCAGCCGCCAGCGGAGCCCGCCGCTCTGATTGTGCCTGCCGATCAGATCGGTCTGATCGCCAGCCATTGGCCCGGCATTTCCGAGGCGCTCTGGCTGCGGGCCGGCGGCTCTGATGCCGCGCATCTCACCGAAGCGATGCAGCACGCGATTCCCCGCCTCAAGCTCGATTTCATCCCGTTCCGGATCATCGAGATCGGCGCCGGTTGCGGCTATCGCAGTGTCGCCCTCGCGCACGCGTTTCCGGGTGCGACGATCGCAAGCGTCGAACCTTTTCCGGCCAATGCCCGGCTTCACGCGCTCAATACCTTGCCCTGGCGGCGCATCATCGGACTGCGCACCGCAATCACTGCTCACCCCACCCGCTTTACCGCCATCGCGGATCCTGCGACCGGTATTCCGGCCCTGCGGCCCGACTCCGAAGGCGGCATCGGCAGCATGTCGCTCTCCGATCTCCACCGCCTGCTCGGCTGGGACCATGCCGACCTCCTGCTGATCGATCAGCGCGTCTGCCCGGACCTCGACGATCCTGACATCACCGCTGGCTTTGCCGGCACACGTCTCGTCGCCCTGCGCCGTACCGGCGAGGACACCGAAACCATCATCCGCCACGATGTCCCCTCCGCTGCCCATGGCCATCCCCGCCCCGTCTTCGATCTCGGCGGCCCGCCGATGAAAATGGCACGCCACAATATCGCCCCCGACGCCTGGGCTTTCTTCCCGATCGGCGACACCGGGTTTCGCTTGCACCCCAATCCCCATGGCCAGCAACCGCCCCGGCTCGTTCTCCACATCACCCTCGCCGGCGAACGCCAGCTCGAAACGCAGCTTCGGGTCAACCACGAAGCGGCGAACCCCGTCCGGTTCCGCATCACCGTCACCTGCGAGACCGGCATCATCGCTACCGGTGAAACCATCCTCCCCGCCAACTCCCAGCAAATGGTGACACTCGATCTACCCCCCATCAATGCGCCGGCGACAGTCGAATTCAGCACCGAAATGGCGCACGCCCAGTCCAACGGCTTCGCATGGGCCGAAGTGCTGGGGTCGGGCATTAAATGACGGGTGAGGGGTGGAAGAAAGCATTTCTTTTTTTATAAAAAAAGAAACAAAAAAATTTTTGTTTGTTGGGCTCGTCGCTGTGAAGTTACCCGTGCCCTGGATTGGACAAAGGTTTTTCTTCTTTTTTACAAGCAAGAAGTGGCCTTCTTACCCTGAGCGCATTTATGGAATGGTCCAGCCCCGCCATCGTCCTCAGCCTCAGCCCCTACGGTGAGGGCGATCAACGCGCCGTGGTGCTCACCGAAGCACATGGCGCCTGGCACGGTCTTGCGCGCGGGGGTGCCTCGCGCAAGGGTGCGCCGATCTGGCAGGAAGGAAATCTCATCGCCGCCCGCTGGGTTGCCCGCCTGCCCGAACAGCTCGGCACGCTGACCGGCGAACTGGTCCACCCCGCCGCCGCCCTGGCGATGAACGATACGCTGGCCCTGGCCGTGCTCCGCGCTGCCTGCGCGGTCGCCGCAGGGGCATTGCCGGAGCGCGAAGCCCACCCCGCCGCGTTCCTCGGCCTCGCCCGCCTGTTCGCCGGAATTGCCATTCCGGATGCCGCTTTGCCTGCACTGGTCCGCTTCGAAATCGAGCTGCTTCGCGAACTCGGCTACGGGCTCGACCTGACGGGCTGCGCCGTCACCGGCGCCACCGATGACCTCGCCTTCGTCTCCCCGCGCACCGGTCGCGCCGTCTCCCGCGCCGCCGCCGGAATCTGGCAATCCCGCCTGCTCTCCCTGCCGCCCTTCCTGATCACCGATGAACCGGCGAATTTTCCCGCCTGCCGTGATGGTCTGGCTTTGACCGGTCACTTCCTCGCCCGCGACGCCTTCGGTGCCCGTCACGCCCCGCTTCCCTCTGCGCGGGTCGCCCTCTATGACCTCGTGACACGACGGATAAACGGAGACACGAATGCCGGATGATCTGACCGGAACCATCCAGGACACCCCGCTCGCCACGGCCCTGTCCGAGCGCTACCTCGCCTATGCGCTCTCCACCATCATGTCCCGTTCGTTGCCGGACGTGCGGGACGGGCTGAAACCGGTCCACCGCCGCCTGATCTACGCGATGCGCCAACTCAAGCTCGACCCCGGTTCCGGGTTTAAAAAATGCGCCCGCGTCGTGGGCGACGTGATGGGCAAGTTCCACCCGCATGGCGACATGTCGATCTATGAAGCCCTCGTGCGCCTCGCGCAGGATTTCGCGTCGCGCTACCCGCTGATCGAAGGGCAGGGGAATTTCGGCAATATCGACGGCGATAACGCCGCTGCCATGCGTTACACCGAAAGCCGCATGACCGAGATCGCCGCCGCCCTGCTCGACGGGATCGACGAGGACACGGTGGATTTCCGCCCGACCTACGACAATAAGGATTCCGAGCCCGTTGTTCTGCCCGGCGCCTTCCCCAACCTGCTCGCCAACGGCGCCGCCGGCATCGCGGTCGGGATGGCGACCTCGATTCCGCCGCATAATGCGGGCGAACTCTGCGCCGCCGCCATCCATCTGATCCACAACCCCACGTCCAAGGTCGCCGACCTCCTCGCTTTCGTTCAGGGCCCGGATTTTCCGACCGGCGGCGAACTGGTCGAAGACCGCGAAACCCTCCGCCTCGCCTACGAAACCGGGCGCGGCAGTCTCCGGGTCCGTGCCCGCTGGAGCAAATCCGACCTCAAGGGCGGCATGTGGCAGATCGTCGTCACAGAAATTCCCTACCAGGTCCAGAAATCCCGCCTGATCGAACAGGTCGCCGAACTCCTCGCCGAGAAAAAGCTCCCCCTGCTCGCCGATATCCGGGACGAAAGCACCGAGCACGTCCGTATCGTGCTGGAGCCCAAATCGCGCACCGTCGATCCCGACATGCTGATGGCCAGCCTGTTCCGAGCGACCGCGCTCGAACAGCGCTTCAGCATGAACATGAACGTGCTGGACGCCAACCGCACCCCGCGCGTCATGAACCTGGTCGAAATGCTCCAGGCGTGGCTCGACCATCGCCATGTCGTGCTCGAACGCCGCTCCCGCCACCGCCTCGCCGCCATCGCCCGCCGCCTCGAAATCCTCGATGGCTACATCAAGGCCTTCCTCAATCTTGACGAGGTCATCCGCATCATCCGTACCGAGGACGAACCCAAGCCCGTCCTGATCGCGGCCTTTGCGCTCACCGATACCCAGGCCGAAGCCATTCTCAACATGCGCCTGCGCAGCCTGCGCAAGCTTGAGGAAATGGAACTCCGCTGCGAACACAAGACCCTGTCCGCCGAACAGAAAGCCCTCAATGCCATGCTCGACGATCCGGCAAAGCGCTGGGCGCGGATCGAGGCTGAAATCGAAGCCACCGGCAAAAAATTCGGCACCGGGCCGCTCGGTGCCCGCCGCACCAGCATCGGCGTTGCTCCCAGCGTCTTCGACGTCGCCGCAGAGGCGTTCATCGAACGCGAGCCGCTTACCATCATCCTCTCGGAAAAGGGCTGGGTCCGCGCACTCAAGGGCCACGCCGTCGCCGATGCCGACCTCAAGTTCAAGGAAGGCGACCGGCTGAAATTCCTGCTCCGCTGCTCCAGCGTCGATCGTGTCGCGGTATTCGCCTCCAATGGCCGTATCTACACCATCCGCGCGGCCGACCTCCCGCGTGGCCGGGGGGACGGTCAGGCGATCCGCCTGATGATCGAACTCGGCAACGACGACGATATCGTCACGCTCTTCGTGGCCGACCCCGCCGCCCGCTACCTCGTCGCGAACACCCAGGGGCGCGGCTTCATCGTGAGCGGTGCCGAACTCGCCGCCGAAAAGCGCACCGGCAAGCAGATTCTTACCACCAAACCCGGGGAAGACGCCAAACTCTGCCTGCCACTGATGGGCGACCACCTCGCCATCATCGGGCAGAACCGCAAGCTCCTCGTCTTCCCGCTCGACCAGATTCCCGAAATGGCTCGCGGGGCCGGCGTTATTTTGCAGAAATACAAGGATGGCGGCCTTGCGGACGCCAAGGGCTTCACGCTCGCGGAGGGCCTGACCTGGAAACTCGGCGACAAAATTCGTACCGAACCCAAACTCACCGAATGGCTCGGCGCGCGCGGTCAGGCTGGTCGTCTGCCGCCGAACGGCTTTCCCCGTTCCGGCGTGTTCGGGTCGAGCGATGGCGCGGGGTGATCGGGCACTCGATAAAGGTAAGCAAGCACTTCTTTTTGTGAACAAAAAGAAGCAAAAAAACTTTTCTCCTCCGGGTCCGTGCCGTCAAAGGCGCCCATGCCCAAGATAAAAAAAGTTTTTTGTTTCTTTTTTGCAAAAAAGAAGCCTTCTTCTTCCCTGTTCTCATCCCCCACAGCCGAGTCCCGCGCGGGCCTCCCCGCTCTGGCAGGCCTCACTCTCAATTTCCGCGCGATTTCCCTGCTTGAAGGCATTCGCGCCGCCATTGCGGTTGCCGGCACCATGGCGCTGGGGTCCCTGCTCGGCCTGCCGCAACTCGGTCTTGCCGCGCTGGGCGCTCTGCTCGCCTGTTTTGCCGATCCGGGCGGTGCGGTGCGCGATCGTCTTCCGCCAATGCTGGTGTTCGGGGTGTTGGGTGCGATCAGCTTCTCCGGCTTCAGTCTGATCCTCGCCTACAGCCCGGTCATCGCGATCCTCGCCGCAGGCCTCGCGATCTTTGCGTGCAGTTTTGCCCGGATTTATGGTCAGGCCGGGCTCCAGACCGGCAACCTGCTCGCGGTTGCCATCGTTCTCGCGCTCGATGCTCCGCTGCCCTCGCTTCGCGCCGCCATTGCACCCGGCATCGCCTTCTGGGCGGGCGCGACGGGTGCGGCCATTCTTACGCTCGCCCTCTGGCGCATCCGTCCGTTCCATCCCGCCCGTGCGGCCCTGGCCGATCTCGCGGTCGCTTTGTCCGATTTGGCTGGCGACCTGATCGATCTCGCCGATGATCGCGTCATCGACGAGGACGGGTTCGACCATCACGCGCGGGGGCATCGCCGGATCGTGCGCGACACGATCGAGCGCGCACGCGGCATCGCGCTTGCGACCATCCGCCGGCGTGGTGCCGCAAGCCAGCGCGCCAATGCCCTCGCACTCCGCCTCGCCACTTTCGATCAGATGTTCGGCGCGATGATCGCGGTCGGCGAAGCCATGGCGGTCGATCCCGCTCATGCTCCGACGGCACGAAAGGCGCTCGCCGACCTCGCGCCGCTGCTCGCCACCCTGGCACCCGCGATCGAGGCCGATCGCTCGCTCGACACGCCGCCGATCCGCGCCGCTCTGCGCGGCCTCCGCGACGACATTGCAACGATCGATCCTGCCGTTCCGATCCGCCGGCTGCTCGATATCGTGGCCGACCGGCTATCGGTTATCGTCACCGTGTCCAATGCGCCTGGCCCGGTCGCGCTCGCGGATGGCGGCACCACCGGCTGGCGCGAAGCTGTCAGCGGCCCGATCCGCGCGAACGCGACCCTTTCCTCGGTGCCGCTGCGTCATGCCCTGCGCACCGCCATCGTCACCACGCCGGTGCTCGGCTTCGTCTTCTGGCTCGGTAACCCGTTCGGCCACTGGCTTGCCATCACCCTGATCTTCGTGCTCCAGCCGCATTTCTCGGCAACCTGGATCAGGGCGATCGAACGCGTCGGCGGCACTGCGGCGGGGGGCGTCATCGCCGCCCTGATCGGTCTGGTCTGCCACACCCGCATGGAACTCGCCTTGTCCATGATCCCGCTCACCCTCGCAGCCTTCGCGATCCGCGGGGTCAATTACAGCGCCTATGTCGCGGTTCTCACGCCGATGATCGTGCTGCTGATCGAACAGATCGAACCGGGGCTGGATCAATGGACCATCGCGGTCTCGCGTGTCGGCTTTACCCTTGCCGGCGGCCTGCTCGCGGTCGCTGCCAACCTCGTCCTGTGGCCGAGTTTCGAGGGCAACCGCCTTGGTGCCGCGCGCGATGCCGCGATCGCCGCCCATCGCGCCTATCTCGGTGCGAGTTTCGCGGCCCTGCTCGATCGCGTATCGCCGCCCGAAGCCGCCCGCCGTCAGGCTGGTCTTGCCAGCAACAACCTCGAAGCATCGATCTCGCGCGCCCTGATGGAACCGCACCGGGGGCACGATCCGCTGCTCCGCTCCGCCCTGGTGACCGATGCCGCGCTGCGCCGCACCGCCGGACGCCTCGCAATCCTCAACCTCGACAAATCGCCCCCGGAAGCCGAGCGCGCTCTGTGGTTGCGCTGGCGCGACTGGCTGGACGCCGCGTTCGACCCTGCGCGCGGTCCTGCTTTGCCCACACCCGGCGATGTCGCCACCCCATCAGCCGCCGAAAGCCTGCGCCGTCTGGCGCGTCAGGCCGAACTGGTGTTCGATGCCGCCCGCCTGGAGATTTCCGATGCCCGAACCCGAACCCAAGACTGAACCGAAACCCAATCAACTGGTCCGTATCGTCGAAGCGTTGCTGTTCGGCGGCCGCTGGCTGCTCGCGCCGCTCTACCTCGCGATGCTGGTGCTGCTGGCCTTGCTGGTGGTCCGCTTCGTGATCGAACTGATCCACGCCGCGCCCGAACTGCCGACCATGACCGAAACCAAAGTCATCATGACGACGCTCTCGCTGATCGACCTTTCGCTCACCGCCAATCTCGTCGTCCTGGTCATTCTTACCGGGTACGAAAATTTCGTCGCCCGCATCGTCCTCGCGGCCGGGGACCGCCGCCCGGAATGGATGGGCAATATCGATTTCGGCGGATTGAAACTCAAACTGATGGGCTCGATCACCGCGATCGCCGCGGTTCACGTCCTGCGCGTGTTTCTCGAAATCCGCGATGAACCCGACCGCGTGGTGATGTTCCAGGGCGGCCTGATGATCGCCTTCGTCGTCACCGGCCTGCTCCTCGCGTTGACCGACCGCATCGCCGGTCACGGCTGATCGAGCAGCGCCTCGACGAACCGGGTGAACAGCGCGGGATCGGCGTGATACACGGCGGGTTCGGGCTCGCTCACCCCTTCGGTCAGATACGCGATCCGCTGCCCCCGCAAAGCCGCGATCGCCGATTGGTCCGGTGCGGGAAACCGGATCATCCCGACCCGCGCACCCGCCTGTGCGAACAGCGCATTATGCATCCCCGATCCTGCCTGCCCGATGATGACCCGTGCCTGTCCGAACAGCCCGACCTGCGCCGCGAAATCCAACTGCTCCGGGCGCACCATCCGGAACCCGAACCGCGCGCACGCGATCTCCGCAAGTGCCGCCTCGTTGGCCAGATGCCGTTGCGGTGCCGCCGGATTACTGAAATCGCCGCGTGCGACGAACAAACGCTCCGGCGTTCCATCCGCCACCACCCCGACCCGTGAGGCGAAGCCGTCGATCAACCCGGACGTCACCGGATGATATCCTGCCGACCGGGTCAGCAGGGGCAGCACCACCGCCCGCTCCAGCGCCACCTGTTCCACCGCCGAATCGAACCAGATCGCCCGTTCCGGATCGATAGCGCAATGATCCTGCAAAATCCGGATCAGCCAGGGCGCCATCTGCCGGTCGAGCACCGGCGTTATCCGCTCGAACAGGGCAGGGAACCGCGCCGAGAGCAGCAGCTTCGGCAGCATTTCGATCAGGAAATGCCCATAGACCCGCACGCCCCAGCCATGAAATACCAGCCCGGTTCGTGCCTCGCGTCGCACCGGCAGCGCTGCGAGCCGTTCGCGTAGGGCCGAACCGTCCCGATCGATTTCGGGCCGCACGTAAACCGGCAGAAACTCGTTATCATCGAGCAGTTGCTCGTCCGACCAGATCAACCCCGGCCCGTTGAGCCGCACCGGCATCGGCCCATGCGCCGCCAGATCGAACGCCTCGGGCTGCGCCGCTTCGGCATGGAACCGCACCCAGTGCTCCGACACCAGCTCCGGTGAGTCGATCGCGAGCCGGGGCAGGGGCCTCGGTGCCGCCGCCGCCGCCAGCCGAACGCGCGGCGCACCTCCGGGCACAACGCCGGAGATGCAGCCACCCCGCGTGTTAATGCTCGTAATGATCCGCGACGAGCCGGTCGAGCAACCGCACCCCAAACCCGGTCGCGCCCTTGGGCGCCACGGCGCCGTCCTTGCCCGCCCAGGCCATGCCCGCGATATCCAGATGCGCCCAGGGTACCTTGTTGACGAAGCGCTGCAGGAACTGCGCGGCAGTGATCGAGCCGCCGGCCCGGCCGCCGCCGATATTCTTCATATCCGCGATATCGCAATCGATCATCTTGTCATAAGCCTCGCCCAGCGGCATCCGCCACAAGCCTTCGCCGGTCGCCTTCGCCGCATCGAGCAGGTTCTGCGCCAGAGCCTCGTCGTTCGAGAAAAGGCCTGCGTTCTCGTTGCCGAGTGCCACGATGATCGCCCCGGTCAACGTCGCGAGATCGACCATGAAGCGCGGCTTGAACCGATCCTGCGCGTACCAGAGCACGTCCGCCAGCACGAGCCGTCCTTCGGCGTCGGTATTCAGCACCTCGATCGTCTGTCCCGATGCGGATTTCACCACATCTCCGGGCCGTTGCGCGGTGCCGGACGGCATGTTCTCGACCAGCCCGACCAGCCCGATCGCGTCCACCTTCGCCTTTCGCCCGGCCAGAGCCGCCATCAGCCCGATCACGGTGCCGGCGCCGGCCATGTCCCATTTCATGTCCTCCATGCCGCTCGCCGGCTTGATCGAAATCCCGCCGGTATCGAACGTGACGCCCTTGCCGACGAACACGATCGGGTCCTTCGGTGCGATCTTGCCCTTCTTGGCCTTGCTCGTGCCCTCCGGATCGGACGCGCCGAGCCAGCTCATGACCACCATGCGCGGTTCGCAGTCGCTGCCCATGGCAACCCCGAGCAGCGCGCCGAATCCGAGCTTTTCCATATCCCGCCGGTCGAAGATCTCGACCTTGACGCCGAGTGTCCGCAGCGCCTTGGTCCGGTCCGCCATTTCCGCGGGAAACAGCACGTTCGCCGGCTCCGAAACCAGATCGCGGGTGAGTTCCACACCGGCGGCCAGTGCCGCGAGCGGCTGGTACGCCGTCCCCGCCGCCGCTTCATCACCGGCCAAAATCCGAAGCTTCACCAGTTTCGGCTTCTGCTCCTCCTTCATCGTCGTGCGATATTTATCGAACCGATACCGCCGCAGCCGCGCCCCCAGCGCAACATGGGCAAGCATTGCTGCGCTCAAACCATCCGCGCCGATCGCCGCCGCCTCGTCGCGCATCAGCGCCGCCACCGCCTTCGCGCCGGCGATCTCGGCCTGATGGGCGGTCAGTTCCGCGGACTTGCCCAATCCCACCAGCACGACCCGATCGAGCCCGGCCCCCGGTGCCAGCAGCGTCGCACTCTGGCCCCGCTTGCCCTTGAACGCAGCCGCCGCCATCGCCCGGCCCAACCCGCCGTCCAGTGCCGCATCGAGTGCGGCGGCCAGGCCGGTCAATCCCCCATCCTCACCGAGCAGCAGGGCCAGGGCGCCGGATTTCGGCAGCTCCGCACGGGTAAAAGCGATATCGATCATGCTGATGCGTTCCATTCCTGAGCAGTCGTTGCAATCATGGATCGCATCATGCAACCCAATTTGCGGATTTCCAACCCCGGCGATAAGCACGCCGCATGAACGAACCCGCATTGCTCGAACTCGCCGCCTCCCTCGCCGAAGCCGCCGGGCGGGAGATTCTCGCCGTCCGCGCCGCCGGCTTCACCATCGACAGCAAATCCGACGATTCCCCGGTCACCCGCGCCGATATGAACGCCGAACGCATCATCCTCGCCGGGCTGCGCGAGGCCACGCCCGACATTCCGGTGATCGCGGAGGAAGAGGTCGCCGCTGGCCGCCTGACCGATCCCGGTCCCCGCTTCTGGCTGGTCGATCCGTTGGACGGCACCCGCGAATTCGCTGCCGGACGCGATGAATTCGCCGTCTGCGTCGGCCTCGTCGTCGAGGGCCGCGTCCGCCTCGGCGCAGTCGGCGCTCCCGCCCAATCCACCATCTATGGCGGCATCGTCGGCCAGGGTGCCTGGCGCCAGACCGCTGCCGGCCGCGAACCGATCGCCGCCCGCCGCCCGCCCGCCGAGGGCATCACCGTCTACGCCTCGCGCCACTATGCGGACGACCCGAAACTCGCCGAATACCTCGCCCGCTACAAAATCGCCCACCTGACCAATATCGGCTCGGCCCTGAAATTCTGCCGCCTTGCCGAAGGAGTCGCCGATTTCTACCCCCGCCTCGGCCGCACCATGGAATGGGACACCGCCGCCCCGCAGGCGCTGCTCGAAGCCGCAGGCGGGCGCGTCGTCACCATGGACGACCAGCCGATGACCTACGGCAAGCACGGCTTTGAAAACCCCCATTTCCTCTGCTTCGGACGGGACTGATCCGGACGATTTTCATCAACTTGTATAGACATGTCTTTTCAATTGACATGACCGGAAATTTTGGGTCTTCATAACGCTCCGGATTGCAAGGACCCGTCGCATGCTCGAACGTCGCGCCATCGAGTTCATTCCCGAAAGCGAACGGCACGGCAAGCCCGCCTCGCTGTTCACGCTGTGGTTCTCCGCCAACATGCAGATGACGACGGTGGCGACCGGCCTCGTCGCGGGGTCCCTCGGTCTCGGGCTGGTCTCCGGCCTCGCCGCGATCATTCTCGGCAACGTCATCGGCGGCATCTTCATGGCCTACCACGCCGCGCAGGGCCCGAAACTCGGCATTCCGCAAATGATCCAGTCGCGCGCCCAGTTCGGCGTCATCGGCGCCAACCTGCCGGTCGTGCTCGTCATCATCCTCTATGTCGGCTTCTTCACCCTCAGCGCGGTATTGGGTGGCGAGGCCGCCTCGCACCTGTTCGGCGTGCCGCAAGCCATCGGCATCGTCATCACCGATGCCGCGACCTTCCTGCTGCTGATCTTCGGCTACGATCTGATCCACCGCTACGAGCGGATCATGGCACTGGTGTTTCTGATCGTCTTCGCGATCGTCACGATCGTTCTGCTGCGCACCTACATCGCAGCACCGCTCGCTCCCGCCAAACCCGCCCCGCTCGCCATGATCGTGCTCGGCATCTCGATCTATGCGACGTGGCAGATCACCTACGCCCCCTACGTTGCCGATTATTCCCGCTACCTGCCGGCCAACACCTCGTTCCTTCGCAGTTCCGCCTACACCTACGCTGGCTCCGTGATCGCCTCGATCTGGATGATGGCGCTCGGCCTGCTCGCCGGACTGATCGCGAGCAAGGCCGCCAACGCCGATACCACCGGCTATTTCGCGTCCCTGCTCGGTGCCTCCTGGACCTGGCTGATGCTGCTGGTGATCCTGTTCGGCATCATCGGTGCCAACGTGCTCAACCTGTACGGCACCGCCATGTCGGTCGCGACCGTCCTGACCTCCGGCGGCGATACCGGCTTCACCCGCACCATTCTGGCCCAGGGAATGGCATTGCGCGTCGCGGTCGGTGCGGCTGCCGCCATCATCGGCAGCGCCCTGGCGATCGGTGCCGGCGGCAATTTCGTCGGAGCCATGACCAATTTCCTGCTTCTGCTGCTCTACGTCTTCGTGCCCTGGACCGCGATCAACCTGACCGATTTCTACCTCGTCCGCCGCGCCCGCTACGACATCAAGGCGATCTACGACCCGCGCGGCATCTACGGTGCGATCAACTGGAAGACCATGGCGGTCTACGCCATCGGCATTCTGGTCGAAATCCCGTTCATGAACGCCGATCTCTACGAGGGGCCGATCGCCAAGGCGCTCGGCGGGGCCGACATCTCCTGGATCGTCGGCCTGATCGTCCCCTCGGTTCTCTACATTCTGGTCAACCGCCGCATCACGGTTCAGGCCGTCGCCAGATAATCGATCGCGGCATCCACCCCGCCGCGCGCATGCGGCACATGCGCCAGCCGCAGCGACATCTCGACCACGCCGAGCGTCCCCAGAATCATCGGCTCGTTCAGATCGCCCATATGCCCGATCCGAAACAGCTTGCCGCCCAGCGGCTCCAAACCGCCGCCGAGCGAGACATTGAACCGGTCATAGGCAATCGCCCGCACCGCCTCGGCGTCGTGCCCGTCGGGCATCTTGACCGCCGTCACCGAATCCGAGCGGCGCCTGGGATCGGCGCAATAGAAACTCACCCCCTCGTTGCCGCTCCAGATCGAAACCGCCCGCCGCGTCGCCTCTGCCAGCCGGTGATGCCGGTGCCACACGGCCTCGATCCCCTCGGCCTCGATCAACCGCACCGATTCCCGCAGCCCGTAGAAGGGTGAAACCGGCACGGTGCCGACGAAACTCCGGTGCCGCCGCGCCATCATTTTGGTCCAGTCGAAATAGAACCGCGTGATCGTCGCCCGCTTGTGCGCCTCCAGCGCCTTCGCGCTCACCGCGGTGAATGCCAGCCCGGCGGGCAGCATCAGCCCCTTCTGGCTGCCGCCTACCACACCATCGATCCCCCACTCCTTCATCCGGAACTCGAACGAGCCGAACGAGGAAATCGTGTCGACGAGAAACAGCGCCGGATGCCCCGCCGCGTCGATCGCCTCGCGGATCGCCTTCAGATCGAGCGCCACCCCGGTCGATGTCTCGTTGTGAACGATGCACACCGCCTTGATCTCGTGCCCCTTATCCGCCACCAGCCGCTCGGTGATCCGCGCCGCCTCCGGCCCGCGCCGCCAATCGGTCTCCGGCATCTCGACCTCGATCCCGTATTGCCGCGCCATCGCCCCCCAGGTCCGCGAAAAATAACCGGCTTCCGGCATCAATATCCGGTCCCCCGGCGAAAACAGGTTCTGCAGCGTCGCTTCCCACGCCCCATGCCCGCTGGACGTGTAGACGAACACCTCGCCCTCGGTGAACAACAGCCGCTTCAGTCCCGCCACCGCCTCATCATAGACTTCGAGGAAATCGCTCCCCATGAAATCCACGGTCGCCCGGTCCATCGCCCGCAGCACGCTGTCGGGAATATTGGTCGGGCCGGGATTGGCAAAAAACAGGCGTCCCGGCTTGCGGGCTGACGTGGTGCTCATGGCTTCGCTCTCCTGATCGGTCGTGTCTGATATCGCATCGCCGCGCGGGGCGGCAATCCGGCTTTATTGCATGAGACGTGTGACGGCCGGCGCGATCGCCCGCGCAATCCGCCGCATCCCCGTCGCATCCGGGTGCAGCGCCGGCTCCGGCGGCGTCATCCGTGGATCGACATAGAGCGACGCAAGCGGCTTGCCATCCACCTCCAGCACCGATCCCACATTCCTGAACGTCACCAGCCGGCTATGCGCATAAACCTGCGCCAGCTCCCGGTTGATCTTCGTCGTCTCGGCCGAAATCCACGCCGATCGGATCGACGGCAAAATCCCCAGCAGCAAGATCTTCGCCCCCGGCACATGCCGGTGCAGATCATTTACCACCGCCTCGATCCCCGGCACAGTCAAATGCGCGCCCCAATGCGTCGCACCGAGGTTGTTCGCCCCGATCATCAGAATCACCAGCTTCGGATGCAGCCCATCGAACTCGCCATGATCGATCCGCCAGATCACGCTCGACGTCGTATCCCCGATGAACCCGAAATTCAGCGGATCATACTTGCCGTAATACCGGTCCCACACCGGCTTGACCTGCAGATACGGTTTGTCCCCCGTCCGCAGCCAATATTGCGTGATCGAGTCCCCCAGCCATACCAGCTTCGCCCCCCGATCCGCCCGCGCCTCGGCCAGCGTATGCTCGAACCGCGCGCGCCACCACGGCAGATCCATCCGCCCGATCGGTACGGCCGCGAGGTTCACCGCAGCTTGCGCCGTGATGGGGAGAAGCATGGCAAGTAACAGGGCAGGGAAGGGGAGGGCTTCTTTTTTGGAAAAAAGAAGCAAAAAACTTTTTTTAATTTGGGTCGTTGATGATTTCACCTGCACTGCCTCAGAAAAATCAAAGTTTTTTTGTTTCCTTTTTTTTAAAAAAAGAAATGCTTGCTTAACCAACCTCATCCCATCCTCACTTCATGGCCGCGACGGATCATGTCCGGCGAACACTCTCGGATACAGGAGCAGATACACACCCTGAAACACCCCCGCCAGCAGGAAGGGCGCTGCCAGCAGCCCGGAATCGAACAGCACTCCCGCCAGCGCCGGCGCAATCCCGCGCGGCACCATCACTGAAACATTATTCACGCTCGCCGCCAACCCGCGCCGATCCCCGCGCACGATCCCCAGTGCCACCGCCTGCCGCGCCCCTGCGGTACCCCGGTTGAACGCCGAACGCACCGCATAAATCCCGGTCGCCACCGCGAAACTCGGCGCAAACGGCAGCGCGAACAGGCTCACCAGCCCGATCCCGCGCATCAGCACCACCGTCCGCACCGTGCCCAACCGCCGGGTCAACTGCCCCGAGGTCAACGAAGCCCCCGCCGCGGCAAACAACGCAATCGCCAGCGCCGGACCCACCGCACTGACCGGCGCATGAAACTTCGTCGCGAACCACCACGACATGAACGGCCCGCTCAGCCCGATTCCGGTGCCGTTCAGCACATTCAGCCCCGCGAGCTTCCACAACAGCCCGTTCTCCGCCTTCGCATCCGCCGCCTCGTTCACCCGCACCGCTTCCGGCCGCGAAACCCGGTCCGGCGTGATGATCAGCAACGCCCCCGCCACCAGCGACGCCGCCAGCGGCAACAAAAACAAATCCCGCCCCAGCCCGATCGTCCCGGCCAGCAGCGCGCCGAGCCCCATCCCGCCAAACCCGATCGCGACATTGATCGACAGGACGGAACCAAAATCCCGCCGCGCGACATACCCCGACAGCCATGATTGCTCCGCCGGCCCGAACGGCCCGGCCGACCCGTTCGCCCCGCGCCCGAACCCGCCGATGATCGCGGCAAACGCCAGCAGCAACGGCGCCTGGCTGGTCAGCCCAATCACCGCCGCAACGATCGAAATCGCCTCATACACCAGGACGAACCGCTTGCGCCCCAGCCGGTCGCTCAACGGCCCGATCGTCGCGGTAATCGCAACCGAAACCAGGATCGCCAGCGCGAACACCACACCGAGATACGTCGCACTCCACCCGAGCTTGGTGACATAAAGCGCAAAATCCACCACCAGCGCCCCTTGTGCGAGGCTTCGCGCCAGCCGGGCGGCCATCAGCCGCTTCGCCTCGGGTGCGAGCGGCGGCATCAGATCCCGGCGGACAGCAGCACGAGGCTCAGCACCCCGAACGCCCCGCAATACGCCGCGAACGGCCCCAGCGCCCACCGGTCATGATCCCGGAAATATTTCATCAGGAACGCGGTCGACAAATAGGCCACCACCCCGGCCACCACCGCCGCCAGAATCGCCATCCCGAACATACCGTGCAGCGCCGCCGAATGATGCAACAGCTTCGGCACCTCCACCACCGTCGCCCCGGCGATCACCGGGGTTGCCATCAGAAACGCGAACCGCGCCGCCGCCTCGTGATCGATTCCCCGCGTCAACCCGCCCACGATCGCGGCACCCGACCGCGAGAGACCCGGTAGAAACGCAAGGCACTGAAACAGCCCGATCACGAACGCATCGAACAGCGTCAACTGCCCGATCCCGAATCCGCCCGCCGCCCGCCGCCGCCGCAACTGCTCGCCCGCCAGCAGCACCCCGCCATTGATGATAATGAACCCCGCCGCGATCATCGGGCTCGCGAACAAATGGGCAATCGGCTTCTTGAGCGCGAACCCGATCACCACCGCCGGAATCGTCGCCACCACCAGCCGCAGCAGCAACCCCCGCTCCGCATTCACCGCCCGCGCATCGCCCTGCCCGAGCACGCCGCGCAGCATGTTCCACCAATCCCGCCAGAAATAGGCGAGCAGGGCGGTCGCCGTTCCCACATGCAGCATCACCACGAACGGCAGAAACGACGCCGCATGCTGGTCAATATGCCAATGCAACAGCTTCGGCACGATCACCGCGTGCCCCAGGCTGGAAACCGGAAACAACTCGGTCGCCCCCTGCATCACGGCGAACAGAACGGCAATCAAAGGCGTCATCCCAACATCTCCCGGTGAACCCCCTGTCTGGCCAAGCCATCGGCAAAAGGCAAATGCCGCGCGACCGTACGTCAGATCATCCGAGACAGAAGCGTTGCGCCATCAACCCCGGAAGATAAAACATGTCGATCACCGCCATCATGACGGCGGGAACGACACTTGCGGCAACCATCACGCGTGAGAATCGCCCTCCCAAACGGGGGATCGCAAGCATCAGAAAGGGAAGGAATAAAAGATAATACCGGCCTTGCGGCCCATATATCACGGCGCTGCCTACTTTATCCCAACTCAGATAGACCGCGAGTTCGATGGCTATCACGCTGCAAGAGACGAGGACGATCGAAAACACCGAGTCGAGCCAGTTCCAGCGTGCCCCGTCCGAGGCGCGCGCGGCAATCACCCCGGCTCCGGCGGCGGCAAGTGCTAATCCCCACCCGACATACGCCCATCGCGCCAAATCTACCGTCAGCCACCCCAGCATGCCGATTCCGGATTTGATCAGAAATCCGCCGCTATCGATCAATAAGCCAACGGTCAATGTCACGATCCGAAGTGGATCTGCGGTCAGAACCCGCAATTGGGCGAGGGGGGCCGTCGTGGTGAACACCGCCCCGGCTTGCCCAGGCCAGAGCGGCCCGGGTTTGTAGGGGCCGAGCAGATACGGCATCAATGACACGTGAGCCATCACGACGACCCAGATCAGGGGGGGGATGCCCCAGATCGCTATGAGGAACGCGCGCCGCCACCGGTGTGGTGCCGCCAGAGGTGTCAGCGCCATGAACAGCAGAAGACCGTAGGGTGGCTTGGAAGCGATCACCAGCATGAAGATCGGCAAAAACCACCAGCGCGTTTTAGGGTGCCGCACCGGATCAATTGTTAGAATTGCCCCTGCGAGCGCACTGAGCGCGATCAGCAGACCATCCTGATTGAAGGACGCGCCCAGACTGAGCGCCATGGGCAGCGAGAGGGTCGCAAAGATCACCCCAGCCCCGAATCGCGCCACTCCGACCGCCAGCGCCCCGATCAGCACGTAAGCCAGCAGCATCCCTATTCGTCCGGAAAACAGCGCTGCCAGTGGGCGTTGACCAAACAAGCGACCTACCGCGATCCCGATCGTTCCGGGCAGATACAGAGCCGGAAAATACTGGACCGTATTGTAATCGATGTCGATGATTTGATTGCGCGTCCATGGCAGATCGGCTGTCCGCACGGCAGTGCCGGGATGGGCGCACGATGCGCCCATTTCACCGATCGACGCATTCAGCAATCCGTAATCGACGCGCACCGCCGGCACGGTCACAGTCGACTTGCCAGGCGGCGTGAACGGTACCCGCTGACCGAGCAACTGCCCATGCAGCAGCGCCGCAGCGCGCGCAATATGAGCTGGCTCGTCGGCAACCTGCCCGATCGGCGTGAGCACGGCCAACCGGAAACCTGTCACCATCGTAAGCACGACGAAAAGGGCGACCAGAATGATCCGGTCGAGACGCAGAGCCCTTCGGCTGGGCTTCATTGGCTCACTGGGCGAGTGGAACGCTTGGCGAAACATTGCCCGCGCCACTTCCGGGACCTACTCATTCCGTGCATATGATCATGATTGAAATGTTCTTGCTGCCAAGGGGTATAAAGTTTGAGGATTGACCTACGTGGGCCTCGAATGTCGAGTATGTCTATGTTTTTCTCGACCCATCGCGCCACGCTGCTAAGCGTTCTCGTTCTAATCGTCGCACCTCTGCTAGGTCAATCGGCCTCCCTGCTCACAGGCCTCAGCTCAAATCCAATCTGGACAGTTTCGGGAGTCGTCTCGGGAGTTGGTCCGCAAATGGTCGCGGGCTGGCCCTTCGGTGATCCGAATGTCGGCTGGACCAACCAAGCCCTCGGCAAGCTGGCCGCGATCGATTGGCTCCATGGCCGCATTCCGTGGTGGAACCCATACTCCGGTATAGGCTTGCCTCTCGCCGGCGAAATGCAGCCCGCAGCGATGTTTCTGCCCTTCGTTCTCCTGTTGGCATTTCAGAATGGCATATTCTGGTTAGAACTGGTGTTGCAGAGCTTCGCCGGACTCATGACATTCGCACTCCTTCGGCAAATGGGGTTCGGTCGGGCAACGTCGATCGTCGGAGCCTTGCTCTACGAATTCAACGGCACATTCCAAGCCGTTCCTGGCGAAACGATACTGAACGTCATCCCGTTCCTGCCGTTGCTGTTGCTCGGAATTGAGCGTGCCCGCACCAGCGGAGACCATTCGGACTCCCGGAAAAATCCACGCGAGGGCCGGACAGCGATCGTTCTGATCGCCTGCGGCATCGGCGGTTCCATTCTGGGCGGGTTTCCCGAAGCCGCCTATATCGATGGATTGATGGCCCTCCTATGGGCAACATTCCGGCTCTACGCCGATGCTGATCGACTAAGGTTCATTCGCCGGGTCGCTATCGGCGGTATCCTCGGCCTCTTTATCGCTGGCCCACAAATTATCGCCTTCGCCGATTTCGCGGCACTGACCGATATTTTTCAAACACACACTATCGGAAATGTATTTCTGAATATCCATGCTATGGCACAAATAATCGTGCCTCACATTTATGGTCCACTCGGTACAAATCTCGGCAACAATCTTCTGCTACAAATTGCCGGCGGCACTGGCGGCTATGTCGGCGTCTTATCCTTGATCTTCGCCGCCTTCGGTGCCTTGACGATGCGTGACCGTCCCATTGCTGTATTGTTGGTAATTTGGATTCTACTCTCATTGGGCAAGATGTTCGGTTTCGAGCCCGTCATGACGATGATGAACGCGCTTCCGTTCATGAAGGATACCGAGTTTTTCCGATATTCCTCTCCCGCATGGGAACTTGCGGCTGTGATTCTGATTGCGGGGGGACTCGATAATCCGACCCCTCAGATCCGGACCTACCTCGCGGCTGTCGTTGCCGGACTGTTTCTCATCGGACTTTGTGTGGCGCTGGCGTGGCCGTGGTTGCCGATCTGGCACTGGTCGTCGGTCAATCTCGCCTACATGATCCGGTGGATTGTAATGGCGACGGCTTTTCAACTCGCCGCGATCGCGTTCACGACATTCATCTGGCTGCGCATCGCGGGCCCGCGACGCCAAGCGCTGCTTGGTGGAACACTCGTGGTTTACACGATGGCTATGATGATGCTGCCCCAGTTATCCGGACAGCCCCCCGGAAAAATCGACTGGCCCGCAATCAAATTCCTGAAATCCCATCTGGGTCTTCAGCGCTTTTACACAGTCGGTCCCATCCAACCGAATTACAGCGCCTATTTCGAAATCGCCAACATCAATCACAATTATCTGCCGGTCGCACTCAACTGGAGTCGATACGTGGAGACGCATCTGTTCCCGTCTGCGGCAAGTCAGAACGGCGGTATCTTTTGGGCACCGTTTCCCCCCATGAAAGTAGGAACAGCTATTGCCGATCTGCATCGCTTCGCGACCTCCTACCAGTTTCTCGGCGTGCGCTATGTCGTGGCAGATCCCGGGCAGCAGATGTCGCCCTCACTTACCCTGCCGTCGGAAGCGGGACAGCGTAGCCCCGAACGGCTCTATCGTGGCGACGGCCTGACCTGGCACCTCGTTGCTCCAGCAGCGTTCTCGCATCTCGGTACGATCACGCGGATCAGCTTTTTCCAGGGCAATTATGGCAACACGGCAAGCGGCGTTCTGGCAACGACCGTGTGCGCCGATGACGCATGCAGTTCCGGCCAGCGCAATCTTTCGCAATCCGCCGACAACAGCATGTTCCGAATCCCGCTAAACCCGCCGCTCGTTATCAAACCGGGCGACCAACTCACCATCACCGTCACCCACACGAGCGGCAACCACCCCGATGCGCTCTGGCTCCCGCCCGCTCCGCCGGGCAAGACGACCCTCACGACAAATAGCGGCGAGATCTTACCCGATCGCAGCCTACTGGTAAGCTTCGATACCCAATCGAATCAAACCGGCTTCCAGCGTGTCTACCGCGACAAGCTGATGTCCATCTGGGAACAGCACGGTGCCGACCCCTATTACACCATCAGCGGATCATCCTGTTCCCTGCAGGATCAACGAAGGAATGCCCTCGTCGCCACCTGCAGCGGCGCAGCCCGGCTGGTCCGCCGGGAATTATTCATGCCCGGCTGGCACGCGACGGTGAACGCCCATCAGGTCGCCATCATGCCCGATCACGGCATCGTCCAGTCGATCGATCTGAAGCAGGGCCGCAACCGCATCGCGTTCCATTTCACCCCGCCATTCGAGCCGCTCGCCTGGATTTTGTTCTGGTTCAGCGTGGCGAGTCTCGTCTGGCTGATCGTTCCACGCCGTGCAGCAGGCAGCAAAACCGGACCCGCTACACCTTGTTAGGATGCTGGATACTCCACGTCCCCGCCCGCAGATTGACCTTCCACGGTGCGTTCGGCCAGATCAACAGGAAATGTCGGGGGTCCTTGCGCCATAGCGCCACCTGAGCCTGCCACGCCGGCCCCTCGGCGAAAAACAGCACGTCGCTGCGAAAATCGATCACGCCGATCGCGAACATCAACACCGTCGCTGCGACGAACCCGCGCCGCAATCCGCCCTGCGCCAGCACCGCCATTCCAAGAACCGACAGCGAATCGAGAACCTCAGGGGCAAACCCGTAGCGCCCCCCGGACAGCAAGTGCATGAAGGCGTTGAACGACCCCGCCCAGGCCTCGTAAAACGACACCAGCACGAACACGAGGCCCGCCGCGAACAACCGCAACAGCACAACACTCCTGGTCCGGAAAATCCCCCAGCCGATCACACCGTAAAATGCCACGAAAATCAGCGGCCCCGCCCATAACCACGCACCGGCATGATGCACCGCATGCAGATAGGCCGCGAAATCCCGCGCGAGGACCAGGCCGAGCATCTGCAACACCACCACATGCAGGCTGATCACCGAAAGCAATTCTCCCGGGCCGAAATGGCTGCCCCGCTCCGCCAGCGGATAGAGCAGGAACACCGTCAGCTGGATACAGAACCCGGCGAACACGATCGCCGCCTCGATCAGGACGATACGCTGCCGCCCGATCACCGCCGCAATCACGAAGAGCGGCATCAGAAAACTGGTCGCCGGCCCGGAAATCACCGCGAACGCCAGGATCGCGCAATCCAGCACGGCAAATGCCACCCGCCGGGGCGGTGCCGCGTAAATCAGCGCCGCTGCCAGCGCCAGATGAAACTGGCTGGTGATCGTGTTCAGCCAGACCTCGCCGGTCACCGGCGGAATGGCACAGAACAGCACCGCAACCACCGTCGCGATCACCGACCGCCGCCACGGAAATTCATGGGTCACGATCACGTAAACCGGCAGGCACTGGATCAGCAGGGCAAAGGCGATCGTCACCATGGGCGCATGCAGCACCCCGCCCCATTTCAGCGCGAGCCACGTGCCGAACCCCGCCGCGAAGTTCCAGTACCCGGCATCCGCCGCCACCGTAAACCACGTGACATACCAGGGCCGATGCCACGCCGAACTGAAATAGACCGTGCCTTCCTCGGCCCAGAACCGCCCGCCATGCATCTCGATCGAGGGAATCCGCGCCAGCACCACGGCGGCAAATGCAACCACGAGCAGAACGCTCAGAACCCGGCGCGCAACATCGTTCCTGATCCCATCCATCGCCCCGTCTCCTCCGGCTCGTCCCACTGCCCTGCGGGACTTCCGCCTGCGATGTCAAATCCCGCCACAGCCGCTTCCAAACCCGCCCCGATCGGCCTAACCTCGGCACATGGAAACGGCCCTCACCATCACCACCGCCCAATCCCTGTTCGGCGACCGGCTCAGCCTCAATCACGCGATCCGCGAAACCCACGCCCATGGCGAAGCCAACGCCGCGACCACTCTGCCCGATGCGGTGATCTTCCCCGAAACCACCGCCGAGATCGCCCAGCTCCTCGCCCTTTGCCACCAGAACCACACCCCGGTCACAGCCTTCGGCGCGGGAACCTCGCTCGAAGGTCACGTCACCCCGGTCGCCGGCGGCATCAGCCTCGATCTCAGCCGGATGAACCGAATTCTCGCCGTCAACGATGCCGATCTCGATGGCCGGGTGGAAGCCGGTGTCACCCGCAAGCAACTCAACACCTACCTGCGCGACCACGGGCTGTTCTTCCCGGTCGATCCCGGCGCGGACTGCACCATCGGCGGCATGTGCGCGACCCGCGCTTCCGGCACCAATGCGGTCCGCTACGGCACCATCCGCGACAACGTCCTCGGCCTGCGCGCCGTCCTCGCCGACGGCACCATCGTCGATACCGGCGGCCGCGTCCGTAAATCCTCAACCGGCTACGACCTCACCCGCCTGCTGATCGGTTCGGAGGGAACGCTCGGCATCATCACCGAAATCCAGCTCCGCCTCTACGGCATTCCCGAGGCCATCGGTGCCGCCGTCTGCGGCTTTCAGAGCGAACGTGGCGCGATCGATGCGGTCATCGAGATCATGCAGACCGGCATCCCCCTCGCGCGCATCGAATACGCCGACCCCGCCCAGATGGCCGCCTCGATCGCCTACTCGAAACTCGACCTCACCGCCCGCCCCACCTTGCTGCTGGAGTTTCACGGCACCGAAGCCAGCGTCGCCGAACAGGCCGCCATGGCCGAAGCGATCGCCGCCGCCCATGGCGGCCAGGGCTTTGCCTTCGCGACCGAAACCGAGGCTCGCACCAAACTCTGGCAAGCCCGTCACGACGCCTACTGGGCCGCCCGCGCCGCCTATCCCGGCCACGGCGCCTTTTCGACCGACACGATCGTCCCGATCTCCAACCTCGCCGAAGCCATGGCCGAGGCCAGGCAATCCGTCACCCGCTCAGGCCTGCATGCCTGCATCGTCGGCCATGTTGGCGATGGCAATTTCCACGTCCTGATCCTCTACCCCGACACGCCGGAAGGCGCCGCCCGCGCCTGGGCGCTCGACCGTGAAATCGTCGGCCAGGCCCTCGCTTTGGGCGGTGCCGCCAGCGGGGAGCACGGCGTCGGCATCGGCAAGCGCGAATTCCTCACCCGCGAACACGGGGCCTCGGCCCTCGCCATGATGCGCACGATCAAATCCGCACTCGACCCGCGCGGCATTCTCAACCCCGGCAAGCTCTTCCTCGACTGATCAGCCGCCGCTGAGCCTGACCGCGAGCCGGAACACCATCGGATGATGCGGCATCGACGCGGCAAACGGCGGAAACCGCGTCGCCCGCACCGAAGCCACCGCCGCCCGGTCGATCGGCGGCGCGCCCGACGAGCGCAGTACCGAGACGCCCATCAGCACCCCGTTCGGCGCAATCGTAATCGCCACCACGGTCACTCCGCGCAGGTGCATCATGCTCACCATCTCCGGCACCCGCAGATCCGCCTGCACCGACGAATGGACCAGCGCCGCATAACGCGCCGTCGCGGTCTCCACCTCGGCGGCCGATACCACCGGCGCGGGCGGCGGCGGTTGCGGTCGTGGCGGCACGATAGCCGGCGCGGGCTTGATCGGACGCGGCCGGGGGATCGGGCGCGCAACGTGTCGTGGCACCGGCCTCGGCGGCGGCGGCGGCGGCGGCATCGGTCGGGGTGGCGCGACCGGCAGAGGCGGTGGCGGCAGCGCCTTCGGTGGCGGCGGCACTGGTTTGGGCGGCGGCGGCAACGGCTTCGGCAGCGGTTTCGGTGCCAGCATCTGGATTTTCATGATCCGTGGCCGATGATCCGCGACCGGCCCGGCCCGATCGGCAAAATGCACGACCCCCAATACCGCCACCGCCTCCAAAACCAGGGCCGCGAGCAGCGCAAACCCGAACCGGTCCGGCTGATGATACGGCGGCACATAACGTTCGGCTGTCCCCATGCCCGACATCAGTGCGCCCCCGCCACCGGCTGAGCCGCGATCCCGATATCGCTCACCCCGGCCTTGCGCGCCGCATCCATCACCGTCACGAAATGCTGGAACGCTACCCGCTTCGAGGCAGCAATGGTCACCCGCGTCCGCGCCGTGTCGCCATCGGCCTTGAACAGCGCGGTCAGTTGCGCCGGGGTCAACACCTCGTCCTTCACCTTCACCGTGCCATCCCTGAGAATGTTCACGGTGAATTTCGGATGCTTCAAATGCGCGGTCTCGCTCGATGTCGGCAGGTGCAGCGAAACCCCGGCATCCGGGATCATCTGCAACGTCACGATAATGAAAAACACCAGCAGAAACAGCATGACGTCGATCATCGGAATAATCTCGACCCGTGCCTTGCGCGCCTCGAAATAACGAAGTTTCATCGGCTCATTCCGCCGCCGCCCGCATCGCGCCACCCGCCCGCACCATCGGCACCAGCAGCGCCCCGTCGGTCCGGTTGAGCACCATGGTCTTGATGGTTTCGAGCTGATGCAGCGTCAGCCGCACCTGATTCTGCAACATGTTGAACGCGGATAATCCGAGCATCGCAATCAATATCCCGAACGCGGTCGCCACCAGCGCATCCGCCACCCCGCCGGTCACCTCGGCAGGCGCGTGGCCCGGCGCCGCAAGCACCGAAAACGCATGGAACATCCCAATGATCGTGCCGAACAGCCCGAGCAACGGTGCCAGCGTCACGATCGTATCCAGAACCCACAGCCGCTGATCGAGCCGGGGTGCCACCAGCATGATCGCTTCGTCCATCCGGTTACCCATCGCGGTCGGATCGGCATCGTCCATATGATGCAGCGCGGTATCGAGCAGCACGGCTTCCGGCTGCCGCCCGGCAAAATCGCGAAGCTCCGCAATATCCTGCGGCACCATCTGCCCCATCCGCGCCATCCGTGTCACGATCGTATTGCCGCGCAGGATCGCCCGCCGCAGATACCACACCCGGTCCAGCATAACCGCGGTCGCGATCACGAACAGGCCGGCCAGAACATAGAGCACGCCATCGGAATAATTGGCGAGATGAACGATATAGGCAAAGGTCACTTTCGCTGTCTCCGGCGGTTACAGACGCGGCGCAGTCCTATCCGAAGCTGCGCCGCAATTGTGTGAAGGATCGATGACAGTTATCGCCGGTCAGAAATGCATCCCGACACTGCCGTAAATCGTCAGCGGCGCGCCCGGATAGGCGTAGAGATACTGCCCCGCCTGAGCCACGCCGAAGTAACCGCCGGTGCCGATATACTCGTATTCATTGTAGCGATTGTTCGCGACATTGAGCGCCGTCAGCTTGAAATCCAGCGTCTTGCGCCCGGCATAGGGCAGGGTGAGCGGCACCGCGACCTTGAGCGACAGGTTGATCGTCCCGTAACTTGGCATTTTCTGAGCACTCGGCGCGCCGGTGAAGTTGTTGAACAAGTTCTGCGTCCCGGTGAACTGGTACCATGCGCGGGGTTCGATCAGCGTGTCACCCACCACATCCTGATAATACGCGCCGAGATTGAAACTCGCCCGCGGCACATAGGGAACATGGCTGCCGCCGAAGCTGGTCCCCGCATTCGCCGCCCCGGCCCCGGTCACATAGGTCTGATAGACCGCATCGTTGATCGAGGCATTGCCATAGACGAACAGGCTGTAGATCGGGTTATCGTCGAAATACAGATTGACGCCCTTATAGATCGAGCTACCGTTCGCCGTGATCGTATTGCCGTTCGCCAGCGTATAATTGATCGACTGTTTGGCATACCGCAGATGAAAATAGCTGATCCCGGCAATGAAATGGTTCAAAATCCCCTGGTGACTGACCTTGAACTTGGCCCCCGCCTGAAAATCCTGGCCCAGTTCAAGATGATACGAGGTCGGATCGACCTTCTGGAACAATCCGCCACCGCCACCCACCGAAGGTGTGCGCAGCGACTCGGCATAGCTGCCATAAAGCGACATCCACGGCATTACCTGCAAATTCGCCGAAATCGACGGCTCGACCCCGTTGCGGCTCTCATTCGCTCCGCAACTCGCACCCTGATCCGTGGTGTTCCCCTTGGTCGAACTCCCATCGAGCGGGCAATGCGAGGACAGCACCACCCCCGGCGCATAGGTGAAATCCTGCAACGCCCCGTTGGAATACCCGGTCTGGAAACTGACGAACCGCACCCCCGGCGTAATGTGCAACGCCTTCACCGGATGAAAATCATCCTGCGCGAACGCCGCGAAATCATCCTGAGTGAAATAGGACGAGCGGATCTTCCCGCCGATATTGACGGTATTCTTGTTGCCGCCATCGAGAACGTTATAAAAATTATTCCGCGAATTGTAGGTATCGTGGACATAGTACCCGCCGATATCCACCGTATTGTCGGTGAAATCCTTGGTGATCCACAATTTGTCGCCAAAAATATTGGTATGCGGATCGTTGTATTCGCTCACCTGCGGACCGGTATTGTACAAATCGTTCAGCCGCGAGTGAACCCGGGTGATGTTTTCATACCAGGTCAGATTATGCAGCGTCGTGGTATCGTCGAGCGCCACATTCTCCTTGGCAAACACCAGCCACATCGCGTTGGTGTCGAATTTTTCGTAGGTATTGAACGGCAGCGCGCTATCATACCCCGAACTCTGCTGACTATACAGCGTCGATCCCGCCACGCCGGGATTGCCGGTCACCGTCACCCCCGCGATCGGCGAGACCGGGATCACCGGCACCCGATACCCCGCGCTCCGCGCAAAATACCCGCCGAACTGGATGTTCCCGCCGTTGAAGTGCTTCACGCTCTTGAGGTAGATCGAGTAATTCTCGGTTGGGCTCTGAAACCCATCCGGCGCGGTCCTGAAACTGTTGCCGTTTCCAGCACCGCCCGCAAGCACGGTGGACCAGCCATCGTAAATACCGGTGCGCAGGTCGAATTCGATATTCTTCTGCCCGTAGCTGCCATAAGTCAGCGTCACATCACCGCCCGGCGTCGCGGTCGGCTGCACCGGCGTATACTCCACGCCCCCGCCGATATTGTTGTACCACCGATCCACCGGATTGCCCGGTCCATAGGTCACTGCGGTATCCTGGATCATCCCCGATTGCGGAATGGTGTTCGACTGCCACAGATTGGTCGAGGGATCGACCACCGGAATCCCGTCGAGCGTCACCGCGATCGAGCCGGTCCCAGTGAACCCGCCATACCCGCCCCAGCCCTGCTGCACGCCATCGAGCGTGATGGTGTATTTGGTCGAACCGCTATTGCCATAACCGGTTACCGAAACCCCCGGCGAGTACGAAAGCACCTGCGCCGCGCCGGCCACCGGCCCGGCTGCGTCCATGATCTGGCGGTTCAGTACGCGGGTGGTGGTGCCGGAATGAAACAGTTTCCTGTGGCTCGGCGCGGTGGTCGCCCCCGCCAGCGCGGCTGTCCCCGCCGCGCTGACTGTCCCCGCATTCACCGCGCCAGCATTGAGCGCCTGGGCCCGTGCCGCAACCGGTGCCAGAGCAGTGCCCGACAACAGCAGGACTGCAAAAGCCGTGCGTTTTCCATGTGTTTTCGCGGGCGCATGATGTGCCACGTCGTTCTCCTTCGGTGTGCCTCAAACCGCCTGTTACGGTTCGTTTCTCGCCGCGCTCAAACCAGATGAACAAAGGGCAAGCAATCGCTCAGCCGGCCAAACCGGCTGGTTTCACCGAAGCTTCAATAAACCGTCGCGCAACTGTCATGATCGGCCCCGCCGCCGCGCCGGCCTTGAGACCACGCCCCTCCGACCCGACATGAGGCCCGACGTCACCTCACCGATCACACGGAGCCAGAATGCAATATCGTCAACTCGGCCGGTCCGGCCTGAAAATCTCGGCCCTCACCCTCGGCACCATGACAATGGGCGGCAAGGGCGCGTTCGAGAAAGTCGGCAATGTCGGCCTCGACGAAGCCAGACGCCAGATCGACATGTGCCTCGATGCCGGGGTCAACCTGATCGACACCGCCGACATCTACTCGATCGGCGGCTCGGAGGAGATCATCGGCGAAGCGCTGGGCGGCGTGCGCAAATCCGGCGTCCTGCTCGCCACCAAAGTCCGATTCCCGATGGGCAAGGGCCCCAACGACGCCGGCCTCTCCCGCCATCACATCATCGAAGCCTGCAACGCCAGCCTCAAACGCCTGCGCACCGACCATATCGACCTCTATCAGGTCCACCAGTGGGACGGGATCACCCCGCTTGAGGAAACCCTCGAAGCGCTCAACACCCTGATCAGCCACGGCAAGGTGCGCTACATCGGCTGCTCGAATTATTCGGCGTGGCACATCATGAAAGCCCTCGCCCTCAGCGATGCCGCCCACCGCCAGCGCTTCGTCAGCCAGCAGATCCACTACACGCTCGAAGCCCGCGAAGCCGAAAACGAGCTGCTGCCCCTCGCGCACGATCAGGGGCTCGGCGTGCTGGTCTGGAGCCCGCTCGCCGGTGGCCTGCTCTCCGGCAAGCACCGCCGCAACCAGAAAGCACCCGAAGGCACCCGCCAGCTCGCCGGCTGGAAGGAACCGCCAATCCACAACGAAGGGAAACTCTGGGACATCATCGACGTTCTGGTGAAAATCGCCGACGCTCGTGGCGTCTCCGGCGCGCAGATCGCCCTCGCCTGGCTGCTCGCGCGCCCCACCGTCACCTCGGTCATCATCGGCGCGCGCAACGAAACCCAACTTGCCGACAATCTCAAAGCCGCCAACCTCACCCTCACCGGGGAGGAAACCGCCGCGCTCGACAAAGTCAGCCAGCAGCCCCTGCAATACCCCTACTGGCATCAGGCCCAGACCGCGAACGACCGCCTTGGCGCCGCCGATCTCCTGCGCCTCGGCCCGCACCTCTGACCATGCCCGCATCTGCGGTCTCGGCCCCCTCGGTCGAGACCGCGATCCCCGCACGGCTCGACCGTCTGCCCTGGTCCCGCTTTCACTGGCTGGTGGTCAGCGCCCTGGGTGTCACGTGGATTCTCGACGGTCTCGAAGTCACCATGGTCGGCTCGCTATCGGGTGCCATCGCCCGCGCGCCGGACATGCACCTCACCAGCGCCGATGTCGGTGCCCTCGGCTCGGCCTATGTCGCGGGCGCGGTGCTCGGCGCGCTGTTCTTTGGCTGGCTGACCGACCGGCTGGGCCGCAAGCGCCTGTTCACCATCACCCTGCTGGTCTATCTGCTCGCCACCATCGCCTCCGGCCTCGCGTGGAACTTCACGTCTCTGCTCGCCTTCCGCTTCATCACCGGCACCGGCATCGGCGGGGAATATGCCGCGATCAACGCGACCATCCAGGAACTCGTCCCCGCTCGCCGCCGTGGCTTCACCGATCTCGTGATCAACGGCAGCTACTGGATCGGCGCGGCCCTCGGCGCGCTCGGCGCGGTTGCGGCACTCGATCCCGCGATCGTCCCGGTCGCCTATGGCTGGCGCGCCGCCTTCATCATCGGCGGCCTCATCGCCTTCATCGCCCTGCTGCTCCGCCGCTTCATCCCCGAGAGCCCGCGCTGGCTGATGACCCATGGGCAACCCGCCGAAGCCGAACGCATCGTTGCCGATATCGAGGCCCGGGTCGGCGCGGCACCCCCCGCCACCCCGCTGAAAACCATCCGCCTGCGCACGGACATCAAATCATGGTTCGCGATCGGCCTGCGCACCCTGTTCACCCGCTACCGCCAGCGCGCGGTGCTCGGCATTAGCCTGATGACGGCGCAGGCCTTCTGCTACAACGCGATCTTCTTCACCTACGCTCTGGTGCTGACCAAATTCTACCACGTACCCAACGGCAAGGTCGGCCTCTATATTCTTCCCTTCGCGCTGGGCAATTTCGCCGGCCCCCTCATCCTCGGCCGTTTCTTCGACACGATCGGCCGGCGCATCATGATCACCTTCACCTACGCCGCCGCCGGGCTGCTCATGGCAATCACCGGCTTGCTGTTCGCCCACGGCATCCTCTCCGCCGCCAGCCAGACCGCCGCCTGGACCATCATTTTTTTCTTTGCCTCGGCGGCGGCAAGTTCGGCCTACCTCACGGTCAGCGAGAGTTTCCCGCTCGAAATCCGCGCCATCGCCATCGCCCTGTTCTACGCCTTCGGGACCGCGCTCGGCGGCATCATCGGCCCGATCCTGTTCGGCGCTCTGATCGGCAGCGGCAACCGTGCCAACGTCATGGACGGCTACCTCCTCGGCAGCGCCCTGATGCTGATCGCCGCACTCACCGAAGCTGCCATCGGTCCCGATTCCGCCGGAAAATCCCTCGAAGACGTCGCAAAGCCCTTATCGGAAATTGCTGATTAAGTACGGGCGTGCCAAGTGAACGCCAATAACCCACCGGTCAGAATGCCCAAAACCTGCCCTCGGCAGAACGCCCCTTCGCGTGCCTGATCCCGTCCCACCCTTGTCCTGCGTCCCTGCGGCTGATAGGGCGCGCGCAGTGTTCACGAGGATGACGACGATGGCAGACAAGAGCGTGAAAAAGATCGTGCTGGCCTATTCCGGCGGGCTGGACACCAGCGTGATCCTCCGCTGGCTGCAAACCAGCTATCAGGCCGAAGTGGTCACCTTCACCGCCGATCTCGGCCAGGGCGAGGAACTCGAACCCGCCCGCCGCAAGGCCGAAATGTTCGGCGTCAAGGAAATCTTCGTGGAAGATCTCCGCGAAACCTTCACCCGTGATTTCGTTTTCCCGATGTTCCGGGCCAACGCGCTCTACGAAGGCCAGTATCTCCTCGGCACCTCGATCGCCCGCCCCCTGATCGCCCAGCGCCAGATCGAAATCGCCGAAGCGGTCGGCGCCGATGCCGTCGCCCATGGCGCGACCGGCAAGGGCAACGATCAGGTCCGCTTCGAACTCGCCTATTACGCCCTCAAGCCCGATGTCCGGGTGATCGCGCCGTGGCGCGAATGGGACCTCACCAGCCGCACCCGGCTGCTCGAATTCGCCGAAGCCAACCAGATCCCGATCTCGAAGGACAAACGCGGCGAAGCCCCGTTCTCGGTCGACGCCAACCTCCTGCACTCATCCTCGGAAGGCAAACTCCTCGAAGACCCCGCGCAGGAACCCGACGAAATCGTCTACCAGCGCACCATCAGCCCCGAAGCCGCACCCGACGTTGCCACCATCATCTCGATCGGTTTCACCAAGGGCGATGCGGTCTCCCTCAACGGCGAAGCCATCTCGCCCGCAACCCTGCTCACCCGCCTCAACGCGCTGGGACGCGATAACGGCATCGGTCGGCTCGATCTGGTCGAAAACCGCTTCGTCGGCATGAAATCGCGCGGCGTCTACGAAACCCCCGGCGGTACCATCCTGCTCGCCGCCCATCGCGCGATCGAGAGCATCACCCTCGACCGTGAAGCCGCCCATCTTAAGGACAGCATCATGCCCCGCTATGCGGAGCTGATCTACAACGGCTTCTGGTTCAGCCCGGAACGCCACATGCTCCAGGCCCTGATCGATACCAGCCAGCATTCGGTCACCGGCACGGTGCGGCTGAAACTCTACAAAGGCAACGTCATCGTCATCGGCCGTGAAAGCCCGAACTCGCTCTACTCGGCCCGCATGGTCACTTTCGAGGACGATCGGGGTGCCTACAACCAGCAGGACGCCGCCGGCTTCATCAAACTCAACGCCCTTCGCCTCCGCCTCGGCGCCGCGGTGGGACGGCGAGGGGGCGCTCTCTGAACCTCAGGCCGCCTGTGCCCGCTTCGCCTTGAGTGCCGCGACCACCGCCTGTGCCAGCGGTTCGGATGATTTCGGATTCTGCCCGGTTAGCAACGTGCCGTCCTCCATGATGTGCGGCGCGAAATCCGGCCCGACCGAAACCTGCGCGCCCGCCTCGCGCAGCGTCGCTTCGAGCAGAAACGGCACCTTGTCATCGAGATGCACCGCCGCTTCCTCACTGTCGGTGAAGCAGGTGATCGACCGTCCCTTGATCAGCGGCGATCCATCGATCCGGTGCACCCCTAAAAACGCCGCCGGCCCGTGGCACACCGAAGCGACAATCCGCCCATCGTCCAGCATCGCGACGATCGCCGCCGCGAGCGCCGGATTATTGGGAAAATCCCACATCGTGCCGTGCCCGCCGGGCAGGAACAGCGCATCGTAATCGGTCACGGTCAGCTCATCGACCGGCTTGCTGTGATGCGCGGCCTCCAGCGCCGCCTCGTCCTCGTGAAACCGCTGGACCGAAGCGGGCAGGGGGGTCTCGGCGAGGCTCCGCCCGTCGATCGGAATTTCACCGCCCCGCACCGAGGCCAGCGTCACCGCGCATCCGGCATCGATGAACGCATAATAGGGCGTCGCCAGCTCCTCGAACCACACGCCGGTGCGATCATCCGAACCGGGGATCCGGGTATGCGACGTGGTCACGATCAGAATATGCGTCATGAAACTCTCCTCAATATCTCCCCGGCAGGTAGGATGCCTCCACCCCGATTACGAGCGGCGCGACGACCGCTGGCTTGCCCCTGCCGCCAAAACCCCGGAATGTGATCGCATGAACAGGATCACCCCCTCGATTGCCGCCCTCGGCCTCGCCCTGCTCGCCGCGTCACCCGGCATCGCCTCGGCCCAATCGGCACCGACCCAATCGGCACAGGCCCATCCGCTCTCGCCCAAAACCCGCGCCACCCTCGCGCAGGACGCCAAACGCCTGCTCGCCACCCCCGGCGTCCAGCGCGTCGGCTTCTACGGCTTCATCGTCGATCGCGCGGGTCACGTCCTGAGCGAATGGGTCGTCCGGTCCTCAGGCTCCGCCTCGCTCGATCACATGGCCCTCGCCACCATCGGCAAGGCCATGCTGAAACGCCTCCCGGCCCATTCGCCGCCGACCATGCAGTTCATCATCCCGATCGCTTTCCACAAAAACGGCACCACCTCCGCAGGCGCGCCCGGCGCATCGCCTTCGTGAGATCGCGGCTAAATTGCCATCTTTCGACCCTTTGTTAGCCATTGTTCGTTTCTATATCCAAGATGTTCCAACGGAGGATGACCATGAACCCCACAATCCCAGCACGAAGCTGGCGCCGCGCCGGTCTTGCCGGCGCGATCCTGGCGACGGCACTGGCTCTGGCCGGATGTACCAACCCCTACAGCCCCGGGCAGCGTGCCCTCGGCGGCGGCGCGATTGGTGCCGGTACCGGTGCCGTGATCGGTGCCGCAACCGGCGGCAGCCCTGCAGCCGGCGCTTTGATCGGCGGCGCGGTCGGTGCCCTGGGCGGTGCCCTCACCACGCCGCAGGCACCGCGGCCGCGCTACTACAATAATGGTGGCTATAATGGTGGCTACGGCGGTCCCCCGCCCGGCTACAACCGTCCGCCCCCGCCCCCGCCGCCGCCGCAGGGCTATTACAATAACGGCCCCGGTTACTGAGCACCAACGTTATCAATCGTAAAACCGGGCCGCGACATCACATCGCGGCCCGGTCCTGCATCCCGATAATCCGGCTCAGTGATAACCCGGCCCAGGCGGTGGCCCGCCGGGTCCCGGTCCATGACCATAGCCACCCGGCCCTCCGCCGTAACCACCGGGGCCGCCACGATATCCACCGGGCCCGGGATGGCCATAGCCCCCGCGCCCATAGCCGTAGCCGCACACATTCATCCCGAACGGTCCGCAGGCGCATCCCGCCAGCGATCCCGCCGCCAGCACCAGCGCCAACGCGCCAAATACCCGCGACTTCAATGTTTTCGACATGGAACCCTCCTCGAAGTGACCTTGCCTACGTGGTCATGTCGCGGGCATGATCACAGGGCCACGACATTTCAATTCCCTCATCCGGCTTCGGCTGGGTCCCCAGCGGAGATCATCACGACCATGGATCAGACGTCCCCCGCCGATCATTCCGCCGAACCGGACAAGTTTCTCTGGCTCGAAGACATCGAAGGCGAGGAGGCCATCGCCTGGGTCGAAGCCCAGAACCGCGCAACCGTCGCTCGCCTGTGCGACCCTGACTTCACCCACGACAAGGACATCCTCACCGCCCAGTTGGAATCCGACGCGCGGATTCCCGCCATCGTCCAGCGCGGCCCCCACGTCTATAATTTCTGGACCGACGCCGGCCACCCGCGCGGCATCTGGCGGCGCACCACCCTCGACGATTACCGCAGCGACGCGCCGCACTGGGACATCCTGCTCGATCTTGATGCGCTCTGCGCCAGCGAAGGCGAAAGCTGGGTCTGGCACGGTGCCCAGACCCTCCGCCCCGCTCATGCCCGTGCCCTGATCACCCTCTCGCCCGGCGGGTCCGATGCCGGCGTCGTCCGCGAGTTCGACATGATCACGCGCAGCTTCGTCCCGGACGGCTTCACCGTTCCGCGCGCGAAAACCGCGATCGCCTGGCTCGATGCCGATACCGTGCTGCTGACCTCGGCTTACGGCGATGACGTCACCACATCAGGCTACGCCCGTACCGTGCGCCAATGGCGGCGCGGCACGCCGATCGCCGACGCCCCGCTGATTTTCGAAGTCGCGGCGAACGACATGGCCGCCGCAGCAGCGATCAGCCACGACCCCGCGCATCGCTTCGTCCTCCTCACCCGCCGGATCGCCTTCTACCGCGAGCGTCACGTCTATCATGCGGCCGGCAGTGCGCCGGTCGAACTCGACCTGCCCGAGGATGCCGATATCGATATCGGCCACCGCCGCCTTCTGATCCGGCCCCGCTCGCCCTTCGCCGGGTTCGTCCCCGGCAGCCTGCTCGTGATCGGCATCGGGGCGTTCATCGCCGGATCACGCGCCTTCCGTGCCGTCTTCACGCCCACCCCGAAACGCGCGCTGGAAAGCTGGATCAACCTCAAATCCGGCATCGTCCTCGGCATGCTCGATAACGTCGCAAGCGCCATCGACCATGCCGATGCCACGAAAGACTGGGTCTGCAGCCCGATCGCCGGCCTGCCCGCCAACAGCAGCATCGCGGTGCGCGAACTCGCGGCGGACGATGAAGCCTCCGACGCCCTGCTGTTCGATGTCAGCGGATTTCTCACCCCCGATAGCCTGATGCTCGGCACGCCTTTCACCGCGCCCGAACGCCTCAAGCACCTCCCGTCCCAGTTCGATGCCACCGGGCTCGTGGTCAGCCAGCACGAAGCGATCGCCGCCGACGGCACCGCCATCCCCTATTTCCTGATCGCCCCCGACACCAGGCCGCCCGAAGGCGGTTTCCCGACCTATCTCTACGGCTACGGCGGTTTCGAAATCTCCCTGACCCCGCATTATCTCGCGTCCCAGGGCGCACTTTGGCTCTCGCGCGGCGGGGCCTACGTCATCGCCAATATCCGCGGCGGCGGCGAATTCGGTCCGGCCTGGCATCAGGCCGGTATCCGCGCCGGCAAAAAAATCGCACAGGACGATTTCGCCGCCGTCGCTGCCGATCTGGTCGCGCGCAAGCTCGCCACCCCGGCGCGGATTCTCGGCTCGGGCGGCAGCAATGGCGGGCTCCTGGTCGGCAACATGCTCACCCGCCACCCCGATGCGTTCGGCGCGATCATCTGCGCCGTCCCGCTGCTCGACATGCGCCGCTACACCAAGCTTCTCGCCGGCGCCTCGTGGATCGCGGAATACGGCGACCCCGATGTCGCGGCGGACTGGGCCTTCCTGCGCGAGATATCAGCCTATCATCTGGTCCGCGAAGGCCAGCACTATCCGCCGATCTTCATCAACACGACACGGCGCGACGACCGCGTCCACCCCGGCCATGCCCGCAAAATGGCGGCGAAACTCCAATCGCTCGGCTACGATGCGCTATATTACGAACAGGCCGAAGGCGGTCACGGTGCCGGCGCCGATGCCGCGCAGCGCGCGTTCTTCTACGCGCTCGCCTTCGCGTTCACCCGTCAGACGATCGGGCAGGGGAGCTGATCACGCGATTTGCATGCCCTGATGCGCCAGCAGGTCCCGATACGGCCCGGGCCGTGCGGCCAGCGCATCAGGCGCCCCTTCGTCAAGAATTCGCCCGCCATCCATCACCACGATCCGGTCGAAATCCTTCACCGTCGAAAGCCGGTGCGCCACCGCGATCACCGTGCGCCCGTGCGATAGCCGGGCGAGCGCCTCCTGCACCGATTTCTCCGATTCCGAATCGAGCGCCGAGGTTGCCTCATCGAGCAGCAAAATCGGTGAATCGCACAAAAAGGCCCGCGCAATCGCGATCCGCTGGCGCTGACCGCCGGATAATTTCATCCCCCGTTCACCCACCATGGTATCGAACCGGTCCGGCAGCTTGCGGATGAAATCCATGCATTCCGCCGCCTCCGCGGCCGCCCGCACTTCGGAATCGGTGGCGCTGGGTTTGCCGTAGCGGATATTGTCCATCACCGAACGATGAAACAGTTGAACATCCTGCGACACCACGGCAATCGCCCCCGCCAGACTAGCCTGGGTCCGCGTCGAGATATCCTCGCCATCGATCAGAATCTGCCCTTCCGGCACGTCGAACTGGCGCTGCAGCAACGCAAGCAGAGTGGTCTTGCCCGACCCCGAACGCCCGACCAGCCCGATCTTTTCCCCCGGCTGGATATCGAGCGAAAAATCGCGCAGCAGCACATCGCTATCCGGATAGGCGAACTCGATATGCCGGAAACTGATCGCCCCGCGCCGCACTTCGAGCGGCGGCGCATCCGGGTCGTCCACCATATCGTGCGGCACCAGCAGGGCCTTCAGCGCATCGGTCAGCCGCGCGAAATCCTGCACCATTTCGACCAGTGCCACCGCAAGGTCGCGGGTGCCGTGCAGCACGGTGAATCCGAGCGTGGTCACCAGCACGACATCGCCGGGCGATACCTTGCCGATCACCCACAGATGCAGCGTCCAGGCCAGCAGCGCCGAAGTCAGCCCGGCGGTGCACACCGCATGAAAAATCCTGAGTTTTTCGAGGTAGCGCAAACTCTCCTGCCGCGCACTCATCTCGTTGCCGACCCGCCCGGCAAACCGCCGCCGCTCGCGCCGCAGCGCACCGAAGGCGCGAACCACGCCGACATTATTGATCACGTCGACCAGTTCGCCATCGACCGAAGCGGCCTTCACCGCATAATCCTTGTGCAGGTCCTCGCCACCCTCGGCCATCCGCTTCAGAATGATGCCGAGCACCAGCGCCACCACCACCACGGCCAGCCCCATAACGGTATTGACCGAAATCAGCAGCAGCATCGCGCCGAACACCGCGAATAGCGGCGGCAATACGTTCCAGAAGGTCAAACTCTCGATCCGGAACACCGCATTGCCGGTCGCGGAAATCCGCCCCGCCAACATCCCCGGCCGGCGTTCCGCGAAATAACCGTGGGAATGGCCGAGCATATGGTTGAACAGCCGCCGCCTGATATCCCCCGTCACCACCACGAAGGCCCGGGCAGCAACCCAGCCGCCGACCCGCCAGGCAAGATTATCCGCCGCGATCAACCCGGCAAGCAACCCGAACGCCAGCCAGACCTCATCGACCCGGTGCGCCGCCAGCACATTGACCATGAATTTGACGGCATATTGCGAACCGATCGAGCAACTCACCGCCACCATCACCGACAGCAGCACCACGATATGCGACCACAGCCGCCGTCGTGCCGCGCCAAGAATGAAGCGCAGCGCGCTCTGCTGTTCGAGCGGAAGCTCGCTCGCGATCATTTCGCGTCGTCGGAGTGCCAATAAACGTCTCGCTGCGGTGGAGCCCATACGAAGGAATGGTCACGCAACCGTGGCGATTTTAGGCAGCGGGGCGGCAAAATTATGGAGTTGACCGCAATTTAATCTACGCCCCTACGAGGGCAGAAGACTCCGCGACACTTCGGCAACCGAGTCTTCAAGCGCACCGGGCTCGAACGGCGAGATCAGCCCCGCCGACCTCACCAGTTCCAGAAACGGCGCCGACCCGCCACGGCGGCACAGCGCGATGTAATCCTCAAGCGCCACCTGATAATTCTTGCGCGACCGGGTCCAGAACTGGAGCGCGCAACATTGCGCCAGCGCATAATCGATCATGTAGAACGGCATCAGATACAAATGCAGTACCTGCTGCCACGATCCTCCATCCGCACCATTGGCCAGATCGCCGTAATCGCGCCACGGCAGGTAGTGCCGTTCAAGCTTCCGCCACATCGCGCGGCGCTGGTCCGGCGTCATATCCGGGTTCGCATAGACCTCGTGCTGGAAATGATCGAGGCACGCGCCGTGCGGCAGAAACGTCAACGCGCCGATCAGGTGCATCTGGCGGTAGCGCGCCGCCGCATCTGCCCCGACCAGCAGATCGGCATGAGGATGAGCCAGCAATTCGAAGCTCATCGAGTGGATCTCAGCCGATTCCATCCCTGGCGTGACATAATCGACGCTCGGCAAACCACGGCTGGAAAAATACTGAAACGCATGGCCCATCTCGTGCGTCAGCACGTCGATATCACCGCTGGTCCCCACAAAATTGGCAAAAATGAACGGCATGCCGACCGTGTCGAAACCGGTGCAGAACCCGCCATTGCCCTTGGCGGGGCGGTTCTTCAGATCGAGAAACCCGCCCTCGTTCATCGCGCGGTAGAAGGCGGCGATCTCCGGGTTCATCCGGTCATACATCGCCTGACCGGCCGCAACCAATTCATCGTGGCCGCCCAACGGCGTCGGGTTGCCAAGCGGATCGACGATCCGTTCATCCCAGACGAACACCTTGTCCCACCCGAAGGATTCGCGCCGCTGTTCCATCAGCCGCGCGACCAGCGGTGTCACATGCGCCGCAATCGCGTCGCGATACCGCGCGACATCATCGGGTCCGTAATCCAGCCGGCGCATCCGCTTGTAGCCAAGTGCAATGAAATTATCGTAGCCGAGCTTGCGCGCCATACCGTGGCGCAATTTCACCAGATCGTCATAAATCTGATCAAGCTCCGCGGCATTCTCCCCGAAAAACCCGTCGATCTTTCGTTCCGCCTCATGCCGCAGCGCCCGATCGAGATGTTCCCGATAAGGCGCCATCCCCTCGTAATTCACGATCCGGCCATCGATCTCGATCTGCGCCGACGCCGTCAGTTCGGTATACCGCGCCGAAAGCTTGGCCTCCCGCTCCAGATCGGCCTCGATCTCGGGGCGAAATGTCCCGACATCGAGTTCCCATAATGCGACGGCATGAGCCCCCGCCGCATTGACGATCGCGGTGCGGTCATCATGAGCGAGCATGCGCTGCTTCAATGCGGTCTCATGATTCTGCGCCGTGGGCAGCAATTCATCCCGATAATCGAGCGCCGCCTTCGCTCCAGCATCATCGGTATTTTGCTGAAACCGCAATTCGACCAGCGCGCCCCACGTGCCGATCTCGCGCCGCAACCGGTCGAACCGCGCCGCCGCCTCGGCGATATCGCCATCGTCGAACAGCGCATTGATCGCGGCGTAATCGCGTTCCAGCGTCTCCCTCGTGGGGGTGGCGGTAGTGATATCCGAAAATCGGATCGGGGTTTCGATGTCCATCCCCGATCTGATCAAATCGCGCGCGACATGGCAAGCCGCCTCATGCCGCAATCCGGTAGCGCGCTGCCCCCGCCAGCGTGATCGTGATCGCATCGACCCCCTCGCCACCGAGCAATGAAGCGGGGATCAGCGCCGCGCCATCGGTCCAGCGCCCATCCGCCTCGCAGGCGTGCCAGCCTTTTGCGAGTGCCGGGTGATCGAGCGGGATCGGCCGCCCGCCAACCGCGATCGCCGCGATCTTGACCCCGAGCCGCCGCCTGTCGCGCGGATCGGCCGAGAGTTCCGCCGGAATGAAATGCCGCGAGGCAACCACCGCGCCCGCCGCAACCCGCATGATCCGCATCGCCGCATCATCGGTCAAAACGAGATCCGCCCGCGCCAGCAGCCGCGCCCGCACCGCCTCGACCACCGGGCCCGCCTCCACGAACGGCGCAAAGCTCGACGCCACCCGCATCGCCTGGGCGAAATCCGGATGCAGCCGGACCGCCCCGCCGCCACCGGTGAAATCCGCGCGGTCGCCACTGTCGAGATAGGATTCCGCCGCCGCCCCCTCGGCGAGCAATGCGCCGTGTCGCGGCAGTTCGATATGGTGATAGGTGATGCGATCGACCGCAACCTGATGGATCGTCGCCCCATTGACCAGCGCTTTCGCCGGGATCAGATGGCCATCGAGCCAGAAGGCGTGATCCGGCGAAACCCGCAGCTCACGCGCCGGAACCCCATCGGCGAGCGCACCCGCCGCAAACACCACCGGATTGACGGCCTCAGGATGCGCATGGCGCGCAGGCGACAAATCGCGTTGACCGCGCCAGACGATCGGAGCGAACCCGCCATCGGCCAGCCGCGCCAGATCGCCAACGATCAGGGCTTCCACCGCGACCTCGCCCCGCGCGGTCGCAATGCGCGTGCCGGTGGCAAAGCAGTGAACATCCAGCTGCGTCCCGTCCGGACCCGCCACGATGCCGACCCCCGCGCTCAGCCCGGGCGAATTCGTCACCGCCAGATCGATCGTCGCCGAACCGACCGTCAGCACCAGCGTGCCATTGCTGTAGGTGGCACCGGTCAGCCCAGTGAGGCTGGGCAGGCTCAGCACATCCCCCGCCGCGAACCCGCTCAGAGTACCGGCGAACTGGGTCGGGTCGCCGAGCACGATGGTGCTGCCCGCACCGCTGAATTCGATCACCTGTCCGGCACCGACCGGCCCGTTGAAGATGCCGGTGGTCGGATCGAACACGATCCTGCCGGTCCCCTCGATCGGGCCGGCAATGTCGAGCGTATCGGCGGCGGTTTCGATGATCGTACCATTATTGATCAGCGTGCCGGTGATCGTGGTGCTGCCCGCGATCTCCCAGGTCGCGCCGGTCGCCACCTCCAGCGTGTGGAAATCGACGAACTGGGTACCGTAGCCGCTCAGCGTACCCTCGGTCGCCCCCGACCCGAGTTCGAGCAGGCTGATCCCGGACGTCTCGGTCGCACCGCCAACCTGCCCGATGAACACCGCACCCGGATCATCGATCACCGTTCCGCGGAATCCGCCGGTGAGTGCGGCGGTACCGGCCGCGCCGCCGGTGCTTTCGATCGTCCCGGCATTGATGATCGTGCCGTTATAGACATAGGTGCCGAACACCCCCGAAAGCGTGGCGCCCGCCCGGTTATCCAGCGTCCCGAAACTGACTTCCGCACCGTTGAACGCCCCGGTCATGGTGCCTTCGTTCGTGATTGTGCCGGTATTGACGTAGGCCCCGTTATAGCCGGTGATATACCCGCCGGCCCGGTTGGTCAGCGTGCCGACGCCCGCAAGCTTCACCCCGTCGCCGGTCCCGGTATCGATGATCGTGCCGGAATTCACCACATTCCAGCTCGCAAGCGAGGAGCCGAAAACCGAGGCGACCGTCGAAGCGCTCGACACCGTGGCCCCCGGCGCGAACGAGGTGGAGGGTGCGGTCAGCGTCAACCCGTTATAGACGCCGGTCGCCGTGGCCGCGCCGAGCGTGACATCGGTGCCGCCATGGCCGTCCGAGGCGAGGGCGAATTCATCGCCGGTGAACTGCCCGACCATGCCGTAGGTCGCCACCACAGTGCCCTGTTCCGAAAGGGTAAGGTAGCCATTGGCGAAAGTCGCGGCATCGAGTTTAGTCTTGGCGAAATCCAGCGTGTCGGTCGCCGCGAACCCTGCGATCGCGCCGATGATGGTCGATTTCGGATCGACCACGATGGTCTCGGCACCGCCGCCCAGCACCAACCCGATCCCGGCGGTCCCCTCGATCACCCCGGCATTGATGATCGTGCCGTTATTGCCATAGACCCCGTAATGCCCGGCGATCACCCCGCTCGCCTTGTTGTCCAGCACCCCGGCGAGCGCCACGCCGCCATACCCGACCGTGCCCGCACTGCCTTCGATCAGCCCGGCATTCACCACGGTGGCGTTATCGACGAACACGCCGTATTTGCCGCTGATCGTGCCGCCGGATTTGTTGGTGAGCGACCCGCTGCTCTGATAGACACCATCCGCCGTGGTCCCGGTGATCACGCCGGAATTGGTCAGGGTGCCGACCCCGATATCCACCCCGGTCGTGCCGATGATCGTGCCGATATTGGTCACGGTCGCCTGATCGCCGATCGACAGCCCGTATCCGGCGCTATCGGCAATCACCCCCTTGTTCACCAAGGTCCAGGTCCGCGCGCCCGAGCCATAGACGCCGGCACTCCCGCCCACATAAGCCGAGGCGGCGAAGGTGGTCTGCAACGCGCTGAGGGTGAAGCCCGTCCCGTAGCTGCCGGTCGCGATCTCACGCCCGATCGTGACATTGGTGCCGCCGATGCCGTCGCTGCTGAGGGTGAATTCGCTGCTGTTCAACTCGCCCGCCAGCGCGATGGTCTCGACCACATGACCCTTGCCCGAAAGGGTCAGCACCCCGTTGGCAAAACTTTCGCGCGTGATCGCCGCCCCCGCGACATCGATCGTATCCCCCGCGATGAAACCCGCGACGTTACCGACGATTTTCGATCCGGTATCGACCATGAGGTCGGTATCGGAAATCCCCATCGCGATCGCGGTGCCACCGGGTGCCGTGCTGCGGATCAGCCCGGCATTGACGATGGTGCCACCGACCAGGGTGATCCCGAGCGATCCCTCGATGATCCCATAGGCCGCGTTGGTAATCCGGCTGGTCTGCTGGTTGAGCCCGACATAAATCCCGATCCCGTCGCTCGCCGCACCCGCGATGATCCCGAAATTCTCGATCGTGCCGCTGTTCACCCCGGCAGCGGTCGGCCCGATGATCACGCCGCTCGCCTGATTGATTAACGCCCCGTTGAAAACATAGGCCGCCCGCCCCGCACCGGTATTACTGGCGATCGTCCCGGCATTCACCAGCGTGCCGGTCCCGAGCGACACCCCCGAACCAGCCCCGGAATCGACATCGATCACCCCGGAGACCGCATTGGTCACGATGCCCTCGGAGATGTTCACCGCATTGCCGTAGAAGCCGGCATTGACGATGCTGCCCTCGTTCACCAGCGTCACGCCGTGATCGAGCGTCGAATTGATCCCGCCGCTGTTCAGACTGAAATTCGTGTCCCTGGAAATCGTGGTGGCCAGCGCGGTGAGCTCGAAGGGGCCGCTATAGCTGCCGTTCAGCGTTTCCGCGCCGAGCGTGATGTTGGTGCCGCCCTGGCCATCGGTGTAGAGGCCGAATTCCCCGGTATTGAACCCACCCACCAGCGACAGGCTCGCCACCGCGCTGCCCTGATCGTACAGCGTCAGCGTCCCGGCGGAAAAACTCTCGCTCGTCGCGGTGATCCCGGCGAGATCGATACTGTCGCCCTGCACGAACCCGGCGATCCCGCCATCGATCACCCCGCCCTGTACCAGGGTCAGCGCATCGGCACTGCCGTTGCCGAACGACACGGCGGCCCCGGTGCCGAGCGCCATGATCGTCCCCGCATTCACCAGCGTCCCGGTGCCGATATAAACGCCGACACTGCCCTCGACGAAACCGCCAACCCCGTTGGTGACAAGACCCTGCGCCAGCGAAATCCCGCTCTGCTCGCTGTTGCCTTCGACAGAGCCGAGATTGAGCAGGGTGAACAATGTGCCATAGGCCCCGCTGACGGCGGCACCATACCCTTGAGTGGTGATCGTCTCAGTCGCCGTGATGGTATTGGGATTTCCCGTCAGGGTCAGGCCGGAGGAAACGATGCTCGCCGCGCTCGCCAGGGTCGTACCAGACATTCAGTCTCTCCGGAAAAGATGTTAAGTCAAAACCAGATCCAATTGCTCAATAAATAATCGGTTGTATCAAAAATGATAATTTTATGAGCCGATATTGACGCTAACAGGTAAATTTTGGCGTCACAAGCAACACTCGACCAATCTTGTCGATCACGTTCCCGTCATTTCGACAAATTTTGAGCATGCCGCACGCCGCCGATCCGGCCCATCAACCCGCGCGGCCGAACATCCGTTCCAGATCGCTCCGGGTCAGTTTCAGCACGGTCGGGCGGCCGTGCGGGCAGGTCTGGGCGAGGGGGGTCGTCTCCATCGCGCGCAGCAGGGCGGCCATTTCATCGAGGCCGAGGCGCCGCCCGGCCCGGATCGAACGGTGGCAGGCGAGGCGGATCAGCAGGGCATCGAGCCGCGTGGTCAACCCGACCGCGCTGCCCTGCTCGGCCAACGTGTCGGCGATATCGCGCACCAGCGCCACCGGGTCGGCGTCGCCGAGTGCGGCCGGAATCGCGCGGATCAGCACCGCGCCGGGACCGAAGCCTTCGATCACCAGACCCAGTTGCGCCAGCGACCCCGCCGCGTCGAGCAGACGGCCGACATCATCGGCCGCGAGATCGACCGGAATCGGCGACAGCAGCCCCTGGCTGACGATGCCATGCGCCTCGCGTTCGGCGCGCAGGCGCAACTCGGTCAGCCGTTCATGCGCCGCGTGCTGATCGACCAGAACCAGCGTGCCATCGGCGGCCTGGGCCAGAACATAGGTGTCGAACACCTGCGCGATCGGGCTGCCCAACGGAAATTCCGCCACCGCCGGTTCCGGCTCGATCCGGCGCAGCGTCGGCGGCAACACGAAACCGAGTGTCGCTTCCGCCTCCGCGAAGCCCCGCGCCTGCGGCGAGGGTGCCGCGGGATAGGAAAACCCGCTCCGGTGGCGCGCGGGTTCGAGCCGCAGGGACGGTGCCGCACCCAGCGCCGCCGGAGTCGCGAGGTGGCGCTGGATCGCGCCGATCACCAGGCTGCGGATCGCCTCCGGCGCGGCGAAGCGCAGTTCTGACTTGGCCGGGTGGACGTTGACATCGAGGCTTTCCGGCGGAATTTCGAGCCAGAGCGCCGCCAGCGGATGCCGCCCGGCGGGGATGATCTCGCGATAGGCCACCCGCAGCGCCATCCGCAGCAGCGGGTCGCGCACCGGGCGGGCATTCACCATCATGTGCTGATGCCGTGCCGAAGCGCGGGTGAGGCTGGCGGGCGAGATAAACCCGCTCAGCGTCACATCCTCGCGCACCGCATCGAGCGCGATCATCGCCTGCGCATCGCCCCGCCCGTACAAAGCCGCGATCCTCGCCTGCCGGTCCTGCGCCGGCAGGTCGAAACTGGTGGCGCCGTCGATATCGAGCCGGAACGCGACCTCGGCGGCGGCAAGTGCCAGATGCCGCACCACATCCGCGCAGGCGCTGCTCTCAGCCGCAACCGAGCGCAGGAATTTCCGCCGCGCCGGCGTGGCGTAGAATAAATCCTCCACGATCGCGCTGGTCCCGGCCGGCCCCGCCACCGGCATCACCGGCCCGACCGCCCCGCCCGCAACGATGATCCGCGCCGCACTGTCCTGCCCGCGCGGCCGCGAGGTGAGGGTCAGCCGCGCCGCCGCGCCGATCGAGGGCAGCGCCTCACCGCGAAACCCGAGCGTCGCGATCCGCACCAGCGCCTCATCGGTCAGCTTCGAGGTCGCGTGGCGGGTGATCGCGAGTTCGAGTTCGGCCTCGGGAATGCCGCACCCGTCATCCTTCACCTCGATCCGCGCGATACCCCCGCGCTCGATGCCGACCGCGATCCGTCGTGCCCCGGCATCGAGAGCGTTCTCCACGAGTTCCTTGACCGCCGCCGCCGGACGCTCGATCACTTCGCCAGCGGCGATTCGGTTGATGGTGGCCGGGGCTAGGAGTCTGATCGCCATGCGACCATTTAGAAGGATCGGGTTAACAATGTCCAAATACCGAGGAGGTCGCGATGCGGATGAGCGTCAACGGGCAGGTCGCGGTGCTGACCGGAGCGGCCAGCGGCATCGGCGCCGCGCTCACCCGCGCTCTGGCCGCGCGCGGTGCCGACCTCGCCCTGATCGACCGTGACGCGGAGGGCCTCGCCCGCATCGCCGCCGAGGCGCGACTGTTCGGCGCGAAAATCTCGACCCATATCCTCGACCTGACCGACGCCGCGGCCATCGCTGCTCTGCCCGCGCGCATCGCCGCCGATCATCCGCCGCCCGCGCTGCTGATCAACAATGCCGGGGTCGCGCTGGTCGGCTCGTTCGAACAGATGGACGAAGCCGAGTTCGAATGGCTTATGGACATCAACTTCCGTGCCGCCGTGCGGCTGACCCGCGCCTTCCTGCCCAGCCTGCGCCATCCCGGCCCAAGCCGCATCGTGTTCCTCTCCTCGGTGTTCGGCCTGGTCGGGCCGCCGTTCCAATCGGCCTATGCCGCCTCGAAATTCGCGATCCGCGGCTTCGGCGAATCGCTGCGCCACGAACTCGCCGGAACCGATATCGGCGTCACCATCGTCCATCCCGGCGGCATCCGCACCAATATCGCCCGCAACGCCCGCCTCGCCGCACGCATGAACCCCGAGGACGCCGCCATCGGCGTCAAGGCGTTCGAATCTTCGCTGGTCACCCCGCCCGAAACCGCAGCCCGCGTCATTCTCGACGGCATCGAGCGCGGCAGCCCCCGCGTGCTGATCGGTGCCGATGCGCTGGCGATCGACAGTCTCGCCCGCCTGATGCCCGTGCGCGCGTGGTCGCTCATCCAGCGCCGTCTCGACGCCCTGTCCCCCCGCTCTTCAACACGCCGATCCGCAAACCAAGGATAATCCCCATGGCCAGTCTCGCCGCCCATCTGCTCAACCCGGTCCTGCGCTATCAGGTCCGCCGCGCGCTCGGCAAAGCATCCGACCCCGCGCAGATCCGCAAGGCATTCCGCACCCGCCTGCCGGTGCCGCGCGGTGTCAGCTATACCGCCGCGATCATCGGCGGGATTCCGGGCGAATGGGTCGAGCCGGCTTCGGGCGCGCGGCCCGGCGTCACCCTGCTCTATCTGCATGGCGGGGCCTATATGGTCTGCTCGGCGGAAACCCATCGCCCGATCACCGGCGGCTTCGCCCGGCGCGGCGTGCGGGTCTTCGCGGCGAATTACCGCCTCGCCCCCGAGCATCCGTTTCCCGCAGCGGTCGAGGATGGCCTCGCCGCCTATCGCGGCCTGCTCGAACAGGGCATCGCGCCGGACCGCCTCGCGATCGCCGGGGATTCCGCCGGCGGCGGCCTCGCGCTCGCGGTGCTGCTCAAGGCGCGCGACGAGGGTTTGCCCATGCCCGCGCGCATCGTGCTGTTCTCGCCCTGGACCGATCTCGCGGGCACCGGGGCGAGCGCCACCGAAAACGACGGGCGCGACCCCATGCTCGTCGGGAGCCGGATCGCCGAGGGAGCAGCGCTCTATCTGAACGGGGCCGACGCCACCACGCCCTACGCCTCGCCGCTCTACGGTGCGATGGATGGCATGCCGCCGATGATGATCCATGTCGGCGCGAACGAGGTCCTGCGCGACGACAGCGTCCGCCTCGATGACAAGGCCCGCGCCGCCGGGGTCATCAGCCTGCTGCGGGTCTGGCCGGTGGTGCCGCATGCCTGGCCGATTTTCCAGAGCCTGCTGCCCGAAGGCCGCGAGGCGCTGGACGCCGCCGCCGCCTTCATCCGGGGTGCATTGCGCGGCTGAAACGCGCCCTGAGGGTTCCGTTTCCCGATCATCGTTACCATGTGGCGCAAGAGATTTGAGGAGCATGTCATGTTGAACCAACCCAGCGCATTGAAACTGAACGACCCGACCCTGTTGCGCGAAGCCAATCTGATCGGCGGCAAATGGGTCGGTGCCGATAGCGGCAGGAGTTTCGATATCCTCAACCCCGCCACCGGCGAACTGGTCGGGCGTGCCCCGGCGATGACCGAGGTCGAAACCCGCCGCGCGATCGAAGCCGCCGACACCGCCCTGCCGGCATGGCGTGCAATGCTGGCCAAGGAACGCGCGGCGATCCTGCGCAAGCTGTTCGACCTCATGATGGAAAATCAGGACGATCTCGCCGTCATCATGACCGCCGAACAGGGCAAGCCGCTCGCGGAATCGAAGGGCGAAATCGCCTACGCCGCCTCGTTCATCGAATGGTTCGCCGAAGAGGGCAAGCGCATCTACGGCGACATGATCCCGCAGAACGCCAGGGGGCGGCGGATCATGGTGCTCAAACAGCCGATCGGGGTCTTCGCCGCGATCACGCCGTGGAATTTTCCCGCCGCGATGATCACCCGCAAGGCCGGTCCCGGCTGGGCGGCGGGCTGCACCGGCGTCATCCGCCCGGCAAGCCAGACCCCGTTTTCCGCCCTCGCCCTCGGCGTTCTGGCCGAACGCGCGGGCATGCCACCCGGCGTGTGCAACGTCATCACCGGTCCCGCCGGACCGATCGGCGGCGAACTCACCGGCAATCCCACGGTCCGCAAGCTGAGCTTCACCGGCAGCACTGAAATCGGCGCGAAACTGCTCGCCCAATGCGCGCCGAGCGTGAAAAAAACCTCGATGGAACTCGGCGGCAACGCCCCGTTCATCGTGTTCGACGACGCCGATCTCGATGAAGCCGTCGCGGGCGCGATCGTGTCGAAATTCCGCAATGCCGGCCAGACCTGCGTCTGCGCCAACCGCATCCTGGTCCAGGACGGCGTGTTCGACGCCTTCGCGGCCAAACTGAAAACCGCAGTCGAGGCCTTGAAGGTCGGCAACGGCATGGAGGAGGGCGTCACCCAGGGGCCGCTGATCAACCAGGCGGCGGTCGAAAAAGTCGAGGAGCATATCGCCGATGCCCTCAAGCACGGTGCCAGCGTGGTCACCGGCGGCAAGCCCCATGCCAAAGGCGGCAATTTCTTCCAGCCGACCGTACTAGCCGACGTCAAGCGCGACGCGCTGATCTTCCGCGAGGAAACCTTCGGCCCGGTCGCACCCCTGTTCCGCTTCAAGACCGAACAGGAAGCGATCGACATGGCGAACGACACCGAATTCGGTCTGGCGAGCTATTTCTACGCCCGCGACATCGGGCGGATCTTCCGCGTCGCCGAGGCGCTGGAATACGGCATCGTCGGCGTCAACGAAGGCCTGATCTCCACCGAGGTCGCGCCGTTCGGCGGGGTGAAATCCTCCGGCCTGGGCCGCGAAGGCTCGAAATACGGGATCGAGGATTATCTCGAAATCAAATATATCGGCCTTGGAGGGATCGGCGCATGAGCGGCCAGAAAGCAACCGGTCCGCGCATGCGGATCACTCTGAACGTCAACGGGCAGAACCACGACATCCAGCTCGACCCCCGCACCACGCTGCTCGATGCGCTGCGTGAACATCTCGGCCTCACCGGAACCAAAATGGGCTGCAACCATGGCACCTGCGGTGCCTGCACCGTCCACGTCGATGGCCGCCGCCAGCTCTCCTGCCTGATGCTCGCGGCGGCAGCGGCGGGCTCGGAAATCACCACGATCGAAGGTCTCCAGGGAGCCAACGGCGCGCCGCACCCGATGCAGGCGGCCTTCGTCGCCCACGATGCGTTGCAATGCGGCTACTGCACACCGGGGCAGATCATGTCCGCGATCTCCTGTATCGAGGAAGGCCACGCCGGATCGGACGATGAGATCCGCGAATACATGTCGGGCAATCTCTGCCGCTGCGCCGCCTACCCCAACATCGTCGCGGCCATCCGCGACGTCGCGGATGCCACCATGGCGGAGGCCGCCTGATGCGCCCGTTCACCTACAGCCGCGCCACCTCGCTCGATCAGGCGATCAGCGGGTCCGGTCATCCCCACAGCGCGATCATGGCGGGCGGCACCACGCTGGTCGATCTGATGCGCGGCGATCTCACGGGAGCCGATCAGGTCATCGACATCGCCCATATCCCGGGCCTCGCGGAGATCGAGGTCGAGGGTGAAACGCTCAGGTTCGGCGCGCTCGCCCGCATGGCGGACGTCGCGGAAAACACGTTCCTCAAACACAACTATCCCGCTCTCGTCGAAAGCCTGCAACTCGCCGCCTCGCAGCAGATCCGCAACGCCGCCACCCTCGGCGGCAACCTGCTGCAACGCACCCGCTGCGTCTATTTCCGCGATGGCGTTTCAGACTGCAACCAGCGCATCCCCGGTTCCGGCTGCGCCGCGCTCGATGGCGAAGACCGCGAAATGGCGTTGTTCGGCACGTCCGATCGCTGCATCGCGACCTACCCGGGCGATTGGGGCACGGCCCTCGCCGCGTTCGACACCAGCATCGAAATCGCCTCGGACTCGGGCCGCCGCGTAGTGGATTTCGCGGATTTCCACATCGCCTATTGCGAAGACCCCGCCCGCTTGTCGATCCTCCGGCCCGGCGAAATCGTCACCGCGATCCTGGTCAAGGCCACCCCGTCCGGCAAACGCTCGACCTATATCAAGGTGCGCGACCGCCAGAGCTACGCCTACGCCCTCACCTCGGCGGCGGTGGCCCTCGAAATGGACGGCGAAACCGTCATCGCCGCGCGCGTGGCCCTCGGCGGGGTCGCCAGCAAGCCGTGGCGCGCCCAGGCCGCCGAGGCGGTGCTGATCGGCCGGCGGCTCGACGAGGCTTTGGCCATCGAAGCCGGCCACGCCGCGTTCACCGATGCGAAACCGCTCCGGCACAATCAATTCAAGATCGAACTGGGTGCGCGCACCGTCGCCCGCGCCGCTCTGGTCGCGAAAGGAAAAATCTGATGGATGGCAGTATCGGCACACCGGTCGTCCGGCGCGATGCGCTGGCAAAGGTCACCGGGGTCGCGCACTACGCGGCGGATTTCCCCCACGCCAACACCGCCTACGCCGCGCTCACCCTGAGCAAGGTCGCGCGCGGACGGATCACCCGCCTCGATACCGCGTCAGCCGAAGCGGTCGAAGGGGTGCAGATGGTCCTGACCCATCGCAGCCTCAACGAGGATCTCGGCGAGGAAACCTTCGTGATGAAGGGCGGCCACATGCAATCCTCGTTCCTGCCGCTGACCTCCGATGAAATCCACTACGCCGGGCAGATCGTGTCACTGGTCATCGCCGACACCCAGGAAGCCGCCGAGCAAGCCGCCCGCCTCGTCGAGATCGACTATGCAAGCGAGACCGCCAACGCCGCGCTCGACGCCCCGGGCCGCAAACTCGATCCCATGGACAAGTCGACCATCGCGGTCGGCGATGCCGAGGCCGCCTTCGCCGCCGCCCCGGTCAAGATCGACGCGACCTATTACACCCCGGCGCAGCACCACAACCCGATCGAACTCTACGCGGCATCGGTCGCCTGGGTCGACGGCAAGCTCCACGTCAATCTGCCGAGCCAATGGGTGATGGGCACCCGCGCCGGCCTCGCCAAGGTGTTCGACATCCCGGTCGATGATGTCGTGGTCGAAAGCCCGTATGTCGGCGGCGCGTTCGGTGGCAAGGCCTCGATCCTGCCGCATGTCGTGCTGGTCGCCATGGCGGCCAGGCGGCTCGGCCGCCCGGTCAAGCTGGTCGTCTCGCGCGAGGCGATGTTCACCGTCGGCAGTTTCCGCCCCGCCGCCGAAAGCCGGGTGCGGCTGGCCGCGACCAAAGACGGCAAACTCACCGCCGTGATGCATGACGAGATCGGCCAGAGTGCCGCGCTCGATCATGTCGCTTTCATGGGGATGGAAGCGACCTCGAAAATGTACGCCTCGCCCAACATCCTGATGCACGGCGCAACCGTCGCAACCGATGTCAACACGCCGGGTTTCATGCGCGCCCCTGCCGAAGCCCCGTCCTTTTTCGGCTTCGAATCCGCGATGGACGAACTCGCCGAACAACTCGGGATCGACCCGATCGAGTTGCGCATCATGAACGAACCCGAGCGCGACCCGGTGAGCGGCCTGCCGTGGAGCAGCCGCTCGCTGGTGCCCTGCTTCCGGCGCGGAGCCGAAATTTTCGGCTGGAACCGCCGCTCGCCCGAGCCCGGCTCGATGATCGCAAGCGACGGCGCGCTGGTCGGCTATGGCTGCGCCACCGCGACCTACCCCTCCGCAATGGCGCCATCGTCCGCGCGCGTGCGGATCGCAGCGGATGGCTCGTGCCACGTCTTCTGCGCCGCGCACGATGTCGGCACCGGGGCCTATACCGTACTCGGTCAGGTCGCCGCCGATGTGCTGGGGATCGAGGATTCCGAAATCCGCGTCGAGATGGGCCATTCCCGTCATCCCTCCGGCCCGGTTTCCGGCGGTTCGATCACCACCGGCTCCGCCGGCTCGGCGGTCCACAAGGCAGCCCTCGCGGTGCGCGAACGCCTGTTCGCAACCGTGGCGGGCGATCAGGATCGCACCGGCATGACCATCGCCGACCGCCATGTGGTCCTCCCCGATGGCTCCCGCCGCGCGATCCGCGATATCCTCGCGGGCCTTCCGGGCGGCGTGATCGAGGAACAGGCCGACTGGAAACCGGACGACATGGACGAGAAAACCATGCGTCAGGGGCTCTCCGGCGGCATGGCCTTCGCCGGCCCGGTCGGCTCCAGCCATGTCTCCTTCTCGTTCGGTGCCCAATTCGCCGAAGTGCGGATCGACCCGCTGCTGCGGACCATCAAAGTCGCGCGCATGGTCGGCGTGTTCGCCTGCGGGCGGATCATCAACCCCCGCACCGCACGGAGCAATCTGATCGGCGGCATGATCTGGGGTGCCAGTTCGGCGCTGCTCGAGGAAACCCAGGTGGACCGCCCGCGTGCCCGCTTCGCCAACACCGACCTCGCCTCCTACCATATCGCCGCCAATGCCGATATCGGCGAGGTCGTGTGTGAAATGCTTGACGAGGACGATCCCGTGGTCAACGCAATCGGCGCCAAGGCGGTCGGCGAGGTCGGCATCGTCGGCATGCCTGCCGCGATCGCCAATGCGATCTATCACGCAACCGGCAAACGCATCCGCCGCACCCCGATCCGGATCGAGGACATTCTGTAGTCCGCCCCGATGAAACGGGTCATCGCCGCATCCCTCGCGATCCTTGCCGCAACCGCCCCCGCCTTTGCGGACGGAACGGTTGCCGGCTGGGGCTGTGCCGCGATCCCACCATCCCCCGTGGTCCGGGCGGTGACGCTCGATCCCCGGACCACGGCACTCCTCCTGCTCGATTTCGTCAGCCAGACCTGCAGCGCGGCCACCCGCCCGACCTGCCTCGCCACCATCCCCCATGTCGCCCGCCTGCTCGCCCGTGCCCGCGCCGCACACGCCACCATCATCTATTCCTACGTCCTGAGCGGGACGATGACCGATGTGAACCCGGCTCTCAGGCCGCTGCCCGGCGAAGCGGCGGTGCAATCCGGCCCCGACAAATTCCTCCATACCGATCTCGCTGCCCTGCTTCGCAAGGACGGGATCAAGACCGTGATCATCACCGGCACCGCCGCGGAGGGAGCCGTGCTCGCCACCGCGAGCGAAGCCGCCTATCGCGGTTACCGCGTCGTCCTGCCGTATGACGGCATGTCATCCCGCCATGAATATGCCCAACAGTATGTCGCCTGGGACCTGCTCAACGCCCCGGCGGTCGGCCCCCACACCACGCTGACAAAACTGGACCTGATCAGTTTTCGCTGACACGGTACGCTTCAGCTTCCGGCCAACTCTCCGGCCAGCGGTCCCAGCGCGGCGGCGATCCCGAATGCACCCGGCAACGCACCATGCGGAAACAACGTCGTGACATGGCCGAGCTTGCGGCCCTCCCGCGCGGCGGTCTTGCCGTAATGATGCGGGATCAGCCTCGGCGCCGCGACGATCTCCGGCCACAGCGCGATATCGGCGGGTCCGACCAGATTTTTCATCACCGCATCGGAATGACGGATCGCCTGCGGCAGCGCGAGCCCGGCAACCGCACGTATATGCAGCTCGAACTGGCTGGCGGGGCAGGCATCGATGGTCCAGTGCCCGGAATTATGCGGGCGCGGCGCAATCTCGTTGGCGAGCAGCCTCCCTGCGGCATCGACGAAAAACTCGACCGCCATCAGCCCGATCAGGCCGAGCCGGTCCGCCACGCGCAACGCCATCTCCTGCGCCTCGCGCCGCAATTCGGGATCGAACGGGGCAGGGGCCAACGTCAGGTCGAGGATATGGTCGCGGTGACGATTTTCCACGGTATCGAACGCCGTGCTCGCGCCATCGCCGCCGCGCGCAACGATCACCGAACATTCGCAGGCGAAATCGATGAACCCTTCGAGGATCAGCGGCTTGGGATTGAGCAGGGCAAAGGCCATCTCGGCCTCGCCCCCGGTGCGGATCAGCGCCTGGCCCTTGCCATCGTAGCCGAGGCGGGTGGTTTTCAACACGGCAGGCAGGCCGATCGTCGCGATCGCATCCCGCAACTCATCGGGCGTGGTCACGGCGGCCCACGGCGCGGTGCCAACACCCGCCTGATTGAGAAACGATTTCTCAGCAATCCGGTCCTGGCTGATCCGCAGGATATCCGGTCCCGGCCGCACCGGGCGGCGCTCCGCCAGCAGATCGAGCCCTTCCGCCGAGACGTTCTCGAACTCGAACGTAATGACATCGACCTGATCGGCAAACCGCGCCAGAGCGGCATGATCGTCGTAATCGGCGAGGGTGGTGACACTCGCGACCTGCGAGGCCGGGGCATCCGGTTCGGGCGTGAACACGTGGCACCGGTAGCCGAGCCGTGCCGCCGCCATGGCGGACATCCGGCCCAGCTGGCCGCCGCCGACGATGCCGATCGTGGCGTTGGGCGCGAGCGGAAATCTCATCATCTCAGTCTTCAGGGGTCTGCGGCACGGCATCGCTCTGCGCCGCGCGCCACGCATCCAGCCGTGCGGCCAGCGACGGGTCGGACAAACCAAGTATCGCCGCCGCGAACAACCCGGCATTGATCGCCCCGGCCTTGCCGATCGCAAAAGTCGCCACCGGCACGCCGCCCGGCATCTGCACGATCGAGTGCAGGCTGTCGACGCCGCGCAACGCGTGCGATTCCACCGGCACGCCAAGGACGGGCAGGGGGGTGAGCGAGGCGACCATCCCCGGCAGATGTGCCGCTCCACCGGCTCCGGCGATGATCACCCGCACGCCGCGCCCCCGCGCCGATTTGGCGTATTCAACCATGCGTTCCGGGGTGCGGTGCGCCGAGACCACGCGCTCTTCATGCGCAACGCCGAGTTCGGTCAGAATATCGGCGGCGAATTTCATGGTCGGCCAATCCGAGCGACTGCCCATGATGATCCCGATCATGCGCCCCTCACGCGATGCTGTCGGGGATCAACCGGCTTTCGAGCCGCAGGATCTGGTCGCGCAGCAGCAGCTTGCGCTTTTTCAGCCGCTGAACCTGCAACTGGTCGATCAGGGCCTGATCGCCGAGCCGGGCGATCACGGTGTCGAGGTCGCGATGCTCGCTGCGCAACCCGTGCAACTGGCGGAGCAGATTATCCTTGTCGGTCAGCATGAACGGCTCCTTAGCACACGGTCGCGGCACCGTCCTACTCCCGATTCATCCGCAAAACCACGCACCGCATCGGTATCCATCGTGTTTCGGTGGCGTTGCATAAAAGTTTGATGACAAACCCCGGGGCAGGGGACTAGTCTCGAAATCCGGTGCCTCACGGCAGCGTGAGGCCCGGAACGACGAGACCATTTCTTCGAACCAGATGCTTTTTGCTCTTGGAAAGGAGTCGATGATGAGTTTGCAAGCGAGGCTTGAGTCATTGAAACAACGTCACGCCGGAGTCGATGCCCGGATCACCGATGAGGACCGCCGTCCCCGTCCCGATGATGACAGCCTCTCGCGACTCAAACTCGAAAAACTCCGTCTGAAAGAGGAAATGGAGCGGATCCGAACTCGCCAGTAATGTCGCCCGCAGCCCGAGCCGCATCGTCGGCTCGGGTCTATCCTCAGGCGGCTTCGTCTTCGCTCATCATCGGCAGCGGTGCCGGAATCGGCTGACCTTCCCGCTCCGCCCGCGCATTCGCCGCATGGACCGCATCATTCAGGTCCGACTGCTTGCACAAGCCCAGAATAACCGGATCGCGCGGCTTGATATTGGCCGAATTCCAATGGCTGCGTTCCCGCACCTTCTGGATCGTCTCCTTGGTGGTGCCAAGCAGCTTCACGATCGCCGCATCCTGCACCAGCGGATAGTTGCGCAGCATGAACGCAATCGCATCCGGCCGGTCGATCCGCTTGGCGACCGGGGTATATTTCGCGCCCTTGCTCCGCCGCGCCCCCGGATTGGCGGCCTCCAGCACTTTCAGCCGCGCCGAAGGATCGGCCTCACACCGCTTGATCGCCTCCGCCGTGGTCTGCTTGTTGGCCACCGGATCATAACCCACGATTCCCTGCGCGACCTCGCCATCCGCGATCGCCTGAATCTCCAGCGGATGCATACCGCAGAAATCCGCGATCTGTTCGAAGGTCAGGGCCGTCTTTTCGATCAGCCACACGGCGGTGGCTTTCGGCATCAGCGGGAGCGTCATGATCATACCTCAGAGAGAGCGGCAGGCGGCCAAGTTCGTGCCTCGGCGGTGCCGACATACATTAGCCATAGTGATATGGTGCAGACTGGCCGTGCCGGTCAAGCCGTGCCGGGCTGCGATCATCGCAGGTCGCCCCCTCGCATCCGGCGGGAACCCTCACTTGCGTTTGGCGTCGGGAAGGTAAACATTACAGAAATGATCGACCCGTTCGGACGCAGTATCACATATCTTCGCATCTCGGTGACCGACCGGTGCGATTTTCGTTGCGTCTACTGCATGGCGGAAGACATGAGCTTCCTGCCCAAGCGCGATCTTCTGTCGCTGGAGGAACTCGAACGTCTCGCCGGCGCCTTCATCCGCCTCGGAGTCCGCAAGCTGCGCCTGACCGGCGGCGAGCCTCTGGTCCGCCGTGGGGTCATGGCGCTGGTCAACCGCCTCGGGCTGCAGATCGGCCACGGGCTCGACGAACTCACCCTCACCACCAACGGCAGCCAGCTTGCGCGTTACGCCGATGAACTCGCCGCCGCCGGGGTGCGCCGCCTCAATGTCAGTATCGACACGCTGGACGAGGCGAAATTCGCATCGATCACCCGCTGGGGCCGTCTGCCCCAGGTGATCGAGGGCGTCATGGCCGCAAAACAGGCCGGGCTGCGCATCAAGATCAACGCGGTGGCTCTGAAAGGCGTAAACGAACACGAATTCGATACCATGCTCGCCTGGTGCGGCGAATACGGCTTCGACCTCTGCCTGATCGAGACCATGCCGCTCGGCGAGATCGAGGGCGACCGGATGGACCAGTACCTGCCCTTATCCGTGGTCCGCCAGCGCCTCGCCGCCAACTGGACACTGACCCCGAGCACCTATGCCACCGGCGGCCCGGCGCGCTATTTCGACATCGCCGAAACCGGTACGCGGCTCGGCCTGATCACCCCGCTCACCCATAATTTCTGCGAAAGCTGCAACCGCGTCCGCCTGACCTGCACCGGCACCCTCTATATGTGCCTCGGTCAGGACGACGCGGCCGATCTGCGCGGCGTCATGCGCGCGAGCGATGACGATCAGATCCTCGAAGACGCCATCAGGGCCGCAATCGCGCGCAAGCCGAAAGGCCATGATTTCGTGATCGACCGCACCCGCAGCAGCCCCGCCGTCGCCCGCCACATGAGCGTGACCGGCGGCTGAGCGCCCCATCGCGCAGCCGTCTCCGGGACATGACCGCCGCCACACGGTCACGTCCCGGCACGGCTCAGGTCGAAACCCGCTCTCAGGCCGGCTGGAGCATAGTCATCCGGTCATACACATCCGCCGCCGCATCGGCGAACAGCGCCTGACAGGCCACGATCCCGTCCCACAGCGCCCGGCTGGCCACCGCATCATCGTCGGAGGGGTGATAGGCCCGAGCCAGATCCTCGTCGATTTCGAGATGCGAAGGCCCGTCATGCACCTCGGTATGCGCCTCGCCCCAGGTCCACCGCCCCTCGGGGAACAGTGCCAGGAATCGCGGCGACTCGCATAGATACGCCGCCATTTCCTCGGCAATGTATTCCGTCCCCGCCAGCCAGCAGAAAAACGCCACCGGATCGCGCGTGGTCGCATGCGCCACCAGCCGCTCGACGCCATCGACAAGCTGATATTCCGCAAGATCGACCCGTCGCGCCCGCGCCCCCTCCTGCCACAGCAGCGAGTGGGAGCCCTCTTCCTCATGCATTTCCCGAACCGCCGCCCGCGCCATATCGAAATACGCATGGGTCCGCTCGCGTCCGAACCGTTCGACCAGCGGCCGGATCGGCAGGCCCGCCACCTGGCGGTCGATCGCCTTCTCGAACGCATCCACGAATGGCCAGAACCCCGAGAGCAGCGCCGCGACCGCCGCCGTATTTCCCTCCGCGCAGGCACGCAGCAACGGTGCGCCGCGCACCTGGGCGCGCATGAACTCGCGCAACGCGTCCCGATCGAGAATCGTGTCTCCATAGAGTAGTGCGTACATTTTTCGCTCCTGATGATTTTCACACTTGCCCATGCAAGTCTCACTGGCTTAAATGCGCGCGCGGCCGACTACAATTATTCTTTTGTATCCGACCGACTGGCGTTTGTTTTGATCAAATAAATAGATTTTCGGCCTTATTTTTATGAATTTCATTTTTTATTAACTATTACGGCGCTGACGTGCTACCGAAATCGCCATGCGGCGCTCCGTATGATCCTGGAAGGAGCATTCACTTGCCCGATACTTCGAACCTGCGATCCCCACGCGACGAATCACGTTCAACTTTCCGTGACACCGCTTCCCTCGTTTCGCTAACTGAACCATACCGATTCCCGAATGTCATGAAAAACTTACACTCACCGCTTCGGGAACCCGGCGTTACCGATCGCTTCCGCGTGGCGCAGATCGACGCGGCGGTCCGGCTCGCACCGATCTCCGCGCTTGCGAGCGCAGCGACGGTTTTCGTCGTGGTCCTGTCCTTCTGGCCTTACGGCGACCACGCCTACCTGATCGCGCTGTTCCTCGCGATCCAGTCGGTCGTCCTCGCCATCCTGTTCGGATGCTCGCGCTGGGCCGGTTCCTCCTCGCGCTCACCCCGAACGGCCATGACAGCCGCGGTTGCCGGCGGCGGCGCGCTCGGCCTGCTCTGGGGCACCATGCCGATGGAACTCTTCGCCACCGGCGATTCCAGGGAACAACTCCTGATCACCGGCACAGTGACCGGCCTGATCTGCACCGGCGTGGTCGTCGCCCCCCTGGTGCGCGCGGCGCTGGCCTTCATGCTCCCGATCATCGCCGGCTCGTTCATCGCCCTGGCTCAAACCGGCGATCGCTTCTTTCTCTTCATCGGCTCGCTCCTCGCCTTCTACGCCCTGTTCGTGAGTTTCAGCGCCATCTACCTCTCCCGCCTGTTCCAGGAGCGCTTCACCGAACAACTCCGGGTCGAAGATCAGGCCGCCACGATCAGCCTCCTCCTGCGCGATTTCGAGCGCACCGCGAGCGACTGGCTCTGGCGCACCGACAGTCTGGGCCGACTGCGCGACGTTTCGGACCGCTTCGCCGATGCGCTCGACGCCTCATCGATGGATCTGGAGCGCGCCCCCTTCATCGACATTCTCAGGAATGCCCATGACGGCACCCTCGCCTCCGATCACGCCTCGCTGGACGAACTGCAAAGCTGCATGACCGCCTCCCGCCATTTCCGCGACTGCGTGGTCGAGGGCCGCGCCCATGGCGAGCGGCGCTGGTGGTCCTTCACCGGAGCGCCGGAATTCGATGCGCAGGGCAATTTTCTCGGCTATCGCGGCGTCGGCTCCGATGTCACGATCGCCCGAGAAAGTGCCGCGAAAATCGCCTACCTCGCCAGCCACGACATGCTGACCGGCCTGCCCAACCGCGCCAGTTTCGAGCAATCGATCGGCCACGCCTTCGAGGGGCTTGCGTCAAATGAGGAGCATTTCGCCCTGCTCTGCATCGATCTCGACGGATTCAAGGCGGTCAACGACACCTGGGGTCATCCGGCGGGCGATGCGCTGCTGCGCGCCGTGGCCGGACGGTTGCGCAGCTGCGTGCGCGAGCGCGATCGGATCGCCCGTATCGGCGGCGACGAATTCGCGGTCATCGACCGCTCGGGTGAACCCGGCAGCGCCACCGCCCTGGCCAGCCGGATCATCGAACATCTCAGCGCGCCCTACCAGATCGATGCAATGGATTTCTCCATCAGCGCCAGCATCGGCGTCGCCTACGCGCCCCACCACGGCATCGATCTCGGATCCCTGCTGAAAAACTGCGACATCGCCCTCTACGAGGCAAAACTCACCGGACGCCGCAACTACCGGGTCTGCACGGTATAGCGGGCCCGCTGGCAGCGGCTGGCATCCTCCCGGCGTCGCGGTCGATCGGAAAACCCCGTCACGCCGCCTCCGCATCCACCTTCCGCGCCCGCAACCGCCGGATCCGCCGCGCATCCGCATCGGTCACCAGAAACTCGATCCCCGAAGGATGGCTCAAAACCTCACCCCGGATCGGCACCCGTCCCGCCATGGTGAACACGAGGCCCCCCACCGTGTCGATATCGGTCTCGCGCTCCTCCTCGGTCAGCACGTCGCCAAAAACCGCGACGAAATCCTCGATCGGCAGCCGCGCATTCAGATCGACGCTGCCATCCTCGCGCTCGATCAGCAGCGGCCCCTCGACCTCGTCATGCTCGTCATCGATATCCCCCACGATCGTCTCGACCAGATCCTCGATCGTCACCAACCCGTCGACCCCGCCATATTCGTCGATCACCAATGCCAGATGGGTCCGTCGCTGGCGCATCTGCAGCAGCAGATCGAGCACCGGAATCTGCGGCGCCACCATCAGCGGCTTGCGCAGGATCGCCCGCAGCGAAAACGCGGCAGCCGGCCCGGTATAGCCCAGCACATCCTTGACATGGACCATCCCGAGCACGTCATCGAGATGCTCGCCATACACCGGCACCCGCGAATGCCCCTCGCGACGCATCTGATCGATCGCCTGATCCAGCGTCACATCCGCCCGCATCGCAACAATGTCCGCGCGCGGGATCATCACGTCATCGGCGGTAAAGCCGCGCAACCGCAACACATTCGCGATCAGCGCGCGCTCCTGCCGGTCGAGCCCGGTGCCCCCGCCATCCTCGGCATCGATCTCGGCATTGGCCTCCTCCATCAGATCGCCGATCTGCTGGCGCAAATCCGGCCGCTCGCGGATCTTGTGGAGCAGCTTGGTAAACCACGATCCACTCACGACTGATGCTTCCACGGGTTCGGCACCCGCATCCGCGCCAGCAGTCTGGTTTCCAGCCGCTCCATCCGCCGCGCCTCGCCCGCCCCGTGATGATCCTCGCCCGCCAGATGCAGCGCGCCATGCATCACCAGATGCGCCAGATGATGCGCCGGTCGCCGCCCCGCCGCCCGCGCCTCGCGCAACACCACGCCGAGCGCGAGAATGATCTCCGGTGGCGATTCATAGGTCAGCACATTGGTCGGCTTGTTCCGTCCCCGATCCCGCGCGTTGAGCCGCCGCACCGTCGCATCGTCGCTCAGCACCACGGTCGGCGCGCAACCCGCGATCGCGAGCGCCCGGCCCACCACCCGTTCGGGTGCGGTCACGTGGCGGCGCCATCCGGCATCGGCGATAATGATGACCCCCCGCGCCGAAACCCCGGCGCAGGGGAATTTACTGTAAGGTTCGGAAGGCTCCATCAGCGGCCGCGTTCGCGTTCCTGTTGCGCTGTCATCCGCTGCTCATAGGCCTCGACGATCCGTGCCACCAGCGGGTGGCGCACCACATCGCCCACCCCGAACCGCGCAACCCCGATCCCCGGCACACCTTCGAGCGTGTCGAGCGCATCGGCAAGGCCCGACCGCGCTCCGCTCGGCAGATCGATCTGCGACAGATCCCCGGTGATCACCATCCGGGTGCCTTCACCCATCCGGGTCAGGAACATCTTCATCTGCACCGGCGTGGTGTTCTGCGCCTCATCGAGAATGACGAAGGCATGCGCAAGCGTCCGGCCCCGCATGAAGGCGAGGGGAGCGATCTCGATCTCGCCCGCCGCCATCCGCCGCGTCATCAGATCGCCCGGCAGCAGATCCTGCAACGCATCGTAGAGCGGCCGCAAATAGGGATCGACCTTCTCCTTCATATCGCCCGGCAGAAACCCCAGCCGTTCCCCGGCTTCGACGGCGGGGCGAGACAGCACGATCCGCTCGACCCGCCCGGAAATCAGCATCGCCACCGCCTGAGCCACCGCCAGATAGGTCTTGCCGGTCCCCGCCGGCCCGATCGCGAACACCATCTCGTGCTTGGCCAGCAATTCGATATATCCGGTCTGGCCCGGGCTGCGCGGCCCCACCGCCCCTTTGCGGGTACGGATCGCCGGCAGGTCCGAAAGCGGCAGGCGCGGATCGGCACCCGGATCGACCAGCCGCGCCGCGGCATCGACCTCCCCGGCATCGATCGCCTCGCCGCGGGCAAGCCTCTGATACAGCGATGAAAGCGCGCTCTCCGCCGCCTCCACCCGGCTCGCCTCGCCCGAAATCGAGACCCGGTTGCCCCGGCACGCGACCCGCACGCCGAGCCGCTGCTCGATCCGCGCGAGATTGCGGTCGTGATCTCCAACAAGAACGGACAGCAAGCCGTTGTTATTGAATGTCAAAGTGCGGGATAGTGAAGCCGGCGGTGCGATGATCTGGCTCACGCGGCGATTTGCTCCTGGTTGATTGTGCCCATCAGTGAATTGGGATTGGCGGATGTAATTGTCACCTCGGTCATTGTCCCGGGCCCGATCGCACCGTCCGCAACCCCGGCCCCGGCGACCACGACCGGTTGCAGATAAGGCGAACGCCCCGCGACCTGCCCGGGATACCGCCCCGCTCCGGTGAACAGCACCTCGAACCGCCGCCCGACCTGCGCGCGGTTGAATGCGTGCTGCTGATCGCGCAACAAGTCCTGCAATTCCATCAGCCGTTCATGCGCGAGGGCAGGGGCCACCTGCGCCGCCGCATCGGCAGCCGGCGTTCCCGGCCGGCGCGAATAGGTGAAACTATAGGCCAGCGCAAACTCCACCTCGCGCACCAGCGCCATCGTCGCCCGGAAATCGGCATCGGTCTCGCCGGGAAACCCGATGATGAAATCGCTCGAAAACGCCATGTCGGGCCGCGCCGCCCGCAACGCCTCGATAATCCGGCGAAACGCCGCAACGGTGTGGCGCCGGTTCATCGCGGTCAGGATCGCATCGGACCCCGACTGCACCGGCAGATGCAGAAACGGCATCAGCTTGGCATTGCGCCGGTGTGCCGCGATCAAATCATCGCCCATGTCGCGCGGGTGCGAGGTGGTATAGCGCAGCCGCCCGATCTCGGGGATCTCGGCCAGCGCATCGAGCAGCCGCGCCAGCGACCAGTCCCGCCCATCGAGCCCTTCGCCGTGCCACGCATTCACATTCTGCCCGAGCAGCGCAATCTCGCGCGCCCCCCGAGCGACCAGCCGCTTCGCCTCCGCAATGATCGCCGCCGCCGGCCGGCTCTGCTCCGCCCCGCGCGTATAGGGCACCACGCAGAACGTACAGAATTTGTCGCAGCCTTCCTGAATCGCAAGATTCGCGATCGCCCCCTGACCCGACTGATCCTCCGGCAGGAAATCGAATTTCTGCTCCGCCGGAAACGCGGTATCGATCACCGATGCCCCGATCACCGATGCCCGCTTTGCCTCGACCGCCGCGATCAGTTCAGGCAATTTGTGATAGGCCTGCGACCCGACCACCAGATCGACATAAGGCGCCCGCCGCAAAATCTCCGCCCCTTCGGCCTGGGCGACGCACCCCGCCACCGCGATCATCATCCGCCCGCCGCGCGCCTCCTTCACCGCCCGCAACCGCCCGAGCGCCGAAAACAGCTTGTCCGCCGCCCGCTCGCGAATATGACAGGTGTTGAAAATCACCATGTCGGCATCGTCGGTCGCGACCTCCCGATACCCGATCGGCCGCAGCACATCCGCCATCCGCAGACTGTCATACGCGTTCATCTGGCAGCCCCAGGTCACGATATGCAGGGTGCGTAACGCGGCATCGTCATGGCGTACAAAGACGGGTCGGGTAGTGGCGGTGCGGGTCGTCGTTTCGGTCATTCCTGATCATCCGGGCATGAAATCAGCCCGTCGATGTGCCGAGTTGCCGATGCGGTCAAGCGCGCCTGAATGATACCTGCCCCGAGTCCATGGTCCGAGTCCATCAATCGAGTATCGCAGACCGACCGCCCGTCATGTCAAGACTTTTCCGATGACGCTTCGGCTTCAACGTCCCGCCCCTGGCGGATCTGCGCCGCAACCGCCCCGATCCGCGCCTCCAGCGCCGCGCCGAGCTGCTTGCGCCCGCCCGCAACCACCAGCGGCGGATCGATCACGATCCGCGCCCGCCAGTCATGCCGTCCGAGTTCGGCGTAATGCGAGGCAATGTCCATGTCGCCATACCACGCAACCAATGGCCGGTTGCGCCGGCAGATCGGCAACCCGTCCATCCGGTCGTAAACGATCGTCACCGCCTGCACGATCGGCCTGGTCGCATCCCCCGCGAGGGCGAGGAATGTCGGATGAAACGGCATCACCCGCGCCCCGTCCGAGGTCGTGCCCTCGGGAAACAGGATCAGATTATCCCCGGCGGCCAGGCGCTCCTGCATCGCATTGCGCTCGCCCGCCGCCGCGCGATGCCGGCGCGAGACGAAAATCGTCCGCCCCGCCGCCGCCACCCAGCTGATCCCCGGCCAGCGCGCAATCTCTGCCTTCGCCACGAAACACCCCGGCAGCACCGCCCCGAGTGCGACGATATCGAGCCATGAACTATGATTGGCGACAAAAATCACCGGCCGCCCGTCCCCCTGCGCCACCGCGCCGCTGACATCGAGCCGCAATCCCACGATCCGCGCGACCCCGCCCCAATAGCGCATCGGCAATCGCTGCTTGCCCGTCCCCGGCAGCCGGATCAGCACCATCTGCACCGGCAGCAGAACCAGCGTCCAGACCACGAACACCACCAGCCGCCCCAGCATGCGCAGGGTCGCGACCACCCCTAACCCCGCCGGAAGCCCCGCGTCACGGCGCATCCCCCTTCAGCATCGTCCGCAGATCCGCAATGATCGGTGCCGGATCAACCCCGAGCGTATCCCGCAGCACATCCGCCCAATCCCCGACATCCTCAACCCGCGTCGGATTGTCGCGCAGCAATTCCCGCTTGATGAACGGATACCCCGACAGCAGCAGATGCCGCCACAAATCCGAGGTCGGGTTGAGCGGCTTGCGCCGGGCGATCGCATCGCGCAGCCGCAGTACATGCAGCCAGCGGGTCAGGTCGAGCGGATCGTTGCGCGTCGACCCGTCTCCCGCCAGATACCCGGTCAACTGGTCGCGGCTGATCTGCTTGGTCAACATCTCATAGGGCCACAGCACCGAAACCCGCAGCCCCGCCTTGATCATCGCCTGGGTCATGCCGATCTCGTATTTCCCGATCACATAGGCTTTCGAAGGTGCCGGGATCACCTGTGCCCAGAATTTGCGGAACGCCGCCGAGCGGATCGCCCGCGGCCCGAACGCCACGAAATACGACTGCAGATGATACCGCCGCTGCCAGCTTTCGGTCAGTCCCCAGACATCCGCCTCGGCATAATCGAGCCGCAACAGCGTCGCCTCCAGCGGTCGCACCGGTCCGAACACGCTGTCATTGACGATGATGATCTCCTCGGTCTCCGCCTGCGGCAAATTCAGCGTCTCGATCCCGTCCCGCCAGCCGCCGAAATCATACCCGATATTGCGCCGCACCAGCACGCCCGCGCACAGGGTCAGAAGCCGCGCCTCGGCATTGGGCTCGATCTTGCCCGCGTTGGTCACGAAAACGACCGACCGTCCCGATTCCGCCAGTTGCGCGATATAGCTGAACAACGCCTCGCGAACCCGCCCGCCGCGATCCCAGTGCAAAAACAGCACCACTTTGGGCCCGAGCGAAATCCCCGTGACCGGCTTGCTGACGATCACCTGATGCGGGCTGCGCAACCGCCCGAGCACCCCTGCCACCGCAAGCGTGACCGCCGCACGAACCGCGCTGACCCCGAGCCAGAGCCGGCGCAACACCGCCATCATCGTGCCCCCCCGCCGGTGAGTTCCGCCGCGAGATCATCCGGAGCGCCCTGATACCGCTTCAGCATGGCCCGGCCCAACGCGGTCGCCTCCGCCGCCCGGTCGGTCCGGTGCAGCGCGATGATCTCGCCCCGCAGCGACTCCCAGAACAGCGCGGGTGCCGCCTCGCCCTCGCCAAGCTCCAGCGCGAACCCCCGGCGCACCGCAGCGAAGGCCGCTTCGGCCCGGTGCGGCTGCGCCGGTTCCTGCAGATCGAGAACGCCGAGCGCATACCCGGCACTTCGCAGCCCCTCCGTCGTCGCCTTCGCGTAATTGACAAAATCCTTTTCGATCCGCGAGCGTAGACGCCCCGCCCCGGCAAAATCCCCCCTCGCCACGGCGGTGACGAACCCGGCGGTCGCCAGCGCCTGAACCCGCGCCGGTTCGGCATCCGCATCGAGCATGTCGAGCAACCCCACCAGCCCCTCGATATCCCCGGATTCCGCCGCGAATCTCGCCTCCGTCGCGATCAGATCGGCACGGCTCGCCGGATCGAGCAGGGTAATATCGATCATCCCGAACAGCGGTCGCGCCTCGTCCTCGCGCCCGAGATGGATCAACCGCAACGCGGCCTGCGCCCGCGCATCGGCACAAGCCATCGCCGTCAAACCGGGCAATCGCGCGACCAGATGCGGCACATCCGCCGGATCACCCCTGACCAGCGCAAGCGCGACCAGCGCGATCGACGCATCCGCCCCATCCTCGTCATCCCCCCGCCGCGCCCACGCCTCGATCGGCGCGCTCTCCCGCAAATCGATTGCCTCGTCGTAACGCCCCCGGTTGACCAGCGTCACGAAGGCCCCGAGCGTGATCTGCCGCCGCCGCTCCTCATCGATCCCCACCCCGGCAATCCGTCGCGGCGCCATCGCCGGATCGCCGGTTACAAGGTCGAGAATCGCAAGCCCGATCACCGCATCCAGCCCCTCCAACGTCGCCGGATCGGCCATCGCCTCGATCCCCTCCGCCCGCGCAAACGCCTCGGCATCCTGATACCGCGCCGCATTCACCAGCCGCGAAAACGCCCCGATGATCAGCTCGCACCGCCGCGCCTCATCGATCGCCAGCCCCGCGAGCCGTGCCGGCACATCCATCGGGTCCCCGGTCGCCAGATCGAGCAGCGCCAGCGCCAGCCGCGCATCGTGCCCGGCGACATCATCGCGCGCCACTGCCCGGCTGACGATGTTCTCGGCATCGACGAACAATATCGCCTCCTCATGCCGCCCGGCATCGACGAGCCGGCAGAACGCCTCCAGCACTATCTGATCCCGCCGCGCCGGATCGAGCGCCACCCCGCGCAGCAACCCCGGAATCGCCACCGGATCGGCGGTCCGCTCGATCACGATCGCCAGCGCCGCCCGCGCATCCGCCGCCACATCATCCTCGCGCCGCAGCGCCGCGGCACTCACCGCCCCGATATGAAGCGCCGCCTCCCCGTACCGCCCGCCATTCGTCAGCCGCACGAACCCACCGAGCAAAATCTCATCCGCCGCCGTCTCTCCTTCCCCCATCGACCGCGCGATCATCATCGCCTCCGCCGGATCGCCGTCAGGCGCCAGCGCCATCTGCCCGCGCACGATCATCGCATCCCGCCGCACCAGCTCGGGCAGATCATCCAGCTCATCCAGCAGCCCATACCGCCCGATGATCTCCCGCGCCGGATCGATCGCCCCCTGATTGACCAGTTCGACCACCACCCGCCACGTCGCCGCCGCAAGCTCACCCCGCCCGACCGGCAGCGACCGCAGATAATCGACCCGCCCGAGCGCCTCGGGTGCCGCCACCCGCGCCGCCTCGATCGCCGCTTCCGCCGCCCCGCGCCACACCAGTTCCTCGGCCAGCCCGTCGTTCAGCGTCGCCTGTGCCAGAGCGGAATGAAGCGCGAGCGCCGCCATGCCCGCGAGCGCGAACATCGCCCCCGCCTGCGGTCGCAGCACCGGCTCGGCGCGCAACCGGCTCGCCTCGGCGTATAAAATCATCCCGAGATTCAGCGGCATCGCATCCTTCAGCGCGGCCAGCCCCATCCCGAAAAAATCCGCCGGAACCTCCCGTAACTCATCGAGATCGAGCCCGAACCGCTCCCTGATCGCCGGCCACAGCAAACCCCGCGCCGTCCGCGCCGCCGCCCAATCCAGATCCACCACGGCCTCGAACATCGCGCGCCCGGCAAACCCCAGCCCCAGATCGCTCCCGGTCGGCACCGCCGCCGCCCGCGCCGCCAGATAATCCCGAAACCGCGCCCGATGATCCGCCCGCTCGTCGGTCACCACCCCCGCGATCGCCCCGGCATAGGCCACCAGCGTCAGCCCGTCCCGCCCGACCACGACATCGCCGAACCCGGCCACCGCAAACAACCGGCGCAAACTCGCCTCGGTCTGAAACACCATGTGAATGCCCGGTGCCAGCAATTGCGCCAGCGCCGCCTCCGGGGTTTCGCGCCTGATCGCCTCGCCATCCGGCGTCGTCAGCAGCAACACCCCGTCGCGCGCCAGCCGCGCCCGCAACGCTGCCAGCAGGGCAGGGGGGTGCTCGACATGCTCGATCACCTCGGTCGCCGCAATCACGTCCCAGATCCGCGCCTCCGGGTCGGCCTGCGGAAAATACCCATCCCGGATCTCGATCGCGAGATCCGCCGCCCCCAGCCGCGCCATCGGCGAGGGATCGATGCCCATCCCCTCCCAGCCCAGCGCATGGATCGCAAAATCCAGCCCGAACCCGTACCCGCACCCGATCTCCAGAAATCGCGTGCCCTCTGGCCGGTCGATTCGCCCGAGCGGTGCCGTGATCGGCACCAGCCCCGCGCCCTGCTGAATGTGAAACTGATGCCAGCCCCAATCCATCACATCCGGATCATGATAATTCGGCACCTTCAGCGGCGGGTAGAACCGCGCGGTGCAGGACGGACAAACATAAACCGGCTTGCGATCGCCCTGCGGCAGCTTGGGCGCCACCCAGGCCACATCCAGCACATGCGGCTTGTCCCCCGCCGCACCGCAATTCGGGCACACGCCCTGATACGGCGGCTGCTCGGATGCCGGCCAGTCGATCCGGATGCCGCCCGCCGGCACGTCACCATCCTCCCGCCCGGGCACGCCGGATGTGCTCAAGCGAACAGCGCCGGCACCCGGGCACGCAGCGCTTCGGTCAACTCCTCCCGCCGCGCCCACAGCGCATGATACCAGTCGGTCCGCGCCCGGACCTGATACGCCAGCATCCGCCCCGCGCTCACCTCGGCCCGCGCCGCCTCCGCCAGCCGCCGCGCCGCATCGGGGTAGGCGAGCAGCCGCAGCAACTGCATCCGCAGATGATCCGGGCTGCGGAACAGCAACCCGGTCTCGCCCTCGCGCACGCTCGCCTCATACACCACCGGGCTGCACAGCGAGACCACGCGCGCCGCACTCGCCTCCAGGAATTTCAGATCCGATTTCGCCTGATTGAACACGGTATCCTGCAACGGCATGAACGAAATCTCCGACTGCGCGAGCAGCCCCCGATAGGTCGGGTAATCGCAGGTCGGCACGAACGTCTTTTCCGTCGTATCCAGCGCATCGAAAAACCCGCGATCATGCACCACGGTCACGGCAAGCCGCGCCCCCACCGCCCGCAGCACCTCGTTCAGCACCGGCATATACGGCGCCCAATCCTCCTCGCGGTTCAGCGCCCCGAAAAACAGCGTCATCCGCTCGGGATCGGCGAAATTCACCGGCGTCGGCAGTTCCGCCACCGCGTTCGGAAACACCGCGATCTCGGGATTGAACCCGCACAGCACCGCCGCCAGCGCCTCGGTACTGGTCTGCACCGCATGCACCGCCGTGAACGTCAGCAAATCCGCCTGCGAAACCCCGCGCGCCTCCAGAAATCCCGGATGATCGTCGAATTCCGACACCACGACATACCCGCGCCGGATCAGCTCGCGCACCCGCGCCAGCCCCGGCTCGCCGAGCAGCAGCGGCCGGTGCAGCACCGCCACCTGCGCCCCGCCCTCGAATATCGGGGTCAGCTCGCTCTCCGGGCGAATACTGGTCAGCAGCGAGGCATCGGTCGCCATCGCCCGCACCGGCTCGATCACCCGCGCATCGGAAACCCCGCCCACCGGCGGCAGCATGGTGGCGCCGAGCACCAGCCGGGGCCGCGGCTGCTTCTTCGCCCGCCACACGAACTGGATCGGCGCCGCCCGGTTCAGATAATCCCCGGTATCGATCCCCAGCGCGCCGAGCGCCGGTCCCATCGCCTCGACAAACCGCGCCGCCTCGGTCGGATCGACCGGGCGCGGCCGCACATCGCACACCGTCAACCCGGCCCGCTCCAGCGCCGCCCCCATGGTGCGCGGGGTGAACCAGCGCAGATGCGTCCGGTCGAGCAACCCGGCATCCTCATAATCGAAACTGCCCTTGAGCAGCCGGTAGGTGATGCTCCAATGCTCGACATTGGGAAAACACACCAGCACCGTCCCATCCGGGTTGAGCACCTCGACATGCCGCGCCAGCACCGCCCACGGATCGGCCAGATGCTCCAGCACATCGCCATACACCAGGCAGTCGACCCCCTCGGACAAATCGAACGGAAACGCCTCGGTCTGCACGTCGCACACCGCCGCCTCGGTCAGCCGGGTCCGCGCCACCTCGATCGAACCGGGATCGATATCCACGCCCAGCATCCGCGCGCGCGGATTGCGCCGCAGATACGCCGCCCCGATCGCCCCGCCGCCGCACCCGATATCGATCAGCGTCCGCGCGGTCAGCGGCATGGTCTCGACCAGATCGGGATTGGCGAAATCCGGATACGCCCCGACCATCGCCAGCCCATGCTGATCGCGCCGCACCGCCTCCTCGCCCGCCGGTCCGGCGGTCTGCCCCTCGTGAGCGGTGGCGACATCATCCATCGGCAAGGTCCTTCTCATCTCTGCCCATCACGGCATGGCCATCGTCAGCATCATCATCGTACGCGTCAGCATCGGCAGTCACCGGGCGCTGCCCGCGTCCCACCCCATGATACACGAATCCCGCCGCGCGCATCGCCGCCGGATCGAAAATATTGCGCAGATCCACGATCACCCGCCCCGCCATCGCCTGCGCCAGCCGCGCCGGCGCCAGCGCGCGAAACTCGTTCCACTCGGTCATCACCACCAGCAGATCGGCACCCTCGATCGCCTGCAACGCGCTTTCGGCATAAACCACCGACCCCGGCAGCAGCGGTTTCGCCGCACTCATCGCCGCCGGATCATAAGCCGCAATCACCGCCCCGGTCTCCGCCAGCGCCTCGATCGCCGGGATCGCGGGCGAATCCCGCATATCATCGGTCTCCGGCTTGAACGCGAGCCCCAGCACCGCAATCCGCCGGCCCCGCAAATCCTCGCCCGCCGGCCCCGCCGCCAGCGCGAAATCGATAATCCTGCGCCCGAGCCCGGCCTTGCGCGCCTCGTTCACCGCCACCACCGCCTCGGTCAGCCGGCTCGGCGCGCGGGCATCCTGCGCGATCCGCGCCAAAGCCAGCGTATCCTTGGGAAAGCACGACCCGCCAAATCCCGGCCCGGGATGCAGGAACTTCCGCCCGATCCGCCCATCCAGCCCCATCCCGCGCGACACGTCATGAACATCCGCGCCCACCGCCTCGCACAGATCCGCCATTTCATTGATGAACGTCACCTTCATCGCCAGATAGGCATTTGCCGCGTATTTGATCAGTTCGGCGGTCTCCAGCCCGGTCATCAGAACAGGCGTCTCGATCAGATTGAGCGGCCGGTACAGCGCCCGCAAAACCGCCCGCGCCCGCTCGGTCTCCGCCCCCACCACCACCCGGTCGGGCCGCATGAAATCACCGATCGCGCTGCCCTCGCGCAGAAATTCCGGGTTCGACGCGATCTCGACCGCAAGATCAGGCCGCAGCCGCGCCGCCAGCGCCGCCAGCTTCCGCCCGGTGCCGACCGGCACGGTCGATTTGGTCACCAGAACCACCGGATGATCGAGCGCCTTCAGCACCTGCTCCGCCGCCGCGAACACATAGGTCAGGTCGGCATGGCCGCCGCCCCGCCGCGAGGGCGTGCCCACCGCGATGAACACAGCCTCGACCCCGGCAATCGCCTCGGCCAGCGCCCCGGTGAACGAAAGCCGCCCCGCCGCCCGATTGCTCGCGACCAGCGCATCGAGCCCCGGCTCGTAAATCGGCATCTCGCCCGCCAGCAGCCGATCCAGCCGCGCCGGATCGGTCTCGGCGACACACACCTCGACGCCGAATTCGGCAAAACACGCCGCCGATACCAGGCCGACATAGCCGCCGCCGATAATCGCGATTTTCAATCCGGGCACTCCAACAGGTCGATCGAGGGTTGACGCCGATCCGTTCTGACAATCTCCATCACGGGTTGCAAGACCTCGGCCTCACGCGGGCGTGTCTCTCCATCGTAACATTCCGCAAACGTTCGATGCTTGACCCGCTGCAATGCAACACCTTAGTCAGAGCCCATGCCCAATACCGGTCCTGTCCTCCAGCCGCTTTCCGGCGGTCGGTCTCGCACCCCGTTGGCCCGCAGCCTGCTGAGCCGGACGCTGCTCCGCGGTTCCAGCCGCCCACTTCTCCGCATGGCCCTGGGCCGCTGGCCCACCGGGGCCGAAACCGATCTGTTCCACCGCGCGGTCGCCACCAAATTCGTCCGGATGCCCGCCCTCCTGCGCGGCCTGATGCTCCAGCCCGATATGGAGTCCCTCCTGCCCGAATTGCTGCGCATGATGTGGTTCATCAAAAACCAGGGCATGACCATCGACGATCTGGAACGAACCGGCCCGGTCCCGCCGATCCCCGATCTCCTCGGCAATATCTTCACCGCCTGGACCGGCCCGAAACTCGGCTTCCTGCATCTGGAAAAATGCGGCGGCGTCGCCGTGGTCAAATGGCTCACCGAGCAGTTCCACCCCGACCAGATCGACCCCGACCCCCTGCGCGCCGCGCCCCCGCATAATTTCTATCGCGCCCCGCCCGGCATCGGCCGTGACATCACGAAATATTCCCTGCTCTGGGGTCATTTCGGCCTGCCCACCCTCGAACGAATCGAACCCGAGCGCTTCATCTTCACCATGCTGCGCGACCCGCGCGCCCGCCTGATCTCGCTGTACCGCTACTGGCGGGCGGTCAATCCCGCCATGGTCGACGACATCGAACACGATCCCGTGGTCGGCTCCGCCCACCGCAACGACCTGCTCGGTTTCCTGCGCGACCCCGAACCCCTGCTCCGCGATTACATCGACAATTTCTACGTCCGCCGCCTGACCGGACGCTACGTGACCGGCGCCACCACCGATCCTCTGATCCGCTCGCCGGTCGCCGCCCTGAACCAGGCGGTCGCCGCCCTCGACCGGATCGGCTTCGTCGGCATCACCGAACGGATGGACGAAAGCATCCATCGCCTCGCCGCCCTGATCGGCGCAAAGCCGCCCGAAGGCCCGGTGCGCGGCAACATCGCCGCCGAAAACCATACCGACCCCAGCGGCTGGTTCCGCCGGACCGAAACCGTCACCATCACCGCCGAGGCCGAGGCCGAAATCGAACGCCTGACCCGGCTCGACCGGGTGGTCTACGAAACCGCCCGCGCCCGGTTCGACGGCGCGACCCAACCGGTGAGCGCGGTTGTCGCCGCCTGAGTTTCGCGCGACAACACGCCATGAGCGCGCGCAATCTCCACCTCACCCCGGACATGATCCTGCGCGCCTACCGCCTCGGCATGTTCCCGATGGCCGAAACCCGCCATTCCCGGCACCTGCATTTCCTCGATCCCGAACATCGCGGCATCCTGCCGCTCGACGGGTTCCATCTACCCCGCCGCCTGTTCCGCACCCTGCGCGCCACGCCCCTCGAAATCGTCAGCAACCGTGATTTCCCGTCTTTGATCGCCGCCTGCGCCGCCGAACGCGCGGTGCGCCCGGAAACCTGGATCAACCCCGAAATCGAGCGTCTGTTCGTCGAACTCCATTATCGCGGCCACGCCCACAGCATCGAAGTCTGGGACGGTCCCCGCCTCGTCGGCGGCCTCTACGGTCTGGCGATCGGCGGGGCTTTTTTCGGCGAAAGCATGGTCTCCTTCGTGCGCGACGCCTCGAAACTCGCCCTCGCGCATCTGGTCGCCCGCCTGCGCCTCTCGGGCTTCACCCTGCTCGACACCCAGTTCCTCACCACCCATCTCGCCCGCTTCGGCGCGCACGAGGTCAGCCGCGCCCATTATCACGCCCTGCTGGCCGAAGCGGTGGCGATCCCGGCGCGCTGGAACGCCGCGCTTGATCCTGCCACAATCATGCACGATATCGAGGCGATGCGTTCGAAGAGTTCCGAGGATTCGCCATGAATTTCAAAATCGCCGCCGCCGCGCTGCTGCTCTCCGGCGCGGCCATCGCGCCCGCCTTCGCCGCCCCGCGCCTGATCCCCGATCGCGATGCCATGGGCGTCTATCAGGTCACCCAGCCCGGCAAACCGATCCAGACCTGGCGGGTGCGCTACCAGGCCTCCAGCCAGATGCTCCGCGCCGTCAGCCTCTCCGGCCAGGCGACCGGCGTGACCGTCCTGCTCGACCTCGCCGCCGGCTCCGCCGATATCGTGGTCCCGCAGATGCACGCCATCGTCGCGGTTCCCGGCCTCTCAGGCGTGATCCACAATGCGCTCGATCAGAACGGCGCCCATTTCACCCGCCTCGGCGAAGCCACCATCGCCGGCCACCAATGCACCCGCTACCTGATCCTCAAACGCAAGGGCGACGGCTCGGCCTGCATCACCCGAAGCGGCATCGTCCTCGCCGCCACCGGCAAGGACTCGAAAGGCTCGGCCCAGGTCACCGCCCTGCAAATCGCCGAAGCACCGCAGCCCCCGGAAGATTTCCAACTCCCGCAGGGCTACTCCAACATCAACCTGCCGCCGCAGATGCTCGCGCAACTCCTCGGCGGCTGATCCCGCCGATCAGAACGGAATTTCATCGTCGAGATCGTTCCCCCGTCCGGAATCCCATCCGCCGCCACCGCCCATATTGCCACCACCGGCATTGCCCCCCGTCGAACGCCGCGCCGGCGCGCTGCTTCCCCCGCCATAACTATCGCCACCGCCCGCCATCGCGCCGCCGCCCGTGGGCCGATCGAGCAACACCATCTCCGCGCCGAACCGCCCCAGCATCACCTCGGTGGTGAATTTCTCCACCCCCGCCTGATCGGTCCATTTCCGCGTCTGCAACTTGCCCTCCAGATAAACCTTCGAGCCCTTCTTGAGATATTTCTCCGCCACCTCGGCCAACCGGTCGTTCATGATCACGACCCGATGCCACTCGGTGCGCTCCTGACGCTCCCCGCTGGCCTTGTCGTTCCACGATTCCGACGTCGCAAGAGCCAGATTGACGACCTTCATCCCCGACTGCGTGGTCCGCACCTCCGGGTCCTTGCCCAGATTGCCCACCAGCGTCACCTTGTTCACACTACCCGCCATCGTCGATCCCCTATCGTGTTCCGTTCGCAACCCGTGTCACCGGTGGTCCGGTGCGTCAAGCCGGAGACAAGCCAAAGAAAGGCCTTCTTTTTTGTGAACAAAAAAGAAGCAAAAAAAACTTTGTTCCTTCAAGCCCGGTGCCAAGGAAACGGCACAGTCCAATATTAAATAAAAGTTTTTTGCTTCTTTTTTCCAAAAAAGAAGCGCTCGCTACCCTTCCTCCATCATCCCTGCACCGCACCATCCACCCCTTCCCACAACCCGATTTTGCCGCCATATCTACCATGAACATATCGGAAACAAAAGCATGACCGGGTCGGGTTTCATCGTCGTTCGCGGCGCGCGCGAGCATAATCTGAAAAACGTCGATGTCCGCATCCCGCGCGACCAGCTCACCGTCATCACCGGCCTGTCCGGCTCCGGCAAATCCTCCCTCGCGTTCGACACCATCTACGCCGAAGGCCAGCGCCGCTACGTCGAAAGCCTCTCCGCCTACGCCCGCCAGTTCCTCGAACTGATGGGCAAGCCCGATGTCGACAGTATCGAGGGTCTGTCCCCCGCCATCTCGATCGAACAGAAAACCACCTCGAAAAACCCGCGCTCCACCGTCGGCACCGTCACCGAAATCCACGACTACATGCGCCTGCTCTGGGCCCGCGTCGGCGTGCCCTACTCCCCGGCAACGGGCCTGCCGATCGAGGCGCAAACCGTCAGCCAGATGGTCGACCGCGTCATGACGATGCCCGAAGCCACCCGCCTGCTCCTGCTCGCCCCCGTGGTGCGCGACCGCAAGGGCGAATACCGCAAGGAACTCGCCGAACTCCAGCGCCGCGGCTTCACCCGCGTGAAAATCGACGGCAAACTCTACGAAATCGCCGACGTCCCCGCGCTCAACAAAAAAATCAAGCACGAAATCGAAGCCGTGGTCGATCGCGTCGTGGTCAAGGAGGGCATCGAACAGCGCCTCGCCGACAGTTTCGAAACCGCCCTCGCCATGTCGGACGGCATCGTCTACGCCGAAAACGCCGACACCGGCGAACGCACCGTCTTCTCCGCCCGCTTCGCCTGCCCGGTCTCCGGCTTCACCATCGAGGAAGTCGAACCCCGCCTGTTCAGCTTCAACTCGCCCCACGGCGCCTGCCCCGATTGCGCCGGCCTCGGCACCGAAACCTTCTTCGACCCCCATCTGATCGTGCCGGACGAAACGAAATCCCTCGCCCAGCAAGCCATCGCGCCCTGGGCCAACGCCCAATCCCCCTATTACGACCAGACCCTCGCGAGCCTCGCCAAATTCTTCAAGGTCAAACTATCGACCCCGTGGGAAAACCTGCCGCAAAACGTCAGGGACGCGATCCTCTACGGGGCAGGGGAGTCCGAAATCGCCTTCGAATACAAAGATGGCGTGCGCGCCTACGGCGTCAGCAAATCCTTCGAAGGCGTCGTCCGCAACCTCGAACGCCGGATGCGCGAGACCGACAGCGTCTGGGTCCGTGAGGAACTCTCCCGCTACCAAGCCGACCGCCCCTGCAAAACCTGCCACGGCGCCCGCCTGAAACCTCAGGCCCTCGCGGTCAAAATCGACGGTGAAACCATCGCCGCCGTCTCCGACCTCTCGATCAGGGATGCCCGCATCTGGTTCGGCCGCACCCTCGAAACCCTCACCCCGCAACGCCAGGACATCGCGCGCCGCATCCTCCGCGAAATCACCGAACGCCTGCAATTCCTCGTCGATGTCGGGCTCGACTACCTCTCCCTCGCGCGCGGCTCCGCCACCCTCTCCGGCGGTGAAAGCCAGCGCATCCGCCTCGCCAGCCAGATCGGCTCCGGCCTCACCGGCGTGCTCTACGTGCTCGACGAACCCTCGATCGGCCTGCACCAGCGCGACAACGAACGCCTCCTCGGCACCCTCCGCCGCCTGCGCGACCTCGGCAACACCGTCCTCGTCGTCGAACACGATGAGGATGCCATCCGCAGCGCCGACCACGTGATCGACATGGGCCCACTCGCCGGCATCCACGGCGGCGAACTCGTCGCCGAAGGCACAATCGCGGAAATCGCCGCCAACCCGCGCTCCCTCACCGGTGATTTCCTGTCCGGCCGCCGCGGCATCGCCATCCCCGCCCAACGCCGCCCGATCGACGCCGCCCGCATGCTCAGCCTGATCGGCGCGCGCGGCAACAACCTCAAAAACGTCACCGGCGCCTTCCCGCTCGGCGTCTTCACCTGCATCACCGGCGTCTCCGGCGGCGGCAAATCCACTCTGGTGATCGACACGCTCTACAAAGCCGTCTCCCGCCGCCTGATGGGTTCCGGTCAGGTCCCGGCCCCTTACGACCGAATCGAAGGCCTCGACCAGCTCGATAAAATCATCGAAATCGACCAATCCCCGATCGGCCGCACCCCCCGCTCCAACCCCGCCACCTACACCGACCTGTTCGCCCCGATCCGCGACTGGTTCGCCGAACTCCCCGAAGCCCGCGCCCGCGGTTACAAATCCGGCCGCTTCTCCTTCAACGTCAAAGGTGGCCGCTGCGAAGCCTGCCAGGGCGACGGCGTGCTGAAAATCGAAATGCACTTCCTGCCGGACGTGTTCGTCAAATGCGACACCTGCAAAGGCAAGCGTTACAACCGCGAAACCCTGGAAATCAAATTCCGCGACCTCTCGATCGCCGACGTGCTCGACCTCAACGTCGAAGAAGCCATGGCCTATTTCGCCGCCCAACCCCGCATCCGCGACCGCCTCGAACTCCTCCTGAAAGTCGGCCTCGGCTACGTCAAACTCGGCCAATCCGCCACCACCCTCTCCGGTGGCGAAGCCCAGCGCATCAAACTCGCCAAGGAACTCGCCCGCCGCGCCACCGGCCGCACCCTCTACATCCTCGATGAACCCACCACCGGCCTGCACTTCGAAGACGTCCGCAAACTCCTCGAGGTTCTCCACGCCCTGGTCGATACCGGCAACACCGTCATCGTCATCGAACACAACCTCGAAGTCATCAAAACCGCCGACTGGGTGATCGACCTCGGCCCCGAAGGCGGCGACGGCGGCGGCGAAATCGTCGCAGCCGGCACCCCCGAAGACATCGCCACCATCCCCCGCTCCCACACCGCCCGCTTCCTCGCCCCCCTTCTCGCACCACCCGCCCAGGAAAAACGCAAACGCCGGCGGGCTTGAAGACAAGGGATAGGGAAGGGGAGGGAAGCACTTCTTTTTTGTAAAAAAGAAGCAAAAAACGTTTCGTCCTCGGGCTGATCGGCGCCCGGGCTGCATACCTAAACGAAATCAGGCGCGCCTTAGAGCATGATTTTTTTAGGTTGAGTCGGGTTTAGGGATTCCGGCGCGGCGGAAAATACGATTCAAGGTGCTGGCTGGAATGGAGGCCAGCATTGATG
>Ga0315298_1000158_pt1 | contig 134688 bp, 124 predicted proteins | sample WHS_1_MG_FD_203077 | JGI IMG/M metagenome (GOLD analysis project Ga0315298, IMG submission 203077) | Extremophilic microbial mat communities from Washburn Hot Springs, YNP, Wyoming, USA - WHS_1_MG | ecosystem: Environmental > Aquatic > Thermal springs > Hot (42-90C) | place: USA: Wyoming...
CAGAGCCTGGGGATCATCTTCATGCCGGGCTTCTCGACCAAGGACCAGATTTCCAATGTTTCCGGCAGGGGCGTCGGCATGGATGTCGTCAAAACCAACATCCAGAAGCTCAACGGCAGGATAGAAATCTCTTCTGTGCAGGGGCAGGGGTCGACCTTCTCCATCTACCTGCCGCTCACCCTCGCCATACTCCCTGTCCTGATCGTCCGGGTCGGCGAGCAGTCTTTCGCCGTGCCGCTTGCCATGGTGAGGGAAATCATCCCGATCAAGCCGGAGGAGGTTCAGTCGGTTTCCGGCCGGGCGACCATGGTGGTGCGGGACGAAGTACTTCCGATCCGGGCGCTCGCCGAAATGATAGGCTGGCCGCAGGAGGCCCCCCCCACCTACGGCGTACTCATGAAATCCGGCTCGAAATCCTTCATTCTCGCCGTGAGCAATTTCGTGGGTAGGGAAGATGTCGTCATCAAGCCCCTCAAGGGAATCAAGCCCAAGGGGGTGGCCGGGGCCACGCTTTCCGGCGACGGATCGATCGTGCTGATTCTGGACATGGCGGAACTGCTCTCCGGCGAATCGGCCACGAAATCTTCGATATTCACACAATCCATAAAAAAACAGGAAGCCGGACTGGTAGCTGCCTGATAGCGACAAGGGGGAAGAAATGAAAAAGATATGGAACTCGCTGAGTATCCAGGCCAAACTGCAAATCCTGATCCAGGGTTTCTTGATCGTGGTGCTGGCCGCTTCGCAACGCTGGACCATGGACAACTTCGAGAAAAGAATGCTCGAAGAGGCGAGGCACCGCGCCGCAATATCGGCCGACGGGCTGCTCAACGGCATGAACATGCTGATGGTGACCGGAATGATCTCGGACCCTGCGAACAGGACGCTGATGGTCAAGAAAATGGGCGACTCCGCTGGGGTTGCCGAACTCAGGATCATCCGCGCGAAGCAGGTTTCAGACCAGTTCGGACCGGGACTTCCTGAAGAACAGGCGAAAGACGAACTGGATCGCCAGGCGCTCAAAACCGAGAAGCCCATCTTCAAAAAAACGACCCTGGCAGGCGGCAAGCCCGCCCTCAGAGCGGTCATCCCCTTCATCGAGAGCACCAATTTCCGCGGAACCAACTGCCTGATGTGCCACCATGTCAAAGTTGGAAGCTCAAACGGCGCAGCCAATATCGTGCTCGACCTTTCCGACGATTACGACGGTCTCAGAAAAGTCGACATGGGCCTCTGGATCGGCCAGCTTATCCTCCAGGTTCTGCTCTTTTTCGTCATAGGCTGGTTCATTCGCACCATCATCAAGCCCGTCAAACATCTTCAGGCGGTGATCACAAACATGCAGCATGACAGCGACCTGACCAAACGGGTCGAAGTAGAAAGCAGCGACGAAATCGGGCAGGCCGCAAAGGCCTTCAACGCGCTCGCGGAAAACTTCCAGAAAATCGTGCATCAGGTGCATGGCTATGCCGATGAAGTGTCGCAATCCGCCACCCAGCTTGCCAGCACTTCCTCTAAAATATCCGAGGGCTCGCAGCAGCAAAGCGCAGCAGCTTTCTCGACTTCCACAAGCGTGGAAGAAATCAGCACCAAGATCAGGGAAGTGGCGAAAAGCGCCGCCGAAACGGAAGGCATCGCCAATACCGCACAGGAACTATCGAAAGCAGGCCAGTCGGTCGCAATCAATGCCGCCCAAGAACTGACGAAAGTGGCGGGTTCGGTCAGCGAATCGGCCAAACTCATCTCCTCCCTCGAACACCGTTCCAACGAGATCGGAAAAATCGTCATGGTCATCAAGGAAATCGCCGACCAGACCAATCTGCTCGCACTCAATGCGGCAATCGAGGCAGCGCGCGCCGGTGAGCAGGGAAGAGGCTTCGCGGTGGTAGCTGACGAAGTCAGAAAGCTTGCCGAGCGTACCGCCAATGCGACGACCGATATTGCCGTGATGATCGAAGAATTCTGCAAGGAGATCGAACGAGCCGTATCCATCATGGATCTGAGCAGCCGCGAAGTCTCCACAGGCGTCAGTCTCACCAACGAAGCGGCGGAGTCGCTGGCCAAGATCAACGAAGGCGCACTCAACACGCTCGAAAAAATCCGCTCCATGGTCAGCGCAACCCAGGAGCAGAGCGCCGCCAGCCACGAGATTGCGCAAAGCGTCGAGAAAATCGCAGGATTCGCCCAGGAAAACTCGTCTTCCATCAGCGAAACTTCGCAGGCCCTGCATCATCTGGAGATGCTCGCTGCGAAACTGCAGGAATCGGTTGCGAGATTCAAGATCTGACCAGACTGTTTCATTTTGGACAGCTGTCCGTTAACATGACGAATTAGTCTTAACAGGCAATCTTTGTATTCCATGCGCCCCGGATTTGGCTTGCTCGAATTGAAAAAAAGAAGCGCTTTTGCTCTGGTCATGCTGGCTTTCGCCGGCAAAGCTTCGGCCATGGGAATCGGCATATTGAAAGTCGATTCCCATCTCGGAGAAGCTTTCAGGGCTTCGGTGAAGATAGTCGCCTCTCCCGATGAAACCGTGGATGCTTCCTGCATTTCGCTGGATCAGTCTGCTTCGGATAACGGCATTTTCCAGCTGAAAAGCGCGAAACTCGGGATCGATGTGGCCAACGGAAGCCGGATCGTCAGCATAGCGACGGATCAGAAAATCAACGAGCCCATCGTGACACTCAGGCTCCGCATCCATTGCGGCGATCAGGGTGCAATCGAGAAATCCTTTACCGTATTCCTCGATCCCCCATCGACCTCCCCCGAAGTTCCCGAAGCCGCCGAACCGATCGGGAAGCCCCTGGCTGAAAAAATGCCTCCGGAAAAGGCCCGCGCGGCAAGGGCGCCAGCCGAAATTCCCGCGGGAAACCTTTTCAGGATCAAGCCCAGCGATACGCTTTCCGGCATAGCGCACGATTTCTTCCCGAACAGCACGATGGCGCAAAGGCGCTTCATGGCTGCCGTACTGCGGGAAAACCCGGAGCTCTCGCCGAATCATCTCGAAGCAGGATCGCAAATCAGGATTCCTGATATCGGGCCCAAAGGACCGCTTGCCAAGCCGACAAAGCCCGAACTTAAAGCTTCCGCAGAGAAAAAAACAGGGGTACCTGCAGCAAAGGCAGCAGCGAAGCCAGCATTCCATCTGGATATCGTCTCAAGCGCACCCAAACCGGAAACCAGGCCCGACAATAATGCAGCCCAGGATCTGAAGCGCACAGAAACGCAGCTGATTGCCAGGGCGGACGACCAGACTGTCCAGATGTTGCAGCTGCAGGGGCAGGTCAAAACGCTGGAAGCGAAGCTTGTCGAGCTGCAGAGCCGGATCGCCGTTGCCGACAGGCTTCTCGCCAGGATCAATGCCGCGAAAATCCAGCAGCCGCCTCCACCTGTCGCAAGCTTTCCGAAATGGGCGTGGATGGCAGCTGCCCTGCTCGCATTGCTGGCCGCAGCCGGCGGAATCTTCTGGTACCTGATGCACAAAGGAAAGCCGCGGAACGGAACCTGCGGATGGATCATTACCTCGATCCGCAACAGGCCAGGCCTTCCCTGATCGACCCTCTGGATTATTTCGAATCGAATTCGTCCGACCCGCAAAAATGGTAATCTAGGGCGTGTTAACGCCCTAGATCTGCTTGCGCCTTTCGACGAAAAGGCTGCTACCCTGAGTTTTCTTCGCGTTCTTCTTCGCAACTGCAGCGGCTTCCGAAATCTCGTGATGCGACCCGTAGGCGCCGGGAGAAACGGGCACTGCGCCGATGGAAAGGCTGGTGAGCGGAGCGAACACCCTCTCCCCGCGTCTGTCCTGGGTCGAGACCCCCCCTTCCCTGCGGTGCTCTTCCGAGAAAAAGCCGCTGCTCATCGCATCGAAGCGGACCAGCGCATCCTGACAGCGAGTCTGCCAGTCCTGGCTCTGGAACAGAATGATGAAATCGTCTCCGCCGATATGGCCGATGAAATCCCGCTCGATATCGCAGACATCGGACAGAATCTCGCCGCAAAGCTGGATCATGTCGTCACCCCTTCTGTAGCCATAAACGTCGTTGAAGGGCTTGAAATTATCCAGATCGCAATAGCAGGCGCAAAATGGAACGTTGGCTTCGATCAGCATGTCCATATGCTCGTTGATCGGAACGTTCCCGGGAAGCAGCGTCAAAGGATTCGCGTATCTCGCAATGTTGATCTGGATCTCGGTGATTTCCCGCATCAGGTCGTGTGCGCTGCCCATTCCGGCATACTTGCCGTGGCTGGTGATAATAAATCCGTCGAGCAGATGATGCCTCCCCGATGAGACGATCAGATTGCTCAAATCGTGCAGGCTGATGTCCTGGTCGACGATCATGGGTGATGCGTCCATCATCACAGCGCAGTGCTTCCTGGCGAAAAGCTCGTGGAAAAATGGCCTCGCGAAATTCTCGATGACATGCTGGCGCTTCAAGAGTCCAGCCGGCCTCGTGGCATCGACCACGGGAAGAGAATGCAATTCCGGGTCGTCGGTGAATATCTGGAAAACAGTCTGGTTGGATGTATCCGGCGAAACCGGCACGATCTTCCTGAGAATTTTTCTGGCTGTCGCATTCTTCTGCAGCTGCCCCCTTGTCGGAGCGGATTCAGTCAGTGCCTTGACGATAGGCGGTCCGACGGAAATCACGGGATTGGCATTCGGCCTTCCGATCAGATAGCCCTGCCCCAGGGCAATGCCGAGATTCTTGATGACGGCAAGCTCTGCAAAGGTTTCGATGCCTTCGGCGATCACGCGGGTTTCGGTTTTTTCAGCGATCTGCTGGATCGAGCTGACGAACTGATGTTTGACCGAATCCTGATTGATGCCCTGGACGAAGTGCATATCGATCTTGACGAAATCCGGCCTGAGTTCGGACCACAGCCTGAGGTTGGAAAAGCCCTCCCCCAGATCGTCGATCGCCACCCTGAATCCCATTTCCCGGTAATGATTCACGGCATCCCTGAGCAGGGAATAATCGTAAGTGGGCTGCGTCTCGGTGAGTTCGATGATGATCCTGTCAGGATTGATACCCAGGCTGTGGATCAGCCTGAGGGTCTCGCCGTCTCTGAAAAGCGGCTCGATCAGGCATTCCGGACTGATGTTGAGGAAAAGCCTGCCGGAGAGATTAAGTCTCACGAAGCTCTCGAGAGTCACCTTGCGGCAAAGCCGCTCAATCTCGAACAGCCTGCCGCAGGTTTCCGCCGCTCTCAGCAGCGCAACCGGGGAATGCAAAGGGCTGTCGGAAGGTCCCCGGATCAATCCCTCGTAGCCCATGATCGTGCCGCTCTTCATCTCGATGATGGGCTGGAACACCGCAGTCAGCGAGCAGTTCTCCATGATGTCGTCGAGCAGTTCCAGCTTTCTGCCCCGCTCGACTTCGCCGCCTCGCAACTTCATCCCCGGCCCCAGGATCGTCTTCACGCCGTGAAAAGCCGGACGGCTCGCGTATTCCATTTCGATCTGCTGCTCGCTCATATTTTCTCTTTCCGGATTTCAGGATTGAATAACTGTTCGCCTGAGCATACAAGACCATTATTGCTCTTTTGTGAATGCCCATGCGGACAGATTATCCTCATCCGGCATGATTCGCGTTATAGTTGGAAATTAGGGTATTTTCTTACGGAAGAAAGCGCATTTCATGATGACCCCGAAAGTATTTCTCGCCAGAGCACTGGCAAAAGTCGATGCGCTGTTCGGCCGCGGACTTGTTCTGTCCATGGGTTCGATCCTGATTATCGGCCTGCTCGCAAGCCTGGCCGCGCTCCTCTTCATGAATTCCGCCACGCCGGACATCATCACCATCACGAGCGGTCCGAAGGGAAGCATCTTCCAGAAAACGGCTGAAAGATACAGGAAGCTCCTGGCAGAAGAAGGCGTTACGGTGAAAATCATTCCGTCGGAAGGGTCGATGGACAACCTCGAAAAACTGTCCAACCCCAGGATTCGCGTCGATGTCGGATTCGTGCTTGGCGGAGAAGCCAGGGAAAAAGACATCGACAACCTGGTTTCGCTCGGAAGCATTTCCTACCAGCCGCTCATGATTTTCTACCGGGGAAAATCGCGAAAACTGCTTTCCGAATTCAAGGGATGCCGGCTGGATATCGGGGAACAGGGAAGCGGCCCCCGCGCCCTTGCCCAGGTGCTCCTGAAGGCAAACGGCTTCGCGCCGGATGACGGCACGATCTACGCCGACATTCCCGCGGGCGATTCGGTGCGTGCGCTGCTGGAGAACCGCATCGACGCCATTTTTCTCATGGGCGACTCGACTTCCACCAAGGTCATGCGCAAGCTGCTGCACACGCCGGACATTCATCTTTTCAATTTCGTCCAGGCCGACGGCTACACCCGCCGCATCAAATATCTGAACAAACTCGAACTGCCAAGGGGCGTGCTCGACCTGGGCAGGGACATTCCTGATGAGGACATGTACCTGATCGGACCGACCGTGGAACTTGTCGCACGCAAGAATCTGCATCCTGCGCTTTCCGACCTGCTCCTCGAAGCCGCGCGCGAAGTGAACGGGAAGGCGGGGCTATTCAAGAAGAACGGAGAATTCCCTTCTCCTCTCGAGCACGAATTCCGTATCAGCCCGGATGCCCTGCGTTATTACGCCTCGGGAAAGAGTTTTCTCTACCGGACTTTCCCCTTCTGGATGGCAAGCTATATCGCACGTGCACTCGCCGTGATCCTGCCCGTCGCCCTGCTCCTGATCCCCGCGCTGAAAATCACCCCGACCGTCTACCGCTGGCGAATCGAATCGCGCATTTACCGCTGGTACCGTGCATTGCTGGAAGTAGAGCGAGAAGCGGCGGATCCGCTCAAGCGCGAGGAAGCGTTCAGGAAACTGGACCGTATCGAGCATACTGTCAGCAACATCACGGTGCCGGCTTCCTCCGGCAATCTCTTCTACGAACTGCGCGGCAATATCGGCTTCGTTCGGGAAAGGCTGAGACAGGTTCCTGCAGCTGACGAAAAATCATGACTACTACTCTCCATGCACCGTCGCCACGATGCGGCGGACACCCCCATGGTTTCTATGCTCGCAAAGGTAGATCCCCTGCCAGGGTTCCATCCGCAATCTTCCCTCGGCGACCGGGAAATCGACGCTTGCGCCCAGGAGACCGGACTTGGTATGGGCGGGAAGGCCCCTCTTCCCCTCGTCGTTGTGCAGATCACGGGGCTCGCCTTCCGGAACGACGAGACGAAAGCCCTTGGCTTTCTGCTTCAGCATGATTTCCTGCCGTATCCGCATGCGATTCTCCCTGCCTATGAATGGCCTCATCCCACGTCATCCGTGCCATGGAACCGTACCTGGTTTCCCCCGGATTGCTTCGCCAGGTACATAGCCGCGTCGGCCCGCCTGAGAAGCGCTTCCCCGTTGCCTTCGCCGCGCATAAAGAGCACCGCGCCAATGCTCGAGGTGCAGCGATATTCGACGCTTCGGTCTTCGCCCCCTTCTCCTCTCAAAACGAGAACATGGGGCTCCTCCAGTCTGGCGCGGACTTTTTCTGCAACGATGCGCGCCAGCGAAAGCGATTCTTCCCTGTCTGCAGCCAGTTCCCCGAGCATCACGACGAACTCGTCCCCGCCGATGCGGGACAGGGTATCGATTTCACGTACACATCCCCTCAGCCTTGTCGCCACATCAACCAGGAGCAAGTCACCCAGTGCATGGCCATGCTCATCGTTGAGCGGCTTGAAGTTGTCCAGATCGAGCAGCATCAATACAGCATGACGTCCGCTGCGCTTCCCAGCCTGTAGCGCCAGGGTCAGGCGATCATCCAGCAGGCGGCGGTTGGAAAGTCCAGTCAGCGGATCATAAAAGGCCAGATTGCGAATCTGCTCCTCCGCCAGCCTGCGTTCGGTGATGTCGTGGATAATCGAAAAGAACAGCATCCTGCCCCGGTAATTTACCGTCGAGATATACACCTCGACGGTGCGGACGTCGTTGTTGGCCAATCGGTGAACGAAAATGAAGCTGCTCCTTTCCCCCTGCATCGCCTGCTGCCTTTGCGAAGCGATTTCAGATTCGGGTTGCGCGTTGATTCGCTCGACGCTCATGTTGCGCAGGCGTTCCCTCGGGTAGCCGTAAAATTCCGCTGCAGATGCATTGGCATCGACTATAATTCGGGATACCGGGTCGATCAGCAGCATGATGGCGCTGTGGTTCTCGAACATCAGGCGAAAAAGATCCTCGCCTTCCCGGCTTGATGCCGGCCCTGCTTCATCCAGACGATTCTTCAGGTCGAGAATGATCTTGTTCAGTCGGTCGATCTCTGCAAGCATTTTCTGATCGTCAGCTGTCATGACTTTGCAATCTACTCGATGAATCAAATGCCGAAAAAGAGCTTATTATACCCCCTAATAACAATCCCGCAGCACCGTCATGCCTCGTCGTCATGCTTCCCGCCCACCATGCGCCCTGGAATTACCCTGCGAAATGCACCATCCCGGGGCCGAAAATTCCGAAATTCCACGATTGGCACGGAATAACAGGGTACCCTGTCTGGTATGGTAGGTGCTTGTCATCCCGCCGAGATTGCCATGACCCGAGACCAGGTGCATCCCTTGAAGGTTATCGTGTTAGGGAAGCCCTGAACAAGTCGCACTTGAGCCGCGTTGCCGAGAAAATCAAGGTGGTAGCGAGAAGCGCGACGCAGGTCGTAGCCAAGCCTGCGACGCCAAGGAGCGCGCCAAAGCGAGCGCTCGATTTTGAGATGCCCCGAAACTGCGCTTCGCTTCGTTTTCACGCAACCCTTGAGGGACGGGGTTTTGCAGGCGATCCTCTGTGTCTCGGACAAGCGAAGAGAATGACCATTCGCTGCGCGAAGCAAGTCTCATCCCGCAAAACCGACCGTCGCGGCCACGCGCGACTTGTTCGGGGCTTCCTTAGCATTCGAGGACGATGAACTATTTTCTCCTCTTCCTGCTTACCGCGTTCTTGTGGTTCTGGTTCGATAGGCTCATCAAAGCCATCAATCTCGCGAAAGCCGCTGGAAAGCGCGCATACCTGGACGCGGGCGTGCAGTTTCTCGACGACACGGTGGCGGGTATTTCGCTCGGGCTGGCGCGGCACATTTCGGGATGCCTGACCCTGCGCCGCATCTATCGATTCGAATTCAGCGACACGGGGGATCGGCGCCTGGAAGGGGGAGTAGCGCTATTCGGCGGGACGGCCGAGTCGGTGACGATGGAGCCCCATCGGCTTTAGCACTGAGATAATCAATTCGGCGACTTGATCGCGGAAAACACCTTCTTTGCCAGATCGCCTGTCGCTTCCAGCGGATTTGCGCGTATCGATTTTTCCTGCTGCGCCATCATCAGGAACAGTCCGTCCAGCGCCTTGCGCGTAACGTAGTCGGAAAGTTTTGCGTCGCGTGCGTCAACCAGCCCGAACTGCGCGCCCTTCCCTGCGAACCGGTCGTATTTTTGCGCGAGATTCACCTTCGCCATCGCCTTGTCCACCACGGGCTTGAATTTCCCGGTGAGCGAAGCTTCCGTATTTTTTCTGAAATACTGCGTGGCCGCGTCATTGCCGCCTGTCAGTATTCCTTTGGCGTCGTTCACGCTCATCTTTTTGAGCGCGTTCAAAAGGATGGTCTTCGCCTGGGGCGCCGCGGCTTCCGCAGCACGGTTCAAGGCAAGGATCAGATCGTCTGCGTAGCTACCCATGCCGAAACGGCGCATCAGCCCTTCCGGATTTTGCAGCGACTCAGGCAAGGGAATTTTAACCTCGGGGTTGCCAAAATAGCCGTTCGACCTGGATAGGCTTGCAACCGAAGTCTGAATGCCTTGGCTGAGCGCCTGCCTAAGGCTCGCGATCTGATCCTCGTTACTGAATCCGGCAAGTCCCTTCGCTTTACTCGTACCTGTGGGATTCTGTGCAATCCCGATCTGGCCCTTATCGAGCAGATCGCCCAGATCGAACGCATCGGCCTGCGCCATGCAAAGCACTAGGCACGCGCCGGCGATGCCCTTGAGAAATCGATTGCCGTGCATGAAATCCCCCTTTTGATTTTCTCCACGTGATCCATGGATAGACTGCCCGCATGCCCAAGTCAGGACGGCTTGCAGCACTGCCCTCACCCTTTCATTCCGGAATCCGGAAAGCCTTGCCCTCAATTTCCAGAAAACCGGCGGCTGGGAAATAGCGACCAAGCCCAATTATCTTCAAGCGACATGGTCAGCCCAGTTCCGCGCCAGGCCGAATCCCACTGCCAGCAAAGTCGGCCCCAGGAAAATGCCGACGAAACCGAAGGCGGCCAGCCCGCCCATCACGCCGAACAAAACCAGGATAAAAGGCAGATTGCTGCCGCGGCTGATCAGCATGGGCTTCACCACGTTGTCCACGCCGCTGATCAGGATTCCCCACAGCAGCATGAAAATTCCCCATCCCATGCTGCCCTGATAGAACAGCCAGATGGCCACGCCTCCCCATATCAGGGGCGGTCCCACGGGGAGCAGGGAAAGGATCGCAGTCGCGACCCCGAGCAGCAGCGCTGCCGGCACCCCGGCAATGAGAAATCCGACTGCGGCAACTGAACCCTGAGCCAGCGCGGTCCCCAACAGCCCGTACATGACGCCGCGTATCGTGTTGTCGACGGTGTCGAGCACATTTACGGCATGCTCCCCGACAACACGGCGCGCCGCCCTGTCGAGAAAGCGCACCAGGGCTTCGCCGTCCCGATAGACGAAGAAACTGATGAATGCGGCCAGGCTCATTTCCATAACGCCCCGCCCGAGCATCATTCCTCCTGCAAGCAAAAAATGCCTGGCGGGTTCCAGCAGGCGTTTTACCAGAGCATCCATTTCCTCGCGGCTGGTGGCGACCCGCTGCCAGTATTCCGAAAGCGACTGGCCGAATATCGGCACATCCTTCAGCCACAGCGGCGGCGCGGGCGGACCTGCCTCGACGGCCTGCTTGATCTCGTTGTAAAAGGCGGTGATATTGTCGCCAAGATTGTAGGCCGAGATCGCCAGAGGCAAAATCAGCACCAGAACCAATGAGAGCGTCATGGTGAGCGCGGCAACATTTTTCCTGCCCTTCATGCTGCGCAGCAGCAGGACATAAAGCGGCCATGTCGAGATGCACACCACGACGGCGAGCATCGCTGCGGCCAGAAATGGCCTCAGCACCAGAAAGCAGCCTGCTACCAGAATGAAAACGGCTGCCAGTTGAGCCGCCTGTTCGAAGCGTTTTTCCAAGAAGTTGCGCCTTTTTTAGAATCGCCGCTTCCCATGGGGCGCGGCAATACGACATCATAACCCCTGCCCCAGTGTAGGAAAAGCGGCTATTCGTTCCCGGATTCGGCAGCTCCCATAATCTCCTTCACCGCCGCGACGATGCGCGGCCCGGCGTTCCCGTAGGTCTGGAAAATGAAGGGGAGCTTCCCGGGATCCTTGTAATGGATGGTTACGTTGTCCGCCCCGAAGCGGTTCACGGCGAGCTCGATGCCGGCCATCACTTCATAGGCGACGCTCTTGGTGACCATCGCCGGGCTGAAGAAGCCCTTCGGACCGTAGAAATTCATCCCGGTCGCGCAGACGTCCATTGCCGAATAGCCCACGATGTCGCCCTTAATGTTGAACGGGATGCTTTCCGCCATTTCGTCATCCTGAGGTTAAAAGGATATTGTACCCTGCCCGGCATCCATCGAAGCGGGAATATCGCACAGGACGAAAGGCGTCTGGATGCTGCCCGGGCAAAATGGTGCAGGCTCCAATTTCGATTTTCCAGACAGGGTTGAAAGATTCGTGAAAGGAATTAAAATAATTGCTAATATGTTAGATTGTTAACATAACTGCAATGCCAGAAAAGTGATTCCAGACGTTTATGTTGCGCCCGGCATCAAGCAAAAATAAATTCAATAATAAGTCGTTAAATTGGGTACCATGAAAAGGGGAGCATCGCTCAAGGCAGTGCCCAGCTATTGGCTGGCGGCATCGGTTCTTGTCGCAATCTGGTTATTGGGCCAGGAATTCCTGCACCATGCCGGACATTCCCATACGCTCTTCATGTGCCTGATGTTCGTCGGATCGGGCATGATCCTGGATTACATCAATACTTCCCGATTCCGTTTTCTGCAAAACATCCTGGGGGCTGCAACCGTCGTTACGGCGTCGGCAGGCATTGCTTACGGTCTGAAACAGAATCCGTCTGCGCTGCATCTTACAGGTTCAGCATGGCCATTCGCAGCCTTTGCCCTATTGGGAATGCTTGTCTACCTCAAGGGCATTTCAAAAAAAAATGTTCTCGTCATTCAGATCTTGTGGCTGCTTCTTTTCATCGTAGCTTTCAGCGGCTTCATCGCGAATGTCTTTAATGCATTTCTGCATGTTCTTCTTTTCGATCACATGCTCAGGCGTTACGGGACAAGTTTCGAATTTTCTTCGGGGCTGCTGATTCTTTGTCTGTTGCAGTTTTATGCCCTCCTCCATCTTGAGGAGATGAGAACATATTACTCGAAGAGGCGGGACAGGCAGATCGTCGCGCAGCAGATCGTTATGATCCTCGCTCTCGGAGTGGTCGCGAGTATAGGCGGCGCTGAATTTTTTGCGAAGGATTCGATGAGGGTTATCCATGCAAGCCTCGTCGATTCCCTTGAGTCCAATTCACGGAATTTCATCGATACCGTCTTGATCGCTGCAAACAATTCCGAAAAGATCGGCTTGCTGGCCAGTTTTGTCGAAAGGCCAAACGCATTGACGCAGGATACGCTGGCCAGGCTGCTTGAGCTTCACAGGGGTGATGGCGTTGTTTCGATCAGGATCAGGGGCAGCAATGGTCTTTCCCTGGCATCTGTCGGAGACTTGGCGGGGAAGTACGAACTCAAGGCGAGATTGAGCGGCAGAAGCAACGCCTGGCTGGTCTGGCATGAAGGGCTGTATCTGGTATCCAGCACGCCATTCTATCGAAAGGGAAAAAGGGTTGGTGACATCGAGGTACGCACCAGCCTGGGCCAGATGGACGAGGAATTCGACCATAAGCCAAGTTTCGAAGCTTCCGGCGAAGTAGTCCTCTGCGCGAAGGAAGGCAACACGGTGAACTGCTTCCCTTCGCGTCTCCATCAGGAAACAGGCAGTTACAAGCACGACTTCATTCATGCCTTGCCGATGGCATATGCTTTGACCGGCCAATCCGGGGTGACAATAGGCCAAGATTACCGAGGGAAAGTCGTTCTGGCCGCCTACAAGCCGATCAGCGATCTTGGATTCGGCATGGTTCAGAAGGTCGACGTGGACGAACTTTTCGCTCCGGCAAGGATGCAGATGTTCTATGCATTTGTCTTTCTGATGGCTGCGTCCGGTCTGGTCGCCTGGCTGCTGTACCGCAGGACCCATCCTCTGGTTCACGACCTGACCCTGGCCGAAGCTTATTCAAGAACCATACTGAACAATATTCCTGAAGCTGTCGTCACTACCGACGATAAGGGCGTTGTTCGCTCGTTCAATTTGTCGGCGCGCAAGATTCTCGGGGAAGGATTTGTTGAAAGGGAATCAATCTTTCCTTTATATTCCGGCGCTGCCAAAGATATGGCTGGTGGATTGATCGAGGAGTCCATGCGCATTGAAGGAAGTACCAGGAAAGAGGATGGTTCTCTTTTTCCCTATGAATTGACGATTGGGACGCTCAGTTTCAAGGACGAGCGTTTTTTCATTTACGTCGTGCGCGACTTGACGGAGCGCAGGCAGGCCGAATTGCGGTTGCAGGAAAGCGAGCGATACACGAGAAATCTGATCGAGAACCTGCGGGCAGGGGTCGTCGTCCATGACAGAGACGGTTCGGTCAAGTATATGAACCGGGCTGCAGCCCGCTTCTTCGGATTCGAAGAAGGATTAAAAGGTCAGCATATACCTGACCTCTTCATGCGCTTTCTTGGAGAAGACGGCAACGCGATCCCGCTCGAAGCGCTGCCTGAGAGGAGGGTATTGGCCGATGAGCAGCCGTTCAATGACTGTGTGTTCGGCGTTGAGCTCTCGGGGTGGGATCAGCCCCGATGGGGACTGGTCAGTGCCTTTCCGGATTTTGACGAAAACGGCATGGTCAGGGAAGTCATCGTTTCGTTCGTCGACATCACGGAAAGGAGAATTGCCGACGAGGCGCTGCGCAAGACGAAAGAAAAGATGCTGCATATCGTCGAAACGAGTCCGGCTGCAACTTACATAGTCACGCTGGACGAGACAGGGACTTCGCAATCCGTATCCTTCATGGGGTCGCGGATATGCAGCATGGTGGGATATTCCCTCGACCACTGGAAGAATCCGCTTTTCTGGCCGGCACATATCCATCCCGAAGACAGGGGCAGGGTGATGGCGAACCAGAAAGTGCTTTTCGAGAAAGACGAATTGCGGCACGAATACCGCTTCCGGCATGAAAACGGCAACTGGATTTGGGTCTACGATCAACTCATCCTTGTGCGGAACGAGAAAGGCATTCCTGTCGAGCTGGTGGGCGCATGGCTTGACGTCAGCTTGTACAAGCAAACCCAGTTCGGACTGGCAAACATGAATCGCCTCTATCAGGTTTTGAGCCAGGTGAACGGTGCTACAGTCAAAACTCGATCCAGGGAAGAGCTATTCAGGGACATCGTCAGGATCGTAGTCGATTCAGGGGGATTTTCCATGGCCTGGATCGGGCTGTTCAATGAGGAAATCGACGACATCGTCCCCATCGTCTGCCACGGGCACGATGCGGAAGGCTATTTGGGCCGATTCAAGTCGACCGGGATCATGAGTCTCGCAGGGCCTGCGGCACTCACCATTTTGGAAGGAAGGCATCAGCTTTGTCAGGACATCGAGGCAGACCCGAAGACTGTCAACTGGAAGGAAGAGGCATTGATGCGCGGCTATCGTTCATCGGGCAGTTTTCCCTTCAGGCTCGGTGGGGAGGTGATCGGCATCATCAATCTGTATGCCGATGTAGTCGACTATTTCGATGAAGATATTGTCAGTCTTTTGGAAGAACTTTGCGATGCCATTTCCTTTTCCATCGACTATCTCGATGAGCAGGAAAAGCGTATGCAGGCCGAGGAACAACTCAGGCAAATCAATGCGGATCTCGAGCTAAGGATCGAGAAACGGACAAAGGCGCTCGAAGCGGCGAATGCCGAGCTTGAAGCTTTCAGCTATTCCGTTTCACATGATTTGCGTGCCCCCTTGAGACACCTGGACGGATTCGGTGAAATCCTGGCAAGGAGATACGCTGACCAATTTGACGACGAAGCGAAATCTTATCTCGACAGGATGAGAAAAGCGTCAAGCCGCATGATGGAATTGATCGAGGATCTCCTGGAGCTTTCGCGCATTACCTTGCACGAAATTCGCAAAACGGAAGTCGACTTGAGCAGTATCGCGTCAGAAGTGATCGCGGGGTTCGTGTCTGGGAACAGGAATATCACGTGGGCAGTCGAACCGGGAATCACGGCCCAGTGCGATAGACGCCTGATGAAGATCGTGATGGAGAATCTTTTGGGCAACGCCCTGAAATTTACTTCTTCAAGGGCTGAGGCCAGGATCGAATTCGGCATGTTCGATGCGGATGGCGAGAAGATCATGCGTGTGCGCGACAACGGCGTCGGCTTCAACATGCAGCATGCATCCAGGCTTTTCGGCACCTTCCAGCGGCTGCACAAAGCCGAGGAATTCGAGGGAACAGGAATCGGACTTGCCACGGTACAGCGCATCATCCGCAAGCATGGCGGCAGCATCTGGGCCGAAGCTGAACCGGGTGTCGGCGCAACCTTCTATTTCCGGATCTGAAACCTTATTTGGTCGACATAGGAAAATTTGCCTCTATCCTCCCGGAATCCAGTATGGTGTCCCCGGAATTTCCCGTGCCCGGCCAGGGAAGCGCCCCCTTTTCTACCTATGCTGCCTGCAGCATGAATTCGACCTTCACCGCATCATAAGGGAACTCGATCCTGCCACCCTGAGTTCTGCTGAGCACGCCAGCCTCGAGCAAAGCCGTCACATCGCCATGCACGGCCTTCACATCGCGCCCTACCCGCCTTGCAGCCTCACGGATCGAAACCGGGCCTGCTCCGCAAAGCGCCTTGATGAGTTCCCAGCGCTTTGCGGTAAGCACCTGCCAGAGCAGTTCCGGCGTGGCGAAAGCAATGCGCGCAACGCTATCGGCGCTGCCCGTCTTCATGGCGCGCGAAGCGTCGGCCAGTGTCTCGGCCAGGGAGCGAACCTCAAGAACGACTGTTTTCATGATTCCACCTCGCAATATCGGCATTGAAGTCGGTCATCAGTTGATCGGGGCTCGCGAAGACATAAGGCTCTTCCATCTCCCCATAATGTCTGTGATCCCCCTTGCCGCGCTCGTTGTCATAGCGAAGCACGCATCTACCCGCCACCACGTACGCAAGCCGATACTTGAATGCATGCAGCGAAGGCGGAAGCGGCTTCGGCACGTGCCATACCACAACCTCGGCGTAGGCATCCGAAGCAAGCACGACGCGGCGTCTTATCAGCTCGACGGCTTTCATGTTGGGAATTATAACAACACAGGATGTGTGTTGTCAATTAATCCAACATTTATAAACCGGAGGATGTATCGGATTTCACGGCTTTTCTCAGGGTTGCATCCCGAGAATTCCATGGATGGGGCAGCGGAAATCCAGCGCAGTGAATTTCGTATTATGTCACCGGAAGTTGGGCACCTCCAGATTAATCGAGTCTCAGATTAATCGAGTCTGACCCTACTTCTCACAAGAATACATCATAGCACCCCTGCCCCGCATTTCGGGAATCCGGCGCGGGGGATAATGGTGAAAATGGGGTCTGAGCCTGAGGTTTCCCGAATGCATCACTTCAAGACCTGACCCTGCCCCCTAAACCGGAGGATGTATCGGATTTCACGGCTTTTCTCAGGGTTGCATCCCGAGAATTCCATGGATGGGGCAGCGGAAATCCAGCGCAGTGAATTTCGTATTATGTCACCGGAAGTTGGGCACCGGAAGTTGGGCACCTCCAGATTAATCGAGTCTGACCCTACTTCTCCCCTTTGAGGACGTGCGGGCGACACTGGTAAGGCAAGCGAATCCTTGAGCACACAAGGCTACAAGTGGATGGTAGACTTCCACATTGCTAATTGCTGAGCCTCCAGAAAGACCAATATGGAAAAATTTTTTGTAGACGTTGCTTGGCCTGTGGTTGCGCTGCTTATCTGCCTGACTGCCTTAGTTCTATTTCGAGGTCCAATTACCGCACTAATTAACCGAACCAAGAAGGTTGGAAAAGGTGGATTGGAAACATACGATGGACAGACAACTCAAAAAGGTGACGAAACAAAAGGGCTTGATGAATTCCTACACTCCTTCGACAGCCCAATCCTCCTTGAGGTGGAGCAAGGAGTCCTTAATGACTTAAAAACCCGCAAAATTGAGTCTCCTGAAGATCGCGAAAAGGCGCTTGTTCGTGCACTCGCCGCAAGCAATGTAGCGATTCATTTCGAGCGTGCTGCTAATAGCATTTGGGCCAGTCAGCTAGCTTACCTTCGATTTTTGAATTCTTCCGGCTTAAATACGGATATTGCGGGGGCCGTTACATTCTATGATCAAGCGAAATACCAATATCCCGAGTTTTATGAAGATTACGACGTTGATAGATGGCTTGGTTTCTTGCGGGAATTCAAACTTGTTGGACAAGAAAATTCTAAAATTTTTATCACGATTGCTGGCCGCGAGTTCCTCAAGTACCTGATCGCCTTAGGAAAGCCTGAACCTCTTTATGGCTGAGTTGAGGTACGCCCCAAGACGTTCTCTGCGACTTGACATCATCTCATCGGGAAATGGCATGGAAAATGGGGGCTGAGCTAACCCGGGTTTTCCGGACACTTCTAAAAGTAGACAATACTACAGGAGGTGTCAGATGGGAAAGGGAGTTCAGAAGGTTAACGCTGAACGGCAAAGGCAGCGCTACAGCAAGGAATTCAAGCTCAATGCTGTCAAACTGCTCCAGGCCGCGAACAAGCCCGCTACTCACAAAATGGTGAGGGTCAGGTCTTGACATTTGTCATTTGCGGATAAATGGTTCAGACTCGATTTCCCATTCCCATCAACTCGACCCAGCACAAACCAAAAAGGGCGCTTGCCACGCCCTTTTTTTGATTGGGGTTTTAATCCCAGGAAAGAGCCCCACCCGTTTGATACTCCGTCACCCGGGTTTCGAAAAAATTCTTTTCTTTCTTCAGGTCGATCATTTCCGACATCCACGGGAAGGGGTTGTTCGCGCCGGGATAGAGCTGATCCAGCCCGATCTGCTGGCAGCGACGGTTCGCGATGTAGCGCAAATATTCCTTGAACATCGGGGCGTTCAACCCGATCACCCCGCGCGGCATGGTGTCTTCCGCATAGCGGTATTCGAGGTCCACGCCCTTCTGCATCAATACCTTGATCTCGTCGCGGAACTGCGGCGTCCAGAGATGGGGGTTTTCCAGCTTGATCTGGTTGATCACGTCGATGCCGAAATTGCAGTGCATCGATTCGTCCCGCAAAATGTACTGGTACTGCTCCGCAGCGCCGGTCATCTTGTTGCGGCGGCCGAGTGCCAGAATCTGGGTGAATCCGACATAAAAGAACAGCCCTTCCATGATGCAGGCGAACACGATCAGGCTTTTCAGGAGCTTCTGGTCGTTCTCCGGGGTTCCCGTCCTGAATTCCGGATTGGTCAGGGTGTCGATGAAGGGAAGCAGAAATTCGTCCTTTTCCCGGATCGACTTCACTTCGTGGTACATGTTGAAAATCTCGCCCTCGTCGAGCCCCAGGCTCTCCACGATGTACTGGTAGGCGTGGGTATGAATCGCCTCCTCGAAAGCCTGCCTGAGCAGATACTGGCGGCATTCGGGATTGCTGATGTGGCGGTAGGTGCCGAGCACGATGTTGTTCGCGGCGAGGCTGTCGGCGGTGACGAAAAAGCCCAGATTGCGCTTGATGATGAGGCGCTCGTCCTCGGTCAGCCCGTTCGGATCCTTCCACAGCGCGATGTCGCGGTTCATGTTCACTTCCTGCGGCATCCAGTGGTTGGCGCAGGCCGCCAGATACTTCTCCCAGGCCCACTTGTACTTGAAGGGGACCAGCTGGTTGACGTCCGACTTGCAGTTGATGATCTTCTTGTCCTCGACGGACACGCGGCGCATCGAAATGTCCGCCTCTTCCTCTTCCCGTATCGGCTTCATGGCGGTACGGGGCGTTTCTTCGAAATTCAGCATATTGTATTTTCCTCCCTTACTGACAGGCTTCGCATTCCGGATTGTCGATGGAGCAGAACTTCGCCTCCTCGACCTGAACCGCATTGAGCGCTCCCGCATTGGTCGTCGATTTCTCGGCGGATGTCGCGCCGAGCGTCCTCAGATAATAGGTCGTCTTGAGGCCCCTCACCCAGGCGAGCTTGTAGGTGTCGTCGAGCTTGCGGCCCGATGCGCCCGCCATGTAGATGTTGAGCGACTGCCCCTGGTCTATCCATTTCTGGCGGCGGGAAGCCGCTTCCACCAGCCAGGTGGGCTCGATCTCGAATGCGGTGGCGTACAGGTTCCTGATTTCCTGCGGAATCCTGTCTATCTTCGCGAGGCTGCCGTCGAAATACTTGAGATCCGCGATCATCACTTCGTCCCAAAGCCCGATCGCCTTCAGATCCTTCACCAGTTCCTCGTTGGTGATGGTGAATTCTCCCGAGAGGTTCGACTTCACGTAAACGTTCTGGTAGGTCGGCTCGATGCTGGCGGAAACCCCGACGATGTTCGAGATCGTCGCGGTCGGCGCGATCGCGAGGCAGTTGGAATTTCTCATGCCGTACTGGGCGATCCTGCCGCGCAGCGCCTTCCAGTCCAGGGTTTCGGTCATGTCGACTTCGACGTACCCGCCCCGCTCCTCGTTCAGGAGCTTCAGCGAATCCTGGGGCAATATGCCGCGATCCCAAAGGCTGCCCTTGAAGGTGCTGTAGCGTCCGCGCTCTTCGGCCAGCTCGGTGGATGCCCAGTAGGCGCAATAGGCCACCGCTTCCATGGAGCGGTCCGCGAATTCCACCGCCTCGTTCGAGGCATACGGAATCCTTAGCATGTGCAGCGAATCCTGAAAACCCATGATGCCAAGACCCACGGGGCGGTGCTTGAGGTTCGAGTTCCTGGCCTTCTTCACCGCGTAGTAGTTGATGTCGATCACGTTGTCGAGCATCCGCATCGCGGTCGAAACGGTCTTCTTCAGCTTCTCGAAATCGATCCTGCCGTCAGCCGCGATATGAGCGGAAAGGTTGACCGATCCCAGGTTGCACACCGCGATCTCTTCCTCGTTGGTGTTGAGCATGATCTCGGTGCAGAGGTTGGAGCTGTGCACCACCCCGACATGCTGCTGCGGGGAGCGGATGTTGCAGGCGTCCTTGAAGGTGATCCAGGGATGCCCGGTCTCGAACAGCATGGTCAGCATCTTGCGCCACAGCTGCTGCGCCGGGATCTTCTTGAAGAGCGTGATTTTGCCGTTCTCGATGTCCGCCTCGTAGGCCGTATAGGCTTTCTCGAAATCGCGCCCGAATTTGTCGTGCAGGTCCGGCACGTCGGAAGGCGAAAACAGCGTCCATTCCCCGCCGTCCATGACGCGCTTCATGAAGAGGTCCGGAATCCAGTTCGCGGTGTTCATGTCGTGGGTGCGGCGCCTGTCGTCCCCGGTGTTCTTCCTGAGTTCCAGGAATTCCTCGATGTCGAGATGCCAGGTTTCGAGATAGGCGCAAACCGCGCCCTTGCGCTTGCCGCCCTGGTTGACCGCAACCGCGGTGTCGTTCACCACCTTGAGGAAGGGCACCACGCCCTGGGATTTGCCGTTGGTTCCCTTGATGCGCGAGCCCATCGCGCGCACCATCGTCCAGTCGTTGCCGAGGCCCCCTGCGAACTTGGAAAGCAGCGCGTTCTCCTTGATCGCTTCGTAAATCGCATCCAGGTCGTCGCTTACCGTGGTGAGATAGCAGGAGGAAAGCTGCGAGCGCCTTGTTCCGGAATTGAACAGCGTCGGGGTGGAACTCATGAAATCGAAGCTGGAGAGCAGCTTGTAGAACTCGATGGCGCGAGCCTCGCGGTTCACTTCGTTGAGGGCAAGCCCCATCGCGACGCGCATGAAAAAGGCCTGGGGAAGCTCTATCCTGCTTTCCCGGATGTGCAGGAAATAGCGGTCGTACAGGGTCTGAAGTCCCAGATAGCGGAATTTGAGATCGAGCTCGGCGTCGAGCGCCGCGCCCAGCTTCGCCAGATCGTACTGCAGCAGGCGCTCGTCGAGCAGTTCGGCTTCCACGCCCTTCTTGATGAAGCCGGGAAAATATTCGGCATAGCGCAATTTCATCGCTTCCTGGGAAACGTCCTCGCCCAGCACTTCGCTCCTGATGGTGCGCATCAGGAGGCGCGCAGTGACGAAATCGTAGGCGGGGTCCTTCTCGATCAGCACGCGGGCGGAGAGGATCGCGGATTTCAGCACTTCCTCCATCGGCACCCCGTCGTACAGATCCCTGAGGGTGGCTTCGGCGATGATCCTGGAATCGACTTCCAGTCCGGTGCAGGCGGATTTCACCATCGCATCCAGATGCGCGATGTCGAGCGGCACCCGCTCCCCGCGGTCCAGCGCATGCAACACAGGCGCGGAAGCATCGGATGCGGCATGCTTCGCCCGCTCCCTGGCGCGTTCCTCGCGGTAAAGCACGTAGGCTCTCGCCACGTCGTGCTCCCCGGAGCGCATCAGGGCGAGCTCGACCTGATCCTGCACATCCTCGATGTGGAAGGTGCCGCCGTGGGGCTGACGCCTCACCAGGGCATTCACGACATTGTCGGTCAATTGGGCCACGATCTCGCGCACCCTGGCAGAAGCCGCGCCCTGCCCGCCGTTGACCGCGATGAATGCCTTGGTGAGCGCCACCATGATCTTGGAAGGCTCGAAAGCAACCACTGCGCCGTTGCGCCGGATGAGCTTGTATTGCTCGTAGGGGGAGTTCTGTAGATCGGGATTTCCCGAATCCTGTGCCATCGGCATGAACGTCGAAGCGGGGTTTCCTGTGGCTAGCTGCATGGCTACGTCTCCCTCATGATTGGTCTGGTATTCTGTCGCGCCGCAACACTATATGTTGTGTCTTTGCGGCATGTTGAGAACAAATTCTAGTGGCTTACGCAGAAAAGCGCAACACTATTTTTATGCCCCGGAAAATCAAGAAGATAGCCTTTTGAGCGCGTTCCTGTAGCGATTCCAGTCAAAAAAGGGGCCGGGATCGGTCTTCCTTCCGGGTGCGATTTCGGAATGTCCGGCAATATCGCAAACAGGATATTTTTCGAAAATGGCGAACGTCAATGCCTTCAATGCATCGTACTGTTCGGTGGTGAAGGGGGTGAAATCGGTCCCTTCGAGTTCAATTCCCACGGAAAAATCGTTGCATTTCTCCCTGCCGCGCCAGATCGAGACGCCGGCATGCCAGGCCCTTTTGCCAACCGGCACGAACTGGAATATCTTCCCTTCCCGGTTCACGAAGAAATGGCTGGAAACCTTGAGGCCGGAAATCTCCTTGTAATAGGGATGGGCCGATTCGGCGAGGGTATTGGTGAAAAGTTCGATCACGCCTTTTCCGCCGAATTCCCCGGGAGGAAGGCTGATATTGTGGATCACGACAAGATCGATTGCGCACCCCTGCGGGCGCTCGTCGCAATTGGGGGAGGGAATGAAAGTTGCCCCACTCAGCATGCCGTCATCGTCCATACGCATCACTTGATTCCCAGCCTCTCCATGCGATAGCGCAGCGCCCTGAAAGTCACGCCCAGAAGCTTCGCCGCCTGAGTGCGGTTGAAGCGGGTTTTCCCCAGCGCTTCCAGAATGGCCTCCTTCTCCATCCTGTCAAGATAATCCTGCAGCGGCAGTTCGCCCGCCGGGAGAGAGGCCTCCGAATTGTCGGGCTCGAGCTGGAGATCCTCCAGGGTGATCAGCTTGTCCGAGCAAAGGGCGGCCGCGCGCTCGAGGATGTTCTCGAGCTCGCGCACGTTGCCGGGAAAATCGTAACGGGACAAGGCATCCATGGCCTCCTCACTGATTTCGCAAGGCACCGCATCCCCGTTGATGCGCGAGAGGATGGCGCGGGCGAGCAGCGCAATGTCCTCCCGCATTTCTCTCAGGGGGGGCATTTTCAGCGCGATCACGTTGAGGCGGTAATAGAGATCGTGGCGCAGCCTCCCCTTTTCGACGCATTCGGCAAGGCTCTGGTGGGTGGCGGAGATGATGCGCACGTTCACCGCCTCCTCCTGGGATGCGCCCAGCCTCCTTACCTTCTTCTCCTGAATGGCGCGCAGCAGCTTGACCTGCATGGGAAGGGGCAAGTCCGCCACTTCGTCGAGGAACAGGGTGCCGCCGTCCGCCGCCTGGAAAAAGCCTTCCTGGTCCTGGTCCGCCCCGGTGAATGCGCCACGCCTGTAGCCGAAGAATTCGCTTTCCATGAGATTCTCGGGTATCGCCCCGCAATTGACCGCGACGAACGGCCTGTCCCTTCTTGCGCTTTTTTCGTGGATCAGCCTTGCAGCAAGCTCCTTCCCGCTTCCGGACTCCCCCCTGATGTAGACCGGGGCCTGGCTGCGCGCAAGCTTTTCTATCATTTCCCTCACCTGCATCATGGCGGGAGAATTTCCAAGCAGCCCGCCAGGCTCGGGAGAGGCCGCCCCGGGAAGGGTCAACGCCGCATTGACGAGCACGCGCAGCTGCTCCAGCGATACGGGTTTGGCCATATAGTCGAAGGCGCCCATCTTGAGTGCCGCGATCGCATTGTCGAGGCTGCCGTGCGCGGTGATCACCGCAACAGGAAGAGCAGGATGGTGCCTCCCGATATATTCGACAAGTTCCAGCCCTTCGCCGTCCGGCAGACGCATGTCGGTCAGGCAAAGATCGAAATGGTGCTTGCCGAGCGCTTCGATCGCCCCCTTGACCCCCCTGGCGCAAAAGGATTCCAGCCCCATCCTCAACAGGGCGAGCTCAAGGAGTTCGAGGATGTCAGGCTCGTCGTCCACGACCAGCACGCGCTTCACGCCTTCCTTAAGCTTGATCACCGTCAGCCCCCCTGCATTCGATCCTGAAATGGCCGCCCGGGCCGTCGCCGACATAATCCAGCGTGGCGCCGTTCGCGGCGGCGATTTCCCGTGCGATATAAAGCCCCAGCCCGGTCCCCCCTTCGGAAGTCGTGAAAAAGGGTTCGAACAATTCGGCCTGCAAAGACTCGGCAACGCCCGGTCCGTCGTCGATGATATCAATATTCATCCTGTCCGGCCTGTTTCCCCGGCCAACGCGGATGCGGATGCTCTCCAACCGCTTTTGCGAATGGCGCCAGGCATTGCGGCACAGGTTCCACATCACCTGATTCAGATGGCTTTTGTCGAAAACCAGGTTCTGCGAGGATTTCATTTCCAGAACGAAGGATTCGAAAGGCACCTTGTGAATCCGGCAGAATTGATCGAGAAAGGTCGGAAAAAAACTCTGCGGGCTGAAAATTTCGGTATTGGCGCTGTCCTTGCGGTTGAAGCGCAAAATATCCTGAACCATGCTGTCGAGCCGCTTCGAATTTTCCAGGATGATGCTGAGCAGCCTGGATTGCACGGACTCCGCTGCCACATCCTCGACAAGCAGCTCGGCCGCGTAAGTGATGGAGGCGAGGGGATTCCTGATTTCGTGCGCAATATTGGCAGTGAGCCGCCCCAATGCGGCAAGCTTGATTTGTCTCGCCTGATCCTGAATTCGGCTCCAGTCCTCCAGAAAAATGACCGAACCGCCGCCGTCGACGGGCGCGAACCTGACCCGGATCCGCCTTCCGCTTCCCGCCGTCGCGAGCAGATCCTCCTGGTCCCTGTCGGCCCTGGCATGCCAGAACCTGGCGATCTGGGGCAATTCCCTGTCGAGGCTTGCATCCAGAAGCGCTTCCCCCTTCACGGCCAGCAGGCTTTCCGCCTGGAGATTCCAGCTCAGTATCTTGCCCGACTCATCCACAACGAGGATGCCGTCCTGCAGGTCCTGGATCACCCTGTGATTGATTCTCTCCATGCTGGCAAGATCGGCGCCGCGCCGTCTGGCAAGTTCCACGTTTTCGCGGCTCGACTGGGCCAGCACCCGCATCAGCCCCCCCATCACAAAATAGCCGATCGAAAGCATCCCCGCCAGCACATAATGGGAAGTCGAAGACTCGAAATAGAGCAGGTCGTAGGTATGCTCCAGCAATATCGCAATGCAGGCCAGAGATGCGAAGAACAGCATCATTTTCCCCTGCCGGATGAGTCCGGATGCAGCCAGGGAAACCAGAAGCAGGAGCCCGAGACCGCTCTGTATGCCGCCGCTTGCATGCATCAGTATCACGATGAAAACGATATCGAGACTGACCTGAACGGTCAGTTGAGCGTTGAAATCCGGCTTGCGCCACGCGATCGGCAATATGAATGCCAGCCCCACCGCAAGGTAGGCGGTGCTTCCATAAAAAAAGAGTTCGGGGTCGACGATCCCGAAGTCCAGCTTTTTGCCCAGGAAGAACGAGGCGACGACGAAAAGTCCGCCCAGTATGATGCGATAGATGTTAAAATAATGAAGCAGGCGCCACAACAAATCGTCGTGACTTGTTTCCGCCTCGGGGGCGAGGATGTGGCTAGCCAGGTTCATCGCGCATGCAACTGGCGATGTTCATCGCAGCAGAAAAAATGCTCCCCGGCGGCGATGCTTTCATTCCTTGGCTGATAGACACCGCAATGGGCGCATTTGACCATATCTTCCGACTTCGGGTCCGACTGCTTCGGTGCGCGATGCTTGAAAAGGGAATGGGCGACAAAAAATATGACCGCCAGCAGGATGATTTTAGCCATCCCGCGAACATAACAAAGCGGGACAGAAAAGGCAAGGCAGCCAATGTCCTGGAAAGATTTTCAGTTTCTGGCGAAACCGTCATGATGTTTTCAGGGAAATGATCACGGTACAGAACATCAGAAGCTGGTGGCACTCATTGAGCATCCAGTTCAGGATGCATCTCCTGATACAAACCTGCCTGCTCGTCATCATGCTCCTCGCGCAGCGATGGATTCTCGACCATTTCGAGGACCAGATCCTGCGATCGACCGAAAGCCGTGCTGTCGAGGCTGCGGACGGCGTGATCAACGGGATGAACATGCTGATGCTGACCGGGAAAATCCAGGATCCCGCCAATCGCATGCTGTTCATCCGGAAAATGGGCAGCTCGGCAGGAATATCCAGCCTCAGGATCATCCGCGCGGATCAGGTTGAAAGGCAATTCGGCCCGGGACTTCCCGAAGAGCAGGCAAAAGACGCGGTCGATCGCAAGGTGCTCGAAACCGGCCGAACCTATTTCGGCAAGGTCGATCTCGCCCAGCCCTCCCCTTCCCTGAGAGTCGTCGTTCCATTCATCGTCAGCACCAATTTCAGGGGAACCAACTGCCTGATGTGCCATCATGTCGAAGTCGGCAGCGTCAACGGCGCAGCCAGCATCGTCATCGACCTGTCGAAGGAAAAAACGCGGATCGAAGAAATAAACGCCTTTCTATGGGCAGGCCAGATCGGACTCCAGGGCGCGCTCTTCATCGTTATCGGGCTGCTTCTGAGATCCTTCACTGCGCCTGTCAAGGCGCTGCAGCAAGTCATGAGCGCGATGCAGGCGGACGGTGACCTCTCACGGCGCGTGGATATCGCCGGAAACGACGAAATCGGCCAGATTGCCGGCGCATTCAATTCGCTCGCAGGCACCCTGGAAGAAAGCGTTCAGCAAGTCCACGACTATGCCCACAGCCTCGAGGAAAGCGAGGGACGATTCAGGCAAATGGCCGAAAATATCAAACAGGTTTTCTGGATGAGCGACAGCACCAGACAGAAAATGCTGTATGTCAGTCCCGCCTTCGAGGAAATCTGGGGCATCCCCTATGACAGGCTCGACTCTCCCGATTCGCTTCTGGAAACCGTCCATCCGGAAGACAGGGCGAGAGTTGCAGAAGCGCTTTCAGGCATGGCGCAGGGCAACTGCGACATCACTTACCGCATCGTGAGGCCGGATGGGCAAATCCGCTGGATACGCGATCGGGCCTTCCCCGTCAGGAATGAGAAAGGCAAGCTCATCCGCATCACGGGAATCGCCGAAGACATCACGGTACAGAAACAGACCGAGGAACAGCTGAGACTCTCGGCACAGGTTTTCGTGAACAGCCAGGAAGCGATCATGATCACCGACAGCATGAACAACATCATCAAGGTCAACCAGGCCTTCACGGATATCACGGGTTATTCCGAAATGGAAGTCATCGGAAAGAATCCGCGCATCCTGAAATCCGGCAGGCACGAGTCCGGTTTTTACCAGAGCTTGTGGCAAACCCTGCTTTCCACCGGAAACTGGCACGGCGAAGTCTGGGACAGAAGAAAGAACGGCGAAATTTATCCCAAATGGGTAACCATCAACATCGTCCGGAACGAGCTGGGAGAAATTTCGAATTTCATCGCGCTCTTTTCCGATATCACCGAACGTAAAGCCTCGTTCGATCGAATTCAGCGCCTGGCCCATTATGACACGCTGACCAATTTGCCCAACCGGTCGCTCCTCAACGAACGGCTCGAATCGGCCATCGCCGGAGCCAAACGAAACGGCCTGAAAATCGGCATTCTCTTCCTCGATCTAGACCGTTTCAAGAATGTCAACGATTCCCTCGGCCACTTCGCCGGAGATCTTCTGCTGCAGACCGTGGCGAACCGGCTCAAGCGCTGCGTGCGCGACATGGATACCGTCGCTCGCCTGGGCGGGGACGAGTTCGTGATCATCCTGAATGGCATCAAGGATGCTGCCGATGCGGCCCATGTCGCGCAAAAGATCCTCGAATCCCTTTCCGAGCCCGTCATGATCGAGAACCAGGAAATCGTCACCACCCCCAGCATGGGGATCAGCATCTACCCGGATGACGGGCAGAACCACACGACCCTGATCAAGAACGCCGACGCTGCGATGTACCATGCCAAGGATCTCGGCCGGGGCAATTTTCAGTTTTTCACGCAAAACATGAACGAGAAGGCATTCAAACAGCTCTCCTTCGAAAGCGATCTGAAACTGGCATTGAAGCGAGCGGAACTCTTTCTCGATTACCAGCCGCAAATCGACATCCGAAGCGGCAGGCTCGTCGGGATGGAAGCGCTGCTGCGCTGGCGTCATCCCGAGAAAGGACTCATCCCCCCTTCCGTTTTCATCCCCGTCGCGGAAGAATGCGGGGCCATCGTCGCGATGGGCGAATGGGTGATCCGGGCAGCCTGCAACCAGAACAGGATTTGGCAGACAGCGGGATTGCCTGTCGTACCTGTCGCCGTCAATCTCTCCGCAGTCCAGTTCCGGCAAAAAGACATCCTCGATGCGATCAGGCGCATTCTGCAAGAGACCGGGCTCCCCCCATCGCTCCTCGAACTCGAAATGACCGAAGGCATCATCATGGAAGATGCCGATGCGACCATCTGGACGCTGCGCGCCATCAAGGAAATGGGACTGCAGCTGTCCATCGACGATTTCGGGACAGGCTATTCGAGCCTATCCTACCTCAAGCGCTTTCCGATCGACAAACTGAAGATAGACCAGTCCTTCGTGCGGGATATCGCAACCAACCAGGATGACGCCGCGATCATCAGAACCATCATCACCATGGGGCACAGCCTGCGCCTCAAAGTGATCGCCGAAGGCGTTGAAACCCTTGAACAGCTGGCCTTCCTGAAGCACGAGGGATGCGACGAGGTGCAAGGGTATCATTTCGGCAGACCCATGCCCGCAAGCGAATTCGAGGCGCTTTTGCGCAGGGAAAGCGGGACTCGACTGGTATAATATAACCCCGAACCAGACAGGCAGAGCCATGCGCCCAGGCAACAGAGCATTCGACCAGATCCGACCCTTGAAATTCACCCGAAGCTACATCAGGCATGCCGAAGGCTCTGTCCTGGTGGAATCCGGTGACACCCGAGTAATCTGCACCGCCTCCATAGAGGAAGGCGTCCCCGCCTTCCTCAGGGGGAAGAACCAGGGCTGGCTGACTGCCGAATACGGTATGCTGCCGCGCTCCACTGGCAGCCGCATGCAGCGCGAAGCCGTATCGGGCAAGCAGTCCGGGAGAACCCACGAGATCCAGAGGCTGATCGGCAGAAGCCTGCGCGCAGTAACGAATCTCGAACGCCTGGGCGAGCGCACCGTCAAGATCGACTGCGACGTGATCCAGGCCGACGGCGGAACCCGCACCGCCAGCATCAGCGGCGCTTTCGTTGCGCTCCACGATGCTCTGGAGAGCCTCATGAAAAGCAGCAAAATTTCCGAATTCCCGATCACGGACTTTGTCGCTGCGACTTCCGTCGGGATTCATCTGGGAAAACCTGTCCTCGACCTCGATTATCTCGAAGACTCGGCATGCGACACCGACATGAACGTCGTGATGACGGGAAATGGAAGCCTCGTCGAAGTCCAGGGCACTGCCGAAGGCGCGCCTTTCAACAGGGCCGAACTCGATGAAATGCTCGACTTGGCGGAACTCGGGATCCGGCAGATCATCGCGCTGCAGAAGACGGCTCTCGGCCTTGGCTGAAGGCGATGACGCCGCTTTCCTTCTCCGTGCTGCGCATTCTCTCGGACTGCCGGTTTCATTCCGGAGAAGACATCGCGCAAACCCTGGGCGTATCGAGAGCCAGCGTCTGCAATGCGGCAAAGTCCATGGCCGCTTCAAACCTCACGCTTGACAGGGTCAGGGGCCGCGGCTACAGGCTGAACCGGCCCTTCGAATGGCTAGACCGGAACAGCGTCACGGAAATGCTGGCTGAAAAGGCGGGCCGCTTCAATATCGAGATTCGCGACAGCGTCGATTCGACCAATTCCGAGCTTCTGCGCGAGAACGGCCCGCACGGCAGGGTGCTTGCCGCCGAGATGCAAACGATGGGACGGGGCAGGATGGGCAGATCCTGGCTCAGCGAGCCGGGAGGGGCGCTGACCTTTTCGCTCGCCTGGAAATTCGACAGGGGAGCGGGCTTCCTCTCGGGACTCAGCCTCGCCGTCGGCATTGCGCTGGCGCGCGCGATGGCATCCTGCGGCATCGAAAGCATTCGCCTCAAATGGCCCAACGACGTGCTCTACCAGTTCCACAAGGTCGCGGGAATTTTGATCGAAGTGAAGGGCGACATGCTGGGCCCCACCCTTGCCGTGATCGGGATGGGCATCAACTTCAGGCTCTCGAAAGCGATCAAGGAAAACATCGACCAGGCGGTGACCGGAATCGACTCCATCCCCGGGAAAAATCCAGGACGCAACAAGCTGCTCGCCGCCGTCCTTGCCGAGCTCTCCGACATTCTGGAAACGTTCGAGGAAAGTGGATTCGAAGCTTTCCGGCAGGAATGGTGCGACCGCCATGCCTATCATATGAAACCGGTCAGACTGAAGCTCCCCTCGGGCAAAACAGAGGAAGGGCGGGTTGTCGGGGTCAGCGAAAAAGGAGAGATCCTGATCGAGTCAAGTCGAGGGAAGCTCGCCTTCGCATCCGGAGAAGTCAGCCTCAGGGGAATAGCATGAACCTGCTCGCAATCGATTCGGGAAACAGCCGGATCAAATGGGGACTTCACGGCCCCGGGGGCTGGGTCGTCAGGGGAGCATCGGACCAGGATCGGCTCGATGAGCTTGCGTTTGCCTGGAAAAACCTGCAGCCTGCTTCCGTCATCGGATCCAATGTGGCCGGAAAAGACATTCAGGATCGCATCGAGGCCCAGCTCTCCGGATTCGCTTTCACCTGGGTCGAAGCGAAGCGATCCCAGTGCGGCGTCTTAAACGGTTACACTGTTCCCGGGCAACTCGGCCCGGACCGCTGGGCCGCCCTCATCGGGGCGAGAAAACTGCTTGCCACGGGCGGCCTCGTCGTCAGCCTGGGCACGGCATTGACGGTCGACATTCTAAATCGCGACGGAAAATTCGAAGGCGGCATCATCGCACCGGGGCTGCAAACAATGCTGGATGCGCTGAAAAGAAGCACCCGGCTGGATCCGGCAACAGGGCATTTCGCCTTTCCCGCGACGAACACGAGTGATGCGGTAATGAGCGGCGCGATCCTTTCCCTCGCCGGGATCATAGATAAAATTTCCAGAATCCGGGGCAACCCCGAATGCCTGCTGAACGGGGGAGATGCCGAATTGGTCTTCCCTCACCTGGAAACGAGGGCGAGAGTCGTCGACAATCTGGTGCTCGAAGGGCTGGTTCTGATTTCGGGAGACAAGACATGAAATGGCTTTTCTTTTTATTGCTCCTGGCGAATCTGGTTCTTGCCGCATGGGATGAATTCGGCAGCCAGACTTCACCCAGTCCGCTCACCCGGCAGGAAATCTATGCCGACAGGATTAAAATTGCCCAACCGTTGCAAAAGCCGCCCGCTCCAGCACCCGCGCCTGTTTCAGCGCCGACAGCCGTGTCTGCGCCGCTAGCCGTGACTGCGGCAGCACCGGTATCTGTCATGTCCTGCTACAGATGGGGAGCCTTCTCGGGGGATGCGCTCGACAGGGCGAGACGCGCGCTGCAGCGCCTGGCCCCTTCGGTCACGATCACCGAACGAAGCCTTGCGAAGGCGGGCACACTCGGCTTCTGGGCCTATATACCGCCTGCAAAATCGAAAAAGGACGCCCTGGAAAAAATCAGGAAGCTCGATGCTTTGGGGATCAGGGACCATTTCCTTATCCAAGAAACCGGGAAATGGCAGTATGCGGTTTCCCTCGGCATTTTCCATACGGAAGATGCCGCGAAAAGATATGCGGCATCGGTGCGCGGCAAGGGAGTCAAATCGGCTGCCTCGGCAAGGCGGGACGGCGGCGAAGTCGAGTTCCTGATCGCAAACCTTTCCGAATCCGCAGCATCCGGCCTGGGCAAACTGGACTTCCCCAAAACCCGGATCGAGCTTATGGACTGCAAGGCGATCAGGGGAAAAGCTTCCCCGGATTGAGTATCCCTTTCGGGTCGAAAGCCGACTTGATGCGCTTCATCAGATCCATCGTCACGGCATCGATCTCCCTGGAAACGAAGGGCATTTTCTCCCTCCCCACCCCGTGCTCGCCGGAGAGCGTGCCGTTCATGGCGAGCACGAGATCGAAAATTTCGCCGAGGCAGGTCTCCGCGCGCCCCATTTCCGGGCCGTTATCCGGGTCCACCAGCAGGTTGACGTGAATGTTGCCGTTTCCGGCATGGCCGAAGTTGACATTGGCAAGGCCGTATTCCGAGCTCAATGCTTCCAGCCCCCTGAGAAGCTCGGGAAGGCGGGAGACCGGAACCACGATATCTTCGTTGATCTTTTTCGGCGCGATGTCCCGCAACAGCGGAGACAGTGCCCGTCTCGCCGACCACAGGGCTTGCGCGTCGGGAACCCGCGCGGCATCGAGCATTCCGGGATTCGCGCATGCTGTCAGTATTGCAGAGCAGTATTCCGGGATTTCGGAAAGCGCGCCGTCCACCTCTATCATCAGCATCGCTTTCGAATTCGAGGGAAGCATGCCCGGATGCCGGGAGCGGACCAGGTTCAGGGAACCCTCGTCCAGGAATTCCAGCGCGGAAGGCGTCACGGATTGACTCATGATGGCAATGATCGCATCCGCGCAGCTTTCCGCATCCCGGTAATGGGCGGCGATGCCCCCTGTCGCCTGGGGAAGCGGCGTGAGCTTCAGGGTCGCCTCGGTGATGACCGCAAGCGTCCCTTCGGAGCCGATGAGAAGGCGCGTCAGATCGTAACCCACCACCCCCTTCGTCGTGTAGCATCCCGCCCTGATCGCATCGCCCTTCCCGGTGACGGCCCTGAGCCCCAGAACATGATCTCGCGTCGTGCCGTATTTGACGGCATGCGGCCCTCCCGCACCTGTCGCGAGATTGCCGCCTATGCTGCAATAGGCGGAACTCGATGGGTCAGGCGGCCAGAAGAAACCGTGCGCTTTGGCAGCCTCCTGGATTTCCTGGTTGAGCACGCCGGGCTCTGCCACGATCACGCGATTTTTCGCATCGACTGCCAGGATCTTCCTCATGCGCTCCAGCGACAACGCCACGCCTCCCCGCTCGGGAATGCTCCCTCCGGCAGTGCCGGTGCCGCGCCCCCTGGGGGTTACGGGAATGCCGTATTCGTTGCAAAGCAGGATCAGTTCGCGTATTTCCTCGGCATCCAGGGGAAAAACGACCGCATCCGGCGGGAAAATCTTCCGCGAATTGTCATAGGAATAGGCATAGCAATCGACGACATCGAGGTAACACCTCTCCGCCGGAAAGAGAGACCTCAATCTGTCCAGAAAGGGAGGAGGCAGGCTAGACACTCAGAATCAGTTCCTGGGCGAGACGGTAATGGTTCTCCGCCTCGACCGGATTTTGCATCATCTCGGCAAGCCTCGCCTGGGTCAGGTGCGCAGCTGCGCTGGGATGGACGGAGAGGCTCGCATCGAGATAGCTTTTCGCCTTGCCCCACAATTTCTGATGCATGCAAAGCCTGCCCAGGGTCAGAAGCAGTACGGCATCGTCATCGTGCTGCTTGAGCCAGGCTTCGGCGCGCTCGATCCGTTTCACGGTATCCGGCTCGGGGCATTCGGCATAGACCGCGACGAGGTGTGAATTCCACTGGTTTTCCAGACTTTCCTCGACGATCTTCTGCGCAAGCGCGCATTCGCCGAACGAAATGAAGGTCTGGGCGGCAACCGATGCGACCTTGGCATCTTTTTTCTCGGATTCCGGCATTTTCTGCCAATAGGCGAGGAACCTGTCCTTGCCCTCTCCCACCTTGCGCTTCAGTTTCTCTATCCTGGCATGACGCTTCAATTGCTCGGAATAGGCTGCATCGAATGCATTTCGGGTATCGAGCTGAGCCGCAAGATCGAGCACCGCATCCCAATCCCTGAGATGCTGTTGCGCCTTCAATTCCAGCCTGAGCGCGGCGGTATGCTGGCGTTCTCCGGAATCCTTCAATTGCCTGAGAATGCCGAGGGCATCTGCGTAGCGCCTTTCCTCGATCAGCAGTTCGGCATGGGTCATCAGCCTGAGCGATTTCTGCGACGGCTCGGCTTCTTCCGCGCGGGCCAGGTAGGCATCGCGCCTGTCGTAAGCCCTCAGTTCGTGCGCCGAACGGGCTGCAACCACGGCGTTGAGCGCAGGCGACTCCGCCGCTTCCAGCGCCCGGGACGCCGATTTCTCGGCTTTGGCATAGCGCCCTTCGAAATAGGATGCGAGCCCTTCCAGCATGGCCAGACGGCTTTTTTCCTTCGCCCGCTGCAAATGGTACAGACGCGCCTTCTCGGGGAGGGAGATCATGCTGGCAACCAGCCTGATCACGCCGTACATGACGAAAATGAAAGACAGGATCAGCACCACGAAAAGATTGAAAGACAATTCGACGCGATAGGGGGGGTAGACCAGAAGCAGGTAGCCCGTATTGGGCCTGGCTGCCAATGTAAGTCCAACGGCAGCTGCAAAAATGGCCAGTATCCAGAGCATCGCCTTCATTTGACGCCCCGCGCTCCCGACGCCCTGAAGTCATGGATGGCATTCAGACTATCGTTGATGTCCATCCTGTCGATGGCGATTTCGCTCCCATAGATCTGGTGCAAGGTGGCCAGCGATTCCCTGGTGTCCTGAGCATTGACATCGAAATATTGCCCTATCCATTGCTGCGCCAGCTTCAGGTCTTCCCGGAAGGCGCCCTGATCGTGGGCAAGCAGCGCGAGCCTCGCGCTAAGGAGGCGCAACTTCAGGTTTTCCCTGAGAAAGTAAGCCTGGGAAGGCGGCAGGAGCGGCACTTCCTCCTTTTTCATGTTCTGTATCTTGACAAGCTGCTTGATGTCTTCCCAAGCTTCACGCCCGAAGGTCAGCCACAAATTTCCGTCCGACGGCTTCCCGGTCTTGGGGGGGGCAGGCCTGGGATGGGCTTCCATGGCAAGGGGCATGCTGTCGACCCGGTTGAGTACGCTGTCGAGATGCAGGCTCACGCCGACAATATCGGCATAGGGCATGGATTTCAGCCTGTCGATGTCCCTGTTGATCACATTTCTGATGGGGTTGAGTTGCGGCCTGTTCATGCGCTGCAAGGTGGAGTCGACATTCTGCAGGGCGATCAGGGCAGCCCTGACGTTTCCGGCCAGTTCAAGCTGCTGGTTGGCGATGAGCAGCACCTGCTCCACTTCGGCGAGCGCCGATTCGTCCCGGTTCCTGGCCAGTTCCTGGTACATCTCCTGGAGCGCGACCTGCTGGTTCTGGGAATCCGCCATCTTCCGCTCGAGTATGCCCAGTCTCACTTCGGCGGCTCGCTCGGCTTCCTGCGCCTGCGTCACCCGCTGCCTGCTTTCGTGATTGTAGCTCTCGGCTGCGGCAAGCCTCGATGCAAGCTCGATCTGCAGCTTGCCGATCTGGCTGCGCATGTCGAACCATTGCCAGGCGATGACAACAGCGCAAAACGTCGCGATCATGATCAAGACGTTGATGCTGGTGAATACCTTGTCAGCCCAACCGGAGCCGCCCGATTGCTCATCCATTGCCATGCGTCTTTTCCCCGAATTCAAACCATTTTATCAGGCCCAGAACCAGACCCTCGTCGCCGCCATCCGTCACAACCACCTGCCCGAAGCCGGAATCTTTCGCGATTTTCCCTATCCTTTCGTGAGTCACGAACAGCGGTTTTTTCCGGATCCAGGCGGCATGCCCAGTCATTTCGCACAGGTTCGTCACGATTTCTCCGCTAGTCGCAGTTACGGCCTGCACTTCATTCTCGCGGAGAACGGCAGGGGATTCCGGCCTCATTCTCCTGTAGCATTCAGCATAGTCGACGCTGGCGCCGCGGGATTTGAGCTCATCCCCGAGATGTTCGCGTCCGCCCATGCCCCTGAAAATCACGAACTGCATTCCCCGCACCGACTGCAATTCCGGCAATTCCAGAAGCCCCTCGCTGTCGTATCGGCTCTCCGGAATCAGCACGTTTTCAGCACCACAAGCTTCCAGCGCAGCAAGAGTGGCTTTACCGACCGCAGCAAGCTTCAGGCCGGGAGGCAGCACTTTCATCCGTTTCATCGCCCATTCGACCGCGTTCGGACTGACGAAGATTGCAAGATCGTATTCCCCGAGGCGCCCCAGAATCGATTTCAATTTTGCGCCGTCTTCGATATCGGCGATCTCGATCACCGGAAAAAGAATCGCCTTCCCCCCCGCCCTTTCAATCGCCCCGACAAGCTTTTTCGTCTGACCGGCAGGCCGCGTCACGAGGACTGAAACGCCAGAGAGCGGAAGCATCAGATGGCGAGCGCTGCGAGAATTTCCCCCGCCCCTCCGTCGAGAAGCTTTCGCGCGACAGTCTTTCCTATTGCTTCGAATGCTTCCGGAGATCCCTCCTCTTCGGCACGGATCATCTGCCTGCCGTCAGGACTCGCCACGAAAGCACGCAGCCTCATTTTCCCATCCAGAATTTCCGCAAATGCGCCGAGCGGCACCTGGCAACTGCCGCCCAATACCGAACTCACGGCGCGCTCCGCAAGAACGCATTGCGCTGTCCCGACATGGTAGAGCGGCTTCAGAAAATCCGGCAATTCGCCCCTGTCGGAGCGGCATTCTATGCCGAGCGCACCCTGACCGACTGCAGGCAGGCTGTCTTCCGGCGAAATCAAAGCCGCGATCCTGTCGGAGAGACCCAGACGCTTGAGCCCCGCTGCGGCAAGAATGATCGCATGGTACTGCCCCTCGTCCAGCTTCCTGAGCCTGGTCTGGACATTGCCACGCAAAGCCTCGACTTTCAGATGAGGAAAACGGTGCCGCAACTGGCTCTCGCGGCGCAAGCTGGAGGTGCCGACCACGGCGCCTTCCGGCAGTTCGGCAAGACCTGAAAAATGGTTGGAAACGAAGGCATCCCTGGGATCCTCGCGTTCGGTGATCGCGGCCAGCATGAAGCCTTCCGGCAGCGCCATCGGCACATCCTTCATGGAATGGACGGCGATATCTGCCCGTCCGTCTTCCAGCGCCTGCTCCAGTTCCTTGATGAAAAGACCCTTGCCGCCGATTTTGGCCAGCGGTTTGTCGAGGATCTGGTCCCCCTGGGTGGTCATGCCCATTATGCTGATCCCCGTTTGAGGGTATAATAGCCCGAGCCGCCGACTGATGAATTGCGCCTGCCACATGGCGAGGGCGCTTTCGCGCGAAGCGATGACGATGCTTGCGGGGGGGGAAGCCGCTTGGTTCAAGTTCACCTCCTGTATATTTTTTTAGATTTTAACATGGACGCTCCAAGTCCGGGGACAGCGAACACCTTTCGCGTCAAATTAATCCAACACGACCATGCTTGACCAAACGACTACGCCAGACAAGGACCTTCCGCTTCGCGACGACATCCGCCTCCTGGGACGGATACTCGGCGACACGCTGAGAGAACAGGAGGGCACGGAAACCTTCGACCTGATCGAAGCCATCAGACAATGCGCCATCCGCTTCAGGCGGGACGGCGACCCTGCTGCGAAAACGGAACTCGAAGCCTGCCTGGGCGGCCTTTCGCCGACGGACACGGTGCTCGTCGTGCGCGCCTTCAGCTTCTTCTCGCAACTGTCCAACATCGCGGAAGACCTGCACCACAACAGGCGCCGCCGCGCTCACCAGATCGCAGGATCGAAACCTCAGGACGGCAGCATCGCGCTGGCACTGGAGCGCATTCTGGAAACCGGGCTGGATCGCGAAAAAATCGCGGCATTCTTCGACAACGCGATGATCGTTCCGGTGCTGACCGCCCATCCCACGGAAGTTCAGCGCAAGAGCATACTGGACAGGCAACGCGAAATCGCCGATCTCCTGACGCAAAGGGACCGCATTCAGCTCACCCCGGATGAACTGGCCCAGAACGAGGAAGCGTTGCGGCGCGTCATTCTGACGCTCTGGCAAACCAGGGTACTGCGCTCTGCCCGCCTCAAGGTGGAAGATGAAATCGAAAACGGCCTCGCCTTCTACCGCTACACCTTCCTGCGCGAAGTGGCCGCGCTTTACGCCGAAATCGAGGACATGCTGGAAAAACGCCTCGGCAGCCGTTTTTCCCTTCCGCCCTTCCTGCATATCGGAAGCTGGATCGGCGGAGACCGGGACGGCAATCCGTTTGTCACGCATCAGGTCACACTCCGCGCGGCAGAGCGGCAGTCGACCGTGGCGCTGGATTTCTATCTGGAAGAAATCCACAAGCTCGGCAGGGAACTCAGCCAGTCGATACGCCTTGTCGACATTTCGCCCGAGCTCGAAAAGCTCGCGTCGGAATCCCCGGACAAATCCGACCACAGGATAGACGAGCCCTACCGCCGCGTCCTGATCAGGGTTTATTCCAGGCTTGCCGCCACGGCGCAAAAGCTCGATCATCACCCGGCAGAACGCGCCCCGGTCGGCGTTTCTGAGCCCTACGAAAATGCCCTGGAATTCATCGGCGAGCTCGACATCCTGAGCGATTCCCTGATGACGCACGGTTCGGCCCGAGTCGTGAACGGCAGGCTGCGCCAATTGCGCAGAACCGCAGAAGTCTTCGGATTCCATCTCGCCCCCCTGGACATGCGCCAGCACAGCGGCATCCATGAAGAGACCATCGCCGAGCTTTTCCAGCATGGCGGAAAACCGGGTTATGCGACGCTTTCCGAGGAAGAGCGCTGCGAATGGCTGCTCGATGAAATCACGGCATCCCGTCCGCTGCGCTCGACCCATACCGAATACAGCCAGAATGTCGAAAATGAATTGAACATCCTGGATACCGTCGGCGACATCCACAGGCGCTACGGGCGCGGGGCGCTGCCCAACTACATCATTTCGAAAACGGCCAGCGTGAGCGACTTGCTCGAAGTCGCCCTGCTCCTCAAGGAAGCAGGACTGCTCAAGGCAGGTACAAAACCTGAACTTCAGGTCAACATCATTCCGCTTTTCGAAACCATCGACGATCTGCGCGGCTGCGGCTCAATCATGGAAAAGCTGTTTTCCATCCCCGCCTACAGGAAGCTGCTGGAAAGCCGCAGCAATGTTCAGGAAGTGATGCTCGGCTATTCCGACAGCAACAAGGATGGCGGATTCCTGACCTCGAACTGGGAGCTTTACAAGGCGGAAGTCGAACTCGTCAACGTGTTCAAAAAGCATAACATCACGCTCCGCCTTTTCCACGGGCGCGGCGGCACCGTGGGCCGTGGCGGCGGCCCAAGCTATCAGGCCATCCTCGCCCAGCCGCCGGGCAGCGTGAACGGGCAGATCCGCATCACCGAACAGGGCGAAGTGATCGCGAGCAAGTATTCCGATCCCGAGATAGGCCGGCGCAACCTGGAAAGAATCGTCGCTGCGACCATGGAAGCGACTCTGATCCATCACAACCGGGAGCATAATCCGGAGCATTTCAGAGCGATGGAGGAAATGAGCCTGGAAGCCTATGCTGCCTACCGCAATCTGGTCTACGAAACCCCCGGCTTCATAAGCTTTTTCAGGGAAGCCACGCCGATCAACGAGATCGCCGAATTGCATATCGGCAGCCGCCCCGCTTCCCGCAGGGCGTCCGACAGAATAGAAGACCTGAGGGCGATCCCCTGGGTATTCAGCTGGGGGCTCAACCGCATTTCCCTCCCCGGATGGTACGGATTCGGCACGGCTGCCGAATCCTTCGTCGAACGCGAGGGCGACAGGGGAATCGCACTGCTGCGCGAAATGTACTCGACCTGGCCCTTCATGCAGACGCTCCTCTCCAATATGGACATGGTGCTCGGGAAAACCGACATCAACATCGCCTCGCGCTACGCAGAACTCGTCGGAGACCAGACCCTGAGAGATGCGATTTTCGACAGGATCCTGAGCGAGCACGAAAAAACGGTGAAAATGCTTTTCCTCATCACCGGGAACAGGGAGCTTCTGCAGGACAATCCGATGCTCAAACGCAGCATCCGCAACAGGAGTCCCTACATCGACCCGCTCAATCATCTTCAGGTCGACCTGCTGCGCCGATTCAGGGAAGGCGATAACGAGGAGAAGGTCAAGCGCGCCATCCTGCTCTCCGTCAACGGAATCGCCGCAGGACTCAGAAACAGCGGATGAGTGGCAGCTTATGCTCGAGTTCGAAAAAGTACGCAAGATACTGATCGGCTCCAGCCGGGATCCGCTCAATCCTGACACCCGGGGGCACATCGTTCTCGTCGCATTTCTGGCCTGGATAGGACTCGGGGCGGATGGCCTTTCCTCTTCCTGCTATGGCCCGGAAGAAGCCTTCCTCGCCCTGGGGCAGCACACCCATCTCGGGCTTTACCTTGCCCTTGTCACCGCGATCACCGTCTTCATCATCTCCGTCGCCTACAACCAGGTGATCGAACTCTTCCCTTCGGGAGGCGGCGGATACAAGGTAGCGACCCAACTGATCGGCCCCTATGCCGGCCTGATTTCAGGCTCCGCACTGATCGTCGATTACATGCTCACCATATCGATCTCGATCGCGAGCGGGATCGATGCCCTGTTCAGCCTTTTCCCGGCAAGCATGATCCATCTCAAGCTCGCTTCCGAAATCTTCGTGCTGTTCGTCCTGATTTTGCTCAATTTACGCGGCATGAAGGAATCGATCCAGATACTGATGCCGATCTTCCTCGGGTTCTTTCTCACCCATGCCTTCCTCATTTCCTACGGCATATGGATTCATTCCGAAAGGCTGGCCACCCTGATACCCGAAACGCTGGGAGAGACCACGGAAATGAGCCGCAACCTGGGGTGGGTGTTCATCGCTTCCCTGTTTCTCAGGGCCTATTCGCTTGGAGGCGGAACCTACACCGGGATCGAAGCGGTATCGAACAACGTCAACATGCTGGTCGAACCCAGAGTCAGAACCGGAAAATGGACCATGTTCTACATGGCCGCCTCCCTCTCTTTCACAGCAGCCGGGATCATTCTGCTCTACCTGATCTGGCACGTGAAGCCGGTCGAAGGCCAGACCCTCAACGCGGTGGCATTCCAGTCGATATTCTCCCGTCTCGATTTCGGCACACCTTTCGCACAGCATGCCGAACTTGCAGTCGTCATGGCCCTCGAAGCGGGGCTTTTGCTGGTCGCAGCCAATACCGGCTTCCTCGGCGGCCCCATGGTGATGGCGAACATGGCAGCCGACTCCTGGGTGCCGAGGCAGTTCGGCCAGCTCTCCAGCCGCCTCGTCACGCAAAACGGCATCCTCATGATGGGCATTGCAGCTTTCTTCATCCTGCTCTGGACCAAAGGTGAAGTCTCCCTGCTCGTGGTGCTCTACAGCATCAACGTTTTCCTGACCTTCTCGATGTCGATTTTCGGGCTTTGCCTGCACTGGTGGCGCAACCGGCGCGGCGACAAGAAATGGCTGCCCCGCTTCCTGCTCTCCCTTGTCGGCCTTTGCGTCACCTCGAGCATCCTGGTCGTCACCACCGTTGAAAAATTCATGGAAGGCGGCTGGATGACCATTCTGATCACGCTTCTCGTGATCGCAGCCTTCCTCCTGATCCACAGGCATTACGAGGAAACCAGGGTACAACTCAGGAAGGTCGACGAGCTTTATTCCGGGCAGAAACCCATGGAGCCCGAGGCCCCCCCGCCGCAGCTCGATCCATCGCTCCCGACCGCCGTTTTCCTGTCCGGCAAAAACCGCGGCCTCGGCATGCATGCCCTGCTATGGGTATTGAGGATGTTCCCGGGACATTTCAAGAATTTCATCTTCGTGGCAGTGGGGGAAGTCGACCTGCAGAGCTACGACGGGGAAGGCGCGCTGCGCACCCTGAAATACAAGATCGAAAACTCGCAGCGCTTCTATGTGAATTTCTGCCACCAGCACGGGCTCGCGGCAACCACCTTCGAAGCCTACGGTACCGATCCGCTGGAAGAGCTGTTCCACCTCACCGAAAAAATCATGAAGGATTACCCCTTGAGCATCTGCTTCGCCAGCAAGCTGATTTTCGTTCACGACAACATCTTCACGCGCTGGCTGCACAACCAGACTGCCGTGGCGATGCAAAGGCGGCTTCATCTCCAGGGGCAGCAGATGGTGATCCTGCCGATGAAGCTCGATATGTGAGATAGCTGGCCGATAAGCCGGGTTCTGTCTTGGACAGTCATTCCTCTAGGCCCTGGGTTACTCCAGGGCTCAAGCAACCTACCCGGGAACAGCGCGAGCCACGCTATGGTTCCCCTATTTGGTCTTGCTCCGGATGGGGTTTGCCGTGCCGCCTGCGTTACCGCAGACGCGGTGCGCTCTTACCGCACCTTTTCACCCTTGCCTGTGTCCTTGCGGACCATCGGCGGTCTGTTTTCTGTGGCACTTTCCATGGCCTCACGGCCTCCGGCAGTTAACCGGCATCCCGCTCTGCGGAGCCCGGACTTTCCTCTCCCCTACTCGGGCAGCGACTGTCTGGCCAGCTGCCTCCATTCTATCATTGATTCGCCCAGCTTCGCAGGAACGCCGTGCCCCATTTCACGCCGAAGCCGGTGATGTCGGTCGAGACCGCCCCGAGTCCGCCCTTGCAATTGCTGGCTGAAAGATCCAGATGCAGCCAGGGAACGTCCTTTTCGACGAATTTATCGAGAAAGCGAACCGCGAGAATATGGTCCGCATCGCCTTCCAGCGTACACTGCCTGATATCGGCCACATCGCTTTCCAGATCCTTGCCGTAATCGGCATCGGAAGGAAAGGCGCAAAGCCGCTCGCCACTCGATTTGCCGCAGGCCACCGCCATTTCGAGCAATTTTTCGCTGTTTCCCAGGACGCCGCTGTAGCGGCTCCCCAGCGCGACCGCCATGCTGCCGGTGAGGGTCGCGAAATCGATCACGAGATCGGGGTGCTCCCGGCTCGCCAGAGTGAGCGCATCGGCAAGCACCATGCGCCCTTCCGCATCGGTGTGCACGATCTCGATGGTCGTCCCGTTGAGCGCCGTCACGACATCGTTCTGTTTGTAGGCTTTCGGGCTGATGTGGTTCTGCGCGATGGCGAGCCAGCAGTCGATCTCAATATCGAGCTTCGCCTCCGATGCGGCAAGCAGTATTCCGAGAGCGACCGCAGAGCCGTTCATGTCCTCGTGCATGCCGTGCATGTAGCGCGCAGGCTTCAGGTTGTGCCCCCCGGTGTCGAAGCATATCCCCTTTCCCACCAGGGAAACCCGTTTTTTTGCGGATTCCGGGCGGTACGCCAGATGCACGATGGCGGCATCGTCGACCAGGCTTCCCTGAGCGACTGCGCAGAAGGCGCCCGCCCCCATTTCATGGAGCTTGTCGAGACCGTATTCCGCGTGAGTCCAGCCATGATTGCGCGCGAGTTCCGCGATTTTTTCGCGGTAGATTCCGGGAGTGAGTTCATTGGGCGGCAAGGCGGTAAGATCCCTCGCCAAGAAGTTACCCAGGCATGCCGCGCGGATTTCGGAAAGATCGCCCTCGAATCCGAAAAGTTCTATTTCCTCTAGCCTTTTCGGCTGTTTTTTCTTCCTGCTCGAGAGCGGACAGCCGTTGATCCAGGCAACATAGAGGGCGAGTTCGGCGAGTTTTCTCTTTTCCATTTCGCTCCCGTAAACCGCAATGGCGATTTTTGCCGGCTCCTCTTCCAGAATCGGCGCAAGCGCCTTCCTCAGCAAAGTCGCTTTCTCGAATTCGCCATTGTCCGGATCGACCATGGCCCAGACCCGCATCTCGCCGTTGTCCGCCACGACAGGCTTGTCGGCAAGCTCCGCAATTTCAAGCTGCTTTCTCCCCATGATCCTGTCGAGAACAGTTTTTTCCGGGATCGTTTCAAGATCCGGAAAGAGGAAAAGAACATGCGCGCCTTCCGGCTTTTCTCGACCCTGTTTCAGTTCTGCAAGCATCTCGGATTCTTTCTGTGGAAAACGGCATTATAATGGCTATCTTTGCCATGCGCCGGAAGACAAACACATGAAGCAGTACCTCGATCTGGTCAGAACCATTCTGGAAACGGGATCCTGGCAGGAGAACCGGACCGGAATACGGACCATCAGCATCCCCGGGGCGATGATGCGCTTCGATCTCAAGAGCGGGTTCCCCGCAGTCACCACGCGGCGACTCGCCTTCAAGTCCGCAGTCGGGGAGATGGTCGGCTTCCTGCGCGCGAGCAAAAGCGCAGCGGAATTTCGGGCGCTCGGCTGCAAGGTCTGGGACCAGAACGCCAACGAAAACGCCCAGTGGCTCGCCAACCCTTACCGCCGGGGTGAAGACGACCTGGGGGAAATTTACGGCGTGCAGTGGCGAAAGTGGCCCGCATACAAATCGCTCGACGCCTCGAAAGAAGCGCAGATAGCCGACGCCGTGCAAAAAGGGTATGCCGTGATCGCGAAATTTTCCGAAAACGGCACGGAGAAAGTGCTGCTCTACAAGGCAGTCGACCAGTTGCGCCAGTGCCTCGACACCATCGTGAACAATCCGTCCGATCGCCGCATCCTCTTTCACGGCTGGAACTGGGCGCAGCTCGACGAAATGGCGCTCCCTCCCTGCCACCTGCTCTACCAGTTCCTGCCCAATGCATCGAAAAAGGAGCTCTCTCTCTGCCTCTACATCCGAAGCAACGACGTTGGCCTCGGCACGCCTTTCAATATCACCGAAGGTGCGGTCTTATTGAGCCTGGTCGGAAGGCTCACCGGCTACATGCCGCGCTGGCTCACTTATTTCATCGGGGATGCGCACATCTACGAAAATCACCTCGACATGCTGAACGAGCAGCTCAAAAGGGAGCCCCACCCGTCTCCCAGACTGGTGATCTCGGAGCGGATCCCGGACTTTGCAAAAACCGGGAAATACGAGCCCGGGTGGCTCGAAAAAGTGGAACCCTCCGACTTCTCCCTGGAAGGCTACCTGCACCATCCCCCCCTGACCGCACCCATGGCAGTCTGAACATTGACTTTCCAAACAGGAAGTCTACACTCCAGATGGGATTCCCAATCGGGAGAGTGCATGCGGCTCCAAATACTGGCAACGCCCCGATCAGGGCTTCCCTAATAACCGCAGGCCTGGCTTCGCCCGAGCCTACTGCGCCTCCGCCCCGACTGGAGTCCAGAAGCAGGTAATAACAAGGAGATAAAATGCCGCACGACTCATGTCCCTTTCCGGAAAACGAAACGCAGCGTCTCGAGGCCGTACGTTCCTACAATATCCTGGATACTCCCCCGGAAGTGGATTTCGATGCCCTGACCCGGGTGGCTGCCCATTCCTTCGATACGCCGGTCGCAGTGGTCGGCCTGATGGATTCCGACAGGCTTTGGTTCAAGTCGAAACTCGGGCTTGAAGTTCCGCAGCTCGACCGCAGGATCGCTTTCTGCGCCCATGCCCTGATGCTGCCGGACCAGCTTCTCGTCGTCGAAGACCTCACGCGCGACCCCTGCTTCATGGACAACCCTCTGGTCACAGGCCCGCCGCATCTGCGCTTTTATGCCGGCGCCCCACTCAATGATGCGCAGGGCTACGCCCTTGGCACCATTGCCGTCGTGGACAACAAGCCGCGCATGTTCGGGGAAATGCACAGGGATGTTCTGCACGATCTCGCCACCCTGGCGATGACGGCACTGGAAAGCCGCAGACGCTCGATTCAACTGGCACAGCTTGCCCTCACCGATCACCTCACCGGGCTTTCCAACCGGGCCGAATTCGACAGGGCGCTGGCACGCGCCGTTCAGACTGACAGCACTTTCTTTCTGCTGCTGATGGATCTGGACGGATTCAAGGCCATCAACGACCGGTTCGGCCATGCTGCAGGAGACGAAGTCCTCTGCGAAGTGGCAGGGCGGCTGCGGGGACAATTCCGTGCAGAAGACGTGCTGTCGCGCCTCGGCGGCGACGAGTTCGGCGCCGTCGTAAGCTCCGGAAAATCTGCAAAAATGCTGGTCAGACGCATCACTGAAGCAGTCTGTGCCCCCATTGCGCTTTCGAGCGGCGATACCCTTTGCGTCGGCATCTCGGTCGGCATCGCCTCCTGCACAAGGGCCGTCGATTCACCCATCAGCCTGCTGGCCCAGGCAGATCAGGCGCTCTACCGACGCAAGAGGGAACGCCGGACAGCAGGCAACCCTTCCAATCCCGGCATGATCCATCAGGTTTTTCCATCGAAAAGCCGGTAAAATGAACCCATGAACATCTGGGTCGATGCCGACGCCTGTCCGTCTGCAGTCAAGGACATTCTTTTCCGAGCCGCACAGCGGGTCGGAATTCAGCTCACGCTGGTCGCCAACAGGCCTTTGCGCATTCCTCCCTCCCCCTTTATCAGAGCGATGCAGGTGCCTTCCGGTTTCGACGTTGCCGATGCGCGGATCGCCGAACTCGCCGGGGAGGGAGACCTCGTCGTCACGGCCGACATTCCGCTCGCGGCGCAAGTCGTGGAGAAGGGAGCCCTCGCATTGAACCCGCGCGGGGAGCGCTATAACCGGGACAATATCCGCGAATGCCTCAGCCTGCGTAATTTCATGGATGAAATGAGGGGATCCGGGGTTCAAACCGGAGGGCCGCCCGCATTCAGTCAGGCCGACCGCCAGGCCTTCGCCCGCGAACTCGACCGCCTTCTCCCCAGATGAATTGCATCGAATATTGATTCCAGCCTTCGCTTCCGGTAATATCATTGACAAGTCAATAATTGATTAGTCAATTAATGGAAGACTCATTCCGCCTGAAATTCTTCGCCATGCTGGGGCTGTGTTTCGTCCTGATCATGGTGGCGCTCGACCAGACCGTGATCGGTACAGCAATGCCCACGGTCGTGGCGGAACTCAACGGCTTCGACCTCTATGCCTGGGTCGGAACCGCCTACCTGCTGACCTCTGTGATCACCGTGCCGATTTTCGGCAAACTCGGGGACGAACATGGCAGGAAACCCTTTGTCGTCAATGCCATCATCCTCTTCACCGTAGCTTCCATGCTCTGCGGCATGGCGCAAAACATGCTCGAGCTCGTTCTGGCCCGAGCCCTGCAGGGCGTGGGAGGAGGAATGCTTGTCATCACTTCCTTCGCCAGCGTCCCCGATCTCTTTCCCGAGCCGCGCGAACGCCTGCGCTGGCAGGTGCTGTTCAGTTCGGCATTCGGCCTCGCCAATGCGGTCGGCCCCTCCATCGGCGGATATCTGACGCAATACTGGGGATGGCGCTGGGTATTCTTCGTCAATCTCCCTGTGGGACTCCTGAGCCTGTTTTTCGTCTGGCGATACCTGCCCAGAATCAGGCATAGCGATGCGCCGCCTTCCCCGCTCGACTGGCAGGGATCGATCCTCCTCGCCCTCGCCCTCGGCTCACTCCAACTCTTCATCGAATGGCTCCCGCAGGGAAAACCTCCTTTCGAACTCGTTGCGTTGGCGGTGCTGGGAGTTGCTTCGTTCATCGCGCTGATTTACTGGGAGCTGAAATGCGAGAATCCGGTTCTGCCGCTTGCCATGCTCACCCACAGGAGCCTCGTGCCGCTCTTCGCCCTTTCCCTGATGATGGGTTTTTCCCTGTTCGCGGTCATGTATTATGCACCGCTGCTTTTCCAGGGCGGATTCGGCCTTCCCGCAAACGAGGCGGGGCTTCTGATCACCCCTCTCGCGGTTTCGATCACGATCGGCAGCATCGTCAACGGGCGCATCGTCACGAGAATGGCAAACCCCAACAGGATGCTCCATTTCGGCCTTTTCCTGTTCTGTCTCTCGGCTTTTTCCCTGACCCGTCTTGATGCTGCCACGGCGCATTCCCTGGTTGCCGCATCCATGATGACGGGCGGGCTGGGCCTTGGCCTGCTGATGCCCAATCTCACCCTGTTCGTGCAGGCCACTGCCCCGAGGGCGCAGCTCGGGGTGGCTACCGCCATGCTGCAGTCGACCCGCATGATCGGCGGCATGATCGGCACAGCGCTGATCGGCGTCCTGGTTTCGCGCCGGTATGCCGGAGGAGTCGGGCAGATGTTGCAATCCGAAAAGGCGCTTCGATGGGGTGTGAAGCTGAAAGACCCGCAGATCCTGGTCAACAAAACGCTCGCCTCGGAATTCATGCTGGGACACACGGATGCCGCACTGCTTCTGTCCAGGGCGAGAGCCATCCTGGTCGATTCGGTCCACGAAAGCCTGTGGATCGTCGTCGCGCTCCTCGCATTCGCCTTCTGGGTGGCGTATCTCGTTCCTCCCATGAGCCTGCAGCACAAGAGGCCGATCAGTGAATAGCCAGGAGAAAAACCTGCTGCAGCAGATCGGACGCACCGGGCGCGCCATGCATGCCGCATTCGAAGCCGAAGTGGGGATGGCCCTGCCGCGCTGGCGCATTTTGCAGGCTCTGTATGAAAGAGGGGGATCCGCTCAGAAGGATCTCGCCAGATGGTTGTCCATGGACCCTGCTTCCCTGACCCGGCAGATGAAACAGATGGAATCCGAAGGCATCGTGAAAAGGCGAATCTCTCCCGATGACAACAGGGTGACTCTGGTGGAACTCGCGCAAAAAGGGAAAGAAATATTCGAAGCCGCTCAGCCGCTGAGAGTCGCTTTCTCCTTGAGGGCGCTGGAAGGGTTGTCCAGGGACCGCCTCGATGCCGCAATGGCAGTCCTCGAAGCGCTCGAGGAGCGCTTCAGAGCTGCGGGTTCAGCTTCTCGGGACCGCCCATCAAGCGGTTGAGCGCCCCGATGTAAGCCTTGGCGGAAGCCACCACGATGTCGGTGTCAGCCCCCTGACCGTTGACGATCCGACCCTCTTTCTGCAGTCTGACCGTGACTTCCCCCTGCGCATCCGTTCCGCTGGTGATATTGTTGACCGAATAGAGCTGCAATTCGGCGCCGCTTTGAGCGATGCGCTCTATGGCCTTGAATGCGGCATCCACCGGCCCTCCTCCTTCAGCTTCGCCTTGCCGCTCCACGCCGCCTTCCAGAAGCTTCACCGTGGCAAGCGGAATCTCGCCGGTCTCCGAACAGACCCTCAGGAAAAGCAGCCGGTAATGCTCCGGTGCGGCAACCACCGCCTCGTCGGAGGCGATCGCCTGGATGTCCTCGTCGAATATCTCGTGCTTCTTGTCGGCAAGATCCTTGAATCTGGCAAAGGCGGCGTTGAGCGCCTCCTCCGACCCCAGCTCGATGCCGAGCTCGGTGAGACGGGTTCTGAAAGCGTTCCGCCCGGAATGCTTGCCGAGAACCAGCTTGTTCGCGCTCCAGCCCACATCCTCGGCACGCATGATCTCGTAGGTCTCGCGGCTCTTTAATACGCCGTCCTGATGTATCCCGGATTCGTGGGCGAAGGCATTGACCCCCACGATCGCCTTGTTGGGCTGGACCGCGAATCCCGTGATGCCCGAAACGAGACGGCTCGCCTGGACGATCTGGGTCGCATCTATCCCGGTCTCGCAGGGAAAATAATCCTGGCGGGTTCTCACCGCCATCACGATCTCTTCCAGCGCGGCATTTCCGGCCCGCTCGCCCAGCCCGTTGATGGTGCATTCGACCTGACGCGCTCCGTTCATCACGGCGGAAAGGGAGTTGGCGACAGCAAGCCCGAGGTCATTGTGGCAGTGAACCGAAAAAATCGCCCGGTCGGAATTCGGAATTTTTTCCCTGAGATTGCGGATCAGCGCGCCATACTGTTCCGGCATGCTGTATCCCACAGTGTCGGGAATGTTGAGGGTCCTGGCGCCAGCGTCTATCACGGCCTCCAGTATCCTGCACAGAAAGTCGAGATCGGACCTTCCCGCATCCTCGGGGGAGAATTCGATATTGTCGGTATATTCGGCCGCCCATTTCACCGCTTTCACCGCCTCAGCCAGAACCTGATCGGGGGCCATGCGCAGCTTCTTTTCCATGTGGATGGGGGAAGTCGCGATGAAGGTGTGAATTCGCCCGGATTTCGCATGCTTCAATGCCTCCCCGGCGCGCCTGATATCGTTCTCTATGGCGCGCGCAAGACCGCATACTGTGCTGTCTTTGACAGCTTGCGCCACAGCGCTCACCGCATCGAAATCCCCCGGGCTCGCAGCGGGAAACCCCGCTTCGATCACGTCCACCTTCATGCGTTCGAGCTGGCGAGCGATTCTCACCTTTTCCTCTTTCGTCATCGATGCGCCGGGACTCTGTTCCCCGTCGCGCAAGGTGGTGTCGAAAATGATCAGTTTATCCTTCATGTTTTTCCCCTTCTTCATGTCTCGCCTTCCATCGGCGCCAGAACCAGAGCAGGTAGCCGGAGAAGGAATAACTCAGGAATATTGCGAAAAGGACTTTTGCGGGCGCGCTCGTGAGCAGCACGAACACCAGCAGGAAAAAGAACAATGCGATGAAAGGCACGCTTTTCCTGAAATTGAGATCCTTGAAGCTGTAGAAGGGAATGTTGCTGATCATGGTGAGTCCGGCGAACATCGTCACCAGCCAGGAGATCATCCTGACATCCCCCCCCTGCACCTCGAAGTCGAGCATCAGCCAGACCAGCCCCGCAATGAGGGCTGCGGCTGCGGGACTGGGCAGTCCCTGGAAATAGCGCTTGTCGACGACATCCAGCTGGGTGTTGAATCGTGCAAGCCGCAGGGCCGCGCTCGCGCAATAGATGAATGCGGCGACCCAGCCGAGCTTTCCCAGGCCCTTGAGCGCCCATTCGTAGACGACCAGGGCCGGGGCAACGCCAAAAGAAACCATGTCGGACAAGCTGTCGTATTCCGCACCGAAGGCGCTCTGGGTATGCGTGAGGCGCGCGATGCGCCCGTCCAGGCCGTCGAGTATCATGGCCACGAAAATGGCGATGGCGGCGCGCTCGAAGCGCCCGTTCATCGCCTGTACGATGGCATAGAATCCGGCAAAAAGAGCAGCCGTGGTGAACAGGTTAGGCAACAGATAGATCCCGCGCCTTCTCGGTTTGGCGGGAAGCAATTCGGATTCTCCGTAGGGCTCCTTCATTTCAACTCGGCGAGAATCGATTCCGTGGCATGGACCTTGTCGCCTATGCCGACTTTTATCCGCGCATCCGGCGGAAGATAGACGTCCACCCTGGAGCCGAAGCGGATGAAGCCGTAGCGCTCGCCGCGCTGGAGCTTCGCGCCTTCCTTCACGTAGCAGAGAATGCGCCTTGCGATCAGTCCTGCGACCTGGACGCAGGTAATGTCGATTCCATCTGCCGTCCTGATCCAGATCGCATTCCTCTCATTCTCCAGGGAAGCCTTGTCCAGATCCGCGTTGACGAATTTCCCGGGAAAGTACCAGATGCCGCGCACTTCGCCATCGACCGGGCTTCTGTTCGAATGCACGTTGAAGACGTTCATGAACACGCTGACCTTCACCGCCTCGCGATTGAGATAGGGATCGTTCACCTTTTCGACCGCGACAATCCTGCCGTCTGCAGGAGACAATACCGCATGGGGTTCGTCAGGCACATCCCTTGCGGGATCCCTGAAGAACTGCAGCACGAAAAGGCTCAAAATCCAGAAGGGAGCAGCGAAAGCCCAGCCCACTCCCCAGGTCACGAGCGCGGAAGAACCTGCCATCACCGCCAGATAAGGCCAACCTTCCCTGGCGATGATGGGATGGGGATAGCGTTTCATTCAATCAGTTCTTGCTTTGATCGACGAGGCGGTTCTTCCTGATCCAGGGCATCATGTCGCGCAATTGGGCGCCCACTTTCTCGATCGGATGCTCCGCGTTCAGGCGGCGGCGCGCGGTCATTTCCGGATAGTTGGTTCTGCCTTCCAGGATGAAGCGCTTGGCATATTCGCCAGACTGGATATTCTTCAGGCACTCGCGCATCGCAGCTCTGGCCTCTCCGGAAATCACGCGCTGGCCGGTGACGTACTCACCGTATTCGGCGTTGTTGGAAATCGAGTAGTTCATGTTGGCGATTCCGCCTTCGTACATCAGGTCGACGATCAGCTTGAGTTCGTGCAGGCATTCGAAATACGCCATTTCCGGGGCGTAACCGGCTTCGGTCAGCGTCTCGAAACCCATCTTCACCAGTTCGACCGCACCGCCGCAAAGCACGGCCTGTTCGCCGAAAAGATCGGTTTCGGTTTCTTCGCGGAAATTGGTTTCGATGACGCCGCCCTTGGTGCCGCCGTTGGCAGCAGCGTAGGAAAGTGCGATGTCGCGGGCGTTGCCGGACTTGTCCTGGTAAACCGCGATCAGGGTCGGCACGCCGCCGCCCTTGACGTATTCGGAACGAACAGTGTGTCCGGGACCCTTGGGCGCAACCATGATCACGTCGACATCGCTACGGGGAACGACCTGGTTGTAATGCACGTTGAAGCCATGGGCAAAAGCAAGCGCGGCGCCCGGCTTCATGTTGGGGCCCACCTGCGTGTTGTAAACTTCAGGAATGTTTTCGTCGGGCAGCAGCATCATGACGACATCCGCGCCCTTGACTGCATCGGCCACCTCCGCGACTTTCAGCCCGGCAGCCTTGGCCTTCTTCCAGGATTCTCCGCCTTTCCTGAGTCCCACGGTCACCTTGACCCCGGAATCGTTCAGGTTTTGCGCATGCGCGTGCCCTTGCGAGCCGTAACCGACGATCGTGACCTTCTTGCCCTTGATCAGGGAGAGATCTGCGTCCTTGTCGTAATAAACTTTCATAATTTCCTCTTGGAGTTAGTTGTATTAAATTCTGAGCATCCTGGCGCCCCGACCGATTCCGGACGCGCCGGTGCGCACGGTTTCCAGTATCCAGTTCCGATCGATCGCGTCCAAGAAGGCATCCAGCTTGGCGACGGTTCCGGTGAGCTCTATGGTATAGCTCTGGTCGGAGACATCGATGATGCGCCCGCGGAAAATATCCGCCATTCTTTTCGCTTCCTCGCGCTCGGCTTCCCCGGCTTTCACCTTGACCAGCATCATTTCGCGCTCGATATGCCCGCCGTCGTTGAGGTCGATGACCTTGATGACTTCGATCAGCTTGTTGAGCTGCTTGATGATCTGCTCGATCACGTCGTCGGATCCGCTGGTGACGATGGTCATCCTGGAAAGGGAAGGATCTTCCGTGGGGGCGACGCTGAGCGACTCGATATTGTAGCCCCTGGCCGAGAAAAGGCCGGATACACGCGAGAGCGCGCCAGCTTCGTTTTCCATCAGTAATGAAATGATATGCCGCATGTCCGAACCCTTATACCAGAATCATCTCGCTGAGTCCCTTGCCGCCCGGGACCATGGGGAAGACGTTCTCAGCCTGATCGGTGACGAAATCCATGAAGACGAGGCGATCTTCCAGCGCAAAGGCCTCCTTCAGCGCGCCTTCGACATCTTCAGGCCTCTCGATCCTCATGCCGACATGACCGTAGGCTTCTGCCAGCTTCACGAAATCGGGCAGCGCGTCCATGTAGGATTCGGAATAGCGATTGCCGTGGAAGAATTCCTGCCATTGCCTCACCATGCCGAGATAGCGGTTATTGAGGGCAATGATCTTGATCGGCAGATGGTACTGCTTGCAAGTGGAAAGCTCCTGAATGCACATCTGGATGCTCCCTTCCCCCGTCACGCAAGCGACCTTGGCCCCGGGATTCGCCATCTGGACTCCCATGGCTGCCGGAAGACCGAAACCCATGGTGCCGAGGCCACCTGAATTGATCCAGCGCCTCGGCTTGTCGAATTTGTAGAACTGCGCTGCCCACATTTGATGCTGTCCCACATCGGAAGTGACGAAAGCATCCCCTCCCGTCACTTCATAAAGCTTCTCCACCACCATTTGCGGCTTGATGAGCTTGCTTTGCCTGTCGTATTTCAGGCAGTCGCGACTGCGCCATTCCTCGATTTGCTTCCACCAGGATTCGAGCGCAGCAGCGTCGACGCGCTCCCGGCTGGAATTCAGTGCCTTCAGCATTTCCTGCAGCACGTCCTGAACGTTGCCCACGATGGGAACGTCCACCCTGACGCGCTTGGAAATCGAGGATGGATCGATGTCGATATGGATGATTTTCCTCGCCGGATTGAAGAAATGCTCAGGGTTCCCGATCACCCGATCGTCGAATCTCGCACCGATCGCGATCAGAACGTCGCATTCCTGCATCGCCATGTTGGCTTCATAAGTGCCGTGCATGCCGAGCATGCCGAGGAACCGCCTGTCGGTGGCAGGATAGCCGCCGAGGCCCATCAGAGTGTTGGTGCAGGGAAAATTCATCATCCTGACGAATTCGATCAATTCCCCGGAGGCATTGCTGAGCGTGACCCCGCCACCCGTGTAAACCATGGGCCGCTTCGCTTCCAGGATCAACTGCAGCGCCCGCCTGATCTGTCCGGGATGCCCCTTGGTCACCGGGTTGTAGGAACGCAGGCTGACGGCTTCCGGATAGACGAATTCGGTCTTGTGCTGGGTGATATCCTTCGGAATGTCGACGAGAACCGGCCCGGGGCGCCCGGTGGAGGCGAGATAGAACGCCTTCTTCATGGTGGACGCGATATCCTTCACATCCTTCACCAGGAAGTTGTGCTTGACGCAGGGGCGGGTGATACCGACAGTATCGACTTCCTGGAAGGCGTCGAGCCCGATGGCGGGCGTCGGCACCTGTCCGCTGATGATCACCATCGGAATGGAATCCATGTAGGCTGTCGCGATACCCGTCACCGCATTGGTCGCACCGGGACCGGAAGTCACGAGCGCAACCCCCACTTTTTTGGTCGAACGGGAATAGCCGTCGGCCGCATGGACTGCGCCCTGCTCATGCCGCGTCAATATATGCTTGACCTTGTCCTGCTTGAAAAATTCATCGTAGATGAACAGCACCGCCCCGCCAGGGTATCCAAAAACATGCTCGACTCCCTCCTCCTGCAGGCAGCGCAGCACGATTTCCGCGCCTGTCAATTCCATAAAATTACCTTGAGCCAAAATTTGAATGCAGAACAGTGAACAGTAACGTTTGACAGGCCTTTGGTCAAGTCCGAAAAATCGCGCAGCGACCGGAATTGCGCCGTTACGCTCAAAAAATATACTGATTACAATGAAAAATTGCTAGAATAAAAGCCATGTCGAAACGCTACAAGAGTTGAAAAACTGGCTACCTATCAGGAACTCGCCCTGTTTTTGGCAGACGTCGAGCGGCGCGCATTCAAGCAAGCCCTTTTTGCTGTTCGGGACGAACACGGTGCGCTCGACATCGTGCAGGACGCGATGCTGAAGCTCACCGAAAAATATTCGGGCAAACCGGCCGGGGAATTTCCGATGCTGTTCCAGCGCATCCTGCAAAACACCATCCACGATTATTTCCGCAGGCAGAAGGTCAGATCGACCTGGACCACGCTCCTGTCTTCCCTGAACCCTGCGGGGGACGAAGATGCCGACCCACTGGAAATCATCGATGCACAGGATTCCAGGCAATCCGAAAACCCGCCGGAACGGCTCGAAAGGACGCAGGTCGTAGCCCATGTGGAAAAAGCGCTGGAATCTTTGCCTCTTCGTCAACGTCAAGCCTTCCTGCTGCGTTATTGGGAAGAAATGGATGTCGCCGAAACGGCGGCGGCGATGGGCTGCTCGGAAGGCAGCGTAAAGACGCATTGTTCGAGGGCAACGCATGCCATTGCCGAATTTCTGAAATCCCGGGGAATTGAATTATGAACACGAACAAAATCAGGGAATACCTGGATTCCAGCCTCGATACGATCGACAGCGAGACGCTGGAAGACCTGAAAAGCGCGAGGCAAAACGCGCTTTCCCGTTACGAGGCTCACGAACTCGTGCTGGAGGGGCATGGCACCCTTCATTTCCGGCATCCAAAAATCGGGGTGTGGCTGCCCATGGCAGCATTCGTCCTCGGCGTATGCGCGATCCTGTACTGGGGAACAGCCAGGGAAGCGCCACCGCCGGATTCCACCGATGTCGATGCAGCCTTGCTTGCGGACGACCTGCCGGTTCCGGCCTATACCGACCAGAAATTTTTTGATTCATGGCTAAACCGCTCCCAGCAGTAATTCTCGCGCTGTGCTTTTCCCTTCCGTCTTTCGCCATGGCGCAAAAGGCGCTGCAGTGGAACCAGCTCTCCCCCCAGCAGCGGGCAGTGCTTGCGCCACTTGCACAGCAATGGAATCAGTTCCCTGAATTCCAGAAGAAAAAGCTGCTTGGCGTGGCAAAACGCTTCCCCCAACTCTCTCCCATTCAGCAAAAGCGCGTCCAGTCGAGGCTCGAGGAATGGAGCAGACTCACACCCGAAGAGCGCATGCTTGCCAGAAGAAACTTCCAGAATCTGAAAAAACTGCCTCCCGAAGAGCGCCGCGCAGTGCGGGAAAAGTGGCTGCGCTACAGGCAATTCGAGGGAACGAAACAGCGCAGGGCACCGCTCCCGGCTAGCGCCGCTCAACCCACTGCAGCATCGCCACAGCAAAAATAAGGAAGATGATCGTCGGGGATGCCGCGCTCAGGAAAGGCGGCCAGTCGTTGATCAGTCCAAGGCGCGCGGACAGCTGGTTCAGCAGGTAAAAGACGAGACCGATCATGATTCCCGCCACGATCTTCGCGCCCACTCCTCCTTCGCGCCGCCTGTGATAGGCGAACGGCAGGGAAATCAGCATCATGACCAGCACTGCGAAGGGATAGACGATCTTGGTCCAGAAGGCGATCTGGTATCTCGTCGCCTGCTGCTTGTTTTCCACCAGATGATTGATGTAGCGGTGCAATGTCAAAATGGACATGTGTTCGGGAAAAATCAGCAGCACGCTGAGAAGATCCGGCGTGAGGATGGACTTCCATTCGTAGTCCGGAATCTCCGAAACTGAAACCGAATCGCCACCAAAGCGGGTTTGCACGACATTTTCCAACTTCCAGACATGGTCGCCCTGGTAGCTCCCCTTTTTTGCAAAGCTGATCGATTTCAGCGCGTGCTTATCGTCGAATTCAAAAACCCTCACTCCAACAAGGGTGGTGTCCGGCAGAACTTCCCTTACGTTGATGAAACTCCCCTCGTCCTTGACCCACAGGCCCGAACGGAATTCCTGGGCGACAACGCTTTTCGTCGCCTTGAGCCGCAGCCGCTGTGCAGCAGCATCGCTCAAAGGCGCAAGAAATTCGCCGAAAACGAAAGTCAACGTGACGAAAACGACTCCTGCCTTGAGCAGGAATACTGCAAGGTCTCTCCCGGACATGCCGGAAACACGCATTACCGTGATCTCCGAACTCGCACCGAGCTGGGCAAGGGCGAACAGGGTGCCTATCAGTGAAGCAATGGGAAAGAGTTCATAGACATGCCCCGGAATATTGAGCAACACATAGACAACCGCATAGAGCAGATGGTAATTGCCGATTCCGACATCGTTCAGTTCATGGATCAGGTCGAGAAAAGTGAACAGCACAAGCAGGGCCGAAAACACCAGCAAGGTGCTTGCAAAAATCTGCTTGGCCAGATAGCGCTGGAGGATTTTCATGTTCTCCTCCTGAGGAACGGGAAACCGGAAATCCGCCAATAGAAAAGAGTTGTCAAAATGGCGATCATCCCGAAATGCACCCCGGAAAGGCCGATCAGCGGGCCGATCTTCTGCCGCGCCACCCATACCGTTGACATACTGAATATATTATTATAAATCATGTAGATAAGTATCGCCATGACGATATTTAGCGATCTTCCCGCACGGGGATTCACGAAGCTGAGCGGGATGGCAAGGAGCGCGAGGAGCAGGGCACTCAGTGGCATGCCGGTCCGCCAGCCGAGTTCGGCCACATTCACAGGCGTGTCGTTGCGAAGCAGTTCGGTGGTGGGGAGCGCCTTGGCCTCGGGAATGCCGGACTTCACTTCGGAAGCCTCGGTACGCATTTCATAGCGTTCAAAATGCATGATCCTGTAGTCCGGGAAACCCTCCCTCCCTTCATAGCGCGTACCGTTGAGCAGGACCAGAAACTTGTCCCCGTTATCCTTCCTTTCCTGATAACCCGAATTGGCAACTATCGTTCCCACCTTGTCGTCCTGGGTGGTCTGCACAAAGATGTTGCTCACCCGGTTGTTCAGCCCCTGCTCAAAGAAATAGACACGATCGGCCTGGCTCGATTCGCGGAAAACGCCTGGCGCAAGATTGGTCATCTCCTCCCGGCTTTCGAGCTCCTTTCTGAATCTGTCGCTCTGGGAAATCGCCCAGGGTGTCAGGCTGAAGCTCAGCACGGCTATGGTCAGGATGAAAGGCGCAGCGAAGAAAATCACCGGTTTGATCCATCTCAGCAGACTTATCCCGCTAGCAAACCAGACGGTCATTTCGCTGTCCTGATAGCTTCTTGTCAGAGTGAGCAACACCGAAATGAACAAGGTAATGGAAAGCAGCACGGGAAGATAGTTGAGCGCGGAAAATCCGAGCAGGACAGCCACCCCCTTCGCAGCCAGCGTTCCGCTCGCGGCTTCCGCAAGCAGGCGGCTCAACTGGGTTACGACAACAATCCCCAGCAGCACTGAAAAGACGGCGAGCGCAACGCCGGAAAGTTCGCGCTGCACGCTCTCGTCGAACAGCTGCTTTGACTTTTTGCCGGCAGTCCGTGGATAATTCGTCATCGGCTCTGAACGCTTCGCCTTCGCAGGAGAAAAACTTGGAATTTAGCATAAAAAGCACCCTTCCGGAAAAACTGAAGACAGACTGCATCGCAATCGGCATATTTGAAACCCGGAAATTGAGCGATGCCGCAAAATCGATCGACAGCGCATCGGGCGGTCATATTTCCGGCATCCTCAAACGCGGCGACATGGAAGGACACAGCGGCTCCAGCCTCCTCCTGCACCATGTTCCGGGCATTGCGGCAGAGCGGGTGCTGCTGGTAGGCCTGGGCAAGGAAGCGGAATTCGCCGAAAAAACCTATATCGATGCCATCCATGCCGCACTGGAAGCCATCCGCAATACCGGTGCAAAAGATGCCGCCTTCTATTTCACCGCCATTCCGGTCAAGGACAGAGGCGCGGGATGGAACATTCATCATGCCGTGCTCGAAGTCATGGACAGCCTCTATCATTTCGACAAGATGAAGAGCAAACCCGAAAAAAAGCGGGATACGCTGAAGAAACTTTCCCTTTTTGCGCTGGACGCCGGTGCCGAACTGGCACTGAAGCAGGGAGTCGCAGTGGCGGAAGGCGTGAATTTCGCCAAGGATCTCGGAAACCTCCCGGGCAATGTCTGTACCCCCAGTTATCTCGCTGGGCAGGCGCTCGAAATCGCAAAGGAGTTCAAGCTCGAATCGCGCATCCTCGAACAGAAGGACATGAAGAGCCTCGGCATGGGCTCCCTCCTCTCGGTCGCACGCGGCAGCCATGAGCCTCCCAAACTGATCGTGCTCGAATACCGCGGCGCTGCAAAAAACAAAAAGCCTGTCGTCCTGGTCGGAAAGGGCATCACTTTCGATTCGGGCGGGATCTCCCTCAAGCCGGGCGCCGACATGGACGAGATGAAATACGACATGTGCGGCGCCGCAAGCGTTCTCGGCGCAATCAGGGCGGCAGCGCAAATGAAACTCCGACTCAATATCGTTGCGATCGTGCCGAGCTGCGAAAACATGCCCGGCGGGAGCGCGACGAAACCCGGCGACATCGTCACCAGCATGTCGGGGCAAACCATTGAAGTACTCAACACCGATGCGGAAGGGCGCCTCATTTTGTGCGATGCGCTCACCTATGCCGAAAAGTTCGAGCCCGAAACCGTGGTCGATGTCGCGACTCTCACGGGCGCCTGCGTGATCGCGCTCGGGCATGTCGCATCCGGCCTCTACAGCAACGACGAGGCCCTGGCTTCCGAGCTACTCGAAGCCGGAAAACAGGCTCGCGACCGCGCCTGGCAGATGCCGCTGTGGGAAGATTACCAGGAACAGCTGAAAAGCAATTTTGCAGACATGGCCAATATCGGCGGGCGACCGGCGGGAAGTGTCACTGCAGCCTGCTTTCTCGCCAGATTCACGAAACAATTCCGCTGGGCACACCTGGATGTCGCAGGCACGGCGCATCGCTCGGGCAAACACAAGGGATCGACCGGCCGCCCCGTTCCATTGCTTGCCCGATTCCTGATAGAACGCTCCAGCGGCGCATGACGCGGATCGATTTCTACACGCATGCGACCAACAGGCTGGAAACCGCATGCAAGCTGAGCGCCAAGGCCGTCAAGCAAGGTTTGCGCGTCATGATCCTCAGCCCCGACATCGAGACCAGCCGGCAGCTCGACGAAATGCTCTGGCGCTATCCCCCCACGGGATTCATTCCCCATTGCCATGCGAGCGACTCCGTCGCTGAAGTGACCCCCGTCATTATCGCCGAAGCAGGCGAAGTGCTTCCCCACGACGAAGTCCTGCTCAACCTGAAAAACGACTCTCCGCCATTTTTCAGCCGCTTCCAGCGACTCGTCGAAATTGTGGACAAGGACGGAGAAAAGGATGCGAGGGAAAGGTACCGCTTCTACCGCGACAGGGGATACGAAATCCATCACCACAAGCTCGGGGAAGGCGGATGAGTCCGGAAGACGAGGCATTCAGGAAAATGGATGCGCTTTTCAGGAAGCACAAAGGGGAGCCATCGCATCAGGAAACCATTCCGACATTGACCGAGATCGTCGGACAACCCGGCAGCGACCGGACGAGCGAGCTGGCAGGCAATTTACTGCAAACACTGGACAAGAAACTCGATGCCTTCCGGCAGGAAATGAAAGCATTCATCCGTACGGCTGTGAACGAGGCCGTGCAGCAAAACAATCCAACAGAAAAGATCATGGAACTTGCAAAAAGCTTCGAACCCGAAACGATAGAAAGCCGCTGGTATCCCCTGTGGGAATCCTCCGGCTACTTCAAGCCCAGGCATACTCACGCGGCGCCCCCCTACTCGATCATGCTCCCCCCGCCCAATGTGACGGGAACCCTGCACATGGGCCATGCCTTCCAGGATACCCTGATGGACTGCCTGATCCGCCACAGCAGGATGAAAGGCAGCCCGACCCTGTGGCAGCCGGGAACCGACCATGCGGGCATTGCCACCCAGATCGTGGTCGAGCGCCAGCTCGAGGCGAAGGGGCTGGACAGGCGCGCCATGGGGCGGGAACAATTCCTCGAACATGTCTGGCAGTGGAAAGACGAATCTGGCTCCACCATCACCCGGCAGATGAGGCGCCTCGGCGCCTCCGCCGACTGGTCCAGGGAGCGTTTCACCATGGACGAAGGACTCTCCAAGGCGGTGACCGAGGTTTTCGTCAGGCTTTACGAAGAAGGCCTGATCTACCGCGGCAAACGCCTTGTCAACTGGGATCCGGTGCTGCAAACCGCGGTGTCGGACCTGGAAGTGGTCTCCGAAGAAACCGAAGGGCATCTCTGGTACATCCGCTATCCGGTTGAGAACAGCGACGAATATCTGGAAGTCGCCACCACGAGGCCGGAAACCCTGCTGGGGGATGCCGCTGTTGCGGTCCACCCGGAGGACGGGCGCTACAGACATCTCGTCGGCCGCCATGTCAGACTCCCCCTTTGCGAGCGGAGCATTCCCATCATTGCCGACGATTACGTCGACCCGGAATTCGGCTCGGGCTGCGTCAAGATCACGCCCGCCCACGACTTCAACGATTACCAGGTCGGCCTGCGCCACAATCTGGTTCCGATCGGCATCTTCACGCTGGATGCCAAGATCAGCGACATGGCCCCGATCGAATACCAGGGGCTGGACCGGTTCGATGCCAGGCGCCAGATTCTAAAAGACCTGGAAGGAGCCGGGCTCCTGCTGCAGACCAAACCGCACAAGCTGATGGTTCCGAAAAGCGACAGGACGCATACCGTGATCGAGCCGATGCTCACCGATCAGTGGTTCGTCTCGATGGAAAAACTGGCGAAACCCGCCATTTCCGCAGTGGAAACCGGAGAAATCAGGTTCGTTCCGGAGAACTGGTCGAATACCTATTTCCAGTGGCTCGAGAACATTCAGGATTGGTGCATTTCGCGCCAGCTCTGGTGGGGACACCGAATTCCCGCCTGGTACGACGAAGACGGCAACGTCTATGTCGGCAGGACCCTCGATGAAGCTCGGGGCAAAGCAGGTGACGGGCGCAAGCTGATACAGGACGAAGACGTGCTGGACACCTGGTTCAGCTCGGCGCTGTGGCCCTTCTCCACCCTGGGATGGCCTCTTGAAACCTCGGAGCTCGAAACCTTCCTTCCGACTTCCGTCCTCGTCACCGGCTTCGACATCATTTTCTTCTGGGTGGCGCGCATGGTCATGATGACCCTGCATTTCACCGGGAAAGTGCCTTTCAGGGAAGTTTATGTGCACGGCCTGATACGGGATTCGGAAGGACAGAAGATGAGCAAGTCCAAGGGCAACGTGATCGACCCTATCGACCTCATCGACGGCATCTCGCTCGAAGATCTGGTGCAAAAGCGCACCAGCAACCTGATGAATCCGAAGCAGAGAGAGGCCATCGAAAAGGCAACGAGAAAGCACTTCGAGGGCGGCATCCCCGCCTTCGGAACGGATGCTTTGCGCTTCACGTTCGCGAGCCTCGCCTCCCACGGGCGCGACATCAAATTCGATCTCAACCGCTGCGAAGGCTACCGCAATTTCTGCAACAAGCTGTGGAACGCGACGCGTTTCGTGCTGATGAATACCGAAGGCCGCGACACCGGCCTCGACAGCGACAGGCTTCTGAAATTTTCCGATGCCGACAGATGGATCATCTCGCGCCTGCAGCAGGCGACTAGCGAAATGGAAGAAGCTTTTTCCAGCTACCGCTTCGACATGGCATCCCGCGCCCTCTATGAATTCGTCTGGGACGAATACTGCGACTGGTATCTCGAGCTTGCCAAGGTGCAGCTCAATGGCGGCGACGAGGCCGAGCAACGCGCAACCCGTAAGACCCTGGTGCGCGTTCTGGAGGCGACATTGCGCCTTGCCCATCCGATCATTCCCTTCATCACCGAAGAACTCTGGCAGAAAGTCGCCCCGCTTGCCGGAAAATCCGGAGAGACCGTCATGCTCCAGCCCTATCCGGTTGCGGACGGGGCGCGCGTGGATTCGCATGCCACTGCGAACATTGCATTGCTCAAGGAAATGGTCGACGCATGCAGAAAGCTGAGGAGCGAAATGAACCTTCCTCCGGGCGAGAAGGTGCCGCTCGCTGTCGCGGGAGAGGCCAAAACCGTCGAATCCTTCTCCCCCTATCTCAAGGCTCTGGCGAGACTCTCGGATGTGAGCGTCGCAAGCGAACTGCCCAAAATCGATGCGCCCATCGCGATAGCCGGAGCATTCAGGCTGATGCTCGAAATCGAGATCGATGTCGAAGCCGAAAAAGAAAGGCTGGACAAGGAAATCGGCAAGATCGGGAACGAGATCGGAAAATGCGAAGCCAAGCTCTCCAATCCCGGATTCGTCGAGCGTGCGCCGTCCGCCGTCGTCGAGCAGGAACGGGCCCGGCTTGCCGGCTTCGCTTCGACATTGGCGCAGTTGAAAGCGCAGCGTGGGAAACTCGGATGAGCTTTTCCATGAAGGCTGCCGCCTCATGGCACTCGGCGAGCCGGATGCGGCGATCGCCTGTTTCAGGAGCACGATAGAACAGCAGCCCGACTGCTTCGAGGCCCATACCAATCTCGGCATCCTGCTGCAACAACGCGGAAGCTTCGCCCAGGCTGAAGCAGCGTTCAGGCTTTCGCTCGCCATCCGCCCCAGCCCCGAAACGCTCTCCAATCTCGCCGATCTATTCGCCAAATCGGGGCGATTCGATGAATCAGAAACGCTCTACAGGCAGTCCCTTGCCCTCGATCCCAAACCCGCAACCTATTCGAACTACGGTGCCCTGCTCGCCTGCCTGAACAGGGAGAAGGAAGCGGAAACCTGCTTCAGAACTTCCCTTGAACTGGCCCCGGACAATCCGAACACCCGTTTCAATTTCTCCTATCTACTTCTCGCCCAGGGGCGCTTTTCAGAAGGATGGCAAAATCTGGAAGCGCGCCACCAGGGCAGAATCAACGTCCCGGAGCTTCCCTTTCCGAGATGGGTAGGCGAATCCCTCGAAGGGAAGTCGCTGCTCGTCTGGCCGGAGTTCGGGTTCGGCGACGAAATCCAGTTTTGTCGCTATCTTCCCCTGCTCAAGAAGGCAGGTGCTGCCAGAATCGTTCTGGCCTGCAGGGAGGAACTCGAAATGCTTTTCGCAACCCTGGAAGGGGCGGACGAAGTATGGCCGGTGAATAAAGGCTTGCCGGAAGAATCTTTCGATTTCTGGACCATGCCGCTTTCCATCCCGCACCACCTCCGGACCGATTTTGGCTCCATCCCTGCAAAAATTCCCTACCTCGGAGCGAGCCCTGAAAGAATCGAAAAATGGCACGGAAGAGTGCCTGACGCAGGCAAAATGCAGGTTGGGCTCGTCTGGAAGGGAAACCCGCTGCACGAAAACGACACCAGGCGCTCCCTTCCCTCCCTTTCCATGCTTTCCCCCTTGTGGGATGTCGAAGATATCTCCTTCGTCAGCCTGCAAAAGGGCGCGGGGGAAAATGAAGCGAAGCATTTTTTTCTTCCCCTTGCTCATCTCGGCTCAGAAATCAGGGATTTCGCAGACAGCGCAGCCATCCTTTCCATGCTCGATCTGGTGATTTCGGTCGATACCTCCATCGCCCATCTCGCCGGGGCGATGGGCAAGCCCTGTTGGGCGATGCTCCCGCAGTTCAAGACAGACTGGCGCTGGCTGAAGGATCGAAGCGATTCCCCATGGTACCCGACGATGCGTCTTTTCAGGCAGGGAAAGGACTGGGAAAGCGTGATTCTGGAAATCCGGGACGCATTGGAAGCTATTCCTGCGCGATAGCGGGATCGGGAGATTCGTGGCGGCGCATGCCCAGATAGGCGATCATGGAAAGCGCAAAACCGATCAGCAGCATGCCGAGTGCTTCCAGATGCGAGGGCACTTCCCCGAGCTGCAGCCATGCCGCAAGCACCCCTATCACCGGGGCGAGCAGGGAAACCATGCTCGCCGTTCCGGCAGAAAGATTCCGAAGGGCATAAAGCCAGAGCAGCCAGGCCAGGGCATTCGCCGCAACGACGTTGTAGAGCACTGCCCCTGCAAGATAATGGGTCCATACCATGGGCTTTGCCGGAAATACCAGGGCAATGAAAACAAGCGGAAGGGAGCCGATCAGCATCTGCCATGCGGTGAAGGAGAAGAGATCCATTCCTGGCGCAGCCTTGTGCAACTTCTTGGCCATGATCACGGAAAGCGCCCAGCACAGCCCTCCCGATATCGCCAGAAGATCGCTCAGAACGCTCCCCTTCATATGCCAGGGTTCTAGGATGCAAACCAGGCCTGCACAGGATGCTGCGACGACGATCCACTGCAGTCCCCTGATTTTCTCCCCCAGGAACGGCCAGGCGAGCAGCATCACCCAGAAAGGCATGGTGTAGCTCAGTACTGCGACCTTCCCCGCCCCGCCCGTGACCAATGCCAGAACGATGAGTCCGGTGAACCCGCAGGTCTGAAGCAGCCCGATCAGGGCAGTCTGAGGGATATAAGTGGGGCGCAGCGGCCTTTTCAACAGAGGAAGGAGGAGAAGCATCAGGATCGCTGCGAAAAAGGTGCGCATCGCGGCAAACTGGAAGGGGCCGACACTCTGCAGGGCGGACTTCATCACCACCCAGTTGTAGCCCCAAATGACCGCAAGGAGAACGAGCGCTGCAAGCGGCTTCATGATTCGACGAATTCCAGGGCGTTGCCGTCCGGATCGCGGCAGAACAGCGCGCGCCTTCCGGAGCGGCTCAAGCTGAACTGGACTTTGGCGCCAAGAAGCCTGACGGTGAGCGCATCAAGGTTCGGAACGGACAAGGCAACATGCCTGTCCCGTCCGGCATGTTCCGGAGCAATTCTCCCGGAATCGGGGTCGGGCAACTGCAGCAGATGAATTTGCTGCCCGGGCTCGAGATCGTACCAGATTCCCGGGAAACCCAGATCGGGCCTTCCAGGATCGACTTTCAGCCCCAGCAAATCTCCATAGAAATGGCAGGAAGCTTCCAGATTCGACACCAGGAAGGAGGCATGGAGAATCCTCATCAGCCCTTGGCGATTTGGGATTCGCGCAGGCGGATATGGAGTTCCCGCAGCTGCTTCTCATCGACCGTGGAAGGCGCCTGGGTCAACAGGCACTGGGCGCGCTGGGTCTTGGGGAAAGCAATCACGTCCCTGATCGATTCCGCCCCTGCCATCATCGTCACCACCCGGTCCAGCCCGAAAGCGATTCCACCATGGGGGGGAGCACCGTACTGAAGCGCATCCAGCAGGAAGCCGAATTTCTCCAGAGCCTCCTCATTCCCGATGTTGAGCGCCCTGAAAACCTTGGACTGAACTTCCTCCCGATGTATTCTCACCGACCCCCCGCCGATCTCCCACCCGTTCAGGACCATGTCATAGGCCTTGGAAAGCGCGGAACCCGGATCCCGCTCCAGCAGATCCTCGTGGCCGTCCTTGGGTGAGGTGAAGGGATGATGGAGCGCAACCCAGCGTTTTTCTTCCTCGTCGTACTCGAACATGGGAAAATCCACCACCCAAAGCGGCTTCCATCCCGGATCAAGCAGATTCCGCTCGTGGCCGATCTTGACCCGCAGGGCGCCGAGCGCGTCGTTGACGATCCTGGCCTTGTCTGCGCCGAAGAAGATCAGGTCCCCGGCTACCGCACAGGTTTTTTCGAGTATCGCCTGAATCACGTCCTCGGGCAGGAATTTCAGGATGGGGGACTGCAGTCCGTCCTCGTTTACCTTGATGTAGGCGAGCCCCTTTGCGCCGTAAATACCGACGAATGCCGTGTAGTCGTCGATCTCCTTCCTGGAAATCGCGGCCCCTCCGGGCACCCTCAATGCAGCGACCCGTCCGCCCTTCATGTCGGCGGCCGAGCGAAACACCTTGAATTCGACCGTTTTCATCAGATCGGTGAGTTCGGTGAGCTCCAGTTTCACCCTGAGATCGGGCTTGTCGGAACCATATTTCGCCATGGCAACTTCATGAGTCATCCTGGGGAATGGGTTCGCAAGTTCGACGCCCAGCGTATCCTTGAACAGCTTGCGGATCATCTCCTCCATCAGGTCCATGATCTCCCCTTCCGAGAGGAAGGAAGTTTCGATGTCGACCTGGGTGAATTCCGGCTGCCTGTCGGCGCGCAAATCCTCGTCCCTGAAACATTTGGTGATCTGGTAATAGCGATCGAAACCCGCCACCATCAGCATCTGCTTGAAGAGCTGCGGAGACTGGGGAAGCGCGAAAAAATGTCCTGAATGGACCCGGCTCGGCACGAGGTAGTCGCGTGCGCCTTCCGGGGTCGATTTGGTGAGCATCGGCGTTTCGATATCGATGAAACCCTTCTCGTCCAGGTAACGCCTCATCGCCATCGCGACCTTGTAGCGCAGCCTGAGATTCGCCTGCATCTGCGGACGACGCAGGTCAATCACGCGATGCGTGAGGCGCACCGTTTCGCTGAGATTCTCGTCCTCGATGAGAAAAGGCGGGGGGAGTGAAGGATTGAGGATCTCGAGTTCGGTCACGTCGATCTCGATTTCCCCGCTCCTGAGGTTGGGATTCACCGTGCCTTCCGGCCTTCTCCTCACGCGCCCGGCAATCTTCAGGACATATTCGCCCCTCACTTTCTCGGCGAGGGTGAAGGTCGACGGGCGCTCCGGGGCGAAAACCGCCTGAACCAGCCCCTCCCTGTCCCTCAGGTCGATGAAGATCACCCCGCCGTGGTCGCGCCTGCGATGCACCCAGCCACAAAGGGTGACGGTGCTGTCCAAATGTTTGGTGTCGATGTTGCCGCAATAGTCTGTACGCATGATTATATTCTTGAAGTTTCAGTTCTTGCCGCCGGGGGGAACCACCCCGATGGAAATGATGTATTTGAGCGCGTCGTCGACGCTCATGTCGAGTTCGATGACATCCTTCCTCGGCATCATGAGGAAAAAACCCGAGGTGGGATTCGGAGTCGTCGGAACATAGACGCTGACATAATCGCCGTCGAGATGGTTGGCGACATCCCCGCCGGGCTGCCCGGTGAGAAATGCGACCGTCCACGATCCTTCCCTGGGATACTGGACCAGCAACGCTTTTCTGAAGGCTTCGCCGTTGCTGGAGAAAAGCGTGTCGGAAACCTGCTTTACGCTGTAGTAGATGGACTTCACCACAGGGATCCTGGAGAGCAGCCCTTCCCAGAACATCAGCAGCCGCTGGCCGATGATGTTGGTCGTGAAGAGTCCGGTGAGAAAAACCACCAGAAGGGTCAGAATGACGCCGAATCCCGGAATGTAAAAGCCGAATATCGCCTCGGGCCTCAGGTGCGCGGGAAGCAGCAGAAGGGTCTGGTCCATGGTGCCGATCAAGAGGCGCAGCACCCAGAAGGTGATGCCGAGCGGCACCCAGATCAGAAGCCCGGTGATGAAGTAGCGTTTCATCAGGCCGCTTCTTCCGTGGACTTGGCTTCGGGCTTGGCTTCCGTCGCCGGCTTGGAAGTTCCCTTGAAATCGGTTGCATACCATCCGCTTCCCTTGAGCTGAAATCCCGGAGCGGAGAGCTGCTTGGAAAAGGTTTCCCTGCCGCATTCCGGGCAAACCGTGAAGGGGGCATCGTTCACTTTCTGGATGCAATCCTTGGTGAATCCGCAGGAAGCGCATTTGTATTCGTAGATCGGCATGTCAAACTCCGCAAACGAAAATCGAAACCGACATTATACCTGAGGAACCGCTGATCAGGCGCCGCGCTTCGCGAAATCGGCAAGCCTGACCCCGACGAGCCTGAGCGTCGCGAAATAGGAGGAAGCTCCCAGGATCACGATAAGCAGAAGATGCAGGGCACGATGCAGCACGGAGTCTTTCAGCCAGGATTCGATACTGCCTGACGCATACCAGATCAGGGCGCCCATCACGGCAAGCGCAAGCAGGATCCTGGCAAAAAACAGCGCCCATCCCGGCTGAGGAAAATAGACTCCGGATTTTTTCAACCCCCTGAACAACATGGCCGCATTGAAGCAGGAGCCAAGGCCGATCGCAAGCGCCAACCCGGCATGTTTCAAAACTCCGATGAAGGCGAGATTCATCAGCTGGGTGAGGAAAAGCGTGATGATCGCTATCCTGACCGGCGTTTTGATGTCCTGGCGCGCATAGAAGCCGGGAGCGAGCACCTTGACCAGGATCAGACCGAGAAGGCCGACGCTGTAGGCGAGAACGGCGTTGCGCGTCATGTAGAGATCATGCACGTTAAATGCGCCGTGGTAAAAGAGCGTCGCAACCAGGGGAGCGGCAAGCAGTGCAAGCGCAAGCGCAGCGGGCAGCGTGAGAAGAAAGGTGAGCCTCAAGCCCCAGTCCAGCAGCTTCGCATATTCGTCATGGCTGTTCTCGGCATGGTGCCGGGCCAGGCTGGGAAGAAGGATGCTGCCCAGGGCGACCCCGAGCATTCCCGCAGGAAATTCCATCAGCCTGTCCGCATAATAAAGCCAGGAGACGCTCCCCGTAACCAGGAGGGAGGCGAAAATGGTGTTGATCAACAGGCTCACCTGACTGATCGAAACGCCGAAAACGGCTGACCCCATCAATTTCAGGATGCGCCATACCCCGGGATCCCCGAGATCCAGCTTGAATCGCGGCAGCATACGCAGCTGAAGCAGGAACGGCACCTGAAACAGCAATTGCAGCACGCCGCCCAGAAATACCGCCCAGGCGAGCGCGAGCACCGGCGGATGGATATGCGGCGCAAGGAAAAGCGCGCAGGCGATGAAGGAAATATTGAGCAGGACAGGCGTGAAAGCGGGAACGGAAAATCGACTGTAGGTGTTGAGGATGCCGCCCGCGAGGGATACCAGGGAAATGAAGAAGATATAGGGGAAAGTGATCCTCAGGAGCGTTACCGTGAGGTCGAACTTGGCGGCATCGTGCGAAAATCCCGGCGCGCTGACATAGATGACGATGGGTGCCGCCGCCACCCCGATCAGGGTGACCACGAAAAGGACGAGTGCCATGAGGCCGGAAACATGGTCCACGAGTACCCTCGTATCCTCCTCCCCGCGCCTGGTCTTGTATTCTCCCAGCACGGGAACGAAACCCTGGGAAAAGGCCCCTTCCGCGAACAGGCGCCTCAGCAGATTGGGGATCTTGAATGCGACGAAGAACGCATCGGTATAAAGGCCGGCACCGAAAACCCCGGCGATGATCACTTCCCGCACGAACCCCATGATGCGCGAGAGCAGCGTCATGCTGCTCGTGGCCGCGAGCGCTTTCAACAAGTTCATGTTCTACCCGGTGGATGCGATTTGCGCATTATATTTTGTCTTGCCAAAGGAAGCGAATAAACGTATCATTTTCGATTTTACCCAGATTTCGAGGAGTTTACATGGCCAACAGCGCACAAGCCAGAAAGCGTGCCAGACAATCCGACAAGCAGCGCGAGCACAACGCAAGCCTGCGTTCCGAACTTCGCACCGCCATCAAGAAAGTGAAGAAGGCGATCGCATCCGGCGACAAGACTGCTGCGCAAAGCGTATTCCAGGCATCCGTCGGCACCGTGGATTCCATAGCCGACAAGAGAATCATCCACAAGAACAAGGCAGCGCGCCACAAGAGCCGTCTGTCCGCAGCCATCAAGGCAATGGCGTAATCCCCGGCCGGGCAGCGCCCGGCCAGCCCGTCAGGAACCCCCGTCTCGAGGCAGGACCGCATGCGGAAGCAGTTCCCCATGCGCATACTGAAAATCAAATTGTTCTTGCAACGAATGGCCAATTCGGATAAATATAGCGTTTTGTTTCGGCGGCTTTGCCGCCGATTTCCATTTCGGACGGACAAATGTCTCACGTGATGAACACCTACAAACGGCTTCCCGTCAGCTTCGAGCATGGGAAAGGAGTATGGCTCTGGGACAGGGCCGGGCATCGCTATCTCGACGCAGTCTCCGGCGTTGCCGTCAACGGCCTGGGACACGCCCACCCCGAACTCGTCAAGGCGATTTCGGAGCAGGCCGGACGACTCATCCACACCTCGAACCTTTACGAAATTGAACTTCAGGAAGCACTCGCCGACAGGCTGTGCGCGCTTTCCGGCATGGCCAATGCGTTCTTCTGCAATTCCGGGGCGGAAGCCAACGAGGCCGCGATCAAGCTGGCAAGGCTCTACGGTCACGGCAGGGGGATCGAAGTTCCGACCATCGTCGTGATGGAAAAATCCTTCCACGGACGAACCATGGCCACCCTTTCAGCGACCGGGAACAGGAAAGTCCAGGCCGGATTCGAACCGCTTCTTTCAGGCTTCGCCAGGGTTCCCTACGACGACATCCCCGCCGTCGAACAGGTGGCAGCCCACAACAAGAGTATCGTCGCGGTACTCGTCGAACCCTATCAGGGTGAAGGCGGCGTTCAGGTTCCCGAGGCGAATTACCTGATGGAGCTCAGGCGCATCTGCGACCAGCACGGCTGGCTTTTGATGCTTGACGAAGTTCAGTGCGGGACGGGCAGGAGCGGAAAATGGTTCGCCTTTCAGCATGGCGGCGCCATCCCTGACGTCATGACGCTCGCCAAGGGACTCGGCTCGGGCGTCCCGATAGGCGCATGCCTTGCCAGGGGAGCAGCCGCGGATGTATTCAAGGCGGGCAACCACGGATCGACCTTCGGCGGCAATCCCCTTGCCTGCGCTGCGGCTCTGGCAACTTTGGCTATAATCGAGAAGGAAGGATTGCTGGAGCATGCCGGCAAGCTCGGGGAGCGCATCAAGGCAGGATTCGCCGAGAAGCTTTCCGGCATCCATGGGGTCGCCCAGATACGCGGACAGGGCCTGATGATAGGCATCGAGCTCGACAGGCCCTGCCTTGAGCTGCCCTTGATGGCGCTGGAAAAAGGCCTTCTCATCAACGTCACGGCGGACAAGGTGGTGCGCCTCCTTCCGGCGCTCGTCATGAATGAAGCAGAAGCACAACAAATGGTGGACGAAGTATCCGCCCTGATCATCGATTTTCTGAGGGGGAATTGACGGCGAGCCTGTCAAACCAATAATGTATGAAGCCTAAGCATTTTCTGCAATTCAAGGACTTAGAGCTTTCCGAGTTTGAATATCTGTTCCAGCGCTCGAAGCTGCTGAAGGCAAGGCATGTGAAGCGCGACCTTTACCAGCCGCTGCGCTCCAGGACGCTGGCCATGATTTTCGAAAAGAATTCGACCCGCACCCGGGTTTCTTTCGAAGCCGGAATGAATCAGCTCGGCGGATCCGCCCTGTTCCTGAACTCGAGGGACACCCAGCTCGGGCGCGGAGAGCCGATCGAGGATGTCGCGCAAGTGATATCGAGGATGGTCGATATCGTCATGATTCGCACCTTCGAGCACGAGATCATCGAGCGCTTTGCCGCCCATTCCAAGGTTCCCGTCATCAACGGGCTGACCGACGAATACCATCCCTGCCAGATCCTCGCCGACATTTTCACCTACATCGAGCACAGGGGCTCGATCAAGGGAAAAACCGTGGCCTGGATCGGAGACAGCAACAACGTGTGCAATACCTGGATGCAGGCGGCAAAAATCCTCGATTTCAATCTGCATGTCTCCACGCCGCCGGGCTACGAAGTCGAACCGGAACGCGGCGAGAGCTTCGAGTCCATGCACCTCGAATGCTTCGAGGATCCCCATGAAGCGGCAAGGGGCGCCGACCTCGTTACCACCGACGTCTGGACCAGCATGGGTTACGAAGACGAGGCCGAAGAGCGCATCCAGGATTTCGCCGATTTCAGGGTGGATCGGGAAATGATGGCGCTTGCCAAGCCGGATGCGCTTTTCATGCATTGCCTGCCCGTTCACCGCGGCCAGGAGGTCGAAGCCGAAGTGATCGACGGCCCCCAGAGCGTGGTCTGGGATGAAGCCGAAAACAGGCTGCATACGCAAAAGGCGCTCATCGAATACCTGCTTCTCGGAAAAATCAACAAATAAACTTCTCCTGGAATGAACCCATATGCCTGAAATCAAGAAAGTCGTCCTGGCCTACTCGGGGGGACTCGACACCTCGGTGATCCTGAAATGGCTTCAGGATACCTATCATTGCGAAATCGTCACCTTCACCGCCGACATCGGGCAGGGCGAAGAGCTGGAGCCTGCGAGGGCCAAGGCAACCTCCCTCGGGGTCAGGGAAATCTTCATCGACGACCTGAGGGAAGAGTTCGTGCGCGACTTCGTCTTCCCGATGTTCAGGGCGAACGCGATCTACGAAGGCGAATACCTGCTGGGAACCAGCATCGCGAGGCCGCTTATCGCCAAGCGCCAGATCGAGATCGCCAACCTGACCGGAGCGGATGCGGTGAGCCACGGCGCAACCGGCAAGGGCAACGACCAGGTGCGTTTCGAGCTCGGCTACTATGCGCTCAAACCTAACATCCATGTCATCGCTCCCTGGCGCGAATGGGACCTGACCTCACGCGAAAAGCTGCTCGCCTACGCCGAGCGCCACACCATCCCGATCGAGAAAAAGAAGGGTGGCGGCAGCCCCTACAGCATGGATGCCAATCTGCTCCATATTTCCTATGAAGGGGGCATCCTCGAGGATCCGTCTGCAGAACCCGAGGAATCCATGTGGCGCTGGACAGCCTCGCCGGAAGCTGCGCCTGATTCGCCTGAATATCTCGATCTCGAATTCAGCCGCGGCGACATCATTTCGATCAACGGCGTCGAAATGTCTCCCGCTTCCGTCCTTTTCGAGCTCAACAGGCTGGGCGGCAAGCACGGCATAGGCAGGCTCGACCTCGTTGAAAACCGCTATGTGGGCATGAAATCCCGCGGATGTTACGAAACCCCCGGCGGAACCATCATGCTGAAAGCGCACCGCGCCATCGAATCCCTGACGCTCGACCGGGAAGTCGCCCATCTCAAGGACGAACTCATGCCGCGCTATGCCAGCCTGATCTATAACGGCTACTGGTGGAGCCCGGAAAGAACCATGCTGCAAAAGATGATCGACGCTTCCCAGGAATGCGTGAACGGCTGGGTCAGGATCAAGCTCTACAAGGGCAATGTCATCGTTTGCGGACGCGAATCGAAGACCGACTCGCTTTTCGATGCGACCATCGCCACCTTCGAGGAGGACATGGGCGCATACGACCAGAAGGATGCTGCAGGTTTCATCAAACTCAACGCCCTGCGGCTCAGGATAGCCGCCAGACTGAGGAACAGGAAATGACCCAATTCGACAATGTCAGCGTAGTCAAGAAATCGAACATCTTCTTCGAAGGAAAATGCATCAGCCACACCCTGCTCTTTCCGGATGGAACGAAAAAAACGGTGGGCGTGATCTTTCCGTCCTCGCTCACCTTCAAAACCGCCTCCCCCGAAATCATGGAAATCCATTCCGGTTCCTGCCGCGTCAGGATAGGCGAAGGGCAATGGCAGAATTGCAGTGCGGGAGAATCCTTCAGCGTCCCCGGGAACAGTTCATTCGACATCGAAACGAATGAACCCCTGGATTACGTTTGCCACTTCTGCTAGGAAAACCATGCCTTCATTCGACATCGTATCGGAAGTCGACAAGACCGAAGTCAAGAACGCCATCGAACAGACCAACAAGGAAGTCGGCACGCGCTTCGATTTCAAGGGGTCGGATGCCCGCGTGGAACAGGCCGAACTGGTTCTGACCGTGCATGCCGACAACGAATTCCAGCTCTCCCAGATCCAGGATATCCTGAACGGCAAGCTCGCCAAGCGCGGCGTCGACATACGATGCCTCGACATCTCGGAAAAGATCGAGAAAGTGTCAGGCAACAAGGTGAAGCGTGCGTGCACCGTGAAAGTCGGCGTGGAGACCGAGCTCGCCAAGAAAATCGTGAAGCTGCTCAAAGACAGCAAGATGAAAGTCCAGGCGAGCATCCAGGGCGAAACCGTTCGCGTCTCCGGCGCGAAGCGCGACGACCTGCAGGCTGCAATAGCCCTGGTGAAAAAATCCATCGCCGATTTTCCCTTGCAGTACCAGAATTTCAGGGATTGAAAGTGTCCGAACAGGATTGATGAGGTCATGACCGACAATCCTAAAGACAAGCGCCGCTTCGAACGCTATGCCGTGCGCTGGAAGCTCCAGTTCGCCTCACCCGAACTCTCCTGTGACGGGAGAACGGCCGATATCTCTCAGAACGGATTGAGCTTTCACAGCGATATCGCGATTCAGCATGCGGCAAAAGCCAGGATCTCTCTCCGCATTCCACCCAGCAAACTGCATCCCTATGGACACGAATTGTCGGCAGATGTCAGGGTAATTTACTCCGTCCTTCAGGGGAAATCCGGCTTCAGGATCGGCCTGGAATTCACCCACATCGAAGAAAAGAGTGCCTCCACCCTATCAAAAACCCTGGCACACCTGCAAGCCATCAGCAACGAAATCATTTGACCAGATTCTCGACCCAGGCACCATAAATCCGCCTCGCAATGCGGTTGAGCTGCAAAACCCTGGCATCCAGATCCTGCTGCATCGCATCAGCGCTCTGTACGCTATCCCCGAGATGGGTCGCAATTTCGTCGGCGCCATTTTCGCACCACTGCCGCACCATTTCCCGGTTCATCTCGACATGGCATTGCAGGGCCAGATGCGGCCCGTAAGAAAATGCCTGGTTATCGCACCATCCGCTGGCAAGAATTCTGTTCGCTCCCTGCGGGATTTCGAAAGTCTCCCCGTGCCAATGAAATGCATCGAAGTCCTGCATGCCCCCGAACCATTTCTCTGCATCGCCCAAAACCTCGACCCTGCCCCAGCCGATTTCCCTGACCCTGTTCCTTCCCACTTTGGCACCCAGGGCTTTTGCCATCAGTTGCCCACCCAGGCAGTGCCCGAGAACCGGAACCTCCTTCGAAACCGCATCCCTGATCAGGTCTAGCGCAGGCGCTATCCAGGGAAGGTCATCGTTGACACTCATCGGGCCGCCCATGAAAACGAGACCGGAAAAAGAATCGACCGAATTGGGAACGGATTCCGCCTCGTCAACCCTGAAGAGCTGCCATGCAATGCCGGATTCGTTCAAAAAGTCCGAAAAAAATCCCGCACCCTCCGTTCTCGCATGGCGAAAAATCGCAACCGGCTTCATGTCCCTCCCCTGGCAATTATGAGATGAATCTTATCCGAGCATGGCCCCTCCCGCAATATGCTAGAATTCCATTTTTCTATGGAAAACCCATGTCAGGAAACAGTCTAGGCACCCTTTTCTGCGTCACATCGTTCGGCGAAAGCCACGGTCCTGCGATCGGCTGCGTAGTGGATGGCTGCCCGCCCGGAATGGCCCTTTGCGAAGAAGACATCCAGAAGGATCTGGACCGGCGAAAACCCGGAACTTCCAGGCATGTAACGCAAAGACGCGAGTCCGACAGCGTGGAAATTCTCTCGGGGGTTTTCGAGGGAAAAACGACCGGAACGCCCATTGCGCTCCTCATACGCAACGAAGACCAAAGGAGCCGCGACTACGGAAATCTCGCGGAAACCTTCCGGCCAGGCCATGCCGACTACACCTATTGGCAGAAGTACGGCATCAGGGACCACCGGGGCGGGGGACGCTCTTCTGCCCGGGAAACCGCAGCCAGAGTGGCGGCAGGGGCAATCGCAAAAAAATGGCTGAACCTGCGCTACGGCGTCGTAATCAGGGGTTATCTCTCCCGGCTCGGGCCGATCGAAATTCCTTTCGAAAACTGGGATGCCGTCGATGAAAATCCATTCTTCTCTCCAAACTCCGGCATGGTGCAGGAGCTTGAAGACTACATGGATGCGCTGCGCAAATCCGGAGATTCGGTCGGGGCCGAAATCACGGTAATCGCGGAAAACATGCAGGTGGGATGGGGCGAACCCGTCTACGACAGGCTGGATGCCGAAATCGCCTATGCCCTGATGAGCATCAATGCCGTCAAGGGCGTGGAAATCGGCGACGGCTTCGCCTGCGTTGCCCAGAAAGGCACCGAGCACGGCGACGAGATGACCTCGCAAGGTTTTATCAGCAACCATGCGGGCGGCATTCTGGGAGGCATCTCCACCGGACAGGATATCGTCGCGCGCATCGCGGTCAAACCCACTTCCAGCATCAGGCTACCCAGGCGCAGCATAGACAAGGCGGGCAAAGACACCCAGATCGAGACGCACGGGCGCCACGATCCCTGCGTCGGGATACGCGCGACCCCGATTGCGGAAGCGATGCTTGCGCTCGTGCTGATCGACCACGCATTGAGGCACAGGGCGCAGAATCTGGAGGTTTCCTGTCCCACGCCGAAAATTCCGGGCAAGGCCCGGGACTGAGCTTTGCCGGAAAAAATTCCCTACTGGCGCCTTTCCGGATTCTACTTCTCGTATTTCGCCTTCCTCGGCGCTTTCACCCCCTACTGGAGCCTGTACCTCAAGTCGCTCGATTTCAGCGCATTCCAGATCGGCATCCTGATGTCGATATTGCATGTGATGCGGCTGTTCGCGCCCCATTTCTGGGGATGGCGGGCCGACAGGAGCGGAAAGCGGATAGGCATCGTCAGGATGACCGCTCTGTTTGGCCTGCTCGCCTATCTCGGCGTATTTTTCGGCAGGGAGTTCCTTTGGCTCTTTGCCGTCATGATGCTGATGAATTTCTTCTGGAGCGCGAACCTGCCGCTCGTCGAAGCGACGACGCTGGGTCATCTTGACGGAAAAGTCGGGAAATACGGCACGATCCGCTCCTGGGGATCGGCAGGCTTCATATTTTCGGTGATCGGGATCGGCTATCTCCTCGACCGTATACCCATCGCTGCACTGCTCTGGGCCATACTCGGCTTCATGATCGGCATTCTTTTCTTCTCCCGAAAAATTCCCGAAGCGGAAAATGCCCCGCACGAAACCGACCCGGTTTCCGTCTGGAACATCTTGGGCAAAAGCGAAGTCATCGCGCTCTTCGCTTCCTGCCTTCTGATGACGGCAGCGCACGGCCCCTATTACACTTTCTATTCGATCTATCTCGTTGCGCACGGCTACCCGAAAAGCAGCATAGGCTGGCTATGGGGACTGGGCGTCATCTGCGAAATCGGCGTTTTCTTCCTGATGCCGAAAATCATGGCGAGATTCTCCCTGAAAGCGATCCTCGCCTTCAGCCTTGGATGCGCCGCACTGCGGTTTTCCCTGATCGGATGGGCAGTGGATGTCCCAATTCTGGTCATCTTCGCCCAAACCCTGCATGCAGCGACTTTCGGCGCGCACCATGCCGCAGCAATGGCCGCCACCCATCATTTTTTCAGGGGAAGGTACCAGGCCAGGGGGCAGTCCTTCTATACCAGTCTGGTCTATGGCGCGGGAGGCATTCTGGGCGCATTGGGAGGAGGCTATGCGTGGGGGGCATTCGGACCCCAGATCACTTTCAGCCTGGGCTCAATTGCAGCGCTTGCCGGACTCCTCTGGCTGCTCCTGAAATTCAGGCTTTCACCCGGCTGATCTTGACCACATCCGGGATCTTGCGCAGGGCGCGCATCACCTGGGCAAGATGCATCCTGTTGCTGACCTGGAGGGTGAAGTTGATGGTGGTATAGCTTCCTTCCCCTTCCATACTGATGTTCTCGATATTGGAACCCGCTTCTGCAATTTCAGCAGCGACCCTGGCAAGCACCCCGCGCTGGTTCCTGACTTCGATCCTGATGCTGACATCGAATTGACGGGTGATCTCGCTGTCCCATTCGACGTCCAGACATTTCGCCGGATCGACCCTGCTTTTGCGAACCACAGGGCAATCATGGGTATGGATGATGAGTCCCTGCCCTTTCTTGATGAAGCCGAGTATCGGGTCCCCGGGAATCGGGCTGCAGCATTTGGCGAATTCGACAGCCATGCCTTCGGAGCCGCGTATGACGAGCGGTGCGGGTTTCTCCTCCGGAGAAGCAATCTCCCCGTTGACAAGCCGCTTCGCCACGACGATGCCGAGCCGCCGCCCCAGTCCGATGTCGGTCAGGATATCCTGGCGCGACCTGGCTCCGGTCGACTTCAGCAATCTGTCCCATTTCGCATCGTCCACCGACTCGGGCGGAATTTTGAGCGCAACCATCGCCTGGTTGAGCAGCCGCTCTCCCAGCATGGCGGATTGCTCATGCTGCATCGTTTTCAGGTAGTGCCGGATATGCGTCCTGGCCTTGCCCGTGATCACATATTCCAGCCATGCCGGATTGGGCTTGGCATAGGGCGCGGTGAGTATTTCCACCGTATCCCCGTTCCTGAGCGGCGTCCTCAAGGGTTTCAATTCCCCGTTGATCCTGACGGAAAGGCAGCGACTCCCGATGTCGGTATGCACGCTGTAGGCAAAATCGACCGGAGTAGCCCCCTTGGGCAGCACCAGAATCTTGCCCTTGGGCGTGAATACGTAAATCTCGTCCGGAAAAAGATCGACCTTGAGATGCTCCAGGAACTCCACGGAATCCGTGCTCTCCCCGAGGGATTCGAGCAGGCTTTGCAGCCATTGATGGGTTTTGCGCTGCATCTCGCTCAGGTTGGCTTCCGAACTCTTGTACAGCCAGTGGGATGCGACGCCGGCTTCGGCGATCTTGTGCATCTCCGTGGTTCTGATCTGGATCTCGATCGGGGTGCCATAGGGGCCGAAAAGCGAAGTATGCAGCGACTGATATCCGTTCGATTTGGGAAGGGCGATGTAATCCTTGAATTTTCCCGGAATCGGCTTGTAGAGACCGTGAAGCACGCCCAGTGCGTAGTAGCAGGTCGGAATGTCCTTCACCACCACCCTGAAACCATAAATATCCTGAACTTCCGAGAAACTCAGCTTTTTCTCAAGCATCTTCCGGTAAATGCTGTAGAGATGCTTCTCCCGTCCGGTAGTCTGAGCCTCGATTCCGGCTTCCTTGAGCCGCTGGACGATGTTATCCAGAATCTTGCCGACCACTTCGCGCCGATTTCCCCGCGCCGCCTTGATCGCCTTGCTGAAAACCCGGTACCGGTAGGGATAGAGATGCTTGAAGGAAAGGTCTTCGAGCTCCTGATAGATGCTGTTGAGTCCCATGCGGTTGGCGATCTGGGCATAGATTTCCAGGGTTTCCCGCGCAATGCGCTTTCTTTTCGCAGGATACATCGCATCCAGGGTACGCATGTTGTGCAGCCTGTCTGCGAGCTTGATCAGGATCACGCGCACATCGCTCGCCATCGCGAGCAGCATTTTCCTAAAATTCTCCGCCTGGGCGTCTTCCTGGGTCTGGAATTCGATCCTGTCGAGCTTGCTGACGCCGTCCACCAGATCCGCCACTGGCTGGCCGAACAGATTCGCAAGCTGTTCCTTCGTGACGGCGGTATCTTCCATCACGTCGTGCAGCAGCGCAGCAGTCAGGGTTTGCCCGTCGAGACGCCACTCGGCCAGAATCCTGGCAACAGCGAGCGGGTGAGAGATGTAAGGATCCCCCGATATTCTGAACTGTCCCTGGTGCGCCGCTTCGCTGAAACGATAGGCGGATTCGACTTGCAGCGCATCCTCCGGCTTAAGGTAGCCGGATATTTCCCTGGTGGGCAGGGGTTCTTCAGGCAAGGCGCCTATGCCAGACCCTTGTTGAGCACTTCCAAACCCACCTTTCCTGCAGCGACTTCCCGCAGGGCGATCACGGTGGGTTTGTCGCGATTGGGCTCCACCATCGGATTCGAGCCGTTGGCTATCTGCCTCGCCCGGATTGTGGCGGCGAGGGTGAGCTCGAAGCGGTTGGGAATGTTTTCGAGACAGTCGTCTATGGTGATGCGTGCCATTTGATTTCCTTCAGATAAGCGCTTGTATCAATTGATGGTGCCTAATGAACTGGCTTGCAAGCTTCAGCCGTTCCGCCCTGATGATGCTGACAAGATCCCGCTTCGCCTCTTCCATGTCGTCGTTAATGATAACATAGTCGAATTCTTTCACATGCCCCATCTCTTCGCGGGCAGCCGCCACACGCCCCTCTATCACTTCGATGCTGTCCTGACCGCGTCCGGTCAGACGTGCCTTCAGGGCATCGACCGAAGGCGGGAGAATGAAAATCCCAACAGTTCCGGAGACGAGCTTTCTCACCTGGGCAGCGCCCTGCCAGTCGATTTCGAGCAGGATGTCGCACCCCTTCCGTCTTTCGGTCTCGATCCATTTGCGCGAAGTGCCGTAGTAATTGCCGTGCACATGGGCGCTTTCGAGAAATTCCCCATGCATTTGCATTTCCTCGAAAACTTCCCTGGAAACAAAACAATAGTCGCGCCCGTTCACTTCTCCCGGCCGCGGCATGCGCGTGGTGAAGGAGACGGATAGGTGTACATTGGGGTCGGCCTCGAGCAGCGCCCTCACCAAACTGGTTTTTCCCGCCCCGGAAGGGGCACTGATGATGAAAAGATTCCCGGTCATGTCGATATCAGACTCTCAATATTCAATTGTACCCAGTCTGCGCCCGAACCGAAAGCAGCCTAGAGCACCACCTGTGCGCCGATCTCGACCACCCGGTTTGGGGGAAGCCGGAAGAAGGGAATGGCGCTGCCCGCATTGCGGAACATGGCGACAAAAAGTTTCTCGCGCCACAATGCCATTTTGTGACCGGCCTTCGGGATCAGCATTTCCCTGGAGAGAAAATAGGAAGTATCCATCGGCTCGAGCGCCAGGATCTTCTGGGCAAAAAGCGCCTTGGGCAAGTTGGGCTCGTCCTTGAAGCCGAACCGGACGATCATGCGGTGGAATCCGTTTTGCAAAACCCTGTATTCAAAACGCTCATCCGCCGGAACATGGGGAATCTCCTGCACCAGCACATTGAGAATCACCACCCTTTCGTGCAGCACCTTGTTGTGCTTCAGGTTATGCAGGAGCGCATGCGGCACGCCTTCTGGATTGGCCGTCAGGAAAACCGCCGTTCCCGACACTCTGACGACAGAATCCGGGGAAAGCGATTCTACGAAGGGTTCAAGCGCTATCGACTCGCGTTTCATGCGTTCCGCGAGCAGAACCCTCCCCTGCTTCCAGGTCGTCATCAAAGTGAAAATGACAGATGCGAGAACGAGCGGGAACCAGCCCCCCTCCTCGACCTTGATCAGGTTGGCGCCAAAAAAAGCGAGATCGATTGTCATCAGGGGCAAAATCAGCAACGCCCCCCGGATCAGTCCCCATCCCCACAATCTGCGGACGACGATGAAGGCAAGGAGGCTGGTCACGGTCATGGTGCCGGTCACGGCAATACCATAGGCCGATGCGAGGCTGGACGAAGTCCTGAATCCGAGGACAAGGGCTGTCACTGCGAGAAGCAGAGTCCAGTTGATCCCCGGAACGTAGATTTGACCGATTTCTTCCTCGGAAGTGTGCTGGGTCTCCATCCTGGGCGCATAACCCAGCCTGATGGCCTGACTGGTCATCGAAAACGCACCTGAAATGACCGCCTGGGAGGCGATCACCGTCGCCACCGTGGAAAGAAGTACGAGAGGAAAAAGCGCCCAGTGCGGCGCGAGGAGATAGAAGGGATTGGCTATCGCCTTCGGATCGTGGATCAGGAGCGCCCCCTGGCCAAAATAATTGAGCAGCAGGGCTGGCAGCACGAAGCCGAACCAGGCGAGCTGTATGGGCTTTCTACCGAAATGCCCCATATCGGCGTAGAGCGCTTCCGCCCCTGTCAGCGTCAGCACCACTCCGCCCAGGGAAAGAAAGCCTATCTCGGGATTTTTCTCCAGGAAAAGCATGCCGTGCACAGGATTGAACGCACCCAGCACATGCGGCTCGGACAGGATACTGCGGATTCCGAACAGCGCCAGCACCAGGAACCAGAGGCACATGATTGGGCCGAAAAGAGCCCCCACGCTCGCAGTACCCCTGCGCTGGAAGAAAAATAGCGCGAACAATATCCCGAGCGTCATGGGAATGACATAGCTTTTGAAGAGCGGGCTCACCACCTGCAGCCCCTCGACTGCGGAAAGGACGGAAATGGCCGGCGTGATGACGCCATCCCCGTAAAACAGCGCAGCGCCGAACAGCCCCAGCATCAGAATCGTCGCGCGCCGCCTGCCATTTTTCCCCAGCTTGCCGAGAACCAGCGAGAGCAATGCCATGATGCCGCCTTCTCCCTTGTTGTCGGCGTGCATGATGAATACCACGTACTTGAAGGAAACAACGATCATCAGCGACCAGAAAATCAGGGAAAGGATGCCGAGGATGTTTTCCTGATTCAACGGGACGGGATGCATCCCGGCGGTGAATATCGTGTTCAGGGTGTAGAGCGGACTGGTTCCGATGTCGCCGTAAACTATTCCCAGGGCGGCAAGGGAAAGGGTGAAGAGGCCGGACCTGCCGTTTTTTTCCATGCTTTGAGGAACTGCTCCAAGAAATGTTGGCCAAGGATAGCCGATCCGGCAAGACCGATCAACCGCAAACACCGCAAACGTTGACCCTAAGGAAGCCCTAAATCCCTTTCCTGCGGTGCTTCAATTGCATAATCCCGTTCAGATCCCGAAATGCTGCAGCCAGATCCGCTTCGATCTTTGCATATTCCAGGGCCGTGACGCGATTTTTCATGGTTTCATCGATCTTTCTTTTCTCATCCCTGAGCCTGTCTTCGCTCATTTCCTCCTCGACAATGGCAAGATCGGAAAGAATGGTCACCCGTCTCGGCTGCACTTCCAGCATGCCGCTGGAGACGTAGATGACTTCCTCCTCGCTCCGGTCGGGAAGCCTCAAGCGCACAATTCCGGAGCGGAGCCGCGCGATCATCGGGGCATGCCCCGGGTAAATGCCGACTTCCCCCAACTCGGCGGGGGCGACCACGAATTCGGCAAGGCCTGAAAAAATGGATTTCTCTATGCTGACGATGTCCACCTGAACGGTCATTGCCATATACTGCTATTCCTTTCAAACGGCCGACGCACCGGCAATAATCTCCGTGATTTCCTCGGTGATCGCAGTTTGCCTCGCCTTGTGGTAAATCTGTTTCAGTTCATCCATGACATGACCTGCATTGTCGGATGCGGCCTTCATCGCAACCATGCGCGCACCCTGCTCGGATGCCATGTTTTCGGCAACGGCAAGATAAATCTGCGACTCGATGTAGCGCCGCAGCATCTCGTCCACGATAATTTTCGGATCGGGCTCGTAAATGTAGTCCCAATAGCCTGAGGGGCTGCCAAGGCTTTCCCCCTTGAGGGGAAGAAGCTGCTCCATGACAGGCCGATGCAAAATGGTGTTGACAAAACGCGTATAGCAGATAAAAACCGCATCCAGGCGCCCTTCCCGGTAGGCGTGAAGGAGCTTTCTCGAAGGTCCTGCAAGCTGTTCCATGCGCGGTGTATCCCCCAGACCGACCGCGCTGCTGGATACGATATCGGCATTCATGCGTTTCATGAAGCTGAGGCCGATCGCCCCCAGGGCGCAAACATCCAGATCGATTTTATTCTCGGCCCAGCCTTTCATGTGCCCGAGCGCGAGACGCAAAGCATTGCTGTTCAATGCGCCGCACATGCCCTTGTCGGATGTGACGAGCAGCAGGCCGATGCGACGGACATTTTCCCGAACCGCCAGATAGGGGGACTTGTATTCCGGATGGGCATGGCTCATGTGCGCCGAAACGTTGCGGATTATTTCGCCGTAGGGACGGGCGGCAATCATGCAGTCGCGCACCTTGCGAATCTTGGACTGCGCCACCATTTCCATGGCATGAGTGAGCTTCTGCAGGTTCTGCACGGTGCCGATCTTGCCACGAATTTCCTGTAAGCTCGCCATATTTCACTTGCTCCCGAAGGGGGAAATTGTCCATTTTCGGATTTAGAAGCTCGCCTCACCGATGCCGACTGCAGCCTGAAACGAATGTCCCGCTTCTTCGCTTACCATGATCTTTTCCCTACTCTATGTTCTGGATCTGCTCGCGCATCTGTTCGATCAGCACCTTGATTTCCATGGCAATCCTGGACACCTCGATGTCGACCGATTTCGACCCCAGGGTATTCGCCTCGCGGTTGAGCTCCTGCATCAAAAAATCCAGCCGTTTTCCGACCACCCCGCCCTTTTCGAGTATCCGCTCCATCTCGTCGAGATGCGCGGCAAGGCGCGAAAGCTCCTCGTCAACATCGATCTTGCCTGCGAAGAGCGTCAATTCCTGTCTGATGCGCTCATCGTCAAGGTCGACCATTGCCGCCTTCAGGCGCGAAACCAGCTTCTCCTGAAAGGAGGCGATCAGTTCCGGTATCCTCGGGGAGACCAGCACGACCTTCTCCCTGATTTCCGCCATGCGCGAGAGCAGCATGGCTTTCAGTTTTTCCCCTTCGCGTCTTCGCGTTGCGGAAAAGTCGGCCATGGCGACGCCCAGCAATTCGCCCACTTCCTTTTGAGCGTCTTCCCGGGAGAAGGTTTCCTTCCCGAAAATGCCCGGCCATTTCAGGATTTCCGCGACGGAAAGGCCGACAGCCTCGGGAATCTTTTCCCTGACCTGCCTGTTCAGCCCGGCAAGCTTTGCAAGCACCACTTCGTCGATACTCCTGCGGGTCTCGCTTTCTTCCGAGGCATTGACGCTCAGCCTGCAATCGACCTTTCCCCTGCTCAATTCCGAGGCCAGCTTCTCGCGAATCACGGGTTCGAAAAACTTCAACTCGTCGGGAAGACGGAACTGGATGTCGAGATAGCGATGGTTGAGGGAACGTATTTCGAGAAGGATCGAGCCGATCTCCGTTTCCCTGGAAACGGAAGCAAACCCGGTCATGCTGGCAATCATGGGCACAAAAATCTTTCGTAAAATGCCAGTATAAATGAAAACCGTGACAGGAGTATGGATGTTACTTGCGAAACTGCACTCAGCGGGCTTCAAGAAATCGTGCCTGATCCGCCGGATTTTTATATACTGTTCGCGGCAAGTCGCCAATCATAATAATTAGCTTGGGGGGGATCATGCAAAAACAGAACATCGCCATCATCGGCCTGGGAAGGATAGGATCGGCCTTTCTGGGTGCCATGCTGCAGAAGACGCAGAGCATCCATCTGGCCTGCGTCGCAGAGCGCTCGGATACGCCGGCCAAATCGCAAGCCGCCTCGGCAGGCATCAGGATCGCCACGCTGGACGAAATTGTCGCCATGGGCAATGCGATCGACATCATCTTCGACCTGACCGGCATTCCCGACGTGCGCCGGGAACTGCGCGAAAAACTCCTCGCCTCGAACAACAGCCACACGATCATTGCATCGGAGACCGTAGCCCGCCTGATCTGGTCGCTTATCTCGGACGCCGATCTGCCGGAAATCGCGGGACGCAAGACCGGCTATTGATGCAGTCTGCGAAAAATTGTTCAGGGGTTCCGAGGAACCCCTGAACAGGATGCATCATACCGACGGAATTACCTCAGCCAAGGCCTGTTGAAAGGTCCTTGATGATGTCTTCGACGGATTCCAGCCCCACTGCGAGGCGCAGCAGCCCTTCGCCTATTCCGGCGGCTTCCCTCGCCTCGGGTGAAATCCGCCCGTGGGTGGTGGTCGCGGGATGGGTGATGGTGGTCTTGGTGTCGCCGAGATTCGCGGTGATGGAGATCATCCGGGTCGAATCGACAATCTTCCATGCGGCATCCCTCCCCCCTTCGACTTCGAAGGAAACGATAGCGCCGCCGGTTCTCTGCTGCATCAAAGCGAGATCGTGCTGCGGATGGGAAGGAAGGCCGGGATAATAGACCCGCCTGATTTTCGGCTGAGCTTCGAGCCAGGTCGCGACTTCCAGCGCGGCTTTCGACTGCGCGTCCATCCTGACCTTCAAGGTCTCGATCCCCTTGAGAAAAACCCAGGCATTGAATGCGCTCATCGTGGGACCTGCCGTTCTCAGGAAGTTCCGGACACCCTCCATGAGCTCCGCGCTTCCCAGTACCGCACCTCCCAATACCCGTCCCTGCCCGTCCAGATACTTGGTCGCGGAATGGATCACGATGTCCGCGCCCAGTGCCAGCGGCTTCTGGATGGCAGGCGTGCAGAAGCAGTTGTCCACGGCGAGCTTCGCTCCGGCCTTCCTTGCCAGAATCGAAAGCGCCGAAATGTCGGAGAGTTCCATCAGCGGGTTGGACGGGGTTTCGACGAAGAACAGCCTGGTGTTGGGCAGGCAGGCCTTCTCCCATTCCGAAACGTCGGCCCCCGAAACGAAGGTGGTCTCGATGCCGAAGCGCTTCAGGATGTTGCCGAAGAGCTGAACGGTCGAGCCGAAGATGCTGCGGGAAGAAACGATATGGTCCCCCGCACTCAACAGCCCCATGACGCAGGAGAGAATCGCCGACATGCCGGATGCGGTCGCAACGCAGGCTTCGGCGCCTTCAAGGGCAGCGAGCCGCTCCTGGAACGAAGTCACGGTGGGATTGGTGAAGCGGGCGTAGATGTTGCCGGGCTCTTCCCCCTTGAACCTGGCTGCCGCCTGCGCAGCGCTCTCGAAAACGAAGCTGGATGTGAGATAAAGCGCCTCTGAATGCTCCATGAACTGGCTGCGGTGAATCCCGGATCTCACCGCAAGCGTTTCGAAATCGAAATCTTCTTCCATATCACCTCTCCTCGGCGCTCACCAGATTGAGATCGAGCTGAGTGCTCGTCGATTCGGATTCCTGCGCCTTTTTGCCGTCGCGCTGCGATTCGATGCTGGCGAGATAATTGGCCGTCACATCCCCGGTGATATAGTAGCCGTCGAAGCAGGAGCTCTCGAAATTGCAGACTCCGGGATTGACCTGCCTCACGCTCTTCTTGAGCGATTCGAGATCCTGGTAGATCACCCTGTCAGCGCCGATCTCCAGGCAAATTTCCTCGTCGGTGCGGCCGGTTGCGATCAGTTCGCTCCTTGTCGGCATGTCGATCCCGTAAACGTTGGGAAAGCGCACCGGTGGAGCTGCGGATGCGAAATAGACTTTCAGTGCACCCGCTTCCCTCGCCATCTGGACGATCTCGCGGCTGGTCGTGCCACGCACGATGGAATCGTCGACCAGCATCACATTCTTTCCCTTGAACTCCACGCCTATGGCGTTGAGTTTCTGCCTGACGGATTTCTTGCGCATCGCCTGGCCCGGCATGATGAAGGTGCGCCCGATGTAGCGGTTCTTGACGAAGCCTTCCCTGAAATCGATTCCCAGCCTGTTGGCGAGCTGCAGCGCGCTCGGGCGGCTCGAATCGGGAATCGGGATCACGACGTCGATGTCGAGATCCCCATTCGCCCGAATCTTGTCCGCAAGATTTTCTCCCATGCGCAGGCGCGATTCGTACACCGATATCCCGTCGATAACCGAATCGGGCCTTGCGAGATACACATACTCGAAAATGCAGGGATAGTGAGAAACCTTTTCCGCGCAATGCTTGCTGTAGAAATTCCCGTCGATATCGATGAAAATCGCCTCACCTGGCGCGATATCCCGCACCAGACTGAATCCCAGGGTGTCCAGCGCAACGCTTTCGGAAGCCACCAGATATTCGACGCCTTCCTTCGCCTCATTCTTCCCGAAAACCAGAGGCCTGATACCGTAGGGATCGCGAAAGGCGAGCAGTCCGTAGCCTGCGATCATCACCACCACGGCATAGGCTCCCCTGCACCGCCTGTGCACTCCGGAAACCGCGGAAAAGATGATATCGGGATCGAGATCGTAATTGAGCGAGCATTCCTGAAGTTCGTGGGCGAGCACGTTGAGCAGCACTTCCGAATCGGAATTCGTGTTCACATGGCGCAGATCCTGCCTGAACAGCTCTTCCTTGAGCTCTTCGGCATTGGTCAGATTGCCATTGTGTCCGAGCACGATGCCGAAAGGCGAATTGACGTAGAAGGGCTGCGCTTCTGCAGAAGATTCGGAAGAACCCGCGGTCGGATACCTGACGTGGCCGATGCCCATGTTGCCCACCAGGGAGCGCATATTGCGCGTCCTGAACACGTCGCGCACCAGACCGCTTCCCTTGTGCATGTGGAACACGCTGCCCTCGCTGGTCGCAATCCCCGCGGCATCCTGTCCACGGTGCTGCAATACCAGCAAGCCGTCATACAGCACCTGGTTGACGGGCGATTTTGCGACAATGCCTAAAATTCCACACATATTCGACTCACCTGTAGTTTGATTTCCCGCTATCGAAGCGGATATGCTTCGAGATACTGACGGGAAGCCACGATCCTGCAATGACGCCGCCCGTCTCCAGCATCCCGCGAAGCTGGGCATGCTTCCATAGCGAACTTTCCGGGATTGCAGTCATTCCGGACAGCAGCACCAGCACCAGCACGATCAGCGCACCTCTCGCCAGACCGAATACAGAGCCGAGCAGTCCGTCCATCCAGCCGAGTCCGACCCGCTTCACGAGCCCCGACAAGAGCATGGCCGCAAGCGCTGCCACGATCAGCACGCCCAGAAAAATCGCAGCAAATGCGATCAGCATGCGCAGCGGCGCACCCGATATCGCCTGCGGCAGCATGCCCGAGAGCGCAGGCGAAAACATCTCCGCGCCCCAGAATGCGAGAACCCATGCCGCCAAAGACAGAACCTCCCGCACGAAGCCGCGCATCACGCCAAGGAGCACGGAAACGGCCAAAATCAGCAATACAGCGTAATCGATCGCCGTCATAAACTATTTGGCTTCGACGACCCCATCCAGCCCCAATTTCGCGATTTTCTTGCGCGCAGCATCCGCTGCTGCGCGGCTGGCATAGGGCCCCGCACGCACCCTGGTCTTGCTTCCGACAGATTCGACATAGGTTTTGATGCCCGAAGCAGAAAGCTTCGCCCTGAGATCCTTGACATTCGCAGCATTCGAGAACACGCCGAGCTGGATCACATAGGCCTGGCTTACAGGCTTTTTCGTTTCCTTCGCGGGGGGATTCGGTTGGGCAGGTTTTTGCGCTGCGGGTTCCTGCGGCTTTTGTACCGCGGCCACAGGCGCCGACACAGGTGCCGTTACCGGAGCCGGGGCAGAAGCAGGCTGAATTTCAGGCTGGAAAGGGGATGCGGTCTTTTCGTCAGGAATCTGGATCTGGACATTGCCAACAGGTTTTGCCTGGTCGTCGAATACCATGGGCAAAAATATGGCGGCCAGGATCGCAAGCGCAATCGCACCGACCAGCCTTCTCCTTGCGCGCTTCCTGAGCTGGATTTCCTCTTCGGAAACAGTCTGTTTCGCCATATCCTCTAGCTCCGCTGACAGAGCGTGTTCAACCTCATGAAATCGGCAACCGTGTAAAACGAGCCGAAGACGACAATTCTATCATTTTCGGAAGCAGTCGCACAGGCATGATCCCGTGCCTCCCCGACCGAAGGGAAAGCCTTCACGGCGCACCTGTCCGGGAAAGCATGCCTGAGCCTTTCGATATTCGCGCCTCTCGGCGCATTCAGCGCAACGATCAGCCATTCGTCGATGCTTGCCTGCATCGTGTTCACCACGCCCTCGATATCCTTGTCGGCGAGCATGCCGAAGATGGCGATCGTCTTTCCATTGCAGGGCATATCGTGAAGGTTCGCCGCAAGCATTCCGGCCGCCTGCAAATTGTGTGCAACATCCAGAACGACCATGGGATTTCCCGGAAGAATCTGGAAGCGCCCCGGCAGTTTCAGATTCGAGAACCCTTTGGCAATCGCATCCTCTCCGACATCGAGGTTCAATGCATCCAGCGCGGCAAGGGCTGCGGAGGCGTTCGAAAGCTGGAAAGCGCCCCTCAATGCCGGAAAGGGAAGATGCCTTCGCGAAATTTCCGGGCCGCGATAACTCCATGAACCTTCATCCCTGGAAAAGCCGAAATCGGCACCTATCCCGAGAAGCCCCGCGCCGATCTCCTGCGCATGATCCAGGACCGACTGCGGCGCATCGAAATCCGCGCAGATCGCAGGTTTTCCTTTCCTGAAAATACCGGCCTTCTCGAATCCAATCTCATCCCTGGTATTCCCCAGGTAATCCATGTGGTCATAATCGATCCCGGTGATCACCGCACAATCGGCATCGAACAGGTTGACGGCATCCAGCCTACCGCCGAGGCCCACTTCGAGGATGGCGATGTCGACCTTTTCCGAAGCAAACAGCGCCACGGCAGCCAGGGTGGAAAATTCGAAATAGGTGAGACTCGCGCCCTCCCTCGCCTGCTCCACTTGGGAGAAAGCCATGGTGATCGCTTCATCTTCCGCTTCCACTCCGGCTATCCTGATGCGCTCGTTGAAGCGTACCAGATGAGGCGAAGTGTAGCAGCCCACCTTGTATCCGGCTTGCCGCAAGATGGCCTCCAGCATGGCGCATGTGGAGCCCTTGCCGTTCGTTCCGGCCACCGTCACAATGGGAAATTCAGGATAAAGACCCATGCGCCTGCGTACCGGCTCCAGGCGGCCCAGTCCCATTTCTATGGTTTTCGGATGAATCCGCTCGATATAATCGAGCCAGGACGCGAGAGAATCAGGCATTCACTGCAGGCTGCTTCATCATGAGCGTGATGAGGCTGACCAGCTTGTCGCGCATTTGTCTTCTGTCCACGATCATGTCGACCGCGCCATGCTCGAGCAGGAATTCGGCGCGCTGGAATCCTTCAGGCAGCACTTCGCGCACCGTCTGCTCGATCACTCTGGGTCCTGCGAAGCCGATGAGTGCGCCGGGCTCGGCAATCACCACGTCCCCTATCATCGCGAAGCTCGCCGACACGCCGCCCATGGTGGGATCGGTGAGAACGGAAATGAAGGGCAGCCCCTCTCCCGCAAGACGGGTGAGCGCAGCAGTGCTCTTGGCCATCTGCATCAGGGAAAGCAGGCCTTCCTGCATCCTCGCTCCGCCGCTCGCGCTGAACACGACGAAAGGCATTTTCTGCTCAATCGCAACTTCAACGCCCCTGACGAAACGCTCCCCGACCACAGAGCCCATCGACCCCCCCATGAACCTGAATTCGAATGCGGCGGCAACCAGCGGCACGGTCTTGATGCTCCCGGCCATCACAATCAATGCATCGTCCTCGCCGGTTTCCTCCTGCGCCGCCTTGAGCCTGTCGGGATAGCGCTTGCCGTCCTTGAACTTGAGGCTGTCCAGGGGCCTCACTTCCATTCCAATTTCGTAACGGTGTTCAGGATCGAGCAGGAGTTCCAGCCTGGTCCTTGCGCCCAGCCTGTTGTGGAAATTGCATTTCGGGCAAACGTTCAGATTGTTTTCAAGATCGGAATAATAGAGCACGGCCTCGCAGCTCGCGCATTTGCTCCACAGCCCTTCCGGAACGATCTTTCTGGTGTCGCTCTCTTCCTTGCGCTTGATCTTGGGCGGCAGCAGTTTTTCAAACCAGCTCATGTCAATTCCTTTTTTCCATCTATCGCGTTGCGCATCGCGGCTATGAATGCCGAAACATTCCGCACAACGGACTCCTTGTCCGAATTTTCGATTTCCTGCACGATCCTGCTGCCTATCACCACTCCGTCGGCGATTTTGGATGCCGATTTTGCGGTTTGCTCGTCGCGAATGCCGAAGCCGACGCAGACCGGAAGATCGATTGCCTTCCTGATTTCGGAAACTCTCGCCTCGATTTCCGAAAAATCGAGATGGGTTGCGCCGGTCACGCCCTTCAGCGAGACATAATAGACATAGCCCGATGCAAATTTGGCAACCTTTTCGATGCGCTCCTTCGAGGTGGTCGGAGAGAGCAGGAAAATCGGCTCGATCCCCTCGCCTGAAAAAGCCTCCAGCAACTCCCCCGCTTCCTCCGGCGGGCAGTCGACGGTCAGCACCCCATCCACCCCCGCCCGCTTCGCCTCATGGGCAAACTTGTCGTAACCCATGGCTTCGAAAGGATTCAAATAACCCATCAGCACCACCGGCGTATGGTCGTCCTTCTTCCTGAATTCGAGAACCATCTCGAGGATGCCTTTCAGCGAAGTACCCGATTTCAGCGCTCTTTCGGAAGCGCGCTGGATCACCGGACCGTCCGACATGGGGTCCGAAAATGGAACGCCGAGTTCGATGATGTCCGCCCCTGCATCCACCAGCGCATGCATCAGGGGGACCGTCATGGAAGGATGCGGGTCGCCCGCAGTGATGAAGGGAATCAGGGCCTTCCTGCCCTTTTCCTGCAATTTCCCGAAAACAGTCCGGATGCGATTCATAACTGGATCCCTGAACGTTCTGCGACAGTGTTGATGTCCTTGTCGCCTCGCCCCGAGAGATTGACGAGAAGCAGCTCTTCCTTATTCATGAGCGGGGCGATCTTCGCCGCATGGGCAAGCGCATGGCTCGATTCCAGGGCCGGGATGATCCCCTCGTACCGGCAAAGCGCATGAAACGCCTCCAGCGCCTCGCTGTCCGTGACCGAAGCATAATCGGCGCGTCCCGTGTCCTTGAGCCAGGCATGCTCCGGCCCCACACCCGGATAGTCGAGTCCGGCGGAAATGGAATGCGTGTCCGAGATCTGGCCGTTCTCGTCCTGCATCAGATAGGTCCTGTTGCCGTGGAGCACTCCCGGCCTTCCGGCACAAAGCGGAGCGGCGTGCCTGCCGGTTTCGATACCGTCCCCTGCCGCCTCGACTCCCGTCATGCGCACAGACTCGTCCCCGATATAGGGATAAAACAGGCCGATTGCATTCGAGCCTCCTCCAACGCAGGCAATCAGCCTGTCCGGCTGCCTGCCGAAAGCTTCCATCATCTGGATTTTGGCTTCCCTGCCGATCACGGACTGGAAATCCCTGACCATCATGGGATAGGGATGAGGGCCCGCAACCGTGCCGATGATGTAAAAGGTGCTTTCGACGTTGGTCACCCAATCGCGCATCGCCTCGTTCATCGCATCCTTCAGCGTTTTCGAACCGCTTTCGACCGGAACGACGGTGGCGCCCAGGAGCTTCATCCTGAAAACGTTCGGCGCCTGGCGCCTGACGTCCTCCGCCCCCATGTAAACCACGCATTCCATGCCGTAGCGCGCCGCCACCGTCGCCGTCGCCACGCCATGCTGGCCTGCACCGGTTTCCGCGATGACGCGCTTCTTGCCCATGCGCCGGGCGAGCATCGCCTGGCCTATGGTGTTGTTGACCTTGTGCGCGCCGGTATGGTTGAGATCCTCCCTTTTCAGGAGGATCTGCGCCCCTCCCAGATGCTCCGACCAGCGCCTGGCATGATAGATCGGACTCGGGCGACCGACGTAATGCTTGAGCTCATGTTCGAATTCCGCCATGAAATCGGGATCGTTCCTGTAGCGCTCGTAAACCGCGCGCAATTCCTCAATGGCTTCCATCAATGTCTCGCCGACAAAGATGCCGCCGTACGGGCCGAAATGGCCTCGGCTGTCCGGAAAATCATACATCAGCTTTTCTCACTCCTTGCATGAAAGCAGCAATCCTGGCCGCATCCTTGATCCCTTTGGAAGATTCCACCCCGCTGCTCACATCCACCGCCCATGGATCGACCCGCATGATCGCATCTGCCACATTGCCGGCATCGAGCCCCCCAGACAGGATCAGCGGCAAAGGCAGATTGTCCGGAATCAGATCCCAGTCGAATACCTGCCCGGTTCCGCCGCGTGAGCCTTCTACAAAGGCATCCAGCAAAATTCCCCTGGCGGAAGGATAGCAGGCTGCGTATTGTACCAAATCGAGACCGGGTTTGACTCTCGCCGCCTTGATATAGGGCACGGAAAAACTGCTGCAGAACAGTTCAGTCTCGTCGCCATGGAACTGGAGCAAGTCGAGATGGATCCCCGAAAGCACTTTTTCGACCTCTCCTCGATCGGGGTTCACGAAAAGGCCTACCGCGCTGATGAAGGGCGGTAGCGCCTGCGCGATCTCGATCGCCCGCGTCAAGTCGACATGGCGCGGGCTTTTCTCGTAGAAGACGAGTCCTATTGCATGAACGCCGGCATGGGCTGCCGCCAGCGCATCCTGGACGCGGGTGATTCCGCATATCTTGACCGGCTTCATGCTCTCCCCACAAAATTTTCCATGCCGAGATCGGCTGGTTCAGGCAATCCCCATTTCGGATCATAGCCCACTTCGGCAAGGTAAAGACCGCAGGGGGAAAACGTCGGGGCGGCAAGGGTTCTGTTTCGGGAAGCGAGCAATTCGCCCATCCATTCCGGGCCGAATTTTCCCATGCCGACGAAAACCAGGCTTCCCACGATGTTTCTCACCATGTGGTGCAAAAAGGCATTGGCGCTAATATCGAAAACGAAAAGCCGACCGTGCCTTTCGATGCGGATTTCGCGAAGCTCCCGAATGGGCGAATTCGCCTGGCATTCCGCCGCGCGGAAGGCGCTGAAATCGTGTTCGCCGAGCAGACGGTCAGCCCCTTCCTGCATATTTTCGAGATCGAGACTCTGGTGGCACCAGCCGACCTTGCCGCTGGAAAGACCCGGGCGAACGGGGTGATTGAGCAAAAGATAACGGTATCTGCGGTAAAGGGCGCAATGCCTTGCGTGAAATTGTTCTTCGACGGCTCTCGCCCAGGTCACGGCAATGCCTTCCGGCAGAAGACTGTTGACGCCGCGCACCCAGGCCTGGAGCGGCCTTTTTGCATCGGCATCGAAATGCGCCACCTGCGCCAGGGCATGCACGCCCTTGTCGGTTCTTCCCGCGGCTGAAACCTCGGTCTTTTTCCCGGCTATGCTTGAAACTGCGGCCTCGACCGCATCCTGGAGCGTGCAGCCGAAAGGCTGGCTCTGCCAGCCATGGAACCCGCTCCCGTCGTATTCGATTCCAATCGCGACTCTCACAGCACCAATACGGTCGCGAGCGCGAGGAAAGCCGCTCCATCGCGCATCCTGAAAGGGTAAAGGGGGAGCTTCAGGCTGACCTGTGGATGCTCGAGATCCCGAAAAGCATCGAGAATCCGTTCCCTCCAGTCGCCTTGTCTCTTTTCTTCAGCATAATGCAGGGTGAGCAGCAGCCTCACCGCGATGCGCTCGACATCGAACCAGTGCCTCAAGGGCAGCAGCAGCGTATAGATGCCGCTCAGCATTTCTTCCCTGGAAGTCGATCCCTGCAGAAATGCCAGCAGGGCAATCGTTAGGACGATGCGCCAGGCCTGGATTCCGCCGGAGACAATTCCCTCGACAGTCGGTCCGCCCATTCCAGGAAAAAAATATTCGCCGGGCGTCTCGAAAGCATAAATCGCCAGGAGGGACAGCAGTATCCAACGTATCCTGCGCAATAGCCTGAAAAAGAGATTGTTGCCCTGGAGGAGCAGCAAAATCGCCAGAACGAGGCTCAGAACCGCGAGCGGGCGCGGACCCGAGACAAAGGCATATGCGGCAAGCGAAATCCAGAGCAGTATCCTGGTCGCAGGGTGCAATGCAAAGAAATCGAGCATGCCCTCAAGGCTTCGAAAGGCTGTCGAGCATGGCCTTCGCCATGGCCTTCTGATCCGAGTCGCCTTCGGTCATCACTTCTTCCAGAATTTCGCGCGCCCCTTCCTGGTCGCCCATTTCCTGGTAGACCTTGGCAAGATCGAGCTTGGTGGCAACTTCATACCAGTTCTGATCCTTGGGAGCGGAAATCTCTCCGGGCTCTTCCCCCAAATGCAGATCGACATCCGGCAAAGGCATTTCCGGCTGCTTTGGCTTGCTTCCGGTTTCCACTAGAGAGGGAATCTCGGAAAGATCGAACGAAGCGCCGGAAAGCGCTGCCACTTCCTCCTGAATTTCCGGCGCCGCAGCTTCATCTTGCGCTGCTTCAGCGGCTTCGGCTGGCGCCTCCTCGATCATGGAAGAAAGGTCGAAGTCGACCATTCCCTCATCCTTGAGTTCAGGCGCCTCTTCCGTTTCAACGGCTTCACTAGGGGCTTCTTCGGCGGTTTCGGCAGGAGCCTCCTCCAGCATGGAAGAAAGATCGAAGTCGACCATTCCCTCATCCTTGAGCTCAGGCGATGCTTGCGTTTCAACGGCTTCGACAGGCGACTCTTCGGCGGCTTCGGCAGGCGCTTCCTCCAGCATGGAAGAAAGATCGAAATCGACCATTCCCTCATCCTTGAGCTCAGGCGCCTCTTCCGTTTCAACGGCTTCGACAGGCGACTCTTCGGCGGCTTCGGCATCCAGCATGGAAGAAAGATCGAAATCGACCATTCCCCCATCCTTGAGCTCAGGCGCCTCTTCCGTTTCAACGGCTTCGACAGGCGATTCTTCCATGCCAAGATCGAAATCAAGGCTTTCAGGCTCGGCCAGTTCGATCGCAGCGGGAGGTTCTGCTTCATGTTCCCTGACCGCTCCGCCGTAAAGCGGATTTTCCGGATCTGCCACAAAGCCGATTTCCATCGCCCTTTCCCAGATTTCATGGGAGGGGTCGGCTGCCTGCAGCTTGCGCGCCGCAACTTCGAGCTTGTCCTTCTCGCCGCTTGCAGCATGCACTTTCATGAGAAGCAGAAGAGCGTCGAAATTTCCGGGGTTGGTCTGCAATGCTTCTTTGAGAAGCTCCTCCGCCTGATCGTAGCGGCGGTAGGAAATATAGAGTTGCGCTTCTTCGAGAGAATCGGCTTCCATGACGATTTCAGGCTGAGCTTCCTCAGCTTTCGCTGCCGGTTTCTCCGGTTCGGGTTCCGCGTGCATTTCTTCATGGCCGGAAAATCCGGATACAGCCTGTTCGAGGCTCTTCTTCCGTCTGCGCGAGACCAGCAGTCCCAAGCCTGCAATGCCCAACACCGCACCGCCTGCAGCGCCGAGCAGCACCGGATTTGCCATGATGTCGTCAATGAGAGAAGTTTCGGCCACGGGTTTGGCAACCGCAAGCGGAGCGCTCGCCCCGGCGAGCGCCTTGTTCTTCAGTTCGAGCAACCTCTTCATTTCCCGGATGTTCTTTTCGAGCATCAGGATGCGCTCGCTCGCATCGTTCAGGGCCTTGACCTGCGCCGCTTTGGTTTCCTCGGCGGCAGTCGGAGAAGACGCCTCGCCCTTCGACAACTTCAGCACTTCCTGGGCTTGCGGGGCGACCGGTTTACTCTCGACAGCCGCAGTGATCTTCCCTGAAACGCTGCGCTTCAGCCCTGCTCCGCGTTCGGTAACATCCGACGCCAGTTTCTGGCGATAGGCGTTCCAGTCGACAGCCTGGAGCTGCACGACTTTCTCAGCCTCACTTTTTCCTATTGCAGTGATTTCCTCGCTCCCCGGAATGCGGAGAATGGTACCTGCATCTAGCCGATTCATGTTCTTCCCGGCAAATGCATCGCTGTTGGCCCGATACAGGGCGACGAGCATCTGCTCGAGCGTGACGCCTGCCGGTTTGGTCGCCAGGGCGATCCCACTCAGCGTATCCCCTTTCTTCACGGGCCCGTATTTTCCGGGAGGTACTGCAGGAGCCGCCGCCTTGACCTGTTCCGGCTGCTTCTCCAAAACTTTGGGCTGCTCCAGATGGTGCTCCGGAAGGGAGACAGGCGGGGATACTGCAGGGGCCCTGGCGGATTCCGCCGGGTCGAACAGCAGCGTGTATTCGCGCTCGATCTGCCCGGAAGACGAAGAAAGATCGATCAATACATCCAGAAAAGGATCGTTCACGATCCCGGAAGAAGACAGCTTGATGTAGTGATTGCCGTCCGGACGGGTTGCAATGCCGAGCTTGACGTTGGCAAGCAGCGGATTGTATTCAATACCTGCCTGCCTGAATGCATCGGGGGTCGCAATGTGAACTTCCAGGGATTCCAGTTCCCCTGCCTTCATCGAAACCAAATCGATTTCCGCCCTGAGGGGTTGACCCAATGCGGAAATGACCTTCAGTTCGCCAAGTCCGGCCGCCATGGAAAAGCAGGGCAGCAAGAGGGCTAGCAGCACGACTTTAAGCATCGGTCTTATCATGAACGTGGCCTTCGCCTGGAATATGGATATTCGGCCTGAAATGGCACCTTATTATCTCTTAATCAAGATATTTTTCAATCAAAATCTCCGCGATCTGCACACTGTTGAGTGCAGCGCCTTTCCTGACATTGTCGCTGACGACCCACAGATCGAGCCCCATCGGATGGGAAATATCCTCGCGTATTCTTCCCACGAAAACGGGGTCACGTCCCGCCGCATCGATTGCCGGGGTCGGATAGCCGCCCGGCTTCCTTTCGTCCATGACGACAATTCCGGGAGACTTTTTCAACAATTCCGTCGCTTCACTGGCGCTGATCTTCTTCCGCGTCTCGATATGGACCGCTTCCGAATGGCCGTAGAATACCGGCACCCTAACCGCAGTGGGGTTCACCCTGATCGACTCGTCTTCCATGATCTTGCGGGTTTCCCAGACCATCTTCATTTCCTCCTTGGTGTAGCCGTTATCGAGGAAAACGTCGATATGGGGAAGCACGTTGAAGGCGATGCGCTTGGGGTAAACCTCGCAGACGACATCCTTATGGCTGAAAAGCGCCGTGGTCTGATTGGCAAGCTCTTCTATCGCTTCCTTGCCCGTTCCGGATACGGCCTGATAGGTCGCGACATTGATCCGCTCTATCCCGACGGCATCATGGATCGGCTTCAGCGCGACCAGCATTTGTATCGTCGAGCAGTTGGGATTGGCGATGATGCCGCGATTTTTATACCGGCTTATGGCATGCGGATTGACTTCGGGAACGACGAGCGGAATGTCGTCCTCGTAGCGAAAGTGGGCGGTATTGTCGATCACGACGCAGCCCGCAGCCGCAGCCCTGGGGGCATATTCTGCGGAAACGCTGCCGCCGGCGGAAAAAAGGCCGATTTTCGCCTTCGAAAAATCAAAATCAGCAACATCGAGCACCGTCACATCGCGCCCATTGAAGCGCACCTTGCTTCCCGCGGAGCGGGAGGACGCGAGCGGATAGATTTCCCCTACAGGGAATTTGCGCTCTTCCAGGATGGAAAGCATGGTCTCGCCGACTGCGCCTGTTGCGCCCAGAACGGCCACATCGTATTTTTTGTTCATCGACAGTAATCCTCTAAATCAAAGTCTTGCAGCAACGGCATCGCCCATCTCCTGCGTCCCGACCTTGCGCATTCCTTCCTGATAAATATCGGAAGTGCGCAAGCCTTCGGCAAGCGTCTTCTTGACCGCATTTTCTATCCTTCCAGCGGCAGCCTCGTTGTCGAAGGTATGGCGCATCATCATTGCAACCGAAAGAATGGTCGCAAGCGGATTGGCGATGTTCTGCCCCGCGATATCCGGGGCGGAACCGTGTATCGGCTCGTAAAGCCCCTTGCCATGTTCATCCAGGGAAGCGGAAGGGAGCATGCCTATCGAGCCTGTCAGCATGGAAGCTTCATCCGAAAGAATGTCCCCGAACATGTTGCCGGTCAGAATCACGTCGAACTGCCTGGGGTTCCTGACAAGCTGCATGGCGGCATTGTCGACATACATGTGGGAAAGCTCGACTTCCGGATAATTCTTCGCGATTTCCATGACCACTTCGCGCCAGAGCACGCTGGTCTCCAGCACGTTCGCCTTGTCGACGGAGCAGAGCCGCTTCCCGCGCTTCATGGCCGTTCTGAAACCGACATGGGCTATCCTGGCGATTTCGGATTCGCTGTAGAGCATGGTGTCAAAACCTTCGCGCTCGCCGTCATGAGTCCGCCTCAAGCCCCTGGGCTGACCGAAATAGATGTCCCCGGTGAGCTCCCTCAGGATCATGATGTCGAGGCCGGCAACCACTTCGGGTTTCAGGGAGGATGCGCTCGCCAGCTCGGGATAGAGCACGGCAGGGCGCAGATTCGCGAACAGGCCGAGCTCCTTCCTGATTCTCAAAAGTCCCTGCTCCGGCCTCATTGGCCTCGGCAGGCTGTCGTAGCGGTATCCGCCGACTGCGCCCAGCAGCACCGCATCGGCATCCATGGCGAGCTTCGAAGTTGCAGCCGGATAGGGATCCCCCGCAGCATCGTAACCCGCACCGCCTATGTCCCCGTATTCGAGCTCGATCTTCAGGCCGTCTTTCGCGAGGCTGTCCAGAATTTTCACAGCCTGAGCGACGATCTCAGGCCCTATGCCGTCTCCCGGCAATACTGCGATTTTCATTTTTCATTCCCGATAAAAAGCCAGGGCTGCGCCCCTCTGTGCCTGTCTTCGAATGCTCTGATCTCGTCCCCGTGAACCAGCGTCAGACCGATGTCGTCCAGTCCCTCGATCAGACAGTGCTTCCTGAAAGCATCCACTTCGAACCCGATCGCTTCCCCCGAAGGCGTCACAACGACCTGCTTCTCGAGGTCAACGGCAAGCCTGTAGCCTTCCTTCCCTGAGGCTTCCACGAAAAGCCGGTCGACAATCTTCGCGTCGAGCACGATGGGAAGCAGTCCGTTCTTGAAGCAGTTGTTGTAGAAAATGTCGGCGAAGGACGGTGCGATGATCGCCCTGAATCCGTAATCTTCGAGCGCCCAGGGAGCATGCTCGCGGGAGGAGCCGCAGCCGAAATTCTCCCTGGCGAGCAGGATCTGCGCGCCGCGATAGCGCGGGGCATTCAGCACGAAATCGGGGTTCAACTTGCGCTTGCTGTTGTCCATCCCGGGTTCGCCGTGATCCAGATAGCGCCATTCGTCGAACAGGTTCGGCCCGAAGCCGCTGCGCCTTATCGACTTTAGAAACTGCTTCGGGATGATCGCATCGGTGTCGACATTGGGCCGATCCAATGGCGCCACGAGGCCGTCGAGATATCCGAATGGCTTCATGCCAGCCTCCCGGGATCGACGAAGTGTCCAGCGATCGCCGCAGCGGCTGCGAGTTCAGGGCTCACGAGATGGGTTCGCCCCCCCTGCCCCTGCCTTCCCTCGAAATTCCTGTTGGAAGTGGAAGCACAGCGCTCTCCCGGAGAGAGCCTGTCGTCGTTCATGGCAAGGCACATGGAACAGCCCGGCTCGCGCCACTCAAATCCCGCTTCCAGGAAAATCCTGTCCAGCCCTTCTTTCTCGGCCTGGCCCTTGACGAGCCCGGAGCCCGGAACGACCATGGCGAGCTTGATGTTTTTCGCGACATGCCGACCTTTCACCACGTTCGCTGCCGCCCGCAGATCCTCTATCCTGGAATTGGTGCAGGAGCCGATAAAAATCTTGTCCACGGCAATTTCCTCGATCTTCTGATTGGGAGAAAGCCCCATGTAGGCAAGCGCCCGCTCCATTCCCTGGCGCTTGACCGGATCAGGAGAATTCTTCGGGTCCGGAACCGAGCCGTCGATCGCAACCACCATCTCGGGCGAGGTTCCCCAGGTCACCTGTGGCCTGATCTCTGCCGCGTCGATTGTGACCGTCGCATCGAAATGCGCGCCCTCATCGCTTTTCAGGGTTCTCCAGTAATTGCAGGCGGCCTCCCAAAGTTCGCCCTGCGGCGAAAAAGGCCTTCCCCTGAAATACTCGATGGTTTTTTCGTCGACCGCGACCATGCCCGCCCTCGCGCCCGCCTCGATCGCCATGTTGCACAGCGTCATTCGCCCTTCCATGCTGAGCGCGCTGATCGCGCTTCCGGAAAACTCGATGGCATGCCCGGTGCCGCCCGCCGTGCCGATCCTGCCGATGATATAAAGCGCGATGTCCTTCGCGGTCACATCCCTGCCGAGCTTTCCTTCGACCGAGATGCGCATGGATTTCGATTTCTTGCCCAGAAGGCACTGGGTGGCGAGCACATGCTCGACTTCGGAAGTGCCTATCCCGAACGCGAGTGTAGCGAAAGCGCCGTGCGTGCTGGTATGCGAATCGCCGCAAACCACCGTCATGCCCGGAAGAGTCGCTCCCTGCTCCGGCCCCACGACATGCACGATGCCCTGGCGCAAGTCATTCATCCTGAATTCAAGGATGCCGTAATCCGCGCAGTTCGAATCCAGCGTTTCGACCTGAAGGCGGGACACGGCATCCCTGATGCCGTCTTCGCGTCCCATGGTCGGCACGTTGTGATCGGCGACCGCAAGAACGGACCCGGTCCTCCACGGTTTTCTTCCGGCAAGTCGCAACCCTTCGAAGGCCTGCGGACTCGTCACCTCGTGCACGAGATGCCTGTCGATGTAAAGCAGAGCCGTGCCGTCCTTCTCCTCCCGGACGACATGGCTGTCCCATAATTTGTCGTAAAGATTTCGCGCTTTCATGGTGCGAATTATTGCATAATTGCCGGTTTACCGACAGGGGCAAGCTTTCCTGCTCCGGAAATCGGGGCTAGAATCGGGTTTTGGCTCGAGGCTCCATGGCAATGCGCAAACTGGCTTTCTTCATGATCCTGCTCGCGATCCTCTCGGGCTGCGGCGGGAAAAAACAGGATTCCTATGCTACCCCACCCAGGGATCTTTCCGGCGTCGATTACGGCAGGGATTTTCATCTCACCGATTTCGACGGCCGCGCGAGGCAGCTTTCTGATTTCAGGGGAAAAGTCGTGGTGCTTTTCTTCGGCTACACCCATTGCCCAGACGTCTGCCCCACCACGCTCTCCGATCTCGCCACGGCCATGAAAAAAATGGGAAAGGACGCAGAAAAAGTCCAGGTGCTCTTCGTCACGGTGGACCCGGAAAGGGATACTCCGAAGATCCTGGAAGAGTTCGTTCCCTCGTTCGACCCGACTTTTCTCGGCCTTTACGGCAATGCCAGCGAGACGAAAAAGGCAGCGGACGAATTCCATGTCTTCTACCAGAAAGTCCAGATCGAGGACGACATGAAAAATTATGCGATGGACCATACGGCAGGCTGCTTCGTATTCGACCCCCGGGGCAAGCTGCGCACCTACATGCAGTACGGGGAAAAACCCGAAGCCATGGCTCAGGACATGGAAAATCTGCTCAAGTCCTGATGGCCGACAGAATCCCCTGAAGTATCGCAGCCGGCTCCGGCGGGCAGCCTGGAACTTCCACATCGACCGGGATCACGCTCGAGGCGCCTCCCTTGCAGGCATAGTTTTTCCTGCGGCAGAACACCCCTCCGTTTTTGCCGCAATCGCCTATGGCCACGACCAGCCTGGGTTCGGGCATTGCATCATAGGTGCGCTGCAATGCTTCTTCCATATGTCTGGATACGGGGCCTGTCACGAGAAGCATGTCGGCATGCCTGGGGCTTGCCACGAATCCCATCCCGAGCCCTTCCAGCCTGTAATAGGGATTGTTGAGGGCATGGATTTCAAGCTCGCAGCCGTTGCAGGAACCGGCATCGACATGACGGATGGCGAGCGCATCGCCCAGCGTGGTAAGAGCTTCCTCGCTTTGCTTGGGCATGGACACCCTGAGCGAGGCATCCGGGGAGGGGTCTCTTTCTGTCTTGATGCCGTTCTTGAATATTTCCCGGAGAATCCTGTACATTCACTCCCCCTTGACCGCCGAATAGCCGATCGCATTCTTGCCGCTCTTTTTGATCGAATACATCAGCTCGTCCGCCATGTCGACCAGGTGCTTCGCATCGAAAACAGCGCCTTCGCAGACCAGCACGCCTATCGAAAACGTGACAGGCCAGCGATGCCTTTTCATCTCCTGCAAAAGCCCTTCCCGTAGCTTGGGAAACACCATTTTCGCCTCGTTCTCTTCCATTTCAGGCAGAAGCAGGGCGAATTCGTCCCCGCCCAGCCTCGCGACAATGTCCGTTTCGCGCATCCCTTCTTTCAGGGAGGCAACCACGCTGCGCAAGGTGTCGTCCCCGGCTGCATGCCCGAAATTGTCGTTGACCTCCTTGAAATTATCGAGATCGATATAGGCAATGGTGAAGGGATGCTTGTACCTTCTGGATCTTGCGATCTCCATTTCCAGCAATTCGTAATAGGCGCGCAGGCTCGCAGCTCCGGTCAGATAGTCGATTCTCGCCAGATCCTTTTCCTTTTCGATCTCTCTCTTGAGGGCATCCAGAAGCCACACCACGATCGCAAAAACGCTCACCCTGATAGAAAAATTCAGATAGGGAACGTAAGCCCTGGAATAGGGGCCGTGGCTCGAGTCGACAAATACCCAGAATCCTGCCGCGGCCAGCGAAACAAGCATGCCGGCGCGCATTCCAAAAACCCAGGTCACGAGGGCGATGGGCGCAAGATAGAACAGGGAAAAGGTGACTTCCCGGCCCACCATGTAATCGACAATGCCGACCAGAGCGAGAAGGAAAAATCCGGTTCCCAGAGCCATGGGGCGGTTGTGCAGGAGCCTCGTCATAGATCGTGCCCGCTGTAGCTCAGGTTGAAGGACTTGTTGATCAGGGGGAAATCCGGAACGATGTTCCCGATCACCGCGAATTCGAGCACCGGCCAGTTCTGCCACGAAGGATCGTGGGCATGGGCGCGCCTGATGACACCTTTTTCGACTTCGAGGGTCAGAAGCACTTCCCCCCTGAAGCCTTCGACCCAGCCCGCCCCGAATCCGGAGCATTCGGGTATGTCTCTTGCGATTTCGCCTTCCGGCATCATTTCCAGCATCGCGCGGATCAGCCGCAGGGATTCGAGAATCTCGTCGAACCTGACCGAAACGCGCGCCGCGACATCCCCGCCGTGATGGGTCGCCATGGAGACGTCGAGCTTGTCGTAGGGGGCACAGGGGTGATCCTCCCTGAGGTCGGAGGCGTTCCTGCTCGCCCTGCCGGCAAGTCCCGTGAGCCCGAGCTTCGCGGCAAGTTCGGACTCCACTTTACCGGTCGAGAGAAACCTGTCCTGAAGGCCGGTATGATCGGCATAGATCTCCCTGAGAATCAGCACTTTTTCCCCGACGGCAGCGCACTCGGCGAGAATCGCCTCCCTGGCTTTCACATCGATGTCCCTGGATACCCCGCCGGGGACGATGATATCCATCAGCAGGCGATGGCCGAAATGTCCTTTGCTGATACGCAGCATGTCCTCGCGGATGACGGAAAACTGCGCGAGACCGAAGGAAAATCCCGCGTCGTTGCCGAGCGCGCCGAGGTCCGCGAGATGATTGACGATGCGCTCCCTCTCGAGAAAAATCCCGCGCAACAAACTCGCCCTTGCGGAAACCGTGACCCCGCAGAGGGCTTCAAGCGCCATGGCATAAGCCCAGGAATAGGCGACCGTGCTGTCCCCGCTTATCCTCGCTGCAAGCTCCGCTCCCTCTCTCGGCGTCAAGCCCTCGAAAGCTTTCTCTACCCCCTTGTGCTTGTAGCCCAGGCGCTCTTCCAGCCTCAGCACCTTTTCTCCCACCACCTGGAAGCGGAAGTGGCCGGGCTCTATGATCCCGGCATGCACAGGGCCGACTGCGATCTCGTGCACGCCCTCTCCTTCGACGGCAACGAAAGGATAGTTTTCTCCGGCAGGCGCAAAATCAGGCTCTGGATCGTAGCTCTTCCGCAGTGGAAAAGGCGGCCAGAGTCCGTGGGAAAGCCAGGGCCTTTCGTCTTCTCCCTCGCACTTTATACCCAGCATGTCGTGAACCGCGCGCTGCATCCTTGCCGCGCAGGGGAAAATGTCGGCGAGACTTGCGAATTTTCCGTCCACCGCACGGCACCTCGATATCAGCATCCCTTCCGAAAAAACGCAGGCTGCGAAAACCACAAAACCTTCCTCCGCTTCGCTTCCCCAGATCGAGACCAGCCTCCCCCCCTGATCCGAGCAGGCTTGCGCCATTTTTCTCCAGGATGCCCCTTCCGCCTCCACGGTCCATATCGGGGCAGCGCATGCCGTTTTGACCATGCCCTCGAAATTCATGCCGTTCATCCTATCAGCCTCGCCGCTTCACTGTACCACCTGGCAAGGTAAGGCGGAATATAGAGGCCGAGAAGCAGCACCATGGCGAGGTGCAGCAGTATGGGCAGGGATGCCTGCGCATGGGGAAGCTCTTTTCCCGCCTGCTCTCCCCACACCATGGACTGGACCTTGCCGAATATCGAAGCGAAAGCGACGCCGAGCGCGATCAGGAGCACCGGAGTCGACCAGGGCTGGCTCTGCATCGCATGGGTCAGAATCAGGAATTCGCTGGTAAAAACCCCGAAAGGCGGCATGCCGAGGATGGCGAGCGCACCGAGCATCAGCCCCCAGCCGATTGCGGGGAATTTGATCAATCCCCTGATCGCCTCCATCGTCTGCGTTCCGGAGCGCTGCACGGCATGTCCAACGGAAAAGAAGATCGCCGACTTGGTGAGGGAATGGACGGTCATGTGCAGCAATCCGGCAAAATTCGCGCCTATGCCGAATGCGAAGGTCATGAGCCCCATGTGCTCGATCGAGGAATAGCCGAAAAGGCGCTTGATGTCCTTCTGCCGCCAAAGCAGGAAAGCTGCGGTCAGCACCGTGAGCAGTCCGAAGCCGATCATGAGATCGTCCGCGAAGCGGTTGTGCAGCGCCCCCTCGACGAGGATCTTGCAGCGCACTACCGCATACAGCGCCACATTCAGGAGAAGCCCGGAGAGCACCGCGGAAACCGGGGTCGGGCCTTCGGCATGGGCATCCGGAAGCCAGCTGTGCAGGGGAACGAGCCCCACCTTGGTGCCGTACCCGACGATGAGGAATACGAAGGCGATGGAAAGGACGGTGGGTTCCAGAGACCCTTTGGCAGCGTCGAGATGCGTCCAGAGCAGCGCAGTTCCTCCCGCGCCCAGCACTTTTTCGGAGGCGAAATAGATCAGGATCGTGCCGAAAAGCGCCTGGGCGATGCCGACCCCGCACAAAATGAAATATTTCCATGCCGCTTCCAGGCTCTCTCTTGTCCTGTAAAGGCTCACCAGAAGGACCGTGGCCAGGGTCGCCCCTTCCATCGCAACCCACAGTATGCCGAGATTGTTGGTGGTGAGCGCGAGCAGCATGGTGAAGCAGAAAACCTGGTACATGCTGTGATAGAGGCGGAGCTGGTAATTCGAGAGGGCACTCAATATCGCTTCGTTCCTCATGTAGGGTCTGGAGAACAGCGTCGTGGTAAAGGCGACGAAGGCGGTCAGCACCACCAGGAACACGTTGAAGGAATCGATGAAGAACTGCTCGTTCAGGACGACCATGGCCCCCGAGACGAGAACTTTCCATGCCAGCAGGATGGAGGCGGCGAAAGTGCAGAAGCTCACCATGGAATTGAGTTCGGGCGCCCATTTTTCGTGTCCCCACAGCGCTAAAAGCGCGCCGCCTGCGAGCGGCAAACCCAGAACGGCCAGTATTTCCATCATTCCTCTTCCGCCTTCTCCAGATGCTTGAGATCCAGGCTTTCGAATTTCTCCCTGATCTGGAAGAAAAACACGCCCAGGATCAATACCCCCACCAAAACGTCGAGCGCGACCCCGAGCTCCACCACCATCGGCATGCCGTAGGTCGTGCTGGTCGCAGCGAAGAACAGCCCGTTTTCCATGGAGAGAAAGCCGATCACCTGGGATATGGCCTTGCTCCTCGTGATCATCATCAAAAGGGAAAGCAGCACGCAGGCCATCGCGATGCCGATGGTGCTTCTCGTGATGGTTCCGGCGAGATGCGAAATGGGTAAAGCGAGATTGAAGGAGACGATCACGATGGCAATTCCGACCAGCATGGTGGACGGAATGTTGATCAGCGTTTCCACATCCCACTCGACATTGAGCTGCCTGATCATGCGAAAAAGTATCCACGGCAGGATCACGACCTTGAGCGAAAAGGTCAGCAAAGCGGAGTAATAAAGGTGGCTCTGGTTCGTGGTTGAGGCGATCACGACCGTGCTCACCGCGAGGGTCATGCCCTGCACCATGAACAGTCTGATGAGGGACCGGATGCGCCGCTGCGAAAGCATGGCGAATGCGAGCAGCAGCAGGATGGATGCCAGCAGATTGATGAATTGGCTGGACAATGGCATTCAGGCCCCCAGAAGAAAGTGGACGAGCATGCCGAGCACCCCGAAAAGAAAGGCCGTTCCCATGAATTCCGGCGCCCTGAAAATGCGCTGCTTCGCCATCACCGTTTCGATCACGGCAAGTCCGCACCCCGCGACAAGCAGCTTGCCTATCAAAATCGGCAGTGCGAAAGCCATGCCGAGCCAGTCTGCCGTCTGGGCAATTCCCCAGGGGACGAAAAGCGCGATACCCATCGTGACATAGGCGAAAAGCTTGATGCTGCTCGCCCATTCCACCAGCGCGAGATGGCGCGCGGAATATTCGAGAGTCATCGCCTCGTGGATCATCGTGAGTTCAAGATGGCTCGCAGGATTGTCGACGGGAATGCGTGCATTCTCGGCGAGCAGCACCATCAGAAAGGCGATTCCCGTGAAGGCCATGCTGGGATAGATCCCGAAATGGCGATGGGCGAGGGTTTCGACGATCACCGTGAGGGAAGTCGACTGGCTGATCAGGGAGGCGGTGAACAGCACCATGAGGAGTGCGGGCTCGGCCAGAAATCCGACCAGCATTTCGCGCCTTGCACCCATGCTGCCGAATGCGGTGCCGATGTCCATGGCTGCGAGCGATATGAATATCCTGGCGAGCGCGAAAATCCCCACCAGCGCGATCGCATCCGCCGCCTTCGAAAAACCGAGATCGGTCGCAAGAGAAGGCACGATCGCAGCAGCAAGGCACATGGACCCGAAAAGAATGTAGGGCACAATCCTGAAGAGCGGGGATGCGTTTTCCGCGATCATCGCATCCTTCTGGAAAAGCTTGCGAAGCTTCCGGTAGGGCTGCTCGATTCCCGGCCCCTGCCTGTTCTGCAGCCATGCCCTGCACTGGTTCACCCAGCCGAGCAGCAAGGGGGCGAGCAGCACCGTCATGAAGAGCTGCAGGAACTGGGCGAAAAGTCCGAAGGCGCTCATTGCATGAAAAGAAGCAAAGCGATCAGGGTCACGAAATTGTAGAGCAGATAAACCAGTATCCTCCCCTGCTGTATCTTGCCGAAAAGATTCGCGAAGTATTCCACCATTTTGCCAAAAGGCAGGTAGAGCGAGTACCAGATGCGGTCTTCCGTCTTCGCGCTGTATTTCGGCTTGGCATCGAACGGGGAAGGCAATTCCCGCTCCATTTTGAAGAAGGGATCGAATATCTGCCGGATCGGCTGCCCGAATCCTTCGGATGTATCCTGCATGCGCGAATTCCAGACGGGATAGCCGCAGTTCCAGGGTATCGTTCTCCTCATCCTGCCGTGATAGAGGCGCCTGACCATCAAGAATGAAAGCAGCGTCGCGCCGCAAATCACGATCAGGAAAAGAAGGGGGCTGTAGCTCGCGCGCGCAGGCGATATCGGGGACAGGAACAGCCAATCGGCCTTGTCAGCGGCAAGACTGGAACCGACGAGAAGCATCGAGGCCCCGGAAAGATGGCTGATCACGAAAAAGGGAACGAGACCGAGCAGGATGCAGCCTGCAGCAAACCATGACAGCCCCGCCCTCTCCCATTTCCCGGCGCCGTGCGCATCATGCAGCTTCTCTTCCCTTGGCTGCCCGAGGAAAACGATGCCGTAGAACTTGACCATCACATAGCCCGCTGCAGCGCCGGTCAGAACCAGGGCTGCAGCAGCGACGGGAATCAGCATGTTGAGGTAGGAATGCGGCAATCCCGGGGTGAACAGGAAAGCCTGGAGCAGCAGCCATTCCGAGACGAAGCCGTTCAGGGGCGGCAACCCCGCGATGGCGAGCGCGCCCACCAGAGCGCTCCAGGCGACCCAGGGCATGGTGCGGATCAGGCCGCCCAGCTTGCCGAGATTCCTTTCCCCGGTCGCATGCAGCACTGAGCCCGTGCAAAGGAAAAGCAGGCTCTTGAAAAAGGCATGATTCAGGCAGTGGTAGAGCGTCGCGACGAGGGCGAGCGCCGCGAGCGAATTCATGGCATAGGCCTTGAAAATGACCGCAAGCCCCATGCCGACGAAAATGATCCCGATGTTCTCGACGGAAGAATAGGCGAGGAGCCGCTTCATGTCGCTCTGCACCGCGCTGAAAATCGCACCGAAAAGGGCGGTGAGCAGCCCTATGCCGAGAATCAATGCGCCCCACCACCACAGCTGCATGTGCAAAAGGTCGAACACCACGCGCAGCAGGCCGTAAATCGCGGTCTTCAGCATCACTCCGCTCATCAGGGCGGAAACCGGGGAAGGCGCGGCGGGATGGGCTTCCGGCAGCCAGACATGGAGCGGCAGCATGCCGGCCTTGGCGCCGAATCCGAAAAGCGCCAGAAGGAAGGCGAATGTCGCATGAAGGTCGGTAAGATGGACCTTGCGCATCGCATCGAAGCTGTAGTCTCCGCCCATGGAGCCGAAAAAGAGCAGGATGCCGATCGCCCCAACATGCGCCATGAGAAGATAAAGAAATCCTGCGCGCCTGATTTCAGGAATCCTGTGGTCGGTGGTCACCAGGAAATAGGAGGAAAGGGCCATGGCTTCCCAGGAAACCATGAACAGGAAGGCGTCGTCCGCGAGCAGCACGAAGGCCATGGCGGCGAGAAAGACGTGGTACTGCAGGCAAAGGGGGCCGATATGTTTTTCGTCGTTCTTGAAATAGCCCGCCGCATAAATCGAGACGCCGAAGGCGGCACAGCCCAGGATGAAAAGAAAGAAGGCTGAAAGGGAATCCAGCCTCAGATGAAAGGGAAGATCGGGAAGCCCGAGAAGGGATACGGCGGTTTCCACGCCCTGGGAATAAAATGCGGAAGCTGCGACGAGCAGGCCAGTCAGGGCTCCCAGGGGGAAAATTGCATTTCTGACGAAGGAGGGGGTTTTTCTTGCTGCCAGGCCGACCAGTCCCAGCGCGATCCAGAAAAGCGCAGCGGAGACTATCAGGCCAATCGGCAGCAGCTTCATTTCAGGTGTCTGACCTCCCTCATTTCACCTTCATCCCGGGTGCGGCTCCCTCGTCGGGGCTCAGGAGGAAAAGCCCGTTTCCGTCCCCTGCCGCGAGCACCATGCCCTCCGACAGGCCGAACTTCATCTTTCTCGGGGCGAGATTCGCCACCATCACGGTATGCCTTCCCACCAGTTTTTCGGGAGCGTAGGCCGACTTGATCCCGGCGAACACGGTGCGCTTGCCGGAACCGATGTCGAGGGTGAGCTTCAGGAGCTTCTCCGCCCCTTCCACATGCTCCGCATTCACGATTTTCGCAATCCTGAGATCGATCTTCGAAAAATCCTCTATCGAAATGGTATCGAGTATCGGCTGATGATGCACCTGGGTCTCGGCATGCCGGGCGGGCGAATGCGATTCCGGCGCGGGCTTCAGGCTCTCCCTGTTGGCCTCGACCATGGCTTCGACCGCTTTCGGATCGAGCCGCGTCATGAGGTGCTGGTAGGGATTGATACGGGACGGAAATACCTTCAGGTCATTCCATAGGAAATCGCGATCCATCGCAAAGAATTCTCGCGCAATTCGATTACTCGTACCGGGCAAAATCGGCGCGAGCCAAATCGAAAGCATATAGAATCCGTGCATGGCTCTGGAACAGATGGCATGGAGTTCCTGGCGTCTGGACTCGTCTTTCGCAATATCCCATGGCTTCGCGTCGTTCACATCGACATTGATCCGATCCGCTGCCGCCATGATGTCTCTGATCGCCCGTCCATATTCCCGCGCCTCGAAGAAGCGACATACTTCGTCGCCACCATGCTTCGCCATACCCAGCAAATTCCTGCCCTCTTCCGAAGCCGGATCGGGAAGAAGCAGTTTCCCGTCAAAATACCTGGTCAAAAATCCCGCGCAGCGGCTGGCGATATTGACGTATTTCCCGATCAAATCGGAATTCACCTTGGCGACAAAATCCTCCAGGTTGAGGTCGATGTCCTCCATCGTGCCGTTGAGCTTCGCGGCGTAATAGTAGCGCAGGTATTCGGTATTCTTGACGTGGTCCACGTAGCTTCTCGCGGTGATGAAAGTGCCGCGGGATTTGGACATTTTCTCCCCGTTCACGGTCAGAAAGCCGTGGGCGAAAAGTTTTGTGGGGGTCCGCAAATCCGCATGCTCCAGCATCGCGGGCCAGAAGAGCGCGTGAAAATACAGAATGTCCTTGCCGATGAAGTGATACAGCTCGGCTGTCGAATCCTTTTTCCAGTATTCGTCGAAATCGATGCCGCGCTCGTTGCACAGCTTCCTGAAGCTGCCCATGTAGCCCACCGGCGCGTCCAGCCACACATAGAAATATTTTCCCGGCGCATCCGGAATCTCGAAGCCGAAATAGGGGGCATCCCTTGAGATGTCCCAGTCGGAGAGATCCCCCTTGAGCCATTCCTGCATCTTGTTGGAGGCTTCGGGCTGCAGCGTGCCCTTGGTCGTCCACTCCTTCAGAAACTGCTGGCATCTCTCGTCCGACAGCCTGAAAAAATAATGCTCCGAATTGCGCAATTCGGGTTTCGCCCCCGAGACCGCGGAATAGGGATTCCTGAGCTCCGACGGCGTGTAGGCCGCGCCGCAGACTTCGCAATTGTCGCCGTACTGGTCGGCTGCCCCGCATTTCGGGCACTCCCCTTTGATGAAGCGGTCGGGGAGGAACATTTGTTTCACCGGATCGTAATACTGCTCGATGGTCCTCGACTCGATCAGGTTCGCGGCTTTCAGTTTGCCGTAGATGGAACAGGCGAATTCCCGGGTTTCCCCGGAATTGGTCGATCCGTAATGGTCGAAATTCACGTGGAAAGCGGAAAAGTCGTCGAAATGCTCCTGCCATACCCGTGCGATCAATTCTTCCGGGGGGATGCCCTCCTTCTCCGCGCGAAGCATGATGGGCGTGCCGTGGGTGTCGTCCGCGCAGACATAGAGGCATTCGTGTCCCTGCATTTTCTGGAAGCGCACCCAGATGTCGGTCTGGATATATTCGACGAGATGGCCGAGGTGGATGCTGCCGTTGGCATAAGGCAGGGCTGAAGTGACGAGAAGCTTTCTTTTCATGATCTGGCGATAATCCTTGGTTTCCCGTCATTCTAACGCCTGATGCGTCGCAATGCATTAAAACCCCTCGATTGTCATGGTATGCACCATGAAAAATATTGTTTAAACTAGATTGATTACAGGGTCCCGAAGGAATCGAAATGACAGTTTCAGAAGAAGTGGTGAAGGCAGCGCTGAAGGAGGTCGTCGACCCCAACACGCACAAGGATTTCGTATCGAGCAAATCTGCCAAGAACATCAAAATCGAGGGAAGCGACGTCTCCCTCGACATCCTGCTCGACTATCCGGCGAAGAGCGTCCTGGGGGAGATCGAGAATCTGGTATCGCAAAAGCTCGGAGCCCTTCCGGGAGTGGGCAAGGTTTCGGTCAAGGTTTCGAGCAGGATCATCGCCCATTCGGTGCAGCGCGGCGTGAAGCTGATACCCGGCATCAAGAACATCATCGCAGTGGCCTCGGGCAAGGGCGGCGTCGGCAAATCGACGACCGCAGTCAATCTCGCACTGGCGCTTTCCGAAGAAGGCGCGAAAGTCGGCATCCTGGATGCCGACATCTACGGCCCTTCACAGCCCGCCATGCTCGGCATCCACGGCCAGCCCGAATCGCTGGACGGCAAAAAGATGGAACCCATGACGGGCCACGGCATCCAGGCGATGTCCATCGGCTTCCTGGTTGACGTGGAAGCGCCCATGGTCTGGCGCGGCCCCATGGTCACCCAGGCGCTCGAGCAGCTCCTCAACGACACCAACTGGCACGACCTCGATTACCTCGTCATCGATCTCCCGCCGGGAACCGGAGACGTGCAGCTCACCCTCGCCCAGAAGGTTCCGTTGACCGGAGCCGTCATCGTCACCACCCCCCAGGACATCGCGCTGCTCGATGCGAGGAAGGGTCTCAAGATGTTCGAAAAGGTAGGCGTCCCGATCCTCGGCATCGTCGAGAACATGAGCACGCATATCTGCTCGAACTGCGGGCACGAAGAACCCATCTTCGGCGCAGGCGGCGGAGAAAAGATGTGCAGGGACTACGAAGTCGAATTTCTCGGAGCGCTGCCGCTCGACATCCATATCCGCGAGCAGGCCGACTCGGGCAACCCGACCGTGGTCGCCGACCGGGAAGGCAAAATCAGCGGCATCTACAAGACCATAGCGAGGCGAGTCGCCTACAAGGTATCGGATCTCGCGCAGGACCATTCCGCGGCATTCCCGAAAATCGTCATCCAGAACACCTAAATCATGAGCATAAAATCGGACAAATGGATCCGCCGCATGGCGGAAGAGCACGGCATGATCGAACCCTTCGTGCCGAACCAGATCAAGGAATCGGCAGGCAAAAGAATCGTCTCCTACGGCACCTCGAGCTACGGCTACGACATCCGCTGCTCCGATGAATTCAAGCTCTTCACCAACCTCAACACGACGATCGTCGACCCCAAGAACTTCGACCCCAATTCCTTCGTCGACTTCAAGGGGGATGTGTGCATCATCCCGCCCAATTCCTTCGCGCTGGCAAGGACCGTGGAATACTTCAGGATACCGAGGAACGTGCTCACCATTTGCCTCGGAAAATCCACCTATGCCCGCTGCGGCATCATCGTCAACGTGACGCCTTTCGAGCCGGAATGGGAGGGCTACGTGACGCTCGAATTCTCCAACACCACTCCCCTCCCCGCCAAGATCTATGCCAACGAGGGCGTGGCCCAGGTGATCTTCTTCGAATCCGACGAGGTCTGCGAAACTTCCTACCGCGACCGCGGCGGGAAATACCAGGGACAGCACGGCGTCACCCTGCCAAAAATATAAAGGAACCACTGATTTAATCCAGCACTGGCGCGACGGCGGCTTTGCGGGATGGGGTTCACGAAGCGGGGCGCAGCGAATGGTCATTCCCTTCGCAAGCCACGCGACAAAGAAGAGCGCCCGCATAGCCCCGCCCCATCCGGGTTTCGGCAAAACCGAGCGCTTGTTTTGTCGCGCTCCTTGGCATCGTAGGCCACGCTACGACCTGCGTCGCGCTTCGCCCAATCATCCCGGTCTTGCCAGAACCGCAACAATGATGGATTAAATCAGTGGCTCCTAAATGCAACAAGCGTTGTTTATTTGCAACGTTTCGCATTGATTTTCAGGGAATCGATCCTATACTCGAAGCAGCTTCAACGCATCTTGCGAAAAGCTTCACAGTGAAAGGATCCATCATGAAACTCAAATCGATCATCTCGATGGGCGTGGTCGCAGGCGCTGCCCTTTTTACCGCGTCCGCTCAAGCGGAAGGATGGTATGTCGGCGCAGACGCGGGCCGCTCCAGCACGGGAACGATTTATCCCGGATTGAACATGACGAAGTCCACGGATACCGTCGGCGGCGTGTTCCTCGGCTACCAGTTAAACCGGAACTGGGGCGTCGAGGGATTCTACAGCGGCGCGGGGAAATTCTCTGCCGTGGGCGGCGCAACCAGCGTTTCCGGGAAAACCGACGTATACGGACTGGATCTGATCGGCACCCTGCCACTGGCAGACGCATTCAGCCTGTACGGCAAACTGGGCTACGCCAATGCCAAGACCAGCGCATCCTCAAGCCCTGCAGGCTACTCCGGTTCGAACCGCGGCGCAGCGACATACGGTCTGGGCGGGGAATATGACGTCACCCCTCAGGTCGGAGTCCGCCTGGGGTGGGATCGTTATGGCGCAGACGTTTCCAATGTCGGGGGCACGAACAACTTCAACATCAATGTCTGGTCAGTTGGCATTCTCTACAAATTCTAGACTTATCAATAAGTTGATAACCCGCATCCAAGGATGCGGGTTTTTTTGTACGCAAAAGCAATTTTTAAGATTTTGTGGCGTATAATCGCGCATTTTCAATTTCCCTGCAGGAGGTCATCATGACAAGCAAGAGTCACCCTTTCGAAAGCCGCGACACGATCAATCTGCACATCCCGGTAACGTAGCGTTTTTTGGAGAAAGCCATGTCCGCCATCGTCCTCAAAAAAGAACCGTATTTCAATTCTCAGTCCGAAGTCAGCCTCGATTTCGAAAAAGTCAAAAAACAGCTCGAAAAGGGCTACGACAAGCCTTTCCTGATCCTCGATTCCGATATCGTCAGAATCAAGGCCAGACGCTTCAAGCAGGCCATGCCGCGCGTTGCCCCCCATTTCGCCGTGAAATCCAATCCCGACCCCAGGGTATTGAAGCTCCTGATCGAGGAAGGCGTGGGATTCGAAATCGCATCGATCGCGGAACTCGATCTTCTGCTGGGCCTCGGCGTGGCAGCATCGGAAATCTATTACAGCAATCCGGTCAAATCCAGGCACTACCTCGAATATGCGGCAGGAAAAGGCGTCGAGTGGTATGTCCTCGACAGCCTGGAGGAGTTGCGCAAGATTTTCAGCGTCAAGAAAGATGCGAAGCTTTACCTCAGGGTAGACACGTCCAACATCGGCAGCGACTGGCCTTTGGGCGGAAAATTCGGGGCCTACGCCCCCGAAGTCGACGAGATCATCCTTGAAGCCGCGAAACTCGGAGCCGACCTTGCCGGCGTGACCTTTCATGTCGGCTCGCAGTGCCGCAATCCGGAGAACTGGCGCATCGGCATCAGGCGCGCAAAGGAAGTGTTCGAAGCCATGAGGCAAGCGGGCCTCAATCCGCGCCTTTTGAATCTCGGCGGGGGCTATCCCGTTCAGCATGTGAAACCCATACCCTCGATCGAGATCATCGGCGATATCGTCAACGAATCGATAGCCGACCTGCCGCAAGACATGCGCATCATGGCAGAACCCGGGCGATACCTCGTTTCCGATGCAGGCTATTTCGTCTGCCGCGTGATCGGCACCGCAACCCGCGCCGACAAGCGCTGGGCCTACTGGGACGCGGGCATGTTCGGCGGCATCATCGAGACGACAGAAGGATTGCGCTATCAGATCGAAACCGACAGGCACGGCAAGCTGATTCCCTGGTCGGTGGCGGGCCCCACCTGCGACTCCGTAGACATCATCATGAAGGAAGAGATGCTGCCCGAGGATCTGCAGGAAGGAGACTTCATCTACATCAGGAACGCGGGCGCCTACACCACGGCCTATGCCAGCAATTTCAACGGGTTCCCGCTTCCGGACGTGATCGTGATCTGACCGGGAGATTCAAACTCTGTCGTAAACCACGAAATGGAATGCCATCCCGTTCTCCTGGGCATGCTTCTCGCGCGAAATTTCGCGCCATTTCCCGGAATCGACTTCCGGGAAATGGGCATCCCCATCGAAATCGCCCTGAATTTCGGTGAGATAGATCCTGTTCGCAAGCCCGATGGCTTGCCGGTAAAGGTCCCCGCCGCCGATAAAAAATATCTCGTCGCTATCACCGCACAGGGCAATCGCCTCCGGAATCGAAGAGGCGGTTTTCACGCCGGGGAAATCAAAATCCGTATTTCTCGAGATGACGATAGAGGTTCTTCCGGGCAAGGGCTTGCCTATCGAATCGAAGGTTTTTCTCCCCATCAGGATGGGATGCCCCATGGTCAGCTGCCTGAAATGCTTCAAGTCTTCGGGCAAATGCCAGGGCAGCGCATTATTGCATCCTATGACACGATTTTTTGCCATTGCGGCGATGATGGAGATTCGCATAGCACTCAAGGTGGATTAGAATAGGCTATTTTAAACTTCCTGACATATTCGTTGTCATTAAGTTTCGAACTTGAGGATAGCACGGAGAATTTGATGTCTTTCATGAAAACACTGGGTTGCCTTGCCCTGTCGCTTGCCGTAATCGGATGCACTCCGGGCAAGCAGACCGCCCCCTCTCAGGCCCCGCAAGGCGCGCAAGGCACACCCGCCCCGCTGGTGACCTTGCCCGATTTCTCTTCGCTCGTCGCCAAGGAAGGTTCGGCAGTCGTCAACATCAGTTCCACCAAAATCGTGCACGATTCGGACACGGATCAATCCTCCCAGGATTCGCAGGACAACGACCCTTTCTACGATTTCTTCCACCGTTTCATGCCGAATTCGCCCCAGGCGCCGCATGACTATGCATCGAAATCGCTGGGTTCCGGCTTCATCATCAGCCACGACGGCTACATTCTGACGAATGCCCATGTGATCGACGACAGCGACGAAGTCACCGTCAAGCTCACCGACAAGCGCGAATTCAGGGCAAAAGTGATCGGTTCGGACAAGCGCGCCGACGTCGCCCTGATCAAAATCAGGGCGAAAAACCTGCCCATCGTTCCGATCGGCGACCCTTCAACGCTGAAAGTGGGCGAATGGGTGCTCGCCATAGGCTCCCCCTTCGGTTTCGACAACAGCGTTACCTCCGGAATCGTCAGCGCCAAGGGAAGAAGTTTGCCGGACGAGAATTACGTTCCCTTCATCCAGACCGACGTTCCCATCAATCCCGGAAATTCCGGAGGTCCGCTTTTCAACATGAAAGGCGAAGTGGTCGGAATCAATTCGCAGATCTATAGTCGCACCGGGGGCTACATGGGCCTTTCCTTCGCGATCCCGATCGATGTCGCCATGAATATCAGCAACCAGCTGCGCGAAAACGGCAAGGTCAGCCGCGGCAAGATCGGCGTGGAGATCCAGGAATTGAACCAGGATCTCGCCAAATCCTTCGGCATGAAGGATGCGAACGGCGCACTCGTCGCTTCCGTCGAAAAGGGCGGCCCTGCCGACCGGGCCGGAATCCGCTCCGGGGATGTCATCATCGGATTCAACGGCAAGGCAGTCGAGAGTTCGACCGAACTGCCTGCGCTGGTCGGGGCGGTAAAACCCGGGACGAAAGCATCCGTCAAGATCTGGCGAGACGGATCCGAACAGGATATCAACGTGACGGTCGGAGAACTCTCGTCGGGCGCTTCTCCCGCCGCCGAAGAACCGCAGAGGCTTTCCATCGACAGGATCGGCCTCGGGCTGAAAAATCTCGGCGCAGACCAGAAGAGCGCAGCGGGAGTCGACCATGGCATCCTGATCGTCAAGGTGCGCGGTGCACTCATGCAGTCTCTACTCGCTGAAGGCGATATCATCCTGGCGATGAATCACACCGACATCACCAGCGTCGACCAGTTCAACGACCTGCTTTCCAGGATTCCGAGGGGACAGACTGTCGCGCTTCTGATCAGGCGCGGCAGCAGCTCGATCTACATCCCGATCAAGGTGGATTAGAGCCTGTAAACGCCCTAACCTCGCCCGATCGAGGCGAGGTAGCGCCTGCGGTAGTCGAGCAGCTTCTTCTGCGCAAGTCCCAGTATCGTATCCGGAGGATAATTCCCGGAAGCATCGAGTTCTCCCGCTTCGAGCCCGCCAAGCAATGCCATGCCCTCCATGGCATGATCTATCGCATGGATGTGGAATTGGCCACGCTCCACTGCGTCAAGCACGCGCCTGGAAAGCATCAGGTGCCGCCTGTTGCGCGACGGGATGACGACCCCTTGCGTGCCGTCCAGCCCGGAAGCCTCGCAAAGCCCGAAGAAACCCTCGATTTTTTCGTTGATGCCGCCCACGGGCATGACTTCCCCGTGCAGGTCGATGGCGCCGGTCACGGCAGTCGCCTGCGACAGGGGGCATCCGGAAAGGCTTGAAAGCAGGGCTAGCAATTCGGCCAGGGAAGCGGAATCTCCCTCCACGCCGCCGTATTCCTGCTCGAACACGAGGGAGGCATTCAGGCTCAGGGGCGAGATAGGGGAGAAGAGCGATCCCATATAGGATTCCAGGATGAAAACCCCCTTGTCGTGGTTTGGACCGGAGAGCTCGACCTCCCTCTCGATATTGAGCACGCCTCCCCTGCCGGAAATGGCATTGGCGGTAACCCGTACCGGAAAGCCGAAGCGATAGTCTCCCAGGTCGATGAAAGTGAGCCCGTTGATCTGCCCGACCCGCTTGCCGCACAGATTGATCACCAGTTCCCCCCTGCCCACCGCATCCCTGAGTTGGTCTTCGGGATAGTTGTGCCGTACCCTGCGTATCTCGAGCGCCTCCTCGACATCGGCAACCTCGACCTGCTTCCCGCCCCGGGCCTGGCAAAGTGCGGCGCTTTCGAGCACCAGCATCTCGAGTTGAAAGAATCTTGCGCTCAGTATTTCCCGGTCGCCCATTCTCCGGTGCGCATCCTCCAGGAGAAGAGCTGCTGCGGCGTTCGAAAAATGCGGCAGCGCATGCTCGCAGGCGACGCTGGATATCAGTACGGACGTGGCCAAATGCGTCTCTGCATTCCCCGGTATGCCCTCGGCGAAATCGACCTTTACCCTGAAATGGCGCATGAAGTCCGGGTCGCTTTCCTCCAGTTCGTAATACTGCTCGCGCGAACCGATCAGAACAATCCTGACTTTCAGCTCGACAGGCTCGGGCTCGATCGATACCGCAGAAATGGCTGTATAGGCCATTCCGGGCTCCTCGATATGCGCCAGGCCGCTTCTCAGAAAACGCCTCAGCTTTTCCCACATCCAGGGATCCCTGAGCAGATCGTCGACATGCAGCATCAGGAAGCCGCCGTTCGCCCTGAACAGGCTTCCCGCCCGGATGCGGGTGAAGTCGGTGACGAGCACGTCGTTTTCGACCTGGTAATCGATGCTGCCGAAAAGCGTACGGAACTGGGGATTGTCCTCGACCAGAACGGGGGCACCCGCCGAATCGGAATTATCGACCAGGATATTGAGCTTGCAGCACGAGAACCACTCGTCGCGCTCTTCCCTGTCGGCGGCCTCATCGAAAAGGGGCAGATTGTCGAGCAGATTCGAAACCAGTTTTTCGGTGAATCCTGAAAACTTCCCCGGGTCCCTCATCCAGTTTTCGGTTCGCCTCAATTTTTCGGTTTCCCTGACGATGACCGGCTTTGCCGTATCGATCCGGAGATCATGCAGCGCCTCGTTCATGGCCTTCTCTTCCGGATGCATCGCCTCCAGAAATTCCTGTATTTCCTTCCTCAGCGATTCCTCGGCAAGGTCGAGTTCCTGTCGCTTGCCGGAGGGAAGCGCAAGGACAGCCTCCTCGAGCATGACCTGCCCCTTTTCGTCGAGCACGGTGAACACGAGGCGCCCTTCCTCGCGCTTCAGGGCAAAATGACGCTGCTCCGCGAATTCGGACAGTTTCCTGTAGGCAGATGCCTCCTTCTGCCTGTATTTTTTCAGTATCCTGTCGCTGGCAAGCTTGAAAGGCTGACTCGAAAGCGCGCGCGGCACTTCCTTCTGCAGGGTCTCGACGAATTCGGCGAGAACCTGTTTCAGTTCCCTCCCCTTTCCGGTATCGAGCCAAAGATGGAGGGGCCGCTCCGGCGCATCGAAATTATGGAAAAAGCAAAGATCGGGGGCTGCCGGCCTTTTCCTGGCCTCGTCCCGGAGCAGATGCTTCATCAGCGAATAGCGTCCGCTTCCGGCCTCCCCGAGAACGAAAAGGTTGTAGTCCGAATGGGGCAGGGAGAGGCCGAAACGCGCAGCCTTTTCCGCCCTTTCCTGGCCTATCCAGGGCGGCGCCTTTCCGGCCAGTTCGGAAGTATCCGAAAACCCGAGCGTCCCGGGATCGATGGAAAGCCTGAGTTCCCCGGGTGACAGCCTATGGATGCCCATGGCTAATCGGAAAGCTTGAGCGCAGTCGAGGCAAGGCGCCTGCCGAGCGCAAGGCAGAGCTTTCGCTCCTCCACGGAAAGTTCCCTGTCGTTCTGGATGCCCGACACGCGGCTTGCGCCGTAAGGCGTCCCGCCGGAGGCCGTCGCAGCGAGTTCGGGCTCGGAATAGGGCAATCCCAAAATCATCATGCCGTGATGAAGCAGCGGCACCATCATCGAAATCAATGTCGTTTCCTGTCCGCCGTGCTGGGTGCCGCTCGAAGCGAATAGCGCGGCCGGCTTGCCCACCAGCGCGCCCCTGATCCAGAGCGGCGTGGTGCCGTCCCAGAAGTGCTTCATCGAGGCAGCCATGTTGCCGAAATAGGAAGGCGAACCCAGCGCGAGCCCTGCGCATGACTCGAGGTCGGAAAGCTCTGCGTAGGGCGCCCCCTCATCCGGAATGTCCTCTTCGACCGACTCGCACACCATGGACACCCTGGGAACGGTTCTGAGTTTTGCCGTCACGTTCGGCACACTTTCCACCCCTCTTGCGATCAGATGGGCCATTTCCCGCACCGAACGGTCGCGACTGTAAAACAGGACGAGAATTTCTTTCATTTTCGACACCCGATGTGGATTCATCGCTATTATATAGGAAGCCCGTAACCGCATGCCTTCATGGATATCAAAAAGACCGCTGCCTTCGCGCAATTGTTCGCGACACGCTTCAATGAGGAGCGCTGCCTTCAGGCGGCGGGCAGCCTCACTTTCACGACGCTGCTGTCCCTCGTGCCGATCGTCACCATCGCCCTGACGCTGATTTCGGCCTTCCCGGTATTCTCGGCCATGACAGCCCATGTCAAGACCTTCGTTTTCTCCAATCTGGTTCCCGAATCCTCGGCCAGAATCCTCACCTTCTACATGGGCCAATTCACCGAAAATGCCGCCAGGCTGACCACGCTGGGCGTCGTCTTCCTGGTTTTCACCGCCCTCACCCTCATGCTCACCATAGATCATGTCTTCAACACGATCTGGCGCGTCTCCAGAAAGCGCACCCTGATTCACAGAATTCTCATCTATTGGGGAATGCTCACGATAGGCCCGATCCTGATCGGCGGCAGCCTCTCGATCACTTCCTGGCTGCTCGGCCGCTCCGTCCAATTCTCGCTCGGCATCCTTTTCCTGAAGATCGTCCCGTCCCTGCTCACCATACTGGCGATGAGCCTGCTCTATCTCATCGTCCCGAACACCGCCGTACCGAAATATCACGCCTTCCTGGGCGGCTCGCTCGCGGGCATCGCATTCGAACTGATGAAAATCGGCTTCGGCTGGTACATCACGCACTTCACCACCTACAAGCTCGTCTACGGCGCTTTCGCGAGCGTCCCGGTGTTCCTGCTCTGGATCTACCTTTCCTGGCTGATCATGCTCTCCGGCGCACTCTTCACCGCCTCCCTCCCGCTTTACGAACAGGCCTCCTGGAACCTGAAGACTTTCCCGGGAAAGCGTTTCCACGACACCCTTAAAATCCTGGAAGCGCTTTATTCAGCGCATCAATCCGGGAAAGCGCCGGACGCGGACAGCCTGCACAGAGCGCTCAGACTCGACCTGGATGTTGTCGAATCCATCCTCGACGATCTGTCGCTTCACGACATCGCGAAGGAATCTTCCGAAGGCTGGCTTCTCGGCAGGGATGCCGGAAACATTACCCTCTCCGAAATCTACCGCATGACCGTTTTCGATCCCGCCACCCCCCTTCCTTTCATGCCTCACAGCAAACTCGCCGGCATCATCGAAAACGAACTGAACCTTTCCCTGAAAGCTGCTCTGGGCAAACCCTGAGCAAGTCGCACGAAAAAATCGATCTTCCGGCATAGCCCCGGCACCCCGATCGGGCGTGCCGCGCCCCGATTTGATGCATTTTCCGGGAGATCCTCGCCATAAGCCACTGGATTTGCCGGGCATGGATATTGCTAAATTTTTGTTTAACTTCCACTTGGCTGTTCATGATCATGCGCAACAAACTCAGTCTGAATTCAAAAATACAGGTCGATCCCTCGCGGATACTGGATACGCTGGTGAACAATCTCGAAGGCATGGTCTACCGCTGCAGGCAGGATGCCAGTTGGACCATGCTGTTCGTCAGCCAGGGCTGCATTGATCTGACCGGATATCTCCCGGACGATCTGATCGGGAACGCGCATGTCTCCTACGATGAAATCACCCATCCCGAAGACAGATTGCGGGTGCGCCAGGATATTGACCACGCCGTATCGGCCGGACAGCGCTTCTCGGTGCACTACCGCATCATCACCCGATGCGGCCAGATCAAATGGGTGCACGAGCGCGGGGTTTGCGTTCTCGACGAACTCGGCAACCCCGTGCTCGAAGGGTTTATCGAGGACGAGAGTGCAAACAAGGAAACGCTGCAGGCGCTGCAAAATGCCGAGCATTACTATCGTAACCTGGTCGAGAATGTTTCGATAGGCATCTTCCAGACATCCCTGGACGGCCATTATCTTGCTGCGAATCCCGCTCTCGCAAGGATTTACGGCTACGCCACGCATGAGGAACTGATCCACGCGCTTTCCGACATCGGACGCCAGCTCTATGTCGACGAAAACCGCCGCAACGAATTCAGGCATCAGATGCGCTTGCACAACGAAGTGGTCAATTTCGAGTCCGAGGTCTACCGGCGCGACGGCAGCAAGATCTGGATCTCCGAAAACGCGCATGTGGTGCGCAATGTCAGCGGGGAATTCGTCTGCTACGAAGGCACCGTACACGACATCACCGAGCACAAGCTCCACCAGACCCTGCTCGAGCGGCAAGCCAACTACGATACGCTCACCGGCCTGCTCAACCGCAACCTGCTGCACCAGATGCTGGAGCAGAGCATCGCCCATGCCGGACGCCTCGGCTATTTTCTCGCGGTGGTATTCGTCGACCTCGACAACTTCAAGTTCATCAACGACAGCCTGGGCCATGCCGCAGGGGACAGCCTGCTGGTCGAAGTGGCCTCCAGGCTGCGCAACTGCCTGCGCACCAGCGACATCGTGGTGAGACAGGGCGGGGACGAATTCGTGCTGGTATTGAACGACCATTACCGCATCGGCTCCATCGTCTCCCTGCTGAGGCGCATTCTGAACGAAGTCGGCAAGCCGGTGATGCTTGCCGGGCGGGATTTTCAGGTCGGAGCAAGCCTCGGCACGGCCATATTCCCCCAGGACGGCAGCGATGCGCTTACGCTGCTCAAGCATGCGGACGCGGCAATGTATGCCGCGAAAGCCAAGGGGCGCAACAATTTCCAGTTCTATACCAGCGAACTCAACAAGGTGGCCGACGAAAGGCTGAATCTGGAGAACGCGATGCGCATTGCGCTGGAACAGGATGAATTCGAAGTATTTTTCCAGCCGAAGGTCGACGCTTCCCGGCGCATCGTCGGCATCGAGGCGCTGGCGCGCTGGCACAGTTCGGATTGGGGAACCATCTCGCCGGAGCGTTTCATTCCTATCGCCGAAGAAACCGGGCTGATCGTTCCCCTGACCGAACTCGTCCTGCAGAAAGCATTCACCGCCACTGCGCGATGGAACGCCAAACTGGAAATTCCATTGAAAATCGCGGTGAACCTCTCTCCCAAGCTGTTTCTCGGGGAAGACATTGTGCACCGCATCGCGGCCCAGATGCAGCTTGCGGGACTGGAAGCCTCCTGCATCGAACTGGAAATCACGGAGAGCGTTTTCCTGGGCGATGGCGAACGCACCCTGCGCATCCTGCACGAACTCAAAACGCTCGGCATGACGCTTGCCATGGACGATTTCGGCACCGGCTATTCTTCGCTCAGCTACCTGCGCCGCTTCCCGCTCGACATCATCAAGATCGACCGCTCGCTGGTCACCGGCGTGGAACACGAAGAGGAAGTCGCCAAGATCGCCCGTGCAGCAATTTCGCTCGGAAAAAGCCTGGGCAAGGTGGTGGTGGCGGAAGGCGTGGAAAACCAGGAACAATTCGATTTTCTGAGCCACCAGGGCTGCCACGAATTCCAGGGATACCTGATCGCAAAACCGCTTTCAGGCCATGCGCTCACGGCATTGCTTCAGGAAGAATTCAGTTGGCAAAATGCCCGTCCCGAAAATCGCTGAGCGCCTGATAAATCTCTTCCCGGGTATTCATCACGAATGGGCCGTACTGCACGACGGGTTCATTGAGCGGCCTGCCTGCGACCAGGATCGCCCTGGCGGGGCGCCCCGCTTTCAGGATAACCCCTTCCCCTTCGTTGGAGAGGACGGCCATGCGCTTTTCCGCCAGCCTTTTTCCGCCTATCTCTATCTCTCCCCGATAAACGCAGACGAAGGCATTGTGGCTTTCGGGAAGGATCGCATGAAATGCGCTTCCAGCGGGAAGATCGATATCGAGATAAAGGGGTTCGGTATCCTCGCGCGAAACCGCACCCTCCACGCCGTTGCTCCTTCCCGCGATCACGCGCACGGTAACCCCGTCAGGGGCGACATAGGAAGGGATTTCCTGACCCGGAATGTCCCGATACCAGGGGGAAATCATCTTTTTGTTCGACGGCAGGTTGAGCCAGAGCTGAAAACCTTCCATCAGCCCGTCCTGTTGCTCGGGTATCTCGGAATGGATCACGCCGCGGCCTGCGGTCATCCATTGCACTCCGCCGTTTTCGAGCAGCCCTTCGTGGCCTGCGCTGTCCCTGTGGCGCATGCGCCCGGCAAGCATGTAGGTTATGGTTTCGAAGCCCCGATGCGGATGGTCGGGAAAGCCCGCGATATAGTCGTCAGGATTGTCGCTGCCGAAATTATCCAGCATCAGGAAGGGATCGAGCCGCTGCTGCAGTTCCTGACCTATCAGCCGGGTCAACCTGACCCCCGCGCCATCGCTGGTCGCAACGCCGTTCACGATCCGCTCGATTTGCCTGGACGCTTTTACCGTTTCGAATGCCCGGTTCATTTCATTCCTCCTGTGAGGAAATCATGCTACAGATCAACCCGGACGGGATAAAGCTCGAATTCAGACATTCATAATCCCGAATTACGGGGCAGTCAGCGCTTGCGCAACATGCTGACGGTAGGCCCAGGGGCCTCGCCAGGCTGCAGAAACTTTTTGAGGATAATCGGGCAGCCCCAGGCTGCCGTTGTATCTTCCGAGCGCCCTGAAAAGATCCCCTCTTTCGACATCGAGATAATAGCGCAAAATGGTGCAGCCGTAGCGCAGATTGGTTCTCAGCTGGAAAAGGTCCTGATCCTTCGTTCCGATCTCGGCGACCCAGAAGGGCATCACCTGCATGTAGCCTCTCGCACCCACGCTGGATACGGCATACTTGTTGAAATTGCTCTCGACCTGGATCAGGGCGAGCACAAGCTGGGGATCGAGCCCCGCCCGGCTCGCCTCGTACTGCACCGTTTTCAGAAAATCGATGCGCATTGCGCTGTCCGGCATGCGCTTTTCCAGACGCTTCGACATCTCGGAAAGCCAGGCAATGCCTTCCTCCTCCGAGCCGAAGACCAAATGCGGGCTCGACATGTCGCTCACCGACTGCTGCAATACCGCCCTCACGCTCGCCGACAGGACTTCGCCCGTCCGGTCTCCGGCAAAGGCATGGGAGGCGAAAGCCGCCAGCAGGAGGATCAGGGCGCGCATAGCCTTTCTTTCAAGAATTCCGCAGCTTCACCGAGAACGATGCTGCGCGCTTCGGCATCCCGCCTTCCCTGGTATTCGATCCGCCCTTCCGCGAGTCCGCGCTCCCCCACCACGATCCTGTGGGGAATGCCGACGAGCTCCATGTCGGCGAACATCACTCCGGGGCGCTCGTCCCGGTCATCGAACAAAACGTCGATGCCGGATTCGAGCAGTTGCGCATAAAGCTTCTCTGCAGCTTCCCTCACGATTTCGCTCTTCTTCATCCCGATCGGCACGATCGCAACCCGGAAAGGCGCAATCGCCTCCGGAAAGCAGATTCCCCTGTCGTCGTGATTCTGCTCGATGGCCGCAGCCACGATCCTGGAGACCCCTATGCCGTAGCAGCCCATTTCCATGATTTTGGCCTGACCCGATTCGTCGAGGAAGGAAGCTTGCAGCTTCTCCGAATATTTGGTCCTGAGCTGAAAAATGTGTCCGACTTCGATCCCCCTGCAGATTTCGAGAAAACCCTTGCCGTCCGGACTCGGATCTCCCTGAACGACGTTCCTGATGTCCTCGATGCGATCCGGCCCGGGAAGATCGCGGCCGAAATTGACGCCCTTGAGATGGAATCCGTTTTCGTTCGCTCCACACACGAAGTCCGACATGACGGCGACCGATCTGTCCGCAATCACCGTCATGTTCTGACGCGGTTTGACAGGGCCGATATAGCCGGGCCTGCAGCCCATATATTGCTCGACCTCCTCCTCTGTGGCGAAGCGCCAGCCTTCGACGATCTTGCCGATCTTGATCTCGTTGAGCTGGTGATCCCCCCGCAGCAGGAGCAGGCAGGGCATGCCGGACTTGCTCATCACGAGCAGCGATTTCACCACGGCATGGGGAGACACTTCCAGGAAGGCGCTGACTTCCTCTATCGATTTGGCGCCCGGAGTCGCCACCTTGGCCATTTCCTGGGAAGCTTCCCCGCGCTCTCCGGAAGGCAGCGCCTCGGCGAGTTCGACGTTCGCCGCATAATCCGAGTCCGGGCAGAATGCGATCGCATCTTCGCCCGAGTCCGCCAGGACATGGAATTCGTGGGAGCCGGTTCCGCCTATCGAACCCGTATCCGCAGCCACAGCCCTGAACCCGAGCCCGAGCCTTTCGAAAATCCTGCTGTAGGTTGCGTGCATGATGTTGTAGGTCTCCTCCAGGCTCGCAAAATCGGCATGGAAGGAATAGGCGTCCTTCATCACGAATTCCCTGGCGCGCATCACCCCGAAGCGGGGACGTATCTCGTCCCTGAATTTCGTCTGGATCTGGTAGAAGTTGAGGGGAAGCTGCTTGTAGCTTTTCACTTCGCGCCGGGCGATGTCGGTGATCACCTCCTCGTGGGTCGGCCCGAAGCAGAAGTCGCGCTGATGCCTGTCCTTGAGGCGCAGCAGTTCAGCGCCGTAGAATTCCCAGCGTTCGGATTCCTGCCAGAGCTCGGCGGGCTGCACTGCCGGCATTAAAAGTTCGAGCGCCCCGCTCGCATTCATTTCCTCACGCACCACGGCCTCCACCTTGCGCAACACCCTGAGCCCCATCGGCATCCAGGAGTAAAGGCCGCTTGCCAGCCGCCTGATGAGTCCGGCTCTCAGCATCAGCCTGTGGCTGACCAGCTCCGCCTCCGAAGGCGCTTCCTTGAGGGTGGATATGAAAAATCGCGAGGTTCGCATGACGCCTTTCCATGATTTGAAGAGTAGCCTATTTTATCCGAACCGGGCCGTTTTGAAGAAACTTCTTCATACCTTTCATTCCGCTACGAAATGTGAAAGAATTGTGATAATTAGGAATTGAACGGGGCCAAGCATGATCGACCGTGACGGATATCGCCCCAATGTCGGGATCATTCTGTGCAATGCGAAGAATGAAGTGTTCTGGGGCAAGCGGATAAGGCAGCATTCATGGCAGTTCCCGCAGGGCGGGATCAAACATGGAGAGACACCCGAACAGGCCATGTACCGGGAGCTGATGGAAGAAGTCGGCCTCGCCCCGAAGCATGTCAGGATACTGGGAAGAACGCGCGAATGGCTGCGCTACGAGGTGCCGCCGAACTGGGTGAGGCGCGAATGGAGCAGCAATTACAAGGGACAGAAGCAGATCTGGTTTCTCCTGAGGCTGGTGGGGCGCGACTGCGACGTATGCCTGCGCTCGTCCGAGCATCCGGAATTCGACGCCTGGCGCTGGAGCCAATACTGGGTGCCCCTGAATTCCGTGATCGAATTCAAGCGCGAAGTCTACAAACAGGCTCTTGAGGAGCTTTCCCGCTTCCTGCATGCTCCCCCGAGGCAGGAAGAAGAAAACAGGATCGCGGGCTAGACCGTCGGACTACCCTGCCCCTTCACGCGCATCGAGCCATTCGACGACGCGGGCGGCATTTTTATCCGGCGGAAAGACCGGATAAAAAACCTTTCCGAAATCGGGAACCGCCATTTCGCAAATGTGATATGGAAAGACCCTCTGGTCCCTATTATTCGTCAGAGTGATGGGGCCGCTTCGCGGCTGGAGTGCCCGAAGGCGACAACCTCAAGAAATCTTCCTCGGACGCGGTAGTAGACAAAGTACCGTACTCGGGCGAGGTACAATCTACGAATCGTGTCCGGGCGATGTGCCGCCCGTTCGATTTCCCTCTGTGCACGAGGTTTGATTCGGACAACGAGAGTCAAGATCAGCCGAAACGGCGAAGCTGCGCAAAAAGCTCTTCGGCAGAAATGCCTTCCTCGCGATCAGCCTCGTCAAGGACATCGAGAAGCTCGGCTTCCTGTTGTGGCTGGAGCCGAACAGCAGCCTCATCACCCCGAGCGAGAACAGTCACTGCCGTTCCTTCCGGCAGAGAGAGATCTTCTACGACGATCTTGCCGCCGATTACGGTTCCTGATGCGATCTGCATGTTGAAATGGTACTCCGGAGATTGTGAAAATACAAATTGATGCCGGACGTCGAAGTGAGCGGATTGCGCGGCTTTTCGCGCAGGTCCCGAAGGATGATGGGTTGGCACCAGAGGAACGATTGGAGCGCCCGCGCCGTGAGCAGATTCCATGTCGGCACGGGCCAAAGAGAGCCCACTCAAGATGCCGGACATACGACTGCATGCGTTTCCCACTCGCCATCCCTATCGATCAGATCTTTGCATTTTTGGGGAGTCCATATACGCCGGGTTAGCCCTCAGCAGTTCATGTGGTGGCCTTAACAAAACGAAATACCTCGATGTTTTCTTTGGCAGATTTCGGGTTGGCGTTTATAACTCGCGCAGAAGGATGATGACAGGTCACTATTCTGGCCGTGCTTACCCGTGACAAAAACATATGAGCCTCCCTTGCAGCGCTACCGACGAGAACAATGCACCGCAGATTGGGCATGGCCGAGACTAGCGGAGCCAAGTACTCAAGACCGGCGCGAACGTCATTGCCGTTTGCCGCTCGGATAGCCGTACCAGCGGCATTGCCTATATACCAAGGCACGACATTCCAGAGCGCGATTTCCTCACGGGTGATTCCCGCTGCCTCCAACTGCTCTCGAAAGTTTCTGGCAGATGGGTCTGGGTTGTCAAAAGAGATATGACCAGTTTGCACGGCCTTCGGCCCAGGCGCTTCGAGAAGAAAAAGATACTTTGCGACTTCGTTCCCATTCTTGGGGTCGAAGCCAGGAACTTCCGCAGCAAGGGCTCGCTCTGTGCGGATTCGGTTTACCAGATCATTGAAATTCATCGTCATACAGAGGGCTAACGTAAAAGTGAGGGGCAGCGCGCTTTTGCGCAGTCCCGCTCGACTGCCGGGTTAGAGCGCATTATGCCTTCAGCACAAGTTGTTGTGCGAGATGCAGATGAACCAAAGAGAGTGTCTCGTTCACTGCTCCAACGTATTTGTCGAAACCGCTAGTGCTTCGGAAATTGCTGCTTACTATGCCACCGTGGACCATCCAGTTCCGCATCAGGTACATCAAGGTCGGCAGGTCGAGCCCAGTCAAGTTTCCAGAGTTGATGGCTGTTGCAACCTTCTTACCCGTTGCCATGTTTTGATACTGAATCGGTGTGTACTTGAAATGCAGCGCCTTGAGGACTGTGTGTGTCGTGCCCAGCGGGAAGCCTGGAACGTACGCTGCAGTTGGCTTTTGCAGTAGCGTGTGCAGTGTTCCAAGATGTGCGGCCATGACTACATTAGGTGCCGCAGCTATTGTGTATAGAGCCTTAAATCGATCAAGCTCCGAATGAGGATGGGCTATCCCAAGAAGACCGAAAACCGAATTTCTTGAGAAGAGTGCATTCATCCCCGCCCAAGCGAGGTTAAAGCGAACAACTTGCGACACGCTTGGAGTTTTCGCTGATTTGCGCATGCGCTTGCTATCAAAAGAAATAGGGCGCATAGCAGCTGCGCGGCGTACCCAATCTGATGCAATTCCGAGAGCTATTAGCAATTCGGATTCAGTCGCAGATGGCTGACGTGGCATTGCCACCTTGGATGAAACGGCTTTAGCTGCTGCGCTGTATTCCTTGCCTGCTGCTTCGAAGTTGGTGAGAGTGGTCATTTGATGGTTGCGCTCTAACGTTCAAGGTCAGGGGCGCTGCGCGGCTTTATCGCGCAGCGTCCCCTGCACCGCAGGGTTAGCACTCGGGCATCAGACAGAGACATAGTGCTGAAACTTTTCTTTTGAACCGGCAAATGAGTCTTGCTTACCAAGAGTGAGCTTCGTATATGTGCCCCCGGCAATATTTGAGACCAGCTTAGCCTCATGCGTTTTGAGATAGCCGTGAAATCGACGCGCATCTCTTCCTAGAAACTTAAAGAGCGGCGCCTCTGTTCCCGGTGTAACGCCATCAAGCTTTTCGGTTAGGAACTTCTCGAATTGTTCGTAACTCTTGATTAGCGTCTCAAGCACGCCATCGGCATCGCTATCCAGGATGTACACGCTAATGATGAGATGCTCGACGATTCGTAGTGCTACGAGCAAACTTTCCATTTCAGCCGGCTGAATCTCGTGAGCCGCGTCGTTCCCCAAGAAGCGTATCGCGTGAAGACGGTCTGCATCGTTTTGCGAAATGAAACCTGCCTTCGCAAGCTTGTCGATTCGCACTTCGAGATTCTTACCCGTTACTTTGCGTTCATTACAAATAGCTTCAATGGTGGCGCGAAGTCCGATTCCGGCAAGAACATTGGACTGATTTTTAATTGCGTCTAGCGATTGGCTGTAGATGTCGCTAACAAGTCGAGGTGCGCGGGCAATGTCAGGTACGGCTCTATGTCCTTTTAGGACGGCGGGGTACGAAGAGATGTCCTTCGGAACCTCCCATTCATCTTCATCGACTTGGAACGCTTCCTCAATGTACGCAATTACCTTGCGAAAGCTCTTGGTTGTACATCCGCAGCATTGAACTACCTGATAGATGCGATCTACTCGATAGTCGTATTCGCTCTCTTCAACAGCGAAGAGGATGTCGTGCTTGGTGTCTCGGTCGCAGGCACTACATGCAGTCCAAACGGTCGTAGATTTCGTCATGATGAGGAATGCTCGATTGGCAAATTGAGAGTGCTAACTAGAAATAGACACCCTAAATGGTGCAAATAAAAGCGACATGGCGGTGCCTATTCAGGATTTTTCCCGATAATGATCTAAATTCAAAGGAAATTCAATATTTATGGCACCCGAAAACGAAGGCAAACGCGTCACAGCATCCCCCGAAGCTTGTTACCCGTCGCGGCGGCGCTCGGCGCAGTCGCGATGCATTTCGCGCCTGTCCCGACGAATGTCGGCATTCAGGCGGGCCAGCTCCTGGCGATCCCGCGCAACCCCGGCGACATCGCCCTCTCGCCGCTCCCTTGCGATCGCCCTATGGAGATGCCTGCGCGCGGCGATATCGCGCTTCAGTTCCATCCTGTTGCAATGCATGTCGCGGGGATCGCGGTTCATGTCTTCGGCGTAGGACGAGGACAGGCCGGAAAACAACAGGGCTGTTCCCAGTGCGGCAGCAAGCAAAGTCTTTTTCATTTTTTCCTCCTTGAAGTTGAGATCGCGAAGAGCGGCGCTGTGCCGACAATAACGGAGGCTTGCCGTTCCAGGTTGACCATGGACACCCTAAATTACACTTGGTTGCAATAAGTTACGGCGACATTCCGGCAAGGAACGTGTGCTCCGGACGAATTTCAGGCGTGGTGGATTATGACCGCGATTGCGGCGGATACGAGGCGCGCCGAAGGCGGATCGGAGCGCGAGGGCAGCATGATCGGCACCTTCGCCCCGACCACGATCCCGCCCATCGTGGCAGCAGCCAGATACTCGAGATCCTTGGCCAGGATGTTGCCCGAAGCAAGGTCGGGCGCAAGCAGGATGTCCACGTCGCCCGAGACCTCGCTTTCGATCTTCTTGGTGAGCGCCGCCTCTTTCGAAATGGCATTGTCGAAGGCGAGCGGCCCGTCCACGACGGCATGCCTTATCTGACCGCGCTCGGCCATCTTGCTAAGGCACGCCGCGTCGATGGTCGAGACGATCGCCGGCTTGATTTCCTCCACGGCCGACAGGGCTGCCACCTTCGGCCTGTCGATGCCGAACAGCCTCGCCAGATCGACGGCATTCTGGACGATCGCCGCCTTCGTCATCAGGTCCGGGACGATGTTGATCGCCGCATCCGTGACGAAAAGCAGCTTGGGATAGCTGGCCAGTTCGACCACGAAGATGTGGCTCACGCGCCGTGCCGTTCTGAGATGCGTCAATACCGGATGCAGCAGCACGTCCGTATGGATCCATCCCTTCATCAGGGCGGCTGCCTGCCCATCCAGCACCTTTTGCACCCCCAGCTCGGCCGCTTCGAGTTCGGATTCCGCCTCGACGATCGGATAGGCATCCTTCTCCAGGCCCTGCTCCGCCATCACCCGCTCGATGTCCGGACGATGGCCGATCAATATCGGATCGATCAGCCCGGCCCGCGACGCTTCGCATGCCCCGACGATGACGTGCTCTTCCGCGGCATCCACCACGGCTACCGGAATGGACGATAACCCGGCCGCACGCTCGACGAGTTCCCGCATGCGCCGGGGCAGGGAATTTTGCTTGTCTGTCATGGCCGCCCCCTATTTCATTCAATACTAGGGAAGCCCTGAACAAGTCCTGCTTCCTGTAAAATTGCAGTTGAGCCAACGACCGATTCGAGGTGCCATGAAACAGATGAGTTTTGCTGCAAGTGAGTACGTCAAGAAACCGAAACAGACCCGG
>Ga0315298_1000159_pt1:0-122500 | contig 134446 bp, 105 predicted proteins | sample WHS_1_MG_FD_203077 | JGI IMG/M metagenome (GOLD analysis project Ga0315298, IMG submission 203077) | Extremophilic microbial mat communities from Washburn Hot Springs, YNP, Wyoming, USA - WHS_1_MG | ecosystem: Environmental > Aquatic > Thermal springs > Hot (42-90C) | place: USA...
GTGAGTTCCTCGGCGAGGACAACTGGAAGAACGGGTCATATGAGGTATATCCCGCTTGGTGGGAGCTCTGTTACGGAATCGAGCGATGGCGATACAATTTATATAGCGATTGGTGGAGCTGGTGCACCTTCTGCCGATTTTACGCTGAATGTTAGCCAGGCATCGATTTCGGTTTACCGCGGGAGCAGTATCACGAATACCGTAACCATTGTCCTCCTTACGCCTGGTGCAACACCAACCGTCTCGCTTTCTGCGGTTGGGCTTCCATCTGGCGCAACTGCGACATTCTCTCCCTCCTCCTGCACCCCAACCTGCCCGTCAACGATGACGATTACGACAACCGGGAGCACACCGCCAGGCACATATACCGTTATGGTCACTGGCACAAGCGCGGAGATTACACGGACAGCGACATTCACGCTCACGGTTAATATTCCGTTTGACTATACCATTGTGGTTGACCCGGTCTCGCGGACGATTGATCAGGGTAGCCAGACCTCAACGGTTGTTTCTGCTAATCTAATCACGGGCTTTCCGGAGAATGTCACATTCTCGGTTTCCGGGTTGCCGAGTGGTTGTATGGCTACATTCAGTCCGACAATCTGTATTTTGTCGTGCTCGTCCACGCTCACGATAAACACCTCGGTCACGACCCCGCCGGGGACATATCCTTGTCAGATAACCGCGATGACTTCGGGAGGGGTGGTGAGGACGACGACATTTACGCTTATTGTGAGGTATTTCAATTTTACGCTATCGTTGAGCCCTTCTTCCGGGCAGATTCCAAGAACTGGGGGTCCGATAACCTCAACAGTAAGCTTAACGAGGGTATCGGAGGTTTCGCAGACGGTTTCGCTTTCGGCAGAATCGGTGCCCGAGAGTGTTTCTGTGAGTTTCAGTCCGACGGGTTGCAATCCAACCTGTAGTGCGACGATGAGCATTACAACGAGTGGCGCGACAACTGGCGTATATGGGATTGATGTTATTGGGACCGGCGTTGGCGGGGGTGCGGATACCGCGACCTACACGCTAACCGTGTGTGCTCTTCCCGGTGCCCCCCGGAACCTCACCGCAACAGGGGGTGTATTGCAAATTATTCTTAACTGGGAGGCGCCTGATTCGTGCAACTTTGGTATTACAAATTATCGTATATATCGTTCTACCTCGCCAAACCCGACAACGCTATTGACAACGGTTGGTAATGTGCTAACTTATACTGATAGTAGTGTAACTGCTGGAACTACATACTATTACAGGGTGACAGCGGTGATTGCGGGGGGTGAGGGTGGCTATAGCAACGAGGTAAGCGCGGCAGCGTGTGCCAATCATGGTTCGCAGACATTTTCCTACACTGGAGGGTTGCAGACTTTCACGGCGGTTTGTTCCGGGACTTATACAATAGAAGCCTGGGGGGCTGCTGGGGGAAAAGGCAATGGTGGTAACACTAATGGCGGACTTGGCGCAAGAATGAGAGGAACATTTAATCTAACCGCGGGAACAACATTGAATATAGTGGTTGGTGGTGTTGGTGCACAGGGATCCTCCTCCTACGCTGGTGGTGGCGGTGGTGGTTCGTTTGTCTATACCGGAAGTATTGGTGGTAGTGGACTATTAATAGCTGCCGGTGGGGGTGGGGGCGCAGGTGAGGAGTCTGCGCCTGCAGCGCCCGGTGGAACCTGCTCTACAAATGGCGTTTCAACGGGCGGAGCTGGCGGAACAAATGGTAATGGTGGGTCTGCAGGAACAACCTCATATAATGGTGGCGGAGGAGCAGGATGGCTAAGCAATGGTGGAAGTGGGTCAGGGGGTGGCGGGACAAGATGGGCTGGTGGTTCCGGTAGTAGCGGTGGTGGTAGCGGTGGATTTGGTGGGGGTGGAGGTGGATGCGATGGGGGTGGTGGAGGCGGAGGCTATTCTGGTGGCGGCGGTGGAAACAATGAAGAGGGTACCTCTCGTAGTCCTGGCGGCGGAGGCGGTTCGTATTGTTCCGGCAGTGGGTGCGATTGTACCGCAAACACGCGCTCCGGCAACGGGCAGATAATAATAAGCTGGTAATCAGTCCAGGGAAATCTCAGGTAAAACACTAAAGTATATACCTCGTCATATCCTCGTCCTTCACAATTGCTGAAAGCTTTGTCAAAACCATACGCTTTGTAACAACTACGCGCTTACCAGGCAACCCATCGGGACTATTATAAAGTAAATCGTCGAGCAAATTTGTCATAACCGTATGCAGGCGCCTTGCTCCGATGTTCTCTGTGCGAGAATTCACCTCATAAGCTATACGGGCTATCTCCTTTATCGCATCACGAGTAAATTCAAGTTCAACCCCCTCGGATGCCAATAATGCTTTATATTGTTTCACCAGGCTATTCTGGGGCTCAACAAGGATTCGCTCGAATTCCTTCTGTGTAAGGCTATCAAGTTCAACACGAATCGGGAACCGCCCCTGAAGCTCCGGGATTAAATCCGATGGTCGCGAGGAATGAAAAGCTCCTGCAGCAATAAAAAGGATGTGGTCGGTTCTGACAATGCCGTATTTTGTCATAACATTAGAGCCCTCAATAATAGGCAACAAATCCCGCTGAACGCCCTCACGAGAAACATCGGGTCCGTGCGTCTCGCCCTTACCGACAATCTTGTCAATCTCATCAATGAAGATAATCCCCGAATCCTCAACCCTTCGCTTTGCCTCCTCAACAACCTCCTCATAATCAAGAAGTTTCGATAGTTCCTCGTTCTCCAGAACCTTCAGCGCCTCCGGAACAGCAAGTTTCCTCCTCTTGATCTTCGGCGGGAACATACCATCAAACATCTCCTGAAAATTGACCCCCATCTCTTCAAGTCCGGCAGGGGTGAAAATTTCAACAGACGAGACCACACTTTCCCTTGTCTCTATCTCCACCGTTCGTTCGTCAAGCCTGCCCTCTTCAAGAAGTTTAGCCATCTTCTCCCTGCTTCGGCTTATGCGTTCAAGTTCATCCTCATTATCGGTTTTTGGAGGGGGAATAAGGATATCAAGAAGGTGCTCTTTAGCAAGTGATTTTGCCTTTTCCTGGAGTTCGGCAGCTTTTTCAGCCTTCACGAGCGATACCGCAATGTCCATAAGTTCGCGCACCATAGACTCAACATCCCGCCCAACATAACCAACCTCAGAAAACTTTGATGCCTCGACCTTGATAAATGGTGCCTGTGCGAGTTTTGCAAGTCGCCTTGCTATTTCTGTTTTACCGACCCCGGTGGGACCAATCATAAGGATATTATTAGGGATAATCTCCTCGCGCATTTCTGCGGGTGCACGGAGCCGTCGCCAGCGGTTACGAAGGGCAATCGCCACTGCACGCTTCGCGCGATCCTGACCAATTATATATTTATCAAGTTCCCTCACTATTTCCTTGGGCGTGAGTTCCCTCATATCTTCCCCCTATTCTATTAGAGTTCAACCACTGTTATTCGGTCGTTCGTGTATATGCAGATTGAAGCGGTAATAAGCAGAGCGTTTCTGACAATATCGCGTGCTTCCATATTTTTCGGTTCAAGCAAGAGTATAGCCTTTGTTGCAGCAAGCGCAAAAGGTCCTCCTGAGCCAAGCGCGATTATACCATCGTCGGGTTCAATGAGGTCGCCCTTTCCCGATATGATGAACGAATTTTCAGCGTCCATAACGCCGAGGAAAGCCTCAAGGTAGCGGAGGTATTTGTCCGTTCGCCAGTCCTTGGCTAATTCTACAGCGGCGCGGCGAAGGCTTCCACCGTGTTCCTGAAGTTTCTGTTCAAACCTTTCAAGAAGCGCCATAGCATCAGCAGCGCCACCCGCAAAGCCAGCAAGCACTCTTCCATCATAAAGTTTTCGTACCTTCTGCGCCTGGCTTTTTAAGACAGTACTCTCAAGTGTTACCTGTCCATCACCACCCATTGCTACCTTTCCCTTATACCTGATGCCGAGAATTGTTGTAGAACGAATAACTCCATCTATCATTTTATTTTTCAAAGGCATATTCAACCTTTCTTAATAAAATACATTAAGTTTTTCTTCTTACTATTTGAAATCACAGTGTTATCCTCGTGGATGTGTTCTCTTGTGTGTGTCCTTGAGCTGCTCAAGTTGGAGATGTATGTATCGCTGGGTAGTAGAGAGGCTGGAATGTCCGAGCAATTCCTTTATCTCAAGCAGGGGCGCTCCCCGGGAAAGAAGATGGGTCGCAAATGAATGGCGAAAAGCGTGAGGATTTGTTCTTGCCCCGGGTATTTTTGACATATGTTTTTTGACAATATATTCAACCCCGCGCGGGCTTAAGGGTTCGCCACGGCGGTTCAAAAGCAATATGCCAGAGTCAGCCTTGCCCTTTAAAAGTTCTTTTCGGTGCTCGAGGTATCTTTCTAATGCAAATTTTGCGGGCTCGCCAAAGTGCGCCATACGCTCTTTTGCCCCCTTTCCCATAACGCGAAGCACCATACGGGGAAGAAATATATCGCTTGTCCTGAGACCGGAAAGTTCGCGCAACCTAATTCCAGTAGCGTAAAGAAGTTCAAATATCACGAGATCCCTGTAAATTTCGGCTGTATCGCCTCTTATGTTGGTGATGGCTGATTCAATTTGCGAGTAGTCCAGAAATCCCGGTAAGGTCCTTTCTTTCCTCGGAACGACAACATATCTTGCAGGGTTCAGATCAATCAACCCTTTCACATAAAGGAATTTGAAGAATGCCCTGAGTGAAGCCACCTTGCGTTCAATGGAGGAGGCTTTGTATCCGCTTTCACGGAAACCGGCAAGAAATGCCCTTATTGTGTATGGCTTTATCTCTTTTGGGCTTTCTATTCCCCCGGGGAAGCGGGTTTTTAGAAAATTGTCAAACTGCAGTAAATCGTGGCGATAATTCACCTGTGTAAAACCAGAATGCCCACGATGATTTTTGATATATTCAATAAATTCGTTTATATATTCCTCAAGCATTACTCATCTCCGGTTTCGCTTTCCGGCTTTGCAACCCCTTTATTTTCGGTCTCGCGCCACTTGTGATTGCACACAGCGCAATAATGGTATACCTTTCCCCTCAAGGCACGGGTAAAGGTGGTTCTGGCTCCACAATTGGGGCAAATCTTATCGCTTGGTTCATCCCAGCTTGCAAATTTACAATCCGGGTAACGACTGCATCCGTAAAACTTCTTCCCCTTCTTTGAATATTTCTCAACAAGTATCCCCCCGCAATCCTTCACAGGGCAAGCATATGGTGTGGGGTAAGGCTCACTGTAAGAACATTTCGGATAAGCCGAACAGGCAATAAAGCGTCTCCCCTTCCTGTCGTATTTAACTACCATAGCAGAGCCGCATTTGGGGCACAGTTTATCTATCTTTTCTTCCTCGCTTTTTAGGGGTCTTGTGTTTTTGCATTTTGGGAAAGCCGAGCACGCAAGATATTTCCCGTGCCTACCCCATCTGACAACCATCGGGCTACCACATTTTTCGCAGGTTTCATCACTTTTAGGTTGTGTTTCCGCAACGATTTCGCTCTTTTCGCTTTCAATCCTTTTCAACTTTTCCGAGAAAACCGTATAAAAGTCTGTGAGAACCCTTATCGTTTTGTCGTCGCCGTTTTCTATTCTGTCAAGTGATTCTTCCATTCGTGAGGTAAAATGGACCTCAAATATATCCGGAAAGAACCTTACAAGAAGCTTTGCGACCTCCTTCCCCAGTTCTGTTGGGCGAAGGCTTCCCTTTTGCCGCTCAACATATTTTCTCGCTATAAGTGTCTGAATGATTGGTGCGTATGTGCTTGGTCGACCGATTCCTTTTGCCTCAAGCTCCTTGACAAGACTCCCCTCGGTAAATCTTGCGGGCGGTTTTGTCTGTTCTTTCTTGCTCTCAAACGAGCTTGCCCTGACTTCCTCATCCCCTTTGAGGTTCGGGATCCCCTCTCCTTCCTCAACATCTTTCCGTGGCATAACCTTTAGCCAGCCATCAAAACTGACCCTTTTTTCTACCGCCTCAAATAGTGCCTTATCGCCCTTAAGGGTTAGCCTTTTTACCCGCAGAACAGCAGGGGACATCTGCGATGCCACAAACCGCCGCCATATGAGGTTGTATAACTTATATTCATCATCTCGTAAATATGGTCTTACCTTTTCCGGGGTATAATCAATAAAGGTTGGGCGAATAGCCTCGTGGGCTTCCTGGGCGGTTTTGTTCTTGCTTTTGAAATTCCGTGGAAAGGAGTAATCGGGTCCGAATTCCCTGACAATGAAGTTCTTAGCAGATGCAATGGCTTCGGGTGCAATGCGGGGCGAATCGGTTCGCATATATGTAATAAGTCCTGTTGGACCCTCACTGCCGAGTTCAACCCCCTCGTAAAGTCTTTGCGCGATTTGCATTGTCTTAGCGCTTCCAAACCGCAACTGCTGATTTGCCTCAAGTTGAAGTGAGCTCGTAATAAACGGTGGCTGTGGCGAAAGTCTCTCTTCCTTCTCGCTTAACTCATCTATTGTGAAAACCGTTTCTTTGAGCCTTTCAAGAAGTTCCTTTACCTCGTCTTCGTTTTCAAATCTTGCCTTTTTACCGTCGAGTTTGACGAGTTTAGCCCTAATGATTTTCCCACCGATAAGGAACTCACCGAAGATATTCCAGTAGAAGCTTGGCACGAAGGACTCAATTTCTGCTTCGCGTTCCACGATAAGCCTAAGCGCCACAGTCTGAACCCGCCCCGCTGAAAGCCCTTTGTAGTAAGCCTTCCACAAAATCGGGCTCACGAGATAACCGACCAGTCTGTCGAGAATCCGTCGTGCCTTTTGAGCCTCAACCTTGTTCATATCAAGTTGTCCCGGATTTTTAAGCCCTTCCTCAATCCCGCGCCGTGTTATCTCGTTAAAAAGAACACGATAGATTTCTTTACCCTCACCATTCACCAAATTATATATGTGCCAGGCTATAGCCTCGCCTTCCCTATCAGGATCGGAGGCGAGGTAAATCTTTGTGAACTTCCTGGCGACCTCCTTGAGTTTTTTTATGATTTCTCGCTTTTCTGGAATCTGCACAAATTTGGGCTCGAAGCCGTTCTCTATATCAATTCCGAGCCTGCCCTCGGGAAGGTCAACGATGTGTCCTCCGGAGGCGATGACCTCAAAATCCCTGCCGAGATACCGCTTGATGGTTCGGGATTTCGTCGGGGATTCAACGATGATGAGAGATTTTTTGTTCATAATTAGATAATAGTTTTCGTGGGCTTAGGGGGAGCAGGCGGAGCCTCTTTTTCTTCCTTCCGAAATTCGTATTTCAGTTTGCCCTCGAGAAGCTCTCTTGTCGCCTGGTTTATGGGTTTTTCGGTTTCAAGTATCTTTGTGCCGAGCTGTGCTTCAAGTTCCACACGCTTCTGATTTATTGCCTTTGCACGACGGGCAAGCAAAAGTACAATCTCGTATTTTGATAGCTCATCGCACTTTAACCTAAAAACCGGCAAGCCAAACTTATCCTTTATCATTTATCCTCCTTTTTTTCGGGAAGGTTCCATTTAAGTTCTCTTATCCGCGAGACCCTTGACTGTTCAGCCTTTATAATTGAATGTACCCTATCTGTCGCTTCGTCAAGGTCATCGTTGATAACGAGATAATCGTATTTGGGCCAGAAGGTATATTCCCACAGGGCGTTTTTCAGGCGAAGTTCAAATTGTTCTTTGCTTTCGGTGCCTCGTTGTTTTAGTCTTCGCACAAGCTCATCGTAGGATGGCGGCAGGATGAATATGAGTACAGCCTCCTCGTAGCTTTTCTTGAGCTTAGTTCCGCCCTGAACATCTATATCAAATATTAATATAGCACCATCCGCAAGTGCTGAAAGGATGGGTGCCCGAAGGCTTCCATAGTAGTATCCGTGAACAAAAGCCCATTCGGCAAATGCATCCTTTGCCACCAGTTCCTCAAATTCCTCTTTCGTCTTAAAATAGTAGTCCTTGCCATCAATCTCGTTTTCTCTCGGTGGGCGTGTGGTGACAGATACCGAGTATCTGAATTCGGGGTTTGCACTAAGGATTTTTTTGCAAACGCTCGTTTTCCCCCCACCTGAAGGCGAGGATAGTACTACAAGCAGCCCGCTCCTTTTTATGCCAGTGGTCATAGTTCTATTTAACCCCCTTTGAGATTTTTAGCAAGAGTTTATTATATAATAAGTTAAAATATTTTTGGCACATTGCAACGGGATTGTGAATAATTCTTATCATCGTAAACGATTAATCGCAAGGGTGGTGGGTTGAGCTGGCTTTTTGTGGAAAGCTCCCTTAACTCCGTATGCATTATTCCAATATGCGTTCTCGTATCGCTTTTTTGAATGACGAAGGGAATCCTTATAACTATGAAATATCCTTGAAATTATCAACATATTTTGCCCGCCTTAAAGCTTAGAGTTCGCGAGTCGCCAACAAATAATTCGCCAAATAAAGTAGTGCAATTAAACCCGATCAAGCCGAGAACAAAAAGCGAAGAAAGGGATCTTTCCGCATCATTGTTAACCTTCTTCATACCCATCTCCAACGAGCCTGTCTTTCATAATTTGTCCGCAGAATCACTCAATATTCTGAACCTGCTCGCGGATCCTCTCAAGTTCCTCTTTTATGAAGACAGATAAACGGGCAATCTCCTTATTGTCGGCTTTCGCAGATAAAGTTGTGATTTCCCGAACGCCCTCCTGAAGAATAAAGGCAAGTCTGCTTCCACAGGGCGGACACTCGTTAAGGCTCTCCCTCAGAAAATCTATATGCCCCTCCAGTCTCACAAGTTCCTCTGTAAAATCCTTTTTAAGTATCATCTGGCTTGCCTCTCTAACAACAAGGCTCTCATCAACCCTATTTTGAAGCAGTTCTTTGAGATTGTTTTCCCATTCCGCCCGTAATTGATTTGCCTGCTTAAGTTTAAGCTTCTTCAGCGCCTTTATCTTTTCGTTTATAAGCCTTATCCGCCTTCTTATCTCCGAGGCAAGATATTTGCCTTCGCGCCTTTTGGCACCATCAAACTTCTCAAAGGCAGACCTTAAAGCGGAGAAAAAAAGGTTTTTTAAAATCTCCTTGCCCTCTTCCTTCTCCTTCAGGGTGACAATTTCAAGGTCAACTAATTCGCCAAGGCTCACGCGCGGCTCACCCCAAAGGATTCCAGCCGCCTCTTCAAGCACCTCCGCATAAGCCATAAGAAGCTTCCGGTCAAGTATGGGCTGGTAAACTATCGCCTTGTTCTGCCCCTCTATCCAGGCATACAGGCTAACCTTTCCACGAGTAACGCGCTCGTTTATGAATTTTATCACATCTGGCTCAAGGGAATTCAAAACCGAGGGCAACTTGATACTCAGATCCAAAAACCTGCTATTTACAGAATTGATGCGAACCCAAACCCTAACACCCTCCGCCTCCGCCGAGGATTCAGCAAAGCCAGTCATGCTTTTAAGCATAATCGTTCCTTTCTGTATTTAAAGTATATAATACGCTTACAAATTGTCAACCCTTTTATAAGCGCAAAGAAAAACAAGAGTTTTTTGGTTATTGCTCGTTATCCCTGATAATCTTTATTACCTCATCAGGCGTTTTTGCCTCAAGAAATGCTTTTCTCACAGCCTCATACTGTAGAATTGAGGCGATTTTCTTGAAGTACCTGAGATACATCTGGTCATCGTAAGGTGGTCCAACGATGCTGAAGAACAGATGACATGGCTCGCCATCAATCGCGTCAAACTCAATACCCGCTTCGGATTTAGCAAAACAGAACGAAACATCATTCACCTGCATTGTCCTGACATGTGGTATAGCAATTCCGTTGCCTATAGCGGTTGTCGCCTTTTTCTCCCTGTTCAAAAGGTCAGTAAACAGCCTCTTCTTGTTCACTACCTTGCCAGATTTTTCGTGCAAATCAACAAGTAAACGCAATACCTCCTCCTTGATTATCCATAAGGCTTTTTCGCGCGTAAGGGGTGATCCTTCTGAGTCGCAGGGCCAGGCAACCTCAAGGTCAAGTTTTATGCATTCGGGCTTGATAGCACGCCATAAGGACATATACATTCCTTCCCTACTCTTTTGCTTTTCGCCAGTTAGAACCGAGCACTAACTCAATCACCATAAGAAAAAAGACCAAAAGCAAAAAGGGCTTCCAAAGTTCCTTCCCATAGCGAGAAGAAAAAACCGCACCTGTCAATTCTTCGTTCTGTGGGTTTATAATAATAAAATCATTTTTCGCCTTTTCATCAAGTGGTTTTAGGTCGCTCTCCTCGCTTGGGAGGTTAACAGCAAACAAATCAACGAGTTCGCCCTTATCGCTAAATATCCTGTAGATACCCGGGAAATTGAGCTGGGGAGTCAAAACACCGATCTTGCCTGTCCAGGCTTTTGGCTGAAGATAAGAACGATTCCCCCTTGGGTCCTGAAGAATAAGGCGGGATGTGATGTTCGCCTCCTCAAGCACCCTCAATGCCGATGTCCCAACAGTAAAAGGCTCGTCAAATCTTGCGACATCCTTTGCTACATATTGAACTGCGCGCTGTATAAACGGGATAAATGCCCCGCTAATATAGAGCGTGCTCCAGGACGGCTCAACGGATGAGGTTACAACAATTACTTTGCCCTGTCCAATCTTTGTCTCTATAATCGCTGGAAGATTGTTCCCGTATTCCGCTATAATGCCGGTTTGCGCCGAGGCTTGGACTATACGGTAAAAATTCACAGTTGGGAGTGGTAGATGCGGGTCAAACGGCTGAAAAATCGGATGATTGTATGAAACTCTACCCCAGCCCACATAGCCTGCTTGAGCGCCAATAACCCCAAAAAGTGATATTTGTGGGGAGAAAAAATTGCCCCAGCTCTTGAGGTCTGTCTTCTCGCCAGTAAAAACGATAAGCCCCTTGCCAGATTCAATCGCTGTACGCAGTCTTGACATAAACTCAGGCGCCATTGCAGGCGGAGATGAGATCACAACAGCATCGTACTCATCAAACCGCGCATTTATCCCCTGACTATAGTCGTAGTCCGATATGATGAAAAACCCCTCTGAGTCAACCGGTGCAAGAGCAAATTTGAGATAAATCCTCTCGCTTCCGCCAAGAACAAGAACCCTGTATTTCTCAGGAACCTTGAACGAAAAATAGTAAACATCATCAACCGCAAGGGCGTCATTATCTATTGTCACGCATCCGTAGTGATACCCGCCTTTACTGATATTCCCTACAAGCCCACCCGAGACATAGCCCAATTTTCGTGGCACAAGCTCGCTTTGCGCGACCCGCTCATCATCAATAAACAGGTTCGAAACAATCGCCGAATAATCTCGTCCCGAATAATTCGCCACCTCATAGGATATTTCAAAAGGTTTGCCAACCTCAATCAATTGAGCAGGAAAACTAACTTTGCTTACACAGAGATTATCCTCGCTTCCTTTGTAAATCAAGAGAAAAACCCTTGCTTCCTTGAGTTTGAAATCCTCACTCCTGAATCCCTTCCAGCCGGAAAGCCTGTTATCCGTAAGAATGTATATTTCCTTGTTCGCATTCTTCGCGTATTTCAGTTCGTCCTTCGCAAAAGCAAGAGCCTTCGCAATATTGGTGCCACAATAAGATATCGAGAGCGTATCAATAATTCTGTCAAGTCGCTGGAAAGCCCTTGTGAAATGATTTGTCAGGGGATGGACCTCGGCGTTAAAAAGAGCAAACGATACCTCATCCCCCTCTTTCAAAAGCGATATGAGTTTGCGAGCGCCAGTTTTTTCGAGTGTGAATAGATCAATCCCGCCGAGTTCCTGAGATGTGCTAAACGAATTATCAAGGAGTATCACAACCGAGGTTCTTTCGTGAGCACCAGCAGATGGACGAAATACACCCCTTATTGTTGGGCGCGCGAAAGCAAGAACAAAAAATGTTATTATCAATGTGCGGATAATCAAAAGCAAAATCTGCTTCAGTTTGAACGAACGCATCCGGGTTCTCTGAATCTCGTCAATGAAGCGCAATGTAGAAAATTTTATCAATTTGAGCTTTCGCCGCGTAAGAAAATGGATAAGTATCGGTATAGTTGCCAAAACGAGCCCGAATAGATATATATTATTCAGCCACGATAACATCGCGGACACCCTCTCATAGCAGTTTTGACCTTTTATAAAGATAAGCCATAAGCGAGAGTTCAAACGGGGTGCTTGTGTCAATGGGGATGTAGTCAATCATAGCGTCGCGGAGCTCATAGCGAATCTTATCTGCAAATTCCCTTACCTTCTTTTGATAATCTCCCCTGAGGACCCATGGCTGTGTTTGGATTCGCCTGCCAGTTTCAAGATCCTCAAATATTGCTTCCTCGCGGTAGTTGAAGGTTTTTTCGGCGGGGTCGAGGATGTGAAAGACTATAAGTTCGCTTTTAGCAAAGTGGATCCGCTTTATAGAACTTATTGTTTCTTCGGGCTCATCAAAGAGGTCTGAAATCACAATCACAAGGCTTCGCCGTCTCACGCTCTCTGAGAGCTTATCAAGCGGGAGCCTTATTGAGGTTTCCCCACCCGCAGAAAGATTTTCCAGCCGTGCAAGTAATTCAAACAACCTGACCTTCGTAGCGGATGGCGGAAGATAATCAACGACATCCCTGTCAAAAAGCATAAGTCCAACCGCATCTTTCTGCTTAATCATCAGATACGCCAAAGCCCCGGCAAGGCAACTTGCATATTCAAGCTTTGTAATCCCCGTTGTCGTGAACCCCATTGAGGCGGATTTATCAAGCACAATGTAAGAACGAAGATTGGTCTCCTCCTCGTGCTTTTTTATGTAAAGCTTGTCGGTCCTGCCGTAGGCTCGCCAGTCTATCTCCTTTATTGGGTCGCCAGTTATATATGGGCGGTATTCCGAGAACTCCACAGAAAAACCATGATAGGGGCTTTTGTGAAGTCCCACAATAAAGCCCTCCACAATAGTTCTGGCTTTGAGCTCCATATTGGAGAGCTTCGCTACAAATTCCGGCGCTAATAGCTTCACTCTTTCACAACCTCAATGAGCCTGCTAATTAGCTGGTCTGTGGTTATTCCCTCTGCCTCAGCATTGAAAGACCGAATAATCCTGTGCCTTAACACCGGGTAAATCATCTTTTTGACATCCGCTACCGAGGGCGTGGGTCGACCATCAAGACCCGCAAGGGTTTTTGCAGCAAGCACAAGATACTGCCCTGCTCGGGGACCCGCTCCCCATCTGATATATTTCTTCACAAACTCCGGCGCGTTGTTCGTGGGTCTTGTCGCTGAAACAAGCCGAACCGTATACTCAACAAGATAATCGGAAACGGGAATGATTCTTACAAGCGATTGAAGTTCTATTATCTCCCTCGAGGTTAAAACCTTTTTTACCTCCGAAGTATACGCGCTTGTGGTGTATTTGACTATCTCAATTTCCTCTTCCTTCGAGGGATAATCTATAAGAATCTCAAACATAAATCTGTCAAGCTGAGCTTCGGGCAGTGGATAGGTCCCTTCCTGTTCTATGGGGTTCTGGGTCGCAAGCACAAAAAATGGCTCCTCAAGCTTGTATGTGCATTCCCCAACAGTAACCGTGTGTTCTTGCATTGCTTGTAATAGCGCAGACTGGGTTTTTGGTGGGGTTCGGTTTATCTCGTCCGCAAGGACTACATTTGCAAATATCGGACCCGGAACAAATCTAAAGAACCTTTTGCCTGAGGCTTTTTCCTCTTCGATTACCTCAGTGCCTGTGATGTCCGATGGCATAAGGTCGGGTGTGAATTGTATCCGTGAAAATTTCAGATCGAGAATTCGGGCGAGCGTGCTTACCATAAGCGTTTTTGCTAATCCAGGCACCCCAACTATAAGTCCGTGTCCGCCCGAAAGGAGCGCCACAAGCACTTGCTCTATTACCTCGTTCTGCCCTATTATTACCTTTGCTATTTCTTTCCTTATGAGTTCAGCTTTTTCAGCAAGACGCTCAAGCTGGCGGATTTCTTCCGCTTTGATTTCCTGTTTATCCACCTGAACCTCCTTGTGATGGTTTTGCGGTTATCCTTAATGATATAGAATAATTTTCTTTATGTCAAGGAAGATTGCGAGGTTTTGTTTCGAATCCTTTCTCGTTCCTAAAACTGGGACTTGCAAAAATATATGGCAATCGTATTATAATATGCGATGCGAAAGTCAGGCGGTATGGTAAAAATTGCGCCCTCGCTACTTTCGGCGGATTTTTCTTGCCTTCGCGAGGAAATCCGCAAACTTGAGGAAGCGGGTGCCGATTTGCTTCACCTCGATGTTATGGATGGACATTTTGTCCCGAACATCAGTTTTGGGCTACCGGTTGTTGAAAGTATTTGCAGAAACACAAACCTCCCGGTGAACATTCATCTTATGATTTACAACTCTGCTTTTTACGCTCCGCGGTTCTGGGCGATTGCAAGACCCGGGGATATTATAACGATTCACACAAAGGCAGAACTTGCTTCTGTTAGCCTTTTCAGATACCTGAGCCAGAAAGGCTTACATCTTGGTGTAGCGTATAATCCTGATGAGCGCGAGCTCCCTAATCTTGAGGAAATTTATCCTTTTATTGATGAGGTTTTAATTATGTCCGTTTACCCGGGGTTTGGTGCGCAGGCGTATATTGATGGGAGCGAGGAGATGGTCAGGCGTGCATGTGAGTTGAGGGAAAAGTTAGGAGCGCGCTATGAGGTTGCGGTTGATGGTGGGATAAATGAGCGTACGGGCAGGATTGTGCGTGAGGCTGGCGCTGATATCCTTGTTGCGGGGAATTACATCTTTAAGCATAAGGGCTCCTATAGAGAGGCGATTGATAGCCTGCGTGAATAGGGGCTTGACTTTTTACACGATACTTTTACCTTTTATATAAGCGGTTTTTATGTGAGGGAAATAAGTCACGGAGGAATAATGCCAGAACTTATATGGGAAGGCAAATACGATAAAGATGGTCGTAAAGTTGCACCATTAAGAATTGCTTTGCCATTTCAAACGGTTGAGACGATTAACGAGAGCACCGCGGACCGCGAGAGGAACCTGCTTTTTGCATCTATGGGCAGGGAAACAGAATGGCGAAATCGTTTGATATGGGGGGACAAAAAGTATGTCCTGCCAAGCCTGCTCCCTGAATTTGCTGGCAAGGTGAACCTTATTTATATTGACCCGCCTTTTGCTACCGGTGCGGATTTTAGTTTTACTGCACGGATACCCGATAACCCTGAAACAGAGGAGGATGAAAGCGCTGAATTTGTAAAGCAACCCTCTATGATTGAGATAAAGGCATATCGTGATACCTGGGGTGGTGGATTGGACAGTTATTTAAAATGGTTTTATGAAACTGCTGTTTTATTGAGGGAGTTGTTGGCTGATAATGGAAGTATTTATGTGCATCTTGATTGGCATATTGGTCATTACTCAAAAGTAATTATGGATGAAATTTTTGGGTATGAAAATGCCGTTAATCAAATTGTATGGAGAAAAACGAATAGCCCAAAAGCACAATCAAAGGGCTTCGGTACTCAATATGATATGATTTATATTTATGCTAAAGAAATTAATAAATCGCAATTTAATAAAGTATACAGACCTTTTGATGAAAAATCACTTAAACCTTATTCTTATGAAGATGATAAAGGTAAATTTAGGTTAATAGAACTAGAAGCGCAGGGGGTACAAAGAACTGCTGGGAGAAAAGAATTTGAATTTAGAGGTAGAATAGCACCTTGGCTATATAATATTGAAACATTAGAGGATTGGTGGGAAAAAGGGTTAATTTATAAAAGTAAAAATGGAAGGTATTCAAAAAAGCAATATCTTAATGATGTAAAAGGGTTGTTAGTCTCTGATATATGGGTTGATGAAATAGTATCACCTCTGCAAGGTAGTTCAAGCGAATTTTTAAATTATCCCACCCAAAAGCCCGAAGCCCTTCTTGAACGCATAATTAAAGCCTCCTCCAACGAAGGCGACCTCGTGCTTGACTGCTTCTGCGGCTCCGGCACCACCCCCGCGGTTGCAGAAAAACTCAACCGAAGATGGATTGCAGCGGACCTTAGCAAATACGCAATACACATCACACGAAAAAGACTGCTCAGCATCCCAAATGTTAAACCGTTCGTAATCCAGAATCTCGGCAAATACGAACGCCAGATATGGCAATCCGCAGAATTCGGCGAGGACAACCAGCGAAGACAACTTGAATATAGAAAGTTCATCCTTGACCTGTACCACGCCAAACCAGTAAATGGCTATGAATGGCTTCACGGGGTTAAATCGGGCAGGATGGTACATATCGGCTCGGTAGATTCGCCCGTAACAGAAAGCGATATTACCAACATAGCGAGCGAATTCAAACGGGCAATCGGCAAAGGCGAAAACGCACCATCAACAAACGGCATAGACATTTTAGGCTGGGATTTCGCCTTTGAGGTAAATGAGATAGCACGCGCAAAAGCGGAACTGGCAGGTCTTGATTTGAAGTTCAAAAAAATCCCCATTGATGTTATGGACCCGAAAGCAGTTGAACAGGGAGATATACATTTTTACCAACTCGCAGCACTTAAAGTAAAACCGCAACTTGAAAAGAGAAAACTCACAATAGAACTATCCGATTTCATTATACCCCAGGAAGATATACCCGAAGATGTCAGGAGTGCCATATCGCACTGGTCGCAATGGGTAGATTACTGGGCAATAGATTGGGATTTCAAGGGGGATACATTTCATAATCAATGGCAGAGTTACCGCACGAAAAAGAATAATGACCTCCAGCTGAAAACAAGCTATATCTACGATAAACCAGGCAAATATACTGTAGCAATAAAGGTGGTGGATATACTCGGGAATGACACCACCAAGCGAATACAGGTGGAAGTTAAGTGATGCCAGGAAGAGCGAGGAAAAGGACATATCAGGATAGCTTATTTGACGCGAAAATTAAAACAGCGCCCTGTGTTCCAAAATTGCAGGAAGAAGTCAAAAAATGGGCAAGTGGTCCAAAAAGATACGAAGGCGTTACACAAACAACAAAGATTCTATTGGAATACTGGTTTCACTCCGATTTAGTAAGGCGCGATGGCAGGAGATTCAATTATTATAATTGCCAGAAGGAAGCGGTAGAAACGATTGTATATCTGTACGAAATTGCGAAAGCCCCGCTTGTAAAAGATTTAGTGGAACGTTATGCGCCGGGTTACGGGCATTTATTGCGATTACCCCAATATGATGATTTTCCTCGTTATTGTTTGAAGATGGCAACCGGGAGCGGAAAAACCGTAGTAATGACGCTTATAATAGCATGGCAATATCTGAACGCTATGGCAGAAGGGTCAGATGATTATGCTAAAACATTTTTAATTCTTGCGCCAAATGTTATTGTGCTTGAACGGCTTAAAAAGGATTTTGCCGGGGGAATAGCCTTTAAGAGTTTCCCTGTCATACCAAAGGAATTAGAAATATACTGGGGCGACTTTGATTTTTATGTCAGAGGGGATAGCGAAAAACCTCGTTCATCTGGCGCATTATTTCTGACAAACATCCAGCAATTCTACGAAAGGTCGGAGAAAACGAACGATGAACCTTCACCAATGACAGGTGTTCTTGGCAATAAACCCCCAGCGGAGTTTTTCACCCCATCACAATTTGACGAAATAATCATTAAGCGTAAGGAGAGATGCCTTGTAATAAATGACGAAGCACATCACACACACGATGATGAGTTACGCTGGAACGAATTTATAAGAGCCTTGAATGATAGATTGCCACGCCCATTAGTAGGACAACTTGATTTTACCGCAACCCCAAGATATCAGAAAGGCGAACTATTCACCTGGACTGTATATGACTACCCGTTGAAACAAGCAATAATTGATAATATAGTTAAGCGACCAATAAAGGGAATTGCCACAGGATTTAAAGAATTAAAGAGCAATAAAGCAAGCAGGAAATACGAACCCTATCTTATTGCATCTGTTGAAAGATGGAAGGAATATAAAGAGCAATTAGCGAGGTTTGGGAAAAAGCCGGTATTATTTATAATGATGAATAGCACAAAGGAAGCAGATGATGTTGGGAATTGGTTAAGGGTAAAATATCCGGATCTGTTTGGCGGGAAGCAAACCCTTGTTATCCATACAGACACAAAAGGCGAGGTATCCAAGAAAGACCTTGAAGAAGCCCGGGAGATTGCGAGGAATGTTGACGACGAAGATTCCAAAGTTAATGCGATTGTGAGCGTTCTTATGTTACGGGAAGGCTGGGATGTGAAAAATGTAACTGTGATTTTAGGGTTAAGACCCTATTCTTCTAAAGCGAATATTCTGCCCGAGCAAACTGTTGGTAGAGGATTACGAAAAATGTTTAATGAATTTCCAATAACGGGGTATGTTGAAAGGGTTGATGTTATCGGAAACTCCGCTTTTTTAAAATTTGTTGAGGAACTGGAAAAAGAAGAAGAAATTCCACTTGAAACATTTAGAATAGGAAAAGACCGACTAAATATTCCGGCGATTTTCGTGGATAAAAATAAACTTGACAAAAATATTTCGCTTCCACAATTAACCCCGACGATTGAGCGCAAAGGATCAATTGCTTCAGAGATTTCCGCAATAGATGTTTCTGAGATGAAGTTATCTAAACCATTCCCAACGGGAATAGATGACAACGAAGCCAAGACTTTTAACTATGAGGGCTATGATATCTTAACTTTGGAGAAACTTTTTGAGAAAAAGTATGAAATACCCGAACCAAGAATTCCTGAGGAAGTAATAGGTTATTATGCAGAATTGATAGCTGAAGAAATAAAATTGCCGTCAATGTTTTCTTATATTGCACCAAAAGTAAAAGAGTTTTTGGAAAATATATTTTTTGGCAAGAAGGTCAATCTTAATGAGGAAAAATATCTAAAAGCAATCTGCCGGGATGCCGCACAGTACATAATCCTTGATCGTTTTAGAAAAGTTCTAAAACCCATAGTAATAGAGGAAAAAGAACCAAGGTTAGAATCCACAGGTATAAACCTATCCGATACAAAGCCATTCCCATATTCACGACCGACCTGTGAATCAAAGAAATGTATATTCAATTTAGTTCCCTGTGCAAACGAGTTTGAAAAGGAAATTGCGATGTTTTTTGATAGAGCAAAGGATGTCGAGCGCTTTTCGTCACTCCCCGAACAGGTTGGCTTTTCAATTGTTTATACAGATTCCGCAAATAATATTCGCTATTATTATCCTGATTTTGTTGTGGTAACAACCGATGGAAAACATTATATAGTTGAAGCAAAGGGTCTTGAGGATATTGATGTTAGATTCAAGGATCAGGCTGCTGAAAGATGGTGCGAAAACGCATCAAAGCTTACCCGCACAGAATGGCGATATGTAAAAATCTCGCAGAATATTTTCAATACAAAAGACTTCAGGAAATTTGAGGACCTGGTTATTATCTGGGAAGAAACTAAACGGCAAGAATAAAATTTTCCTTCTCCTTCCCTACCCTCTGCAGAAGGACCCCCAAAAATGCCACAATCACACCACTACCATTTGCTCCGCACCGTGTAAATTATTTCCTCCTCCCTGTCCGGCAAAACCGAAACAACAAACCTCAATGTGTTTGCGTCCTTCTTCTCGTACCTGTGCGTGGAACTCGTTATCATCCAATCGCCCCAGAGACGCTCAAGCACCTGAATCTCGACCTGCTCCCTTTTGTGATTCCTGAGCTTTATTGAGATCGTCTCCTCGCTACCCCTGTCGCCTAAACTTTTAAAATCCTTGCGTATACGCTCGCCCACAAGGTCAAACGCGTTACCAACATACACCTTAACCTTTTCGTCTTTTGGCGTGTGGTCAATCTCGTCCTCTCCAATAAACTGAAGCATCCCCTCGCTATCCTCTTTGTAAACCCTGACCTTACCATGGGGCAAAGGGATCCCCAATCCAGCTTCCTTGCTATTCTTGAACTCAAGTTCCGTGCGAACTTTGCTGTCCCGAGCTGCCTCAAATGTGTAAATCTTTTTGACCTCGACATTCGCTGTAGGGAAAAGCGAGAGCTCCTTTATCTGGTTGTCGAGAATCGTTGCGGGACGCTCCAGTGTGTAAAGGTGATACTCAAAGAAAGCCTCCTCGGTAAACTGGGGTTCTGCCGCTGTAGTTTTAGCATATTCCATCAGAACCCCGCGCGGCGGACGAGCTTTCACTATATGCGGTTCGCCCGCGACAAGCTTAAGATGCGCCTCAGGAAATGACATCCCGCAATTATTATTTACCGTCACCCACCCGTCAAAAGAAAGCCTCTTATCCTCCTTATCTGCAACCGCAACATACTTAGCCTCCCAACTTATGCCATTCGTGAGGTAACTTATCTCAAGCTTATCCTTTCCTGCTTTGCCAACCTCAAGAAGCCAGAAGAGGCTCGGACGAATAACAAGCCCCTCAGGTAGCGAAGGGAAAAGAATGTTTCTTATGCCATCCTGTTTCACTATAAAAATCTTGCCCAAATCATCCTTAAGAATAATATTGTTTGAGAGAGCAAGAAGGGTTCCAGTAAACTGTTTTTCCTCTTTTGTTACGATGGTTATTTCCTTACCTAAATAGCGCTCAAGAAGCTTTTCCTCGCTGACGAGGTCGTATTCGTAATTTTGCTCAAGGATTGTGACATTGCCGGGATTGGTAATATCAGCAAGATGAACGCTTGTCGGGTCTATTTTGCCTGGCACATTCTCAAAGCGATAACTTGTACGCCCCGAGCCCAACTGCACCTCTCGCCGTTCCTTTACAAGCGCAAGGTCATTGTTATACACTGTAACATAAAACTGCCCCAATGCAGTGCCAGTCAGCCAAACTGTGGCAAGCAATGTCAGAAAATTTTTCATCTTTCCTCCTCGAGTAAAAGGTTCACAATATAGGGTAGAAGGTATTTCCCGCTCCACCCTTTGGTTAAGTTTTGACAAGATTATATATCAAGATGGTGCTTATTTTCGTTTACTCTTCAGTTAGATGCCCTGTCTACTTTCTACTACCGGCTCGGGGGTGGCTGTGCCCAAATTCTTTTTCCTGTCCCTTTTATTCAAGTCCAAACTTCTTAAGCCGTGTGTAAAGCATTCTTCTCGTAATTCCAAGGGCTTTTGCAGCCTTAGTTTTGTTGCCCTTAAACTGCTCAAGCGTTTTTACGAGAAGTTCACGCTCAAGAGCCATAAGTGTTCCCGTTGGGGAATCATCTTCATCCCGTGTTTCACCTGCGGGAACAAGCGGGATATGATCAAGCGTAATTCGCTTCCCACCGGAAAGGATAATTGCGCGCTCAATCAGGTTTTCAAGTTCGCGGACATTTCCAGGCCAATCATATTCCATAAGGGTATCTATTACATCCTTATCAACATCCGCAAGGGTCATATTATACCGAGCAAGAAACGCCTCAACGAGTTCGGGGATATCCTCCTTGTGTTCGCTGAGCGGTGGGACCCGAATTGGGAAAACGGCAATCCTGAAATAGAGGTCCTCACGGAAGCGACCCTCAGCCATAGCTTTTTTCAAATCCCTGTTTGTTGCTGCAATAATTCTCACATCAACCTTTATCGGCTGAATCCCCCCTACCCTGTAAATTTCTCGTTCCTGAATAACGCGAAGGAGTTTTACCTGAACCGAGAGGGGAAGTTCGCCTATCTCGTCAAGGAAAAGGGTTCCCCCATGCGCCAGTTCAAATCGCCCCGGCTTGGATTTTGTCGCGCCAGTGAATGCGCCCTTTTCGTAGCCAAAAAGCTCCGATTCAAGAAGGGTTTCGGTTATAGCGGCGCAGTTTATCGGGACAAAAGGCTCATCCCTTCTTTTGCTTTTCTCGTGAATAGCCCTTGCAACAAGTTCCTTACCCGATCCACTCGGACCATAAATAAGCACTGTTGCATCAGTTGCGGCTACCTTGTCAATAAGCTCCAGAACCTCGCGAATTGGTTTGCTCTTCCCCACAATCTGTCCGAACCTCCCCCTTTCAGCAGAACGGCGCAAGTCGAGTTCAAATTTTAACCTCTTTTTTTCTTCAAGCCTTGAGATACGAATCAGGAGTTCGTCAATGGAAAAAGGCTTAATAAGATAATCCTCAGCACCATTTCTCAATGCCTCAATAGCGGTATCAACACTGGCGTAAGCTGTCATAATCACGACACTGATCTCCGGAATAATCTCCTTAGCCCTTTTAAGAAGCACAAGTCCATCGATATTCGGCATCCTCAAGTCGGTTATAAGAAGGTCAAAATCCTCCCCCTGAAGTGTCTCCAGAGCCTCATTTGCGCTTTCAGTAGTTTTTACAAAATGCCCCGCCTCACGAAGCGCTCCGCCCACAACCTTCGCCATCCTCACCTCATCATCTACAACGAGTATCTTCATATCCCTCTATTATCTTCTACCCGCTTTTTGGCTCTTGCTTTTTGCCTGTTGGGAAGGACAAAACAAATGTGGTTCCCAGGTCCTCAATACTGCTCACGCTGACCCTGCCCCCGTGTTCTTCCATAATCCGCCGAACAACATAAAGCCCAAGCCCGCTTCCCCCCTCCTTCGTGCTGTAAAATGGCTCAAATATTCGCTTCCGGTCCTTTTCCGGTATTCCGATTCCTGTGTCGGTTACAGCAATAGAAAGGTATTCCTCATTTTTTATTTTCTCCTTATAAACCCTTAACGACACGCTCCCCCCACCAGGCATAGCATCGCGGGCGTTAAAAAATAGGTTCAAAAGCGCCTGCCTTAGTGCGTCCGGCGCAAACTCAAACTCTGGATCGTCCACTATCTCCGCTGTAATTTTTATCCCGGATTTCGCGAATTCATCCCTGATATATCGCAAAACCACATTTATCACATCCGAAACTCTCCCCCTATAAAATTCGTTGCTTAATGGTCGCGTAAGGGATAAATATCCTTGAACAAGCCCATTCAGGCGGTCAACCTCTTCCTTAATAAATGAAACCATCTCGGCGGATTCGCTTGATAATTTTGGTTCAATCCTTTCAGCAACTGCCCGTATTACCGCGAGAGGATTTTTGATCTCGTGCGCCATAAGTGAAGCCATTTCGCCCATCGTGGCTAAAGTAATAGAACGCCTCGTTGATTCCTCTGATTGCCTGAATTTTATTAGCACGAGCACAAACAATAACCCGAGAAGGATGATAGAAAAAACGGTAAGGATTGTCAATGTCAGGGCATATTTTTTGATAAGCCCGAGCAACAGGAAAAAATCGCTTCCAGCCTCAATAGAAACAATGCCAACAACATTCCCGGATGGTTCCGTTAAAGGATAAAAAGCCCCTTTTAAAAAACGCCCCCTTTTCTCATATAATTCTGTGTAGGCACCAACACCATTTTTAGCAGATTCAAAAGCGGTCCGGTCAAGAAGGATGTATGAGTATTTCTCGGAGATCGGGACGGTTCTATCAAAAGAGTAAATAGTTTCCCCCAAAGTATCAAGGATCGCGAGGTTTGATAATCCCATTTGAATGGCTAAACGGTCAAACACCTGTTCGAGCTTATTCTGGTATATTGCGAGTTCAACAGGTTCGCCAGGAAGAAGAAAATCCTCAACCCTGTCAGAGATAAAAACCGCGTAGTTTAAAAGGGTTTTGCCAAGCTCATCATCAACGGACTTTTTGATTTTATTAAAGAGATACCAGTTTCCCGCATTGAAAAGCACGAAAACAAAAAGAAGCTGAATTGTTGTCCAGAAAAGCAGGATTCTCAAAGATGAGGATTTTTTCATCAATATCCTCGCAGCTGTTTAAGTTCCGTTTTAGCCTGCTCAATGTTTTTCGCGTAGGGATCAACCTTTATGTATTGGTCAAGCATTTTTATGGCATTGTCGTAGTCGCCTTTCTTGTAGTAAAGGGCAAATAAATTGTAGTAGTAGACCGGGTAATCCGGGTCAAGTTCTATTGCTTTTTTGAGTTCAGCCTCAGCCTCCTCAAGGAGCCCCTTGTAAAAATACACCCCACCAAGATTGCCATGAAAACGAGCGTTTTTATCGTCAATTGATATAGCCTTTTTCAGATACCCGATAGCGTCATCAAATTTCTGCGCATCGTAAGCGGTATACGCCAGCCCGAAAAGCGCCCACGCACAATCAGGATTGATTTGAAGTGCTCGGCGGTATTCACGGTTCTGGTCTTCCGGGTCGGCAAGAAGGCGTCCGTAAAGAAAATAATAAATGCAATTTTTCTTGTTTTTTTCAAGGAGTTTACGATAGCGATCAAGGAGGCTTTCTGGAACACCTTTGTCCCAGCTCACGAGTTCCTGATAATCCATATGAGCCTCAACAAATTCAGGATCCGTTTCCACAGCCTTAAGATAATAGCCTATCGCCTCAGTAAAAGCCCCCTGCTTTCTTGCTTCCCATCCCTTTTTAAAATAAACCTCAGCGTCCTTCCGCTTCTTTTCTCTGCCAACCGAACAGCCAGCCAAGATAAAAATGAAAAGCAAAAACGCCAATCTCAATTTCATTTTGCCCCCTTACATTTTAGGCTTACGACAAAATTAGGACAGACAAACATCCCCACTGAAATGTCCCCACATAACCTATTTGCAAAACTCATATAACCCGTTTCCATAATTCTTCCTTTATTCTTTCTGCTTGCCTTCCTCAAGGAATTTCTTGACCTTCTTTTCTTCAGCTGTAGGAAGATAATCTTTCAGGTAATTTATTTTTTCTTGTGCCTGCGATGCCCACTCGGGATCCTGAAGAGCTTTTTTGTATTCCTCAACCGCTTTTTCAAACTCAAGTTTTGCTTCATATGTGAGCGTGCCATCGGGCTTTACCTTATCAAACCCCCACGCCTCATAGACCGAGCCGCGCAAAAGATACGCGTACCCATAGTTCTTTCTCTTCTTCAGTGCAGAATCCGCATAATCCATCGCCTTTTTATAATCCTTCAGTTCCCTGTACGCCATCCCAAGTTCACAGTCTATCTTTGCAAATGTGGGGTTCATTTTCTGCGCTTTTTTGAGATATGTAATTGAAGCCTGATAGTCCTTGCCCAATAAGTACGCCAGCCCGAGGAAATATGGTCCCTGGTAGTCATCAGGTTTAGCTGCCATATACTCCTTAAGCACGGATTCTGCAGCTCCCACGCTGTCAAGTTCGAGATAGGCTTTGCCAAGCGAAACGAGAACCTCAATTGAGTCAGGCTTAAGCCTTCTTAACTCTTTGTAAACCCTCACAAGCGCCAGGTTATTTTTTCTTGTTTCGTAGCACTTCCCGAGCGTTGTCCATAGAGGAATATTGAGGGAATCATAGCAAACGGCTTTCTCGGACCACAAAATAGCAGAATCAATCTTTCCCTCCGAAAGTTGCATAGAGGCAAGGGCTTCATAGGATACATGATCTGTTGTGTCCAGCTCAACCGCCCTCATTAACTCTATTTTCGCGAGACTGTCCTTGCCCTCTTTGAGATAAACAAATCCAAGCCCCCGGTGAAGATAAGAGCGCGCAGGGAATTTTTTTAAAGCCTCGCTGTATATCCATTCAGCGCTGTCCGGTGCATTAATGCGAAAATAGGCATCCGCAAGGTATTTATACGCTGTCTCACGGTTCGGGTCAAGCTCAAATATCACCCGCTTGAAATTCCGAATGGCATCCTCATACTGTCCATTCTTGTAATACTCGAGCCCCGTGGAAAGCGTCATCTTTATCTCTTCCTCAAGAGCGGCTTTTTTAGCCTGTTCCTCTGCCTGCCGCTGGGCTTCGGCCTGTAGTTCAAGTTCCTTGCTTTTTGGTCCTGTCGCACAGCGAACAAAGATTAGCGCGAAAAAAAGTGCAACCAACCAATAGGCTTTCATTTAACGACCTCCTCCAGAAGTTTAACCTTCATTTTCTTTTTCATCCCATCGCTCATAAGATAATGCAGATTTTCGTTTTTATCAAGAAAGATTATTAAGCCATCAAGCTTGTCTGAATAATTCAAAAATTCAATGCCCCTTTCTGCGCCCATAACAAACACAGCGGTTGAGGCGCAATCGGCATCGGTAGCATTTTCACCTATAATTGTCACCTCGCAGACACCACTTGCAGGCTTTCCGGTTCTCGGGTCCATAATATGATGGTATCGCTTATTATTGTAGATAAAATATCGCTCGTAGTCGCCAGAGGTGGCAACAGCATCTCCGGATGGAAGAACAAAGCGGGCAAATATCGCGCCCTCTTTTCGTGGGTGTCTTATACCTATTATAAAATCTTTCCCCCACCCCCTTATTGTTCCGCCGGCATTTATAAGAAATGGCTTATTGGTCATTGCTCTCAGGCTATCAAAAAGAAGATCTGTGAGGTAGCCTTTTGCGATACCACCGAGGTCAAACTTTGATTGTTCTGGCTTTTGAATATTGCAACCATCAATCCTTATCTTATCCGCACCGACAAAGGCAAGAGCCTTTTGAATCTCAAGGGAGTCCGGCAAGCGAGGCTCCCCGGCATTAATATTCCAGAGGAGTGTTATAGGTCCCACAGTAGGGTCAAATGCGCCCTTTGAAATTCTGTACCACTCAAGAGCCCTTTTCAAAATAAGGCAGGTGTGCAAGGAGAGTGTGGCTCTCGTAGAAGAGTTGATTTTTGCAAGTTCGCTTTTATCACTGAAAAAATTGAGGCTTGAATTGAGTTCTGCGGTAACAGAGTGCGCTTTTGATTCAATTGCGCGCAATTCCTTCTCGGAAACACCATAAACCTTAATCTCAAACACCGTATCCATCGCGATATAGTTGATCGTTTGCGCCTGCTTTGTGCACGATAGAAAAGCGCACAAAGTAATAGCCAAAAGCCCCAATACCACATAATACTTGTATCTAAAATGTCTCATACACAATTAAAAAGACCGACTATTTGTAAAGCCCTTTCTCTATTATAAATGTCTCTACACGCGGATGAACAAGATACTTAATGGGGTAGCCAGAGCTTACCCGCTCCCGTATCATAGTGCTCGAGAGTGAAATAACCGGTGCAGTAGAAACCAAAATCTTCCTGTTGATCCTCTTTAAATCCTGAGCAATATCAAACCCCTCTCGGCGAAAAACTATTGGCGTTGCATAATCCCAAATCCTTTCCCAGCAAAACCAGCTCTCAATCTGGGCAAAACTGTCAGCACCAATAAGAAGGAATAATTCGTCTTTGTTGAAATCCCTTTTCACAACTTCAAGCGATTCAACTGTGTACGAAATACTGCCGCGCTCGTACTCAATAAGCGAGAGTTCAAATTTTGACTCTTCGCAAATTGACATCCTGACCATCTCCCCACGAATACCTGCTGGTGAAATTTTCCTGTCGATTTTCTGTGGGGGAATGTATGCAGGCATAAAGATCACCTTATCCAGGGCGAACTCACAGGCTACCCAATAGGGGATTATTATATGGCCAATATGTGGAGGATCAAATGTACCGCCGAATATTCCTATTCTCAACGCAACCTCGCAAGTTCCTTTTTTGCCTTACCGGCAATCTTTGTTGATGGATATTCTTTGACAACCCGTTCAAAATCAGCCCGTGCTGCATCTATATCGCCCTTCGCTTTCATAACAAGCCCGCGCAAAAATATAATCTCACAAAGATATGATGAATCTGAATAATCCGCAAGGAACTTATCAATGTAGACAAGAGCAGCCTCATAATCCTTCATCTTGTAGTAAAGCTGTGCTGTCAAATACATCTTGTGCGATAGTTTTTCCCTCGCTTTTTTTAGCCCTGACCTTGCAGAATCGGCATATTGCGAATTGGGATAAATGGAAAGAAAATCCTCGAAGGCGCTTATGGCTTTATAGGTGTTTTCCTGGTCTAATTCTGGTCGTGGGGAATCAAGAAGATATGATTTAGCAATAAGATATGACGCCTCCTCGGCGAACGGGGTTGATGGGTAGTTTTCCACAACCTCGCTCAATTTTGACTGCGCCCGGGGGTAATCCTTTATCATTATGTAAGATTTGCCCATAAGCAAAAGGGCACCGGGATAGTATGTTGACTTAGAATACTCGTTGCACAGGCGCTCAAGTATTGTTATAGCCCGTGAATAATTCTTCTTCGCGTATGCACTCTCGGCGCGCTTGAATAGCTCTTCTGCTGTCGGTTTAAATGTTTCCCTATTTGTCGCGCAACCCAATAAGGAAAAAAGGAGTAGTAACGATATAAGCACCCGGTTCTTCGGCATCTTGGCTCCTATCTGCTCGCAAAAAAGATATAACTGATAAACACTGTAAGAGCAGCAACTAAAACGGGCTCCCACAAATAATACATAAGGGTTCGCTTTTCGACCTCCGCCGAAAAAGGCGGTGGGTCCTCAATATCCCTGAGACTTGACTCCAAAAACCAATCCTCGTACGAAAGCGTCCTTTCCCACGCCCCCCCTGAACCCGAAAGTGCCAAAAAAACTTCAAGTTCAATTCTTCGCCTTATAATACGGGAGGAAAAGAATCCCATTTTTGTTGCCTCGGGATAACGGAGCGAAAACCGGTTCACCCGCACAAGGATCTCCTCAGGACTATCCTCACTTATGCTTATGCCCCGCGAATAACAAAAAAGTTGTATTCTTTCATTTATAAGGGCTGATAAGCCTGAGTCCCCGCTTTCTGCTCGCACGCGAATATGACTTCCAGTGAGTGTTAGGTTTGCCAAAAGGGAATCAATAAGATGAGCCACAACTTCCCTATTGCGTTTTGGGCGTTTCTCTTGTTGTGTCTGGCCTTGAAGGTTTAAGAGTATCAGGAAGATTAGCAGGAAGGCTGTCTGTCCTCGCAACCTGTTTCCCCCTTATTTTTGCGATCAATTCCCTTGCTTGCGGAACATTTTTGCTTTCTGGATAAAACGCGATAAATTTCACAGCCTCATAGTACGCCTTTTCGAACTCGCCCATCCTGAAATACGTCAAAGCAATTTTGTATGCTGCATCCATATACTTTGGGGTCTCTCTGTCTGTAAAATTGAAAACCGCCCTGAACGCCTCTACCGCCTTTTTGTAGCTCCTTCTGGCATTCACAGTGTCCCCGAGGGTATCGTAGCTTAGACCATCATCAAAGTATGTCTCACCTATCCAGTACTGTGCATTGTCCGAAAGACTGTGCGTTTTACTGATTGTGAGGATTTTTTCAAATTTTTTGCGGGCCTCAGCTCTTCTGCCTGCCTCGAGGTCCTCCATAGCCTCTTGATAAATCTTTGAAATTGTAATATAAGCAAAAGCCCCAGCCACAAACACCGCAAGGATTAACCTGGTAACAATTATGCGTTTCATACTTTTAAGATACAAAAAAACAATCCTATGCGCAAGCCAAAAAACTCAAACTTATAAGTAGGGATGTCAACTTGACAAATTTGATGGACGGGCTATTTTTAGAGATGTGATAGAAACACAGGGACTAACATTCAAATACGATAATCGGCAAGTTCTACAGAACATAGATTTTCGGTGGGGAAACGAGGAAAGCATTTTGATATGGGGTCCAAACGGCGGAGGCAAAAGCACTTTCGGATATATTCTTTGCGGGGTATACGAACCTGAGGCAGGAAGGATAATCTGGGACAGCCCCCCAAAAGGGCATGTGGTTATGATGATGCAATATCCATCTGATATGTTCCTTTGCCAGACTGTTGAGCGGGAGATAGCATTTGGGCTTGAGAATCTTGGCATCCCACGGGGCGAGATAAAAAGGCGTGTACACTGGGCGTTAGAAACCTTCAATCTTGAGCGATATGTTTCTGTTTCGCCTTCCTGTCTTTCAGGGGGTGAGGAAAGCCTTGTCGCATTAGCCTCCCTTGTCATTATGTATCCGAAGCACCTTATCCTTGATGAACCATTTGAACACCTTGACTGGAATGCGCGGAAATTGCTCACGGACGCAATAGAAGAGATAAAATCCAACATTGGAACCACAACACTTGAATTTAGCCTTCAGCCTTCTTCAAGTTTATCATTCACAAAACACTATTACCTCAACAAGGAACTTGCAACAATTGATGGTTTTCCGGACACATATATTGAACCAATCAGTTTTCCGGGCGAGGGTGATATTATTTGTGTTGTTGATGAGGTATCATATCAGTATCCATCACGGGATTATCCTGCGGTTGCGGGTATAAATATCGTTATACGGGAAGGCGAAGCAATAGGGATAGTCGGCATAAATGGTGCAGGAAAAAGCACGCTCGGAAAAATTCTTAGTGGGCTTCTTAAACCACAAAAAGGAGCCGTGCGAACTAACGGTCGAATAGCATATCTCTTTCAATTTCCAGAGCGACAATTCTTTAAGGAAACAATCCTTGAGGATGTTTCATATGGTCCATTAAAACTGGGTATGAAGGAGCCGATTGAACAGGCAAAAAATGCCCTTCGTTTTGTGGGGATAAAAGATGAGCTCTGGGGAAGTTCGCCATTCTCTTTGAGCAAGGGTATTTTGAGAAAGGTTGCTCTTGCAGCCCTAATAGCCACAAACCCGCGCCTTTTAGTTCTTGATGAACCATTTGCCGAACTTGACTTTGAGGGCAAACGAGAAATGGCTCGCATTCTTTCGCGGCTACTTTCGCTTGGCAAAAGCTATATCATACTTTCCTGCGACCTCACCCAGCTTTACGGGTTTGTCAACAAACTTATATTGCTCAAGGGCGGGCTTATCACCTGGGAGGGGCGAATTAAGGATTTACCATATGACCAAAAAAGGCTTCGTTCTATGGGCATTGTTGCTTAGCGTAGCTCAGACTGCGCACCCCTTGCGATATTCAGAGATTCGCCTGCCTGAGGGAATATCGCCTTTTGCCTTTGCCCACGATCTTTTCGGAAATTTTTACATAATCGACCGAACAAACGCAACACTTTATAAACTCGATTTGAATGGGCTAATTCTTGGCGAAATAAGCTCCTATGAAAGCGAGCGATTTTTTGATCCTGTCGCAATTTCGCTTTTCGGATTGAAAATCTCTATCCTCGACCGCGGCAAAAACGAGATAGTCTTTTTTGACAAAAACCTATCCTATTTAGCCTCAATAAAAATCGAACCGAATTTACAGCCCCTAACCTTTTTTGCGACCCCGGGAAGAATAATTATCCTTGACAGGAGCGGAAAAGAAATCTTTTTTTACCAGGGAAAATCCTGGGAAAGCAATACCATAAGGATTAACTACGACCCAACATTCTCGGAAATAGGCGCAGCTTCAAACAGAAAAAAATTTTTCCTCGCATCAAAAAACTTTATTCTGAAGCTTGATTATTCCGGGAAGATTGAGAAACGACTTGCCCTTGATGGTATTTCGCCCCCGCTTTCGGTTTTTTCTCGCTTTGTCTGTTTTCTTGTCAATGATTCCCTTGCCGTATCCGACGAAGAACTTGAAAAAATAAACTTCATTGAACTCGACCGGGCGAAATTACCAATAGATATATTCGCGGAACAGGATGTCATTTATCTTCTGTTTCGGGAGTCTATTATTGCGATTGAGTATGAGAAAGGCAATTAGAGCGATAATCTTTATTTTACCTTTTTTGCTCTGTGGCGCCATTTCGCGCGAGATACTTTTACCGGCTGATACGATAATATTCTTGCCTGATTCAACAATAATTCCGGAATCCCTTAAAGTAAATTGTTATAGGAACGACGCAATTAACTTAGAATACAAAGTATTAGATAAAATAACAGGGAAAATATCCATAAACCCAGCACCGGACTGCGATTCTATCCTCATAAGATACCACGCCGTAAAGTTAAAACCGATTGAAAAAACTAATTCGGTTTCAGCCACTTCTATTGAATTCGAGCCACCTGGACACAGGACATTCAAAAGCGAAAGTAAATTGGAATTCAATTATAGTGGCAGTCTTATAAGAAGCGTTACGCTTTCAACATACGAGGGTGTGAGAAGCGAATCCGGGTTAAATTTTGAGCTTGATGGTCAAATAGGCGAGCAGGGCGGGATTAAGGCTGTTGTTGCGGATGAGGATCTCCCCATCCAGCCAGAGGGCACCACCGAGGAACTTCAGGAACTTGACAAACTTTTAATCACAGCCTATTCCCCACACTACTCGGTGACCTTCGGTTCTTTTGAACTTGAGGATGACGAACCGTTTTATCTAAAATACTCGCGAAGGGTTGAGGGTATTGTTGGTGCTGTGAGCTATCCTGAAATAAGCGGGAAGATTGCGATCGCAGGTTCAGGGGGGAAATATATCACAAACTCGTTTTACGGGCAGGAGGGAGTAAATGGTCCGTACGAGCTTTCAGGCGAAAATGGTGAAAAAGGGATTGTGGTCGTTGCGGGGTCAGAAAAGGTGTTTCTTGATGGTGCACAAATGCGTCGCGGCGAAAACAACGACTACACAATCGACTACACAAACGGCACAATTACATTTACCCCGCGCCACATAATTACAAAGGATTCCCGCATTACGGTTGAGTTCCAATATAATGATGAGGCTTATTTCAAACGTTTTGTTTCCTCCAGCCTGAGCCTCAATGTCGCTAAAAATCTCCGGATAGGCTTTGCCTATCTTGAGGAATCCGATGAGCCGAGCTCCCCACTCTTTGGCGAACTTACAGAGACCGAAAAAAGCGCGCTTGCAAAGGCAGGCACAAATCCAGATTCTGCGCGCATCCCCACGTTTTCCCGCTCAAACACCGGGGATTACAATCTTCAGCCAGACTCCCTTGGCGATTCAATCTTTGTCTATGCAGGGCAAGATTCCGGCTCCTATGAGGTAACCTTTAACGATGTTGGAACCTCACACGGAGATTATACACTCACTAATAATATATATGTATATGTGGGGAACGGCAAAGGACGATATTCCCCATATCGTTATATTCCATTACCGGTTCTAAACCGATATTTTGGTTTTTCCGCAAAATATAAGCCTGGCAATCGGTTTGCTTTGGGGTTTGAACTTGTTCGTCGGTCATTTGATTTGAACCGCCTTTCAAACCGCGGGGATGAGGGCAGTTCTGGCATTGGCTATATTTTGGAGGGAACGATTGGGAAGTTCGGCGGATTTTACTCTTCGTTCACTTTAGAAAAGCGAGAACCCAAATTTACCCCACCATCAAAAACCGGTGAACTTGAATTCACTCGTGGATGGGGAACGGACGAGTACGGCGGTTTTGAACGAGAGGAAAGTAAACTCGGATTTGAACAGGCAGGCACCTTTAAATGTGAACTCTCCGCGGGAAGAGTTAAAAAGGAGGGGCTTAATTCGAATCGCTTCACAGGAAAGATTGCGTTTGAAAGGTTTTCAATACATACGGGCGGGGAATTTGATTTTACTGACAGACACTCCCTAACCCGACTGAAATGGCTCAAAACCTCATCATTCTTCAACTGGAAAATAGCGCGCCTGGTCACGCCCATATTTACTTATGCTGGCGAACGAAAGAGAGAGAATAAAACGGGGAATAATTTTGACGAATTCACCCCGGGGATTGAAATCGAGATCTCAAGTGATTTGAACATTTCTTTATTTACTTCCCTGCGAAACGAAAAAATGCTCGATACTCTGACTAACTCTTTTTTGCCGTCGTTCAGGGCAAAATCTTACACTTCTACGCTAAAGTGGAAACGAGGCGATTTTAATAACGAACTTGTGCTATCAAGGCGGATTTCAAACTACATAAAACCCTTCGGAACAGGGGAAACAAAAACCGATTTGCTTCAGTCCGACCTCTCATACAACAACATAAATAAAAGGGTTTTCCTCAGAGCATTCTACAGACTTTCTTCAACCCTCCAGAGCAAAATTGAGAAGTATTTTGAACGCGTGCAGACGGGCACCGGAAACTGGCGATATGACCCACAGCGAGGCGAATATATTGAGCAACCCGGCGGTGACTACGAACAAAAGGAAAGGATTATCCAATTGGGTATGCCCGCCTCAAATCTCAGGATGGGTACCAGTGGCACAATAAATCCGGGTAATCTTATCCCGATTGAGTTTCTTAAAAAAACCGTTTTAAATCATTTTCTCAGCGCCGAAAGGCTCATCCCTTTGAGTTCCCCACTCTCAAGGTACTACATTTCGCCAATCAATTTTTTCAAAAGCTCTTACCTTATTATGGGGCGGATTTCTGCCCGGAGCGGGATTATCTACCAGGTATCAAACGATAGCAGAATAAACCTTGATTGGCAGCTTGACTCCTATCTTGACAGAAGGGGCGCTAATGAGGAAAGGCATCGCGACGAAACATATTCGCTTGAATCAAATTTTCGCCTTTTGGCAGGCTTTTCGCACCTGACATATCTTGAGCGAAAAAATATTTTAGAATATGCGCAAGCAATAAACTATGGAAATCTCAAACTGACAAAATATAAAATAGAAACCGGTATTGACTGGAACGCAATCACGAACACGAATATTGGCGTTATGCTTAAGTTCTCAAGGGACTTAGAGAGAATGCGCTACAATACAGATGTTGACAGATTTGCTGTTCAAACGAAATTGAGTGTACCTCTTATGGACGGACTTGTAAGAATTAGTTGTGAGGGCTCAATTGTTTCCGGAAAAGACAAAAACCTGTTTCTTCCCGCACAGATGGCTGAGGGAGAACAGATGGGATACAATGCCTTATGGAATGTAGCATACGAGCGAGAATTTGGAGAGAAACTTGGATTTGCCGTGCGATACGATGGCAGGACTGGCAAAAAGCAAAAACTAAACCAATCGCTAAGGATTGAAGGACAACTTTATTTTTGACAAAAATTATTTGACAATATTTCCCGTAGGGTTTATCTTAATTGAATAACAAGGGAGCAAATATGGGATTTCAGGGGAACCTTAAAAGCCTTTCGTTTCCTGATTTGTTACAACTATTAACAATGGGCAAAAAAACGGGCACATTGAGAGTCACATATGGCGAGCGAATAAAGGAGATATATTTCAAGGAAGGGCATATTATATATGCTACATCAACATGCCCCGACGATATGATTGAAAATATTCTCCTGAAGAAAGGTAAAATCACCCGCGATGAGCTCGCCAAAGCAAAACAGGTGCAAGAAATCACGGGCAAAGGGCTACCACAAACCCTTGTTTATCTTAACATACTTTCCAAGGAGGATGTCGCCGAGCAGGTGAGAGCGCAGATAGAGGAGATAGTATTTTCGCTTTTCTCCTGGGAGGACGGGGAATTCACATTTGAGGATAATAAGCTTCCCGACACGGAATATATGGTGACAGCGCTAAATACGATGAACATTCTTATGGAGGGAACACGGAGGATTGATGAATGGGCAAGAATCCGCAAGAATCTCCCGCCAGACAACACTGTGTTGAAGGTTTCACCGATGGTATTCTCACAGAGGGATGAAATAAGGCTGACACCTGATGAGGTGCAGGTTCTTTCGCTGGTTGATGGCGAGCGGTCAATTGAGGAAATTAAGGAAAAAAGCCCTACAGGAGAACTCGCGACCGCCAAAGCAATTTATAGCCTTCTTATGTCAGGCTACATCCAGAAAGTTGGGCTTAAAGAGGCAAGAACAAAAAGGAAAGCCGAAGAAAAGGAGATACTTGAAATTACGGTAAAACTCTATACGAACGCTTTTAATGCGATTAAGAAAGTGCTCAGCGAAAAGATTGGGAAGTCCGCGGGAAGGGTCGTGCACAAGTCGTTTGAAGAGGTGAAAAAGCGGTATCCGATTGTAGGTAATATAAACCTTGACAGCGAAGGCAACTTTGATTTTGCGAATTTTGCCGAACTTGTCCGAAAACTTCCTGAAGGAAGCCGAATGCACGAGGTTTCGGTTGGGCTTGCTCAACTATTTGAGGACCTTCTCTCGCTATCGTATTCGCTTCTCGGGAGCAAGGTAAAAGACCAGATAGTCCAAACAATTAAAACAGAAACAGAAACCCTCATTAACGAAAACCTTGAAAGCCTCAAGAATTCGGGCGTTTACAGCGACTTTATGAGGCTTCTAAAACTTTGAAAAGGGGGCAAAATGGAAAAGGTGTTTGCTATTCTAATTTTAGCGATTCTCGTTTTGTCCGAGCCGATCTTTGCCCAAATGACAGACACAACCGCCGACACCTCTCTCTATGTTGTCATTGATGTTATCACCCTCCTTCTTTTCCTCGTTGGGGTCCTGTTTGCTGCGCAACTTTACATATATATGAAAGGTGGTTCGCTTATGTCAAGCTGGCGCTGGCTTACGGGTGCTATCCTTCTGCTCGCAATTGTAAAAATCCTTGAAATATTACAGGCTGGCAACATTTTCCCTGTCCAAAATTGGCTTATCAGGGTTATTTACCTTGTTTCAGCTATATTTATGTCTTCGGGCTTTTATGGGCAGAAAAAGGCTTTGAGTTGAATTATACCAATATGTTTATATCAAACACAAAATGTTATCTTGATGGCTCATCTAAATGCAAAAGGAGGAGCACTTACGCAAATTCAAAATAAACCCAGGAATATTGTGGAGAAATTAAAAAATGGGAGCCAAATCGATAATTATATCTCTTTCTCTCGCGGAAGGCACCCAGCACAAATTAGGCAATACAGATTTTATTATTTGTTTGATGAGGCGTGGTAACGCAGAGTATTTTTGTATCTCCTCTACTCCAACCTTTAATCCCTTGAAGCGGTTGAGATTCCTGGTTAAAACTTTAGCGAGTTCGAGCAAATGAAAGAAGCACCACTTCCCGGGGATGTTTTTTTCTTACCGGGAAATCTTATATGAAACATAGACTTTATATCACGAACACCTTAATTTCAAACGATCTGGAGGGCGTATGAAAAAGTTGGGTTTTCCGATTTTTATTTTTGTTCTCTTATCCGATTTGCTTTACGGAATTACAATTGTCCCAGCATCCGTGCTCAAGGAAAGAGAAAAGCTTCCCGCTGAGTTCAGATGCTCAAAACGGGCGCCATTTTATCCAGCAATCTCTGTCAACCGATTAGCCGGAAGCAATATTTTTCGCGAGAAACAGGCATACCGAAGCTACACTCCCGAACTCATATGGCCCCACATATGTGTTGACAGACTCGACCGAATCCATATGATAACCACAACGAATACCGATACTTTAGGGGGAACACCTGCCGGCACCCCACAGCCCATTGCCTATTTCCGTTCTGATGACCTCGGGAGGAGCTGGTTTGGTCCAGTCTTTATTGACACCCTTTACACAATCTCCGCAATCGTCGTTTCTTCTCGCATATCCAATAAGGTTGCAATTGTCTATACGCACCCGATAAGTTCTGATGTTTACAACGGGGACATATATTATCTTGAATCGCCAGATGGTGTTAGCTGGGATCTGTCGCGTATTGTTAATGCTACACATTTTACGAGTGCAGATACAATAAGGGCATACTGCGACCTTGATGCTATTTACGACGAATCCGATGAGCTTCACATCGTTTTCAACGCCCCTTATTATGTTGGTGGCTCTGTGTCAAGTTCCGGCGCTTTGCTTATGCACTGGACCAGGACAAGGGGGCTTACAGTTATAGCTTCTGGCTGGTATGATACAAGTCCCGGCGCATGGAACAGAACCATCTCAAAACCGAATATCGGCATAAATCCGAGCAACGGCTATTTGTATGTGACCTGGACGCAATTTTTCCCGGGCGACATTTCATCTGGCGGGTATTCGAACGGCGATATATGTGCTGCGGTATCAACGGATAATGGGCTAACCTGGTCGCCACCGCATAACCTCACACGAACAAGATCGCCTGGTGCATTAGCGGGTTCATGCAATAGCGACCATTGGTCAAGCCTCGCTGAAATTGTCAACGATACGCTTCACATAATCTACATCAACGATAAGGATGCCGGCGGGATACCACAAAGCGAAGGAACCTGGACATATAACCCGGTGAAATACCTTGCGGTACCTGCCTCAATTTTGCTTGAGCCGCCGATAACCACACCCAATACGGAATCACCGGGAATAACAGTTGGGCATACCTGGTATGACTACCAGCACAACGGCAGTATGGGCAAGATGATTGCCCTTGACCGATTTGGTGGGGTACACCTCACATATATGAAAGGATTTGACGCAGGGGCAACGGTTCGGCATATGATGTACAATTATAAGCCTGCGGGGGGAAGCTTTTTGTGGGACGAGGGCGTGCGGGTTGAGGGAATGACAAGGTCTGGGTACGGGACGATTGATGTTCTTTCTGATGGTCGCGCTGTACCGGGATATCATACGGATATGATTCCAGAGGACAGAACAGGACCCATTGCCACAATTGAGATGCCACTAAACAACACATTTTCTGCCTGTGCTAATCAAGCAATAGTCATAAGGGTTGAGGACGAACGAGGTGTGAATCCCGAGGGGTTCCGATTGGGTATCAATGGGGTTCCATATTCGTGGGGCTCAAGTTATCTTTCGTATATTGAGCCAACGCTTATGTTTTCGCCGCCGGTCGCTTTTGCCGATGGGGAAACTGTGGAGGTTGTTCTTCTTGATGCTGTTGATTCCCTTGGAAATCATCTTGCCTCACCACTCTCCTGGCGCTTCTTTGTTGACCTTTCACCGCCAAGCGCAAGTCTTGTATTCCCTCCGCCAGGAAGCGTAATAAGCTGCACCGATACGACAGTAAGGATTTTTCTTTACGATAGAGGCTCAGGTGTCAACCGCGACAGCGTGAGAATCGAACTCAATGGTGTTCCTGTTTCTTTTGCTTCATTGCGATGGACTGGGGACACTGTAGTGATTACTCCGCCGGTAGCGTTAAGCGAGGGCACACACATTGTTACGCTTACTTATGCCGCTGACCGCCCGGATTATTGCCCACCAAATATCTCGCCACAAATGAACTGGCAATTTACAGTTGACCTCACAGGTGTTACCTGCGAAATTCTTTCTCCGCTCCCGGGTTCAATCGTTGATACCATAGAACCCAATGTAGATATGCGTTTGGTTGATAATTTTACACCCGTTCAGGAAAGTGGCATCGAGGTTGATATAAATGGGCACCGAATAAGAAGCGGTTCAAGCGGATTTGATTTTTCATCCGGTTATTTGAGGATAAATACACACAACGCGGGCTTAAGTTTTGTCGCGGGTGAAAGCGTACGGGTAAGGCTTATTTCTGCTTACGATACACCTGATTACTGCGCGCCCAATCCAGTTGCTTCACCCTGTGAATTCTTCTTTATTATTTCAAGCGCGCTCGCAAGACTGACTGAGGCTGTTGGTTCGCCAGGGGAAACTGTGCTTGTGCCCGTTAGCCTTGAGAATATCTCTGGAACAAATCTGACCTCAATCCAGATAACGGTTAGCTCCGACCCATCAATTACCTCGCCTGTTGGTATAGGTCTTCGTGGGGGGCTTTTAGATTCGTGGAGTTTGTCTGATTTAAGGGTTAGGGATGGCTCGCTCAATGCCACTATTTCTGGTCCTCCCATAGTGGCAAGGGATACGGTCTTCTTCTTCGTTGAGTTCTTCGTTAATCCTGAGGCACCCACGGGTTCTTATACGGCGTTGCACATAAACTCTGCTGTAATAAACGGAAGGAGTCCTGCAAACACAGAGGATGGAATACTCCTTGTTTCCTGGCGCGAGCTTATCTGGCTCGTGGATTTGTTCTATGGAAACGAGAGCCAAATATTCGGCAATGTTTCAATAGGGCTTTCGCCTTCCGGGAGTTCTGGCTTTGACCCCGGCATCGATAGAATCTATCTGCCCACATTACCGGGTACAGTGAGCTGTGCAATTGAGATCGAGGACGCCCTTTACCCATATATACGCTTGCTTTCGCGCCAGGTGGAAAACTCCCGCCATCTGCCAGCAAGATTTGTCATAAGAACTTATGGGAATGGCGTATTGCGCTGGCATCCCTCAGCATTCCCACAGGGACGATTTATTCTTAACGGGTATATTGATATGCATATCGATTCCGTATATCACTTTAACGATGGCGAGCAAATCATCATAGAGTATTCTCAGCCTATGCTCGACCTTTTCACGCTCACACTCCGCAGGGGCTGGAACCTGATTTCGCTTCCAGTTATCCCGATTGACTTTTCATTTTCAAGGGTATTTCCCACGGCAATAGGCTCGCTTTACAAATACGATGCGGAGAATAGAAGGTATATCTCAACGGAGACCCCCGCGCCTGGCGATGGCTTTTTCTTGCTATCGCGAACGGACACAACATATACAATTGCGGGCATATCAATAAACTCCATAAGGAAGCCCTTGTTTAGCGGATGGAACCTGTTTGGCAGTATCAATGCGCCGTCCCCACTACCCGTTGAAAACCTGAGGACAGAGCCAACAGATGCAATTGTCCCGGGCACATTTTTCCGTCTCACTCCCGCTGGAACATACGAGCACGCAACTAATCTTGCGCCAGGTCATGGATATTGGATTCTTTCCCGAACAAGTGGATTTTTGATAATAGAAAGATCAAGATAAAAATAACTTGACAAAAGAAAACAAAGTAATTCATTATGTTTTTAAGGTATAAATCTGTTTTAAAAACCCAAAAAACGAAGGAGGCAAAATGAAAAAGGCTGTGGGTTTCTTGATGTTGCTGGGGCTTTTGAGCTCAGCGGCTGCGCAGGTTCCAAAACTAATCTCCTACCAGGGACGATTAAGCGATTCGTTTGGCTCCCCAATAAATGGCACGCGAAATATCACATTCAATTTGTACACAACACAAACCGGTGGCTCCCCTATCTGGACAGAGACTCAAAATAATGTTCCAATAAGCAACGGGCTATACAATGTGATGCTCGGCTCAGTTAATCCTTTCCCGCCAAGTGTTGACTTTTCGCAACAGTATTGGCTTGGTGTTACTGTTGAAGGCACCCCGGAGATGACACCACGTTACAAACTCGGTTCAAGCCCATATGCGCTCAATCTTTCCTCCCTCGGCGCAGCAAATGGGCAGATACTCAAATGGAATGCCTCAACATCAAAGTGGGTGCCTGCAAACGATTCTACTGGCGTAACTGGAAGCGGGACAACAAACAAGATCCCAATCTGGACTGGTTCCACAACGCTCGGGGATTCTCCCCTTGCAAAAGTAGGGAATTCCATCGTGCTTTATGTGACATCCCCAGAATCTTCCGCATTTAATGCCGTTGCAATGAGTGGGTATCCCTTTTTGCACGCCATAAAAGGAAAAGCACTTGGTATGCCCAATGGAAGTGATTGGTGTGGCGTTCAGACTTATAGGGCCGGTGTTTTGGGAGTTATTGAAAGCCCAGGAGTTTACAATGCTGGCGTTATAGGAAACATCTGGTACGCTCCGGGCTCCCCTGATAATACAGCAGGGGTTGTTGGTTCGGCTGGTGGAACGAATGTTTTTGGCGGATTAGCTTACAAGTTCGGCGGTTCCACTTATGCAGGATACTTTAACGGTGATATTCGGGTTACTGGTAAGTTTTATGATTCAAACGGTACTCCCGGAGGATCCTGGCAAATCCTAACCTCAACTGGAACAGGAACAAGGTGGGTAGATTTTCCCAGCGAGGCTATGCTATGGGAGGACACCACGGGCTATATATATCCAGTTATTAACAGTGAATTTCGTATTATGGATCCCGATTCACATTACCACCTTTTTATTAGCACCACTGACGATTCTATCAGGCATAGCATATATGTCCTCAATGAAAACAACTATATCCCGGGGAGTGGTTTTGCGCCACTCACTGCAAGGGCAAATATCGCCGCTTACGACTTCAACGCTGCAAAATACAACTTTGCAATCGCTGGCTGGTCTTACCTGGACTATGACACCTCCGCTGCTATCCTTGGCGCAAATTTTAACGGGAGCATCTACACCGGATTAGCAATGAAAATGAACGACCATAAGTACGCTGCTTACTTTAAAGGTGATGTCAATAATATAAGGATATGGGGTACCGGAGCTAACGGCTCGCAAGGAAAATTAAACTTTGGGGATGGAGAATATGTATACTTTGCGGAAGATGAAGACGATAAGCTTACAATCTATGGTCGTAACAGAATTGCGCTATTGGGCGGTAATGTTGGCATTGGAACAACCTCCCCTGCAGAAAAGCTTGATGTTAGCGGGAACATTAAAGCATCCGGGCAATTGATTTCAAAAGTTACAACCGGGACAAAGCCAATAGATGTTGTATCTACGACGAAAGTCGACAGCCTCAATGCGGATATGGTTGACGGTGTTCACGCATCACAACTTGCATCAAAGGGCTCCTGGGTTATGAGCTCAAATAGTACTCTTAATATCTCATTCCCCCACTACTCGTCTTTTATGTTGATTGTTGGTGAAATGTTTATGAGTTCAGAGTTTTCAGGTATGCTTATATGTACTGAAAATGATGGTATGATTAGCTATGTTTGTATTACATCAAGTGGTGTTACTGGTGGAACCGCCTGGGAAGGAACTACAACACCAGTTGAACTAATGAACCTCGGTTCAGGAAGAATCGTTGTCAAAACTGATGGCGACAGCGATTATGACCACACGCTGGTTATAACAACGGGCGGTTCTACAGAAGCCTCGGTTAAACTTATATATTGAGTTCTATAATATACCTTGTCAAACCTAAAAAGGAGAAAAAAAATGAAAAAAGTATTATTTTTCCTGCTTTTGCTGTGTTTTTTTAACTCAGCAATAGCAGAGGCGCCTCGTCTTATATCCTATCAGGGGCGCTTGACTGATGCGTCGGGTAGTCCAATAAACGGCACGAGAAACATCACATTCAAGTTATACACAACACAAACCGGTGGCTCCCCTATCTGGACAGAGACTCAAAATAATGTTTCAATAAGCAATGGGCTATATAGTGTGATGCTTGGCTCAGTTTCTGCTTTTCCACCAAGCGTAGATTTTTCGCAACAGTATTGGCTTGGTGTTACTGTTGAAGGCACCCCGGAGATGACACCACGCTACCAGCTCGGTTCAAGCCCATATGCGCTTAATCTCGCATCCCTTGGAGCCACAAACGGGCAGGTCTTAAAGTGGAACGCCACAAACTCAAAATGGGTACCCTCAAACGATGTTGTCGGCGTGATTGGCGCTGGAACCCCCAATACAATTCCTATCTGGGTAAATGAATCAGCGTTAGGAAGTTCAATCATTTACCAATCGTCGGATGAAAAGATTGGGATTGGGACAACTTCTCCACAATCCAAGTTTGAGGTTCAAGCAGACATTCCTGGAGGGCAAGCTGTTGGGGCGTTTTTCAACACAAGGATTGGTGACGAAAACGCTACTGGTGTTGCCGGGCTATCTGCTAATAGTGATGGCTTTGGTATTGGCGGTGTTTTCCGTGGCGGGCGAATAGGTGTGTTTGCTAATGTTTTACCAACTGGAAGCGCAACTTATTGGGGGGTTTCTGGTTATGTTAATGGTGGTTCAGGAACTAATATAGGCGTTGAGGGTGAGGTTGTAAGTGGTTCTGGTACCAATTATGGTGTCAGGGGAAATGCCGGTGGCACAGGTACAAACTATGGACTTTTCGGAAACGCTGCTGGCGCGGCAACAAGTTACGGGGTTTATGGAACTGCGGGGGACCTTGTTTCTTTTCGCTCGGGTGGTCGAACATTACCGAGTGCAAAGTACGGGGTTTACGGAAGTGCTACTGGAACAGGTATAAACTATGGGATTTACGGAACCGCAATTGGTGGAAGCCTGAACTACGCTGGCTACTTTGACCAGGGTTCTGTGCGCATTGTCAATAACCTTTTTGTGGGAGGATCCTCACTTACATCTGGATACGCATTGTTGGTTGAATCTTCTGGAACAGGTACTGCAAACGCAACCGCTTATATAGTTAATAGAGCATCGAGTGGCATTGCTTTTATGTCTCAGGACTCTTCATCTGATGGCTGTGCGATATTCTCTCAGAAAGGCACTGGTTACATCCTGCGTGCTGATGGCTGGACCGGCGGTTGGCACAGTGTTTTCACAGTGAATGACACAAACAAAACCCGCATCGCGGAGGTAATTGGCGGCGCTGATACTGTTATTTATGCACGAAGTAAAGGTCTTATTACCGGCTACTTTGAGAACACGGGAAGCGGTAGCTCAGTTTATGCTGGCTATTTCAAGGGGAATGTGCATATTACAGGTAAGCTTACAACCAATGACACTTTGACTTATGTCATCTCCTTTGCCGATTTTACAGTCTTGAATCCAAGTGGTGGAACTTTACAACTGCTCGGTGGAAGGGTATCTCTTCAAAGTAGTCCGTCTTCAACTGTATGGGCGCTTGCAAATTTACCACTCCCGCAGGGGGCTAAGGTTACAAAAGTTACATCTTACTGGTATGACGACGACCCTTCACATGATATAACGATTACTATGCAAAAGAATTACTATTCAGGGAATGTATCCAACATCACAGAAATAATTACTATGAGTACAACTGGTTCAGCTGGCGCAGGCTCAACTACAGCATTTCCTGCGAGCACCATAAGCTATATTGACCCAACACAAACCGGAATCTCTTACAACGTTAAGATTACTTTCCCATCAGGAATAAACACCAACTCAGGCGTGAGGGCGGTACATTTAAATTATGTTATGCAATAAAACCGAAAAGGAGGTCTTATGAAACTCGCCCAAACCCTTGCAATTTTGATATTAGCGGCTTTTGCTTATGCTCAGGTAACCGAGTATCCACATGTTATGGATAATGGTGGCGGGGGCGCCTCAAATGGGATGTACAAACAGGTCGCTTCCATCGGGCAAGCAGTCATAGGCATAGCAGGTAATACCAGCTATGGAAACCAGGCAGGATACATTACCGTAGGCATAGGTCCATATCTTGGCATAAAAGAGGAACCCGAAAAGGAAACCACACGACCGCTTGAATTTGAACTCTCTCAAAACTACCCCAACCCGTTCAATTCAATCACGCGAATTGATTTCTGCCTCCCACAGGATGGGGAATTCATTTTTAATGTTTTCAACTCTATCGGCGAAAAAATCTACACGGAAACCGGAAATAAGAAAGCCGGCTGGTACATTATAGAGTATGACCCCGGAAGGCTCCCATCTGGAATCTACTATTACGAGCTTAAGAGCGGAGAAAAGGTCGCCCGCAAGAAGATGCTACTGCTCAAATAAACCTTACGAAAACGGGCTTCTTTATCTTGCTTCTGTACAATCCTGTGTTATTACTGACGGTAGGTGAAAAACCTTGTATGTATTTTTTGTTATATTAAATTTACTTCTGCCCACCGAAAACGAATTTCAGCGTGGAAGCGAAACCAAAGTCCCTTGAATTCGCAAGCCCTTTAGCCAATTCATTTTGCAAAAAGAGGTACTTGCCAATCCGTGCGCCAAAGAATATACTTGCTGCGGATTCGCCCTTAACGAGTCTTTGTTTGTAAGAACTGCTCTGCGCACTCTGATATTCCGCGCCAATTCCCAAAAGCGTTGCATTTTCAAATACACGAAAAACGCCTGCATGCCCGCCAGCAGTAAAATCGGTATTACTCCCGTGCACAATATTCAAAACGGGATGAAGCACCAAAACAAATCCCTGCGCAACAAAGATGCTCGGTGCTGAAATCTCAAAATTCAACTCATTAGACCTGCTGTTGTTTGAGCACTCAAGTATTCCATCAAGGGTATATCCTTTTTGAGGGATATTCACAAGATTGTATACCCCCCTTGCCCGAATTTCGTCTATTGAAAAATTATGCCTTTCCTTTTCACTTGAACCGAGACCAATCTGGAATGACGCCTTCCTGAACAAACCATAATATAGGTTGAAATTCCCGAGGAACGAATCGCTTTCGGGATCCTTTATTGCGTTGAACGAGTATTCGCCAAGAGCCTCAACTGCGAACGTGCGGTATGGATAAACCATTGAGCCTCTTTGCAAGAAAAGGAATGTGTCAAAACACGCCCAGGTTGAAGCAGTAAAAGTAGCCAAAATCAGAAGTGCCACACGAATTTTTCCGCTCATTTTTTTGCTCCTTTCTTTTCCAAACTTGCCGATAGGTACTTGCCAAACAAAACGCCCTTTTTAGCAAGCAGGCTATCGGCTACCTTTTTTACTACCCTTGCCGAACCGCGAATTGCTACAATCTCAAGGCAGTGTTTTTCGTCAAGGTGGATATGCATTGTGGAAATAATCTCTTTATGGTGGTGCTGGAAATCTGTGAGCCTTTCGGGAAGATCTCGCTTTGTATGGTCATAGACCATAATTATTGCACCCGCAACCGTTGCGTTGCTCTTTTGGCTTGCTTCCTCAATAACAAACTGGCGGATTAAATCGCGTATTGCCTCGCTCCGATTATCATACCCGCAGGCGCGCAATGTCCTGTCAAATTCCTCAATAAGGTCTTTTTCTACTGCTATACCGAACCTGTAAAGTTCGCTCATAAGTACCCCGTAGCATACTTTCAAAAATTTATGCCACCGAAGAATTTTGTCAAGAGGTTTTTTCAAAAATCAAAATATTCTCATCCGTATTTTTTCAGCCACTCGGTAAGCAAAATAACATACTCATTGTAAATTATTTTATCGGGCTCTGTGCCAACCGCATCGGCTATTCTGGGCAAATCATCGGTAAAGGCTTTATAGTGGTCGCATATAAGCTTTGCTGACGGAATGCTTTTCCTTTTTGATTTGTCAAAGAGCCAGTTTCTCACGCAAGCAATAGCCTTAAACGGGTCGTTATGATGGGCGAAAATATCTTGCCCTGCTATATCTGAAATGAATTTCTGGTAGCGATATTGTTCCCTATCAAGAATGAGGCATCGCTTTTCTTTCTGCTTTCTATCGCCGAATCTTTTTGCACCTAAAAAAATCCCAAGTTCAAGTGGCATATTGAAACGGGGTAAATTGGTGGTGGCATCAAGCTCAACCCTTGATATATCGTGAATTCCATACTTGCACTCGTAAATGATATTGTAAATCTTCTCAATCCTCACCTGGTCGGAATCGCTCTGTTCCTTTGCTGATCGGGCAATAAATCCACAATCAAAAACCGTAAAAACTATAGCATCAAAAATGTTTTTATATTCCCTATCAAATGGGCAGTTGATAAATACACTATATCCGTAGTCAAATTTTCCCATTTGCTAAAGGACCTTCTTTACCGCTTCCTTGAACTTTTTAAGCCTTTGCACATCGGATTGTATTGGCGTTTTTATCACCCTTTTAGGCGCGCGCGCTCGTTTTTTTGAAACATCAACTTTTTTGACCCCACCCTTTCTTGTGCTATCTTTGCCTGCCATAGATTCCCTTTTTTATAGTGCTTTTCAGTTCTTCCTCATTTTTTTATATCCTTAATAATCTCCTTGAGCTGCAAAACCACCCGCCTGTTAATGCTTCTCCCCTCCGGCAGATTGTCATCGCCGACAAGCCGCTCCGAAATGACGCCAGCCCTGCTACTTCTCACAACAAATGGCTCGCTTGAACCAAGCCCACGAAGGTCCCATTTCACCTGACTTTGGCTAAGCCATCTGAAAAATTCATCCGCAGATTTCAAAGAATTCAAATAGGTCATCAAAATCCTTATATAGTTTCCCTCCTTAAGAGCTCGTTCCTCCGAAAGCACCTTATTACGAGCATCCTCGCCAATAACATCTGTATGCCCAACAATTTCAATCTCGCGCCTGAGCGGATTTCTCCTTACCCTATCCACAATATCCTTTGCCATAAAATATACCCTCGATTCAAGATAGTCCGAAAGCGGAAGAATCTCATCAAAATTAAACTCAACTATAATGAGGTGTTCTCGTTTAATTTCCCTTTTAAGTACCTGCACAGAGATAGTATCCGAGTGGACTACTTTAGAAAATCCTCTTGAATCTTTAAGATAGAGCCGGCATATGTAACGCCTATCCGGGGTGACTATATTTCCAGATTCATCATACCAATCCCATCTAACGCTCTTTGGGGGTGTGCCGTTACCTGCGACAAGGTTTTTCACAAGTTCCCCTTTATCGTCTATGATTTCAACCCTATAGGTATCAATCGGGAAGCCCGAAAAGGCGGATATGCTAATCTCGTTGATTTCCGCGTCCTTTGAGATTCCCACAGGTTCACTGAAACGGGTTTGCACTGGATGATAGATAATAGCATCCGGCGAAATTGTAATATAGATGGTCTCGTTTTCGGCGTAGTTCAGAAAGAGCGCAACCCTTGATTCAAAGGACGAATCAGCACCAATAAAAACATTCCTCACACTGTCGAGCCTCGCAAGGGTTTCGTATGGGTTCCGCTCGTTCCCGTAGCCTTTTACTATTAAGATTAAATCGGGATTCTCACTCATAAGCCGTTTCAGAAGGCGAACCTTATCGGGCGGGATGATTTGCTTGCCGGTCAATTTTATCGTCTGGAAAGGCTCAATAGGTTCAACCTTTATTTCAACACGGCGGTTCTCGTCCGACACGCGGGCTCTATCCTCCTTTGAGAGGATTTCGAACCTTTTGCCAGCACGAGAAGATGTGGGCAGGTATCCGCTTTCTTTTACCTCTACCCTGTTTGATGGAATCCCCATAGACAGAAGAAGTTCTTTTACCGCGCGCGCCCTTTTGAGGTGAAGGCGTTCGGTTTCCCAGCTTTGCGGGTCAGTAAGTGTGTCAATATACCCAAAAAGAACGAGCTTAACAGAAGGATTTGCGATTGCCCGCGAGGCAACAATACGAAGCATTTGCTGATACCGCTCGGGCACCCTATCTTCCCCTGCATTAAAAAATACTATCGGGATTATCGGTTGCTCCTCCACAAGGTATGTAAGTTCCTCTACATTCAAAGTTGTATGGGTTAGTTTAAGGTCCCCGTGAATCTGCGGGGAGACCAGAAAAGAATCGACCGCAGAATTATTAACCTCCGATTTTTCCCTTATTCTGTTCTCACTGTCAACAATCAGTTGTGCTAAATATTGTCCGGCTTTATCAAGAAAAAGAGCCCCATCAATCCGCCTTGACTCACCAAACTCAAGCCCATCTTTCAAGTTAAATTTTCTTGTGATAGTTGAATCGTCGAGCTTGAAGTTTACGGTAATATCAAAAGCGCCCGAAGAATTTTCGCCGACATTTTTTATCAATGCGGAATATCTGAGTGTTTCGCCCTGTTCAAGATGGTGATAATTAAGAGCGAAAGATTCAACCGCAAGGTCGGGATAAGCTGGTTTTGGCGGAATTGTGTAGCTTATTGAGAAATGATGGCTTGTCGTGCCAGTTTGGAGAAGTTCCTTCTGCGAGGGTATAAGCAAAGCATAATCAAACCTCATCGTCCGTACTGGGATACCACAACCTGCGCCCACAGTTACAAGTCCCTTTTTGTTCGCTTCAGCCCCTGCACGAAGATATAATCTATTCATAAAAAAATACTCGCACCCAGCATCAAAAGAAACGCTGAACCTTTCCCCTCTGTCCATCGCGAAAAACAAATTCAGAACGCGGGTGGGCATAACAGAAAAGCCCGTTCTATAAGTCCTTTCCAATTTGCCAGCCTCATCACCGACAAGCGAGAGATTGGGCTTTTTCACATTGTAAACCACAACCCCAAAACCGAACCACCTGTAAAGCGCGAGCATAGCGATATCAAAGCCATAATCTGCCACGCTTGATTTGCCACCAAAAAGCGGGTCATTCGGGTCAAAATTGTGGAATTCCCCTTTATCGTATATAAGCCCAGAATATGTTGCGGAGCCCGCAAAGATAGTGTAAAACCTGTCAAAAATCCGCGTGCCGAAGGTTATCCCGAGCGAAAGCAAATATTCACGCAGTATTCTGCTTGAGGAAAACGTCCCAAGAAATGCGAGCGCAGAGTTCTTGCTCACAGGATAAACAGCGTCAACGCCAGCCACATTGTAGTTCATTATGCCGACAAATAAGCGTGAATAGTCAAGTTGTAAATATGGCTGACGGCAGAAATAGGATGTGGCTAAGTTTTTAGGGGAAAAGGAAACTGAGAAATCCCCACCTGCAAGCGAATATCCCCTTGCGTCACCGCAAAAAGCCTCTGCACAGAAAAGAACCACAAGGATAATAGCACATAACAGAAACCTTGAGCGGAGCATAATCTACTTTGTTTCAAGTTGAAGCGTTACACGCCTGTTTATGCTTCTACCCTCCGGGGTTTTATTGTCACCGATAAGGATCTCGCGACCACCGACGACCACGACAAGCGATGATCCCTCACCAAACCCTGAAGCCTCAAGGGTGACCTGCTTTTCCCTCAGCCATCTATCAAGTTGCTCGTCTGTATCAAGGTCAAGCAAATCCATAAGATAGACACGAAGGTTTTTAAGCTCGTGCTCGGCACGCTTTTGAGAAAGGGCAAGATTGACTTTCTCAGGACCTATTATGTCGGTATATCCGCAGACAGTCGCTACAAGTTGTCCTTTGCCCGCTTTCTCAATAATTCGTCGGGCTGCAGATTCAATCCTGCTCTCAAGGAATGGGGTATTGGGAACTGTCCCGCCAAAACCAAAGTTCACAATTATGAATTCCTCTATCTTCTTTTCCTCTTTAATCTCCGTTAAAAGCGGCATTGAGCGACTTGTAACCTCCTGCCCGATTTTATCCCTGAGGTAAAGCTGGATAAAGTAATGCTTCCCTTCGGCAAGGGTTTCTCCTGTAGAGCTCCTGCCATCCCAGAAAACCTCGCCCGGGGGTACACCTTTTCCCGCGGTGATAAGCGCAAACCGACTTCCATCCTCTTTCAGGACGGTTACCGCGAAGCTGTCAATCCCAGCCTGTGCTTGCACATCCGAAAGTATAATTCGCTCGCCGCTTGTGCGAAGAAGTTCCCCCGGGGTTTTCTCGCCAACCGGACGATATATAATCCCGTCGCCATTCAAATACACACGCACAAATCCTGTATCGCTCGTATCCTTTGAAACGAAGACACACATACGCTGCGCAAGATATGATGGCAGGTCCTTGCCGAACTGGCTTCTCAAGGAACTTGCCCGTTTGTACGCAAGCCTTTCTGATTCATTCTTACCAATAACCCCCTCAAAGTATAGCACCGCCTCCGAATTAGCCTCAAGAAAATCCATCACATACTTTCTCTTTCCCAATAAATCATTTAGTTTGCCTTCTTCGAATCTCGTAGAATTCGGCGAATAGAAGATACTCCCGATGTATATTTCTTCCGAAAGGATTCTTGGTATAAGTTCAACCCTGCGATTTTCCTCACTGCACATAATGCTATCCTCAATTGTCCAGTAATACCCACCGCTACCTGAGCGACGCTCCGAAGGCTCATACCCGCTTGTATCAACAGAAACCTGTTCCCGGGGCGCGCCAAGTTCAATCAACCTATTCTTAACGCTTTCTGCCCTTCTTATTGCAAGCCTCCTGCAACCCTCAAGGCTCATACCCTCGCCATCAGGATCGTAATAACCACGAATGCTAATGCCAATCTGAGGGTTTGATTTTAGCCGCTCCACTATAGTTTGCAGAACCTTATCAAACCGCTCATTAAGCTCGCTTTTGCCCCTCTCAAAAAAGAATAGCGGATTTAGCGGATATTCCTCCTTTTCAAAACTTACGCGCGAAACAATAATTTTCCCCGATGGCACCTGAGGTGGGGCTGCTTTCGGTGGCTCAAAGACCGCCGCGTGAAAATACCCAACATTGTTCACCCTGTTGTCCCCTTTAAGAACCCCATCCTCATCAAGGACAAATCTTAACCTGTACCACCCCGGTTTCGCAAAATTCACCGGCATATTCAGAACAAACGATTTTCCATTTCCGATTCTTGGCAGGTCATAATGTGCAATGAGGCTATCGCTTCCCTCATCCCTTGCTATGTAGGCATTCAAACCAATCCCTCCAAGGGGAACATCCCCCATATTTACGATGGGCACCAATATATTTGCAATTTCGCCTGGATTTATTTTTGCCCGGTCGCTTCTTATATTCGCAGAATCAATAGCGAGTTCAAACGCTATTTTAGGGGCTTGTGCAAGATTAACACCGAAAGAGACCCTGTGGCTTGCTCCTCCGATTGTCTTTACATCGCCTGTAGGAATTACAAGGGCATAATCAAAGAAGAATCTATTTAGCGGTCTTATTGTTAAGCCGAAAGCGAGGATCTTTATGTTATTGTCAAAGTAAAGCGCACCCGCGCGAAAACCAGCAAGATTACCGAAGATATAAGCCTCTGTTCCGAAATGCAATCTTAACGGTTCTTTTTGGGCAAGCCCCTTGTCAGCGGACAATTCAAAATTAATCCTCTCGCGATAACTTAACCCCACGCCCGTTTTAACCCATCTTGGAATTTCACCCGCTTTTTCGCCAGCAAGCGAAAGATTTAGCGGTTTCAGATTATCAACTCCAACGCCGAGGATAAGAGAACTATAATTGAATTTTAAGCCTATATCGGCTGTGAAATCGGTTTTGCTTGTGCCGTATTTCCTGAAAATCGGATCATCGCGATTGAACTCAAAGAACCCGGAAGATGGGAAATTGATACTGACAACTCGTGGCGAAATCCCAAGCGAAAGGGACCAGCGACGGGTCCAGGGCGTAACGAGATACCTTGAAAACGCGAGCATAAATGCGCTTTCCTGGTAGAGCGAGCCGATAAAAATATGGCTTCCGCCAATGCCAAGTCCCCATACTTTGAAAGGTTTCATAAAGAAAACATTCGCGTCCTGAATGGCATCCCCGCTTAGCGATGAATATAACCTTGCATAAGAAAACATAACCTGTGAATACGGCGAGCCAGTAATCCCGCCCGGATTTAGATAAACGGAATTAGCTCCCACTGCGAGTGCAAATCCACCGCCACCAAGACCCGCATCCCATCCCCCTTCCTGTGCGAACAGGAAAAGAGGGATGAAAAGCGCTATTACCAAAAACCGCCTTATCATTTAGCCTCCTATCGCATTAGTGTTATTATCCCCTGACATATAATTTTTCCATCGGATTTTATGACATAGATATACGCACCGGGTTGTGCATCCTTGTTATATGAATCCCGACCATCCCAGACCCACAAAAGCTTGCCATCATAGATTGTCCTTGTGTCAATTGTCCTTACTTGCATCCCGGAAAGGCTATAGATATTTACAAGATTCCCCCATCTATGCCCATAACCTGGAAACTCAAAGAAAACAAAATCGTTGAAACCATCACCGTTCGGAGTGAACGGAACTGGATAGACCTTGCACTCTTTTGCATCAATGGTTAGTTCAAAGCAATAGGGTTCAGCAATTGAGTTAGGCTCACCATAATTAGGCGGGTTATCAGAAACATTTATGAGGCAAAAACGGAATATAAGCCCGGGCTGTGCGACATATCCACTTGAGGCAAGCTGGAAATGCATCCGTTCGCCATCCCATACAATTGAAGGCGATGGATATCGCAGAGTGTCATTGTTCACACTAAAAATTATGCTTGTCGGGTCAACACCGGAAATGGAATCATAAAGCCATATGGTAATTTCTGTCAAATCTGGAACCTGTCCCCGGGCAGGGTCAGGGGTAATTCCACGAATGCCTGGCGGGGACAAATCAACAAAGAAATTTGTCTGGGCTGTATTGCCCGGGTTATTCAAAATATCTTTTCCCATAATGCGCAGGGTGTGCTCTCCTTCGGTCCATCCCTCGCGCGGCGTAAAAACAACTGTATCGCCGTAAAACGAAAACCCTCCGGAGCCCACTGTATAGTTGTGTCCGTCCACGCTTACCACAATTGAATTCGTGTCAATTCCCTCCTCATCCGTGGCGGTGAAAATTATCGGTTGCGCGCGGAGGTGCGAGATGGTCCTGTCAAGTGGGGCTAAAAGCGTAAATCGCGGTCCATAGCTGGATATAAAATATGCAAAGCAGGTGTCAAGAAGATTGGGCTGGCAGATTTCCACCCGGTCGCCGGCATGAACACAAACCTCTATCCTTTCGCCCCCGTATATCTCAAGCCCAAAAGCACTCGGGTCAAAGATTATTGTATCGCCCACTTGCTCAAAGCCTTCCGAACCAAGATTCCCGCTAATACCATTTACTACAAACGCAAGCGAGCCCGAATCCAGCCCGGCAATAGCATCGTTAACCAAAAAGAGCGCTCTAAAATCTGTGCCAGAAAGGGTCTCCTGAGAAGCGGGATGAATAAGCCTGAATAAAGGCGGATCATAATCCAGCAGGAACCTGAAACTGACAGTATCCGTAGAAGCATTGCCGAACCTGTCGTATAAGCCGTAGATTTTTACCCTGACAGTATCGCTTGCTGAAAAGTAGTTCTCGGCAAGGCGAATCTTTAGCGTGTCGTTTGAAAAGAAAAATGATGTGCTATCGTGAGTTATTAAAATTTCATTAATATCAACTCTTAAGCTTTCCACACTAACATCATCTGGGTCATAAATATATGCCCATATTAAAACGGGGTTACACGAGATAATTGAATTATTGTGCGGAAAATAACTTGTAAGTTCGGGACCGGCACGATTAACATAAAACCGCCACTCAACCCACACACCATTTGAGCAGTTATCCGGTTTGTCAACGAGCCTCACCCTCAAAGTGTTTGAATCTGCGAGTTCCACGCCAGCTACTCGCGGTTCAAAAATCAACATACTATCGCTCACGCTAAGCCCCGGGGAACCGTAAACAAACCTGGACTCGTTCAAGATAAATACAATCGAATCAAGATTAACACCCGATGGTACATCCCTGAAAGACAGCGTTATCGGATGATATACCCAGCTTACCGTATCTCCGTTATGTGGTTCCATTGAGATAACCTCAGGTGGCAGGAAATCAGACCAGAACACCCATTCCATTGGAAGCCCTCGCGCCCTATTGCCGAGGCTATCACGAACATCAATAAGGGCAAATGTGAATATGCCCCTTTCGGGAAGAAAATGTGGTGGCGGCAAAAATACAAGCGTATCATTCGCATAAAAGACGCCTGGCGAATACACCGTGAATGTATCACCAAGCATTGTGAAAATTATGCTTTCAGCGTTAATTGGCACACTGCTATGGAAAGTTAAGCCGAAAGCTTCTCCCTCGCACGCAGTAATAGTGGATTCAGGGGGGAAGATCCACTCAACTAAGGGACCCACGCCGGAAACATAGAAAGTGATGCAGGTATCAAGTAGATTGGCGCCACAAAGATGGGCATTATCAGAAGCAAGAATACACACGATTACCTCGCTATTGCCAACCATACGAATTCCGGCGTCAAAAGTAGAAATATAAAACGAATCGCCGCTCGCATAGAGATATGGGGTAAGGTCAAAAGGCACACCATCCAGGCTAATAGAAACGCTCACTGAATCTACACCGGATATGCTATCCACAACGGCAAAACTAATTGTCGGGTAAATGCTTTCGGTTGTCTCACCATCTGCGGGCGAAATATGCAATAAATTTGGCGGGCTCAAATCTGCACGGAAATGGACTGAGGCTCTGCTTTCAAGCCCATTGCCGAAAATATCATTCGCTGAATCAATCTCCACCGAAACCCGGTCGCCGTTCTCGTAGCCATAAACAGAGACCAAAATAGTCTCACCCCTTGCGACCACATTATGTCCATCAATAGGGTAAATCCTTTCAAAATCATCAATTCTGATCCTGACCCTTACAGAGGATTCCTCAAGCGTAGCCGGGGCATAAAGCAAAAACCCGACATTCATTGAATCACAGCTCACAATCAAAGAATCCTCGGGGAAGATAAGCAAGGAGGTGGGGCTTTCGGCAGGCGTAAAAAAACCCCACAAGAAGCGAAACCTATTCGGCTCGCAACTGTCGGGTGAATCCTCGGCATAGAGTTCTACCCAGACCGTATCCCGACCAATAAAACGCAACCCCCGCTCCTCTGGCACCACGAGGATACTATCGGATTGAAAATACAGCCCACGATCACCATACCGCAATGTATCGTTTAAGCCCCGCGACGAGGATATTACTATATACACCGATGACCGCGACAATCCTGAAACAGTATCCGCTATGTGGATTGAAATGGGATTAAATGGATCGTATATGGTTGACCACGCGCGCGGACTTTCGCCCCACACATATGGTGGGTCATAATCAAGCGTAAAACTCCATCTCAGGGTTTCTGGTATGCTCACGCCGTAGATGTTCTGGGCAAAGAACGCCACCCTTATTTCCTCGCCCGAATACAACCCCGATAAGAGCATCAGGTGTGCAAAGGAACTATCAATCCAAACCTCTGGATTTTCAGTATTATATGTTCTTCCATTAATGTTAAATATCAAGCTTGATGTATCAATGCCAAATAAATCAAACAGTTGGACAATTATATCTACTGTGTCGCAGGAGATCGTGGCATTGGGTTGTGGTGCCACAATCCTTGCGCTCGGGCGTTCAAGGTTCAAAAAGAAACTCCAGCAATACTGCGGGGCACGATTGGCACCGCAAACCTGCGCATTGTCCATAATCCCGCCTATGCAGATATGCAAGGTTTCGGATTCCGTGAAATTCAAGCCCGCACGAGCAGAAGAAAAGGTCAACACGCCCGAAGAAAAATCGAACCCGGCTGACCCTCTTCGGTAATTATAGACCCCATTTATCGTGAGAAAAAGCGAATCCCCAAGCACTCCCGAAAGATTGTCGTTAATCATCGCTGTGATTGTAAAATCGGGCGTCAAAACAACACCACCATTTGCCGGGCTAACACTCAATACCGTCGGTGGGATGCGGTCTATATAAACTGTAAATGGGGCATTAAGTCGCGAAACACAGCCATTCATATCAGACGCCTCAAGCGAAAGCGCAATACTATCCCCGGGAGCAACGAGCGAATAAGGTATTCGTGCGAGAAGGTTTGGCGGAGCAAAATCAAGATATGGGGACTCGAAAAGCCTTTCTGCTCGCCCGTTAACATAAAGCACAACGGAAGATGTTGCTATATCCTCAGCCTCGCCAACCCTGAAAAGGAAACCCACCGGGTCACATGAGACATACTGATATGGCGGCGAAATATACTCAAGAGCGGGTCCCGAGCCAGTGATTCGCGGGACTAATATGCATGAACTTATATGCGAGGCGCTGTCAAGATTGGGCGAAGAAACCTCTATGGTAAAGCAAAGCGAGGTATCAGATTCAAAAGTGCTATCGGCGCGGACAAGCCAGGAGACTGTGCCCATCTCGCCTGTGGCAAGGGAATCGGGAACAAGAGAACGCGTTTGAGACGGGTCAACAAGGCTTAAGCCCGCAGGAAGGTCAATTGTTGCTCTTAGCCCCCTTAGTGTACTTATCGTCGTGTTTGTTGCAATGAGGTTCACCGGAAATGGGTTTGGGGAATACTCGCTGCAGTCGTGAACAGAGAGCTGTGATGGCGAGGATAGCGAAAGATTTAAGCGACCAAGCACAATATCAGCAGAACCTATCCCGTAATATGTAGCAATTCTTACTGTCTGGTTTGGCAACAAATTAACCGGGTTCCATCTCATAAGAACAGCGCTATCTGTGTAAGGTTCAGAGTAGAAGGTCCAGTCCCAGAAAACTGTGTGATATCGCCAGTAATTTCCGTATAAAAGGATATCCGGAGGGGTAGCCTCACCGCCAACAAGAATGCCCTGCCCGACAAGCGAATCTGCGGACTGAAATGGGCTTGATTCGTACGCCTGCCAGAAATAGGGTATATCGGGCGCGTAGAATTCCTGGCTTGTTTCAAAGTAGCCGAATTGCGTGGCGATAGGAGCGTAATCGTTCCTGTTTATCATTGTGTCAAAGAAAAGGAGAAGCCCAACTGAGTGTGCACGGGAGTCGTGATTCGTAATCGAATACTCTATAAGTGCTGTGCCCCGACCAGCCCAGTAGGTAGGCGTTAGGGTCTGGGTTATATCAACCCCAGAAATCCTCCATCTGCAAACTACACTCCCACCGATGAGGCTTGGAACTAATGTTATAGGTGCCGGATCAGGATGCGCTCCAACATCTGAGTATGTCCCAAGTATCACCCCATCAACATAAAAATTCGTGTGCGATGTCGCCCCCTCAGATGGGAACGCAAAAAGTAACGCTCGCCCATCCGTCGTCCCTATAGTAAATCTACCATCCCCACCAACCGCTATCTTGATCTGCTCGTTCTGGACTATAACCTTCCTGCCAGAATTTGCTATCTCCCTTTCCTTATCGTACGCCCCGAAAAGAAAATGGCTAATCAAAAAAATCGCTATCAACAGCGCTTTTGAAAAACCAGACCTGAAACCAGCGTTTCTCATCCTGCTGCTCAAAAAAGATATAATCTCCCCTCCGGAATAATTTTCAAAAGGCACATTCAAAACTACAATTCCCTCTTATGGCATATTAGATTGTTTTTCATATCGCTAACATTTTTGCTTTATATATTACCTCAGGTGAAGGTAGTTTTTACCTTGTATTTCAATTAGTTACTTTACCTTGCGATTATCACCGTCCCACTGCAAATCGCCTTACCATTCACCTCAACGATGTATATATACGCCCCTTGACGGCAGGGGTTCCCAGAATCATCGGTCCCGTCCCATTCGTAATTATACCCTTTCCGATATATCTTCCTCACAAGTTTGTTGTTAAGGTCGTATATTTTGATGATCGCTTCCTTGTCGTACCTTCCAGGATAATCAAATGATGCCACATCATTAAAGCCGTCGTTATTCGGGGTAAATGGTTTCGGCGTAACCTTACATCCTGTTTGCGGCTTTATCAAAATCCAAAGCCTTATAGTATCCTGAAGCTGATTAGGATCGCAGTAATCCGGGCTATCGTTTGCCTGCACGAGGATTATCCTGACCGTATCGCCCCTCGAAAAGCTCAGGTTCGCCTGCGAAATATTGATAATTATCTCGTTATTCGTGTACACAAACCCGGGGCTTGTTGAACCCAAAAGGCGCCCGTTGACATTAACCCTTATTGAGGAAGGATCAACGCCCGAGAGATTATCGGTTAGCCTGATCCTTATCTCTGTGAATTCTTCCGGGTCAATTATGTCGCCGTTTGCTGGCGAAATCGCCTCTGCTCGTGGTCCCTCGTGGTCAATCACAAAATACCAGCCCAAAACATCCCGTCCAACATTCCCAAGCCTATCCGATACCTGCGCAACCCTCACCCTCACAGTGTCCCCATTATCCCAGCACTGGTCCGGTGTGAATGTAACCGTAACGCTATCCGCTCCGCCCAACGCCGTGAGATGACTATCGCCCCAGCGATAATCTTGCCCGTTTACCGACAAAATGAGACTATCAAGAATCACGCCATCCCTATCAACGACGCTTATAATTACAGGCTGGCAAAGGCATGATGAGTATGTTGCATTTAGAGGCTCAACAATGTGAACCTCTGGCGGAACGATGTTGGTTATAACGCAACTCCCTACGCCGCTTATGCTTCTTGAGCGGTCCGCAGGATTGGCAAAGTCAAAATCGTTATCCCACGCTACTATCTGGTATGTAAACGGTGTTCCCTCAGGAAAGCCAGGGATTATTCCGGACAGGGCAGATACAGAATCTATAAGGTCCATCTGTACAATTCCAGAATACCGCCCGGATGCGAAATCCACAACTCCCGATGTATCCCAAACAAGGAAAATTCCCTGCCCGTAAATATCGGTCGTGTCGTCATATATACCCGATGGGTCAAGCAATTCTGCTGTCAATCTGAATGCCTCCTCAGCCCTCACAGAGCAGACCGCGGCAATATTTATTGTGGGACCGACTGTATCGTCATCCCCTATTGTAAATCTCCACTCACCTGTTGTGTCGTTGGGCTCGCAATAATCGACCGCATCAGCAACATAAAGCCGAACATCAACCACGCTAAACTCCGTAAACACCACACCCGCAGATTCCGGCGTAAATGTGAAAACCGAATCAAAAGGATTATAAACAAGCGCCGAACTCGAGGTTGTATACGGAACACCATTAACAGTAAGTGTGCATAAAGAGACTTCAACACCGGCAAGATTATCATACACGCGAACCATTATATCCTGTTGCCAGTCAACCGATACAGAACCATTTAGAGGCGAAACGACCTCAAAAAATGGCGCCTGAGTATCCACAAAAAAGATATAAGAAAGCGGATTGGATAAAGGATTGTGTAAACTGTCGTCAGCTGATAGGAGTTCAACCCTCACGCTTTCGGTCGTATAAGGGGTTGATGGTGTGAAAACAAGCGTATCGCCAAAAATATGCAGGTGCACGGGGTCGGGATAGGTATATGTCACACCGCCAACACGAAGTGTTATTGTGTTTGGCAAAATCCCGTGAGAGCTCTCGAGCCTAATGCGTATCTGCTGGTCATTGCAAGCGGTAATCGTCGAATCAAGCGGGATAATTGGTATTGCCACAACACCGCCTGGTTCACCGACAAAACTAAAACAGTATGGCTCTGAAATTGTGTTCGGCGCGCAAAGAAGCACACTATCGGACAAACTTTCCAGGCATACGGTTGTAGTTTCGCCACCGATAACCTCCATCCCGGCTACCGCAAAGTCAACAAAAAAGCTATCAGGACGATATGTCAGCGCGCGATCGCCCCATACAAATATGCGCCCATTAATCGAAATCCTCGCAGAAGTAGGGTCAATACCAGCACCAGCATCGTGCACCGCAATAAGAACAGTCGGATAAGGCGAACTAACTATTGCTCCACCAGCTGGATCTGTACCGACAATATAAGGCGGTGCCATATCGACAAAGAAACGCCAAACAGGCGGAGTCCCGATATGCGTCCCCAACCTATCGGAAGCGTCCACTACCGTAACACGAACCATATCGCCATTCGCAAGCGGGAGCCCCGGATGTATCCAAAGGCTATCCCTCCCATTATACCATATCTGTTCTGGTGGGGCACTGTTATTTACAAGCGTATCTATAAAATCGCCCACCCTTATTTCAACTACTATTGACGAATCCAGAACACCGTCGGGGTCTGCAACCCTTGCCCATATCCCAAAACTTGAACTATCGCAAGAGACATAGATATTATCGTGTGGCGGATTGATAAGACTCAAGCGTGGACCTATCCCTGGAGCTATTACAATAGTTGTGCAAACCGGCGCACCCTGAAGAGGATTCTGCTCGGGGCACCCGGTAGAATCATACGCGGAGAGCAAACAAACATGAACAGATTCGTTGGAAAAGAATGTGTCGCCTGCTGCCTCAGTGGAAAATCTCAAAAGATTGGTAAGCCTATTCCAAACCAGCGTATCGGGCGAAACATAGTAGGTATCAGACGAAACATGGGATAAATAGTTCCTCTCTATAAGTAACGCTATTGTTGTGGAATCTATGGAGTGATAATCATCGTTTATCCGTAGCACAATCTCAGGCCAATTATCAGTGACAGAATCCGCTGGCACTGGGGCTATATATGTAGAAATCGGACCGCGCTGGTCTATCCTGAATGTCCAGGTGTATGTGGAATCAATGCTATAGCCAAGCATATCGCTTCCACTGAGAAGCCGAACAGTAAGCGTTTCAACCTCGTACGGGAAAGCGGGGGTGAAAATAAGGAGTGAATCCTCAACGAAGCTAATCTCTGTGCTATCAATCGTGTATACTATTCCCGAAACCGAAATGCGAAGCGAGCGCGGGTCAACGGTATCAGCATCGTTTATATATATTAGAATGGGGGTTAGATCGCAAATAAACTCGCCTGGCACGGGCGACAATATCCGCGCAACAGGACCACCCTGATTTACAACAAAATTAAAACAATACGGCGAAATCAGCGAATTTATGCAGGTGTCGGTGTTATCCGAAATCGCCTCAAGGCACACATTAACCTGTTGAAATCTCCTGAACCAGTAGCCAGCACACGAGGTGTTTAGCCTCAATGTATCCCCGATTAAATGGATACAGGGGTTGGAATAAACAAAAGTGTCGGTGCTATCAGCAGTAAGGGTTAGCAAGAAGCTTGTTGTGTCAATTCCCGCGCAGTCGTGCTGTAAGATAATATCAATAACTGGTGTTGGTGTGTAAACACTTTCACCATTTGCAGGCACTGAGGCAATAACCTGTGGCGGAGTAAGATCGCTTATAAATACCCATCCGTTCGGTGCAACTGGATTCCCAAGAATATCGTTTGCTCGAGCAACACTTATCCGGATGGTGTCGCAGTCAAGAAATCCTGATGTGTGCGTATAGTAAAGTGTGTCGTTTGAATAATTCAAAAGGGGACTGGACAGGTTTACAAGGCTCGTGTCTTGTCCGTGATTGGATATAATCTGGAGCGCAACACTTGCGCTGTCAACAGCCTGAGGTCCGGCAAGATGTATCACAAAATTATACGGTGGCAAACAGCTCGCACCAAATATAAGACTATCAGGCGGGCTCAGAAGTGTCGCCATAGGACCTATAGACGAAACATTGAAACTCCAGCAAAACGGCGATGCTATATAATGTCTTGCGCAGGTATCCGCATAATCCGCAAGGGAATCCACACAGATATGAACAACGGTTCCCCCACTAAACGAGATTCCCGCGACCTCCGTATTCACTGTAAATTGTGCCCCGTTCCAGCTAACGGCTGTATCGCTATAAGTCAAACGCCAGTTGCGCAGACCATCATTTATAGTTATAACAAGTGTAGCAGGATCAATCCTTCCGAACGAATCAACGGCGGAAAACTGTATCAATGGACTCGGCACATACACAGTTGAACCATCAGATGGCAAAGGAGCCGAAATTAAAGGCGGCGAATGGTCAATGCGAAAGTTCACAACTACTGGCGCGCCAGTCAATGTGTTTCCAACAGGATCACTTGCTGAGAGAAGCGAAACATAATAATTGCCCTCGTTCGCAAATGGTGGCGATGGAATTACAATAAGCACAGTGTCTCGCAAAATCAAATGCGGGTCAGGATATGTTACTATTGTCCCGTTTATATCAACCCTTATTGTTGTCGGAACAACACCGTCAGGATCAAACAAATAGAAAAATACGCTATCCACGGATGGGCAAGCAACATAATAATTGTGCCGCGGATAAATTGGGCGAGCAACAGGACCCTCAGCGCTAATCAGAAAACTCCAGCAGGTTTCCATCCTGTTAGGTCTTCTTGTCAATGTATCTGGTGGGCAAATAAACGCCATATCCGTCACAATCACACACACGCCTATTGTTTCTCCGCCGGTAAAGAAAAGGCTTTCCGCGCGTGAAATGAACACAGCAGTATCGCCACGCCAGATAACACTGCTATCAATCCCAAACCTGAAAGTATCGCCATTGACCACAAATGTGAGGCTTGAGTTAAAAACGCCCGAAAGGCTATCAACAACTCGAAGGCGAATCTCCGGATGCGGATCGGAAATCATCTGCCCATTATGGGGGAAATTATCAAGGGCGACGGGTGGCATGCGGTCAATCACAAAAAACCATCTCACAGGCTCCAGAATGGGATTTCCAAGCCCATCCCTTGCAGAGTCGACCGAAACCGAAACCGTTTCGCCATTTGCAAAATGTATCGGCGGATAAAATGTCAGAAGTTGCCCGATATAGTTCATATTGGGATAAGTGCCAATAGAATATCTCGTGCCATTAACGCTAAGCCGGATGGAAGAAGCGTTTACACCATCCCTATCGGCAAGCCTCACAATAACCGCTGGACTATCGCAGGGAACATAGGTGTTATTCTGTGGTGCTATAGGCGTAACCGATGGTCCGCTGAAACTCATCCTGATATAAAAGCAGTATGGCTCCGCAATATGATTCGGTCCACAGTAAAGCGCGCTATCTGTAACATCAACAAGGCAGATTAATACGCTATCCCCATCCTCAAATGTTACAGAACTTGTATTTACAACAAGTGTATCCGCGTTCCAGCTCATCGCGCGGCTTGCCCAGTTGAGAGTTATTGTGTCAGCGACTCCATTAGTGTGGAAATTCACTATTCTTACGACCGGGGATGAAGTAATAATAGCGTCAAGGGAATCTCTTACAACAAACATAATAGTTGGGTGAGGAAAAGCACTCGCGCTTCCTGATGGTGGGTAACTCCAAAAACATCGTGGACCTGACCTGTCAACAGTGAAGAACCATTCAGTAGTTGTGCCATTCAAAGGATTACCAAGCGAATCGCTTGCTGAAAGCAGATGAACATACACCAGTGTCCCGTTTGCAAAAGGAATCCCTGGCGTAAACTCAATATTCCTTGTGGCGGGATTATACGCGAGTTCTGGTGAGGCTACTGTAAATGTGTCATATCCGACGACAAGCACAATTGTTGAACTATCTGTTGGAAGAGCATCCTCAAGATGAATGATAATCGTCTGGGTGCTACAGGAACTCACAGCCCTATTCTGGGGTGTGACAAGGCTCGGGACCGGTCCCTGGATGTCAATGCGAAGATTAACGCAAAGGGTGTCGCGAAGATGATTGGACCCACAATATAGTGCCAGATCCTCAACATCAACAAGACAAACCCTAACCGTGTCCCCATGACGCGGCACCATACCTGTTTCTCCCACCCTAACTGTAAGCAAGCCTGGCGAATATTCTATAACAGGCGAACCGTAATAGAACTCACGCTCGCTGCCACCAATGCGAACCCTCACTTGTATTGTTGATGGATTAATCCCGGCAATATCATCCGCAATTTCCATAGAAACAACAGGGGCTGTAGTATTCACTATGGACCAGTTCGGCGGATCGGGATTCAGGGCATATGGACCTGTTCTATCAACCCTGAAGAGGATTGAAAAAGGCGTAGCAAGTCCATTGCCTATATTATCCCTCACATCCACAAGCACAACATTAACCAGTTGCCCATCTGTAAATGGAGTTAAAGGATAAAATACAAGGATCCCACTATCAGGGCGAAAGTACAGATTGGGATCAGTAATTGTATAAACAATACCGTTAACATTTAGTTGTATGCTCATTGTGTCGATGCCGTTAATATCGCGCAGGTAGATAAAGACCGATTCAAGTTCGCAGCTGACGGCTTGTCCGGTTTGTGGCCTTGTGGTTATAACGGATGGGGCAGAGAAATCGGTGTAAAAAGTGACGCAGGGGTTTTCGCCCTCAAAAGAATTTGGTCCGCAGATACGAGCCTGATCGTTTGCCCGCAAGATACAAAAGGTAACAGTGTCCCCATCGAAATAATCCCTCGGCGGGGTAAATATAAGGGTATCCCCAGACCATTGCAGTTGTGTTGAGCCCCAAGAGTAGTTGGCATCCCCACCCCTGTCGTGCACCGAAACCTGAATGGATGTAATATCAACCCCCGAAAGAACATCTATTATCCTTACTCGTATTTGCTCGCGCCTGTTGGTTATAAATGTACCGTTACGAGGTCTGAAGTCCCTTGAATATGGTCCTCGCCTATCAACAACATAATACCCCGAAAGGCTATCCCCAAGATCGCACCCATATATATCCTCCACATTCACGAGGGTAAATGAAAGCGTCTCCCCATCCACCATAAATATATCAAAAGGCGGAAAAACAATCTGAACCTGATTTCCTGTATACCCCTGATAATAGAAAAATCCATCGTGGATATCGTAAACGGTACCATGAAACCTGATTCTCGGGCTAAGCGTATCAATACCCTCGTTATCGCGGACGAGGAACCTGAAGGGTACTGCGGAGCCTACACTGCAACTAATTATCTGATTGAATGGCGGTACTAACTCGGCTGTCGGCGGGATATGGGAAACATAAGGTATAAAAACCGAGATCGTTGTGCAAGGCGACTCAACCCCAGGGGTAGTGGTTGTTGCGCAGACTATAAAATTAAGCGTGGTGTCCCTTGTAAATCTTGTGGTATCAACAAGGATGTTGAAGCCACCGATAGCTGAGCTTTCGGGATAAAGGCTTTGCGGAGTAAGCGCAACACAGGATTCGGGAACCGAAAGTCCTGAAGGAAGATTCCTTACGCAGAGGCTGCAACCCTGAACAATCACGGGCGGTGTAACACCATTTGCCACTGTCGCAATAACCTCAAATGGGTTATGCGCCAATCCGCAATCCCTACCCTCCGGCGGAATTAAAACGACATTGCTAATACTATATCCGCCGGTCCCTCTCGTGCTTCCAAATCCGTAATAGGTTATTATATTTCTAATACCACCCGGGGAAACCATTTGGGGATCCCACCTCATAAGAACGCCACTGTCGTTGTACGGCACGCCCACAACATCATCAATTTCCGACTCATCCCAACAGGCAACTGAGAGATAACTCTGGCGTCCAAATGCAAAAATGGATGGTGCTGTTGCCCCAAAACTTGAAAGATAACCCCTTGCAACAAGGTATGTTTCGGGCTGTCTTGGGCTCAACTCAAACCCCTGGTAATATGAGGGGATAAGTGGATAGGTATACATTGCGCCAACCGCTGAATATACACGACCAACTGCCATTGGCGCATCGTCACGGTTGTTTATAAGAACATCTATGTTGAGAAGCAACCCAATTATATGAGGTGTTGTGCCAAGATTGGTAATAGAATACTGTATTCTCACTGTTTCAAGGCTTTCAGATGGCGTAATATAAAGCATTTGCGGTGTAAATATCTGCCTTATTTCAATCCTGTCTCCGCCAACAGGTATTCGCCAGGTTGTCACTATTGAGTTTGTAACAATTCTCGTGTTTACTATATATGGGTCAATAAGGGTCGCAGGGCAACTTGTAAGCCAGCTTGCGTTTGTATAAAGCCCACCATCTATATTTAAGACAAAATGTGAGGCCCCTCTCCCACCCCACGGATGCCAATAGTCAAAGTTCAACCTTCGCGAATCTATATGCCCTATACCGAAAAAACCATGGAGTGTATCTACCTCAACCTGAATCACATAATAACCCGGGATTGCAACCTGTCCCAAAACTGCGCTCACGCAGCCTAATAAGATATAAAGTACAATAACCTTTTTCATAAAACCCCCAGTTTTCATATTATAAATTTAATGTACGAAACGCAATTAAGTCAATAGAAAATAGAAAAAGGGCATTAAAAATTTTAGCATTATTTCAGATTTCTTTCCGTTTTCACCGCAACCTTCATAAAACCATCCTGCAAATCTTATATTCATAAATAAGCACTGAGCCCTGAACCTTAGTCTTTTAATATCCCACCAGGACTGACGAAAAGTTCTTCATTAACTGAAAGTCCGGGATTAGGCGCCGGGGAATACATATAGCAACCCTACTATTTTCTCTCTCCACGAACCACGAGTTCCTCAAGCTCCTCCAGTTCCTCGAGCCTTTCAAAATTTGTGTTTTCCTTCCCGATGAGCAATATTTATGAACCACAAATAATCTGGTGGAGGCGCCGGGAATCGAACCCGGGTCCGATGGATGCCCGAGAAACCTATCTACAGGCTTATCCTTTCTTTTGTTCTCGCTTCAGAGTCGCCGAAAGGCGTGGCTACTCTGAAGCCAGTTCAGGTAAATTCTTAGTGGGAAAACCCCTGAACACGATTTCCCCACGCGTCCTCTCTGATCGGCGTTTGCAGGATTCGGAGAGGCACAAATCCTACAAACGGGCAGCCTTTCTATTAGGCAGCCATTGCGTAAGTGTTCGCACTTCTTCTTTTCCTGCGGGATTAACGAGACCACAGGCGCTCGACCTGCAAGGTTTCCCCTGCTTCTCCATCGTCGAACCCATTCGCCCCCAAACACTCTATGAAGTTCTTATTATATTATTATCGGATTTGCCCCAAATGTCAAGCACATTTTCGCGCAAGCCTAAAACTTATATAAACCAATCCTGTCTTCTTCCTTACGGAGTTAAAACCGACAATCAGTTTATTTCCAATTGAAAGTCCCGCTTACCGAATATCAACAATTCTGACCAATCTTGTCCACAAAAAGGAAAGCGCTGTGAAAAGCAAACCATTAGAGATTATATGAACAACGGAAAATACAATTCCCCCTAAGATAAAAACCCATATGGAACCCGATGGTGTTCCAATTGAGAAATAAGCGCCGATATTGGTCAGAATATCGTAAATCAGTGTCAGGATAACGCCAGAGGCTAACCCCAAATAGAAAATAGATTTGGGATTCCCCGAAAGACGGATAATCGCTTTTCTCAGATAACCGCCACAAGCCCCAATAATAGCCCCGCCAAGTAATTGTGCTATCAACACCGGCAAAGGCGCAAGCCCATACGGATTGAAAAGCGAAAAAAGAAAGTACGAAACAACCCCAACTGTAATCCCCCACGAAGAACCAAGAATCACGCCTGATGTGAAAACTGTAAAAGTTATTCCCTCAACATTTGGGATGAGAGCAAAAATATAACCAAGCCCAAGTGCAAGCCCAACAAAACCAGAGGCAAGCGTAACTCTGCTTATGCGAAACAAATTCCTCATCGCAAAAGCACCACCTACTATTGAAACTCTACTTCCGCAAAAGCATATGCTTATAAACGAGCCTTATCATATCCTTCTCAATCAGGAATTGCTTTAACTTTGCCAAATTTTCCACAAACCGAGCCCACACCTTTCAACCTTGCCCTCTTTCCTTATCCAGCATATATTAACTATTGGCGCAACTATCGCAATAATAATTGGCAAATAAGGCTAATTGTCAAAAGAGAAAGGCTTACCTCAAATAGACGATCTTCTTCCAATAAACTCCTTTGCCTGTTGAGAGTTTAAGCAAATATACCCCTGAGGAGGACAAATTTGGTCTCAAATTGAGCACATAATCAAGTTTCCCCTGCCAGACCCAGGAAATACGATGCCCACAAATATCGTATAGTTCGGCTTTCGCGTTCTCACCAGTGAGCCCCGTTTTGCCTGCAATCCTTATTGAAAAGCCAGAATTAAAAGGATTGGGCGAAATGGAAACAGAAAAATCATCCGGAACCCTGCTTGTTTCTTGTATGCCCAGATAGGTGGTAAACTCGACAATAGCCCTTATCATAAATGTTCCCGGAAACGAGACCCAGGCGGAGCCACCCCAGTAAAATGAGAGCCCCGAATTATTGTTGCTTGCCCAGAGTCTCTGCTCATCAGTTGATGGTTTGAATGCAACTGCAAAGGAGGAATCAGGGATAAAAGAAGGCGAACCGAAAATGATAACCTCATCGGAAACAGGAACGGTAATCCATCCCGGTGTTGAGGCGTTCGCACTGCCCTGCCAAACAATGTCGGTAATAGTAGAACCCTCTACTTTCCTTATCTCAGCCCCGAATTGCCCCGTATTGTAAAGGTTAAACTGCAAACCGACAATCCGCACTGGCAGGCTCGAGGGCATGAAAATGTTCGCAAGCCTTATGCCAGAAGATCCGCCAAAATATATTCCTCCAGTGCCATTATCTACAATCAATGTGTCAAGGGCGCCGCTCCCGGCACCCGCAATTCCCGCAGCCTGGTTTGAATACCCGCTTTCGTTTCCCGAATAATTCGCGCTCACAACATAATAATATATCCTTCCATTTATCACCGTACTGTCAACATAACTTGTTGAGGAGGATGTTCCGATTAAGGAATAGGTTCCGCCTGAGGTATCAGAACGATAGATATTATAGCCCGAAGGAATACCTGACTGAGGTGGGTCCCAGTTCAACGGGATATTATTCGGTTGCCAGAATGTTGCCCGAAGGTTTCGCGGGGGAAGGTATGCCGTTCCAGAGAGAGTTGCAGAATAGACAAAATTAGCCGTGGAACCTGTGCGCGAGAGATTAACGGGAATTAGCGCAAGCTCGGGATATCGGCTCCAATCGGTTATTTCAAGCGTTCCCGAGTACCCTGCGCCGAGAGGAAAATCCGAATCAAAATATATGCCTCCCAACTTTTTCACAACCTTGACCCGCCAGTTCGCAGCATCATCGCCATCAAAATAAAGATGAAGAACACCCCCGGAATAGTCATTTGAAAACCTTATAAAATTAGCTGCGATCGGCTGAGGCGGGTAGAGGCTTGAGGTAGATGAAACAGGATAAGAAATGTGATTTCCAATAAGGTAAACCTCCGTGTAGTTTCCAGCCTCTCTGAAATGTCTGCGGTCGTCCCGAGAACCGGTAACATAGTTCCAGCTCTCAAAGCGCGAAAACTGGTCATTGAAACTCGTTGAGCGCCCACTAAGAGCAATATCCAGGGCGTTTATGGGATTGTTTGTTGTGGCACATCTGAATAATGTTTCCCTTAGAATAGCGTCTCCAAAGTTTTCCTGAAGATATTTAGGGAAAACAAACGAGCCGTATTCATGGCTTCCGTTTTGCACCATTATGGAAAGTTCGGGGTTATCATAGAAAGAGCGAAGATACTGATAACAGTCGTTGACATCGGTGGCAACCCTATCCTCCATATTGACACAACAAGCCTCTTGCCACCAGTTAGGGGTGGTGTAATTGTAGCCAAAAATTATGGCATGATGGAACTCGTGGGCAGCGGTAGTTCGCATCGCACCATCTTCCGGACTGTAAAATCCCTCGTACTCGTTTCGTACAAGTATATACGATGTGCACATTTGCCAGGCGGTATCCGGAATCAAAGACTCTGTTTGTGTAACGCCATAAGTCCTACTTCCTATATGAACGATGTAAACATCGTAGCGCGAATCCCCGCCCGCAGAACCATCAGAAGGCGGGGCAAAATAGCCTATCGTATCAATTTCAACCTTCCATGCAATATCAAAATAGTTGGCAAAGCGCTGGACATACTCGAAGTTCGGAACAGCATCAGTCCCGGTGTATGTGAAGTGTATCTTGAAATGCCCGCCTGGCGAATTATATTCCTGGTCAAGCGATGGGCGCACAAGATACGGACGAATTAGTTCGGCGATCTCGGGCGATACATTACTTATGCATCGCCTTATTTCAAGGGCGACCGGTGTCCCGCACCCAGCAGGATCGTATTTTCCCTGAAATTCAAAGGGAAGTTTTTCGGGCGCAAATAGAGCATATGTCTTATATAAAACCATCTCATCATAACTTATTGCCCCGGACCGATAAAACTTATCAATCCTTTCAAATACCGTTTCCCCCAACACAGATGAGGTCAAAATCAAAGTTGAAACTAACAAAGCCAATATTTTCATTTAGCCTCCTTTTTTATTGCTATGCTATTTTTCGCTCGGCGTTCAAACCAAAAATGGATTAGTATTAGGGTTTTTTATCCTCTCCGCTATTTGCCGGGTTTGATATTGGATTGCCTTGTTCCCCCTTTCCTTCTAAGAACAAATTACTCTTTGACATACGGAACACCATCGGCTGCGGGCGGGATTGCCCTCCCAATACCTCCTGCAAGGGCTATCATAGTCACAAGATAAGGGATCATCTGGACAAATTGGGTTGGAATGGTGGTGCCAATGGATTGAAGTTGAAGTTGCAGTGCATCGGCGAAACCAAAAAGCAAACAGGCAAGCGAGGCTCCAGTTGGGTTCCATCGCCCGAATATCATAGCTGCAAGAGCAATAAATCCCCTGCCGCCGGAAATTCCGTCAGTGAACTGATGCTGGTCCAGTGTGAGCCACGCCCCGCCAAGTCCAGCAAGCACTCCTGAAAGTATCACCCCTAAATATCTTGTGCGAAAAACATTTATGCCAAGCGTACAGGCAGCCTCTGGATTTTCGCCCACTGCCCGTAAATGCAAACCAAATTTCGTCCTGAAAATCACTATCTGCGAGAGAATTACTGAAACCAGCGCCAGAAGGATTAGCGGGTATTCCAGAAAGAGGTTCACAATCGGGATTGAGGAAACAAGCGGGAGTTTTATTGATGGTATCCCCTCAATCCGCGAGGAGTTAGAACTCGACTGGAAAATGAGTTTGAGGAAGAACTTCGTCAGCCCCACCGCCAACAAGTTTAAAGCGATGCCAGATATTATCTGATTTGTCCTGTATTTTATTGAAACTATCCCGTGAATTAACGCCATAAGTGCGCCACCTATTATTGCCGCAAGTACCCCAACCCAGCCATTTCCCGTATAGTAAGCGCCAACAACAGCGCAAAATGCCCCCTGGAGCATTATTCCCTCAAGAGCCACATTCACAACACCGCCTCGCTCAGAAAACACGCCCCCAAGCGCTGCAAATACATACGGCGTAGAAATCCTTATCGTCTGCGCTAACATCGATACGGAAAATACAACCTTAACTAACCCCATCGCCCCTCGCTAACCTCTTCCTTTTCGCCGTTATTAAATCCCTTAACACAGTATCAAACACGACCATAAATATTATGACTATAGCCTGAAGGATGTCAACGAGCTCTTTGGGGATGTAAGTATTTATCACAAGCCCGCCGTGAGATAGCACACCAAACAGAAAGGAAGCGAGCAAAATTCCAGCAGGATGATTCTGCCCGAGCAACGCCACAGCAATGCCCATAAACCCAACACCGAGCGAAAACCCCTCCTCAAAGTAATGTTTATATCCCATAACAAAATTTGTTCCGACAAGACCCGCAAAACCGCCAGCAATACTCAAAGCGAGAAATGTAATTCGTGGAACCGAGATCCCCGCATATCTTGAAGCATCCTTATTCAAGCCCACAGCCCTTATTTCATAGCCCAATCTCGTTTTAAAGATGATATACCAGAACAGGTATAATGCAACAAGCGCGAGCAGGAAACTGAAATTTGCGGGCGATGAGGCAAAAGCAGGAATAATCAAAGATAAGCGCGGAAGATACGCATTGGTGCTAATCTCCGGGGTATGGACTGTTTCGGGAACGGAAAAGTGGTTCACGAGAAAATAACTTATAAGGGCATAAGCGATGAAGTTCATCATTATAGTATTGATGACCTCGTGAACACCAAGACGGGCTTTCAAGATTGCTGGCAGAGAAGCCCAAAGGGCTCCTCCAATAAATCCTGCAAGCACACAAAGCGGAACAAGAATCACACCTGGTAGCGACCGAAGATAATAACCTGCAATAGTAGTTAGCATTGCCCCAATATAAAGTTGTCCCTCAGCGCCGATATTAAAAAGTCCACCCCTAAATGCAAAAGCAACAGCAAGCCCGGTAAAAATAAGCGGGGTCATTTTGAATATGATCTGCCCCCAGCCATAAGCACTTCCGAGCGCCCCCGAAAACATAACCCCGTAGATATGAAACGGGGACTGTCCTACCGCAAAAATAAATATTCCCCCGACAACAAAAGAGGCAACAACAGCAATAATCGGGGGAATTATGTGAAGTATGAGTTTTTCTTTCACCCTTGTGTGCCCCCTGTCATAAGAAGTCCGAGCTGGAACTCGTTAAGTTCGCCTGGCTGAAATGTGCCGACGATTATGCCATTATATATAACCGAAATCCTGTCACAAAGCGAGAGCAGTTCGGAGAGGTCGGCAGAGACAAGAAGGATTCCAGCACCTTTATCTCGTGCCTCAATGAGTTTCTTGTGAATAAATTCAATCCCTCCAATATCAACACCTCGGGTTGGATGAGAAGCCACCAGTAATTGTGGGTGCTTGTTCATCTCCCGAGCCATAATCAATTTCTGCTGATTCCCTCCCGAAAGATTTCGCGCGGGAAGAGTATAATCGCGGGGACGGATATCGTAATTGTATATCAAATCCTCTGCCTCCTTGAATATTCTCCTGAAATTGAGAGCGCAGGCTGAACTGAACGGTTTTCTATAATGCAAGCCAAGAATAAGGTTCTCATAAAGCGTGAAATCGAGCACAAGCCCAAATTTCTGGCGGTCCTCGGGAACATGGGCAATCCCGAGTTCGAATATTTTCCTCGGGCTCTCGTTTGCAATGGATAACCCTCTGAAAAGGATCTCGCCAGATTTAATCTTCCTTAATCCAGTGATTACCTCCACAAGTTCAGTTTGTCCGTTCCCCTCAACCCCAGCGATACCATGAATTTCGCCGCTTCTGACCGTGAGCGACACATCCTTCAATGTTGATTGCCTTCTTTGCGAACCCGCACAAACATTTTTAAGTTCAAGAATAATTTCGCCCGGATTTGCCTTTCCCTTCTGGACCTCAAAAAGAACCGGTCGCCCAACCATAAGTTCGGCAATCTCCTCTTTCGTGGTCTTTTCGGTCTCAAGGACGCCCACAGATCTTCCCTGACGCATTACCGTTACACGGTCGGAGATCTCAAGGACCTCATCAAGTTTATGCGTTATAAGGATAATAGTTTTGCCTTGCTCCTTAAGCGAACGCATAATTTTGAAAAGTTCCTTTGTCTCCCGCGGGGTTAAAACTGCGGTTGGCTCGTCAAGTATGAGTATGTCAGCGCCCCTGTAGAGGAGTTTGAGTATCTCCACCCGTTCCTGAATGCCGATGGGAAGTTGTTCTATCTTTAGGTCGGGGTCAATCTCAAGCCCATATTTTGTGGATATCTCTTTTACCTTCTCTTTTGCGGTTTTGTAATCAATGTAGGCACCCTTTGTTGGTTCCATCCCGAGAATAACATTTTCGGTCACAGTGAAAACCGGGATCAGCATAAAATGCTGGTGTACCATCCCAAGCCCGAGGCTAATTGCGTCTGAGGGATCATTGATATTGACAGCGCGTTCGTTTATAAATATTTTGCCGCTATCTGGTTTTATCATCCCGTACAGTATGCGCATCAGAGTGGTTTTGCCCGCGCCATTTTCACCAACAACCGCGTGAATCTCGCCCCGTCTAACAATAAGATCAACATTATTATTAGCCACAACGCGCGCAAAACGCTTTGTTATGTTCTTTAGTTCTACAGCATTCATTTTTGGGGTTTGGGTGGTAAGTTTCTATCTGGCTATGCTGTGGGCTTATGATCGCTCTTCAATACCTGCTGTTTAGTCGTATCCTTCTGGGTGGATAGGTTGCTATATACCTGCTCAGTTGGCTGGCACTTTTATTTCGCCAGCGATTATCCTTGATTTGAACTCCTCAACCTTCTTTATGACATCCTCCGGAATGAGGTGCCGGTTGTTATCGTCGTAGACATAACCAACGCCATTTTCTTTAAGTCCGAGTTCTTTTACGCCACCGGTAAATTTTCCCTCTAATTCTGACTTTATCGTTTCAAAAATCGCGACATCAACACGCTTAATCATTGATGTCAAAACAAATCCTGGTGCCTCGTTCCACTGGTCAGAATCTACACCAATAGCGAATTTATTCTTTTCTCTTGCTGCCTCAAAGACACCAAGCCCTGTAGAACCTGAAGCGTGAAAGATGATGTCGGCACCCTGATTATACTGAGAAAGTGCGAGTTCCTTTCCCTTCCCGGGATTCTTGAAAGCCTCACCAGTTAGCCCTGCGTAACCGACAAGAACCTGGCACTGCGGATTTGCAGCCAAAACCCCCGCCTTATATCCCGCCTCAAATTTGTGGATTAATGGTATATCCATTCCTCCTACAAACCCCACCTTGTTGGTCTTTGTCATAAGTCCGGCAATAACACCTACAAGAAAACTTCCCTCTTCCTCTTTGAACTTGAGTGCGACAAGATTGGGGGGGATAGTCTCGCCAGGCTTTACTGTGTAATCAATGCAGCCGAAATGCAGGTCCGGGAATTCCTTCGCAATTTTCGTAATATCGTCGGAAAACATAAACCCCACGCCAAATATCAGCGGGATCTTTTTTGATGCGAGCTGGCGAAGCCCGGCTTCGCGGTCACCGCCACCTGCACCCGCGGGCTCTATATATTCGTAGGTGATTCCAAGCGAGTCCTTCGCACGCTCGAGCCCGGCATACGCAGCATCATTGAACGACTTATCCCCTCGCCCACCAACATCAAAAACAAGCCCCACATGAAGTCGTCCCTTTTTCTGAGCCTCCTTCTTCCCACATCCAAAATTAAAGAGCACAATCGCGCTCAACATTGCGACAAGAACAACTTTTACGATTTTCATCCTGCCCCCATTCTTTTAGTGGTCAATTCAGCATTTTCTACATTGTGCATTCTGCACATTACCTTGTTCGGGTTGTAGCGGGATAAATATGGCTTATGCTCGTTTTTGTCGGTTGTCCACTACCACCTAACTTTTTGTATCTGCCCTCTATTTTAGCGTGTATCTTGCGGTTTTGCCTTACATATCTTGTAAGTATATCGCGGATATTCTTCATCGTGTCCTTGATAGACTTGCCCTCAGAAAAAATATTATACCCCTCGCCGCCGTAGGCAAGATAACTATTGGTTGCGACCTTATACAGCCTTGTATCAATAAGTGGCTTGCCGTTCACAAGGATGCTTACAACCCTATTCATCGGTTCCCGTGTAGTATCGTAAACAACGCTAATTCCTGAAATCTGCAATCCCCCGTATTGATTTACAAGGGAGAGTTCAATAATCTTTCTCACGGATTTGCCGGAAAGGTACATAGTTACAAGCGTATTATCAAATGGGTGAACGGTATACAGGGTTCGCTTTGTGACCGGACCATTCGGTATATCAGCGCGGATACCACCGGAATTTTGAAAAGCAATCTCCGCGCGCCCCGCCTGCCTTATAACATCAGCAACCCAGTTTCCGAGCGGAGATTCGGGCGTTCCTTCGGTGCGACGGGTAATATTTGTGTCAGCCTCACCTACAACGGAATCCAGAGCTGCGCCAATCTTGTCCTTATATCGCTTAACTATCCTCGCAATCCTTGCATCCTGCCCAAGTTCATCCTCCCATAGCGGGACCAGCCGGGTTTTTGCAGAAACAACTTTATGCTTTCGGAGATTATAACGAATCACAAGTTCGCCGAGGTTACGAAGTGCAGAACCGCTTTGGACAATAAAAGTCCTCCTATTTTTGACCCAATAGCCTTTCGGCAGGGTTGTGTGTGAATGCCCACCGATTATTACATCAATTCCGCTTGCATTATTTGCGAGGTATATGTCACCTTTGAAATTGGCTTTTGCGCTATCGCCCTCAAACCCTAAATGTGTGACCGCTATAATTATATCCGCCTTATTTGCCTTAAGCTCTTTTATATATTCGTTTGCAGCCTCAGCAGGGTCAATAAGTTTCCCTCGAGGTATATCCCAGGTGGTAATCAGGGAAGCATCGGTTGTTAGTAACCCGATAAACCCAATCCGAACGCCATTTATCTCCTTAATCTCATATGGCTTGAATGGCTTTATAACCTGTCCCGTAACCGAATCAACGAGATTTGCACATAAAAACGGAAAAACCGCGATATTGGAAAGGCGAAGGATATTTTTATAGCCATAATCAAATTCGTGATTGCCAACCGTTGCGACCGCATATCCCATAGAGTCCATAATTTCAACGACCGATGCCCCACGGGTAAGATTTCCCTCGGGCGTTCCCAAAAACCAATCGCCAGCATCAACAAGGATATATGGATCCTTCACCCTGTTCAAATAACTCTGGACAACCGCAAACCCACCACGAAGCGCCTTTGTGGAATCCTCTCGCATAACCTCTACCGGATATATCCAACCATGAATATCGTTTGTATAGTATATATAGATTGGAACTGTTTTTGTTCCTTCGCAGGAAAACAGGAATAAAATCGCAAATACTAAATAAATTGCTTTCTTTTTCATAGGGTTCCTTTCTTTGTAAAAATAAGATATTAGTTTTTATCTAAAAATCAAGGTTGTTATACTAATCTTTTAACGCATAAAAACCGAGCATGAAATTTTTCATAGGTTCAAAAAATATTTGCGTGAACAAAAATTATGTATATATTTATTTACGGGGTCACTTAAAGCCATAAAAAGGAGGTTTTATGAAAGTTCTATGCTTTGGACCAATAATCCTTTTACTGGCAACAGTTACTCTCCTATCTGCGCAGGGAGTCTGGACCTCATACACTACCTCAAATAGCGGGTTAGTAAATGATTGTGTTTATGCTATCGGTATTGACCCTGCCGGGCATAAATGGTTCGCAACCGCACACGGCGTGAGCGAATTCGACGGCACAAATTGGAACTCATATATTTCTCAGTTTCCTAATCCTGTGGTACTTTGTTTGGCATTTGACAATGCCGGAAATAAGTGGTTTGGGACTAATGGTGGCGGGGTCGTGAAATTTGATGGTGTAAATTGGACTGTGTACGACACAACGAACAGCGGGTTAATAAGCAATGTCGTAACCGCGCTTTCTACGCAGGGGGGCATCATTTGGTGCGGCACACACAATGGGGCAAGCAAGTTTGATGGATCTTCGTGGACAAACTATACCACAGCAGATGGGCTTGCAAGTAATATTATCAATGCTATAACCATTGAGAGTTCAACCGGCTATGTCTGGTTTGGAACAGACTCGGGTATAAGCGTATTTGATGGCACATCCTTTACAACTTACAACACCACAAATAGCCCACTTCCTCACAATAATGTCAGGGATATAGCCATTGATAACCTCGGCAACAAATGGATTGCAACCTATGGCGGAGGGGTTGCGAGGTTCGATGGCACAAATTGGACAATTTATAATACTTTCAATAGCGGATTGGCAAGGAACGCTGTCGTTTCGCTCGCAATCCTACAGGATAATTTCTGGTTTAGCACCTGGGAGGCTGGCGTATGCAAACTTATCGGCACAAACTGGATAAACTACAACACAGGCAATAGCGGATTAATTAGCAATAATATTTACGATATAACGGTTGAAACAAGGACGCTTTGCAAATGGTTTGCGTCCCGTGCTGGTGTGAGCAGGCTTTGTGGCGATCCACTCGGCATCAAAAATCAAGCCTCAAAACCGCTCCTTTTTGACTTTCAGTTATATCCCAATCCATTTAACACTGAACTTTCAATCCGATATTCGGTGCCTTACAATACGGATGTTAAAATCAGCATATACAACCTTTATGGAGAGAATATCACCGAATTGTTCAATGGCTTCTGCTCTCCAGGCGAATATACACTTAGCTGGAATGCCTCCCGGTATGCTTCAGGCTTATATTTTGTTTGCATTAACGCGGGAAGCGAAAGGATAATAAGACAAGCGCTATTAATGAAATAAAGGAACAGGAAAAGAGATCCGCAAACAATTTCTAATTTGAAAGCCAATCCCCTAATACCTGTAGTATAATCAAATTCCCCGCAGCTCAAAATCCGAAATTTGTAAAAACATTGCGTCTTATACCCGAACACTGAAAACTGGAACGAAACCCAGGGTCAAATTGCATTCTCAATTTTTATTTTGCCAAAGCCAAAAGAGGTTGTGCCCCCAATGTGAGGTTTCTGCATAGCATCAAGGGGTTCAGCAAAAGGGGAAAAATCGCCCTCGTATTTGACATAGCCGTCGAGCCGCAATAGAGGGGATTTGCTTCCTGATGCGAGGAATGCCTTTTTACACCTGACCAACTTCTGCACAAGCCTAACTGATTTTGCCTTTCCAGTGAGTTTCGCGCCTGGCAAGTCCAGTTCCGTTCTTTATAAACGCGAGAATAAAGAACAGCGGGAAACGAACAGATTCGCCAGCAAGGCAATGTAACAGATTCTTTCACCTTGCAATTAATGCGGTATGAATAAAATGTTAACCCACGAAAATTCTCTTTATTTCCGCCTGAATTCAGCCAAAGGTCAATCGGAATGCCTGTATCTGCTTTTCCCTGTACAGTTAGACCTCAGGCACCTTTTCCAGTTCAATTTTTATCCCGGGGATAATTGTTGCGATAAGATTATAAAGAAGCGCTTTTATACTTATCATAAAAGCCCAGCAAATTCCAGTGACAATCCCAAGCCGAATGAAATCCCCCAGGGACAAATTCCGCAAAATATAGAGTATATCAGATAGTGGGAGAATAATCGGTAAGGCAAAAGCAAAGATAATTCCCCACACGATGCCAATCACGAGCGACAGACCAAATATAGAATTTACATCAAACCTTACGAGCATCCGCGAATTATTTTCTGGCGAACTAAATACAACCCGATATCCTGTACAAAAGATATAGGCGAAGAGATTATAAATAACAGCTGCAAGGACAAGGAAAATCGCCCATAGAAGACCCAAAAGCGCACCGATAAGCACAGCCCCGCTAACATTAGGCATATAATACAAAATCGGCGTCTCAAGTTCAAATACATTAGCCATTTTGAGAATGGTTCCAAACGCGAGCCCGAAAAACGCGCAAAGCAAAACAAGGGTTGGAATTGCAAGCCTTATCACGCTCCATATATCTATAGCCCTTATTTGTGCTCCCTTATCCGTTTCAATAAATGTTAACTTAACCCCCTTAAGAGCGCGCACAAAAAGATTATAAATAAGCGATTGTGCCCCTCCTTTTACTGCTACCCAAAAGGCTAATATAATTGTCATCCCTGCGGGATACGCAAGCCCACCTGGAACCTTACCGGTGATACTCAAAATTGAGCCCGGGAAAAAACCATTGATTAGCCCCACAACCAGTCCAAGTAGCAAACAGAACCTGAACACGCTGAACGGCTCAAACGACCTCACAACATAGTTGCTTTTCATAATGCCTCCTTTTTGTCTCCAGTTCAAAACTACCACCTGCATAACAAAATGTCAAGCAAATTTTTAAGCACCTTGAAATAATTTATTGGTGCTGTTCCATTATAAAAAAGTGGGCAAACGAATACTTTATGTGTTTTACGCCAAAAGCAAACCCTTTGACCCGCCGAGCGCTTTCAGAAAAGGAGCCGAATAACTTATAAACACGCATACGCTGAATATGGCGACCTCACCGGGACTTACAATTACACGGGCGAGGAAATAATATCCACAGGCAGGGCAATCTTAGCCAGACGGAAACTCCTGCGATATAAGTCGCATGCCCTCTATTTTCTCCAGCAAAGGCAAGTGCAATACAATCCTTTTTCACACAAAAATTAGTTTGACTAAAAACTGAAAATCATTTATATTTTCGTTCTTAACAAAGGAGGCTTTGTATGCAGAAACTTTTGGAAATAAGATGGCACGGACGAGGCGGGCAGGGTGCAAAGACTGCTGCAACATTCCTTGCCGAGGCAGTGCTTGGCGCAGGGAAGTACAGCCAGGGATTTCCCGAGTACGGACCCGAAAGAATGGGCGCACCGATGAAAGGGTTCACCCGCATATCCGATGAACCGATAAAGCATCACTGCGGAATATACACGCCCGATGTCGTTGTTGTGCTTGACCCATCACTTCTTGATACCGTTGATGTCACCGAGGGGTTAACGGAAAACGGGATTATCATTGTGAATACCGGTAAATGCCCGGCGGACATACGGAAAAAACTCGGTCTAAAGGGGCGAAAGGTTTGTACTGTTGATGCCACAAAAATATCGCTTGAGGAATTTGGGCGACCAATCCCGAACACGCCAATGATTGGTGCTCTTATAAGACTCACAGGAATCCTTGACCTTGATACCATAATTGAGGATATAAAGCGGAAATTCGCTAAGAAGTTCAGCGAGAAAATCGTTGAGGGGAATATAAACTCCATAAAGCGAGGATACAGGGAGGTTGAGATAGAATGAAAGAAAAAGCGTGGCGCGAACTCGCAATAGGCGGAATAATACCCGAGGGGGGCAATTCTCACTCCTATAATGTTAGCGGCTGGAGAACCTTTCGTCCTGTGTTCATACCGGAAAATTGCATTCATTGTCTCTTCTGCTGGATATATTGCCCAGATTCAGCGGTAATAATTAAAGATGGGAAGATGACCGGTTTTGACTATGACCACTGCAAAGGGTGCGGGATATGCGCGTATGAGTGCCCGGCCAAAAAGAAGGCTATTGAAATGAAGCTTGAGGAAGAATTCGCCAAGGAGGTCTGCAACCTATGAAAGAGGTATTATCTCTCACAGGCAATGATGCTGTTGCGTATGCGTTTAAGCATGCGAAGCCTGATGTTGTTGTTGCGTTTCCGATCACACCGCAGACAGAGCTGATGCATAAGTTTGCCGAATTTGTCGCGGATGGTGAGGTTGATACCGAACTTGTTCTTGTTGAATCTGAGCACTCAGCTATGTCGGCTGCGGTTGGCGCAGCTGCAACTGGCGCAAGGGTTGCCACCGCTACATCATCCCAGGGCTTTGCCCTTATGTGGGAAATTGTCTATATTGCCGCATCCCTTCGTTTGCCAATCGTTATGGCTGTCATAAACCGTGCGCTTTCTGGACCAATCAATATTCACTGCGACCACTCCGACGCTATGGGCGGCCGCGACAGCGGATGGATTCAACTCTTCTCAGAAAATTCTCAACAGGCTTATGACAATGCTATTCAGGCGTTCAAAATCGCCAGCAATCCGGATGTGTTTTTGCCGGTGATGATAAATCTTGATGGCTTCATTCTGAGCCATACCGCAGAACCTGTTGAACTCCTTGACGAAAAAACTGCTCAGGAATTTATCGGTCCTCACCAATCCCCATACTCTCTTTTTGATTTTAAAAATCCAATAACAGTCGGTCCACTTGATCTTCCCGACTACTACTTTGAACATAAGCGCACAGAAATAGAGGCTATGTCAAGAGCACCAAAGATTATTGAGGAGGTTGGCAAGGCATACGGAAAGCTCACCGGGCGTGAATATGGGTTTTTCGAAAAATATATGATGGATGATGCAGAACTCGTTTTTGTCGCGCTCGGTTCCACATCGGGCACGGTAAAGTTCGCGATCGACAGGATGAGGGAAAGAGGGCTAAAAGTCGGGCTTCTGAGCATAAGGATGTTCCGTCCATTCCCTTACAGCAAGATAAGGGAGTGTCTGAAGAACTGTCCGATGATAGCAGTTCTTGACCGTTCGGTGAGTTTTGGTGCGGAATGCGGACCGCTTTGCCTTGAAATAAAAAGCGCCCTTTACGGTGTAGAAAATCCACCCAAAATCGGAAACCTCATTTATGGGCTTGGCGGAAGGGATATCACATATTTCCAGATTGAAGAACTTTCCGAGAGGCTTCTTAAAGAAAGGTCCATTGAGCCTTTTGGTTATATAGGCTTAAGGGAATAAGGAGGCAAAATGGCTGTTAATATAAAGGAACTTTCAAAAAACCCTGACCTTCTTGCTGGCGGGCACAGGGCTTGTCTTGGATGTACCGGTACGACAATAATCCGTCAGGTGTTACTTGCAGCAGGACCCAACACTGTAGTTTGCCTTGCTACTGGCTGTATGGAGGTTGTGACTACCATTTTCCCTTATTCAGCCTGGAGGGTGCCTTACATCCATTGTGCCTTTGAAAATGCTGCCTCGGTGATCTCCGGCGTTGAAGCTGCTTACAGGGCATTAACCCGGAAGGGCAAAATAACGGACCCTGTGAATTTTATAGCGATAGGTGGCGATGGCGGAACATACGACATAGGTCTTCAAGCCCTTTCAGGTGCACTGGAGCGTGGGCACAGGTTTCTTTACCTTTGCTATGATAACGAGGCATATATGAACACGGGGATCCAGCGTTCAAGTGCTACCCCACTTGGTGCTGCAACCTCCACAAGCCCTGCAGGCAAAAAAATCCCGGGCAAACAGCAAAATCGAAAAGACCTTACAGCGATAGCCGCCGCACATAATATACCGTATGTTGCTCAGGCTTCCCCGGCATATTGGCGAGACCTCATAGAGAAGGTTAGAAAAGCCCTATCTAAAAATGGACCATCATTTATGAATGTGATTATGCCCTGCAACCGTGGATGGCGTTTCAAAGAAGAAGAGGGAATTGAGCAGGCACGATGGGCTGTTGAAACCTGCTTCTGGCCACTTTACGAGATTGACGAAGGAATATACAGGATCACATATAAACCAAAGGAGAAAAAGCCCCTTGTTGAGTGGTTGAAGACTCAGGGGAGATTCAAACATCTCTTTGCACCGGGCAACGAGGGCATTATAAAAGCGCTTCAGGAATATGTTGACAGGAACTGGGAAGAACTTCTTGAGAAGGAATCGAAAGGCTCGCAATAGGAAAAAACACGCCCGGGTAAAGATCATAATTCTTTTAAAAGGGTTGAGGGTTCCATAGAGAGGGAATAAAGGGTTATATTGTGGAAACAAAGAAGTATCTTTATGGTATAGGGGTTTCGGATGGGATTGCTATTGGACCTGCGTATGTTGTTCGGCGGGCGAAGGTGGATGTTTTTGAGCGGACTATCCCGAGAAGTGAGATTGACAGTGAGCGGGAGAGATTCAGGCGGGTAATTCGTAAGACCACCGATGAACTTGAAGCCATCCGGGAGAGGATGGCGAAAACCACGGGCGAAAGCACCGCAAGGATTATTGACGCTCAGATATATCTTCTCAACGACCCCAAGCTTATTGACCCCATAATTGAGGGGATCGAGACAGAGCTCAAAAATGCGGAGATACTTTTTGAAAGGCAAATAGACAAAATTATTGCGGAGTTCAGCGAACAGCACAGTGGGAACACCTTTGCCCTGGAAAGGGTTCAAGACCTCTACGACCTGAAGAACCTCGTTTTGTCCAATCTTGTCGGCGTAAGAAATTATGTTGTTGGCAACCCCGATGAAGCCTCAATCCTCGTGATTCCTCATCTTGCACCATCAGAGTCTGTGCAACTTCTCAACAAAAACATAATAGGCATCGTAACCGAGCGTGGCGGCGAAACCTCTCACATAGCAATCATCGCAAGGACAATGGAAATCCCGGCCGTTGTCGGTGTCCCTGAGGCAACCGAAAAGATAAGCGATAAAACCCTTCTTATCCTTGACGCGCAAAAAGGGATAGTAATACCTAATCCAGATTCGGAAACAGTAAAGAAATACAGGGAAAAGGAAGGCATTTACATCTCCCGTAAGGCGAAATTTCTTCAAACGCGCACACAGATCCCGATAACCCTTGATGGGCACAGGGTGACAGTCTTAGCGAATATTGAACTTCCCGAGCAGGTTGAACTTGTTAAGCGGTATGGCGGCGAGGGCGTGGGACTTTTCAGAACCGAACTTTTGTTCATCTCGCAGGAGGAATTCCCAAGCGAGGAAAGACAATTTGAACTTTACAAAAGTGTTATAAGTCTTCTTGCTCCGCAGCCAGTAATCATAAGAACATTCGACATTGGTGGGGACAAGCTCACTTATTCTATGGGACAAAAGCTTGACCCCAATCCGTTTCTTGGTTTGCGCGCAATAAGGATTGGCATTGTTCAACCTCACATCCTTAAAACGCAGTTAAACGCAATACTTAAATCAAGCGCCTTTGGCAATGTAAAGATAATGTTCCCGATGATTTCAAATCTTGAGGAACTTCAGAAAGCCATCTCAATATATGAAGAGTGCAAAAGAACGCTCGCGGGAAAGAGGGTTAAATTCAACGAGAATATTGAACTGGGCATTATGGTTGAGGTTCCGTCTGCTGCAATTTCCTCGCGGTATCTGGCGGAATATGTAAATTTCTTTTCTATTGGCACGAATGACCTTATCCAGTACACACTTGCGGTTGACCGTGGAAACCAGAAGGTCGCCCATTGGTATCAGAGTTTCCACCCAGCCGTGCTTAAACTGATAAAGGAAACGGTTAGTTCGGCGAGGCTCGCAAATATCTGGGTTGGTGTTTGCGGGGAAATGGCAGGAGATCCACGAGCTACAATCCTTCTTCTTGGACTCGGTATTGATGAATTTTCCTGCGTGCCAATGCGAATCCCGATTATTAAATCCATTATTCGCTCTGTCCGCTACAAGGATGCACAGCAAGTAGCCGAGGAAGCACTAAAATGCAAAAGCCATACCGAGGTCGTAGAACTTCTAAACACTAAAAACAAAGAACTTCTACCATCATTCATTCTGAATAATGCCATCGTCCCAATGCAGATTCCAAAGCTAACCCCAGCAATATAAGAGGGAAAAACAGGGGATTGAAGCCTACAACCAATAGCCCTATTTTAGAATAGTAATGAACAGGCAGAAAAACCTGCTGCCAGCCCAATTTTATACGATAAGATATAAGAGCCTTTAATTTTAACGCTTGAAGTGCGTGTAATTCGTTATTGGCTGATAGGCATATCTGAAAGTTATTGTCCTGTTGGGATAGGAACCCGATAAATTGGTGACCTCAAGTTTTACGAAATGATTATCAGGGGTCTTGATAGCGTAAACCCGACCAAGACTGACTAACTCGTACCTACTGGAGTTCCACCCGGCATCAGTTGTGGCGTTAAAATTGTTCCAGCCCGTACCAAGCGTTTTTATCTGCGTTACGCGAGTATCCCACTCAGGATTTGTTGACGAAACGAGGTCAGGGCTCTTAAGAACAAGGTCGCCCTCAGTATCGTCAGAACGGGTCGTCCCAAGATAAATATCAATATGCGAGGCATTGGTGTAAACCATACTATAAGCTCTATTTTCTGCGAAACTAAAACCGCTCGGATTGCCAAGCGTTGACCTGAACTCATAAATAGTTCCCGAACCGATTAGAACCGGCGCTGTATCAACTTCATTGCTTGCTTTAGAAAGCGTGTACTCTGTCGTATCAGTACCCTTAACCGAACGAACATGGAAATAATACCTCGTCCCCTGCCGAAGATTCAAAACAGTGCAAATCGTATCCCTTAAAGGTGTCCGGTTAACAAGATAGCGTCTCAAAACCGAATCCTGGTCAATATCCGCGATTGATGTTGTAGCCATATATACATAATACCCAAGAAAATCCTCCAAGTTCTTATCCGGGGAATGCTGCCAGATTAGGGTCACAGATGAGGAATCCGTTATATAGGTGAGGTTCCTCGGCGGCGCGAATTCCTCCTCTGGTTTCACCGGGTTTGTCTCTGAGCACCCCCAGATGATTACCAAAATCCCCAAAAGCAACCCAGCAAAAAGTCTCCTTCTCATCCTTACCTCCTTTGTTTTACACTTTCATTTAAGTAGCAACTCACCATCTTTTATGATTGTCTTGCTGTCAACATAAAGTGTTGGCGATTCTATTATACCGTCAAGATGGATTCCTGCATTGGTAATTCGCCCACCCATTGAGCCGTTATCACCAAATGCAATATGGACCGTTCCAAGCACCTTCTCGTCCTCGAGTATATTTCCGGTGATTATTGCTTTTGGATTTGTCCCAATCCCGAGTTCCGCAACTGCACGCGCATCCTTCGTATAACGGCTAAAGATTTTCTCAAGGTGATTTGCAGAACGCCCGCCTTTTATTTCCTTGATATACCCATTTTCAATTTCAACTGTTATATAATCATCCTCAGCCAATTTGCCCGTATCAAATATGGCTCCATTTATAACAAGGGTTCCATAAGAGCTTCCCTCAACGGGGGCAATGTATGCCTCGCCAGCTGGCAGATTTGAGAAATCGCCAGGCTTATGGATAATCCCCGTATCTGCGTAACCCTTTCTACCTTCAAGCGACATCCACAACTCAGCCCCGGAGCCCGTGCACAACACCGCCTCTTTTGCGTTCGTGAGTCTTTCTGCGAGCGCATTGGAAATCCTTGCGATTTCGTTGTAGTCCGCCTGAAGAGTGCGAATCATAATTTCCTTTGTAATTCCTGGCAATGTTGCACATCTTGCGCCAGCCTGGCAAGCCTCACGGCGTGCTTTAGTGTGGCTTATTGAATAGAATGTCGGTGCCGCAATAACTGTGGCTCTTTTCATCAGATCCCCAACAAATTCGGGAAGCGGTGCACTGTGTGCGCCTGTCGGGGCAATCACGCCAAGTACAGCGTCTTCTGTCCGCTTCCGTCCAGCCTCCCAAAGAAGCATACCAATATCATAAAGTATCGGATCTGTGAGCACAAGAAAGCGGTCGCTACCCGAAACATTCAGGCATACGCTTACCGCAATCTCAGCCGATTTCCGGAGTTCCTCATTCATCACAATTAATTTAGCCCCGCCAACAAATCTGTCAAGAAAAAAAGCGTTGAAGTTCAAAAGAGGGAAAAATACGGGGAAACCCCCCACAACCTATCTTTTGAGCGGAGCAAGTAATTATCCGGAGAGGCAGGGATTTGAACCCTGGGAGGGGCTTTTGACCCCTCAACCGCTTAGCAGGCGGCTGCCTTCGACCACTCGGCCACCTCTCCACACGACAATATAATTTATCCCCTCATATTTATCTGTCAAATCATTTTTTGTGATTTTTTAAAAGGGAATACTCGCTTTGCCATTTCAAAACCTTTCCTTCATAACATTAAACAAGTCACGCAAAAATATCCTCTGCGACCTTGCCAAATTTTTAGATTTACGATTTGAAACTAACAAAATAAAAACTTATAACCGGGAACTTACAATTTATTCTCCCGCGCAACTGTCAAGGTACTCGCGCTTCCAGACGGGATCAAGCACCTCTTTCACAGCGCTTCCATATTCTTTCATTGCCCTCTCGTATTCCTCGTCCTCAAGCGCTTCACGGGCAGATTCATCTATCGGCACAGGCTTGTACTCTTTTAGCAGTTTTATCATATTGTCATAGTGGTCCTTTATGGCGCACGGAATAATCCAGTTTCCTACCTCCTCCGGTTTTCGCTCAAGCCCATATTCCTTCTGCCACTTCCTTATAGCCTCGAAGAATGGCTCCTTAAGGACATCGTTTAATGTTCCGCCATTTTTGTAAATATCGTATATATTCACAGGGGAGTATGGATTGAAAACACAGGGGGTAACATTCCCGTTCCACTCAATGTACAAATACCCGCCCTCAATCCCTGCGGAAATACAACCGTTTGCAACCGAGCCGCAGTTCCAGAAATCCGCAATGAAAATATTCCGCTCGCGTATAAGTCGCTGCACCCTCTCAAACATCATCTTTCTCTGTTCCGGTGTTACCATAAGGTCAACCGTTGCTCTTCCTATTGGCATAAGCTGGAATATCCAGCAGTATGCTACTCCCTGCTTGTTGAAATAGAAATCAATAAATTCGTCGCTCACAACAAGTTCAGCGTTGTTTTTCGTCGCTGTTACCGAGATACCAAAGGGTACCCCCGCATCTCTAAGATTTTTCATTGCGTCAAGGATTTTTCCGAAAACTCCTTTACCCCGCCTTTCGTCGGTTTCCCTCTCAAATCCCTCAACCGAAATCGCGGGTGTCATATTACCCACCTCGGCAATTTCACGGGCAAGGTCCCTGTCAATCAATGTTCCATTTGTGTAGACCAAAAAATAGTTGTCCTGATATTTCCTTGCGATGTCTATTATCGTTTTGCCATCACTTCTGTAAAGGAATGGCTCGCCCCCGGAGATAACAGTAAAATGCGAGCCCCATAGTTCGGTCTTCTCACGGACAATTCTCTCTAAAGTGCCCCAATCAAGTTTGTTGAATTCCGCCTCCGAGCTGTTCGCGTAGCATCCCGAACATCTCAAATTGCACGCCTTTGTGGGGCTTATGGTTATAAATCCGGGCGGACTTGAGTGGTATTTTCTTTTATATTCTTCAATCCTTTCGTCCCTTTTCAAAAATATGTTAAGTATAAAAGAATTAACAAGGGCACGGCGAACAGCAGGAGCATTTCTGGACTGCGGAATCACCTTATCCATCGCACAGATCAAACTCCGAACCATATAATATTTATCCTCCTGAACCCGTTTCGGGTATCGGTTTTCCGCCATAAAATACTGGTATATCTTTTTGTCAAGAAACTTAATAAGGCTTTTCCGCGTGAAGTTGTTGCTAACAAGAAAATCGAGCGGCTTATTGCCATATTTCTCTAATAACTCCCTTAATAGATCCTGCGAGTTACTTCGAATTTCCATTTTCCGCTCCTTGTTTATATATAAAATAACACATTTATAAGCCCTGTCAAGTGGATTATTGAGTAAAAACTCCTTGACATTTGAACTCCCAAAAACCTTCTTTATAATCAAACCTTTAAACGAAAGGAGGCAAAATGAAAAGGGTTGTGGTAGCGTTGATGATTTTGACTGCGTTTGCGGGAGGTGCGTGGGCACAGGCTGGTAAGCTTGGCGGTTCAGTGACCGCGGAATTTGGGGTACAAACAACATCCCAGGGTGCTCAGCTCATAAGGGTTGGGGCTGGGATGTGCTTGTTCCCGGTTCGGTATTTTGGTGCTGGCGGTGATTTTGTTTATGGATTCAAAAGCTACGATATTGAGGCTACATCTGGGTCTCTTACACAGACTGCCACTGCAGATGTCTCAGGCTTTGCGCTTGACGGCTACTTTGCACCACATATCGATTTTGACCGAGGAAGACTTTACCCAATAGCCGGTCTCACGATTTACAGTTTGAAAACAGAAAGCTCAGCGGGGGGAACTACGGTAAAATATGATTACGGAACAGGGATTGGCTTAGTGTTCGGGCTTGGGGCAGAGGTCTTAGTGAAGAATCAGATTGTGCTGGGAATTAAGCTAAAAGAGCGAATGGTAACCGGAACAGAAGAAGAAAACCAGAGCGGGGTAAAATATACAACAGATACACCTATCGGTGGTCCTGAAGCGGTCTTCACAATTGGATTGAATTTTTAAATCTTATCTTTCCTGAGGGCGGGAGATATACTCCCGCCCTTATTTTTATGTCCGGTGAGCTTATGGGATGTTAAATCTATTTGGAATTTTATAGTTAAAACTTTCTCCGGCAACATCATTAGCCTTGTTATATCCTGTTAATTTTTCCCCTCACTCGCTTTCCGAGTATTTCAAATAGGATTTCAGATATTTAGCCCTTGTGCGTGTCCTCAGCTTATATAGGGCTTTTTCCTCAATTTGCCTGATTCTTTCCCTGCTCAGGTGGAATATCTGACCGATTTCCTCAAGCGTTCTTGGATAATTATCATCAAGCCCGTATCGCAAAATCAGAACCCGAGCCTCTTTTGGGGTAAGGGCTTTTAATACCTTGCGCAGTTCTTTCCTCAGGATTTCCTGGCTAACAATCTCAATGGGCGATGGGAATGTGGCATCAACGATGGTTTCCGAAATTGTTCGGTCGTCATCCTCGCTCACTGTTTGGTCAAGCGATACACGCGAAAATGCAAGGGCTTTTGTGGACCTGATCTTCTCAACAGAAATATTGAGATAGTCGCTAATCTCCTTTAGTGAGGGTTCACGCCCCAATTTTTGTGCAAGTGCCTGGGTAGCATTAAGATATGTTTTCAATTCCTTTATCTTGTGCGGCGGAAGATTCATAATCTTTGACTGGTCGGCTATTGCCCGGGTCATTGACTGCCTTATCCACCAGATCGCATATGTGCCAAGTTTGTATCCTTTTGTCGGGTCAAACCTCTCAACCGCCTTTATCAACGCGTGGTTCCCCTCCTGGATGAGGTCAAGAAATTCTACGCCTCTGCCAATATGATTCTTCGCAACATTTATCACAAACCTCACATTCCCCTCGATAAGAGCATTTTTCGCCTTCTCGTATTCTTCCACTATTTTGTCTTTTTCCCTGATCCTGTTTATAACCCCCCCAAGCCCAATCTCCGGATCGCTCATCCTTTCAAGTTTATTTAAAACCCTCACGCTATATCTTACTGCTTTCAGAATATTCGCGAGTTTTTTCTGGGGAATCCCGAATTCCCTGGAAAGTTCACCAAGTGAGGCTTTATTAGTAAAGTATTCCGCTTGAACCTGTAAAAGACTCTCTCTTTTTACATTCAAGAACGCCGAAGCATCCTCAAGCACCTTATTTGCGTTCTCGTATTTTGCGAGGATCTTGTCGTAAACCGGGCGTATTCGCTCAAGAATTTTATACGATAGCCCGAGTGTATCAACATCCCTGCCAATCATCCTGTAGAGTTCAGCCCTCTTCTTAAGCATTCTCGCATCATCCGGCTTCTCCCTGAGTCCCTTAATAACCCTCCCCAGATTTTTATAATTCTCCTCAATCCGTTTCATAAGAATATACATATCGGTTTTTCGTTCCTCCGGGAGATCCCTTTCTCGCTCTACGCCGGTAAACTCGTCAATCTGCACCTTCCCCAACCTGACAAGACGAAAAATTGAGACCATTTTCTGTATGCTTACGAGATTAGAAACGACAAGCGCCTGAAGCTTCTTCAGGGCATCGCGCATTCTGAAAGCGGTTTGAAGTTCCTCTTCGCGGTCAAGGATTCGCATCTTGCCCATTTCCTTAAGATAAAGCCAAACAGGGTCATCATACTTGATAGTCCCCACTCGCTCTTTCTTTCGACCCTCTATGACTATCTCATTGGCGTCAAGAAAATCAAGTGCCTCAGGAACAGTTATCGCGCCTCTGGATGCCTTAACAAACGAAACAACCTCCTTGAAACTTATCCTGCCACTCTCGCTTGCTCGTTCAAGAAGTTTCTCAAGGAGTTCTATTTTGGTGCTTTCAGGGCTCATATATTACGCTGTGTTTATTTGCGTTTCAGAAATCAGCATCCGGTAAAGCTTGTTTATCTCTTCCATTATTCTTATCTGTTCGCCCTCATCCCCTTTTGCGCTTGCAACCCGAAGGGAATCCCTCTTTTTCTTTATATTATCCATTATAACAAATTCTCTAAGTTCTCGCAACTGCTCGCTTAAAGGGGGAGGCGGAAGCGATGAAAAACTGAACTGCGAAAAAACACTCTGTGCGTCGGGCTCGTCCACGAAAAACTGGTAGAGCTGGTCAAGGGTTGGGTTCCTACCTTCCTTTATTTCCTCCAGAACCCGCTCAAGGATACCGGGGTAATGGAGGAAAAATTCCTTATACTTCTCAATTTCCGATGGGGCAACACACTCCGTCCCGCAAAATATTGAATAGAATATTCTTAACTCCCGCTTCTTCGATGGGTCAATCTCGCTTTTGGTGTTTTGAATCTCCACTCTGGTATCCCTCGCGGATTTTATCCTCTGAATAATTTCGTCGGGCTGAATGTGTATATGCGATCCCAGCGCAGATGCATAGGCACCAAGCATTATAGGGTCCTTGATCGAAGAGAAAAATGGCGCAAGCTTGTTGACCCATAAAATTGAATTGGCAGGCTCCACAAGCGAGTATTTCTTTTTCAGGATGCTCACAAGGTAGTCGAACCAATCTGGGGCGGAATTGAGGAGCGCTAAAAATGCCTCTTTCCCCTCCTTGCGGACGAAACTGTCGGGGTCGCTTTCCGGGGGCAATCGGACAAGTTTAACCAAAAAGTTAGCCTCAAGCAAAATTTTGATTGCCCTTATGCTTGCGGTAAACCCCGCTCTATCACCATCATAAACTATGATAATATTTTCCGTATACCTTCTTAGCTGCCTTGCCTGGGATGGTGTAAGAGCAGTACCGCTCGACGCGACAACATTTTTAAATCCCGCCTCATACAAGCTCAAAGCATCCATATATCCCTCAACGAGTAAAGCGCGTCCGGTTTCCCTTATATACTGCTTCGCAAAATTCAAACCATAAAGCGTTTCGCTTTTGTGAAATATCTTCGTCTCGGGGGAGTTCAGGTATTTTGGTCTTGCGTCATTTGGGGAAATTACTCGCCCGCCAAAAGCCAGAACCCTGCCTGTTGCCGAAAATATCGGAAACATCAACCTGTCCCAGAAAAGATCAACAACCTGCCCATTCTTTTCTTTAAATAAGCCTGATGAAAGAAGCAAATCTTTTGGGAATCCCTCCTTAACAGCGGATTTGAAAAGCGAATTGCCCTCTTGTGGTGCGTATCCAAGCTGGAACATATCAATTGTATCCTTGCGAATTCCACGCTCAATAATATAGTTTCGTGCCTCTCTGCCCACATCTGAAACAAGCTGTCTCCTGAAAAATGCCGCGGAAAATTCGTAAATCTGGTAAAGGAGTTCAATCTCCGAACTTTCTTTTGGCGAAAGAGTCGGGATTGGAATCCCATTTTTCCGTGCAAGATAAATCACTGCCTCGTAGTATGTAAGATTCTCCTTTTCTGCGACAAATTTAAAAATATCTCCGCCCTTACCGCAGCCAAAACAATGGTACAACCCTAATTCAGGATTTATATTGAAACTCGGGGTTTTTTCGTGATGGAACGGGCAAAGCCCTACATATCCTTTTCCCGCCTTTTTCAGGTTCGTGTACTCAGAAACCAGCGAAACAAAATCAGTACTGCTTTTAACCTTTTCAATAAAATCCCTTGGAAGATATCGGGAAATATTGCCCATTATTTACAAAGCCACCTCCTTTTTTGGGTACAGGGAAGGGGGCTATTTTGGGAAATAGCCCCGCTATGTTAGTTTTTGCTGATAGCTATTCCTCAAGATGGATAGCTTCGGTCGGGCAGGACTCTATTGCCTCCTCAGCGCAGCTAACATCTTCCCCGGGATCCTCTTTAAGTACGACCGCCTTTTCCTCGCTTGAGATTTCAAAAAGGTCAGGGCAAAGGTCCGCACAAACCCCGCATCCAATGCACTCGTCCTCGTCAATCCACAACCGCGGCATTTTTCCTCCTTCCTTTTCTACGAACCTTTTAGTTTTCGTCTTTTTTGGACGCAATTTAAGATTTCCTAACCATTTGCGCAAGTGGAATTTTTATTTTCCCCTTTCCCAAACATCGCCCAGAATATAACGCTTGATATAAAGTAAAGCGCAATTGCTATATAGAAGGGCACCCCGAAGCCGGACTTTTCTATTATTTTCCCGCCAATGTATGTAGATAGTGTCCAGGCGAGTGTCCAGCCAAGCGATATCACTGAATTAGTAATAGGCTGTTCCCATCTGCGGACGGATTCCATTTCAAAGTTGGTCAAAAGTGGCTGGCTCATATTCATTAACGCCCCACGCAAGAGAAACGCAAACAACGCCACATTAAGATTTTTAGTCACGGCCAGGATAAACATAAAAGGGATTGAAAGCATTTCTGTCAAGACTATTGATTCAGCAATCCCAATTTTCTTTGCAAGTATTGGTCCCACAAGGGTTCCGATTAGCATAACTACTTGCAGAACGGCAAAGTAAAAGCCTATTTGTTCGCTTGAGGACATAAATACCTTGTTGAAATAAAGATTGAGAAACGGTATGATCAAGCCTGCGCCAGCCCCTATGAGCATTACAGGAAAGGCGAGTTTAAAGATAAGTTTCCAGTTATATTCTCTTATGCGAACAAGGATTGGCTTTTTGTTATGAGCCTCAAATTCCGAAACCCTATCCTGAGTTAGTTTTGAGAAGAAAACAAGGCTTATGCTTGCGAGCAAAACTCCCGATAAAAGGGAAAGGCGATAGGCTTTTGTAGTGTCTATGCCGATTTTAGTAAAGACGGTTGGTAAGAATCCACCGATCAGGTTTCCGAAAATCCCGGCTGTGATACTTATGGCGAAGTTTATTGAAAAAAGATATGGACGCTCGCGTGGAGAGGAATTTCTCATAAAAAAAGGGGCAACAGAAAGTTGCCATAGCGGAGAAAAAAGACCTGCCCAGAAAGCACCGACAATTATCATAGATTCATTTCTCGCTGTGGATTGGGCAATATAGCCTATAAGCATCATAACCCCGGAGAACAACAATATACTTTTGATATGGATGCGAGGGATTAAATGTGCAGCTGGAAGCATCGTAATCAGGGTGGCAGCAGATCCCGCGGAAATAATCCCGCCTATAACCGATTCTTTTATGCCGGTATCTTTCAGGTAAAGGTTGAAAAGCAGTCCGAAGATTGAAAATCCGAGGCTTGCGAAAAACGCCCCAAAAAGATAGAGCCTGGCATTTTTCGAAAAAAGAGCGAGATTCTCGCGATATGTTGATATTAAACGGTAAAACCGAACCTTCATCTTTGGCTGTCTAATTTATTAAAGGGAATAATAAAAGCAAGGGGAAGAAAAATAGAATTTTTTTCAAAAACATCTTGACAACAGGTGATCAGCACTTAAATTTTTATAAAACGAAAGGAGAGTTATGAAAAAAGCAATTGTTTGTGTTATGGTATTCTTTATGATAATATTTACATCATGTTATGTAGCGCCACCAGTATCTGAAACCCCACCACAAATATCACCCAAACCCTCAGCACCACCTCCAACCCAACCCCAACCCCAACAACCTCAGAGGGTCTGTGAATCTGGGGCAGAACTGATCGTCGGAACTGAAGCCACCGAATTGTATCCAGCGGTAAATCCTGTGGACACTAACCTTATTGCTTATACAGCCTGTGGTAGCGGAGAGATGAATAGCTATGATATATGGATCTACAGGATACCTGAAAAAAGCGCAATAAGGGTTACAACCGAGCCGAATGCAAACGAATTATTTCCGTCCTGGACAAAGGATGGGGAAGCATTGATCTTTGATTCTGACAGAATTCCCGGCTCTGGCAGAACGCTCTGGCAAATTGATGTTCCTGGTGGATTAAAGCCGGTCCGCCTGTTGCTCTCAGAAGGGCAACTTGCGATGCGCGGAAAAGTGTCACCAGCCCCCGGGGGTAATCCCGACATCGTCTTTGAATCGCCGCTGTTTACCACTATCTCTACGCTACTTGCCCCACCCCCTAATGCCTGCACGGATATGAATTTCCCGCGCCCTACTCTGGATCTAAAATCGAGAATATGGACAATGCATCCAAACGGAACCGGGCTTCGCTGTCTCGTTGAGGGTGCCTCGCCTGCCTGGTCACCGCTCGGAGACAAAATTGCTTACGCATCCAATATCAACGGCAACTGGGACATCTGGATAATGGATAGCAAAGGTGGGAACCAGATTCAGCTCACATCCTCGCCGAGCGACGAGATAGAACCCACATGGTCGCCTGATGGTAAAAGCATCGCTTTTGCCTCAAATCAAAGTGGCAACTGGGATATCTGGGTAATAGGCGTTGAGGGCGGTCCAAAAACTATGATTACAAGTTCATCTCAGGATGAGGGCGGACCTTGCTGGGCAACAAACGGCTATATATACTATCATTCATTTTGCAGGGGAAACTGGGATATCTGGCGCATACCCGCTCCCGCCCTTACAGGACCCTCACTTATAACCGGCAAACCTTACAAAACCGAAACGATTTCGCCAAGGATTCAGGTCCTTAACGGAACAAGGATCAAGGGACTTGCGGCGAAAGTTGCTCAAGCACTTCAGGATATGGGCTATAATGTTGTGGGCATCGGAAACGCAAGAACACGAACCGCTAAGACCACAACTATCTATTACGCCTTAGAGTTTAAGGATGCCGCAAAAGAAATCGCATTGAAACTTCAGGGAGACCAATTTATACATCCACGAACATTCCCCTCACCCGGTAGCGATATCACCATCGTTGTCGGGAAGAATATGAAATAGGCGCCAGCCACTTTTAATACACACGAATTTATATCCCAAAACAGGGGGCAAAACTAAAAAAGCCAAATTATAATTCCTCCTCAGGAATTTTGATTTTAGGCTCACCCTTATTGTTTCGCTTAAAATCCCGTGGACGAGAGGGTTGCTTGATAATAAAATTTATTCCTTTCGCCTGATACAGAGTGAAAAACAAGAAAGAGAAAAATCGGCAGGTCCAAAGGCTGGGATTTCTTCTGCCCTCCCTCATTTCTGAAATTTTTAAATATTTCGTTCAGGTGAAAAGCGTTCTTGCAAAAGGGTTTCTCAAAATAGGAGTGCGATCCATTATTACCCTCATTATGACCTTAAATGATCCATCATCTCAAAAAATCTCACAAAAAATTTCCGCCCTTATATTATATACTTTAGTTATCTTGCCCCCGACAATGAAATATGAAAACATCCCGTTCTCCCACCACATAACCGCGAAGGCACGAAGAACCATTGAATATCGACAGAACCAGAAGGTGCAAGACCCCTAATAAGCGCTGGATTGCTCGCCCCACCCACATAAGTAAAACATTCATCGTAAGAGACATAAGCCATAACCGAATCCGCATTCCCGCGCCCTGCATTATAAATAGTTGCCCTAACACTCACCGACTCTGGCATAAATATGCCATTCGGAAGACATAAAAGGGTATCGTACTCCACGCTCAGATGCAGTTCGGGTGGAAAATCCACCCTGTAAGTAATGCAGTAGTTGAAGCTGTGAGGGGCACAATAATTCGGCGAGTCCTCACCAGTGAAACATATGCGCACAGAATCATCGTCACGGAAAGGTACCCCGGTTTGACCAAGGTCCAATCTGAAACCACCGAGAACCGCTCTCAAAGCGGGATGACCCCAGCAAAAATTGTGCTCGTTTACAGAGACACAAATAGAATTTGTGTCAAGTCCGCTCGAAGAATCAACAACGCTGAAGAATATGTTTGATGTATCCTGAATTATCTCGCCCATTCGCGGATAAACAGATTCAGGAATGACCCGAGGAGAATCAGAATCGATGTAAAAAAACCAGCACAGGGTATCCGCAAAGAAATAACCACGAATTGTCTGAGACGCCACGAGACAGACATTCACTGAGTCATCGCCATATGATCCTGGCGGTGTGAAAGTAAGAATTGAATCACTGTATGAAAATGCTGGGTCACCCTGCCGATAATACCTTCCATTGACAATCAAACCATAATCATACTCCGAGGCGCAATCCGAAAGCGAAAGGCTCAGACGAATTAGTTGTGTTGAATCGCAGGTCGTATACGCGCCCGAATAACTTGTATCAGCAAGGATTGGCTCGAGCGCCCGAATGCCAATCGGGGCACGAAGTTCAGACATATACTTCACAACATTACAGGCAAATTTGATATCCTCCGCATTACCATAATCGTATATTGCACAACCATAATCATCCGATGTCACGATGATCTCGCCGAGTCCGTAAGTAGTGCGCATAACATCGGTAGTCCTCGAACTCCTGTTCAAAAGCACTATCTCCCACACTCCCGGGTCATATCCAACAACGCGGCTTCCAAAGTCCGGATGCCCGAGATTATCAATCTCTCCGGGCGTCAGAACCCAGGGATCATTCAAAAAAGGGTGTGCAGGGTCAACAGGGACTTTGCCCCAGTTTTCGCCCGTGTATGAATTGAAATTAAATGGTAAAAAGAAATTTGAGACACTCATATTCCCACAATCATCAAACCACAACTTCCCACCACACCTGACAAAATGCTCAAGCTTTGCTCGGTCTTCCGGGGTAAAATTTACCGCATAGTGAGTCGTGATAAAACAGAGGTCAAATAAGAGAAGCTCCGATATTGGAACGGCATCAAGCCTGACCTCCCAGTATTCGCGCTGCGCCTGACTATATCCCGGGGGCGCAATTGGATTCACAAAGTTCCAACCAGCGGGTTTATATGGGCTCGTGTTCACAACATACCATATTAGTGGGTCAGAATTCTCATATCCTGTTGAGGCACAGGTCATAATACAAACATTAAATGTCCTCGTCTGCGAGACTGCATATGAATATAATAATCCCAAAACAATCGCGAAAACAAAAGCAGTTTTTCCCAACCAACCCCCCTTCTCTTTTGAAAAAAGATCAACTCTTCAAGATATGATAGAAGAGGGCAATTTTATGTCGCAAAGCCAATTCCACGCTCTTTCTCGCCGAACAGCTTTATCTCGCCGAACCTTTCCTCATACTTCTTTATATTATCCTCAAGCGCCTTCACCAAAACCTTCGTATTATACGGGCTCATAATTATCCGCGAATAAACCTTCGCCTTCTGCACCCCGGGAAGGATTCTCGCGAAATCAACCACAAATTCAGATGGCGAATGGGATATCACCGCAAAATTGGCATATATCCCCTCAGCCTCGTGTTCGCCAAGCTCAATATTTATCTGCTGACCGATCGGTTGTGCTGTCGCTTGTTGTCTTTCATCTTTCATCTTACCTCCAGAGTTTTTTGCTTGAAAAAAACCCATCTATTATTATATTATAAAAACCAAAATATGCAATAAGAAAGGAGAGATATGCTGAACGATATAAAAGGGAAAATAAAAAGGATTGATGATTACAGGTGGCTTATTCCTGTTGATTTCAAGTCTGGGATGAGGGTTCCAGGGCTCATATTTGCCGACGAACAACTTCTTGAGAAAGCCATAGAGGACAAAGCATTTGAGCAGGTTGCCAATGTTGCCTTCCTGCCGGGGATTGTAAAGTATTCCCTTGCTATGCCCGATATTCACTGGGGGTATGGCTTGCCTATTGGAGGGGTAGCACCCGTGCGGATCTCAGATGGTGTTATTTCCCCTGGTGGGGTTGGCTCAGACATAAATTGCGGAGTAAGGCTTCTCAAAAGCAACCTTACCTATAACGAGTTCAAACCATACCTGCAGAAAACGATTGACACAATATATGTCAATGTTCCCTGCGGTGTTGGCTCTACCGGAAAAATAAGGATAAGCGGGAAAGAGATTGACGAGGTGCTCATTAAGGGGGCGAGATGGTCAGTTGAGCACGGATACGGCTTGAAGGAGGATTTAAACCATACTGAAGAAAATGGTACTCTTGCGGGTGCGAATCCTGACGCCCTTTCTAAACGGGCAAGGGAACGAGGCTATGAGCAGATTGGAACGCTCGGCGCGGGAAATCATTTCCTCGAAATTCAGGTAGTTGATGAGATCTTTGATGAGGCAGTTGCACAGAAACTCGGGATATTCAAAGGGCAGATTACGGTTATGATTCACACTGGAAGTCGCGGGCTTGGATATCAGGTGTGCGAGGATTATATGGCCTCAATGGTAAGGGTTATGCAAAAGTATAATATAAATCTTCCCGACAGACAGCTCGCCTGTGCACCGATAAATTCTCCTGAGGGGAAGGAATATCTCGGTGCTATGGCAGCTGCAGCGAACTACGCCTGGGCAAACAGGCAAGCGATTACACACTGGGTGCGGGAATCATTTGAGCGGGTGCTTGGTCGGTCAGCCGAGGAGCTTGGGCTTAAACTTGTTTATGATGTAGCGCATAATATTGCCAAATTTGAGAAGCACAATGTTGACGGCAAAGAAATGGAGTTGCTTATCCACAGGAAGGGAGCAACACGCGCATTTGGACCAGGCCACCCAGTTTTGCCGCAGGAATACAGGGAAACTGGCCAGCCTGTGATCATCCCCGGAGATATGGGAAGAGCCTCATATCTTCTTGTAGGCACCGAGGGCGCTATGAAAGAGAGTTTCGGCTCAACCTGCCATGGTGCTGGAAGGTGTATGTCAAGGCACGAAGCGATAAGGAAGACACACGGAAGGCGAATCGATGAGGAACTTATGAATAAAGGGATATATGTTCGGGCTCGTGGGCGCGATACCCTTTACGAGGAAGTTCCAGAGGCTTATAAGGATGTTTCTCATATTGTTGATATTGTTGCGGGCGCGGGGATCTCAAAAAAGGTTGCAAGGATGAAACCACTCGGCGTGGTTAAGGGATAGAATAAGCAAAATAACCATAAAAATCGCCAATCACCAAAGGAGTGTGAAATGTTCTTGTACATACTTATTCTTTTATTAATTGGGATTGTTTCCCTTGGCTCCTTTTTCTACTTCAATCACGGGATGCTTGTCAACTTTATTGATATTGGCTTCAGACAATATAACAATGTCCCCATTAATATGATAGTGCTTTACAGTTTCCTTGCGGGAACTTTTTATGCCCTTCTATTCTTTATCGGGCAGGAGATAAGGCTTAGAACAAGGATTTCAAGGCTAAAAAGGATAAATGCGAGATTAACAGAGGAGCTTGACAGTCTGAGGACCGCACCGCTTGAGGAAATCATTATCAAGGAGGAAAAAGATGGTAGCTGAAAACATAACGCTTGTAATACTTATATTTTCGTTGGTAATTATTTTATCTGTCTGGTTTTTAGCACAAAGGAGAAGAAAACGGGGCGAGGCGACAAATCTTTTTTGGTTCGGCGTTCTTGATATAGTTGAGGGCAATCGCAAAAGAGCGATGAAATATCTTCGCGACTCCGCGCTTGAGGACAGCGAAAATATCAACGCATTTATTCTTCTTGGTGACCTCCTTCGCGAGGAGGGAGAAGCGGCAAAAGCGCTTAAAATTCACAGGATGCTTACCGCTCGTCGTGGTATCCCGCGGGAATGGGAACTTAGAATCTTGAAAAGCCTGAGCCTTGATTATTATGCCCTTGGCGAGTATAACTCAGCACTCCAGCTTGTAGAGAGCGCCCTCAAACTCGACAGTGAAAATCCATTCTTTCTTGAACTTTCTCTTGAGTTGCACGAAAGGTGTGGGAACTGGAAAGAAGCCGGAGAAACCCTTGAAAGAATAGAAAAACTGACCGGCAAACCGGAGAAAACAAAGCGGGCTTTGTTCAAACTTGAGGAGGGACTCAAACTTGAAAGCGGCGAAGATGGGCACAGGGCTCGGATACTATATAAAGAGGCGATTAAGATTGATGAGAACTGTTTTTATGCTTATGTGGCTGTCGGGGATAGCTACGCCAAAGAGAAACGATGGGACGATGCTATTGATTGGTTCAGGCAGGTAGCGAAAAATTTCCCCGAGCACGCATATCTTGTGCTTGAACGACTTGAAAAGGCGTTCTTCGAAAAGGGCGAATTCTCAAAGGTAATTGAACTTTACAAGGAACTTCTGGAAAGCGACAAGGAGAACCCCGATATTGCATTTGCACTTGCTAATCTATATACAAAGATGGGAAATTATGAGGAGGCAATAGAGGTAGTAAATTCGGTTCTACCACGAGAAAGACTTCACGCAAGTTTGCGCCTCCTTTATTATTACAAGCAACTTGGAGCGACCGGGAAGATAAACCAACTCATTGAGGAACTTTACGAATTAGCGACAAACAGGGGCAAACTTTTTGTGTGTGCCAGCTGCGGACAAAAAAGCAACGAGGAACTCCGGCGTTGCCCGCAATGCAAAGAATGGAACACTTTCAAATTAGCGTAGTTTTAAATGAATCGTAAATTAATAGTGATTCTTCTCGTATTTTTGCTCGTAGGTCTTCATTCAAACGAGGCTATTTATTCCGAACCCCCTCCAAAACCGATAAGCCCTAATGAAAACAAGTTATACTCTGCGCTCTCTCATCTTTCTGCTGATTCAATCATAATTGAACTGGAAGAGTTGCTAAAAAAGAAACCGAGCAAGGAGATTTGCGATAGAGCCAACCTTGAACTCGGCAAGATCGCTTATGCTCAGGGCTTGTATAAAAAGGCATACGAAAGGTTAAAAGGAATTGATAATGATACCGCATTCTTCTTTTTAGCCCTATCTGTTCAGGCAACAGGAAATGATTCGTCATACACAGATATAGTGAACAGAATAAAGGAACCCGCACTTTCTCGGTATTTTGGACAGAATAAGGTGGTGCAGGAAGCGTCAAATGGGCGATTTTTCTTGCAGTTCGGGGCTTTTGACAAATACGATAAAGCTTCCCGTCTTTGCAATAAGCTGAAGAAAATCGGGCTTGAACCGTTCATCGCGAAATCAAACGAATTATATTTTGTCAGAACCGGTCCATATTCCTCGAACGACGAGGCAGAACTCGAGGGCAAAACTATCGGTTCGCGATTCATTTATAAAATAGTAAAAGAATAAGGCTAAAGGGATGGCAACCGTAACCGAGAAACTGAACGATACACCACATCCCTCAAGCCACTTTTAAAGCAACCGATAACTGAAAAATGACAACTAAGTTCTATTACTGCTACCGAGCTCTTTCACATAAATGAGCTTATCATCGCCCATCTCATAATAGTTAGGTATACGAGCCACAAGAGTATAACCGGCTTTCAGATAAAAATTCTGCGTGCTTTTGTACCTCTCAGTGGATGAGGTTTCAATAACAATCATTCTGCCGCCAAGTTCAAGAACCCTTCGCTCCAGATGCTCAAGCAAAAGTCGTCCAATTCCTTTTCCCTGGCTTCGGGGATGAACCGCAATCCAATAAAGATTGAAAGTACCATCAGTCATACTATCAAGCCCATAACATATATACCCAAGCACCCTATCGTTTTCATCTACAGCAACCTCAACCATATAATCAGCCGAACCATCAAGATTCGCTCTCACAAGTTCAATTGCAACTTCAATCTCAAATGGTTTAAAATTCCCGCAGGCACTCAGAATCTCGCGAAGCGGAAATAGATCCGCTTCTCTCGCCACTCTTATATTTACCATATATTAACCCTTTCCTTTTGCGCGATAGCGTCCTCAATTATCGCCTGGATAATCGCTTCGTATGCGATATTTTTAGCCCTAAATGAGTTAGCAAAACCTGCCCCAGGTGAAACGTCCGGATTGGGATTGACCTCAAGAACAAAAAGCCTACCGCTTGAATCCTCACGCATATCAACCCGACCATAACCACGCCCGCCAATAGCTTTAAACGCCGAATATCCAAGCCTTATAATTTTTCTGCTCTTTTGTGGGTCAACCCTTGCCGGAAAATAGGGCGTGGTGTTGAGATCCTCAATAGAACCCGGCTCCCATTTGGACTTGTGGCAAACCACAAGCGCACCATTTTTGAACTCTATCTCGCCAGTCGCCGTAAGACTTTCCCCAACAAAAGCCGAATGAAACTCCCTTCCAGAAACGAACTTCTCAACCAGCACAGGCGCACCAAACTCAGAAAGCATATAGTTTGCTCTTTCACGGTATTGCGATAGATCAAAGACGATATTCTCGGCGCTTATCCCAACACTGCCGTCCTGCGCGGGAAGCTTTAGGATCGCAGGAAAACCAAATGGCGGTTCACTTGTGGGGATCGCATCTATAAGCGTAAACGGGAGCGTATCTATTCTATTATACCTGAGAAACATCTTCGTTATATGTTTATGAAGTCCTATAAATATGGCGCTTGGTGGACTGCCTGTATATGGTATGCCGAGTTGCTCGAGGAAATTCGCAAAGATAAACTCCCCTATTGGATTATTATCAAGTTCTTCAACGAGATTGAAAACGCAATCGGGTTTAAACCTAAAAATCTCGTCACGAACCCTTTCCAACTCATACCCGCTTCGGATTGGAATCGCGGTAAATTCGTACCCCAATTTTTCACAGGCACTAATAACCCCGTCCCGTTCGGTTTCGACACCCTTCCTATCCGGCGATGCATCATCAGGAACCTTGCTGTAAATAATGGCAACCCTTAGACCCATACCGCTTCCTCGCCGATTCCACAATTTCAAGTATCATATCATTATATTGAATTCCGACCGCATACGCCATAATTGGCAGGTCGGAGTAATTTGGATTCAAGCCTGGAAGCGGGTTAATTTCCAGAAAATTGGGCACGCCATTTTTATCAAGCCTGAAATCAAAGCGCGCGAAGTCTCTGATATCAATCACTTCCGCAATTTTCAACACCGAAGAGCGGAGTTCATCGCCACAGCTTGAAATAATATAATCCGGGTTGACACGGTATTCCACCTCCTCACGCCACGCACGCTTCACCTCAAGCGAATAAATAAAATCCTCCTGCGCGATCTTCCGCGGAACAATCTCCATTATCCCAATTATACGACGATCCTTGCCGTTACCAATAAGTCCAACTGTAAGTTCCGGTCCCGGGAGGAATTCCTCAACAAGCACGGGTTCATTATAATGAAGAATAAGACTTTCTGCAAGCGAGTTCAACTCGTCGTAGCTCATAACCTTCGAATGAAGTCTTATCCCCATAGACGAGCCTTCATAAAGTGGCTTAAGTATCGCTGGCAACGGGAAATCATAGACCTTTTCCTTAAGGCTTCGCACCACCCTGAACGCCGGGGTTTTAACGCCAAGGCTCGCTACGACCCGCTTTGTTAAAGCCTTCTCAAGTGTTAACGCAAGCACAAGTGGGTCACTGCCTGTATACGGTAAGCCAAGAAACTCAAGGATTGACGGGATATGAGCCTCTCGCGAGCGACTGCCAAAACCCTCAGCTATATTGAAAACAAGGTCGGGGGATTCGTCTCTCAACCGATCAATAAAATCGCTCCCACCACCAAGACGAACAACCCCATACCCACCACTCTGGAGCGCGTTCTCAATAGCATCAATTGTCTCTTCGCAGTCCAGTTCCTCGGCGATGTCCTCGGGCGCTTCCCCCGTAAGCTCAAGAGACTGCTTCAGGTTATATGCTATCCCTATCTTTAGGTTCCCCATTACCGCTGTAGTTTCTCCTCCTCTCGATTCGTTCAGAATTCGGTACAATTGCGGATTTATCGGTCTCGAGGAGTTCAGAAATGCCCGTTGTTGCGGGAGTATTGCTTGGCTTTTCTTTCTTGCCCTCGGGATAATATTTGATGATCATCCCCTCATAATTGCGAAGTATCACAGCATCATCTGAGGCAGAAAGGATGTAGTTAGGCATAATGGGGATTTTTCCACCCCCACCCGGAGCATCAACCACATATGTAGGCACACCCAGCCCGGATATATGACCGCGAAGCCCCTCAATTATCTCAAGTCCCTTGAAAAGGCTCGTCCTGAAATGGTTAACGCCCTCTGTTGGGTCGCAGTGGAAAAGGTAATACGGACGAACACGATTTTTCAGTAACTGTCTTATAAGTTCGCGCATTGTGGCAAGGTCATCGTTCACGCCCTTCAAGAGAACCGTCTGATTATTCACCGGAACCCCGGCCCGGAGGATGTTCCTTATTGCCCGCTCGGAGAACGGGGTAAACTCTCGCGGGTGATTGAAATGCGTATTTATCCAGAGCTTAGGGCAACTCGCTATTATATCAAGAAGTTCTTCATCGAAAAAGCGCATAGGCAAAGTAACAGGCGCCCGTGTGCCGAGTCGAATAATTTCCACATTCTCAATCCTGGAAATTTCCTCAAGAACCCGTCTCAAAACGCTGTTCGGAAGCGTAAGCGGATCCCCACCAGAAAGAATAACATCGTGTATCTCCGTGTGCTCCCGAATATACTGCAAGGCTTTTGAAAAATTGCGGTGTAACACAATCCTGGAACACTTCCCGAGTATCCGTTTTCTTGTACAAAACCTGCAGTAAGTCGGGCACAAATTTGTCAAAACCAGAAGCACACGGTCAGGATAGCGATGTGTGAGCCCCTCAACAGGCATATCCTCTTCCTCCGCTAAGGGATCATAAACACCATCGCTATCCAAAAGTTCATCGTAAACCGGGATTGCCTGACGCTTTATCGGGTCGTTTTCATCCGTAGGGTCAATAAGCGAAAGATAATATGGCGATACAAGAATCGGATATCGTCTGTGCACCTCTTGTAATAAGTTCAACTCACCGACTGGTAAATCCAGAAGTTTCGCCACTAACTCGGGGCTTCTTATAAGGTTCCGCATCTGCCATTTCCAGCAAGACCAATCCGGAACCCTGCCACCCAGCGCCTCCATAATCCTCAAACTACTACTCGGAGGCTTAGATGGTGGCTTCTCTTCTTGTTCTCCTTTCATCCTCTTCCTCCATCCTTTCTTTCTGCTTTTTCTCCTTTATATATCCCCAAACCTTTTTTCCCTCGCCGAAACTCCATACATAACACATTTTCAGTGAGAAATTTATTCTACTAAAACCTGTTGTCAATAGGTATTTTTCAGCCGCCGCGCAAAATCCCAAAACGCCCAGTTAGCCACAAAATCACATCCTACGCCACTTTACAGCCATTTACTTCCAAAACACGGTTTGCAAAGATAAAAAAATTTTTGCGCAATTAACAAACTACTCGCAAAAAATTTACCGAGACTCTATTTCAATGTGAATGTCGCGTTAATTGTGACTGTGACATCCTTTTCCTTTGATGAAGTATTATAAATGCCGTAGTCGCTTATTTCGTAAGAGTAAGGCTCGTTGAACTGGAAGACTCCGGTTCTTGCGGAAATCATCCTGCCAATTTTTGCTCCGCTGCTCTTTGCAATTTCTTCTGCTCTATTTCTTGCGTCAATCGTTGCGAGCGCGAGCAACTCTTTCTTTATTGAGGGCAGGTCCGAGAATGTATATTCAAGGTACGAGGATTGAAGATAAACACCTTTGGTCGCCAGTTCGCTCGGGTTCAGGGCAATTCGCTCAACTCCCTCTACATCGTTTGATATAACATAAATATTCTGTTGAACGCTGTACCCACCTATCATACCCTCGCGATCGTAGATCGGGTTTATATTTACCGGCTGTGTAGTTATGCTACTTTGCGGAACATTGTGTGACGCAAAAAATGCCATCAACGCCTGTAGGTCGTTTTTGAGAAGGTCGTACCCTGCCTGGATTTCTTTTGGAGAAACCACGCGAGCAATACTTATCCGCCACTTAACTATATCCGATTTGTACCTTTTCGTTGCAGAACCCACAACCCTTATTGAATCCCGTTGTGCCCGTGCGGAGTAGAAAAATTCCCCGAAAATTGTTGCCCCGATAATAAGGCTAATCCCGATAATTAAAGAACTTTTCGTGTTCATTCTGTCTCCTTCCGCCAAGGGTTTTTAGTATTGTCCCGCTGCTGACCTTGTGACTGTTAGTGTATATTTTTTGCTTCCGCCAACAGGAGCGACAATAATTTGAATTGTTTTCATTCCTTTCGCCGGGACACCATCCGCAACATTCCACATTGCGTTGAACGATTTGTTCCCGAGATTAATCACCTTTGCGTGGTCAGGAGCGATTGTGTCCGCGAGGTCGTTATTATCCCCATCATCAAGCAATTCCGCCGAATAAGTAGGCAAAGAATCAATATATTCTGCGAAACGCACCGCAACAGTTTTAGCGTTAATTTGCTGGGCTCTTGTCACCCGCAGTGCAATAAACATCAACGGCAAAAGAGCGGTAAGCATAACGAACAAAGTTGCAACAATTACAACAATATTAATGCGTCCCCGCTCGCAGTTCTTATTCCCTAATGGATTACAACTCACAATCCCCTTCGCCAGGTTCACCTGCAGGTTGGATAGGAAATGGTTGTTTCAAAAACCCCCATACTCAAAACCCAGTATCCACGCCCCGGGGCAAGCGAATCTGCTCGCTCATAGTGAGTTCGGTCATACCAGTATAGCGGTGGCAAAATAAACGGATTTGAGGTGTAAACATCTGCTGAACATTCCTCTGATAGTGCACCGACCATATTCCACCCGGATTGAATAGTTATATGATAGCTTTGAAGCGGACGGTCGGTTACGGAAACTGTCGTATCGGTAAAGGAGAGCAGCCAGTACCCCTTGCCCGGATAAAGCGTATCAGAGGTGACATATCTTCTGTTAGGCGTGTCATATATATATGCAGGCGTTGTGAGGAATGGGAAAATATCGCGATAAGCGTGTGGGTTCTGCGTTGGAAGAGATATAAGGTTCCACCCTGGATGCAGCACAATTGGCATGCTCGGTGGAGTTATTGAACCGGTAAATTTCACGATCTGAAGCCCTAATCCGTAGAGATTAGCATAGCAGAAATTACTATCCGAATTCAGGTGTACAACAGGCGAAGGGAAACGATAAGTTCCGGAAACATTGGGAAGAATGGGATTGGAAATATCAAGGGCAAAGAGGTTGCCAGTGCTATCGGCAAGATACACTAATGGGTCAGCGAGGGAGAAAAGCCATCCCCCGGGTGTTTCAACCGGAAAACCACCGACAACATTGGGGCTCGCAAAATCCGAAATATCCACAACCCTTATCCCATCCCCGTAAACCCCGGCAAAAACATATTGACCGAGAAGCGCCAACCTGAACACAGGACCATCAAAAATAAGGGATGATACAAGAGCAGGATTTGCCACATCACTTATATTGTAGATTATTAGTCCACTGGACTCACAGGCGGCGAACAACAATTCTCCATTAACTTTAATATCGACAACTCTTCCAGGCGGCACAATTGACCCAGCTCTGTTCAAATTAACCGGGTTTGAACGGCTAAATATAATAACCCCGGAATCGCCATCGGCAACAAATAAATATTCTTCCCGCAAATCGCAAGCATAGGGTCTTGAAGGCAACTGGAGAACATTAAGCAGGGTCAAATTCCAGATTGTCCTCCTATCAAAGACGAAAATATTTTGGGGTTCAACAAGAAGGTATAGATAATCATCAGTAATCGCAGCATCAATCCCGCCCGAACCCTCGGCAAGTTCGCTTGTTGTGAAGACATTCGAAATGTTATTCATATTCAAAACCCTAATCCCCCCAGCGTTGTAAGACAAATAGCCTATCCGGTCTTTTACCCAGACTCTCGAGAGAAAACCCGGAGTAATAAACTCACCTGATGGTTCGAGCGTCCCAGGACTTGAAATGAAAAATGTCTGGAGTTCGTTCTCGAGTGAACAGATGAGATAACCGGAATAAATCTTCATATCGCTCACAGGCACATTAGTTTGTGTGAAAGAAAGCCGGGATAGGGTCTCGGGCTCGGAAACATCGTAAGAGGCAATTCCGTAAAGCGTGTCCCCGCTTTCTGCCCCGCAATAAAGATAGCCCTCGTTAAAACAAAGCGCAGTAATTTTGTATTCGGTTTCAAGGATTCCCCTTAAAACGGGGGCATTTGGCGTTGCTATATTGTAGAGATAAAGCCTTCCATCGCCACCGAGATAAAGATTATTATCCTCTATCGTAAGGGAATAAATTGGCTCGCCCGGGCGAATAGTTCCGATTTCTGCTGGTCTGCTTGGCGATGAGAGGGAAACAATCCTCACGCCAGAATCCACGGTCGCAACATAAGCAACCGCATCCTTTATAGCGAGCGCAGTTGGGCGTCCATTAAGCGTGCCCTCGCCTGTAATAAGCGGGTCTGTGACAGAGGCAACATAAATTGTGTAAATGTATCCAGTATCCGAAATGCAAACGGCGTAATTCAGATAATCATCAACATCAACGATAGAATAAGGCAATTCAGTTCTGCTCATAAGTGTTGGGCTCCACATAACATCCCATATCTCAAACCCGCTTTTCCAGCTCGCAATATAAATATAATTGCTGACCCTACGCAATCCCCTTATTATCCCCGGTGTTTCTAATCGTTCGGATATTCGTACAGGATATGCCGGTTCACTTATATCAATGACATATACGCCACCACCAGAAGCAAGAAATGCGCGCGACCTTGCAGGCTCTATCTCAAGCGGACCATTTATACCGAATGTATATCCCCCCATCCACTTGATATTTGAAGCCTCCGCGGCGTATGCATAGCCATTATGGCATACAAAGCCCAGTTCAAAAATCCAGCCAAAAAATGCGGGAATACAAAGAAATACTGAAACAACAATCACAAGACTATTGCTTTTCATATATGCCCCCTGTTCAATATAATTATAAGCAAAAAGTCCGTTTTGTCAAATTATTCGGATGACTAAAGTAAGCACGAAGTACCAAATTAAAGTTTAAATAATCAGAATTTAGCATAATAAAAGGGGAAGAATCTTGTTCTGGACTGGAACTTAAGGTTATTGAGAAAAGGGAGTAGAAAGTAAGCGTCCCAGGATTTGGTGTATCTTTGTGCTCCCTTTCAGCGAAGGCGACAAGAAAATCCTTTTTTGTTATTTTTGTGGACGGGCTTTTTGCTGTTCGGCTTGCTTCTTAGCGGCGAATTTTTTCACCTTTTCCTGATTATTCGGGTCAGTGATTACCGAGAGAGCCTGTTCACCATAAGCCTCTTTGAACGCCTCTTTCTTTTCCGGCTGCTGGATTAACTGCCACCCACCAAGAATTGCAAGTTCGACATAGTCAAGCAATTCCAGCCCATTATCAAAGTGGTATTTCTTCGCAATCTGGTTAATTTTGGCAGTATCCCCTTTTTGAGCCAGTAGTTCAAGATTAGACCATTCAATGTCGGCATCATAAGCACTCTGAAGTTTTCCCACATCCAGCCGTGGTTGCTCCCCCTGATCTGTCACAGCACCTTCTTCTTGTTTGCCTGTCTCGGTCTTTACCGCTGATTCTTGTCCCTTTTTCTCCTGCTTTTTACATCCAAACATAAACAGGGAAAAAACAAATACGCCAGCCAACAGGAGATGAAGTCTCATTTTTGCCTCCTTAATGGTTTTCTGCTCTTATAGAGAAAAGGTAAAAATTTTTCTTAATTAGTCAATAACAATTTTTTAAATTACGGAATGTACGGGCTAAACCCAAAACTGACAACCGAAACTAAATCTATTTCAGCCCCAGCGTCTTTTTCATTACTGAAAATATAAAAGTGTTCTCAACGACGCCCGAGAAAAGATTTGCATTTGGACCCATAGCACCAAGCCAGACATCAGATGGGGTATGATCGCCAAGAGCTCCTTTTTGCGTCCTTTTCAGGGAGTGTGGATTACTCGCCCATCCAAAGACGAGCGAATTTTTGCCAGGCAAAGGATATAAGCCATCTCTCTCGAGCCTGTAGAATGGGAAAAGCGTCTCTGATGGTTCAGGATAAACGCGCACAGAACCTGATGAGTCCTCAAAACCAATCAAAGCAAATCCGCCCGTTTCATGGTCTGCGGTAACAATGAGGAGGGTGTTTTTTTCCTTTTGGGCAAAATCAATGCCTATCTTGACAGCCCTGTCAAGTTCTGCAACCTCGCCGATAAGATTTACAAAGTCATTTGCGTGCGCTGCGTAATCAATGTTGCCACCCTCAACCATAAGAAAAAACCCCTTCTTGGAGAGCCCCGGAAGGATCCTCAAAGCAACCTTAACCATCTCGCTAAGCGATGGCTCAACGAGGGTGTCTCGCTTAAATTCATATTTCAGGTGCCCATTTGCAAATATGCCGAGCAAATATCTAACTGTGTCTGGAAGCCCGAGAAGCTCCTGTCTATTAGTAACGATCGTATATCCTGAGTTTTTTGCGAGTTCAAGCAAGTTAATGTTGTCCTTTCTTGCGCCACCGAGGGACGCTGGCAAGAAATAGCTCATTCCACCGCCCAAAAGGAGATTGGGGCGCAATTTAATTTGTTGAAGTGCGATGTTTTCCTCGTCACTACGACTGGCAGAGTGAGCGGTAAATGTCGCAGGGGTAGCGTGGCTCAAACGCATCGTTGTAATAATGCCTACCGCATACCCCTCTTTTTGCGCGAGTTCAACAATCGTTGGATTTGGCGTAACTCCATCATCCTTTACACAAATCCAGTGCACAAGCGTTTTTTCGCCGGTAGCCATAGCAGAACCGCTCGCACCCGAATCTGTTATTAGACCATTTTTTGCGTAGGTTTTCACACGGCATTGATATGGCAGGGTCTCCATAAAGAGAAGCGAATCCAAACCGCGGGTTATATAACGCGTAACTGAAATAGCGTTCTGTCCCATACCATCGCCAATAAACAGGATAACATTCGTTCCGCAAAAAAGGTTAGCAACCAGGATAAGTTTTAGGATTATTATGGTCAATGTTCGCTTCATATTAGCCCCCTTTTTCACTGAAATTTAAAAACGCGCTTTTCAGTTTTTAGTGTACGCATACAGATTTAAAAGAATATATGTGATTTTTTTGTTCACCGTTTACTATTATGTATTGCGGATAGGGATTGTGCCTGTCGCCTTTTTCTTGTAATTTCACCTTTCAGTAGGCGCCCTTGCCCTTGAGGACAACAATTGGGGTTGCAAGAAGGATTTTTATATCGAGCCATATTGACCAATTATTAATGTATTCAAGGTCAAGTTTTACCATTTCCTCAAAAGTGGTATCTGAGCGCCCGCTAATCTGCCATAATCCCGTCATTCCCGGAACGACATCAACCCGCTTCAGTTGCCACTTTTCGTACATTTCAACCTCGCGAACCAATGGCGGGCGAGGACCCACAAGGCTCATCTCACCCTTAAGAACATTTATTAGCTGGGGGAATTCATCAATACTGTATTTTCTCAGGAACCTTCCGATGGGTGTTACACGAGGGTCATGTTTGAATTTTATCAACGCGAGGCTCGCAACCTGATATTTCTTAAGAAGTTCATCCACACGGCTATCAGCATCCTCATACATAGAACGGAACTTATACATAAAAAACCTTCGCCCATTCCTCCCCACGCGAACCTGCTTGTAAAAAACAGGACCAGGGCTTGTCAATTTTATGAGAAGCGCAACGACAAGGAAAAAGGGGAGCAACGCTAAAATGACAAGGATGGATATCGTAATATCCATTGCGCGTTTCACAACCCTCTGCCACTCCTTAAGGGCGACATCACGAATAGCCAGCAGGTTGAAATTCCCAACCCTTGAGAGTTCTGCCCTGCCCTTCAATAGTTCCTGAAAATGCGGGAGCAATTCAAAAACAGCATTTTCCTTTCGGCATTCATATATCAGTTCCAGCATAAGTTCTTCGCTAATTGTTGGATCTGCAAGTATAACCCGCCCAACCCGTTTCTCTATAAGGATTTTTTTTAGTTCATCTGTTTGGATTGGGATTATCCCCATAAAGCCCTGAGAAAGGTATGGGTCGCGCAGTATAGCAAGCCGAAGATTCTGTGCTTGTTCGTTTTCTCCGAGAATGACCGTTCGGATGCATCCATAGCCTTTTTTCAGAAGTTCTCGCACCAGCGTTCTGAAAGCTCCCCTCGAGACCAGCAAGAAGAGATAAGAAAAAACTGTTCCCATTGCAAATACAAGGCGAGAATATGAGAACTGACGATACAAAAAGGACAGAGCCATCGTGATAAATGCGGAGATAATCGTTGAAGCCAAAAGTTGTTCTGCCTCATGCGAAGCACTTGTGTGAACATCAATCTCGTAATGTCGCCTGTAAGCGAATACAAGAAGCCAGAAAAAACTTGCGAGGCTTGCGGAAATTATATATACCTCGTATGGCTGGAACTCCTTAAGGGGTATTAGCCCTGATCTAAACCTTATCCACCAGGCAAGCGAAAATGCGGCATTTATCGCGATAAAATCTAAAACAAGTAAAACGAATCTATATATCCTTTCGGCGCGCCTCGAAAAAACCATTTTACCCCTTTACAAAGCATAAATAAATGGGTTTCCCTAACAAGCGCAAGAGCATTATGCGAACGCGTAGCTCGTCCCTTCTTGTTTTGCTCGAGGGTTCTATCGCTCGTGCGTGCTAATCCATAATGGGCAACAGAAACCCCTATTCTTTGCATCTAACCTCTGCTCATTTTGAACATATTAAATCTTGATTTTTGGGGAAAAAATAATATTTTTATTTGATGCGTCTTAATCCGCTGAAAATAATCACAATACTTTCGTTTGCCCTATTTTGTGGCTGTCCAAATAAAAAAGCGATTAGCCCTAATGATAACGGTAATAATAATCAACCCGACACCACGACTTATGGAATTTCTGTTCATTTTATAAACCTTCACGGTTCAATCGGTGATGCCACACTTATTACAACCTCAAGCGGGTATACTATGCTAATAGATGCTGGCGACTGGGGCCAGGGAAGCGGTTATGTCTTGCCATACCTTTCTTCGCATAAAGTGCGCAACCTTAATTTCATTGTAGCGACCCACTACCACGCTGATCATATAGGGGGATTCCCATGCGTGCTTCAGCAGGTCCCGGCGGGCTACGCCTACGACCGTGGATACTCCTTCGATAGCGATCCATTCAGGCTTTACATAAGATGGGTAAATCCCATTCGCCACACGATCTACAGGGGCGATACGCTCTGGCTTGGCGCAGACTGTTATGCTGCCTGCGTCGCGGTAAACGGCAACGGCGTTATACCACCATCGGAGTTCACAAATCCCGCTTGCGAGAATGACCTTTCGGTTGCGCTTCACATAAAGTTCGGCAAATTTGATCTGTTCGTCGGTGGCGATATAACCGGAGGAGGAAGCGAAACATACGATGTCGAAAGCTCATTTGCACGAGATTTGGGAAAGATTGAGGTCTACAAAGTAAGTCATCATGGAAGCGCGACAAGTTCCAATTTGTACTTCCTTTCCATAACCCAGCCGAAAGTCTCGGTGATTTCCGTCGGAAACTACCAGGGACTTCCAAACTCGGATGTCCTTGTTAGGCTCAGGGCAAAGGGCGATGTCTATATAACTCGAGATGATGGGGATGTGGTAGTGACTGTTCAATCCACACAATCGGACTCATTCACCGTTAAAACCTCAAAAGGTGTAAAAAAGTCTTACCAATGTTATGCCAACTAAAATAGCACGCGTCATTTTATTCTTGCTGGCATTTCGCTTATCAGCACAGGAAGGGGAATTCAAAGCCTATTTTATTGGGGCTGATACGAGCGGGGAGAAACTTCTTGAAGGCGCCTCAACCCTGATTATCTCACCCAGTGGAACTAATATGCTGATTGACGGCGGGGATTACAGAAGCCGTGGCGGAGATATAGTTTTGGGCTGGCTGAAATATCTCGGCATTGACCACATAAATTACGCCATAATCACGCACAATCACCAAGACCATTATGGCGGGATCTCAAATGTTATGGACAGGATCCCTATTGATACACTTATAGCTGCTCCCGAGGTGCTTCCACGAAAAACCGAAACTTTCGTGCGAAGGTGGATCGAGCCCGGGGACACCCTCTGGTTGTCAAGGTGCGCTTATGCGGTTTGCTATGCATCGGGTGGCAAAACGCTATTTGGCACCCCTTCACAAACCCTCAACGAAAACGCTAAATCCATTGCGCTTGTTATATCGTACGATAATTTTCAGATGTTCGTCGGTGGGGACCTTACGGGCTATAATCCGAACATTGAAAGCGTTATTGCTCCATTAATCGGCGATATAGAACTGCTTTCGGCAAATCATCATGGCAGCACCTCAAGTTCAAACCCGTTCTTTCTGAAAACCCTTTCGCCCGAAGTAATTTATATTTCGCGCTCTGCTAAGGTACCTGTTAAAAGCGAAACTCTTGATAGGTTCCTCTTGTTCGGGGATATATTTTATCCCGGACAATTTCGTGGAACAATCCCTGATGGATATATCAACAGGCATATAATACAGGGATGCGGTTCGGTCGTTTTGAGCGTTCCATTTGAGGGTTCAAACGAATTTTTCTTACAAACAACAAATGGGGAAAAATTCACTTATATAGTAGATGAAGCAAAGGAAGGGCGTCAGTTGCCGTAAGGGGGAGAGATGAAGGTAATTTTATCAGGGAACGAGGCTATAGCACGCGGGGCATACGAGGCTGGGGTTAAAGTGGCTACAGCGTATCCCGGAACACCCTCAACAGAAATACTTGAGGAGATCTCAAAGTATGACGAGATTTACTCTGAATGGTCCACGAACGAGAAGGTTGCGTTTGAGGTTGCGCTCGGGGCTGCTTATGGCGGGGTACGAGCCATTACCTGTATGAAACATGTCGGGCTTAATGTTGCCGCAGATCCATTTATGAGTTCCGCATATACCGGCGTTCTGGGAGGATTTGTGATTGTCTCTGCTGATGACCCCGGGCTCCATTCAAGTCAAAACGAACAGGACAACCGAATATTTGCCAAATTTGCAAAGGTTCCTCTCATTGAACCATCAGATTCCCAGGAAGCAAAGGACTTCATCCTGCTGGCATTTGAAATCTCTGAGCAATTTAAAACCCCGGTATTGTTTCGCTCTACGACGAGGATCAGCCACTCGAAGAGCGTCGTTGAGCTTGGCGAAAGAAAAGAGGTGCCCGCCAAACAATATATTAAGGATGTTTCGCACAGGGTCGTCATACCATCAAACGCGAGGATCCTTCACCTTGAACTCGAAAAGAAACTTGAGGCATTAAAAGAATACTCCGAGAATTCGCCTCTAAATCGCTTAGAGATGGGCGATACAAGTATTGGCATAATCACGAGCGGGATTTCATATCAGTATGCTCGCGAGGTTTTCCCATCCGCAAGTTTTTTAAAGCTCGGGATGAGTTTCCCTTTCCCGGAAAATCTCGTGAAAAAGTTCGCGGCTCTCGTTAAAGAAATTATCGTCATTGAGGAAAACGAACCGTTTATCGAGGATGAATGCAGGAAACTCGGGCTAAAGGTTACCGGCAAGGACAAAATCCCAATATGTTGGGAATTAAATCAACAAGTGATTTCTGAGGCGCTCACGGGCAAAAAGAGTGACCCCATATTTGATACATCACAGCTTCCGACAAGACCACCGGTTTTATGTCCCGGCTGTCCCCATCGTGGTTTCTTTTATATCTCAAACAGATTAAAGCTTACAGCAACCGGCGATATTGGATGCTATACGCTCGGGGTGATCCCACCTTTGTCTGCTCTTGATACCTGCGTTTGTATGGGGGCTTCGGTCGGTAACGCTTATGGAATGGAACTCGCTATGAAAGAATATAACCCACAAAAAAGGGTGATCGCGGTAATTGGGGACTCCACATTCATTCATGGGGGAATAACCGGGCTAATAGATATAGCATATAACAAAGGCAAAATTGTTGTGGTAATTCTTGACAACGAAACGACAGCGATGACCGGGCATCAGCCACACCCCGGCACAGGCAAGACAATTAAGGGGGAAGATACAGTAAGGGTAAATTATGCAAAACTTGCCGAAGCCGTGGGGATCAAGAACTATTTTGAGACTCAGGCGTTTGACCTTGAAAACATAAGGTCAACGATGAAACAAGCGCTCGCGCTTAATGAACCTGCGCTTGTGGTGAACAAGGGTGCATGTGTTCTTCAGGTGCGCGGTGTTAGGATTGAGCCATACTTTGTTGATGCTGAAAAGTGTACATCGTGTGGGTTGTGCCTGCAGCTCGGTTGCCCAGCGATTTCTCGCTCAGACGATGTTAAAGCCAAAATTGACCCCATTTTGTGTGTTGGGGACCTTTGCGGACTGTGCATGAAGGTGTGCAAATTTGAGGCTATAAAGCCCAGGGAGGCGAAATGAAAGTCATAAGCATATTTATTGCCGGTGTCGGTGGACAGGGCATCATACTTACTGGCGACCTTCTTGCGGAATCTGCACTTGAAGCAGGATGGGATGTGAAGAAAAGTGAGGTTCATGGGATGGCTCAGCGTGGCGGCTCGGTTGTTTCCGCCGTTAGATTCGGTGAAAAGGTCTATTCCCCGCTCGTCTGCGAGCGCGAAGCCGATTTCCTTCTTTCGTTTGAAAAACTTGAAACGCTAAGAAATATCAACTACCTTAAACCCACAGGCAAGATAATATCCTCAACGCATACCATAATGCCTATGCCGGTTGCCTCTGGAACCTGCGAGTACCCAAAGGATATCGAACGTACAATCAAAGAAAGATTCCCGGATGCCATCTTCATTGACGCACTAAAACTCGCTTTAGAGGCCGGGCACATCCGCTCGGCTAATGTGGTACTTCTTGGTGCCGTAGCAAGGTTTTTGCCCATAGAGAAAGAAATATTTAAGAATGTTATTAATAAGCGTGTTCCCCCGAAAACTGTTGAAATCAATCTTAAGGCGTTTGAACTGGGATTCGAATCGGTAAGTTAGAGTGATCAAGACGAATGCTGCTGTGCGCTTTTCAATGAAATACACTGTGCTTGGCATTTTAACTGGCTTTTGTGTCCAATTGCTAAAAATCGTCAAATTTAGATATGAAAAGTAAAAAGGCAAAGAAAAACAATAAAGGGGAATTAGCAAGCATTTATGGACATTCGCAAGATGAAAAGGTTCATCAATGCGTTTCTGCCTTTTGCAGTGCTCCTTTTGTTTGCCACGCCTCACATCTCAGCGGAAAACTGGGCTTTCATTTTTGCTGGAGATAACTACGATACTGAAGTGGACTTCCAGAAGGATGCCCAAATTTGCATCCAGGCAATGAAAGAGATTGCCCCATTCAGCGAGTTTGTTGATTCCTTCCGATATGAGTTTTTCCTTATTGAAGACACTATATGCAAGGTAAAAAAGAAAGACCTGATTTATCCAAAACTCGTTTGCGATACAACAATAAATGAATACTTGCGAAAATACAATTACGCGCGTTTCAAACTCGTGGTTCTTTCAAATCGAGTTTTCATTTCCTGGTCAAACATCGATTCTGTTTCGCCATCAGCAATTTTTCTTTCAACGAGGGGCAAAAAAGAAGAGGAAATGAAAGGCGAGTTTATGCACGAACTTGGGCATAGTTTTGGGCTTCGGGATGAATACGCGCCCATACCAGTGCGGGAAGGTTCACTTGCAAAGACGCCGGGACCAAACTGCGCACCCTCAATAGAGGTTGCTAAAACACTCTGGGGGGACTTAGCTGGACAGGGCAACCCTGTGGTTGGCTACTACTACGGATGCGCCGGGAACAAAAAATTTGTAAAGCCTACACAAAATTCCCTTATGGGAACGCCAGGTTTCTACCCTGGCGGATACGGATTAGTCTCTGAAAGATACCTCAGAAAAATTCTCTCAAGAACCCCCAAGTAGAGCACAATTCAAAAATAATAGACGATTAAAAGGCTCGGGTTTTGAATTAAGCAAAGGGTTTGACTAAAGGCCGGGGAAAAGTTATTATTTATGCTAAAATGGCGAACACAAACATAAAAATAAGAGAACTTACAAGGGAACTCCCCAATGAGCAACTTGAGCTCATAGCAGAAAATGAGGGAAACATTTTTAACACATATAGCTGGCTCAAACTATTCGGCGAAAAACTTGTGCTTTTTGCGATAGAAAGCGGTAGTGGCGAAATTATGGGTGGGCTTGCGCTTTTCAGGGAAAATAGGCTCGGGCTCGCATACTATAGAAACCCACCATATACACCATACGCAGGACCCTTTGTAAGGATACGGGCTCAAAATTATGCCGAAAAACTCCACGAATGGAAAAAAATTTTATCCGCCCTTGCCGAGCATCTTCTGAGGGTAAATTCATCCCTGATCTCGTTTACTCTAAACCCGGGTATTATTGATACACAACCCTTTATCTGGAGCAAGTTCAAAGTAAACCCGAGATACACATACATATTAGACCTGACAATGGATATCAATGAGATACAAAAGAATATGTCCTCGGAAAGGCGCAACGAAATAAGAAACGCGATCAAAGACGGGCTTATTGTGAGGAGGATAGACGAACCGGGCATAATCAAAGGTTTAATCAAAAAGACATTTGCAAGACAAAATAAGGCGCTCCCACACGAAAAATACCTTGACAAAATACTTTTTGATTTTGCGACGCCTGATAATTCCTTTCTGTTTGCGTGCTTTTGCGATGATAAGCCGACTTCGGGGGTCTTTGTGGTTCACGATAAACATTCTGCCTATCTTTTGCTGAGCGGATATGACAGCGAAACGAAACACCGTGGCGCGGGCACCTATACCCTGTTTGAGGCTATTAAATACGCACAACAACTCGGCTTAAGATACTTTGATTTTGAGGGCTCTATGGTTCCCAATATCGAATTCTTTTACAGAGGCTTCGGCGGAAAACTCACGCCTGTGTTCAGGATAAGCAGGGCAACCCTTATTTTGGAACTATTCCTGAAATTTTTCAGGCGAGAGATCTTTTAGTATGAAAATAGTCATATCCCACGACATAGATCACCTTAGCGTACGCGAGCACATATTTAAAGATCTGATTATCCCCAAATATATATTCTGGTCCATAGTTGAGCTTGCCAGGCGGAAAATAAATTTCGGAACATTTCTAATAAAACTCGGGATGCTTGGCAAAAAAAACGGCTGGAACAACCTTGACGAACTTCTGAAATTTGATAAGCAACACGGGGTAAATCCCACATTTTTTGTTGGGGTTAGAAACGGTAAAGGATTAAGTTATTCCCTGGCGCAGGCTCAAAGGGCAATAAAAGCGATAAGGGATTATGGCTTTGATGTTGGATTGCACGGGATTGCGTTTAACAATTTTGAGAGGATGAAACAGGAATCAGAAATTTTCAGGGCTTTAAGCGGGCTTAAAGAATTTGGCGTAAGGATGCATTACCTTCGTCTTGCGCCACAAACACTCAATATGCTTGACCAATTAGGTTATATTTTTGACTCGTCCATCCTTAGCAGTGGAAGTATCGCGCAGGGGTACAGGATAAACAGGATGGTGGAGTTTCCGTTTCACATTATGGATGGCGCAATTTTGGGTCCTAAGGTTAGTTATGGGCTTTGTGAGGCGAAAGCCATAACTGAAAGGCTTTTAAATAAAGCCGAGGCAGAAAAAAAGGATTATGTGGGGATCCTTTTTCATCAGCGATATTTTGGACCTGATTTTCCTCATTACCGAGCCTGGTATATCTGGCTTATAAATCACTGCAAAGAAAGGGGTTATAAGTTCGCGAACTACAGGCAACTTATGGATAAAGGATAAAAAAACCTTAAAGTTTCAGGCGGTTATGGAAAAAATATGTGTATTGACAATGCATCGTCCTTTTGATGACCGTATTTTTCATAAGGAATGCAAGACACTTTCGCGGGCAGGGTATATGGTTATATTGCTTGTCCCACACACAAATGATGAAACGGTTGACAATATTATGCTAAAACGATTGCCAATTTACAGAAGCAGGGCAATGAAATTCTTATACCTTCCAATCAGAGCCCTTTTCTCTGCGATGAAACAAAACGCACGGGTTTATCACTTTCACGACCCGGCGTTCATTATTACAGGGTTGTTGCTCAAAATAGCGGGCAAATGTGTTATATACGATGTGCATGAGGACTACAAATTAAAGATCGCCGAAAAATCCTACCTTATTTCACCATTAAGGAAGATACTTGCCCGTATTTTTGACATTTTTGAAAAAATTGTGTCAAGATTTTTTAACCGCATAATTGTCGTTGATAATCATCTACTTTCAAATTTCAAGTCTCACAATGCTGTCAAAATTGCTAATTTTCCGCCGATAATGGAGGTAAAAAAGAGAGAGCACGAGAAATTTGTGTTCATATATGCTGGCGGAATAACGCAAGAGCGAGGGATTTTGCAGATAATCAAAGCGGTCGAATATCTCCGAGAATATTCTGATAAAATAAAAATTATTTTGCTTGGGAATTGTGAGGACAAACATATAAAAGATGCTCTTGGGCAGAGCAAGATTGTTGAATATCTTGGGAATAAGCCCTGGCAAGAGGTGTTTAATTTTTACGGCAATGCTGATGCTGGGCTTTTATTGCTTCAGCCCACTTCCGGATACTATTATATTGAGAATCCTGTCAAGATGTTTGAGTATATGGTTGCGGGCTTGCCGGTCCTGAGTTCGGATTTCCCGGGCTTACGAAAACTTATTTCGGAAAACAATTGCGGGGTATGTGTCGACCCAACAGATCCGAAACAGATTGCGAGGGGGATGAAATATCTTGTCGACAATCCTGATGAGGCAAAAAGGATGGGCGAGAACGGCAGAAAGGCAATCCTTGAGAAATACAACTGGGAAAACGAGAGCAAAAAACTGCTGAAGATTTATAGCGAGATTTTAAAGGGCAAAGGGGAAGTTTTTAATTGAAAGAAT